>ENA-UESG01000001-UESG01000001.1-human-gut-metagenome-genome-assembly--contig:-NODE-1-length-487227-cov-17.113388_pt1 | contig 487227 bp, 453 predicted proteins | sample MGYA00243002_ERZ508003 | MGnify/ENA primary metagenome ERZ508003 (study PRJEB26167, sample SAMN06115514) | human gut metagenome | host: Homo sapiens | place: China:Shanxi | collected 2015-12-02... | reverse complement strand
CGGTGATATTGCCACATTGAATGCCAAATTACACGAAAGCAAAGCGTATAACATTTTCCAAACAGGTGTAACAGCAACCGCCGTATTTACAGGTGGTATGCCGACATTTAAAATTATTGATTTCAAAATATTGCGTTTTAAATTATTTATATCATTTTAATTTTAGTGAAGGAGTGATAAGATGGAAATTTCTATTGAAGTATTGATAGCAGATTCTCGTCTTGCCTTTGTACAAGGCAGATATAATGAGTCATTAAAACTTGCAGATGAGGCACTCAAAGTTGATGAAAATAATTCTGATGCTCATCAATGTGCAGGTAATGCGTATATGTCTAAACAGGATTATGATAACGCAATAGAGCATTACAAAATTGCAGTTGAAAATGATGCTGATAATGGTGATCGGTATTTTAACCTTGGTTACGCATATGCCACATCTAATCAACCGGTTAAAGCATTAGAAATGTTCGCAAAGGCTGATGAAATTGGTTGTTCACCTAATGTGGTGGGACAGCTATACAAAATAATGGGTATGCTTTGTTTCGATCTTCACAGGTACAATGATGCAATAATAAACTTAATAAAATCTGAAAAAGTTGTCGGCATAGATATGGATGTACTTCAACGTAAGGCTTTAAGTTACAGTATGAGCGGTCAAACATCAAACGGTATAGAAGTAGCTAATCAAATGAAGTTGCTTGCTCCGACAGAGTATTTGGGATACAGAATTGCTTTTAATATTCTTTTGCAAGAGGAAAGGCTTGAGGAAGCAGAAAAAGAACTTGACCGTGCCGAACGTTTTGCAAAACCTGTAAAAGAACTGTTTTTTGATTGGGTTGCTTATGAAAACGCTCGTTATGAACTTGACGGTGATAAGGAACATCTTTATTTGGCAATAGATAAAATTTTTGAAGGATTATGTGTGGTTGAGCCGGAAGTCAATAGTATTGTTGACAGTTATATCAATGCAGCTGAAATATATATTCAACTCGAAAATTCAAATATGGCATTGAAGTGTATCAATGCGGCTGAAAATCCAATCAATTCATTTAATGAAGGGTTTTCAGTAAAACAGTTGACTGAGTTAGAAACAAAACCTGTAGTAAAACCGGGTCAACGAGAAATTGATATTGCTGTTGAAACTGTAAGACGCAAGTATGGTGAACAGAAAATTGAAAGATATGGCAGAGAAATGGCGGCAAAGGCAAGGCGTAACTCACCGGATCTTGAAAAAAATATGACACCGATAGCTCAAAATCATGAATCTGATTATAGCAAGTTAGATGTCGATGTGAATCCTGTTTATTCTCAGGAAAAAACAGAACATATTTATCGTTTATATGTGGCAGCTTATACAATTGTTAAAGATAATGAACACATTAAAGTGTATGCATCAAAACTCGCTAACAGTTCTGATCCTCAGAGTAAATATATCGGTAAATACAGCCTTATTAAAGCGTTAAAGGATGAAGGCTATCCTAAGGCTGATGAAGAATACAGAGATTTTCTTACATACTTAAGAAACGAAATGATTAAAGATCCTACGGACCTCTTAGTACTTACATTCCGCATACAATGTCATATAGATCTCGGAGAATTTGAAGAAGCTGAAAAGCTTGCAGACTTATTGTCCGATGAAATGCGTAAACCAATCTTAGAGCAGATAAAAACTGCGCAAAGTGGAGGTGAAGCATAGTGGCTACATATTTATCCAAAGACCTTGTGGTTGATGAAGAAAAATTCAATACTGCTGCACAAGATATGCGTGCATTAAAAGAACGCACCAATAAATTAAAAGAAAAACTCAGTACTATGTATGAGGAACTTGCAGGAGCAATGGATACCGAAGCAGGGCATGAGGCTCAGCTTGAGGCTAAAAATGTTTTATTAAAACCAATAGAAAATATGTCACTTGTAGTTAACCATATATCCGATACACTCGATACAGTTATTGGTAATGGTTATTACAAGGATGTATTTACAGGTTTTGAAAATTTAAGTCATTTATTTTAGGAGGTAAATATTTATGGCAAATATGGGTTCAACCGGTACGGTTAACATCACAAAGGCAATGATGGATGCTGCTATTAAAGCAGTGGACGATTATCAGAGTCAGGTAACAGGAATTAACAGTGAGCTTCAATCTGAAATTGACGGACTTATTCCAAGCAGTTTTTCGGGTGCAGCAGCTAATGGTTTTAAGGCTTTTTACGATACAAGTATTCTTCCAAATGTTACTGATAATCTTACAAAAATGCTTGACTCACTCAAAGAAATTTGTAACACAATAAAAATGCAAATTCCCGGTGATGATCAGGGTGTTGATGATCAGCTTGGTCAGGGTAACCAGAACTCTGGCAGTGCACAGGGTTAAGTAATTATATTTAACGGAGGTATTATATTATGGCAGATTGTAGAATTGTTAATCAGAATGTAGCCTCATCGGTAACAAATATTGATAATTTGGCTACTAAATATGCTAACGCAGGAACTGAATTTGAAACAGCTTTTAAGGCAGCTATCGCCGAAATGGAAGGCGATTCCAAAGATGCTTTGATTGAGCTTTTTGATAAAAGTTATAAAGAATTTGTAACAAGTTTGGAAGCAGGTCTTCCGGCAATGATTAAAGGAATGTCAAGTCTTCTCGAAGGAAATCGTGACAATTTTGAAAAAGTTGACGCACAGATTGCTGAAAGTATTAGAGGCGGCGGACAGGGCTGAGTATTCGGCTTATATGTGGCTCTGTTTGTTAAATTACAAATAGAGCCGCATTTGTTATGTAAGGGATGTGATTTTGGTGGCATTTAAAATTCTATCGCAGGACGAAATTCAGAAATTAACTTCAGCAGAAAGAAAAAATTACGAACAGTTGTATGCTGAATATCAAGAACGTGAAGCTTTTGTCAACCGTCTTGAAAGACAGAGAAAAGTGAAAGTACCACGTTTCAAAATCAAAAAAAGATATATGAAAAATTTTTTGATTCCTCAAAATTATAACAAGAGGTTTGGAGTATTTGAAACTGATATTTCTGAGTTTAGCAGTAATATTTTAAATGCAACTAATTGTGTGAATAAAACACTTTCCAAATATAAAAAAGTTGATTTTGTAAACAAGCATAGTGTTACATTACCTGATATACCAAATGTCGGATTAAAATTTACTAATAAAAAAATCAATAGATTTTATGTTTCAATGCCCAATAAAGTAGTTAGCATTAATCCAAAGAACATAAACTGTGAATTTTCAGATGTACAGTTGAATTTAAAAAAATCTTATGTAGCTACTCCATCTTTGAAAAATGTTCAGATTGGTAAATTAGAGTTAATTAAAACAAATGGTGTTTCCGTAGCAACGGCACAGATACCATCAGTAAAAATTCAAAATAATATAACTAAGAAATTACCTTTGGTTGTTACAAATGTACCGGATGAAATTAACACTGATTTTGTTCCAATGAAATTACAAGTATTACCATATATCCATGTTAGTAAATCTTATCTTACTAAAAAAAGTATTAAAACTTATAAGATGACTGATTTACCAAAAAGTGGGATAAACTTTCCCAAAGTATCTTTAAATAGAAAACCTATTAATATTGAGATAAATTCGTCGGAGGTAATTATACCTACATCTAAAGTTGAAAATTATAAATTAAAACCGGTTAATATAACTAAGCCAAAAACTACTTATATTGAGAATAATGTTAATGAATTTGAAAAGCCTGAAATGTCAAAAGTTATATTAAGTAGTGTAGTTATACCAAAAACAGCGAAAATTGTTGGAAAATGTACCACTTCTGAAAAATTAAATCAAGTTAAGGTTAAAAGTATTGACTCACCTACAATAAGTTTTAGTATTAGTGAGCCAAAAATAGAACTTTCGCATGGTGTAGTAGTTAATCCGCCTAAAATAAATTTTGAATATAAAAATTCTATTCACAGGGCATAGGGTAAATGATATGAAAAACAATGAAATTTTAGTTTCTGTAAAATTTAATATAAAAAATAGAGTGCGAACATTGTCTTTTCTTGTAGTAAAAGATATTACTTTAAAAGAATTTATTCAAGGCGTATATTACGGTCTTAAAAATTTTAATCCGGATGAAAGTATAGACGCCGATACAACTCTTAGCATACAGGATTGTTTTCAGGCATTTGAACAATATATCAAAACTCATTGTGAGTTGTTGATTCTTTACACTATCATGGGGGAATACTCTAAAGTCGATATTACAGAACAATCAATGGATGTACTTGATCAACAAAAGAAGGTCAAAAACAATTACGATTTGTCATTGAGTAGCCTTGGAATTGTTACATCAAGTGAGTTTTTTATTACTGATAATGATATGGTTACAAATGTACCACAGCTGTTTGATAAGGGCGACAGAGAGAAAACATATATACTCCGTGATAATAATACTTTGGAATATAACATAAGTACCAGAAGGCTTAATGTAATTGAACCTACAGTAATAGATATTCTTCCGGCAGGTGACATGCCTACAAAGGCTAAGGGTAGTTTATTAGATACTATTGCTCCGCCATTAATTACCGGTTTAGGAATGGTTGGCATACGCTTTTTTATCAGTCAGTTTTCAAGCAATTCAGGGCTTAATGATTCTATGTTGGCAATGACTATTGCAATGCCGTTTATGTCAGCGGTGACTTCTCTTTATAATCGAAGAAAACAATCAAAAGATTATAAACAGTCTGTTAGTGAATGGAAAGAAAAATATGAAAATTATATTAATGAAACTATAATTAAAAAGAAAATTGTAAAATGGCAAAAGGATGAAATTGTTTATCTGAATAAAGCTTATCCCAGAATGTGTACATTATTTAATCAAACAGGTGAGATTTCTACTGCAATTTTTGCACGTTCACAAAATGACAATGACTTTATGAGAGTAACGCTTGGTGAATCGGATGAAATAAAGCCATCATTTCAAATTAAAGCAGAGCAAAAAGATGACATATTTTATGATGTGCGTTATAAGCTCCATCCGCCCAAGAAAGGTAAAGATGAGTGTCCCTATATTACAATCGAAATACCACCGAAACATAAAAATAAAAAAGGATATCAACAAACAACAGAAGAAATGAAAAATCAATTTCTCCTTACAGAGTTACCTTATATATTTTCAACCACACAGGAAACTATAGGAGAAAATGGAGAAAAAGAAATTACAGGATTTAAATTTTTAAGAGATTCATCGGCAAAAGCAGAAAAACCACCTTTACTTGTCGATCTCAAAAATATCGGTACATTGGGCGTAATTTCTAAAAATGATGATGTGTCGTTGAATTTCATCAGACATTTAGCTTTTGAACTTTCTTTTTACCATTCTCCCGAGGATGTTCAGTTGGTATTCTTTTTTAATAAAGAAAAAGATATCGAGAAACAGAGTGACATAATAAACGACTATATGTTTCTTCCGCACGCTAATGAATTATTTGATGGTTTATCTCAATTTGTGTTCGATGAAAAAAGTGCAGGCGAAGTGTATAGCCAGTTACAAAGTATAATTTCGGAACGAGTAAAATCCAATAGTTCAGATGAGCCGGACAGTAATTCTTTGTCTGAAAAAGTAACACAGATTATTTGTTTTGTGTTAGATGATTATGATATTAAGGAAAAAGCTTTTTCAAAATATATTCCTGAAGCACCTAAAGAAGGAGAAAACTATGAAAATTCTTTAGGCTTAACATTTGTGTTTATTCAAAAAGAAAAAGGTATGCTGCCAAAATATTGTGGCAGTATTGTTGAACTTGATGAAACTATTCATCGTATAAGCAACAGGTATAATCTTTTAAGCCACGAAACTCTTAGTAAATTAGCTCGTGGTAAAGATTCATCAACCACAACTGATGACATAATTGAATATACAAATTTTACAAATGATTACATATTTAATAACGGAACAAAGGAACATCCAAATTCAGAATTTGACATTGCTTTCAGACGATTAAGTTCTATTTACTATACTAGAATAGCTGAAAACGGTAAAGTTCCTTCATTAGTAACTCTTTTTGAATTATTTGAAGATATTTATAAATTAAATAATGAGCAAATACAGACAGATGAATTAACAAATATAATATGTAAAAACTGGTCTGATGTTCAAAATAATGATGTTACTCGTAATATGAAGGTTGCTGTCGGTAAAAATGAACATGGGATAACTTATCTGGATCTTCATGAAAATGCTGATGGTCCACATATGCTTGTCGCCGGTACGACAGGTTCCGGTAAATCTGAAACAATAATTACATATCTTATCGGACTTTGTGTAAAGTATTCTCCATCCGATCTCAATCTAATGCTTGTTGATATGAAGGGTGGAGGATTTTCTGAACGCTTGGGTAAATTACCTCATTGTGTGGGCACGGTTACGAATACTGCAGGCGAAAGCCAAGGAATTTCTGCAGTGTATATGCTTAAACGATTTTTGGAATCGCTTAATGCCGAAGTGAAAAATCGTCAAATAATACTTTCAGATCTTGATGTTGATAATGCGGACGCATATATCCGTACTTATAGAAAAATAAAGAAAATTCATGAATTGAAATCCAATCCAAACGAAAGATCAAAGTATGAAGAATTGATACAAGAAATTCGTGATGGTAAAAAAGAAAAGCAAATCAGATATATTGACGGTGACATAAGCAAACTAAAACCACTTTCACATCTTATACTGGTTGTCGATGAATTTACCGAATTGAAAAGATTTTCAAGTGAATCTAATGATATAGATTTTATTGCCGAAATTACTACTATTGCACGAATTGGCAGAACACTTGGATTACATATTATATTGGTGTCACAGAACATTGAGGGTGCTATAAATGATGATATTCGTGTAAATACAAAATCAAAGATATGTCTAAAAGTAGCAACTAAGCAGGCATCAAAAGAAATGTTGGGTACTACAGATGCAGCGGCTGCAACTATGCCCGGACATGGTAGGGCATATATTTTAGTTGGAACAGGCAGCAGATATGAGTATTTCCAGTCTGCTTATACGGGCGCAAATAAAAATACAGACATAAAACCGGCTACAAAGATGACTTATGTAACAAATACAGGTGAATTTATTAGTGACTTTTATGATTCAACAAAACATAATGAAGTGCTTAAAGCAAAAAATAAAAAACTTAGCTTTGGTATTACGCAATTAGAGTATGTTGTTGAGAAAATCATTGAAATAACAAGTCAAAAGACATCGAATGGTACGAATAAATACGATGTACCGGAAAAGATATTTCTTGAACCTTTACCTGTTTTACTTTCGGATGACAACGATGAATTTAATGAATGGAATGAGGTGTGATAGACTTTGAATAATGGATTTGAAATGTGCTCTTTGGGCAGATATGATATACCAAATAAGCAAAAACAATCGAATTTTAAAGTTGATCTCGTTAATTCAAATATTGCAGTTTTTGGTTCAGCTATGTCAGGCAAAACCAATTTTTTAAAGTTGTTAATCAACTGTCTTCATAAAAGAAGCAATATATATAATGAGCAGATATTTATTCTTGATTTCGGAGGAGCATTAAGAGATTACAAAGATATGCCACTGGTTTCAGCTTATTTTGATAATACCAGTGAAGAATATGTAAAGCGTGTTTTTGTTATTCTAGAATCAATTTTAAAGAAAAACATTAAAAATCTTGGAAGCTATAATTTTAGTGTCGGAAGAAAAGATAATTTACCACATACAACATTTATTATTGATAATTTAAATGCTTTTATCGGTGAAAACAGATATTCTGCATATCACGAGAAATTTGGCAGAATTTGTCGTGATGGTAGATCTCGTGGTATTTCGGTAGTTTTTACTGCTTCAGACACGAAAGGAATTTCAAACTATCTGCTTTCATTTGAACAGAAAATAGCATTAAATTTTGCTCCTGATAAATGTTCAGAAATATTTGGTTCTAAAGTTGAAAGCCTTGGTAACATACAAGGAAGAGGATATGCGAATGTAACTGAAAGACCTGATGATATTATAGGTACTTTTAATCTAAATGCACCTTATGAAGTTCAGATATTAAAGTGTTCTGACATAAATGATGAAGATTCGGTTTTTATGAGAAAGTTAAAAGAAAAATTTGCTTATGATGAATCTTCATTTGAATATAGAAAACAGGTTCAAAAATACAAAACATTTCCACAGGAACTTCTTTTTGAGGATTTTGTTAATTTAAGACAACCTCCGGATGCTACAGATAGGGTTTTGTCATCTAATAATGTTGAAGTTGGGTTGGACTATGTAGAGTTTAAACCAATAAATGTTGATTTTTTAGATTCAAGAGTGGTTGCAATTTATGGTAAAAAAGAATTTGGTAAAACAAATCTTCTTAGATTGTTGTTGCAAAATCTGAAAAACAATAAGAAAAATTCAAGGTTTGTCTTTTTTGATGACGGCAGAAAGCAATTAAAAGTTTTTTATGATGAGTTTTCTGAAACATTTGACTGTGATTATATTTCTGAGTATGAGCAAATTTCTATAAACTTTGTTAATGGCAGAATGAAAAAGAGAAAGCTTTCGCCTATGCAACAGTTTTATAAAATATTGCATGAAAAATATATGAGTCTGTACAACGATTATGATAATGATTTACTTTATCAGATTTATGGAATTGATGATATTGATTTTACGGTAGAGGATTTACCTAGAGGTGCAGATAAAGCAGACGGAACACCAACTGTGTTTGTAATACAAAGTAAATCAATTTATCTTAATACAAAGATGAATTCTGATTTTATACATTATTTTTTGCAGGAATTAATAGACGTTGCAGATGAGAATGATTATATTTTTATTTTTACAGATGTAAAGAAAATAACAGATGCAGAGGTAAATGCATTGTTTAACAGTACCTTAAAAACAGTTTTCCTGCTTGACAATATCGCAGAATTTGCAAGCGAGCGTGGGTCTAAAACTGTATTTGGTGATATGGATCAAAAGAATCTAAAAGAAGAATATGCAAAATGTGAAATTGGTGACGGCTATTTCTATAATGTCGAAGCTGATTTATTAAAAAAAGCAAAGTTTATAAAAACTGAGTAAGGAGATTATTATGTCTGACAATAATTCAAGCGGTAAATTTGTTTCAGCAGATACTACGAAAATTGCAAACTTTGAAAAGCAAAGTGCTGAGGTTATTACAGAATTTGCCACTATAAAAAACGAGTTTAACAGGATAAATAAGGAATTACTTGCTTCTTGGAAAGGTGTAGGAGCAGATGCTTATAGTACTGAAACAGCTCATATTTTAGAAAAAATCGGCAGTGTTGAAGATGTTCTTAAAGCAATAAATGAAAGTGCCGTAAAAGATATTAGAGATTCATATAGTCAGGTTGATGATGAATTGGGAGAATTTAATAGAAATCCTAATTCCGGAACGGAGGAGTAAAATGGTTGATCTTACAGATGCTCAGTTTGCCTGTAGCCAAACGAATTCAACATCAAATAATGTCTTTCTTAAAAAATTAGATTCAAATGACCCTGATACCATATTTAACAAAGTAATAATGGAATTTAATGAGGAAGAAAATGATGACTAAAGGTATTATTAAAGGTTCTGAATTTAATTACATAATAGATACATCATACGGGCTGTCATCTGATGGTTATATTGCTACAGGTACTGAAAGTATTGTTTACAAAGGACTTAAAATTTCACATTCCGGAGATATAGTGTTGTCTTGTGTGCTTAAATTTAAGTATAAATCCCTCCTGATTGGAGCTGAGGGTGGTGTAAGTAGGGTTGTTAATGTGTATGACCGATTTAGAACACATGATTTAAAAATTTTTGATGAACTCCAGGATTGCCGTTCGGTTGTTAGAATTTTCGATGTCATAGAAGACTTAGGCGATTTTTCACTAACGGATACACATGTTGAAGAAGGCAGGAAGTCTATTTCTATTAACCGTGAAAAGTTTTTTTGCGTTGTTGAAGAGTATGTTGACGGTTGGTCGCTTGAAGAATACTGTCGAGATTATTATTGGAAACTTACTGAAACAGTTGATGTTGGTAATAATTTAAAAAAGAAAATTTCTTTTCATCAGTTTTCAAATGACAAGAAGCTTAGAATGCTCAAAAGTTACAGCAACGATTACGAAGAATTGATTCGTTATCAAAGTGATATGTTTGACTTTATGTTAAATCTTTCTGATATCTTGGAATATATTACGGATCAAAAGCATATTTTACACCTTGATATTAAACCGGATAATATTATGGTTACGCGTTATGGCAAGGAACTTGTTTTAATTGATTTTGGTCGTTCTGAACATATTGATATAGAAACAAAGTCGGTCAAAAGCAATCTTGGCGAAGCTGATTATAATAAAGAGCAAAGTATAACCCGTATGTATCAGTATGGTACATTGGGATATGCTGCTCCTGAATGTTATGTGAACGCATCAAACGGTTCTGTGTTTCCTTTTAATGATGATAATTTTGAAAAGGGCAGAATGAGTATAGAAAGTGATATTTTTTCTTTTGGAGCTACTTTTTGGGAATGCTTGAATGTGTTTGAGTTATATACAGGTAATACGGAATTTGCTAAAGATAAAAGTTTAGGAGGTTCTTACGATTATTACCGACATAATATTATGAATGATGATGCTTATTGTGATAGAGATTTATCATTAACATCTGCTCATTATCACGAAAAATTAGAAAATATAATTAAGAAATGTACCCGCAGAAGAGAAAAAGGTTTTTTTGAGAGCCCATTGTATTACCATGATTATAAAACTCTGCATGATGATATTATAAACGCAAAAGAATCTGCTCCATCTATAATGAAATCAGAAAATATAAAGGTTAGAAATTCATTTGGTGTAGTTGGTGTTATGGCAGGTTTGCTTTGCGTTATTCTGCTTGTTTGTGGATTTTTAAAGATGACAGGCAGTTATTTTGCAGAGCGTAAAATGGATAATATTATTGAAAATTACAACCCAACCAAGATTGAGTGGCTTGAGAATGCTGCTGCTGAACAGATGAAATCCTCAATTGAATCGGAAAAACAAAATATTTATAACAAAGTATTTGAATTTTTGAGTAAGGAAGGCGATACGCTAAATTATTCGGAAACTGTTGTTTTGGTTAATTTACTTACACAAATGAATAATCCCAAATTTATAAATGATTCTGTAGATCAGATGTTATTGTCAGTTGACCAAAAGGAGTTGAGCTCTTGTATTGAAAATACAGTTACAGGGCTTCCAAATTGTAGTAGCGACGGATATAAAATAGCTGTTCAAATTTATAATGCACAGAAAAGGCAAAACTTGTTGGAATGTTATAATATGCTTGTCGATAATACTGATAATAAAAACTTAAACAGACTGGTCAGTAGATTAGCACAGGATTTAAATCATGATGAACAAATAAACAGTATTGCCGAGCAAGAACTTAAATCGGATTCAAATTACACATTATTGACAGAATATGAAACTGATATGAAACTATCTGAATTAAAAAATACAATTAAACAAACACTTAATAATATAAGTGCTTTTGGAAATGTGAATGGAGTGTTGAGTAATGAATCTAATTAATAGAATCAAAGTGGGATGGAAAAACGAAGAATTTAGTAAGATTAGAAAATACATAAGAAAACCTGCTTATATTACTTTTGTGATTGCAGGTTCGATAATGACTCTTGCTATTATATTTTTGTTTGCAATTGGTAAATTAGAAGATATCATTGTTTCAATGGATATTAGATATAATTCTCCCATCTTTATTACTCTTGCTGTGATAGTTTTGTCAGTTCAGGTAGGTGCGGCTTTTTACGGAGTTTTTTTAAGTCTTAGAAAATACAGACGCCCCGGAGGCAAAGGAATAGTAAATGTTTCATATAATAAGGGAACTTCGTTTAATGCTCTATCTAAAACTTTGGATAATAAATAGGAATACATATTGGTTTGGAGGAGATTTTTATTGACTACAAAAGTATATAAAATATTTTTAGCAATAAGTATTGCTTGTTTTGCGTTGTCTTCAGTATCTGTTATGCTTATTTTAGCAGACAATATTAAAGAATCTTTAAAGCCACTGATTATAAGTACAATTTTTTGGGGTGGTTTAATTATAGGATTAATTTTTACTTTTTTAATAGGGAAATATAGAAAAAATGAAAAATATAAAATACATAAATATCCCGGAATCTTTTGCTTTATGAAAAATAAGAATGCAACTATTTGTGACATTGTATGGCTACTAAGTATAGTTTTATTCTTATTGTTTAGTGCAATATTAGGACAGCATAATGTATTTTCGATAATGATGCTTGCGTTAGCATTACTATTGAGTTATCTTCATTCAGTTTTCAACGGCAATAATTATGCTTTTATAGTAAAGAGAGGTAAAAGAAAATGAGTGTATTAAAGAAATCTACGGCATTATTTTTGTCAATTGTAATTGTTATATGTTCAATGTTGATGAACATAGGCACGGTTTTGGCAGCAGAAAGAAATGAATCATCATCAGTTTTAGATGATGATGAAATTAATGATTTCTCTGTACCTGAACTTAATGTTACGGTGGATGACGAAAATAAATGGACTAATGATATAAATAAACTTAAGATTACTGCTCCTGTCAGTACTGAAATATATTATAAGACAAGTACGGATAAGCTTGACGATTGGGGTAATTATACAGATTCTGATGCGTGTGTGTGGGATGGGGATGAATCGGAAAATTTGCCTCAAGGCTCTTATTATATAAAGTTTTGGGCAAAATATCCTGGTGAATCAAATCCTGTCAATGACAGTGTTGAAGCTGTGCATTTTATGTATGATACTGAGGGCCCTTCAGCTTTTAAAATTAAAGAAACAAAAATAGGTAATGATTATTGTCTTGTTGCCGACGAAGATATAACTGATCTTTCAGGTGTTCAAGATATTCATTATTTTATAGATAATAACAGCGAGGGTGTCTATGTAGAGAAGATGGAGCTTGATGGGGATAAAAAAGTTAATTTTAAAATTCCTTTAAATTCAGAAATGCAGAGTCACAGTATTAAAATTGAGTTAAGCGACAATTTAGGAAATAAAACAACTGTATCATCTGGAAAGATTGACGATGCTGATATTCCCAAAATAAATGGTTTTCAGGTTGTAAATATTTCTGATGAAACAGAAACAAAGCTTGAAAGCAGGGAGTTTTATGTAAAAACTAATGATGACGGTGAAGAAGAAAAGAGTGAATATACTTATATTGGCAATAAATCGTATTTAAAACTCAATATTATTGAAAAGAATCTTAAAAATGTAAAACTTAGTATTAAGATAAATAATAATCAATATGAATTAAATGTTGAAAACAATAAACTTACTCCACCGGCTGGTATAAAAAAAGAAGAATATTGGTATTATATTTCATTTGATGAATTATATAGCCGGTTAAAAAATGAAAAACAATTAACTGAATTAACCGATTTTGCTATACAATCAATATCAGTAACAGCTTCTGATAAAGTAAACCATCAAAGTGATACCCTTATTCTTGAGGAGAATGGAAAAATCAAAACCTTTTTCTATGATTCTTTTGACAGCGGGGATTTTAATATCACACCGGTTATAACTGAAACGCCGGTTATAACTGAAAAGGATGAATATTATTTTTCTAAGTTACACATCAAATTTAAATTAAGTGATGATATAGGCATTGCAAGCTATATTATTACTGTAAAAGAAAATGATGATGCCAAAATTGATACCAAAGCAGAGAAAGAAAATATTGTTAAAAAAGATGGTAGTCATATTCTTCCGTCAACGGAGGAAACAACCGAAGAATTGGTGTTTACTAAAGATGGTAAGTATGAGATTAATGTAACTGTTACTGACCTTAGCGGAAATAAAAAAACTTTTATTAAAGTCTACTATGTTGATACTACTGCACCTAATATTGTTGAAATGAAGTACGAAGTTAAGAATGGCTTACTTAACTATGTTACTTTTGGAATCTTTGGTGTACCTCGTGTGGAAATTTCAATTAATGTTAATGATAAAGGTTGCGGTGTTGACCCAAATGAAGTTAAGCTCTATTGGAATAATAAATCTTATGATGCAACAGTAGATGAAAATACATACACATTTTGTCTCGATAGTTCCGGAAAGGGAACACCATACATTACAATAAAAGATTTCTTGGGAAATGAAAGAAAATATAACTTTAAAACTATAAATGATTATAGTGAAAATCTACCAGATGAATTTTTAGATGAAATTAATGCAGATGATAGTAGTGGTGCTACACTTGTATTAGAAAATGATGCTCCTTCGTATTCAATAACAGCTACAGGAAATTATAAAACTGACCTTAGTCAAAATGACGAAAATAATCAGAGTGAAAAAGGTCTTTATTTTGGCTTGCAAGATGACAGAATAGGCAAAAATAACCTTCATTTTACCATTTCAGACCAAGAAAATGATAATAAGTTCGGTTTAGCTTCTTACTATATTTGTATCAAAAAGATTAGTGAAGATGGTACGGAAAGCGAAGTGAAAAATATACCACCTAAGAATCTTACGCATCAAAATGAACCGATATTATCGGCGGAAGAAGACCTATATGTTGGCGATTTAGAAAGCGGTACTTATCGTATATGTGTTGAAGCAAAGGATATTGCAGGTAACGATGCAATCTTAGACGAAGATAATACTAATTTTAATTCTAATAACGGTGTATTCTATGTTGATAATGAAGCACCATCAATAAGTGAATCGAAATATACAGTGGAACCGTCTGTTCTTAATTATTTGTCATTTGGTATATTTGGCAATAAAGAGATTAATATATCAATAAAAGTTAATGATGATGGTAAAAGCGAAAATTCTTTTTCTTCAAAAGTTAAGGATGTTACTCTTAATTGGGGCGATATCTATAAACCTAAATCAGTAGTTGGCAATACATATACATTTGTTATAACCCCTAATTATTCAGACACCCCATATTTTACAGTAACTGACCAAATTGGTAATACGAATATTTATTATTTTTCTACTGAAAGTATAAAAACGTTAAAACAGGAGGGCGAACTTAACAACGAAAGCGGAATTAATTTAATGCTTGAAAATAACCCGCCTGAAATTAAGGTTGATGTTTTAACAGACTATGAGAAATACATAATTAACGGCAAAGTATGGTATGGTAACGATATAAAATATCAGGTGACAGCAAGTGATATAGCTTCTGAGAATAAGTACAATTCAGGTCTTGAGAGTGTCAAAACAGATGTCCTCAACAATTCAGAAACGTTTTCTAATCATACGGAAACACAATTTAATAATATTGATTTCGGCAAGGAGTCATTTAATAAACAAGAAGCAAAATATATCTATGATATAAATAAAGAGGGATTGTACAAAATTACAGCTGATACTACCGACAATGCTCAAAATTCAAATTTGGATGTATTAGAATTCAACATTGATAAAAATAATCCTGAGATTACTATGTTTAAATTTGGAAATCAGGATGATAATAAACCCTTTTATAAACATTATTATGGATATTTCTTTAAAAAAGCCACACCATTGAAAGTATATGTTAATGACCCTGGAGTTTCATCCGGAATTAAAAATGTTGAAATTTATCTTAATAGTAATGATAAAAACGGCACAAGTAAAACAGAAATTACAGATGGAACATCACTAAAAACCGATTCAACAGGAACATATGCTGAAATCCTTATTCCAAATAATTTTAAAGGTACTGTAGCTGCCAAAGTTACAGATAATGTTGAACATACAACAGGTCTGATTAGTGCAGATGGTAGCGTGATTGAGGACGATTCATTACATAAATCAGTATCTTCTATTGATATTAAGGCAACTAATGATACTGATAAAGAAGATGCAAATGGTGTGCCTCTTTATAAAACCAGTATTCCATTGGTTGTTAGTGTTAGTGATACTCACTCAGGTATTTCAAAAATTGAATGGTCTGTTTCTAATGATAATAAGAACGGCATTATTTCAGTTGATTCTGACGGTAAATATATTAGCAATTCTTCTGATATTGTAATTAACAATAAATCAATCAAGACAGATCATAATCTTTTGACATCTATTGATTTTAATTTAGTAGTTGAGAGTAATACAAACGGTAATGAAGTAACAGTTAAATTAACTGACAATGCTGGTAATTCAGAGGTAAAAAGGGTTAAATACAGTATAGACACTACCGTTCCCAAAATTACTGCAGTGAAAAGTAATGTGAATTCTTCTAATGGAAATTACTATAATACAGCACAGACTGTAACTGTTACAATTACTGAACGAAATTTTAATCCTAAAGATGTGGAAGTTAATGTAAACGGCAATGTTCAAACTATAGATTGGGGACAAGATAATTTGCCCTCAGTAACTTCAGATAATCAAACACACATTGGTACATTTACACTTTCTGAAGATAATAGGTATGAATTTTCAATTAGATATGCTGATATGGCAGGTAATAGGGGTGATTCCTTTAGTGAACCTGAATTTGTAATTGACAGAACAAACCCTTCAATTAGTGACAACTTTGCTGATTTCGGATCCTTTGATGATAAAAATGTATTTTTTAACATAAAGGAAAAAGATAAGGCAACAGCAACAATCAATGTAGTAGAAACTAATTTTGTTGAAGAAGATATGCAGCTTAAAGTTTACTATAAGGAACCTGGAAGCAGTCATGAAGATAGTGGTTGGTCTGAATATCCGTTAATGGCCTCTTGGAATAAATTAGGTGATAATCATTCCATAACTATTCCTTTTACAGAAGATGGTGTATATAAAATTGATATGAATCCTGTCGATCGCGCTAATAATAAGGGCGTTTTTGATGCGAATTCTTCATCACATACGGCGATATTTGAAGTTGATTTTACTGCACCTATTGTGTATGAAAGAAATAATGATATGGTAGAATCTGGTAGTACTAAGTTTAGTGATATTTATGATTTTAATCGCAGAAAAGATGAAAATCCAAATATTGTATTTATGGATACCAATATCGACAGAATTGAGTATAGTTTGAAAAAATATGTACCTAGCTATACTAATAAAAAAGAAATCGGCACTATAAAATATGAGGAATCAAAAGACACTATTCGAGAATTTGTCGATAATTCCGATGCTACGCATATGATTTACAAGTTGCAGGACTTTGACAAAGACGGAGTCTATTCAGTAAAAATGATTGCTTATGATAAAGCAGGAAACCCAAGTGTACTTAATGAAAATACATATACACGAATGGTAAATACAGATGTTCTTGCTTATATTGAAAACAGCGATAGCAAAAATAAAACGGGTTGGTATTCTTTTGAAGATGAAAACGGTCCTATAAGTAAACAACCAAGTAGTTTTTCTGATTTGAGCATAGTTGTTTTTTCAAGCAATTCTCAAAAAAACAGCGTGTGTTTGGTCGATAAGGACACTAATGAATCAACGGATACAAATATAACATCTGATTCAAAGAGTCTTTTTGATAAAGAAATGTATGGCACGAGTGTTTACCGATATACATTACCAGGTAGTTATTTTGCCAACAACTATACCGCTGATGCGGATACAAGTTTATACTTGAGAGTTGTTAATGGCGAGAATATTTTAGATCTTGGTGAGATGTATATTGATAATACTAAACCAACCTGTACTGTTCCGGAAAACTTCTCAGATTGGGGATGGTTTAGTGGTTCAGGAAATCAAACTATTTCATTTAATGATATAAGTGAAGTGCTTGATGAAGAAAAGACAGTAGCGTATGTAGATGGCAAAACATACAAAGTAAGTGATGTCAAAAATAATGATGTTCCGGGTCTGCACTATTCAAAATCGAAAAATCAGATCAAGTTGATTTTAAATGAAGGCAGTCATACGGTAGGTCTTTCATTGTTTGACAGAGCAGGTAATAATACTGTGATCAAAGAAGTGCATCACCTTGCTATAGGCAATTATAGATTATGGATTATAATTGGAATAGTGGCAGGCGTTGCGGTAATTACAGCAATTGTAATTTTTACATTCCTTGTATTTAAGCGTAGAAAAAACAATAAGAAGTAAAACTACACCTAATAGTCTTTAAAATTACTCCACAAATAAGCCTCCTATGGTAGTTGTTAAAAACTTTCATAGGAGGCTTTGCTATGTCGGAAAATATAGCTTTATACAACAATATGATAGTACAAAATAATTATCATATCAATGAATCAGCACAATTTACACCGTCTTAAACATATTCTGTTTTAGTGGTTGTGTGCCGAGAGTTTTTTCAACTTCTTTTCTTGCTTGTTCCAGTTCTTCGAGCCTTATCATTTCGTCCTTGGCATCATCAAGTCCAAGATGGGTATATGTGTTCATCGTGACACCGATATCGGTATGCCCCATAAGGTACTGCAATGTTTTCGGATTCATTCTTGCCTTTGCCATATTTGAACAATAGGTATGTCTGCAAATGTGAGGGGTGATATTAGGTAGTTGCTCTCTGAAAATATCATTGTATCTCTTGACCGAGTGATTAAACCTATGCTCCCAATGCATTGCAACTTCAGGCATTCCCTTTGAATCTCTGAACAGAAAACCGCAATGACCTGCAACCATAATTTCAGGAAGATTTGTAGGTCTGTTCTCAAGTATTCTTTTGAAGGCCTGGTAAACATCTTCCGTCATAGGTAGTTTTCTTGTGCCGGCATTTGTTTTTGTTGATTCAATTACATACTCCATTTTTGAGGTTCTCTGCAACTGGTGGTCAATATTGATGATTCTGTTGTTCATATCGAGGTCATTTATCGTCAACCCACAAAATTCTGAAATTCTCAAACCAGTGTGAAAGAGAATGTAGAAGACATCATAGTATTTGTAGTAAACATTATCGTAACGAACAAATTTCAAAAACTTGTTCATTTGCTCTTTTGTCAGAGCCTGTCGAGTGTGTTCAGTGTTTATGATAATGCCGAGTAATTGGAAACCGAAAGGGTTCTTCATTAGAATATCATCATCAACTGCCATTTGAAATGCCGGTCTTAAAACACCTCGCACCGTTTTTATTGTACTCGAGCCTCTTCCGTCTTCCTGTAATTTAATGAGAAACAGCTTTGCATCGGAAGTTTTGATTTCACCGATTTTGCGACTTCCAAATTCCTCTTTGCTCATAATGTTTTGCACAAAGTTGTAATTTGAAAGTGTGTTGTGTCTTACACCTGTCCTTGTTTTGAGATAACGGGAGATTAACTCGTTGACGGTGATATTTCTGCCGGTTATGTCAAGTCTTGAGTCAACGTCTTTACCGACCAGCTTTTCTAATTCTCTTAGTGACAGGCAAGGCTGTTTGCCTATTGGTTGTGGATCTGTCGGAACAAGTCGCCAGCTGTATACAAATTTTGGCTTGCCGTCAACTAAATACTTGAATTGATATTTTCCGTTTGCCCTTATTGATTCTCCGTTGTGCAAAAGTCTATGCTTTGAATCTCGTCTTTGTCCTCGGCTCGCCATTTTTGAGTTCTCCCTTCATTCCTGATTTATTAAGATATTTTATAAATTCATCTTTGATGATTAACTTTCGTGTTCCGTATTTAGCCATAAAGGGAAGACCGCTTTGGCTTGTAAGACGGAACATTTTTCTTCTGCTGAGTCCAAATAATTCGGCTGTTTCAATTACCGTCAAAAAATCTTTGTCCTGCAATGATGGCTTATCCATATTTTTTACCTCCTCGTTTGGTACTCATATATTGCCGTAAAACTCTCAGAATAGCAACTACTTTCAGCAGATAAAAGGAAACTATATCGTAGAATTATTGCACAGATATTCCTCAAATTTTGTTCGTATAATCAAATAGCGATTACCGCTCAAAACTGAAAAAATTCCGAGATTATCCTCGGCAAGTTTTCTCATTTTTTTAATGCCAATGTTAAAATATAATCCGGCTTCTTTGACAGTTAGGGTGTAACGCTCTGCGTATGTAGGCTTATCCATTTTGTTTTCCTCCGTATCTGTATTTGACATAACAACTATGACTGCAAAATTTTCTTTTTGCATTGCCGTAAACTGTAAATGATTTTTTACAATAAGGACATGTTAGTTCATAAATTGCTTTTCTGTTAACTAAATCAAGATGATTGTTCCACCACTTGTTTCTGCAAGCGTCTGAACAAAATCTCTTGCGTTTGCGGTGTTCGTTTTGCTCAACCGGTTTTCCGCATTGTTCGCAATAAAGAGTGTGATTATCATTGCTTTGCAAATCAGCACTCATTAGCTTGTTCCTTTTACAGTATGATTTTATTGTATTAACGGATAGGTTTGTGAGATTTGAAATCTGTTTGTATCCGTAACCGTTCTTTCGGTAGCTTTCAATTTGCTTTTTCTCATTGTCTGTCATAAAAAGCACCTCCTACCATATAGCCATAGCAGAAGGTGAAAAAGGACGCTTTTTAATCTTTCATATAAAATTGACATTCATAACCGTCCGCACGGAGTAAAAGACCTTTTGCCCAAGGCGGAGTTCTGCTCATTTGTTCGCAGATAGTGTTTACGGAAACATCTTTTTGGCATTCAATAATAACCTCGTCATGAACATGAGCGATTATGCGGTAATTTTTTAGTGTTTGCATTGCGTATAATAATATATCTCTTGCAATGGCTTGAATGATATTTTCACAGAACTTAGGGCCGTAGCTTTCAAGCCGTTCCCATTTCTTCGTACTGCCAATGCCCTCATAGGTAACTGATTCACCGCCAAATTTATTTATTCCGATTCTCGGCTTAACATATGCAAGTCTTCTGCCGGAGGGGAGAGTGATGAACAGAAATCCGCTTTCGTAGGTAAAAGATATGCCGTTGGTTTCAGTCGGTATCCTTTTGGTAACAGTTTCTTTAACACATTTATCAATGTCCCACCAGAGTTTAGTAATTGACGGATTAGAGTTTCTCCACGCACACACTAGAGGTTGAAGTTCATCCTCTGAAAGTCCCATCTGAATAGCACCCATAGCTTTCAATGCCCCGACAGAACCGCCGTATCCGAGTGCAAGCTCGGCGATTTTGCCTTTTTGTCGCAGATGCCCGTTTATTCCATGCTTTTCAACAGGAACACCAAACATCTGTGATGCACTACTGCAATAAATATCTTTGCCCTCACTAAAAACTTTGTTTCTCCATTTCTCACCTGCAAGCCACGCAAGAACCCTTGCCTCAATAGCAGAAAAATCGGCTACTATGAATTTGCAACTGTGCTGTGGAATAAAAGCGGTGCGGATAAGTTGTGAAAGTGTGTCCGGAATATCATCATAAAGAATACTGAGTGCATCATAATTTCCGCATTTTACAAGACTTCGTGCATCTGCCAAATCACTCATATGGTTTTGCGGTAAATTCTGTAATTGCACAAGTCTGCCTGAAAATCGACCTGTTCTGTTTGCACCGTAAAACTGAAACATTCCCCTTGCACGGCTGTCTTTACAAACGGCATTTTTCATTGCTGTGTATTTCTTAACACTGCTTTTTGTTAGTTGCTGTCTGAGGGATAACACTTTGTGTACATGATACGGTGCAGTTTTCAGCATTTCTGAAACTGATGTTTTGTTAAGACTTTCGGTTTCAAATCCGCTTTCGGAGAGCCAGTTTTTCATTTGCTGAACGGAATTTGGATTATCAAGATTGGTAAGGGATTGTATATCATTGACAAGCGACTTTTTAACCATTTCATCAATAACTATTGCGTTTTCAACTAAAAACATATCTACACCAATGCCACGGTCATTTATATTTTGGTCAAGGTGGTATTCGTTCCATATTGAATCACTTACAGGAAATCTTGATAATTTCTTTTGAATACTCATCTCAGTTTCAACATCACGAATATTGTATGCTTTGAAATTATTCCACTTTTCTATATTGTGATATGGCATATTTCTTGTTCTGCCATTATTGATTTTTGTAGGGGAACAGGGAATACAAAAATATCGTATGAGATTTTTACCCTCTGACAGCTTTTGATTTTCAAGGCCTAATACAGCACCCACACCCTCAAGAGAAAGGGGAAGACCAAGTGTTGCCGACCAGACAAGAGTACAATGCCAAGATGACGGGTTAAGATATTTGCCGTCAAAATCTATACCTAAATCTTTAAGATACCTTGATAAGCATACCCTCTCAAATTGTGCGTTGAATGCCCATTTGATAACCGAAGTATCGGTCAGTGCATCAAGAATATCCTCGGGTATCTTTTCTCCCATACACAAGTCAATGACTTTGACATCACTGCCGTCAACAGAATAGCCAAACAGCAGAATTTCAAAATCATCACTTTCCGCATAACGGTAAACACCGGATTTCTGAAGATTAGCACTTGAATATGTTTCTATGTCAATACTGATTGATTTCATGTTTTCACTTCCTTATATATAAAAAACGGACGGCAGAGAGTATCTCTCCACCGTCCAAAATTGTTAATTATCTAAGTTGTTTTTCTTAGCCCTTCTCGCTATTCTGTGCTTTCTAAAAGTCTTGTGAATAAGGAAAATTAAATCCGTTACGGTGCTTATGATGCCGTACATACCTATTCCTAAGAAGAAACAGAAGATAACAACTACATCAAACAATTTTGCAAGTTCATAAAATTCGTTCATATCGTTTACCTCATATTATGTTAGGATAAGAAATCATCATCTGTTTCTGTTCTGAAATCATCAGCAGCCGAACTTCTGCCACCAAGCGGTTCGCCGTCCTTTATTTTCTGAATGTTGCCAAGACCACAGGCAATACCTTTGTTGCCATTTGAATTGAATGCGTAAAAATTCAGAGACACTCTTGCATAACAACCGCTGTACACCTCATCTCTGTCAAGAATAGGTTTTACAGCCTTATCAACAATCTGTGGAGCGGTTCTGCTGTTTGCATTGATAAACCAGTGACCTGCATAAGCCTCATCATTACGCTCGGTATCACCGTCACGAAGAGGAAGTTTAAGTGATGCTTTGTTTGGCTTTTTACCACCAAATTTACCGATACCTTCTTCAATTGCAGTATTTACAGCGTTGTTAATCGCATTAACGGTTTCAGTATCATCTTTTGGAATAAGTACGGATACGCTGTATCTTTCAGGACTGCCGTTGATTGAAACAGGTTCCCAACCGTGAAAATATGAAAGTCTTGTGTTTTTGCCTGTGATAACTTTTGTTTTGTTTGAATTAGCCATAATAATTAGTCCTCCGTTTTAAATTCGTTTTTAACATCTGTGATTGTCATAGCATCTCTTTTGTCCGTTTCGGGAACAAGAGCAGGCTTGCCTTTTGGTTTAATGATGAGATTTCCAAGTATCTCGTTGAAATTTTGCTTACCTAAAAGCTTTTGCATTTCTGTAAGTGTGATAAGACTCTTGCGATAAATGTCTTTGTAGCCGGCATCTTCCAATGCTTTAGCCACTGCGGTTTCATCTTTATACTTTCGTACAGACCGTCCTTCAACAATTTTAAAACCGTTCCAATGCTTGCCGTGATTGACAGCTGATTCGGTAGCATATGCCATTATTTCATTTGCCCACTTCGTGAGATTGGGGATAACAGATAAAATCTTTTCAATTTCAGAATCAGTAAGAAGTGGGGGAAGTCTGAATTCTTCCTGTGCAAGTTTCAGATTGTTTTCGGCTCTTGCTCTGCATCTTACTGATGCTTTGCAGAATGTACACCAATCACCGACACAGTAATCACCTTCACCTTTAACAGCTAATTCTGCTTTTGGCTTTAGTACATTTTCTGCCCAGCCTTTGAGCTCATCAGCAGAAACAGTCCAAGTGCTGACATTATCTCTGCGTGGCTGAAAAATTGACATTGACACATCTTTAATGTCATATAGGCGGTCAAAGATTTTTAAAGCACCGAGAGCATAACATTTCATCTGCGGGTTATCAAAGGCATCAACCAATACTCCCATTCCATATTTGAAATCAATGATATGTATTTTGCTTTCAGAAACAATAATGCAGTCGGCTGTTCCAAAACCATTTGGTACATATTCTGAAAAATCAACCTTTTGTTCAATAAGAATCAAAGGATCTTTACATTTCTGTTTTGCAAGATTGAATTGTTCAAGTACAAAATCAACATATAAGTCGGTGTATTCCTGCATTTCATCGTTTGTGTAAGGGGAGACAGGCTCGTCACTTTTTCTGCATAATATGTTTTTCAGTTTATGCTCACACCACGCATGGGCGACTGTGCCTTCTTCAGATGCTTTGGTTGATTTGTTCTCAAACTTTGATTCAAGCACGGCACTTGGTGTACAATTGAGCCATCTGTGAGAACTTGAAGGGGAGAGGAAAGCGTGATTACTCATTCTTAAGTGCCTCCGCATCTTTGATGATTTCTTCGTAATGACAGGGGTCAATTTCTGACAGTTTGTTTCCACCATACTTTACAATGATTTCTCTAACCTCAGAAGTGAGTCCGCTTTGACTTTTTTTAGCAAGAACACCCCTTACATCTTCAAGTGAATACACCTTTGAATTTCCTGTGCTTTCAGAAGTATGTACGGTTGACTTCTTTGAAATCTCAGTATTCTTTATCTCATTCAAGAGATTTGAAACAGTCTGCAGACTTTCTGTAAGTGTGCCAATGTTTTTGATTACCTCGGTAATCGCATCAAGTAATGCTGTTATTTTGTTCATAACTGCCTCCTTTTTTAACCTTGGTAATGGCGAGTTCCTCAATAGAATCACTTGGAACAAGGATTGTGATTTTCTGTTTTCTGCCGAACAGCATTCGCAAAAATCGTTCTCGCAAGGTGATGTTTTTGCAGGATACCATACTGTTTCTTTGTGGTTTGTCCGAAACACTGATTTGAAGATTGTGTTTCATATATTGTACCTCCGTTTCCGAGAGCATTGTTGCCCTCTGTCTGTTAGCCACGGGAGAGTGCTTAAAAGGACGCTTTTTGAAAAATTTTATTTTTATTATTTATTCGTAAGCAAAAAATCCCCATCAAGGAATAAAACTTCCTCGATGGGGATTTGGCTTTGTTAGAATACTGTTCTATTGTCTGTTAAGATAAAATCTCGTTTACTCTTTTCTGAATGGCGTTGTAGTCATAGCCGGCTTTGGTGAGGCGGTTTTTGCGGTCGGCACCGTTGCCCCATTTGCCCTGAATTACTTCTCTTGCAATGGCATCAACTGACTTTTTGCCCGATGACTTTAGTGTGTACACAACTTTTCCGCTTTCATTAAAAACAGAGTAACCGCTGTTTTTGTCGGCACATTTCTTGGCATTTGAAAGGTCATAGAAAGCACCCTTTTGCGACTTTGCGTCCTTCCAACTTTTGCGTACACGATAGAGAGTTTTCTTTGAAGTCGCAGGTTTTGAACTGCCTAAGCCAAGCTGAGCGTTCACCTCCTTTGCAATCTGTCCGTGAAGATTGTAGAGATAATCACCGGGGCAGGACTTGTTCGCATAATCTCTGTGAACCGTCATATTGCAGCCGTTAAGGTGATTCATTCTCTCTGACTTGTTTGTTGACCACACAAGCCTTTTGATGCCGTTTCTTTTGCAGATATCAACAAGCAGTTTAATCAAAGACTTGTACGCAACATCATTTACTCTGTATGGGTGGTAGGTATCGGACGCAACCTCAATGGTAATCGCCCTGTTGTCATTTGACGCAGATGAGGTGCACCAGCTACGGTCTTTTTCCTCAACATACATTCCGATTCTGCCGTCATAGCCGATACCGTAGTTTGAGCTTGCCTCCTTGTCCCTTGATGCAAAGATTGAGCCGAGAGTTTCAATAGAGCACTGCCCGACTACGCAGTGGATTGAAACTGTATCAATCTTGTGATTTCGATTGATGTTTCTGTTTGGTGAAATTTTTGTGTAGCTAACTAATTTGCTGTTTGTGTATGACATTCAGTCGTCCTCCTTTTCACTTCTGTGGTGTAATTGTGCAAGCACATTTTTAATCTTTTCAGGAATGGGAAGTCCCAGATGTGCTCCGTTTTCAAGCAGTGACAAGCCCTCATTTGAGAGATAGAAGAAAATCACTGCCGTTCTCAGCACACTGCCCGTGCCGATAATGTACACATCAAGGAGATTCGCCACTCCCACAAGCAGAAAGATAATCACCTTTCTGCAAATGCCCTTGAAACCGACCTTGCTCGAAAGCTTTTTGTCGGCAACGGCACACATCATTCCTGTAATGTAGTCGATAACTACAAATGCAATGAGTGCATACAGAAAGCCGTCTGCACCTCCGAGAAACCACCCAAGTGTTCCTCCAAGTGCGATGAATGCAGTCTGAATGCTGTTCCAAATCTGTTTCATAAATACCTCCTGTGTCTATTTTTTAACCCACTTGTTCCAGCTCGAATTCACCTTTGAACGGATATACACATCAAACGGACTGTCCCTTGCCGTATATCTCTGTATCACAAGATTTGTACTGCAAGAAAATACTTCAAGCATACCGAATACAAGTGCCGGATAGTTCATATTCTCCTGCGGTACTCTTCGTCTGAAATAAATACCCTGCGTTGTAAGACTGTTAAGGCTGACATCGTCCTCAACAGAGGTCTGTATAATGCCCATAACAGGAAAGCCGTTCATATGTATTTCACCCGTCACATCAAGTGCGGATTGTGGGTTTGGATTGTTAATGCCTACCTTTTGTTTGCGTAAAGAAACAAGCGGTGTGCCCTGCGGAATTAAATAGTACAGGTCTGTAATAACCGACTTTTCCATAGCATCACGGATTTCAATATGAAAGTCATATGACATATTCACATCAAGATTCATAAGCTGAAGATTTGAGTACGAATAGCTTGTGCCGTTCATTTTAAGGTTGCTTAAAATGTCAACAAAATTTCCGTAGTTTGCATCACTTGTCCTCTTGTATTGGTAGCGAAAGGATAAAAGCTGATTGTGATTTACCCCGTCAATTGTAATTGGTGAGTATGAGCCGTTGAAAATAAGCTGAATTTCCGACTCAATCTCATTTGTTCGTCTTAGTGTAATCGTACTGAGATTCGGACTGCTGTACGGAATAACGGTAATCGTCTTTTTAATGCTCGTTGTGTAACCTCTTGAGTCCGTGACCGTGACCATAACCACCACATCACCGCTTTTGGTGATTGTACCAAGATTCAATTCCTTTGCAGTTGTACTTGATTTGCTCACACCGTTACAGCTTACCGTGTAGCCTGTAATCTTCGATTCATTTCTCGGCTTTGCCGTAAGCGGAGTAACCTTGAGATTTGAATAGTTCTGAATAAACAGCTTTGAGTTGCCCGTAACGGCAGTGGTCTTTAAATTGGTGTCAAGATAGATAAAGCCTTCAATAACAGGTCTTGAATTGTGCGAGGTGGTTGCAATCTGACAATTCCTTTCAGAAATGCCTACATAGGTTGAACCCTTGTATGTGGTGACCGTTAGCTTTGCCGTAACGCTCTTGTCTTCATACATAGCCTTTAAAATACCCGTTCTGCTGTCCGTAGGAATGGTAATAATCCTGTTTGCCGTCCCCTTGTTCCACGCAAGTCCCGATATGCCAGTTATCGGAATACCTCGTATGGTAATCGTAATGCTGTGTTTAAGACCTGCGTCATTTACCGTTGTGTTTACTGATACGGTCGGATTTTCCGTATCTATGTAAATCGTGTCAATTCTATTGACAACCGTTGTCTTTGCCATATTGCCTCCTAATCAAGAATTACAATGTTGAGTCCCTGTGAACTGTTTGACATCGGAATCAGCTTTGTTCTGCCGATTGTAAGCTCACCGTCAACTGTAGTTTTCTTCGTCTGAGTTTCGTCCTTGTTTAGGGTGAATATCTTTTCACCGTTGTAGTAGCCGGAAAATTCAGTGTTTGTAATTACTGTTTTCTGCGAGGACTTGCTGTTTGAAACCTCAATGCCTTTGCGGTCAATCTTTACCTCGTTTGTGTATATCTCGTTCGGTGCAGGCGACCAGTGTTGGATAATACTTCCGTCAGTAAGCATAAGGTCGCTTACCTTAAGGGAAGAACCACGGCTGTAAATGAATACCGTGATTTCACCGTCCGAAACATCGGGGAGTACAACGGAAAAATCTGTCCAATCAAAGCTGTCCTTTGTATTAAAAAGATATTCTCTTTTAACTCCGTTGTACTGAACATACATATATGCACTAAGCTGTGAATAGCTTTTCTTTGCTCTGAGTGACAGCACAAAGGATCTGTCGGCAACCGAGTTATACACACTTTGCGACAAGGTGCTTTCCTCACCGAGTACAAAAGCAGAACCCGAAGAGGTATGACTGATTACATCTGTATCGGAAAGTACAGTGACCAATCCCGAATACTCCCAATCATCCGAAAGTCCGTTGAGAGCCGATGAGTTTAAAAGATAGTTCTTTCCGCCCGTGGACTGCTCGTTGATTTTAAAGGAAATGTCCTCTGCGGTCTGTTCAAGTGTTGATGTCCTTTCTGTAATTTCAGCAATACTGTCGCTGAGTTTGTCGGTATCCTCTGTTTTTGTATATGCACTTAGGTGTACCTCTCCGCTTTCTAAATCCCACCATGAAGAATTATCAGCCGAACTGATTACTCCCGCCTTGATGATATTTGCCATAAGCGTTCCGCTTGTGATAAAGTCAGCCACGATTTTTCCGTCAGCCGTAATCGCAGTTTCATACGGGCCGTTGTATCCACTCTTTGAAAAACCTAAGCCACCGACATTCCACCGCCACACATTCCTTGCATCGTACAGATTTTCGTTGTCAAGAATCAAAAGTTCATACGGCTTGCCTGTAACAGAATCCGTGTGCATAACAACAAAGCCACCTTGCTGACCTGAAATCAGCGAAGTGGCATTTTTAATAGCAGTATTCATAAGTAACGGAAAGCTGTCGGTTTCCTTTTTGATTTTATCGGTTGTACTTTTGATTTCTGCAACCGTATTCACAAAGTTTGATTTTGCCGTTCCGAGTGTGATTGATGAATATTTCTCGGCCAGTGCGTCATATACGGTTTCAATAACCTTCGTCTTTACCTCAATATTCATATCTGGGTGCCTGACGGTCACTGTGTCGCAGAGGTTCACCTTTTCGAGGAACTGCGAATATTCGGGCTGTTGCCATAGCGGTTCAAACGACACCTTCACCGTGGGAGTTTCGTCACCGAACGGATTCTGTTTGATGTATGACTTAGCCTTTGCTCGAAGTGTGTCCTCGGTAACGGTTTCTCCGTCCTTAAAAAATGACGAAAAGTCCTTGATTAAGGTTTTCTCTCTCGCATATTTTTCGACAACAGGAAGTACGGCTTCCGAAAGAGTAACCACATTTTCGGTATCACCGTTCTTTACAACCGCATAGGGCAAAAGGTGTGTATATACCGATGAAAAATCATTGTCCTGCTCAAGTGAGGTGAGGTTCTTGCCGTATTCAATCACAACACCGTTGTCTTTGCCACGCTTTGAGTGAAGAATGACATCGAACATATCCCATTCATACTCACCGCCCCATACATCAAGTACAGAACCCTCCGTACCGCCAAGACAGGCTCTGATACTCATAGGTTTACTGACTGAAAATGCCCTCGGTGCTGAAAGGTCTGTCCTGCATTTAAAGCCGTGCTTTGATGAAGTATTCGCAAAAATTCTTTCAAGTGCAAGCTGTGGCGAAACCGATTTGCTCTCAAAGCATAGCACACCAATGCCCGACAAATCATATGACATATGCTGTGCATACACTGTGATGATGCCGTTCATCGGTGTTGTAATTCTGTATATGCGAAACGGCTGTGACCTTGATGTGTCACTCGACTTAACGAGTATAACCCTGTCGTTTTTAATCTCATCAAACAATGCACCATGCAGAGGATATTTCATCACACATTCAAACGCACCGTTTCTCTCCTCTGTAACTTCGCAAAAGGTGCAGTCCGACAGCACACCGATTCCGTAGGCGTCAAACTCGGTTTCATCTGCTCTGTATAAAATCGGCATCATAACGAACACCACCTTGGAAATACTGAACCGTCTGTTATGCCACCGCCGAGAATAAACCTGTTTTCGCCCTTTACAAGCAAAGGAAATCCCGTGCCTGTAACCGTATCATTTTTCAGCGTGTTGTCCTTGTAAAAGCACATCTTTTCGCTGTCAATCTCAATGAACTCGTCAATATCGTTGAATGTCCATTCGTGTCTGCCGTTTTCGTTATCAATGGTAAGCGTACCCGCACCGTTGCCGTTAAGATGAATAAGCGGTCTGCTCTCAAAGCTGTACGGATTCACAAGTACGGTTTCACCCTTTGACGGCAAGGTCACTCTGTAAATATCCTCGCTGACCTTCTCGAGAGAATACCATGTGGTTTCGTCACCGAGAAATGTATATAGGGCAAACCTTGCATTCTCCTTTTTCCAGTTTTCGTTTACCTTAAGATATATTCTGCTCTTGTCTGCATCTGAATAGCTGTCCCAGTAGCCGTCCGTCCACGAATTTGTATTCAGCACAAACATATTTTTACCACTCGGCACAACAAGGTCTGCCGTCTGATTCCAACGGTTGCTCCAGCCATTTTCCGGCTTTGAACCGTCCATTCTGCAAAAAATCATATACGGAAAATTCAGCACCACATCAATGCTGTGCGGTAACTCACCGTCAATGTCATATCTAAACGGCTTGCAGTTAAAGCTTACGGTAAACACACCGATTTTGTTGAGCTCATCTTCAATATCAAGCGATGAGTTAAAAAGAGCATATCTGAAAAATCTTTTATCGTAGCTGTCCTTTAGTATGTGATACCTGTCGGGCTGTGCATACAGCCAAGCCTTGATTTTTGTAATGCTGTCTGCAAGCTGTTGACTGTTCTTTGCAGACAGATATACAGAATAGCTCACCTGTGTGTTTTCATATCTGCGATTTGGTACAATCAAATCACCATTGCGACCGGGGATTGATACAAAGGAAGAGTCATACTTTGGCGAGGAGTACACATTCTTTCTCTGTATATGAAGCCCCATATCAGATGACCTGATGCCGTTGTATTCAAAATAGTTCAAGCAAACACCAGTCCTTTCCTTTTGGCAAACTGACCTGCAGTTTCCATAATCTCGTTTGTAAGCTGAGAAATATCGTCATTTGAGTAGTTGTTAAAATTTGCAATATTCAGCACAAGCGAAAGACCGCTCTTACCAAAAACAGCAGAATTTGAATTGTCAACCAAGCCTTTAACATTTCCGTCAATGCTGAAATCAGTCGGCAAGGCAGTTTTCATATCATCAGCAAGTGAGTTCATAACACTTGAAACATCACTGCTCATACCCTCGGCGGCACGAACAGCCATATCACCGTTCTTGTCAATAGAGCCGGCAAGACCCTTGACGAGCATTTCGCCAACCCATGCCATTTCCTTTGACGGTGAGTGAATGCCAAAAAAGTCGCAGATGCCGTCCCAGATACCCGAAATCCAACCGCTGACTGAATCCCAGAGCCACGATGCAAGACCGCAGATACCGTCCCACAAGCCTTTTACAATGTTACCGCCAATTTCAACAATCTTGTACATAAGTGAACCAAAGGCCTTTACAATGCCTTCAATAATCTTAGGTACTGCCTTTACAATTTCCTTAATGATAGTCGGCAGATTCTTAACAAGCGAAATCAACAAATCAATACCTGCCTGAATTATTGCCGGAATATTGTCAATAAGAGCATTAACAATGCCTGAAATGATGTCGGGTATTGCATTCACGATTGTGACGATAATGGTGGGCAGAGCCTTGACAAGTGAAATGAGCAAGTCAATGCCTGCCTGAATAATCTGCGGAATTGAATTTATTACCGCATTTATAATCCCGTTGATAATCTGCGGAATTGCCTTGACTATTGCTGTGATAATATCGGGCAAAGCACCGACAAGAGAGGTCAGCAGCTTAATGCCCGTCTGTATGATTTGCGGTATTGAATTTAAAAGAAATGTAACTATGCCCATAATAATCTGAGGCAGTTTAGATATGAGGTCGGGAAGTGCATCAAGAATACCCTGTGCAAGTGCTGACACAAGTTCAAGTCCTGCGTCAAGAATTGACGGCAAGCTGTCCAGAAGTCCCTGTACAATCGTCATAACCGCATTGACCGCAGTAGGAATTAGAGTCGGCAGTGCATCTGCAAGGCCCTGTACGAGAGTTGCTACGAGCAAGGTTGCCGACTCAATCAACAAGGGCAGATTTTCAACAATTGCATTCGTAATTGTTAATAAAGCCGATACCGCAACGGGAATCAGCTGTGGCAAAAGCTGAAGCAATCCCTCAAGCACCTGTGCAAACAATTCTGCAAGAGTTTCCAGAACCGTAGGGAGCATTTCACCTGCCGATTCAAGCAGTGTAGTAATTACTGTCGGCAAGGCGGAGATGAGATTTTCCACAATAGGTGAGATATTTTCAAGCACGGTCTGAAATGCCGTTACAACATTTTCACACAACACATCAAGTTCAGCGTTTGCGTCACCAAATCCTACCACAAGATTCGTAACTGAGGATTTCAACGCATTAACCGAACCCGAAATTGTACCCTCCGCCTCTTTTGCGGTAGTGCCGGCAATATCCATACTCTCCTGCATAACGTGGATTGCATCGACCACATCGGCATATGACGAAATATCGTACTTAATGCCCGATATTTTCTCTGCGTCAGAGAGAAGTCTTTGCATTTCCTCTTTAGTACCGCCGTAGCCGAGTTTAAGGTTATCGAGCATTGTGTAATTTTGCTTGGCAAAGCCCTGATACGCATTCTGAATGAGTGACATATCTGTACCCATCTTGTTTGCGTTATCTGCCATATCCGTGATTGCCATATCGGCATACTTTACCGACTTGTCCGTATCACCGCCAAGCGACTGAATGAGGCTTGCGGAAAAGCCTGTAACAGTTTCCATATAGTCATTTGCAGAAAGGCCTGCCGTTTTATAGGCATTAGATGCGTAGCTTTGCAGCTTCTGTGATGAACCCTTGAAAAGCGTATCAACACCGCCGACAAGCTGTTCATAGTCGGCATAGGCATTAACTACCTCCTTGCCGAGCTTAACGGCAGTTGCGGCAGCCGCAGTAACAACCGCACCCATCGCAACACCCACACCCTTGAGTACCGAACCAAGCTTTGAAAACCTCTCCTTTGACTTATCCGCCTTGTCGCCTGCGTCCTTGATTTCATCGCCCATATCATCGGCACTTTCGGCAGTATCATCAAGCCGACCGTCAACCTTTTCAAGAGATTTTTCTGTCCCCTCAATATCCGTCTTTGCCTGTTCAAGTGCAGAATTATTACTGTTCAGTTCACGCTCCATACCGTTGAGTGATGCCTCGGCATTGTTAAGCTGAATTTGCCAGCTTTGTGTTCTTCTGTCGGTTTCACCAAAGGACTCTGATGCATTTGCAAGTGCCTGTCGCAAGGTTTCAATCTTCTGCTTTTGTGCGTCAATCTCCTTGTTGAGAACCGTATTTCTTGCCGATAAAGCCTGAATGGAATTGTCGTTCTTATCAAACTGCGAGGACACAAGTTTCATCTCAGAGCCGAGAACCTTAAAAGTCTGATTGATTTCTGCAAGCGACTTTTTAAATTCCTTTTCACCTTCAATGCCAAGCTTAAGTCCAAAACTATCCGCCATATTCTCACCTCCTCAGGGCATAAAAATAGCGTAGCAGTCATAAAACTACTACGCTATATAAAGTCTAACTTTTTGGGGTCACATCACGAAAGGTTACTCCTTGAAATTATTGTATAGATAAATTGAAATTTGCCATATCATATCTATGAATATTACTCATTCTGAAAAATCTGTAATTTACTATCAGTAGCAAAACTCATACCTATCTGCGATTTCTCTTAATTTTAGAATAATGCCTATCGTTCTTTCGATATATTCATCCCATTTATCTATATTTTCAACCTGCGCTGGTATTTCAACCCTTATCTGAGAAGTAGACGAAATCAAATTAATCTTGTCATAACCTTCTAAAGGAAGTTCTTTAACAATAGAATCAAAATCAGCATTAATTGCATCATAGAAAATAGTCCCAAGCTTATCAAAATGCACTTCAATTTTAATTGCTTTTTTTCTGAATGGTATATTCATATAGTAAGATTTTCCCCATGTTAAAGTAATACAATCTGTACGCCCTAGTCGTGAAAGTGAAAATCCATATTTCTTAGGAAACACACTTTCAAACCTGTTCCAAAATTTAATATTCAATTCTGCATTTTTTGGTAGCTTAACATTGGAATCTCTTTTTATACAATCATCCTTTGTCGCTACTTTTAAGATTACATTTGGGGTATTAAGTAAATCTGAATTTTGATCTGGAGACATTAACAATATCCAAAATTCAAATTTTCTATCTGATGATTGAGCTAATTTTTTTATGTATTCTACTGCATGAAAGTGTTCCTCGTCTATATCTTCTGTAATCCATACAATTGTTGAAACTGAATTCCAAGCTGAATAGGTAAGTATTTCACCTAAATGAATATGATTACTTAAAAAATATTGATTCTCAACAACAATTTTTTCATCATTTTCGTCAATTGCAAGAATATCAACTGGGTATTTTCCTTTGCCATATTCACTAGATTCTTTCACTTCAGTACACGCACTTACAATGTTTCTTCCAATAATATTTCCTACGCAATCTATATTATCAGCAAGCCATTTTGTAAAATTTCTCTCCTCCTGCCAACAAGGAACTTCATTCATTCTTATTCTCTTTGCCATAATTAAGACTCCTAACAATTTCAGTTTTTTAATGGGCTAATTATATCATACCGCTTAATAAATCTCAATCCTTTTCAGAATAATCAAACCCCATAAGGAATAACATCATCAATGCAAGCAACTCGTTTTGGCTTTGCAATGCCGTTATACTGCTTATGGCACTCCCACAAATCAAGCAAAAGTCCAAATGGCATCAGCCACACCTCATCTTGCGAAAGATCCAAATGTGCAAGTCCGTAATAAAGAAGTCGGGTAAACAGCTCATCGTCTGTTACCCGACTTTCGTATTTTTTGAGTCAGACTCGCTTTCAATATTTCTCTTTGTACCCTTGAGCATTGAGTCCATAATTGCATTCTTGTATTCTGCAAGGTCAAACGGAGAGGTCAAAAGCTCAACCTCGTCCTCACAAAGCAAAGGCTTTTTGCTGTTCGGATTTTTCAGATTGTAAATCATAACACTCTGGTTTGCAAGCAAGGTGATAAGCCAGATGATTTCATCAAGTGCCATTTCAAAATTTTCACTTTTCATAAGCCTGTCACCGAGGTTTTCAAGACCGCCGTATCTTTTGGCAATCTCCTTTGTGGCTCTTGTGGTGAGCAAAAGCTCGTATTCGTTTTCACCGATTTTAATAATACTTCCTCTGTCAGTCATAACGCACCTCCGTATTTATTCAGCATAGGTCGGCTCGTACACCTGAGTGTACCAACCGCTGATTGTGTCACTTGCAACACCTGCATCGTCCTCTGAAATTTCAGCCTTCCACGGGTGCTTGCCGAGCTTGTCAGCCTTGTTTCTGCGGATAACCGTACCCTCGATTGACGGAGTGGAAAACTCGATGCTTTCGCCCTTTGTGGTAAGATTAGTTGCAGGAATGCCAAACTTCACTCTGTAAAGCCAGAAGTAACGATACTTGCCGTTCGCTTTCTTTGCACGAAAACCGATTGCAACGGGCGGTGCTCCGTCCTCAGATGCGGAAACCAACACCTTGTTTTTGTCGATTGTCGCACCGGTCAAATCCTCTGCAACGGCTGTTCCGATGTTGTCGATACCGAGTGTGAGCGTACCGCTCTGAAATTCCTTTACAACCTCAGATGCACCGTCATCGGCATAAAGTGTCGCCTCGGCAAGCTCTACCGAAAGTTCTGCACTCATCGCCTTTGCAAGCGGAACAGGTGTATCGTAGGTTTCGTTTCCGTCAGAGTCCTCCGTGATTTTTGCGTAGTACAGCTTATCAAGTCCGATTGTTGCCATAATCTATCTCCTCCAATTCATAAGTCTTTAATGTGTCAATAGCATAGTGATGATAGCCCGTGTCGCTCTCATAACCGATATACAGCCTGTCGGTTATTGAAATATCACTTTGAAAAAGAGCGGTCACAAGCTTGTATTTAAGTGCAGAATAATTACCCTTTGAAAATATAGAAATTCTCATTTCCTGTCTGTCAAAGGTCGGCATATTGTCGCAGTGCATATCAAAACCATCTGAAAGCGGAGTGAGAACAATGTATTCGTCAGGTGCTTTGTCTGAAAAAGCACCTGTTTCAACTCTGATATTTAAACCTTCTGCAATGCTCTTGATTTCAGCAAGCAGACTCATATGCTCTTTACCTCCTCATCAAGCATGTTAATCATAACCGTCATACACTCCTTGCGTGACGCTGATTTTGCAGGCTTCATAAACGGTTTTGGTGGCTGACCGCTTTTGCCGTATTCAATTACACTCGCAATTTTTGCATTGCTTTCACCATTTGTTCTCGGCTCTGAAAAGCCTATTTTTATATTCAGATTGCCGTTCTTGTCCGACAAAACAGGTGACACACCAAGTGAGCGTTCAAGCTCACCCGTTGAGCGTGACTGCGTTTTTGTGTCCTTGCTGATGACATTTCTGAGATTTGTTCTCACCTTTTTAAGAACAACCTCAGCACCGGCATTGAGTACCCTTTCACACACTTCATCTGTTTTGTTCCCAAGTCTTGAAATATTGAGTAAAAACTCCTCCGGCATTTTCATTGTGCATCTAGCCACTTGCGTCAACCTCCTTTGCAAGAATTTCAAGATACATTCCTCTGCCTTTTACATTCTCAACGGAGGTGATTTCAAACCGCTTTCCGTCACAAAGAATGAGCATATCGGTTGTAACCTCAATGTGCGGAATACACCTCAGACGAAACAGATCAGTCGCAACGGAAAATGTCGCCATATTTGCCCACCGTTCACTGCCATGTCTGCCCTCACGATATGCTCTCACACTTGCTACTGTTTTCAGTCTTTCCTTCTTAAAACCCTCATCATCGGTTTCAATCACCTTTTTCATAATTTCAACAGGTGTGTTCATGTTTCCAAAACTCATAGCTACACCTTCCAGTTTCTGTCAAGCCTTAAAAGTAAATTGACCGTATTCCACACCTGAGCCGATGCGTTTGTGCTGTCAGCAAAGAATCCGCCCGTTGAGCCATCTCTGCTTTCGTAGAAATGGCTCGCAAGCATAATAACTGCCTGCTCGGTAGTTGCAGGCATTGTGTGTGTGGAGTAGTAACCCTCATCAATGTGTTGATAGCTTTCGGCATAAGAAACCGATGCAGTGATGTACTGCTCAAGAAGTGCATCGTCATCAGAATGTTCAAGTATGAGATTTTGCTTTACTTTTTCTAAAAGCCTGTCAGTCATAAAAGCACTCCTTAACCGCCTGTAGAAACTGTACCCTTCATTTTGAGAATCTTAACTGCCTCCGGAACAATAAGTCTTGCATCAACTCTTTTTGTCGCAAGGAACCCTACCTGTCCGTTTGCTGCATATAACTCATTGAGTCGTTTAAAGGTAACACCCTGTCTGTCACCAATCCAGTAGTAGGAAAGGTCACCGAATGCAATCGGCTTTGTACCCGATGCAGCATTTGCAATTGATGAAGATGTGTAAACAGGCTTACCGAGAAGTGTGTCGGTTTCACCGTCCTTAATAGACGGCTGCCATAAATACTGACCGTTGCTGTCCTTAAGTTTTCTGATGCTGTTTACTGTGCTGTCATTTAAAAGCCAAACACCGTTTTTACGATATGGCGCTTTAAGGCTGTAATAAAGGTCGATGAGTTCATCGGCTGTGATTGTTACTGTTGATGCAGCTGTCACACCAACTTCACCGCCCTCACTGTCATCAAAAATACCGTAAGGCTTTGCACTGCCGTCACCGATAACAAAGGCTTCCTCTTCAGCTTCACCGATTCGTCTTGCAAACTCCTGATTGAAGTAGCTTTCAAGGTCGAATGCAGAGTCGTTCAAAAGCTCTTCAGATACCTTGATTAAAGCACACAGCTTATGCGCACCGATTGTTTTCTGACCGAATGATGCATCGCTGTCGGTGATTGCAGCGTTCTCCTCAGTCCACATCGCCTTACCTCTTGTGGCAACAACAGGGATTTTGTGTGCGTTTGACGCTGTTGTAAATGTATGTGCAAGCAGACGAATTACAAGCTCTTCATCAAGTGCCTGAACAAGTGTGTTTTCAAAGGTTTCCGGTACAAGAAAACCACCCTCGCTGTCAACACCCTCACTGAGAATGTTTCTGACCTCCTGCGTTGAGCGGTTCCTCATCTGATTCCAGAATGCTTTGTTGTACTTTTCAGAAGCTGTGCCTGTTTTACTCTCACGATTGACGTTATCGGGTTTTGAAACAAGCGGTGTGCTTGTCGGGAGATTTAACTCTCTTTCAAGGTCATCTGCTCTTTGCTGACGCTCAATCTCGTGACCGAGGTCAACAATATCCTTTTCCATCTTTTCATAAGCTACGGTATCTTCCGCCGAAAGAATACCAGTTTCGTTTCTGTGAGAATCAAGAAATGCTTTTGCCTGTTCCCAGATTTTTGCTCGTTTCTCACGAAGTTCGTTAATTTTAGCCATAGTAAAATTCCTCCTTAAGGTTTTAATAAATTAAGTCTTTTTTCAAGGTCTGTGATGTCTGTTCCTGTGTTAGCACCAGCATTTGCTAAATAGTGTGATTTAAGTTTATTTTGAAGAGCCACACTCACTGCTCTGCGTGAAAACAGGATAGAATCCGATGCTTTGTTTTTCTCCTTTTCATCTTCATTAATTTTCTTGTCGGGTTCTATAATGCTGTCTGCAAATCCGAGTTCAACGGCTTTCTTTGCATTCATCCATGTTTCTTCCTCCATAAGACGGGCAAGCTTTGCTCTGCTCATTCCTGTTTTGATTTCATAAGCATTTATAATGCTCTCCTTGACCTCCTCAAGCATTTCAATAGCCTTCTGCATTTCGTTGTGGTCACCCATTGCAACCGTAGCCGGATTATGAATCATAAGCATTGAAACAGGGGACATCATCACATTGTTTCCAGCCATAGCAATTACAGATGCAGCACTTGCGGCAATACCGTCAATCTTAACGGTTACATTGCCTTTGTAATCCATCAGCATATTGTAAATCTGAGCCGCAGCCACACAATCACCGCCCGGAGAGTTAATCCAAACTGTAATATTACCCGAGCAACTGTTTAACTCGCTTTTAAAAAGCTGAGGAGTGATATCATCATCAAACCAGCTTTCTTCCGCTATTGTTCCGTTAAGAGTCAAAATTCTCTCTGTCGGATTACTTTCCGTCAGGTTCGTCCATTTCCAGAATTTCTTCATTTTCTTCCTCCTTGTTATTGATATTTGCAAATGCTCCTGCGTTGTTAAGAGGGAGCATATTTCCGTTTACAAGATATAAATCGCCACCTTTTTCCGTTGGAATACGGTCGAGATTTTCAAGCTCTCGTATATCGTTTGCCGACATCCATCCGTTCTGCCTTGCCGTTGCATAGCCACTCATTCTGCTTGCGTAGTCACCACGCAGAAGTCCGTCAACATTAAACTTCACAAAGTACGAACTTTTTTCATTTCTTGAAAGTAAGGAGCGGAAAATTGACTGCTCCCAACGCACTATCCACGGCTCAAGTGTGTACTTCACAAATTCAAGTGACTGCTGTTCAATATTAGAAAAGCTCGATTTTTCAAGGTCGCCCACCATATGCGGAGGCACTCTGAAAATTCGAGCTATCTCATCTATCTGAAATTTTCTGGTTTCGAGGAACTGCGCCTCGTTCGGCGAAATTGAAATCGGTGTGTACTTCAGTCCCTCCTCAAGCACGGCAACTCTATGACTGTTGCCGCTTCCCGCAAAGGCGGCATTCCACGAATCACGAACCTTGGATGGGTCTTTAAGCGTACCCGGATGTTCAAGCACACCGCTGGGTGACGCACCGTTTGCATAGAACTTACTACCGTATTCCTCGGCGGCAATGGCAAGACCGATTGCGTTCTTTGCCATTGCAATAGGCGAGTATCCGACAAGTCCGTCAAATCCAAGTCCGGCAATATGCAAAACCTCATACGGTGAAAGCCTTACCGTTGCACCTTTCATTGTTCTTGCGTCGTCGGAGCTTGTGTTGTACTGATAGTAAAGATTACCGCTTTTATCTCTGTTAACTGTCATTCTGTTCGGCATAAGAGGATAGAGGGCAACAACATCGCCCTTGCCATTTCTTATGATTTGTGCATAGGCATTGCCCCACAAAAGCAGATGAGTCATCAAGGTTTCTCTAAAAGCAAATGAAGTCATTTCGGGATTAGGCTCATCGTGCAAAAGAAAATACAACGGATGTTCAAGCGCCTTTTCTTTGCTCCCGTCAGAATTGTATCTGTAAAGGTGGAGAGGAAGTCCTGCAACCGCCTCGGATAAAATTCTGACGCAGGCATATACTGCCGTCATTTGCATTGCACTTCTCTCGGTCACGCATTTGCCGGCACTGCTCTGACCGTAGAAAAATCGGTAACTGCTGCCCGATGTACTGTTTTTCGGCTTATCTCGTGAACGAAACAAACCGCTTAAAATACCCATAAAACCACCACTCTTTCGTAAAATGGGCAAAAGAAAAACACCTCTTTTGAGATGCTTTGAAAAATATATTTACTTTTTATGCTCATATATATCTGCATAAAAATTGACTGATGTCATATAAACAACAATCCTCTGTCATCATAAACCGATGCACAGTTATTGTTTCCACAGCGAATTGCTCTGTCAAGTGCCATAATTGTAGCAATCGCACCGTCAATTTTCTCCGTGGATTTTTCTTTGTCTGCCTTTATGTTGCCGGCAGGGTCTGTTCTGACAAAGATATTGTCCATATTCCATCGAAGTACAGGGTGACCACCGTGTGCAATTCTCTGTTCAAGTGTCAGCTTCATAAGTTCCTTTGTCGGAGGTGACATATCCTTAAATCCCTGTCCGAATGGAACAACAGTAAAGCCCATACCCTCAAGATTCTGCACCATCTGAACCGCACCCCAACGGTCAAAAGCAATCTCACGAATATTGAATCTTTCACCAAGACTCTCGATAAATTTCTCAATGTAGCCGTAGTGAATAACATTGCCCTCGGTAGTCTGCAAGTATCCTTGCCGTTCCCACACATCATACGGCACACGGTCACGCTTAACACGCAAATCAAGTGTGTCCTCGGGTATCCAGAAATACGGAATAATAACATATTTATCCTCTTCATCAAGCGGAGGAAATACAAGCACAAATGCAGTAATATCCGTTGTACTTGAAAGGTCAAGACCACCGTAGCACACTCGTCCACGAAGGTCATCTTCATTGACTGCAAAGGCACACTTATCCCATTTATCCATAGGCATCCAACGGACTGCCTGTTTTACCCACTGATTTAGTCTTAGCTGTCGGAATGAGTTTTCTTCACCCGGATTTTGCTTTGCTGATTCGCAAGCGGTTTTAACTTTATCCATTCCGATAGTTTCACCCAGAGATGGATTGCATTTTTTCCAGACCTTCGGACTTGTCCAGTCCTCTGTATCATCAGCGCCGTAAATTACCGGATAGAATGTAGGGTCAATTTTTCGCCCGTCAATAATATCCTGTGCCTTTTGATGAACCTCGTAGCAGATTGAATGTGTATCTGTGCCGGCAGTTGTGATCAGAAAAAAGAGTGGCTGCATTCTCGCATCACCGCTACCCTTTGTAAGGACATCATAAAGTTTTCTGTTCGGCTGACTGTGCAACTCATCAAACACAACACCGTGAACATTAAAGCCGTGTTTGCTGTATGCCTCGGCGGATAGCACCTGATAAAAGCTGTTTGTAGGTTCGTAAATCAGCCTTTTCTGTGATGCAAGTATCTTTACTCTTTTGTTCAGAGCCGGACACATTCGCACCATATCGGCGGCAACATCAAATACGATTGACGCCTGTTGCCTGTCGGCAGCCGCACCGTAAACCTCGGCTCTCTGTTCACCGTCACCGCAGGTGAGCAGAAGTGCAATAGCCGCCGCTAATTCGGATTTACCGTTCTTTTTGGGAATTTCAATGTATGCAGTGTTGAACTGCCTGTATCCGTTAGGCTTTAGAATACCGAACAGGTCACGGATAATCTGCTCCTGCCAGTCGATAAGCTCAAATTTCTTGCCGGCCCATGTACCTTTGGTGTGACATAGGCTTTCAATAAAAGTAACAGCGAAGTCGGCGTATTCTTTATCGTAATAGCTACCTTTCGCTTTGAATTTTGTAGGCTTATAATTCTTAAGTTTTCTCAAAATTTCACCTCCGATAGGGCATAAGAAAAGCACCCACCAAATTTTGGTAGATGCTTGTATTTGCATGATTTTATTTTTTATCTTTACTATTGATAATCATTCCGTCTTTTATGGAGAATTTTTTCTTAAATTTAACACGATTTTGGCAATATCTTAATATGATTTCTCTAACATAGTTGCGAGTACAGTAGCTTTTTTCAAATAAGACTTTATCATTACAAGTTTTTGATTGCACAAAAAGGTTTTTTTTCCCCCAAGCATCTTTTATATCAGATACTAATTCTTCACTTAGCTCTAAGTGTGGGAGAACTGTAGCATTTAAGTTTTCATTTTTAATTTCTACAAGTTGTTCGAAGTTATTGATTTGGCTTAACTCCATTTTTATTGCATTCGTGTAGGTGTTCATGTTCATACTTCCTTTAAGTAAATATTCAGGAGTTATATCTAGAGCTTGTGCCAAGTCAAGAAGGTAAGAAGAGATGGGCTCGTTATGACCTTGCTCATAATTTCGTATTGTTTGCACTGAAATTAAGGTAATTCTTGCAAGTTGTTCTTGAGTATATCCTCTTTCATTTCTGATTCTTTTTAATCTAACTGCAAATGACTCTGTTTTCATAACTCTCTGGACCTCCAATATACCACAATTCAAAAAAAAGGTCACTATCCAAGTATTGGTAGTAAGTGCATCCTGTTTGATTTTACTAATAAGTTAAATTCTATATTTATTTATATAATACAATCAATTTTATCACACTAATTTTGTAAGTCAATACACAACAAAAAGAAAACTCAGATCAATTCACCTCTCACACCTGTGAATAGTATCAAGAATTTTCTCCTGTTCCTTTTCATCAACACCTATGCTTTCAAGGGCCTCTCGTGTTCCGCAGTCGGGACAGATAACGGTTAAATTGTCTGCCCTTGAAACTGCACCGTGTCCGGAATAAACCCCGCCACAACGGGGACAGGTGCGTAACTGAACAAGGTTATCGGTCATTTTCGTACAGCTCCTTTGACTTGTGATAGGCATTGAGAAGTATCTGCTTGTCAAAATAAAAGGTATCGTAACCGTCAAGGCAGGTGTTGAGGTAGAAAAGGCTTGGTACACCGATTTGCCTTTCCTCGTGCATAATGTAGGCGAAGGCGGTAACCGTTCTGCGATTGCCTGTTCTGATGCCCTTGTATTGCACCTTGATATCCTTCTTGTAGTAGAAGGTCGGATATCCCTCATAGCGGTCAAGTGCTTTTTCATCGGTCTTATCGACCTCCCAAATTACCACAGGCACAATGGCATTTTCTTTTTTCTCAATGGTAAGGTACGAACCCGACTTGCTCCCTTTGAAAAGCAACTCCCAGCCTTTCAGCTTTGCTGTACCTAAAATTTTCGCATTCGGACATCTCGTTTTCATCTGCCTTACATTCAGGTTACTTCCGTAGGCTATGTATAACCTTTTCATAAAATCAATCCTTTCCGAAGATATGTTCTTCTACCACCTTAAGACCGCCAAAGCGGTCAGTGGGGCATTTAACCTAATCACTTCAAGCAACTCTGCCGTTCCTAAAAGCCGTGTCGCCCGAAAGTCTGTTTGTGAACACATCTCTCGCTGTCTTGAACTCGTCACCGATAAAGCCAAGTCGCAAAAGCCAAGTTCTCATTGCGTATTTTGGATTTTCTGTTTGCTGAGGTTTTGCACTTGCCGACTTAACTTCCTTTGCCATTTGGCTGAGTGCCAAACAAAGCTGAATGTAGCTTTTAAGCTGTCCGGCGTGAAGTCCATTCTGCTTGCCGTTTGAGGGCTTGTCAAATTGGAAAAGTCTGAACTCAACCGTTCCCTTTGTAAAGGTTGCGTGTAGGTTTAGCATATGGTATCGGCTGTCGTTGTAGTGCTGATTTCTGCCGTAATTTGAATTGTGACTTTTGTACCACACATCGGCAAGTTGTGACATCGTTTCAGGCTTAGTTCTGTTGACCTGTTCCAAAAAGCGTGGATCTACCGTTTTGCAGTATCTTCTTATTCTCACCTCGTCAAGGTTTAAGGCGTCAATCAAAAGCTGTTCGTGGCTTGCCATAATGTTTGCAAGGTTTCTGAGTGTCTTTGCCGTGTGGCCTTTCGCACCGATGTGAATGTGTACTCCGCAACCTCTTGTTGAGTCGCTCTTTGCACCCGCTTTTCTTAATATCCTTACAAGCTCCTGCAAGGTTTCAATGTCTGAATAGTTTAAAATTGGTGTGACCATTTCGCATTTCTCACTGTCAATTCCTGCAATGCTAACATCTTTTTGGAATTTCCACTCTCTGCCTTGCTCGTCCCAAGCCGAGTATGTGCAGTAGCCGTTGCGGTCTGCTGTGTTTTTGTATCGACCTGTTCCGAAAAATTGTGAGGCAAGCTTTGCAGCCTTGCTCCTTGAAATACTGTTCATTTCAATCTCAACACCGATTGTCTGCTTTTTCATTTCCTCAATCTGTCTTGCTGTCTTTGTATTCATAATGTCCTCCGTTGCTTTAGGCTTTTCTTTGCCTTTTGGTGACTGTATATTACCGTCATTACGGAGTAATAGCAATACGATTACTACACAAAGATACACTCGATATATTGTGTATTTATGAGATGAATATCCTATATATAGAAATGATGAGTATAAAAAATCTCACTGACAATCTTATCATCAGTGAGATATGTATTTATTTTTCATTATCACAGATAGTTTTTGTCGTGTGCAGTTTGCGTACTTTGTCAATTCCATAAATTACACTAAGACCGCTTCCGTTATCCCAGTTAACAAGCAGACTGCCTGTATCATCAACACCTTTTACAATACCTTTTGTACCTAGGGGTGGTGCTTGAAAGTCATCCATGCTTACAAGCTCAACTCTTGTGCCGACAGGATATACTTTCCTTAATTTTTCAACCGTTCCTTTGTTTGGAAATTTCATAAATATTACCTCCTCGATTTAGTAATATATATATCACTCTGAAATGGAGAAAAATCAAGATACGAAAATCGAGAACAATTAGGAGATTTTTTCATCTTCTTGTGTAGAACTGACAATGCGTGAAAGTACAAAAACAACACAGGGGAGAGCTACACCGTTGCCCCACATTTTGTATTCAGCAGAATCAGTATGAGGATTTTTAAGCCACTTGATTATCTGCTTGTCAGTTTTAGGCTTTTTGCCGTTGATTTCAGCGTATGTGTTAAAAACGTTTCTCCAGAAATCAATTTCCTCATCGGTAGTTTTTTCAGTTTCAAGACCACTGCACCACCAATCTGGAAAGCCTTGAAGTCTTGCACATTCTGTCGGCGTTAATCTTCGTACTATGTAAAGGGGTTCTTCACTTACAGTTGGCGGATCTTTGAAATCTGATGCAACAAGAGTATTTGCTATGTTTTTCTCTGCAATTGTGTGATATGAGTTTTTACTGGTTGAATACACTGAGTGTGCAACAGCACCCGGACCTCTTGCAACCATTGTGGGCTGTAGTTCGGATTCAACCACGAAATTATACTTTGCGTTTACACCTTGATTGAAAGCTGACCTGTCGATACCGTAAGATACAGCATGTCTGTCCGTGGCATTGAGCGTAAAACTGACATCTTCGTTTACACCGTTTCCCTGTGGTCCATTTTCGTCTTTTCTGCCAATCATTGAACCTTGAATACTTACTACTGCGACTCCGCCTTGATTTGAATCGGGCGAGTTTCCGCCTGTATCAATCGTTCTAGCTGTTGTTGTAGGATAGCAATTATGTCTTGCATTTTTTGTCCCTTCAGAAGTGAATCTGACATCAAAACATTTTGAACTTTCAATTACGAAAGGTTGGTTGTTTCCGCCTGTGCCATATGTAGAAAGAACGGTGGGTGCTTTTTCAATTGGCCCTGTATATCGTGTGTCTTGACTATGATTTTCAAACATCACTGCTCCGGGTACTGTGCCGGCACGAAGTGTAGGGGAGATTTTCTTTTCATAGCCTATACTTCGACTTTTAGCTGAATGTTCTGTGCAGAAACTGGCTGAATCAATAACGCAAGGCGGGTGATGTGCCTCAGCACGAAGTGTGCAAGTCACATCTTCGGTAATATCCATTCTGTTACCGCCTTGGTCATTCAAAACTACTCCGTTTCTGCCTGTAGACATTCCGCAGTTTGCACCGATTGTAGAAGATACATTGCCCGTCAGTTTTGCATTGTATCCGTCAAAGCCTGTTGCTCCAATGCAATTCTTAACATCTGTGGTAGTTGTTTTCCTCTGGCTGACGCTCTGCGTAAGATTCCCAGACAAGCTTTCTGACTCAAATAGTATTTTGTCGGCACATTCGCCTGCAAAATCTGCGACAAGGTAGATTCTCTTTCTTCGTTGGGGCACTCCCCAGTATTGAGCATCAAGGACTCTCCAACAAATGGAAAACGCATCTCCCATGATTTCCCCTGAGTTAGTCCATTTTCCACTTTTAGGTTTAGAAACAGATAGTCTTTCATCTTTGATTTTGCAGATTTCTTCGAGGACTGTCCTAAAGTCCTCACCTTTGTTTGACGAGAATGCTCCGGGGACATTTTCCCACACAATGAATCTGGGATATTTTCCATTTGTTTTACACCTCATTTCCTTGATTATTCGTATAGCCTCGTAAAAAAGGTTGCTTCTTGTACCGCATAATCCTTCTCGTTTACCCGCAATGCTCATATCCTGACAGGGACTTCCGAAGGTGATGATGTCAACAGGGGAGAGAGTTGCTCCGCTTAATTTTGATACATCACCAAAATGTTTCATTTCAGGTATTCGCTTGGTTGTTACACGAACAGGAAAAGGCTCAATTTCCGATGCCCACAAAGGAGTAACACCGCAAATCAAGCCTCCGAGCGGAAACCCGCCACTGCCGTCAAACAGACTGCCGAGGGTCAGCTTTCTATTCATTTTCAACCTCTGCTTTCTTAACGAGTTCAGAGTATGAAACCTTTTTGCCGTTACGGACAACAAATACATTTTCAGAAGTACCAACCTGTTCAATGTAACGCTTTACAATTACATCGCAATATTTCTCATCAAGTTCAATGGTATGGCAAATACGATTTGTCTGTTCACAGGCGATAAGGGTACTGCCACTTCCACCGAATGGGTCAAGTACGATACAATTGCTCATACTTGAATTTTTAATTGGATATGCGATGAGGGGGACAGGTTTCATTGTCGGATGGTCACCGTTTTTCTTCGGCTTATCAAACTCCCATATTGTGGTCTGTTTTCTGTCTGAATACCACCGGTGCTTTCCGTTTTTCTTCCAACCAAACAGACAGGGTTCATGCTGCCACTGATACGGACTTCTTCCGAGAACAAGACTCTGCTTTTTCCAAATACAAGTACCTGAAAGATAAAAGTCTGCGTCAGCAAATGCCTTTCTGAAATTTAAACCTTCTGTATCTGCGTGGAAAACATAGATACTTGCATCATCAGCCATAGCATTTTTCATACAAGAGAATGCATCGAAAAGAAACTGATAGAACTTATCACTTTCAAGATTATCATTCTTAATTTTCCCCGCACTGCCTTCGTAGTTTACATTGTACGGCGGGTCTGTAACAACGAGATTTGCTTTCTTGTCATTCATTAGAATCGTGTAGGACTCTTCTTTAGTACTGTCACCGCAAAGTAGTCTGTGATTTCCAAGTAACCAGAGGTCACCGTTTTTTGTGATTGTAGGATTTTTGAGTTCTTCTTCAACATCAAAATCATCTTCTTTTGCGTCATCGGCAGTATCAAAAAATCCCGCAAGCTCGGTTTCGTCAAATCCGGTCAGACTCAAGTCAAAATCAGCACCTTGCAGTGATTCAATTTCTACCTTCAAAAGTTCCTCGTCCCAGTCGGCATCAAGGGCCATTCTGTTGTCGGCAAGTATGTATGCTTTCTTTTGTGCATCGGTAAGGTAGTCTACAAATACACAAGGCACTTTATCAATGCCCTCTTCTTTTGATGCCATAATTCTGCCGTGACCGGCAATGACATTATAATCTCTGTCAATTATTACGGGGTTGATAAAGCCAAATTCTCTGATTGATGCTCTCAGCTTGTTGATTTGCTCCTTTGAATGTGTCCTTGCGTTATTCACATACGGAATCAGCTTGTCTATGTCAACAAGGTTCATCTCCGATACTCTATTCATATTGCATTTTCCTTTCCTCCCTCAAAACACAAAAGCCTTTCTTGGCTCCTGCTATGTCACCGTGAAGTGCCTGTCCTCTCAAGGTTAAAAGCTCCTGCCTTTTCAGCCTGTGTTTATATCTTTTAAGTGTTTTTAAAAATTGTGCCAATTCGTTCTGTTCGTTCATCATTTTATCTTCCTTCTGAGCAAAAGCTCCATAGTATCGTTCGGGTTATCCTCAAACGGAACCGTGCAGTTTTGCTTTACAATATCGTAAATCTCATACCATATGAGGTTTGCACTTTTCTGATACTGCTGACTCATCTGTACGAACGGCGACGAGATTACTCCGCCCGTGGTCGGGTGCTTTCCAAGCAAACCGTAGGTGCTCGTTGCCTCCTCACACTGAATGTATCTTGCAAATGCCTGAGCATACGCTTCAATCAATCTCGGATTGACAAGCCGTTCGCAACCACGCTCTTTAAGCCACAACCAAGTTTCCTTGTATATCTCATCTGCTCCGAGAGGCACTCCGTTCTTCTGCTTTGCCGAAAGATAGTCTGCCGGTTTTGGCATATCCGCACCTTCAACAACTGCACCCTCAGGTAGGTCAACGGCCTCAAGTTCCGCACTCGTAAGCACGGGTATATCGTTTTCCATTAGCCGAACAGCCTGACCTTTTTGCAATTTTTCTGCCACGGACATTGGCTTGTCACCGGCCCGAACTCGTCTGCCACCTCTGTTTGTACCGTCCTTTGCCATATAAAATCACCTTCTTTCACAATTTTTAATACCCCGTTTGAACTGCCGTTTTTGTGCGTGACACCCTCCGCCGTTGTCCAAAATGATAGCTGTAGAGATTTTTACCCCCCTACCAGTCACCGCCTAATTTGTCTGTCACCGATTGCAAGGTGAATTTTATTGTGACACGACTTACACAGTGACATAAGATTACTTTCCTCATTTGTTCCGCCTTGTGATACAGGAATAATATGATGCACTTCATCAACAGGTGCCATTCGTCCTTGCTTAAGGCAACATTCACAAAGAGGGTGTGCCGACACGTAATGCTCACGAACCCCTCGCCACTCTCTGCCGTACTTGGTGTTCACATCAGCTCTGCGTTCATATTTGTTGTAGAGTTTGTTCTGTATTTTCTCGTGCTGTTCACAATACTGTTTGTCAGTAAGGTTAGGACAGCCTGGGAAGGCACAGGGTCTTTTCGGTTTTCTTGGCAAGCGTCACACCTCCTCGGGGCATAAGAAAAGCCCCGTGGATTTCTCCACAAGGCTTTCAAAGTCTATTTCACTGTTTATATTATAGCAGATGTGCACACTGTAATTCTATGGAATTTACTGTCAACTTTCGGGAATTACAACACTTTTTAATGCGTTCTTTCTTATCTTGAACACATTGTCAATACTGCAATTCATCTGTACCGCTATTTCTTCCCAGGTTTTAAAGCACAAATATCTCAATTCAAGAATTATCTGATATTCAGGATTCTGTACGGATTTTATTGTTCTCACAATATCTCGCTTTAAATCAACAAGGCTGTCGATGTCCCTGTTTATTTCTTCCTGCAAATCAACAATTTTTACAACAGTATCCTCAAGTCGAGAGTTACTGATACTTTGGCTTTTTGGCATATCTGATAATGTAGATGTGCATTTTGTTGCAAGAAGATTAAGTGATTTAAGCTGTTCAATTTTTGAATCTATCCTTTTGTCAAGTCTGTATGCCTGACTTAAATATTCTTTGGCTGTCATTTTATACCTCCAAATTTGCCCTTACGGCATCTATCAAATCTGCCTGCGTCTTGTTCTTTTTCTGCAAGGCTTTCAAAATTTGTTCATCAATCGTGCCTTTTGTGATTATGTGCTGAATAACAACAGTGTTTTTCTGTCCCTGTCGATACAGTCTTGCGTTGGTTTGCTGATACAGCTCAAGTGACCATGTAAGGCCAAACCACACAAGAGTTGAACCCCCGTTTTGAAGATTAAGTCCGTGTCCGGCACTTGCAGGGTGAATGAGTGCAACGGGAATTTTGCCATCGTTCCAATCGGAAATATCCTCACTTGTTTTGATTTCACGAACAGAAAACCTGCTCTTTATCCGTTCTAAATCGTGTCTGTACCAATATGCAATAAGCAGAGGTTTGCCGTTCATACTCTCAATTATATCCTCAAGTGCTTCAAGCTTTCGGTCGTGAATTTCAACTATATTCTGCTCGTCATCGTAAATTGCACCGTTTGAAAGCTGGCATAGCTTGTTTGAAAGGGAGGCGGCATTAGATGCGGTAATTTCTCCGTCAGTGATTTCAAGGACCAAGCTTTTCTTCATTTCATCGTACTGATTCTTTTCGCTGTTGGAGAGTTCAACAACATAGTTGCTTGTTAAAAGCTCAGGCATTTTCAGATATTCATTTGCTTTCATAGAAACCGTGATGTCTGATATTTTTTCGTAGATGGCATTCTCGGCATTTGGCAGAGGCTTATATGAATATACAATCGGGCCATTCATTTTGTCGGGTTTGAAATATGTGTTCCTGTACTGCCCGATAAAATAACCGAGCCGTTTGCCCATATCAAGAATTTTAAATTCAGCGAACAAATCCATAAGTCCGTTTGATGAGGGTGTACCTGTCAGGCCGACAATTCTCTTTACAAGCGGTCGCACCTTCATAAGACTTTTGAAACGCTTTGACTGATGATTTTTAAACGAACTGAGCTCGTCAATAACAACCATATCAAAGTCAAATTTATATCCGCTTTTATTCACAAGCCAGTCAACATTTTCTCGGTTGATTATGTAGATGTCAGTTTGTTCATTGAGTGCTGAAAGTCGTTCATTTTCATTGCCGATTATCAGTGAATAAGTGAGAGTGCTTAAGTGTTCCCACTTTTTTATCTCATCAGTCCATGTGTTTTTTGCAACCCTGAGCGGTGCGATTACAAGCACCTTGCACACCTCAAAGCTGTCAAAAAGGAGATTGCGAATTGCAGTCAATGTAATTGAGGTCTTGCCAAGTCCCATATCAATCAGCAGTGCTGAAATCGGATGAGTTTCAATATATCTGATTGCATATTCCTGATAGCTATGTGGCTTGTATTTCATCAATCATTCCTCCAATCTGCTCTACATCGTCAATCACATAAACCTTGAATCCCAATCGTTTCAGCATCTTATGCCGTGCAAGCTGGAGTGCTCTCGGCTTTTGACCGTTAGCTTTCAGTTCCACCATGCCAAAATGACCGTTTGGTAAAAATATCAATCTGTCAGGCATACCGTTAAATGAGGGACATACCCATTTCAGACAGATACCTCCATCTATCTTCACTTTTTTTACTAATATTCTTTCAATTTCACTTTCACGCATTTTTACACCTCAATTCAAGGTGTGACAGGGTACGACTGTCATTTCCTATACTTATATATAAAGCTTATTTTTTTATTCTATAAGAAAAGGATAGTAAATAGCCGTCATAAACTGTCACACCTACTGTCATTAGTCCTCTTCCATAAAGTCTGTCTTGAGTTTTAAGCCTTTAATGTATCTGCCGTTCCTGTCACGAAATTTTTCAAAACCCACGGTTTCAAGAGCAGTATAGAAATCCGTTGTACTGCGGATATATTCACCCATTTGAGTACAGAAAATTCTGTATTCGTTATATACCTCTCCCGACTTTGCAATGTATGATGAGTCAATTTCACAGCGTTCACTTAAGAAGTAGGAAAGCCAGTCATTACTTTCCTTATAATGTTCAATGGCATCACAGACCTTTTGCGGAGGAGTGATTTTGTAATTATCTTTAATCACCCTTTTTGCTCCCTCAATAACCCAACTGAGAATTGCACCGCCGGCATGCTCAAAAAGATAGTCCGCATAGTTCTTAATATCAGCATTACCCTCAATTGTTGCATCAAACGGAATAACGATAAGTCTTCTCCATGTTCCTTTATCAATCGCACCAACCTTTGGCAAGTGGTTGGTATACAGTACAAGAGTATGAGTAGGAGTATATGAGAAAGGGTCTTTGTATTTCTTTTCTGCATAGATTTCATCGGTGGAGCAGAGCTGTTTAACATTTGCCGTGTTAAGTCTCATACCTTCTTCAAGTTCAGATGCAATTAACATTCGTTTGCCTTTTGCCTCTGCAAGCTCCGGTTTAACATTTCTTCTGCACCCGACTGTAAGCATATCCGCAGAGATGTTGCCTGAGTATGTACCCAGAACCCTTGCTACTACATTCCAAAAGGTACTCTTGCCGTTACGGCCTTCTCCATATGCGATGATGAGGGCCTCAACATACACCTTGCCTATGGCAGAAAGACCAACCATTCTCTGAACATAGTCAATAAGGGTATCGTCACCCAAGAAGAAAGTATCAAGTGCGGATTTCCATATATCCATACCGTCATCTGACGGATTAACAGTTGTCTGTTTCGTAATTAGATGTTCGGGATTATGTTCGATTGCAAGGTCAAGTCCGTGTCTGAGGTCATATGTACAACTTGGTGTATTCAGCAAAAATTCATTTGCATCCAGATTTCTTTGTTCAACTTCAAGCATAGGTCGAGCCTCCTTGAGCGTTGCGGAAATATACTTTGTATCTCTGCGTTTGACAGCATATTTCTTGTAGGTCAGAGCGTTTTCATACATCTCATATGTGTGTGCCTGTTTCTTATTAAACATCTGCAAAGCTTTCTTTGCACCAACGGATACAATTATCTCCATACCGCCATTTTTGACGAGCTTATCCATGGCTTTTTTTATTTCGGTTTCAGACTCAGCAAGCTGTCTTTCGGTCAAATCTTGAGAAATGCCTTGAGCCTTTGGTTTTGATTCCTCCCAAAAACTTCCGTTGTAAACCATATAGTCGGTAGATGGGGAATAGGAGAGAATATTTTTATACTCCCGTGCAAGAACAGTAGCTTGTCCTACATCTGAAAAATCTTCGGGTTTTAGTTTGCAGTCAGAGTTGTATTCCTCGGGCGGAATGTAACCGTCCTGCTGTGCAACCTTTTCTCCGAATTTCGCAGCACTGTTCCAGATAGAATTAAGTTCATTTTCAGATAGTGGGGGAGTGCAAAGTACTGCTTTTTCAAGAAAAATCTGATAAGCCTTGTCTGTATTGCCATATCTTTTAATTACTTTTCCGGCAACATGGCTCATCGTGCTGTTACGCTTGCCTTCCGGTACTTGTGTAAGAGTTTTCTCAAAATCAGCAAAATCTTTTTCATCAAGAAAATCAATTATATTATTACTGCCCTCATACACCTCAACATCTTTTGAATTTGTGCCGTAAAGAAATCTTGCACTGTCAAGTGCGTTGGTGTCAAAATAGGGTAAAGAGGCAGTAATCCTTTTCTTTGCAGAAACATATTCCTCAGCATCAGTAATTGTCGGAATAGGAAAAAACATGTGAAAGCGAGGTCTTGCAGATTTGTTTCCTTTGTTAAGCATATGATGTCTGCTGTATGATGCAACAAAATTGACATTCGGAATTTCAAGAGCAATATCAAACGGAGTTACCCAGTCTTTCGGATTATCAGAATAGTCATTGTCGCAGTCGAGCGGTATGCAGTCTGAAAACTCAAAGTTGTCTTTACTGCGGTAGTTGCCTTTATATTTAGCTGTTACATGGTCTGCTTTTATAGCTTTTACAAATGCATCTTTATCTGTGATTACAGCCTTGTTCGGATATAAGCAGTTGCCTTTGTTGTTTGTGCAATCGGCAGTGTATATCGTAAATTCAAGCATATTCATTCACCTCCTTCATCGCATGATCAAACCATCTGATTTTCATTCTTCTTTTCTTGGCAACACTGATTTCACGAGCCATACCACGGCTAACCACTCCACCGAATACCCAGAGTTCCTTGCATTTGCCAAGAAGTACATAATTGAAATGCATAGCCATTTCTCGTTCTGCCTCATTACCGTCATCCATGAACTGTGGATAGAGAAGATGAGGTGTTACTGGGATAGCATTCTTATCAACGGCATATCTGCTGTACGCTTTTGCATTCTTTACATTATTCTCGACATCACCTGCATAAGGACTGCAAACATATACCAACGGAAGATAGGCAGCCTTTTTATCAGCTACCATTTCTTCACGATGGATATTGGTAAGAGCCTCATATGTAGTTGGGTCTGCATACCCTTCATGATTAAACTTATCAATGCCCATTTTCTTTAATCCTCCTGTTCAATCTGCGGATAAATACCGTCTGCTTTCAATGTTTCGTAAATAAACAGTCTGCCTTTCTGCGTCCACTTCGTATGAACCTTCGTGTGCTGGCAACCAAAGCTATCCTCATACACATGGGTGTTTGTTTTTGTATATCCGCAATTAGCATATTTCTGATATAAAAGCCAAATATCGGACTGCTTAAACTGGATACCGACCTTATGAAGATAGTCATTCATTTTCTGAGCACTCCACCCGTAGTCCTTTGCAATAACAGAAATGTTTACTGCATCTCTACACTTAAGTACCACATCGTAATAAGTAGCTTTCGGCTTTAGCTCAGCAATCTGCTGATTCTGAACAACCACTGTTTCAAGCAACTCTGTATTCTGTTTCTGCACAAGTTCAAGCTGTCTGTTTGCAAAGTGTAATGCTCTCGCCATAACAGCTTCCGGTGAATTCCACTGTTCTTCCACCGCAATAAAGTACTGACGGAATTTACGACCGATATCCGAACGTTGAATCATGCAGAGTTCCTTTGCCATAGCAATGGTAATCTGATGGTCTACTGCAGGTCTGCCACCCGTACTTTCGCTCAAAAATGAGCGAAAGTCTTTGCCTTCTACAAAACCGTAATCACACATTCTTGGAAACCAGTCCTTGTATCCTGTTTTTATTTCTAATGCTTTGTGAAGTTCTCGACCACTCACAGTGGGTCTATCACTGTCAAAATTGATTCTGATTAATTCGTCCATGCGAATTACCTCCATAAAAGTAAAATTTCTCGGAGGGATGTCACCCTCCAACTGGTAGCCTTGGAAGAGTGACTAAAAGGACGTTTTTTCAAAAACTTTTTTCAATTTTCTGAGTGCTCTTCTGTAACGATGACTGACATTATTTGCATTATCGCCAATCATAGATGCATATTCACTGGTTGAGTAACCTTTTATAGCAATAGCAATAACTAACTCTGTACTTTCTGGTTTGAGTATTTTATGTACCATTTCTACAAGAGCCTCATCTTCATATTTTGTTATCCTGTTACACTCATCTTTGCAGAATATAGAAGGATCCTTAACTTCACTCATAAGAGGTTCAAAAGTATCAATTTCGTCAGTTTCATCATCTGATTTTGCTTTGCTGTAACCTCTGTGACGGTCAAACTTATGCCAGTTGTTGTATTCCGGTTTGTTGTACTGCTCGTCCCATGCATTTTGAATTGCCTGTTCTTTGTCTTCTTGGGTCATGTCATCATCACAATCAAGTGATAAGCTTACCCACATTTTTTCTGTTGCCTTTGCATTCAGCTCAATAGTCTGGAATTCGTTCTCATAACGAACCTTTAATTTCATAGTATGTTCCTTTCTGCCAGATGGTAGACAGCGGAACACAAAAGAAAAGAGCCTACGGTCAGAAGATGACCACAGACTCCAATTACCGAAAATGGGCATAACGAAGTACGGTGGGTGCATCTTCATCCCTAACACAGCCGTAAAACTGTGTATGGATTCTCTATGCATCCCGCCGTCCTAATGCGCATCTCGGACTTTGAGATTTGTTTGTTTTTTACTTTTCAAAATGTGGAGGGGACAGGTTGATTATCCAATACAGCTCTGTCCAACCTTGTTGCCAATATTACTTACGCTTTCCTAGTCTTGTTTGTACTAACGCACTTCCAGCAACTGCCTTGGATGTTTGCTTTGAGTTCTTAGCCATTGCCAATCACCTCCTTCAATTTGATCTGCTCTAATTATAGAAAATCTAGATTCTTTTCTCATGATGCTGGAATACCGCAAAATACCATGGAATTCGCACTGTAAAAATGGGCATAAAAAAAGAGCCATCCATTACGGATGACCCTCATATATGGGTTCTATACTATTCTTTGTATTCAGTTACTAAACCATATAACCCGTTTCCTTCTATTTTCGTGAAATGAATCAAATTTACATTGCTATATTCTATGTTTGGTATTTCATTTTCGAGAATGATTGTCTGACGATTCTTTTGATGTTCTACCATATATTTAAACAATCCACTCCTCATCCCGTCAGTGGTAACCTCTGTTCCAATATTTTCTTCTTTCTCCTTCAGCGATAAAATTGGGGAATCCATTACAAGCAAATGTGGTTGATATAGATCATAATCTGCTAACCATTCTTGTAATGCAATAGCCATGACTGCATTGAGAAATGCTCTAAAACCTTTACCTTGAGACATCTTATCAGAACCATTAACAACCACATCACATAATGTTTCGTCAAATCTAGCACCGACAAAATTATCATAATTACATTCTTTTAACAATGTTTCTAAATGCTTAGATAATGGGGATGTTATATATTCATTTATTTGTGAAGTTATATTAAAGTTCGAGTTTTTCTGTGCAGCTTCGTCATTATTTGAAGTAATAGCTTCTAACTGCTCTTGTAATATTTGGGCGAAGGCTTCTACCATTTCTTTTGCTTTTGCCTTTTCAAGAGCTGCCGTATACGAAATCATTTTGTCGCGCAATTCATCAACCCGTGGTTGCAAATCACCTCTAATAAGTGACTGTACTTTCTTCCTTTCAGTTACCAAGCTATCTCGTTTATGATTAAGCTCCTCAGTTTCTCTATTAATATCTCCATCAGCTGCTCTGAGATCATTTATTTTTAATTCAATCTTCTTTACCTCATAAATTGCGGCTTCCAAACAAGACTTGGAGTGCTCCTTTTTAAGAATTCCATTGCAAAACGGACAATGCTCAATTGTTGTTATGGTTTTCCTATACATATCACCTTCTGCAATAAATGTCAATCTTCTAACATCCGATTCGTATTGTGTCCTAAGTGATGCATATCTATCCTTAAGCATACTGCATTCAGCAAGCTGATTATCTAAATCTGATATGGACATTGCTAAAGTGTGATTTTCCTCTACTGCCTGTTCCAAAACATCTTCTGCCGCTGCGATCTGCGTTAGTAACTCATCAATATCTTCACTTATTTCAGCAACGCTTCTATTATCATCGACTTCAATAATATTTACAAAGTTTTCCTCTGCCAAAGCTTCAATACTACGATCATACATTAGTTTTGCTGTGGATTTTTTTGCTGTTACTACTGCATCTGACATTTCATCTTTGCTATCTTTGATTGCAAAGGATTTACCAGTAGCAAGATATATCAATGAAGAAACTGTTGGAATCGGTATATTTTTTTGGTATCCCTGACCATTCTTAAAAATACTATTTTCTCCAACAATGCGTGTTTCATTAATTAAAAAAGTATGTAAGAATGTTCGCCATGTTAATCCTTGTGGACTACCATCTGCTTTTTGTGCAATTTTAATATCGTCGTCCAAAATGCCTATTATTCTTAACCAAACATGGTTAATAGGAGGCTTTTTCTTACTACCTTTTCCAATAGCATATGTACCAGATTCTATATATGAGACATTGCTTGAAACATTAATATCATTCGAATCAATACATCGAGAAATTAATATTTCTTTCCCATCAACATCTAAACATAATGCAATTTTCTCTATTTTTAGCTCAGGCTTTGACAGCCTTTTATATGAAATACTTTCTTCATTCTTTTTATTTTCATTTTTGCCCTTACTGCCCATAATAAAATCAATACAATCCAAAACAAGGCTTTTTCCTGTATTTGACGGTCCATATATAACATTCATTCCATCACATAAAGGAAGTGTAGATGTAACGCCATTCTGTGTATGTATTTTAATACATTTAATATAATACATCTTCTACTTTCCTCCTAACTCTCTGATAGCATTTTCTCTGATTGATGTAGCCAACTGTTCATCTGATAATTTACTAAAAGTTTTTACAACTTCTACTGCAATCATCAGATACTGTGTTGCATATGTACTTTTCAGCTTTTTAATATACTTTCTGCCTGTTTCTGAAATGCTGAACTGGTACCCATCGCAAATATTAACTTCAATTAATCCTTTAGTTACAAGTTCTTTGACTGCTTCCCTTACTAAAAATCTACGATTTGATAATTCACCATACATGTAGTTATTATCTCCATGCAGATTTTCATACGGTAATTGGAAACTCTCTGCATAACATATAATAAAATCAAGTTCCACAATTCTTTCTATTGTGTAATTTTTCTTGCGACCTGTACTGAGTAACAAGAGTATCCGCAATTCCATTTCAAAAACAGAATTAAATAATCTATTTTTCATCTTTTTTTACCCATTCAAGCCTTTCTTCATTTACGAGCATATGACATACGCCTTGTTTCTCACCCGGCCCAATCCAATTAAATAATGCATCCTGTGTATTATACGAAATTGGTAATGCACTAGCCTTCTCCAAAACTGCATTTGCCTTTTTTAACCCATCAGAATAACCAGTGTCATGACTAGTTAAATATATTCCTGCTTCTACTTCATCTTTTAATGTTTCAAAATTATCTCCATCTCCCTGATGTAGTGAATCTCGTGTTTTTTCGTGAATAGTTTCTGCCAAATAATAATTTTTTCGTTGCCTGTCAAAATGTTCTCTGCAATGAATTCCATCTAAATCACTTGGCTTCACAACCGAAACATGAAGTGCATCTGAATACGCTGCGTACAGTTCGCTCACATAACCTAATTCTTCTGGTTGAATTTTATCTGGAACCACTGTCTGCGGTTTCACTAACTTGCCTTTTATTATTCCATTAAACTCTTCCAGAGATTCGCTGTGATTATCAGATGCCGATTTTTTCTTTTTGGATGATGCCACCTTGTTATTACCTAAAAGTGCTCTTTGAAACAATCGAGCTAAAAACTCTCCGACTTGTCCATCTTCATAATATTTTTTTAATCGTTTCTTCGCGGTAGGCTTTAGATCGCAGTTTTCCAAAAGTTCCAACATCTCATCAAGCATCTCATCCTTCAGTGCATCACTTATCTCATATGGAACCACTTTTTCATTGAAATATGTAATCATTCTCGGCAATATATCGTTATTGCCTACTGCTTGCTGTATTTCTGTCTGAATAGGAATATATCCATTTCCCCATTTACTTGCATTTTGGTTATCTACAGCATATGGAGTGCCATTTTCATCACAGACAGTATTGTCTTTAAACACAGGATAAAACAGCACTTTCGCAACAGGTGTAAATCCATTGTCTATAACACCCGTTCTGAATGCTTCATAATATGATTTGTAATTCAGTATTACTTGCATTAAAGCACCTTCTTTCAAAATACAACTGTCTGGTTACATTAATTATAACTTAAGTGCTGCAATATCCATTTTCTTTCCTTCCAAATAATGTTCATAAGCCATATCTGCGGGCAGAAAACGAACCTTGATATTTTGCAAATCCAATGCATGAAGCATCTCTAGTGACACCTCACCTCGGTCTTCTATCTTCTTATTTTCAGTCGGCATCAAAAAGCAATTCTTTACTGTAGCAAATCCATGATCTATGATGAATTTCTGAAAAGCCAACTGATACAGATATTGCTTTGTCACGGATTCAATACCTGGTTGTCCTTTCGGTACTGCTCCAAGTTCAAGTTTTGCATTATAATATTTTGCATCAAAAATAATAAATTGATGCTGATCATTAACCTTACAAATGGAAACCAAATCTGGTATCAATGTATCTTTTGCACACTTTCCTGTAATCGTCCACAATGGCTTCTCAATTAATTCAATAAGCTTCTGTCTTTTGTTATAGCCTTCTTTCAATGGCACAGGCAGTTTTAAAATGCCAAGAGGGACATCCAACTGATTATCCATAATATCTGCACAAATTTTTTCCCATACCAGATTGAAGCTATTTGTTCCAAATAATGACAAGCACTCTGCATCGTAGAGACTTCCTCTTCTATCGATATAAGCATACATTGTCTTCAAAACCAACTGTTTTCTTGTGTTGAACTGAGTATTAAGTTCGTTTTCAATTCGATATAAAATATATTCTTTATCCCCGAAATCATCCAACTCTGCATCAGTAAGATCAACACCTGTCATCTCAAATAAGTCAAGTAACCCTGCATCTTGGAGTTCTTTTGAAGCCGTCGTTACTAAACACTCATGGAGTCTCTTGAAATAATCAAAATCATTGGTAACTCTTTTACGAGTTTGTAGTTCTATATAATACGGACGGTTCTCTGATAGCAAAGTAAAGGTTTCATTAATGGTCTTATCCCACAGTATTTCACCAGAACCATTGCATTCAATAATATCTTCTGTATTGGTATATACATCATTTTCAAAGTAATCCTGTAACAAAAATAACAGCACAGCCAACAGATTAAATGAGGTACTTTCACTACTATCGTTGAACATACGAACAATCTGTTCTTTAGAGTTGTATTTCTCCAAAACCTTTATGATCTTTCGTAGTTCGTCCGTAGGTTCCTTTGCATTAAGAAGATACTTAGGATAGCATTTCAAAACTCGACCGGCTACAACAATAACGCCAACGAAAGTGAACACATAGAGATATTCATTTTCTCCTACCTCTACATCCACCACCTCGATATCCTCTTCTAACAGATTCGTCATATTTTTTTGAATATCAGAAGCCTTAACAGCTTTTAATACACCGAACTCTTTCAATTTTCTGATTAAGGGAATTGCAGGTTCTTCGCTACACTTTAAAATTTGACACAATTCTTTTTGTGTATATCTTTTTTGTTCTCGTACAAATTCAGAGATCATAATTAGACCTCCTTATTCTTGTGTGGTATCACTGGATTTTGCATCCTCCACTTCACAATCTAACTGAATGTCATGATTAAAGATTTTGACACCTTTTGCTTCAAATTCTCTGCAAATTTCTGAGTATCTACTATTATTTTGAAAGCAACCTTCAAACAATCTTGCTCTCTTTTGTTTTGCAGCATCTTCAAACAAATACATAATGACTTTATTTTTGAAAGTATTAATGAATCTGTCTCTATCAATCTCAGTTCCTGTTTTAGGAACAACAATACTTCTTGAAATGAAATAAGGCCCAAGCTGTTTGTCTTCGTTAATCTTTTCTTTTGCGAGAAAATTATTGATAGCTTTTCTTAACTTATTCCACTCCACTTTCTGGGATTTATCATCAGCAAGATATACATATTTACCTTGGAGATTCTGGTCGTTGTCATCAATTCCAAGATATGTAAAATCCCATCTTCTCTTAAATGCTGTATCCATCGGGAATACACCTTGGTCAGCGCTATTCATAGTTGCCCAAATAAACATGTTATCCGGAATTTTTATTTTATTATAATCACTTGGATTCCCACCCAGTTCTTTCGCAAGATATTTTTTAACATCTTCGGTTGCCTGAATTGGATACTCGCTAACAAAATCATCATCTCTATCAAGCAACTGGAAAATGTCTCCGAATACAGCGGCTACATTTGCTCTGTTGATTTCTTCGATAATTAATAGGAATGGCTTAATATTATCCGTTCTGCTATTCTTCAGTGCCTTAACATACATACGCATGAAAGGTCCAGGAACATACTCATAAGAAATATCCTTCTTTCCACTTGATGGCTTTAAAAGATTTACATATGGTCTGATTGCCTTTCCATGATTGCGTTCTACACTATTATCACCTGCTGCGTCTGAACCATCAGCTTTTCTTGTCTTGAAACTTTCATCTGTATAAAGCCCCAACAAAAGTGGAAGTCTTGTTAATCCATCACCTTTGAATCTGTCATAGAGCTGATCATACTTTTCTTGTGCAGACTTTGTTTCATCAGTTAATACTGCCAACACATCTTTTTCTGTTGCCAAAGAAATAACCTCTGCAGAATTATCAACCATTACTGGTTTATATGTTCCTACAAAATTTGCATAAGAATAATCTGGGTGAAAAGTTACACGTTCATAATCATCCTCATTGTCCTTGCCTAACAACTCCACGCGGTCGCTATTGATAGTAAAACTCTTGCCAGTTCCCGGTGCACCGAAAAGAATTCTGTTTCTTGAAAATGGCGATTCGTAACCAGTCTTAAAAGGATCTTTTCTTTCCACATATGAATCATCTCCTTCACTGAGATCATCATTTGTCATTTCATCAGTGATATCCATATATTTTTGATAACTCAGCTTAATATCATTGAATTCTTTACCTTCTGGAGTCCAGAAATCTTCATAGGTCAAAATATCATACAGGTCTGCCTTGTTACTGGAAGTTAAAGAATCTGATTCTAATCTAATATTACCATCAGTATCTTCTTTTACACATCCAGACCAAGTTAATACTTTAACCATTTCTCTTAATTGACGAGTCTCCTGATTCCATTGTCTGTTATCTCCATTCTTTTCTATAGTTGATGGAAATGAACCATTTTTTCTATATTCTTCTATCTGCTTAATGATAATTAAATAATCCACTTGATTAGTTTTAGCAACAGCAGAGTTAAAGAAGATAAAATCCGCTATTTCCGCCTTGGTCAGATAAGCATCTGATAGCCCTTGCATGTTCATCATATACAGCAATCTAAGAATAATCCTCATTGGTGCTACCTTAATTCCATCGGCAATTGCATACTCAAAAGATTCCTTTGTTCTTGGATTAGGAAATTGGAATTTTTTTATAAAATTCAAGACGACTGTTCTAACATTATTGCTTGCACATAACACAGCACACTGACTACTTTTTGTTAAATTAAAATAAAATCCTAACGTGTTCATGTTGTTATTTGCATTTTTATCTTCATTAGCTGACGGAACACTATCGTTCATGAAACAAGCTCCGGCTTCAACCAATGAATCTTTTAGGTGTGATATCCTAAGATCGTTTGTAAATAAATAATGATACATTTTAAATCTCCTCCAGCAGTTTTCTTACCGCACTAGCTATTGATTTTGCAAGCCTGGGTGGTACTGCATTACCAATCATTTGATAAGCATTACCTCTGCTTCCAACAAATTCGAAATCATCTGGAAACGATTGTAATCTTGCAGCTTCCCTAACGGTAATAGTTCTTTGCTGCGATGAATCATAATGAATGAATCTGTTTCCATCCTTGTATAAATGTGCGATAATTGTTGTACTTGGTTCGTTTGGTTCAAGCACATGATATCTATGAATAGGTGATTTCGATCCTACTTTTCGCTCATACAGTTCACTAATCTTTTTGCTGTCATACTCTCTTCTTCCAGATTCAATATCTTCTTCTAAAATTCTGAAAGTATCCATATCTCTGAGATTGCTATATCTAGGTACATGCCAGGATATTTCACACTCTGGTGTTGTATGAGATCTTCTTTTTTTATGATTTACCTCATCAAATAATGGTAAAAGTTTAGGTAAATCTCCTATCGCATCTTTTACCGTATAAACTTTGTTACTTTTGAATTTCGGTAAAATTTCTTCATAAAATTGATTAAGAATTTTCTGTGGCTCATTATAGTAGTCTTTATTCAATCCTACTATAATTATCCTATTCCTGTTCTGTGGGACACCATATTCAGCTGCATTAACAAAAGCTTTCTTTAAATCATTGGAGATATAATACCCTACACTTTTAAATCCTTTTGTAATTAATTCTGTAATTGGAGTTCCATCTGGTGAAGCACTTAATATTCCAGGCACATTTTCGAACACAAAAAGTTTTGGCTTGTATCTATTTACTACACTTAGATAGTGCTCAAACAGATAATTACGGTAGTCGTTCTTCATACCATTTTCATCTCTAACTCGTCCAGCTACTGAGTATGCTTGGCAAGGCGGTCCGCCAATTATCAAATCAATTCGTGGAACTTTGCTAGCATAGTAATCAAGTCCTTTACCCGTTCCAAACTCCTCATCATCCCATCCTTGAAAAAGTTCTTCCTCTCTTTGAATGTCGAAATGCATCACTCTATCGTCTGCATCTTTTTCATTCCACTTTTCTTTCAGCCTTTTTCTCAATGTGTTAACTTGAGGTTTAAGCCATTCAACTGCTGCTACTTCTTCATAAAACCCTGTCTGCATGAATCCTTCTGTAAGGCCACCACATCCAGCAAACAAGTCAATCATTTTATACTTCATTCGTCTCTTCCTTTTAGGTATTCTTTCAACTTTATCGCAACCACTTGACCTAACATAGGCGGAACCGCATTTCCTACTTGCTTATACTGTTGAGATTTATTGCCATAGAAAATAAAGTCATCTGGGAAGCTCTGAAGTCTTGCACTTTCTCGTACTGTTGGGATTCTGTTATACTTGTAGTGGAAATGCGAGCGATGTCCTGTATTGATGGTTAATGACGGTTTCTGACTATGATATCTAGTCAATGCTTCATGATATTTGTACATTCCTCTATACTCTTCTGGAAGTGCTTTATAATTTTTTCCTTCTGGAACCAGTGAAATCATTTTCTTTGTTTTTTCAATTGGAATACTACCTATATGGTTGTAAACTTTATCCGAGTTTTTTCTCATTTTTGCCTGATATTCTGTTCTTGCTGGAGTTTTATATTCCTGGATATTTTCCCCGTAGATTATTTCTCCAGCGTCTGTTTGTAAACTCGGCAAATCATCAATTGCATCTGCACATGTTACGTAATGATTTTTATCGTATGTTGCAACAGGAAATTCAAATTTAGTATCAGAATCTCTTAATCCCACAAAGAACACTCTTTTCCTTATTTGTGGAACACCATAATCAGGAGCATACAATAATTTAGGTGTCATTTTATATCCAATTTCTGCAAAATCTTGAACAATTCTTTTCGCACCAATACCATTATTGGTTTGAATCATTCCAGGAACATTTTCCAAAACAATAGCTTGAGGTTTTAATCTGTCGGCAAGTTTCACCATAGCTAGATATAAAGAATTTCTTTTATCATTCATATCTCTAGGACCAGCGATAGAAAATCCTTGGCAAGGAGGACCTCCAATCAACACATCCAGTTTAATATTCCTCAAATCCAAATATTCAACAATCTTATCTATATTACTGTGATCAAATAGATCCAGTTTCATTGCCTCTGCTTTTCCATGATTTGCTTTAAATGTTTGTAATGCCGCATCATCAAAATCAACACCTAAAACAACTTCATAGCCAGCATCTAAAAATCCTCTTGATAGACCTCCAGCACCCGAAAATAAATCTACACAAGTAAATTTTTCACTCATTAATTTGTACTCCTTTACTCTGCACTTCTTCCACTTTTGACCCATTCATCTAATTCTTCTTTTTTGAATTTCCATTGGCGACCAATTTTATGTGCAGGTATTCCATTGTTTCTTTTAATCCACTCACGAATTGTTGTAGCTTTTACCCCAAGATACTCGGCCGCTTCATCTGTATTTATCCATTTATCATCCATAGCTTTTTTCACCATTGTCACCTCTACAAAACATAAAAATGTAACAAAGCTATTATAGATTATTCTATCAATTTTTTCAATATTTTTTCAATATTATATGTCAGTTTATATCGGTTAGTATCAGTTTGAATTTGATTTTCCATAGGGTTCAACTTCTTGTTATACATTTCATAGTGTCAATGCTACCGTGTAGAGCAATTCCCATTTAACTATTTTCAAACACCAAAAATGACTTCTGCAACGACTTTATATTCATTTTAAGAGTCTTTTTAATTTTGAATTCAAAGGATAAAGACTGATTATTTCGTTTTTAGCTGATGTTTTTTAAATAAAGCATAAAGATAATACCTCCATTACTGTTTTGGTACTACCATATATCACTCTTTTCCTCTATATTATCAAGTAATATAGAACACAAAAATTATCAACTAATTGCATTACTTATACTTTTTTAGAATCGTTCTTATGACTATTTATTTTAGCTTTTTATACATAGCATTTCTTAACTAATTGTAATTATATTCTATACTTGTCTATACTGATTTCTTGTAAATCAGGTTTTGATAAGAGCCATGTCATATTTCCAGACGCATCCTTGAAAAACACCATATGCCAATGAGTTATTTTACCATCATCATCTTTTGATATATTCAAAGCATTGATGTGTTCTTCAATAAGCGAAACAGGTAAACTTACCATTGTCGACTCATCTTTACATCCATACACAACATAGACTTCTTCACATTTTTTCAAATCTTCTAATGGATTTTTCCTGTAAGCAAACCAATATTTATCACGATTGCCTTGCTTATATGCCTTTGATGTGGTAAGCACAAATCCCTTCTTTCCATCAGATGTCATATAAGTGCTTCGTCCCATTTTTATCAATTCGTTGCCAACCTCTTGTGCTAATCTCACCACGCACTTATCAGCAAATTTAACCTTCTTACTTTCCACAGGTTTTACCTTTGGAGAAACTACAGTGATTACTTCTTTCTGTACCTCTTCAACCTCTTCATAGGTAATTCCAAGAGCATCGCAGAAAAGATGTTTAATCTTTGAAAATCGTTTTGTACAGTAATCTGTATAATATTCTTTTAATACTGCAAAGTCTTCTGGTTTCTCATAAGGCATATCCATCCAGTCTAAATCTTCCTCTTCAGTGAAGCTGTATTTTGTTTCAACCTCTTCCAACTTAACATACTGAAGATACTTTTTATCTTGGTAGAAATTCTTGTCTTTCTTGCTACGATTTACATATTCAGGCAAATAGCACAAATTAGCAATGCAGCTAATTGGTAAACCTTCTCCCTTGCAAGCTTCGATAAGCTTTCTCATCTGTTCTTTCGGAGCAATATGTTCTACATCAAAGCGCTCAATAGAAAGCTGATCCATAGCTGTAAATGTCTTGAGATAGATGCAATTAAGAACTACAAACTCTTCACTCTTTGGATTTGCTACCTTTTTACTTTCTGCTCTCAACATCGAACGTTCAAAGAATCCATCGAGTGCAACCATCCACGCACGGCTAGAGATTTCATTCATGTATCGATTTGGTTTCGCCGCCGCATGAATCTTACCCGTACCACCTTCACTCCAATAATTTGTGATGATGTCATACACATAATAATGAAACAGGTTCTTTGCAATCGTTGACTTTCTATCTTGCCAACTATCAGCGAAATGAGTAAAATCTCCATTAGCATACATTTCCTTAAAGGTAGTAGAAATCATAGAAAGGATCTGATATTTAGAATGGAAAATCTTATTTGCATTTCTTGAATTGCCTTTGAACTTTGTAACAACTGAAATAGAATCATTAACAAAATCTATAGCATTATATATAGCTTTCTCCAAAACATTCAAGTCTATAGTCTGTAAATTCTTATATAGAATACGGATTTTATCTGCATCGTTTAAGCAAGCATTTACTAATTCAAAAGCAATAGGATTTACCGTATCATCGGCAAGATTCTTATTAAATCCTAAGATCTCATATTTGTCAACCAGATACTTTCCTAATCCAAATAAGTATTCAAACGCATTAACTTTTCTTGTTGTACGCATTTCTTCACGACTATAGCCATGAAGAAAATAACCGTCCTCAACAAAAGAATCATATTTCTTAACGATATGTTCTATCACATCCAAATTACTGATAGCATACTTTTCATTAACTGGCCAAGCAGCTGCATACACTTCATATTGGTCTAACGGAGTACCTTTTGAATTGATTCTATCGAAAATGTCTGGCAGATTGCTTTCCTCTCCGGTATACACAATAACTGGGATTACAGTACTTGCGATACGGTCATACAAGTCCTGGCGTTCTTCAAAGAAATTCTTGATGGTATCAATCAGCTTTTCAATTGGTTCATAGCCAACTTTAAACTCATCAGCTATAAGTTTTGCCACAGAATAGTACTGAAGGTTTTTGAATGTCTTCTGCTCTTTGATAAAAGATGTCAGAATCGTTCTGATAGAAGAATAGAACTCCTCATCTTCTTGTCCCACGATCTTTAAAATTTCAGCACAAAACTCATCTGAAATGCTATCATCATAAAAAAATTCTGTAGGGTTAGTCATGTACTTCTTGATGCTATTTCCTCTTTGAAGACCATCTACCAGTATGTAGGTTTTTTTGTTATCTTCGAAGGTTTCATAAAACAGCATGGTGCCAACAGGATATCCTTTAATCAAGGAATCAATGAAAATTTTCTCTTGATTTTTATTCCATCGTTTTCCTCTCTGAAACATTGGGACAACTATCTTTTTATTATCTTTGTGCATATCTTGAAGTGCTGAAGACAAATCTTGCAGCGACCAATTTTCACATGTACAACCTGCCATTGTAACAATCTCCTTTTAAGTTCAATGTTTTTATCTGCCTAATCTATTCTCGATATTCTTATCTACCTAAGTATAAAACCAGGTAAGATTACTGGGGCTTTCCTTGTTATTTCTGCACTTGATTTTTTGTATTAAAAAGCACCCCAAAATCTTATTTCCAGCTTTTTCACACTTTTACTTGTGTACTTTAGTCAACAGAACCACACTCTCAATATGGAGCGGTTGTTCAACGAAAAACATACTCAACTCCTATTGTGCAAGGGAATGGTAGAATACACCTTTTGCTTTAAGAACAGGGGGATAGAGCCAACTAAAAACTTGTGTTGCACTACTTTTTTAGATGAGTTAATTCTTTAGTGTTAATAGTCCAATTATTTATCGACATCTATATATCCAATCATAGAAGAATATATATCAATCTTTGATATATTGAAAGTTCATAATACAAATTAAATACAAAACTGACGGTAATATTCCTTCTTGTAAGGCAATATAGCTTATGCTGGCATTTTGTTGAATAAAATCCTTTTCGCCTGTAGATTCATGCAATGGATTTCTTCGTTTCATATCTTCCTTTACAGCTTTGCAAAGACGTATCATTTCAAATTGTGGCACTTGATTAACTCTATTTTTTATTTCATCAAACCCAATCTTATCATCCGACAATAAATTCAAGGCTTCAATTATGTCTCGAGCAACATCTGGAATATTATAATTACAATTATATTTTTTTACGCTGCATTTTAACATTTTCCATAAATCTTGCACATTCTGGCACTTAAATAAATCTTTTGGATAATTAGCTTCTATGTACTCTCGATCTGTCTTATTAAAATAATAAAATACAATTTTGGTTATATTAGGGTTATTCAAAATCAATTCAAAAATATGTGCATCATTATTTGGTGACATTCCAACAATATGTAGCTCTCCTTGAATTGTTTTGAAAGCATCAAAATGATAATCTGTTGCCATTTTTAAATCAGGATGCTCTATCTTAGTCATAATCATTTGAGCTTGTAATGGATTTGACCTTTTAATTTCTTCAAGTCTTTTCCGAAAAGACTCATCATTTTCATATTTTTCAGCATAATGTTCTGAATCCATAATTAATTTATGTGAATCTTCTGCAAATTTATATTTTAGCTTTCCGCTATAATTAAGCAATGCATTGCAATAACACTGTTTCATTTCCTTAAACCAGACAGTCTTTCTTGCCATAGTTCTTATATAGCCCAATACATTTTCAACATTCTCACTATTTGCCAATACTGAAAAATCACCATGCAGATGGTATACTGGTTTGTGAGTCAACTTTTCAATATTATTATCATAATTTAATGTAAAAATATTATCAAATCCATTAAAGTATTTCTTTACTTGCTTATTCATTTTAGTATACAATTGCTGTATCTTTCCTTCGTTAAAGATTGCATCTAAAAGCAATTGTTCAAACCCTTGAACTGCCGCTTTTCTTTTATCTTCTAAGTCTGTATTTTCTAAAAAGAACAAATGCACAATCAAAAACCAGTCTTCTAACATAATCTCGTGGGCAAGATTGATTTTTTTAGTATACCTACTTTGGAAATCTTTTATGGCATCAATTGTGTCCAAATCCTCAGTTATATTGTTATACTTTTTCGTAATAATATCATTTGCTGTCGTTACAAATCTATTAAGCATTGTATTAATCTCATTTCCAGACACTGTGTTGCAAAACAACCTATCATAACGATCTAAGCGTGCGCTATATTTAATTCTTTTCATAATGAAATCATTGCTATATGCAAGACCACCGAACTGTATATTAATCCCGTTTCCCAATAGAATGCTCTTCATCTTATCTTTCCTTTCTTAAATCTTATTAGAACCCATAGATATTTTCGTTTCATTAGTCGGCACAAAAGGCTGCTCATATTTAGCGTTTAAGAATTCCGCAATTATCATCATTTCTTAAATAATCGTATCTCGTTTCAGTTTTTTACCAAAGTTCTGTTGAGGTCGGTTTATTCTTCTGGAAAGTTCAGAAACACTAATATTTTCCTTATTGTATAGTTCTTTAATCATATCGAATGTGTTCATACTATCCTCAATTTTATGCAAATATAACATAATTAAAGTATAAACCATTTGATTGATGAATTCAATATTTTTAAAATATGTTACTGTTTTTTACATATAGAAAAAACACCCTGTAAATTGTACAGGATGTTAAAAAATATATTAACAATCAAAATAAGTGAATGTCTTGAAATTTTAGGATAGGGGAGAAGTAGTCTTTTAGTAGTCTGCATTATTTAAGCTTATGAACTGCGGTGTAGAAATGATATTTACTTACTCAGATAAGCCTCATTCAAAGCAAATCACACTCAGCAAAAACTGCTGTTATATATAGTTATAGGGAATTGCTTTCTGTTACAACTCTTTTAACGATAACTCGGCAATAATAATGTCCGTTATAACCCTATTAACGATAAGGCATAAAAGCTGATTTTAAAACCGTTGAAAAGTAGTCTTTTGGTAGTCTTGTACTTTTCAACTGACCGTGATTTGCCGAGATTTACAAAGGAATATTGCGGTTTGCAAAGCGTTCGTGAGCCGTCCCATGGCACACAAACATTATTTTTATCAAAGTACAATTCCTCCCGATTTGCCGTAATATGCCGTGATTTGCAAGGGTAATTTGAGTATAACAGGAATGAGTATCACTTTTAAAATTCCCTCAAAACACGCAAATCAAGGCAAAATGTGGCATATTAGATTTTTCAAAAGTAGTCAAATAGTGGTCAGTTAGGGGGGTGCAGACTACTTCCAAAATCAACCTTATAACGATAGTTTTTGAGTAGGGAGGGTGCAAAAGCAATTTTTACTTGTTATAATTCAATGAGAGAATTATAATTTACCAATTCAAGCTATCGTTAATGGGGTTGAAAGATGATTTTATTATAGCATAATAATCAATTTGCTACAACTACAAAAAGGAATTGTGAAAAAACAGCCCCTCTGATTCTTTCACAGTATATTTTAATTGCACAGATTTTACTTGAAATCGAGGTAATATAGGTTCTATTCTAAATGTCTGGGCAACAATAATACGAACCTATGTCAATACCTTGGATACAAAAAGTTGAACAATTTTCTCTGTATATGTTATGTATGGAGAGAATTGTTCAGCTATATCAGGTTTATACCTTTTGATTTTGCCGTTATACAAATACACCGTTACGCTCTTTACTTCTTTATTGATTGTATTGTATGGGCGATGAAGTTCTTTTGCTATTTTGTAAACCGACCAGTGGTCTATTTAAGCCTGATTGATATATAGTAGCGTTCTTCTCTTGTTAAGTGTTGACCTTTCTTGTGCTTTGGTGTAAAATTAAGCATATCCATAGTGACGATTTTCTTTCGGATTTTTGTGTGGTAACTTAATTCTACTACGAAATCGTTTTTATGGATATTCTTTTTTTATTCTTTCATCTTCATTTTACAATCTGCGTTTTTTCCTTACATATTTTTCCTAAGCAAGACCTTTATCACATAAAATACATCAGACAGAAACAGCACTCACACCGTAATGATGTGAGTGCTGTTTTTATTGTACTCGAGCTTCTTCCGTCATCCTGAAGTTTAATGAGAAACAGCTTTGCATTGGAAGTTTTGAATTCACCGATTTTGCGACTGACTTCAACTAAATACTCAAATTAATATTTTTTCTTTGTATTTGTTATAGGTTGGTGAGATTTGAAATCTGTTCATATCCGTAATCATTATTGTGATAGATTTCGATTTGCTTTCTTGTATTTATAATCCAACACCATTTGAAATTACAATCTGAATTTGAGTCATATCGTTTACATTAATCTGACCGTCGCAATTTATATCCGCCGCTTGTTTCTGAGTTTCTGAAAGTACCACATTACCGGTAAGGTATCTTTGACCTAATGTAACATCAAGAATAGAAAGCGTTCCGTTACCGTCAATGTCACCAAGGAGAACATCGCTTGTTTTATCAAATGTATAGCTAATATAATATTTCTTATTTTTTCCGCCGCCTTCTTTTATGAATTTAGCATTATTGCCGTTTACCTTTGCCGTAACTGTTTCAATATCGCCCCACCCATAAATAGGAGTAACCTCAATTTTTACTGTATAGGATTTATTACTTATAAATTTACTGTCAGTTGGTGACCATTCAATTTTGTTGATATTTACATTGCCGGCAACGCAACTTGCCGTTTTGGCAGGTGCAGCACCAACTGTTGGAGCTTTAATATTAACCTCAATGTTCTGGGTTTTGTATTTGTCCGGAACGCTAACATTGATGTCAAATATCATATACCTTTTTCCGTTTGCTCTTTTTAATGTGCCTACGCTGTCTATGCCATTTACTCTTCCGTAAATGTTGTTGTTCAGTTCATAACCGCTTTTTGGAATAATCTCAAGTGCAAGACTCAGTTTTTCGCCTATAGAAATTTTGTAGCTGTCATCAAGACGCTTTCCGTACTTTGCCCACTCTACTTCGCCAATCGTGTATAGTGCATTTTCGGAGGTTTTAGGCTTTTTGTAATCACCGATTGTTTTGTTATTACACATCTCATCAAAATTGTCAAAGTAAATATCGTTCATATATTTGAGCTTTTTGTCGATTTTGATATTTACTATATTTGAATGTACGGTATTATTGCCACTTATAGCATCGCAGTATATCTGTTTGCCGTTAAGCCAGTCGCTGACATTGGTAATAAATAATTTTTTGCCTCCGGATGATGTGGAAAGCTCACCGTATCCGTTGGTTAATATATAGAGCCAGTCAATTTCTTTGCCATTTTCATCAATAATATGCCATTTATATGTGTCTGCATTTGTTGCATTAATATCAAAGGTAACAGTGTCACCAAGGTTTGGAGAATACCCGTCTGTGGGCTGAGTTGTAATAACCGGATTTGGAGCTATTATTTGAAGATATTTTTTACCTAATGAGTTTGATACAATATTTATGTCAACTTTTTTTTCGTCATCATATACTTTGCACTTTGAAGATATTACATTTGAAAAATCAACCCTTCTTGCTAACCATTGGTCAGTTATTTTGGGCTTTTGCAAGAAAGTAATTCCGTAAGAGCCTACATATGTGCCACCTGAGATAACGGGGAGATAATCAGAATCTAATGTTGTTTTTATGCACACAGCACCTTCAAAATTATAATTATTTTCATCAAATAGTTTGAAATACCCGCCGTTAATGTTAAATGATTGCATATCTGTTGCTTCAACAGCAGCTTTTGTAGCATAGTAGTTTCCGCCGTTGATTGTGAGTTTACCGCCGTTTGCTACAACGCCAAATGCCTGTTTACGTTCATAATAGTCATCATATTCAAAGTTACCTTGGTTAATTGTAGCGGTTGTATATTCATCAAATACAACCGCATTATACAGTCCGCCAAAATGACCGTTATTAATAGTTATATTTTTATAGTCATTCTCGTAAGCGTTTTTAACTAAAGTACCGATTACAGGGCCTTTTGATGTTGCTTCAAATTTACCGCCGTTAATGGTGACATTGCCTCCCGTAATGTTTATAGCCGGCTTTTCGGTATATGTTGTATATATGCCACCGTCTATTTGCAGATTTCCTTTTGAAATAACGCAAGGAAAATCATAGTAAAACTCTGTGCTTCTTGCTACACCCTTTATATTGCTCAATCTTAGGCTTGCACCCTTTGCAACATTAAATATACATCTGTTATTGTTTCCTGAGAAAAAACTGAATGTAGTGTTGTTATCGTTTAAACTTGAAGTATCAAACTGAAGTATTCTAAGACTACCACGTTTTATGTTAAAAAGACAATCATCATAAAGGGTTTCCCTTGAAATTTTAAATTTATTCATATTAATAGTAATTTCAGCTTTTGGATCATCTAAGCATAACTCATTATTTCGTTTTGAGTCTTCTATAACTTCATAGCCATTGTAACTATTGGTAAAATTTATAGTAATCCATTGCTTTCCGCCTTTTGCAAGTGCGGCTTTAAGCTCGTCATAGCTTTTAACAATAATCTGATTGCTTTTTTTGGGAATTGTAAGTGAATCAAATTCATAATTGCAGTTGCTGCATTTTTTATACCATCTGCCATCTGTTGTATTGGTAGGCTGTTTGTCAACATACCAATGCTCTCTTCCTTTATAAGATGATTCGCTATGAGTATAAACCGTATCAAGCATTTTTTTACCGCAGGTTTTGCATAACTCATAATGCTCAAAAATGTCATATGCCTTTGCTCCGCTTGTGTGGATATGGTCTTTAGGAGAACAAATAATTCTTTTTGTCGCACATAATAAAACAGTATCGTTATCGGAAAGATAATTGGGATCAATATAAGTATCATCCGGAAGCTGACTTTTCAATGTGGATACAGGCATAAACATTCTTTCTTCCGATGCTTCAAGCAAATTGTTATCTGTATCATAAAATTCAACATCTGCTTGCATTCCATATGGTATTGTTTGATTTCTTACAACAAACATAGAATAAAAATAATAACTTTCTGTATCAACAAACTTTGGAAGATCATTCGTTTCTTCACTTATTGAACCGAGAAGACTATTATAGAAATTTTCAAATTCTTTTGGTTCAATTGAAGCACTAATACTGTCGTTGTCTGAACTCCAAACTGTACCAAGTAATTCGTACTTTAAATTACCGCTGTATTTAATATTATGATCAGGTTTTGCGTCAGGTCGTGGGTAGGTAATATTGCTGATTTTTATGTTACAGGTTACTGCATTTGTTGATATAAGCGACAATGGCAATACAGAAACAGCCATAAGTACCGAAAGCCCAATGCTGAGCAGCTTTTTTGAGAGTTTTGCTTTCATGTTTTTTCCTCCTTTATTTTGAATTGCAATATTTTTTTGCTAATAAATATAAATAGTTTTGAATATCAGTATCAAAGCTATAATCCGATACTGTAAGTTCTTGCTGATTTTCCCACTTTGTCGTGATTGAGTATGTAGTTATGTCGCAAGCATCGTATGGTATATTTTTATGATTGCTATATAAATTATAAAGATTATTTTTTTTTGCGAAATTCTGAATTTTTAAAAACTCATTATAAGCTATTTTTTTATTTTCAAATTCTATATGCTTACTGTTTAATTCAAAATTCTCAATGGTACAATCCGCTGAAAAGTAAGCCTTACTGTCTTTTGTGTATGCTGTAAAGCTGTAACAATAATCATAGTTTGTATGGTTACAACTTATGCTTATATATTCAAGCTGAGGTGAAAAAGTTGATTTGTTTTTATCTTTGCAACTGTTAAATAAAAATATATTGAGCATACACAATAAAATCACAACCGATTTTTTCATTTTCAAAATAATAATATTCTATAAACAAATAAAGGCAGATGAGTAAAAACACATCTGCCTTGTGATTTTCTATCAGTTAGACTGCTTATTCATTACCGCACCAACAATAAAGAGTACAGGTAATACAAGGCCTGTTACGAGTGACATGAAATTAAAGCCACTACCGCCAACCGCACCAATAATAATGCCGAGTAAATTAAATATTGCAACAATAATACCGAACACTAAGCACGAGTTTGCTTTTTCGGGCTTTGTACAATTTTTTACACCAATGATACCTGCAATAAGCTCAGCAACCGAACCCAGAATCATAATAACACATGAAGTATAAATTATTGTCGGATTAAGTTGAGCAGAGGAAAGGTCGCCGTCTGCTAAGTAAGTTAAAGCACCTACACCTAGAATGGCAACAATGCTCATGATAATAGAAATTGCACCGCCGATAATCATTAAAATACCAACGACTTTAAGTAATCCTTTTCCTTTCATTAAAAAACCACCTTTTCAATATATTTGTACAGGAGATATATCCTTGATACAATTATATTGTACAGTAACTTATAATATTTTGCCCTACCCATTTGGGTAGTTTTGGCAAAATTACTGTAAACAAAAGGTGGTAAAGTTATATTTTGTTATATTTTAATATAGAGGGTTGATGTAACCGCTTGAAATCATAATAATTGCAAGCTGAGCAACACTTGAGCATCCGGTTTTTGAAAGCAGATTACCAATGTGATATTTTACTGCGTTTTCCGAGATATAAAGCTCCGAGGCAATCTCTCCTCTTGATTTATGCTTGCAAATTAATCTGAGAATTTGCATTTCTCTTTCAGTAAAAGGAGTTTCACCCTTTGGCAAAGGAATTGTTTTGGGTTCAGGAAAATATTTTTCTCCATTGAGCACTTTTCGTATTGTATCAATAAAAAATGTCATACTTTTGCTTTTATATACAAATGCGTCTGCACCTGCCTCTTTAGCACGAGGAGAATAAGATATTTCATCAAAGCCGCTCATAACCACTACCTTAATATCTTTAAAATTCTGTTTGATATTTTCCGTAGCAACAAGTCCGGAGGAGTAGCCCTCTGTGCATACATCTAACAGTACAATATCCGGATTTAGTCTTTCACATAAAAGCACACAATCGTTCGAATTTGCACTTTCACCAACAACGCAAAAATCATCTTTTTCCTCAAACATTGCTTTAAAGGCTTCTCTGACAGAAGTGTGGTCGTCAACAATCAATACTTTAATCATAGTTTTCACCTTCCTTTACGGTTAACTCAACTGCGAAATGCGGATATGGTGTAACACTGAGGGTTCCACCGAGCATTTCTGCTTTATTTTTAAGTCCGGAAAGTCCTGTGCCAAGTTGGATTGTAGTACAGGTATTTGTTCCGTTATCTGTGATTTTAAGAGAATTAATACCATCCTTGCTCTTGATTTCTGCACGCACTTTTGTGGCAAGTGAATGTCTGACCGCATTTGTACTGCATTCTCGTATTGTTTCTGTAAAAAGTGCGGCTATATCATTATCATACGGCATTTCTCCGATTATTGCAAGCTCAACTCCTATTGATGACATTACTTCTTGCAGGAGAATCAGACTTTTATCAGATACATTTTTTTCATCCGATAATATATCTTTCATTATACTGTTACAGAATTTTTCAATAGCGTCAGCGTCTATATTATCATCTTTATTCTGTAATTTTCGCAAAAGTACAGAAAGCTTTTGTCCCAGTAAATCGTGTACTCTTGTGCGTATCTGTAACAGAGCACCCTCTTTGCATGAGGTTTCAAGATTATTTAGCTGAAAATTCAGTTCATTACCCTTTTGAACAAGTCTTGCTTTCAGGCTCAATAGTTCCTGCATTGCATTCATCTGTTCTGTAACATTTGTGGAGGTAATCAGAAAGTATGGATTTTTCTTTATATACATTTCGGTTTGTTTAATCATATAATAAGAATTTTTAACTTTGCAAACTGTTTGCTGATTTTGTGTGTTGGAAATATTACGGATTTCGTTTATAAACTTTATTCCGCTTGTAAATTCTTTATTAAAAATCTCCGTCATCAAATTACTTATGCAATGATTTGCAAGCAGAATCTGCCCGTCATTTCTGCAAAATAAAATTCCTGTATTGAGTGCGTCTATTGATTCCTTTACAGAAAGAGGAGTTATAGTGTTTCGTTTTAATTTACTTACTTTTAATATTAAATGTACACTTCTTATAATAAACATTATCAGTGCAGTAAAAAGAACAACTGTAAATGTACCGTTTGCAAGATGATTTGCAAATGGCAGCAATGGCAGAGCAAAGCATATTGATAATGTTATGTGTGCTTGCTTTAAATAAACAGCAGTTACAATAAGCATAATTAAAAACAAAATGGATGCTATGTACCCAACAGCTAAATATTGTTCGGGATAATAAATTGATATATTAGTTTGGTAATAAATGCAGGAATATATATAACCATAAATAAATTGCAGCAGTATTACGGAAAATTCAAATGATAGTTCGCAAACATATTTAAAACCTTTTGCTCCACTGTTAAATTTGTATATAAATGCAAAGCATTGCATACAAATGCCTGCAATTATCAAGATACAAACTAAAATTCGCATAAATTCAGGATAAAAATAAATGTAATTCATTGCTTTTCACCACCCTTAAGCAAAAGCCAAATGCCAAGGTTATCGTCATCATTTTGCTCGATGATTTTACCACCCGATTTTTCAAGTGAAATCATAAATTTTTTGTCAAAAATATTACTGTTGATTTTCGTTGAGCTAATCACCTTTATAGAAATTTCCTTATCGGATATTTCTGTGTGAGCAAATATGTATTCGCATTTTGTTTGTGTTGCTTCGTCAAGAATGTTGTACATAAACTCATACATAAGATTTGCGTGTTCAATGTCAAGCTTTTTATTGCCGTTATTGGTGCAGAGCAGCTTTACTTTGGAATATTCTGCAAAGCTTCCGAGTTCGTCTATATACATACTTAGTTCATCAGAGGAAAAATATTTTTCCTCAAGAGCAATAAAAAACATATTACACCTGCGTTTTATGTAGCACAAAAGTAATGCGGCTTTGACAGTAAGCAGGGAATTATTGTTTTGATTTTTCATCTTTTCAGGTAAAAGGGAAAGCAACTTGAGTTTATCGGAAATTTCACTCTCAAGACTGTTGCAAATGTCTATTTTTTCCTCGTTTTGTAAGTATTTTCGCCTTGCTTTTTCTTCTTTTCTGATTAAGGCATTGGTTGCCCTTAGCTTTTCTACAGTAGTTTTAGTATTTGAATACATTTTGTTCAGCTGAGAAATATCGTCCTGCCAAACAACATATCCGCCGGAAATTTTCTTGCTGAAAAGCAGTGTGTTCTCATCAAGTTTTATTGGATTTTTACCGTTAATAATGCTGTCTTTTTGTTTATCGGTAAGGCAGTAGTCGAAATTTGCGGTAATTTCTTTTTCAAAATAATTGTTGAGAATTTCCATTTTAAGCGGTGAATTTTTAAAAAGATTTTTGTATTTTGTGTTGGTGGGAATAAGACTGCTGCGCAAGCATACTTCCATAAATGCGAGGATAATAAATGTGATAACTACTGTCATATCACCCTCAAAGGCAAACGGCAGACGCATTACATAGGCAACAGTATATAAAAAAATCAAAAGGAAAAAAGTAACAGGGTAAAAAATATTTAGCTTATTCGGACTTTTTATACTGCGTATTATAAGCCACAACAATACAATGAAAGTTTGTAATCCAATGCACAGCATAGATAAATAATATACAATGCCGTAGGTGTATTCAGAGGAACCGTTTTCAATTCCGTTATAAAACGAAAAAGCAAGCTGATGGTAGTCATTTGTGTATATCAGACATAGCAGAAATAGTTCAACCACTATAAAAGGCAGAATCCGCAGCGGTATGATTTTGTTGCTGCTTGGTTTGTCTGTTACGCTTGTTAAATATAACAGGCCTGTTGCTATACCGAATTGAAAAAGATAGTAGCTGTACCAAAGCTGTCTTTCAATCATCGGAGAATTAATTTGCCACTTAATGCACCTCGCTGTAAGCCATAGAATAAGCATTGAACCGATAATAATAAAAGATAATTTAACCCTTTTGTTAATTACTCTCAAGCCAAGCACAGCTATCCACAGCACTGTTAATGTAATGAAAAATACTGCTGACAAAATATGCTCTTGTCCGTCTGCTGTTGAATATCTGCGTTGCTCAAAAACTGTTCTCCTCATCTTTTTAATAACATTTGTTGATTGCTCGTTAAAGTGCCGGTAATCGGTATAAATAACAGCGTTAGAATATTTTTCTTGGGTAGGATACAGGGGAGATGCGTTGTTATGTGTTCGCAAGTCATTTTGATTTATATTATTGCAGAGATTGTTTTCAAAACATAGTGGGTATGGTGAAAGTATTCCTTGCACAAAAGAAAGCGTACCATCATTTGGAATAATAATGTCTATATTTTTGTTACCTCGTTTTAGTTTAACAGCCTGTGTATCGGTGCAGATCCATATTGGAAGTTCAGTATTGCTGTTGCTGAGTCTGCCGTTTCTTTCCATTTCTTTCAGGTAATTAATGGCATCGTCAAGACGGTAATTTTCTTTTTTAAGCGAATAGCCGATTGATGCGGTAATGTAATTATAATAATCTGAATCTATATAGATTTTTTCTTCAACACCTGCAAGAGAATTAAAGCTGTTTATGTTTTCTTTTACTTTGCCTGTGTCAACTGCTATTACTATCGTTGTGATATAATGTGGATACCAATAATAATGCCTGCCACTATCCATAAGGCTTTTTGCAAGCAGTTCATCAGCTTGAGCAGCATAACCGTTATTGAGATTATCTACTGCCGACCTTTCGGATATAACTAAATTATATTCATCATTATCGCATTTTAATGCATTAAAGTAATCCTCGTTATTGACTGAAATGGTCTTTATATGGTTCGTACAACCGTTAAAAAGAGTACAAAGCAAAATTAAGAGCATAACCAAAATTGAAATTTTAATCTTTTTGTGCATTACTTCACCGCCTTTTAGCTTTAAATTAATTTTATTGTATGCAAAATTTGAAAGTTACATTATTATGAATATTCTAAAATTGTAACATAAAATTTCGTATAAGACAAATTTTAAAAAATAAAAACCTTAGCAAGTGGTGGGAAAAAGCCACCGCTTGTTTATTGTTTATATAAAAATAATTCATATTTTGCTTTGCAATTGCATAATATTGAGATGTAAAAGATTTGCGGTAAACAGATGCGAAAAAGGTATTAAAAAGAATATATCAATTTACCGAATTAAGTAATATAAAATTTGTCAATTTAACGAAATTAGTGTTGAATTATTTTAAATTTATTAAACTTATTGACTTTTTAATATAAAAGTAGTAAACTAATAATCAGTTAGCGAGTGCTAACTTTTTTGTACTGTCAAAGTTAGTTAGCACTAATGTTGTATAGCGAGGATGGTGAGCTTATGCCTTTAACATTTGCCGATCCGGGCGTTGAAAACATTATTAAAAAAATCGGAGGTAACTCTGAGGTTCGTGCACATCTTGAAAACTTGGGTTTTGTTGTTGGCGGCACAGTTACAGTTGTTTCTTCAATGGCGGGTAACCTTATTGTTAATGTAAAAGGAGCACGAGTTGCAATCAGCCGTGAAATGGCAAGCAAAATTATGATTTAATGGAGGTACAATATGAGAACTCTGAGAGAAGCAAAAATCGGAGAAACCGTAAAAGTTGCAAAACTTAACGGTGCGGGCGCTATTAAGCGCAGAATTATGGATATGGGTATTACAAAGGGTGTTGAAATTTATATCCGTAAAGTTGCGCCGCTCGGTGATCCTATTGAAGTTACAGTAAGAGGTTATGAACTTTCTTTGCGTAAAGCCGATGCTGAAATGATTGAACTTGTTTAAGTAAAATACGGGGATTTCCCCGATATTTTTTAAGTTTTAAGTTAGTCTAAAATAACTATTTAATTTATGAGAGGAAGACATTAAATGGGTATTAAAATTGCACTTGCAGGTAATCCTAACTGCGGTAAAACCACCCTTTTTAACGCTCTTACAGGTTCAAACCAATTTGTTGGTAACTGGCCGGGCGTTACTGTTGAGAAGAAAGAGGGTAAGCTCAAAAAGCACAACGATGTTGTAATTATGGACTTGCCGGGTATTTACTCACTTTCTCCTTACACACTTGAAGAAGTAGTTGCTCGTAACTACCTTATCGAGCAAAGACCTGACGCAATCCTTAACATTGTTGACGGTACTAACCTTGAGCGTAACCTTTACCTTACAACACAGCTTACAGAGCTCGGTATCCCGGTTGTTGTTGCCATTAATATGATGGATGTTGTAAAGAAGAGCGGAGATAAGATTGACACTTCGGCACTTGCTAAAGAGCTTGGCTGTAAGGTTGTTGAAATTTCTGCTTTGAAGGGCACAGGTATTATGGAAGCGGCAGAGGCTGCAATTGATGCTGCCGAGAACACCAAAACTGTTCCAATGCACACATTTAACGGTGTTGTTGAGCACGCTATTGCTCATATTGAAGAGGCAGTAGTTCACGAAATGCCCGAAGAACAGCAGAGATGGTACGCTATCAAGGTATTTGAGCGTGATGATAAGGTTATGGCAAAACTTAACCTTAGCGACGAAATTAAAAAGCATGTTGAAACTGACATTGAAAATGCCGAAAAAGAGCTTGACGATGACAGCGAAAGCATTATTACAAACGAAAGATATATTTACATAGCTACTATTATTAAGACTTGCTATAAAAAGAAGAGCAAGGGCAACCTTTCAACATCAGATAAGATTGATAAGGTTGTTACAAACCGTTGGCTTGGTCTTCCGATTTTTGCCGTAATTATGTTCCTTGTTTACTTCATTTCAATGCAGACTGTAGGTTCAATGGCAACAGACTGGGCAAATGACGGATTGTTCGGTGACGGTTGGCATTTGTTCGGTATAGGTACTTCACAGGCAGAAGAGGCAGAAGAAACTTACGGCGATTCAGATGCAATCATTGAAGCTTTCAATGAAGAATACGGTAATGACGATATTGCAGCTGCAATTGATCTTGAAGATGAAAATTATTCTGAAGATGCTGCTAAAGCTGCTCTTTCACAGCTCGTTACTTTAACTCCTGCAGACGCAAGCGTTACTTATTCTGTAGAAGACGAAGAAACACTTGAGGTAACTGAAACTCCTAATACAACAAAGGCTCAGTTGCAGGAGGCAGTAGACAATTATCTCAATACAGATTACAAAGAGGCTTACGGCGCTCCTGACGCAAGCACATACGGTGTTTGGGTTCCCGGTATTCCTGTTCTTATCGGCAACGGACTTGACGCTATTAATTGTGCCGATTGGCTCAACGGTCTTATCCTTGACGGTATCGTAGCCGGTGTTGGTGCGGTTCTTGGCTTCGTTCCACAGATGCTTGTACTTTTCTTACTCCTTGCTTTCCTTGAAAGCTGCGGTTATATGGCTCGTATCGCATTCGTACTTGACCGTGTATTCCGTAAGTTCGGCCTTTCAGGTAAATCATTTATTCCAATGCTTGTCGGTACAGGCTGCGGCGTTCCGGGTATCATGGCTTCTCGTACAATTGAAAACGAGCGTGACCGTCGTATGACAATTATGACAACAACATTTATTCCTTGCGGTGCTAAGATGCCATTTATTGCTATGATCGCAGGTGCTATTTTCGGTGGTTCACCGTGGATTGCTACATCAGCTTACTTCATCGGTATGGCTGCAATCGTAGTTTCGGGTATTATGCTTAAGAAGACAAAGATCTTCTCAGGCGATCCTGCTCCGTTCGTTATGGAACTTCCCGCTTACCATCTCCCGACAGTAAGCAACCTTCTCCGTTCAATGTGGGAGCGTGGCTGGTCATTTATCAAAAAGGCCGGTACAATCATTCTTCTTTCAACAATCATTGTTTGGTTTACAACATACTTCGGATTTGTTGACGGTCAGTTCCAGATGCTTTCAGAGGATCAGATCAGCAATTCAATTCTTGCCGCTATCGGTAACTGCATTGCTTGGATCTTTACTCCGCTTGGTTGGGGCAATTGGCAGGCAGCAGTTGCATCGGTTACAGGCCTTGTTGCTAAAGAGAATATCGTTGGTACAATGGGTATTCTTTATCCGGGCGGATGGTCAGAAATCGGCGGTGCTTTCACAGCAATCAGCGGTTTCTCATTCCTCGTATTCAACCTCCTTTGTGCTCCTTGCTTCGCAGCTATCGGTGCTATGAAGAGAGAAATGAATAATGCTAAGTGGACCTGTTTTGCAGTAGCTTACCAGTGTGTATTTGCTTATGCAATCGCTCTTATGATTAATCAGTTTGGCGGACTCTTTACAGGTAATGTAAATGTTATCGGTCTTATTTTCGCTGTATTGGTACTTGCATTTATGATTTATATGCTCGTAAGACCATACAAAGAGGCTAATACATTAAAAACTTCTGTAAAGGTAAAATAATTTAGATTTTGATAGAGGAGGATGTATATGCTTACTTTTTTACTTGATAATATTGGTACAATAGTTGTTTTGCTTATAGTTGTTGCTGTAGTTGCTGCAATTATTATCAGCCATTTCAGAGCAAAGAAAAAGGGCAAATCTTCTTGTGGCAGCTGTGGCTGCGGATGTGCATCCTGTGCAATGGCAGGTAAATGCCACTCTAACAACCATAAATAATTATTGCTGACAAAAGCGACCGAGCATTTTAAGTGTTCGGTCGCTTGTTTTGTTTTTTTGATTATTTTTCAATAGTTGGGGGTAAATTATGGTTTAGCAAATTGCATTATCAAGCAATTTGCTGAATCATAATTAAATATTACAACAAATATTTGGATAACTCCTTATAAATAAAACAAGGCTATCGCATTTTAACCTTGCGATAGCCTTTCTTGTATCATTTGATTTTTAGTTGTTGTTTGAAATATAAATCTGCAATTCGGTTACATCGGAAACAGAAAGTTTACCGTCTTTGTTCATATCAACGCAGTCAAACAGTTGCTTGTTAGTTTCGTCAATAAGCGCAGAACCGTCGGTGTTTTTGTTGCCTGCAATGTGCATTTGCAAGTATGTAACATCATTTACATCTATAATACCGTCTTGGTTAGCGTCGCCTGTGAGAATTTTTTCATCTATTGAAATAAATTCAAAATCATTTTCTTTTGCATAAGTTTCTGCATATGTTCCAATGTAGCCGTTTATAGTTAGTATATTACAATTTTCAAATGAATCACGGGCTATAAAACTAACATCTTTAGGAATAATAATGCTTTTTAAATTAGTGCAATTATAAAAAACTTTATTACCTATAGAAGTTACATCTTGCGGTATAGTGATTTTTTGTAATTTATTACAGCCTGAAAAAACTCCATAACCAATATATTGTAAATTATCAGGTAGTTTAACATATGTTAAATTAATACAATTTTCAAATACAGACTTTGCTAAACCTTTTGAAAAGCCATTATCTGAAAGTTTATCCGGAAAATTAACTGTTTCTAAACTCTCACAATTACCAAAGGCAAAATCATCAACATAGGATAAACTATCCGGAAGATCTATTCTTTTTAATGATAAACAATTTCCAAATGCTCCTACCAAAATTTTTGTCAACGAGTTAGATAGTTTAATGGTTTCTAATGATTGACAATTATAATATGCACCGTCATATATTGATAGTATATTGTTTGACATTTCAATATTTTTAATACTTATATTGTTTTCAAATGCACCTTTGCCTATACTCGTAACCTTTTTTCCGTCAATTTCATCAGGAATAGTTACATCACTATCATTACCCACATACTTGGATATTTCAACTGTACCGTCATCAAGAAATGTATACTCATAGTCACCGCTTATAAAATTTTCATCTGAAGACACAGCCGAAGTATTACTTTCAACCTCAGCCGCACTTACAGGCAGTACGGAAAATGCACTTGTCATCATAAGTGCAGACAGTATTACGGCTGTTAATCTTTTAACTTTTTTCATTTTTTATCGCTCCTTGCGTTATTTAATTTATTATTCGTAATTGACACTCACTAAATGTCAATTACAGGTGTATTATAGCATAAAATATTCTTATTGACAAGCACTAAATGTCAAAGGAGTATAAAAAATGTTTAAAAATAAAAACGAAAATATGAATAATGTATGCGGAAAGAGGATTGCGGAATTAAGACTTGCATTAAATCCTAAATGCAGTCAAAGACAGCTTGCTGAAAAATTGCAGCTTTTTGGATTGGATTTAGACAAAAATGCAATCCAAAGAATAGAATGCGGAAAAAGATTTATAACAGATATAGAAATAGTGGCTTTTTGCAAGGTATTTGAAATTCAGCCTAATGATATTTTTACTATGGTATAAAATTAAAAGTCCAATATTAATATACCAAAGTATTTTAAAAATGTCAAGTATAATTTATACAATAGTATTGTAATACTTATATTTGAGGTGTTGGTATGTTAAGCAAAAGAATTCGTGAATTAAGGTTTTCGCTCGGACTGAATCAGGTGCAATTCGGACAGGCTCTTAATGTAACAAAGCAGACTATCAGTAATTGGGAAAACGACAATATTCAGCCGTCTGTGGAAATGCTTATTAAAATAGTAAATACCTATTCAGTAAGTGCCGATTATTTGCTTGGTATTAACGATAGGGAAACCGTTGATGTTTCGGGGTTATCTCAAGAGCAGATTGCTCATATACAAATGATAATTGACGATATTAGAAATAAATAATTATTCAAGCAAAAAATCAGCCTGATTTCGTATGAAGTCAGGCTGATTTTATATTTGTTAAATTTTAATTCCTATAAATGAAATATGAAATTACTTATTCTCCTCATTATATTTAAGCTGATTGTAAATCATATTGGCACACATATAAACATTGCCGCCGCCCATTGTGAGAATGAGGTCGCCCTCTTTTGCGTTTTTGCATACATAGTCTGTAATTTCTTCAAAAGTGTCAAGGCAAACCGAGTTCGGTACTTTTGCACCGAGGTCGGTTGAGTAAATATTATATGTGTTTGTTTCTCTTACAGGGAGAATTTCAGAAATAATCGCAACATCCGGAATCTTAAGAGCCTCTGCAAAATCATCAAGAAGAAGTGCTGTTCTTGAGAAAGTATGCGGCTGGAAAATCGCCCATACTTTTTTAAAGCCCATATTCATTGCGGCATTGAGTGTTGCGGTAAGCTCTGTCGGGTGGTGAGCAAAATCGTCTGCTACTGTAATTCCCTCGGGTGTACCGAGAATTTCAAAACGGCGGTGAACACCTCCGAATTTGTGGAGATTTTCGGCGATTTCCTTAGGTGTTGCACCAAGGTAATGTGCGGTAGCCGCTGCGGCAAGTGCATTATAAATGTTATGCTTGCCAGGAACAATCAACTTAATATTTGTAAGGAGTTCGCCCTTGTAATAGATGTCAAATTGCTCGTGAACGCCCTTGTCTGCAGAAATATTTTCTGCTCTGTAGTCGCAGTTTTCGCCAAAGCCGTAGGTGATTTTTTCAATGTCAACATCGTTTACTGCATCAAGTGTGTTTTGGTCGTCACCGTTGATTACAAGCAAACCTGTAGTCTGTTTTGCAAATTTATTAAATGACTTTTTAATGTTGTCAAGATTTTTAAAGTAGTCGAGGTGGTCGGCATCAATGTTAAGTATAATAGAAATAAACGGATTAAGCTGTAAGAATGTATCAACATACTCGCAAGCCTCGCAAACGATAATGTCGCTCTGACCTACATAACTGTTGCCGCCGATAAACGGAAGTTTGCCGCCGATAATTGCCGATGGGTCAAAACCGCTGCCGATAAGTACCTGTGAAAGCATGGCTGTGGTTGTGGTCTTGCCGTGAGTACCGGAAACCGCAATACTTCTCTTGTATCTCCTTGTTACGACGCCGAGCATAACGCTTCTTTCAATGCAAGGAATACCCTGCTCAACAGCTGCTTTTCTTTCAGGGTTATCTTCTTTGATAGCGGCAGAATAAACAACAAGCTCTGCACCGTCAATGTTCTCTGCACGATGTCCCATATATACGGGAATGCCGTAGCCTTTGATTCTGTCGAGTGTCTCGCCCTCATTCATATCCGAGCCCGAAAGCTGATAGCCCTCGCTGTTTAAAATCTCTGCAAGCGGACACATACCGCTGCCGCCGATGCCGATAAAATGTATCCTTTTTATATTATCAAGTAAAATGTCGTAATTCAAAACACTCATTCTCCATTCACAAAAATTCTATCTTATATTATAAAGCTATAGTCAAAAAAAATAAATACCTTTTTTCAATTTGTAATATATTTTTTCGTATTTTAGTTTTTATATTGCCAATTTATATTAAAAATGTTACAATATAATCGGTGATAATCAGTGAATTTAGTTAAGAATGATATTATAAAATTAAACATAACTTCGGCTACCGCAGAGGGCAGCGGCGTAGGAAAAACAGAGGACGGTATCGCCGTATTTGTTCCGCTTTCCGCAGTAGGCGATGAACTTGAAGTAAGAATATTAAAAACAAAGAAAACTTATGCTTTCGGTAAAATTGAAAATATAATTACTCCGTCTTCCGCAAGAATCGAGGCGGACTGCCCGCAGTTCTCAAAATGCGGTGGCTGTACTTGGCGGCATATTTCTTATGAAGAAGAATTAAAAATAAAATCAATGCGTGTTTACGATGCGGTAACACGAATAGGCGGAATTAAAGACTTTGAATTTAAAGATATTATCAGCTGTGAAAGACCTGACAGATACAGAAATAAGGCGCAATTTCCTATAGGTAGGGCAAAAGACGGAAGTGCAGTGTTCGGATTTTATTCATTTCATACGCACAGAATTATTCCGTGTGATGACTGTTTATTGCAGCCTGAAGTTTTTAATTCTGTAATAGAAATTACAAAAAGATTTATAGATAAAACAAATGCTGATATTTATGACGAAACAACAGGCAAAGGCAGATTAAGACATTTATATATGCGTCTTGGTGAGATTACTGACGAACTTATGGTTTGTTATGTTGTCAACGGCAACGGCTTAAAACAGGAAGACGAACTTGTCAGAATGTTAAAAGACGGCTTGCCTAACCTAAAAAGCGTAATTATTAATTCTAACAGAGAAAAAACAAATGTGGTTTTAGGCAAGAAAAATCGTGTTGCATACGGCAGTGACCACATTACCGATGTTTTATGCGGACTTAAATTTAAAATATCACCGTTTTCATTCTGGCAGGTAAACCGTGCCCAAGCAGAAAAACTGTACGGTAAAGCAAAAGAATACGCAAACCTACAAAAAGACGAAATTCTGCTTGATTTATACTGCGGAACAGGTACAATAGGACTTACAATGGCTGAAAACTGCAAAACACTTGTCGGTGCGGAAATTGTCGAGGATGCTATAAAGAATGCAAACGAAAATGCAAAAGCAAACGGCATAGAGAACGCAAGATTTATTTGTGCCGACGCATCAAAGGCAGCGGCTCAACTTAAAGCAGAGGGACTTCAACCTGATGTCGTAGTGCTTGACCCGCCAAGAAAAGGCTGCGGCGAAGATGTAATTTTGACCGTAGCACAAATGTCACCGAAACGAGTTGTGTATGTGTCTTGTGATCCCGCAACCCTTGCAAGAGATTTAGAAATTTTCGAGTCAAACGGCTATAAAACCAAAGAAGTAACACCTTGCGATATGTTCCCAAGAACAGCGCATGTCGAGACGGTCTGTTTGCTGTCGAAGAAAGATAAATAAGTGCTGAAAAGTGGCGTATTTCCGGGCTTTTTGCAAGGTTGCTATCATTAGAGAAGCCTTGCGGAAAGCTCGGTTTTCTTGTAGGGAAACATATCTACTAAGCGAATTTGCCGGACAGCAAAAAATGAGTGGTAGGGTTTAGGCTGTGGATTAGATGTCATAGGTTGCGGGTATGCTTCCGGCAATCATTGAAAGAGGCATACAGGAGTTCTGTACGGATATTGGTGGTATTGAGTTCACTATCACATATTCAGATAAGACGAAATTCAAAGAGATTTACTGGGTCCCGGGAGATTACTTTGAAGAATTGCTTGTGGCAATAAAGCGCATGGTGCCGGAAACGGAGTATACACCAGCGGTATTACTTACATCGGAGGATTTCGATGATGAGGAGGATGAGGAATAACTTATGAAGATACATTACTTTCAGAGATACCATGAAAAAGAGAACGTGGCAACAGCAAACACCAGAGCTTGATTATTATTATTATTATCTTAATGTTCTTATCAACAGCCTGTTCTGTCAAAGTAAAAACTACAATGAGGAAACAAATTATCAGATTAATATTCTTGTTCTTCGGCTGGTAAATATATCGGATACGATGAAACCGAACCGCAAGAAGAAAATCACATTTGAGCCTGAGGAAAGAAGCCTTATCCGCTATTGCCTTACGCACCTGTTAAACAATTAAATACAAGCCGAAAAGCAAACGGCAGTCGAGGTTATCAGCGAACTGCTGATGTTGTTTGCAAGCTGAAATGGAAAGTCACTGTCAATCGGCAGTGGCTTTTCTTTTTCAAGAAGTCAAGAGGTTAATAAGATGAGGTTATCGTGGAAGGGGGTATATCTTGAAAAAATGATTGGTTTATGATAAACTGGTACGAGGATTGTGAGAGGAGAGTGATTAGTTGGCTTTTGCAGAAATAATCAGGATAACACGTCAAAGAGCTTTTTTATCGCAAGAAGCATTTGCCAAGGAGATAAATTCATCAGTTGCTTCAATAAACCGCTGGGAAAATGGCAGAGGTAAGCCAAATCTTACTGCTATGAAGCATATAAAAGAATTTTGTGAAAAGCACAATCTTCCGTATGAAGAAATAGAAAAAGAATGGCTTTGTCGTTCTAAGGAGGAACATTGATGGGACAAAAAGTGTATAGATTAGGCGAACTCTTTTGCGGTCCAGGCGGTCTTGCGTGTGGTGCTTTACGGTCAACAAGCAACGATGGAAAACTTTCGCTTTCGCACGCATGGGCAAATGATTATGATTCGGATACCTGTGAAACTTACAGAAAAAACATCTGCCCTAACCAACCAGAAACTGTTTACTGTAGTGATGTTCGTGAACTTGAGATTGATAAGCTTGGAGATATTGACGCATTTTGTTATGGCTTTCCGTGCAACAGCTTTTCTAATGTAGGGGAACATAAAGGATTGGCAAACGAGAAGTTTGGTCAATTATATTGGTATGGCATTGAAGTTTTAAAAATATATCAGCCGAAGTGGTTTGTCGCTGAAAATGTTTCAGGGATTCGTTCAGCGGGTTCAGGAGACTTCCAGATTATTCTTGATGATATGAGAGCGGCAGGATACAAGCTCAATGTGAATTTGTATAAAGCAGAACAGTATGGAGTACCACAAACTCGTCATAGAGTTATTATCGTTGGCATTCGTAATGATTTACCTGTTGAGTTTCATGTCCCAGACCCTAAAATGTATGCTTCTTGCGATATTACGGCAAGAAAAGCACTGGCAGAAATTCCTGATAATGCACCAAACAATGAAGTTAGAAAGCTGACTCAAAAGGTTATTAGAAGATTATCTCTTATAAATGCGGGCGAAAATGTTTGGCAAGCAGAAGAACGACTTGGAGAGTTATTCCCTGAGGAGCTTAAAATTAAAACAAAAACAAAAATAAGCCAAATATATAGAAAACTTGACCCAGATAAGCCAGCTTATACTGTTACAGCAGCTGGTGGTGGTGGCACATTTATGTATCACTGGACAGATAGAGAACTTACAAACAGAGAACGTGCGAGGATTCAAACCTTTCCAGATAATTATGAATTTGTGGGAAATTATAGTAGTGTCCGCAAACAAATAGGAATGGCTGTTCCGTGTCAATTATCTGAAGTTGTAATCACTGCAGTGCTTAATAGTTTTGCGGGAATTGATTATCCGTGGATACCAGCTAATATGGAGGAGTGATTATGATTCCAAAAATTGATGAAATAACCAAAGAAGAAACCTTTATATCAGAAAAATTCGATGAGCCAGTACTTTATGCACCAGCAAGAATTGAAAATCTCTCCCCGTGTAATTCATTGAAAATTGTAACTGCTTTTACGGATTGTGAAAGAATCTCAACACATATGATTGCATTGCAAGAGGGAATAGAAAACAAGAGATTTGTAAAAGGTTTAGATGTTGAGGTCATTTTGGGAATGACTAAATCAAGTCTTTCTCAGAAAAAGCATGAAGATATTTGTCGTTTGATTCACTTCCTTAATGAATCAAGGGGAATGCCTAAAATTAGCTGTAGATATATTTGTAATGGACCGGAGGTGCATTCTAAAATTTACATTTGGTCGCAACCAGATGAAAAGGTTCAGATACTACCAACGATAGCATATTGTGGTTCGTTAAATTACACAATGAATGCTTTTTACAAACGTAGAGAAACTGTTAGCAGATGTAATCCGTTTAGTGCGTATTGGTACTATAAGAATTTGTTGCCTGATACGATAGACTGCTTTGACCCAATAGCTAAGGACAAACTTCGCAAGGTTGTTAATAATAGTCCTGATGCAGTTGAAGAACCAGATAATTCTGAAAAAGATTATCTTATGTATGATGCAATGCAACCTGTTGCTACACTTAATGTCTCATTGCTTCGTGCGGATGGCAGTGATACTGGCTATGGTTCAGGTATTAACTGGGGAATTAGAAAGAACGGAACAAAGCGAAATCGTAATCAAGCTTATATTCCATACAATCATCAAGATAAAGTTGAAGGTTTTTTCCCTGACAGAGTTAATCCAGATGATGAAAACTGTCCTATGTTCAAAGTTATAACAAAGGATTTTGGTTCTTTTCATATGCGAATGGCTCAGCAAAATAATAAAGCTATTCATAGTGTTGAAAGTAATTCGATTTTAGGCGAGTGGATTCGCAAGAAAATTGGAACGCCATCTGGTGGATATGTTACAAAACAAATGCTTGAACTTTATGGAAAAACTTATGTTACATTTAGGAAGTATTCAGATGGCACATATCTATTAGACTTCTAAATAGAGCAATCAAAATCACCGTACTTGATGTAACTTCAAAAAGTTAGACTTTATATAGCGTATCTTGACAAAGCCAAAAGTTGTAGCCGATATCTCGGATGGCACCGGCAAGCTCGAAAGCTTCAACAACAAGATCAAGGTCGCTAAACGAATCGGCTACGGTTACCGTGACGACGACTTTTTCTTCACCTTGATTCGCTATCTTTCTATTCCTTCTGTCCGTTCACCATCCCACAAAAATAGTGATGAACCATCTTATCTATTCACACTTTTTTCGGTAACCATAAATTATAAGTAAGTTGTACTGCAAAGACTGATTTATTTTAAGGAGATTATTGAATGAGTAAAAAAATATTGATAGGAGATATGGGACTGCTTTTGTATAATGCTGTTTTGCTCTTTATTTCAAGGATTTTATACGATAATAAAATTTTATATCCGTATAATTATCCGTTACATATACTCTTTGCCGTACTTTTGATTTGCGGTGCGGTTGGATTCTGGATTTTTTCTTATAATGCAGAATGTAAAAATGTTTCCAGTACAAATATAGCAATTTCTTTAGTAATGTGTTGTTTAATATTTCTTGCTGTTATAAATACAAATATCAGTTATATCGGAAATAATGCTGTAAATACCATGACGGCTTTTGGAATGTTCGGATTTCAAGTTGCCCGATATTTAAAATCCATAGTCTGTTATTACGATGTTTATGGTGAATTTCCGCCATTGCTCGACAAAATAAAATATATTCGTAATATAGAACTAAGCTTTGCTCCTGCATTGGCAACAATTTTATCTGTTTTAAGTATTGTTTTTTTGATATTTACTGCTTAGGAGTATTTATTTGTATTTGTTTATATGTTTTTTGCTTTTTGTAAAAGTAGCTAATTTGCTGCCTGACTCTATTGAAATATATGTCTAATTATGGTATAATCATATACGAATTATTATTTTAATTAAGGGGAGAATAAAAATGAATATAAATATTTCTGACGCTATTAAATATATCGGCGTTGATGATAAAGATATTGACCTTTTTGAAAGTCAGTACATTGTGCCAAACGGCATTTCTTATAACTCATATGTAATTCTTGATGAAAAAATCTGCGTACTTGACACGGTGGATAAGAGAAAAACCGATGAATGGGTTGCAAATCTTGAAAATGTACTTGACGGAAAAACTCCCGATTATCTTATTATTAATCATCTTGAGCCTGACCATGCGTCAAACATACAGCTGCTTGCAGATAAATATCCCGATATGAAGCTTGTCGGAAATGCAAAGACATTTAATATGCTGCCTCAATTTTTTGACATTGACCTTACCGACAGAACGGTTACTGTAAAAGAGGGCGACTCATTAAACCTCGGCGAACATACACTTTCTTTCTATATGGCACCTATGGTACATTGGCCCGAGGTTATGGTTACATATGAAAGCAAGGAAAAAGTGCTTTTTTCTGCCGATGGATTCGGTAAATTCGGTGCACTTGATACAGACGAAGATTGGGCTTGCGAGGCAAGAAGATATTACTTTAATATTTGCGGAAAATACGGTGTGCAGGTTCAGGCTTTGCTTAAAAAAGCAGCTAAGCTTGATATTGAGAAAATCTGTCCGTTACACGGTCCTGTCCTTACTGAAAATCTCGGTTATTATATTAACCTTTATGACATCTGGAGCAAGTATGAGCCGGAGGTTGACGGTATATTTATCGCTTATTGTTCAATTCATGGCAATACCGAAAAAGCCGCTTTAAAACTTTATGATATTTTGAAAGAGAAAACAGATAAAAAGATTGCTGTTTCTGACCTTTCAAGAAGTGATATGGCAGAAAATGTTGAGGACGCATTTAAGTATTCTACACTTGTTGTAGCCGCTCCTTCATATGACGGTGGAGTTTTCCCTGTTATGAATGACTTTTTACATCATTTGAAAATTAAGGGATACAAAAACCGTAAAGTCGCTATGATTGAAAACGGTTCATGGGCACCTTGTGCAATCAAGTCTATGCAGCCTTATTTTGATGAAATGAAGGGTATTGAGATTTCAGATGCCAAGGTTACAATCCGTTCAACTATGACAGCTGAAAATGAAGTTCAGCTTGCCGCTCTTGCAGATTCAATAATTTAATAAAATAGTTTTTGCTAAAAGTACGCAAACTATTTTGAATTTACGGATAAAATATCCGTATATTTTGGTGCGGATATTTTTAGTATTGCATATTTAATTTGTCGGAGGAAATATGGAACAACATTTTGAATTCCTAAGAAAGCACCCGATTTTTGAAAGTTTTACAGATGAAGAAATAGAACAGGCGCTTGTGGAATTTGATTATAAAATTCAGAGCTATAAAAATGATGATATTATTGTAAGTTCAGGCAAAATTCATAAATATTCCGCTTTTGTGCTTGAGGGTGCGGCTCAAATACAAAAATATAATTCAGACGGAGTTCGTGAAATTTTGGGAAGAGTTTACAGTGACAGCATAGGTTGGCTTATCACCGCCGCACCACGAACCACGCATTGCGATATTGAAATAGTGTCGCATGGGGAGTCGACAATTCTTTTTCTTGATTTTGCGAAAATTAAAGAAAATGATTATAAAAAGATTATTATTCAGCAAAAATTACTTAAAAATCTTTTTGTATTGTTTGAGGAGATGGATTTGCGCTCTCTCGAATATAAAATTGTGCTTTCAGAGCGTTCCATACGCAAAAAAATAATGCGTTATTTTGAATTCAGAGAAAAGCGTGACGGAAGTTCTTCTTTTTGCATTGAAGGCTCAAGACAGGATTTTGCGGATTATCTAAGCGTTGATAAATCGGCGCTATCCCGTGAGCTTAATAAAATGAAAAAAGACGGATTAATAGATTTTAACGGTGATAATTTTACCATATTGCAAAAATTATGAATTGTAGGGATATTATAAAGCAGTAATGAATATTGCTTGTGTTAGTCTTGATATTAATTAAATCTTGGCATATTAGTGAGTATTCAATAAAATTTATTACTGTATTTTTATACAGTTTCTTGAAAATCGTTGCAAATGCAATTTCCAAAATAGTATTATTCTGTTATAATTTTAACAGAAACAGCGAATGAGCTGTTAAAAATATGCTATCAACTACATAACATAAATTTCTTCTATAACCCTATTACCCCTAAAAAAGCAACAGACGAGTTTATTCTCAACTGTTGCTTTTTTCATTTGTAAAAATCAGCATAGAGCAAAAATGTAATAAATTTGTAAATAAATATTTATTGCCTTGAATTTTTCGGTATGTTATAATATTTTTAGAATATTTGTGATTTAGGGGAGCTTTTTATGAAATGCCCATATTGTTCATTTGAAGAAAGTAAGGTTGTGGATTCCCGTTCAGCAGATGACGGGGAAAGAATACGCAGAAGAAGAGAATGTCTTAAGTGCGGAAAGCGTTTTACAACTTATGAAATTATTGAGAATATTCCTCTCTATGTTGTCAAGCGTGACAAATCAAGAGAAGTTTTTGACCGCAATAAGCTGACTGCAGGTATTCTTCGTGCTTGTGAAAAGCGACCTGTTTCTGTTGAACAGGTAGAAGAAATGGTCACTGACATTGAGCTTACTGCACAGAACGGCTTTGAACGAGAAATTACTGCCGAGCAGATCGGTGAACTTGTAATGGAGCGCCTTAAAAAGGTTGATGAAGTTTCATATGTTCGTTTTGCCTCGGTTTATCGCCAATTCAAGGATATTAATACATTTATGGAGGAGTTAAACAAACTCCTTACCGAAAAAAAGTAATATTTTAAGAGTCTGATTATCCAAAAAAATCAGGCTCTTTTTGTTTATTAGGTAGGAATTTTTAAAATAATTGTAAAAAATCTCAAAATACTATTTATTTTGCTAAAAAATAATGTTATAATAATTTTATCCTTGTGGCTTATCGCACTCGGATTAATTGTGAAATGAAAGATGGTGATTATTTGTTTAAAAGAATATTATCAGGTCTGTTGGTTTCTGCTATGCTCACAGGTTCTGTCGTTTATTTGACAGGCTGTTCAAATTCGCAGAACGGTTCAGATGATAATACTTCAACCAATACTTCTACCGAGTATGCTCACGCAGATAAGATTGATAACGGTACAATTTTGCAGTGTTTTTCGTGGGATTTCAATACTATAAAGGAATCCATGGCTGACATTGCGGCTTCAGGATATACGGCGTTGCAGACTTCGCCTATTAATGCTTGCCTTGAGGGCGAGAACGGCGGAATGCAGCTTTACGGTGATGGCAAATGGTACTATCATTATCAGCCCACCGATTTTAAAATCGGTAACTATCAGCTCGGAACTCGTGACGAGTTTAAAGCTATGTGTGACGAGGCGGAAAAGTACGGTATTAAGGTTATTGTTGATGTTATTGCTAACCACACAACACCGACCACAAGCGCAGTAAGTCAGGATCTTATTGATGCAGGCGGCGGAAGTTTGGACACGCTTTATCATAAAAACAATGCGTATGACCTCAATGACTTTTCAAACAGACTTGCTTGCACTACTTACAAAATGGGTGGTTTGCCTGATATTAATACAGAGCGCACATCTTTTCAGGACTATTTTATTGAGTATCTCAATGACTGTGTCGCTTGCGGTGCTGACGGTTTCCGTTATGATACTGCAAAGCACATCGGCTTACCTGACGATCCTAAGGAAGATGACGGCTTTACAAATAACTTCTGGCAGAGAGTAATCACCGAAGTAAACAATGCTGACAATCTGTTTATATACGGAGAGGTGCTTCAGGGCAACAATGAAAGAATTGCCGACTATATTGAGGCAATAGGTCATACTACAGCAAGTACATACGGCAGTAAAATCAGAGGCGCAATTACAAACAATATTTTGTCAAAAGGTACTGTAAGTGATTATTGGCTCGGTGACGCACCGCTTAATATGGTTACATGGGTTGAATCTCACGATAACTATATCAATGACGGCAACTGGTACAATATGACTAAGGAACAGGTTATCCTCGGTTGGGCAGTAATTACTGCAAGAAAAGACGGCACACCGCTGTTCTTCGATCGTCCTTACTATTCAAGTGTTGAAAACGAATGGGGAATGAACCGTATCGGCACAGAGGGTGACGATATGTACAAGGATAAGAGTGTAAAAGCCGTAAATTTCTTCCGTACAGCTATGATTGGCGAAGACGAAAATATTGTAAATCCGAACTCCGATTCAACCGCTGTTATGATTGAAAGGGGCACAAAAGGAGCGGTAATTGTAAATACAAAAGACGCTCTTAAGACAGGATTTGAAACAAATCTTGCCGACGGTACATATGTAAACAGAGTTGACGGCAAGACAGAATACACCGTTAAAAACGGTAAACTTACTTCTGATGCCGATATTCCGGCAAACCGTGTGGTAGTTCTTTATAACGACGGTTATAAGGAATATGAAGCTGCCGCCGAAGTAGGCGTTGCCGAGGACACCGTATTTAATATTCAAAGCGGTAAAACCGCAACAGTCAAACTTACTTGTGCAAATACGGATAATGCGGAATATGCTCTTAACGGAGCAGCGGCTGTTTCATATAAGAACGGAGAAACCGTAACCGTTTCTGTACCGAGCGGAAGTGAGATAGCAACACTTGAACTTACAGCTAAAAATTCCAAGGGTGTAAAAACCTACGAAAGAGTTGTATTTGCTACAGAAGTAAAATATTCAGTTTCAAGCGGCACAAAGGTATATTTTGAAAAGCCCGACAGCTGGGGCGATCAGATTTTTGCATATGTTTACAACGATGAACTGTATGAAAACGAAACCTGGCCGGGAATTGAAATGACAAAGGAAAGCGACGGAAAGTACAGCTATACCTTTACAGAAGATTGGGAAACACCGTATATTATTTTTAATGACGGCGACTTTGCCGACAGTCAGCAGTACCCGGCCGATAATGGACTTACTGTTGAGGACGGCAAAACATATACTATAGAATAACTGTTGGAGGATATATTATTATGAGCGAAATGAAAATGGAAAACAGCAGAGTACCTGCTGAAAAGATTTTTAACCCTGATTTAAAAGAAGCAATTGTAACTATGCAGGAAGACAACTCAAAAGAGAACGTCGATAAGATGATTACAGAAGTTGTAAAGGCTAAGTTTATTTTACCTGCAAAGGTTGTTCCTACAACACAGGCTGTTACAGAAAACGGTCAGACTGTTATGAAGCAGGCAACACAGGTTCAGTTCAGACTTCTTGAAAATCAGAAAAAAGAAAAATTCTTTGGACTTTTTACAGATACAGAAGAATTATTTAAGTGGCAGGATACCCAGAATGCTCAAAAAGTAGTTACTGATTTTGACAGCATTTCTCAAATGGTTATGGATCCACATTCGGGTGTTGTCGGTTTTGTTATCAATCCGTTTGGCAAGAGCGTTACTTTCCCTAAGCCAATGATTATTTCAATCAAGCAGCAGAAAGACTTTAACACACTTAATAAAGATTTGTTCAAGCCGGGTGAGCAGATTAAAATCGGCGAACCAAAGGATTATCCTATTGACCTTATGGCTACACTTATCAATCATTTCAGCACAGAGCCAAATGTAAACGTTGCTTTCTTAAGAATGATGGAGCACAGCGACAAAAAGAGCTTCCTTGTTGTAGTTGACTTTATCGGCGATATGAAAAAGATTTTTGACGCTATAAAAGAAACCGCACAGCCATACCTTACTGAAGATGTAGACATTGTTGTAATGCCTGTTACTATGGACCTTGCAAGAAATGCAATAAACGGTGTAGAACCATTCTACAGAAAAGAACAATAATAATTTTTATTTTAAATAAAGCTTCCGATAAACTCGGGAGCTTTATTCTTTTAAAAACAGAAATAATTAGCATTTTTTACAACATATTTTATAACATTGTTAGCTATATTGCCTATGTCATAATTTATCAAAATATGGTATAATATTAGATATAAGAAATATAATAAGCATAAACTGTTTTCCGCTTTGTCAGACATTGTTTTAAACAATTACTAACGAATGAGAATTAAGAATAGGAGAGAAGTATGTTTTATCGAAATAACGCTTACAAATCTGCGCATGGAGGTGCCGAAAATGTTTGAGGTATCTGATATAGTCGCATATGGTGTTAACGGTGTTTGCACTGTTACCGAGATTACAACAAAAAGAATAGACAAGGTAAATGTAGAGTATTATGTTCTTAGTCCTAATGCGACAAAAACCGCAAAGGTTTTCGTTCCCGTGCAAAATGAAAAACTTGTCGGAAAAATGAGAGCCGTACTTACTAAAGATGAGATTATCGACCTTTTGGATAATATGCCGAAAGAAGAAGAGTGGATTTCCAATAAGAATATAAGATTTGAAACATTTAAAAACATCATTTCAGAGGGCAAGTCATCTGAATTGCTTAGATTAATCAGAACTTTAAAACTTCACGAAAAGCAGCAGTTAAAAAGAGGCAAAAGATTACATATGGCTGATGAACGCTTTTTGAAAGAGGCTGAGAAAATGGTGCTCGGCGAGTTTGCTTATGTGCTTAACGAGTCTACCGATGATATACTTAACAGAATAGTAAATTGTGCATAAATAATACACCTTTCACTTTAATTGTGAAAGGTGTTTTTTCGGTTCTTTTTAAATAGTTGGGGTAAATTGTGGTTTAGCGGAGTGTCGGTCGGTGGATTGAAATTTAGCTAACGCTAAATTATCCTCCCAAAAGCAAAAAAAGTTTACTCAATTTTTTCAAAAATTGCGGGTATGGGCAGCGCCCATAAAAATCTTCCGATATAACAATTTATCAGGCGCAAACAGCCACGCTGTTTGCGTGCTAAAACTAAGTTTGTTAAAACAGGCGACAGCCATTTATAAAAGAAATGATTAACTTTTCATTATATATCGAATGGCTTTCTTGTTGCTATCGCACTTTTAAAGGCTAACGCCGTTGTGTTCAAGCCGCCAAACAGCTCGCTGTTTGGCTATCGTTAGATTGCGTAAACGGAAAGTATTTGTGGGCTTTGCCCACACCCACGACCTTTGAAAAGGTCGACCAAACTTTTATAATTGCTTGATAAAGCAATCAGTTAAACCATAATTTATCACAATTCTTAACAAATAACTTAGCAAAGCCAACAAAAACTCCCCTGCCGCAAAACAGGGGAGTTTTTATATCAAATTTTCTTTTTTCTTATAACTGAACCGTCAGGAATTTTTACATCACTCTTCATTGTGAGCTTTTGCATTGGATGCGGTGCGGCATCAACGGAATTTCCGTATTCGTCAGTAAGTGAAACACACTTTACATTGAACGGAATACCGCTTGGCGGCAGTACATCGAGTGTATCACCCACAAGAAATTTGTTTCTCTGTGTAATTTCTGTTGTGGTGTCGTCAATCGACTTTTCGCAAACAGCAACCACATCATAATGTCTGATGTAACCGCCGTTTCCCGTAACCTGTCCCGGTTCTTTGCCAAAGTAAAAGCCTGTATTGTATTCACGGTGGCTTATCTTGTCAAGTTCCTCTTTAATCCAAGGTTCAAGCACATAATTTTCACCGTTAGTCATAAATCCGTCAACAGCATGGCGATAGGCATTTGTTGTAACAGCGGTGTAATAAGCTGATTTTGCTCTGCCCTCAATTTTAAGACTGGAAACTCCTGCTTTTACAAGCTCGGGAATATGCTCAATCATACAAAGATCTCTGGAATTGTAAAGGTATGTGCCGTCCGAATGTTCCTCGACAGGGAAGTACTGACCCTCTCTGTTTTCTTCAAAAAGGTGATATTTCCAACGGCAAGGCTGTGCGCAGTCGCCGTGGTTTGCATCTCTGCCTGTCATATAACTTGAAATAAGACATCTGCCTGAGAACGACACACACATTGCGCCGTGTACAAAGCACTCGATTTCAAGGTCTTTCGGAATTTTTGCTCGCATCTGTGCGATTTCATCAAGCGGAATCTCTCTTGCAAGCACAACTCTTGATGCACCCATATTATAAAGTACATTTGCGGTTGCATAGTTTGTTACGCCTGCCTGTGTTGAAATATGTCTTGCAACCTTTGGAGCGTATTTTTTAGCGGCTTCAAAAACACCTAAATCCGCAATAATAAATGCGTCAACACCACATTCTTGTGCATAGCTTAAATAGTCGGGTAAAAAGTCAAGTTCATTATTTCGTGGTAAAGTGTTGCAGGTTACATATAATTTTGCACCCTTTGCGTGGGCAAGTTCGCAAGCCTGTTTTAACTGTGTATTGTCAAAATTCTTTGATGCAGAGCGCATACCAAACATTTTGCCTGCGAGGAATACTGCGTCTGCGCCAAATGAAAGCGCAGAATTAAGACATTCCATATCGCCTGCAGGTGCAAGCACTTCCGGTCTTGTAATCATATTATAATCTCCTAATTATTCAATATTTGCAAGATTTTCGTTATGCTCATAAATTGTTGAAGCATAATAAGCGTTACCGTCTTTATCGTGACAGAAGAAGTAGTAATTTGTATCCTTAGGATTGAGCGCAGCGATAATTGCATTCATACCCGGGTTACAGATTTCACCTGCCGGTAAGCCTTCTTTAGAATATGTGTCATATGAACTTTCAAAAGTATCTCTTGCGTCTTCAGGAATATCAGCTTGTGTTCTGTACGGGTAGAATTTAGTAGAGTCAAGACCGAGATACTTAACACCCATATCTTCATCGGCATTAAGACGGTTGTAGATAATAGAAGAAATGTAATACATATCGTCTGTATCGGCAGCCTCTGACTGAATGATTGACGCAACTATCATAACCTGGTCAAGAGTATAGTCGCTTCTGTTCTTCTTAAGCATATCTTCAATGGTTGTTACCTTATCATAACCCGGAACATCTTGTTTTTCGGTAAGTTTTGATTCGTAGTTATTAAGGAAACGATAAATAACATTCTCTGCATCTTCGTTTTCATAGAATGTATAAGTATCAGGATACAGGTAACCCTCAAGTTTGTAGTAACGGTCATCTGCATTTGTAATATCCTTTAAGAATGAATATTCATCGTCAAAATGGTTTGAATTACAAAGCTCAAGGAACTTGTCTTCATCGGCGAGAGCACCTTTTTCTTTAAGTAACTTAGCAATCTCAAGGACATTTCTGCCTTCCGGAATTGTTACTTCAACTGTATCTGTACGGTTTACACTGCTAAGCAAGAAGTTGATAATTGCCTCGTAGTCCAAATTTGTTTTGATGTCATATGTACCCTGTGTAAAATCGTCATCCGCTTTTGTAAATTTTGCAAACAGTTTGAAATAGTTTTTATCATCAATGATATTATTCTTTTCAAGAACGGTTGCAACTGTGTCAAGATTCGGATTTGCAGGGATTTCTATTCTTACATTTTTTTCTTCGGTACGGTTGATAGCGAGCATATCGTCAATGCCTGCCACAAAGAACATACCTGCCATAGCACCGACAATTATAACGGAAACCAACCAGATAACTCTGAAAACTCTGCGGTTACGCTTATTTTTGGCTTTTGAAAGTTTTTTGTCTATTTTCTTTTTCTTTTTTAAAGCCTGCTTAGAATTTTTTTCCATCTGTTCCTTAACATCTTCGCCGCTGTAAGAGTTAAGTTCTTCGGGTTCGTTGTTTTCTGTTTTTGCGGATTCGTCATAGATGTCGTCCTGAATATTTAAAGTAAAGCTTTTTGCTTTTTGGCGACGCTTTTCTTCAAGGTTCTGAATATTATTTTCTTCGTTCACTTACACCATTCCTTTTTCAAACACATTTCGTGTATCGTTTGTGAATTTTTCAGTTATTATTATGTCAACAGCCTTGTCATATATTCCGTGCGGTAGTTTTTGCTCAATGCATCTTGAATAGCATAGCCCAACTGTTGCACCGCCGAACAGGTTTAAAAATCTGTCGTAATAGCCCTTGCCAAAACCAAGTCGGTAGCCGTATAAATCAAAGCTAAGTCCGGGTACAAGGCAAAGACCGTCAGAATAATCGGTAATTTTTTGGCAGACTTCTGTGTCAGGCTCCATTATGGAATATTTGCCCTCTTTTAAATCGTCAAGCGAGGCAACGCTGTAAAAATCCATAACGGGTTCTTTTTGCCTGCACTTTGGCAGAGCAAGAATTTTTCCGTCTGCAATAGCTTTTTCAAGAATAGGGTAGGTGTTAATTTCTATCGGCATAGATACAAACGCAAACAGAATACTGCACTCTTTATATTCTTTCAAATCAACAAATTTTTCAAACAATGTTTTGTCAAGAGCGGCTCTGATTTCTTTTGGACAGGCTGTTCTGATTTTCTTATGCTTTGCTCTTAGTGAATTTTTTTGCTCTTTTATATTTATTATGGGCATTGCATATCACCGCAGACTTTGTTTGCAGCTTCGGCAGACACTGCTTTTTCTACAATAGCTTTGCCGAAGAGAATTGCACAGCCTGCGCCTTTGCCTGTAATTACATTGCCGTCAATTTCAACAGGAGCAGCGGTGTATGTTGCTCCCTCAAGTTCTTTTTCAAATCCGGGGAAACAGGTTGCTTTTTTACCTTTAAGTATTCCGAGGTTACCCAAAACAGACGGAGCGGCGCAGATGGCAGCGGTAATTTTGCCGTTTTCTGCACAGTAAACAGCCGCTTTAGTCACAGTTTCCGATTTACCGAGATTAACGGTTCCCGGCATACCGCCCGGAAGAACCACGCCGTCAATGTTATTAAATGATATTTCTTCGGGCTTTAAATCGGCTTTAACGGTAACACCGTGTGAGCCTGTTACAAATTCGCCTGTAACTCCTACTGTTTTAACTTCAATTTTTGCTCTGCGCATCATATCAAGCGGTGCAAGAGCCTCGGTTTCTTCAAATCCGTCTGCTAAAAATAAATAAAACATAGCAATACCCTTTCTATACTTAATTTAATGTTATTCCTATATAAATATCCTTTGGCACGGTGATTTTGCTGTCAAGCGATTTTACCATTCCATATCGGATTTTTTGTGCGTTTTCAAATATTTTGTTATGTGTAAATCTGAAATATTCGGCATCGGTATTTTGCAGAATATCATTTATCATATTTTTTAAATTGTTTTTTTCAAATTCAAAGTAAAATACTTCTGCCGTATTTTCATTTTCTTCAAACAATGCAAAATAATTTTTGCTTTTAACATTTTTTATATTATATGTTGAATAATATTCGACAGCAAAATTCTTAAAGTCATTACCATGCTTGAGAATATTATTTTCGCTGAAATTTAATTCCTGCAAAGAAAGTAAATCATTTCTTGAAAAATCGGAAATATAAGCAATGCAGTTTTCACGATAACCGAAATTTTGATAATAGTTATAAAGATTATCGTTTGCAGGAAAAAGAAAGGAATACTTATCTCCGCTTTTTGCCGAATCTTCAAGAGCGTATTTAATTAATTTGCTCATAATGCCTTGCTTGCGAAAATCTTTATGGGTTGACGCACCGCAAAGATAATGAGCTTTTTGACCGTTAAAACTTGCACTTATAAGATAAAGTGCGGAAATGATTTTTTCACCGTACTTTGCAATATAAGTTTGTTTTGCGTTAAAACATTTGTCAAAAAATAAATCAACAGCTTTCGGTTCTTCATCAAAAGATGAAAGCCAAAGCTTTTTAAGTGATTTAATATCGGAACTGTCGGGTTTACAAAAATTAATTTCTATCATTTTTTAATGTAGCGTTATACCTCGCGATCAGAATTATGGGATTATATGAGAGTTTGGACTTTTTAAGTCCCTCTATACCCATATCTTCTTCACGGTTTATATATTTATAAGAAGACAGCGTTTTGGCAAATTCATTGTTAATTACTGCATAAATGCCGTCGTATTCACGCAAAGCTTTTTCAAAACATATATCAAATGCAATAGGGGAGATTTCGCATCCGAGAGTCATGGCAACAGCTTTGTCTTTTACATAAACAATTCCGCCGTGCATTTTAAATTCTTCCATATTGTCAAGAGCCTCTCTGATTGCATTTTTTTCTTCGTAGTGCTCAATATCAATTTCATTTTCGGCACACCAATCAAGCATTACTTTATAAGCGTCCTCTTTATTTGAATTTGTTATTTCTTCAAATCTGTAATCGGGATAACAGTTCTTAAACTTTGAAATATGGTTGCGCTTTGCGTGGAACTTTCTGCCAGAAAGATTTATTAAATCTTCTGACAAATAGACATATTCCTGATTTTCGGGTGAAAATTCATAGTTAAATTCTGACGGGAAAAGGGTTTCAAGTTTAACCCTCTGTGCGTCTGTCAGCATTACGATAAAAGGTTTTTGCCCACGCTCGTGAGCGTCCTTTATGATTTCTTCGACAGCGGGTTTTATATCTTCGCCGTGCGGCAGGCAATATCCCCACACGCTGTCATCGTCATTAAAATATGCTTTTATTAAACAGTTGTTATACAAAGCAAATTTTATATTATATTCATTTCTCCAGAGGTATGCGCTCAAAATATTGGTAGTAAGTGAAATTCCCTCCGGATTGTCGTAGTATTTCTGAAATTTATTTATATCGGATTTTTCTATCAGCTTAAAGTTTAGCATAAAGTATTAATTTCAGCCGCCTTTTCTATTTCCTCTGCTATTGATTCTATCGGCTTGATTTCACCGTTTTCACAACAGTCAATAATTGTCCAACCGCATTTTTCAGCAGCATATAAAGCAGATTTTCTGCATTCAAGCAAAAATGCAAAATTCTTTTCGTGTAAATCTTTTTTGCCTTCGTCACCCTTGTAACGCTTGCTCATAAGTTTTTGTGATACTTCGGGTTTAACATCAAGATAAATAACTTTATCGGGCTTAGGAACAGAAAGTTTATTGTATTCAAAATCCTCCTGCCATTCAATAAAGTTGTCCCACTCCGATTTGTCAAGTTTAGACATCTGATAAATAATATTAGATGTAGCGTATCTGTCACTTAAAATCACATCAATGTTTTCGTAATCTTTTTTCCAAAATTTAAGAAAACTTGCCACTCTGTCTACCGCATAAAAGGACGAAGCGGCATAAGCGTTTACATCATTCGGATTACTGCCGAATTCTCCGCCGAGATACATTTTTACAAGTGCCGAGCTTTCGTTTGCGTAATCGGGAAATTCAAGTTTTTTAATGCTTTTTCCCATTGCTGAAATTTTATCAAAGAGGATTTTTGTCTGGGTAGCCTTTCCGCTTCCGTCAAGACCCTCTATTACAATGAATTTTGCACTCATTTTTGTTCCTATCCATTTCTATTATTCTAAAATATAATTAAAATATTATTCTCTGCCGTATTTTTTGCGTACTTCTTTCATTTTGCCGCAGCTCATTTTGCCCTCGGGGCAAGCGCCAAACAAACACGCAGGGCCGCAGTTTTTGAATAAATGCGGAGCAACTTCAAGACATTGTTTAAGCATTTGCTCGGCAACATCTCTGATTTCCCACTGTGCACGGTTACAGCAGCGGTGTGCAAAGAAATTCTCAAGACTTCTTGCATTAAAAGTGCAGACAATTTTTGTGGTTGATGCGTTAGGAAGAATAAATCTTGCGTCTTCATTTGCTTTTTTTACAAAAGCATTGAATTTTGCTTTGTTTTCGTTTCTGTAGTTTTCTATGACTTCTTCATCGTTATCGTCACAGTTTCCTGTTGCCTCTCTGATATATCCTGCAACAAGTGCGTCACGAACTTCGCTGTAAGCCTTTGACTGCATTTCTATTACTTTGTTATAAGCGGCAAGCGCCTTTTCGTTTTTTGCAATTTCAGGCGGAGTTACAAAATCAAACTTTGTGCCGTCAACATAACGCTGCGACTGCTGACTGTAAGATGCGATTCTGTGTCTTACAAGCTGATGTGAGCAGGCTCTTGAAATGCCCTCAATGCCAAAGGTAAAAGAAGCGTGTTCAAACGGACTGCCGTGCCCGATGTTTGCAAGCATATCTATAAAATCAGCGGTCTTTTCCTCAGTAAGACCATCTCTTATATTTGATATTTCGGACGGTGAGTAGCAGAGTTTTGCTGCCATTGCAACCGTCATTTCGGGATTTGGCGTATAAGTAAGTAAAGTGACTTTTGCACTCAAAATAATCTCCTCCAAAGCGATATAAAAACATATATAAATGTATTATATCATTTTGTGTCGCAATATGCAACAAAATTAATGCGATTGTTGCGGTACGAAAAAAGAAAAATATCAGAAAATTTCCGATATTCACTTGACATTGTGAATAATTAGTTTTATAATGCTACTGAATAAAAAGTATATGTAATTGGCGTTGACGGGATTAGCTGTATCTCGTTCTTTCAGAGAGAAGTCGGTCGGTGCAAGACTTTATGAATGTTTACAGCACGCTGCCCCTGAGCTCTGTGTGACTAAGCACAGCGTATATCTGCGTTAAGGATTGTAATCGTAAGATTACTCAAAGAGGGTGTTTAAGCACCAATTTGGGTGGTACCGCAGGAATTATTCTCCTGTCCCATTTTTATGGGGCAGGATTTTATTTTGCAAATTTTTTAAGGAGAGATTTTTAATGGAATGGACAGGACTTAACGAACTTCGTGAAAAGTTTCTTTCATTTTTTGAGAGTAAGGGTCATTTAAGACTTCCGAGCTTTTCACTTGTTCCGAAGGACGACAACAGCCTTCTGCTTATTAACAGCGGTATGGCTCCTATGAAAAAGTATTTTACAGGTGAGGTTACACCGCCGAGAAAGCGTGTAACAACCTGTCAGAAGTGTATCCGTACTCCAGATATTGAGAGGGTAGGCATTACTGCCCGTCACGGCACATACTTTGAAATGCTCGGTAACTTCTCTTTCGGCGACTATTTCAAGCACGAGGCTACAGCTTGGGCATGGGAGTTCTTTACAAAAGTTCTCGAAATGCCTGTTGATAAGCTCTATGTATCTATTTATGAAAACGATGACGAGGCTTACAAGATTTGGACCGAAGAAATCGGTGTTGAGCCATCTCATATGGTAAGACTCGGCAAAGAAGACAACTTCTGGGAGCACGGTTCAGGTCCTTGCGGTCCTTGTTCGGAGATTTACTTTGATCGTGGTGATGAAAAGGGCTGTGGTAAGCCTGACTGTCATGTCGGTTGTGAATGTGACCGTTTCGTTGAGGTATGGAACATTGTATTCTCACAGTTTGAAAACGACGGCAACGGCAACTACACTCCGCTTGCTCATCCTAACATTGATACAGGTATGGGCCTTGAAAGACTTGCTTGTGTAATGCAGGGTGTTGATAACCTTTTCTTGGTTGATACTGTTCAGAATATTATGAAGAAGATTTCTGAAATTACAGGTGTAAATTACGGTGAAGACGATAAAAAGGATATTTCACTCCGAGTTATCACCGACCATATCCGCAGCACAACATTTATGATTGGCGACGGTGTTCTTCCGTCAAATGAGGGTAAGGGCTATGTTCTCCGCCGTTTGCTCAGAAGAGCAGCCCGTCACGGCAGACTTTTAGGATACAAAGACGCATTCTTGTATAAGGTATGCGAAACTGTAATAAAAGAAAATGAATCGGCATATCCTGAATTAAGAGAAAAGCAGGACTTTATTACAAAGATTATCAGAGTTGAGGAAGAAAGCTTCCAAAAGACAATCGACCAGGGCTTTAAGCTTTTACAGGGCATTGTTGACGACCAGGATATTAAGGTTCTCAGCGGTGAGGACGCATTTAAGCTCAACGATACTTACGGTTTCCCAATCGACCTTACAAGAGAAATTCTATCCGAGCAGGGTATTGATGTTGATGTTGACCGTTTCCACGAGCTTTTGAAAGAGCAGAAACAGCGTTCAAGAGATGCAAGAAAGAAAGAAGATACAGACGCTTGGATTTCGGATTCAACAGACCTTTCAGATATTGCTAAAACAGAATTTTGCGGTTATACTGACCTTAATACAGGCAGCAAGGTTCTTGCCATCATTAAAGACGGTATCAGAGTTGACAGCGTCGGCGAAAACGAAACAGCTCTTGTTGTTCTCGACAAAACTCCGTTCTATGCAGAGAGTGGCGGACAGGTAGGCGACACAGGTGTAATGGAATCGGGTACTCTTGAGGTTGATGTTGACGATACAACTAAGGATGCTTCGGGTGTTTATCTCCATTCTTGTACAATTAAGAGCGGTACACTTGAGGTCGGCACAGAACTTCGTGCAATCGTTGACTTTGACAGAAGAGCAAATATTATGCGTAACCACACAGCGGCTCACCTTTTACAGGCCGCACTTCGTGAAGTTCTTGGCAATCATGTTCATCAGGCAGGTCAGCTTGTAACAGACCATTCGGTTCGTTTTGACTTTACTCACTTTGAGGCTCTCACAGATGAAGAACTTAAGAAAGTCGAAGACCTTGTAAACAAGAAGATTCTTGCATCTATCCCTGTTGTTACAAAGGAAATGCCAATCGAAGAGGCAAAGAAACTCGGCGCTATGGCATTGTTTGGCGAGAAGTACGGCGATGTTGTACGAGTTGTAAGCATCGGTAAGTTCTCAGTTGAGTTCTGCGGCGGTACACATGTTACAAATACATCAAGCCTCGGCTTGTTCAGAATCCGTCAGGAGGGTTCTGTTGCATCAGGTGTAAGAAGAATTGAGGCCATTACAGGTATCGGAGTTCTTAAGTATATGAACGATGTCCGTGAAACTGTACTCAACGTTTGCGAAACACTTAAGATTTCAAATACAAAAGCACTCACAGAGGGCGCACAGAAGATTGCAACCTTACTTCATGATCAGCAGAAAGAAATTGCAGAGCTTAACACAAAGCTTGCTGCTATGCAGGTTGACAACCTCTTTATTAATTCTGAAATTGAAAACGGCGTAAGAATTATTGCTAAAAAAATTGACAATGCAAACGCTGACGCACTTCGTGCAATGTGCGAGAGAACAAAAGATGTTGCTCCGCTTTCTGTAGTTGTACTTGCTTGTGAAAATGACGGCAAGGTTACATTTGCCGCTTCTTGCGGTAAAGATGCTAAGGCACTCGGCGTAAATGCAGGCAAACTCGTTAAGGCTGTTGCACAGGCAGCGGGCGGCAACGGCGGCGGTAAGCCGGATATGGCTATGGCAGGTGCAAAAAATCCTGAAAAGATTGATGAAGCACTCGCTATCGTTAAAGAAACTGTATATGGTATGATTAAGGCATAAATGTTGCGAAATCCACATAATTTGATTTTTGTTGTCTGAAAGTTTGCAATTTATTGCTATTATTGTTTAGAACTACTAAAAACAGTCTAGCAAGATTGTATATTAAAACAACGATAAAAAGAAATTAAAGTATTGAAGTTTTGTAATGTTTGATGTATAATAATTCCAATGGAATAGTGTATTCCTAAAAGTTAATGAACAATGGAGGAGATTTAAAATGTTCAAAAAAGTAATGAGTCTTGCTCTTGCTTCAACATTAGTACTTTCAGCAGGCGCATTTGCAGCAAGTGCAGCTGAAGCAGAGGACGCAGTAGCAGCAAATGACGAGTCTGCAGTAGCAGCTGACGATTCTTCAGCAGTAGCAGCAGGTGACGAGTCACAGGTAGGTGCCGGCACAAAGATTTACTTTGATGTAAAGAGTGCAGGTTGGAAAAACTTTAGCAAGATCTATTGCCACGTCTGGAGAGCTGACGGTACAGGTAAATGGCCAAGCTGGCAGACAAAGAAAGAAGTGTGCAAAAAGGAAAGCGACGATCTTTATTCTTATGATATAACAAAGACAGGCAACGCTGAAGAAATTCAGAATGCCGGCAGCAAGAACTTATATTGCGTAATCTTCAGTGCAGATACACAAGTTCAGATTTACAACACAATCATGAACGGTAACTGCATTGGCGATACTTTGTATGTAACAGGTAACAAGATCGAGAACCCTAAGGACAGCAGCAAGACAGATACTGAGGCTGCATGGAAGAACCATCCGGAATGTGGTCCGCAGAAGGTTATTACTTCAACATCAAAAGTAGTTGGTACAGCTCTTGCAGACGGTACAACAGATGTAACACTTTTAGCTGACTACCTTCTCGATTATGTTTCTGACGACGGTACTGCTGATACAAGTAAGACAGATAAGACACAGGATCTTATCAACCAACTCAAGATCAGCCCACTCGCTGTAATGTCTAATGTAAATTTCAAACTTGAGGGTTTTGTTAAGGAAGAAACAATGACTCAGGATGTTGCTAACAAGAAGAAGGCAACAATTGAGGGTATCCTTGGTAACTGCACAGACCCAACAAAGGGTGGCGAAAAAGTTAACAAAGATGAGATTAAGAATGCAGAGGCTAAGAATGATGCTGCTGATACAAGCGGTTCATCAAACGGTGGTTCTTCAAACGGCGGTTCATCATCAAACGGCTCTTCATCTAATGGTTCATCAAATGGTTCATCATCAGGCTCTAACTCAGTACAGTCAGGTCAGGAGACAACAATCTTCTTCGTATTTGCCGGCGTAATGGTTGCAGCTGCAGGTGTATTCTTCCTCGTTAGAAGAAGAGAGAACTAATTTATCTTAACAGATAATTAATACTTAATCACTTAGCTCCGCAGAGTTTTCTGCGGAGCTTTTTGTATGCTCAAAACTCCCTCATTACTTGCTTTTTTATGCTTTATGTATTACAATATTATTATCAACACATTAAAAAATTTTATATTCATATATGAGGAGAAATGAGTATGAAAATTAAAGATGATTTTGTTTTAAGAAAAGTAGCCGATTCATATGTAGTGGTACCGGTAAACAGTCTTACACTTGATTTTAACGGTGTTATAAATCTTAATGAAACGGGTGCTTTCTTATTTGAACAGTTGCAAAAAGGAATTGAGAAAGACGAACTTATTGCTAAAATGATTAGTGAGTATGATGTAACAAAAGAAAAAGCAAGTGCGGATATAGATATATTTATTAATAAGTTAAAGGATGCAAATGTCTTTGAATAATAAAGAAATTCAGCTTGAAGATGTAATACAAATTATTAAAGAAAAACTTAACAGCGGAGGCACGGTTACATTTACTCCGCACGGAACAAGTATGTATCCTATGCTAAGAAACGGCGAAGATGTGGTTGTCCTGAAAAAGCCGGAGGGCAGGCTAAAATATCTTGATGTTGCTTTATACCGAAGAAGTAACGGCGATTTTGTTTTGCACAGAGTTATCGGTTTTGATAAGGACAGCAAATATATTTTTTGCGGTGATAATCAGTTTCATAAAGAACGGGGAATTACTGACGAAAATATTATAGGTGTGGTTACCGCATTTTATCGAAAAGGTAAACACTATACCGATAATTCGCTTTCATACAGATTTTATAAGTCAGCGTGGGAGTATATCAAAGCGCCAATGCGTATGCTTTATTCAGCGCACAGAATGAATAAGTCGATAAATATAAAAAAGAAAAGGTAGTTTTTGTATAATGAAAAAACATCTTAATGCCGCTCAAAAAAAAGAATATGCATATTATTTGACGCTTGTATCAAGTGTTTTAAACGGAACAGAACCGCAGCTGCCGTATGAAAATTGTAATCTTGACCACATACGGCAGATTTCTAATGATACCAGAATGGATGCAATTTTTGATGAGGCTGTTTTAATGCTGTCAAAAAAATATTCGGTTTCAGATAAATTGTTATCTTATGTAAAAAATAATCTTAATCATTGGATTTATATTGATACGATGATGAAATATGAAATTGAAAGTTTGCTTAAATGTTTCGATGAAGGGAAAATATATAATCTCCCTATGAAAGGCTATTTTCTTAAGGAAGACTATCCCAACTCATTTGAACGCTCAATTTCAGATTATGATATTTTGTTTGATATAAACGATATTGACAGAATAAAAAATATATTTAAACAAAACGGGTACAAATTTTTACAAAATGACGATCAACAATATCATTTTGTAAAAGCGCCGTTTATGTATATTGAAATGCACCGTTCGCTTTTAAAAAAGAATAATAAAAATTATTCTTTATTGGAAAATCAACTTGAAAAAGCTAAGGTGCGTGACGGGTATTCTTATTCAAAAGAAATGACGCTTGAGGATTATTATATTTATATGTTGCTTCACAGTGCAAAACATTTTTCCGAAGGCGGAATCGGCATAAGAATGATTGCCGACGAATATGTATTTTATAAAAAATATTCGGATCAACTTAATCAAAAATATTTGAGTGAACAGTTTGAAAAATTAGGAATAACCTTGTTTGAGAAAAAACTGCGTGATATTTCACTGAAATGGTTTTCAAAAGGCAGTGAAGTTAAAGATTTTGACGATGTTGAAGAATATATTTTATTAAGTATGACTCTCGGCAGAGTAGATGTTGCGGTTATGTCCGAAATGGAAAGACAAAGAGTTAATACTAAAACAGGCAGAAAAAAATCAAGATTTGCTAATTTTATTTCATCGCTTTTTCCGAATAAAACAAATATGGCAAATAAATATCCGTTTGTGGAGAAAATGCCGATTTTATTGCCGTATTCATGGGCATGTATGTGGTGCAGAAGAATTTTTATTGACAGAAATATTAATATAAAAAAAGGTTTTAACAACAGAACTTCTTATACCGATGATGATGTAAGTTATTTTAATTATATTCAAACAGAAGTGGGTTTTGATGTTAAATAAAATTTTATTTATGTTTTAATTGACAAATAATGTATTTATTGATATAATATCAAATAAGTTAGCGAACACTAACGGCACTTGGTGTTCGCTGATTTAAAGAGGAATAGTTAGTCCGTCCTAACTATTCCTCTCTTTTTTATTTATTTTTTAAATTTTAGGTAAATTTTAAGTAAAATTTAAATTTCATTTAAAGTTACAACGGTACAATATACTCATCAAAACAAAAGGGGAGTTAAATGTGAGTTACCAAAGCGTATTTAAACGCTATGAAATAAAGTACCTTGTGACTGACGAACAAAAGAAAATGATTATGCGGGAAATGCAAAAATATATGTATGCCGACAAATACGGCAAAAGCACAATTTGCAACATATATTTTGACACACCTGATTTTTTACTGATAAGACGCTCGCTTGAACATCCCGTTTATAAGGAAAAGTTAAGATTGAGAAGTTACGGAGTTGCAAAACACGACAGCACAACTTTTATAGAAATCAAAAAGAAATATAAGCGTGTTGTCTATAAACGCAGAACCGAAATGAGTGAGAACGAGAGTATGCGTTATCTTTGTAACGGTGAACATATTGCCGACAGTCAGATTTTAAGAGAAGTCAATTATTTTCTTGAGCATTACAAAGGCATTGCACCGCAGGTTGTAATTTCATACAACCGAGAGGCCTTTTATTCAAAAAATGATTATGATTTCAGAGTAACCTTTGATGATAATATTCTTTGGCGTAACTATGATTTATCACTTTGTAAAGGTATTTACGGAACACCGATATTAAGAAATAATTATTCTCTTATGGAAATAAAGACAGGCACGGCAATTCCGCTGTGGATGACAAACATTTTAAGCGAAAACAAAATTTATAAAACATCTTTTTCAAAATACGGCAATGCTTATGTTGCAATTATGAGCGAAAGAGCAAACGGAGGTAAAAAATATGCTTAATACATTATTTTCAGAAATTTTCAGTTCAACAACCGAAACAATCGCAGTGCCGCAATTTCTGCTTGGCATAGCAGTTGCTCTTGTAATCGGCATTTTTCTTGCGGCGGTCTATTCATACAAAACCAAATACACAAAGAGCTTTGTTGTTACTCTTGCACTTTTACCTGCCGTAGTTTGTGTGGTAATTATGATGGTAAACGGTAATGTCGGTGCAGGCGTTGCTGTGGCAGGTGCTTTCAGCCTTGTAAGATTTCGTTCCGTGCCCGGCACCGCTAAAGAAATCGGCACAATCTTCCTTGCAATGGGTGCAGGTTTGATTTGCGGAATGGGTTATCTCGGATACGCAGTGCTGTTCTCATTAATTTTAGGAATTGCAATGTTTATCCTCAATAAAGTAAATATCGGTGCAGACAAAAGACTTGAGCAGGACAGAATATTAAAAATCACAATTCCCGAGGATTTAAATTATACAGGTGCTTTTGACGACCTTTTTGAAAAATATACCGTAAAATGTGAAACGGTATCGGTAAGAACCGCTAATATGGGCAGTTTGTTCAAACTTACATATAATGTAACTCTCAAAAACCCGAACGATGAAAAAGATTTTATTGATGATTTGAGATGCAGAAACGGCAATCTTGAAATCAGTATGGCAAGACAGGAGATAACTAATAATGAGCTTTAATTTAAAAAGCAAAGGGAAATTTGCAGCATTACTTGCGGCACTTATTATATCCGTAAGTGTAACAGGCTGCGCAAATACAGATGAAAAAACATCCTCGATAAATTCTTCAACTGTTACAAAAGACAGTGTTTCTACTGCTTCAATCGCTTCGGATGAATCTCTTGACAGCGATATGTTCACCGACCGTGACAAAGAGGTAGGCTATGATGAAAGTTCGGCGGTAATGGTTGCTTTTTCATCATCAGGTGCAACCGCAAGCTCTGACAGCGTTTCTGTCAGCGGAAGTAAGGTTACTATTAAAAGTGAGGGCACATATATAGTTACGGGTACAACATCCGACGGTCAGATTATAGTAGATGCCGACAATAAAACAAAAGTGCAGATTGTACTTAAAAACGCCTCTGTAACCTGTAAATCAAGTGCCGCTTTATATGTAAAACAGGCAGATAAGGTATTTGTAACAACTGCAAAAGACACAGAAAATACACTTGCGTCAACAGGCGATTATGTTCAGACAGATGACAACAATGTAGATGCGGCGGTATTTGCAAAAGATGATATTACCTTTAACGGAGAGGGCAAATTGATTGTAACTTCCGAAAAAGGTCACGGCATTGTTTCTAAAGATGATTTAAAACTTACAAGCGGAGAATACAATATTACAGCCGCAAGCCATGCATTAAGCGGTAAAAACAGTATCAGAATTGCAAGCGGTACTTATACTTTAACTTCGGGTAAAGACGGTTTGCACGCAGAAAATACAGACGATACTTCAAAAGGCTTTGTGTATATAGCAGACGGTAAATTTACCGTTAATTGCAAAGGTGACGGCATTGATGCCGGCACGACGGCTCAAATTGAAAACGGCACATTTAATATTACTTCAAACAGAGGTTCATCATCTTCAAGTTCAACAGATTCTGCAAGTGTAAAAGGAATAAAAGCAGGAGGAGATATTACAATCAGCGGAGGTACTTTTAATCTTACTTGCGAAGATGACGGTTTACATTCAAATTCAAATGTAACCGTATCAGGAGGTACTTTTACAATTTCAACAGGTGATGATGGTATCCACGCCGACAGCAAAACAAGCATCAGTGGAGGAACAATTAATATTACCGAAAGCTATGAGGGAATAGAGGGAACGGAAGTTGAAATTTCAGGCGGTACAATTAATCTGAAATCGAGCGATGACGGATTTAATGCCGCAGGCGGAAAAGACGAAAGCGGATTCGGCGGCGGATTTGACCGTGACAATTTCGGTTCATCAGATGCTTCCATTACAATATCGGGCGGCAAAATAACAATTGACGCTGACGGTGACGGAGTTGATTCAAACGGTTCGCTTACCGTTACAGGCGGGGAAACCTATGTTTTTGGCTCGACAAGCGGAGATAACGGAGCGGTTGATTATGACGGAGAAGCAACCATAACAGGTGGCATATTCATTGCCACAGGTTCATCTCAAATGGCACAGAACTTTGGAGAAAATTCAACTCAAGGTTCAATGCTTGTAAATACAAATTCGAGCGGTGAAATCACAGTCAAAAACAGTGACGGCGATGTTCTTGTATCGTTCACACCTACCAAGACATACGCTTGTGTGGTTATCAGTTGCCCGGGTATTACAACAGGTCAGACATATACTGTAACGACAGGCGACAGTACAACAGAAGTTGAAATGACTTCTATCATATACGGATCAGGCGGTATGGGTGGTCACGGAAGTATGGGCGGCAGAAATATGGGCAACGGCGATATGAACGGAAACGAAATGGGCGGCCCGGGCGGAGATATGCGGGGCGGTCCTCAAATGAGATAAAATGAAAAACACAACTGTTCCGATGAGCAGTTGTGTTTTCCTTTTAGTCTAAAGTTGAATGTTTGTGATTTGTCGATTTGCAGGTAAAGAGGCAGTTGTCCAAAAATTCTGTTTGTATCTGTATTCAGTTATTATTTGCAATCATAAATTGTAACTGTGTAACATCGTTTACATTAATTTCGCCGTTTTCGTCAGTATCGGCATTTAAATTTTGAACAGCCGAAAGTTTTGAACCGCCTGAAATAGCTATCTGCAAATCGGTTGCATCTTTAATGTCAATTTTGTTGTTTAAGTCAATGTCGCCGAGCAGTGTGACTGCAAGTTCGGTTTTATTTGTAACAGCTTTTATAACGAATGTGCCGCCAAGATTATCGTCACGCTCCGTTTTGTACCAATCGAGAAGGTCTGTCATAGTTCCGTTTTGATAAATAAAACTTTCGCCTTTTTGGCTTTCGTTTATAAATGCAAACTGACCGTTTGATTTGTTAAGCCATTCACCGACGCCTATAGTATTTTTTTCGCTTTCATTATTTTTTTTAATTTTAACGGCGATTGCACCGTAAGTTACAGGTAAGTCAAAATCGTTTGTATCAATATTTAAATATCCGCTGTACGGAACTTTTCCGCTGTTTAATTTAGTCCATTTGGTTTCATCTGACACAGGAATTTTATTTTCGGCAGGTACATAGTAGATTTCATAGTCGGAATTTTTTGCGGTGGTTTCAAACATTACCGAATCAAGTTTGTTGTAACCCTCGGAAAAATTAAAAAGATTAAGATATGTGACACTGTCATCATTTATGTAGTTAAATTCATATGTTGCACCGTAAATTTCATTTTGCATAAGTTTAATATCATCGGTGATTTCTGTGACATCTTCAACAGCAAAATTGTATTTAAAGGTACTGCTAAACAAATAAGAATCTTCGTATGAAAGCCAAAAGTAACCGTTTAAAGTGTTGTAATCGCCCCAACTGTTTTTTACAAGCCATGCTCCGTCATTTTCGGGTAAAACACCGTTTATTGCTTTGAAATTTTCCTTTGAATAATTATCATCCCATCCGACAATATCTATTGCATGACCTGTGGATTTTGGAGAACCTTGCGGACAGAAATACGCTGTTCTGTCATTATTTTCGTAATAAGGACTGTGAGAATATGCCGCATAGATTGAGCCGTTATCCATAATCTCTTGCTTAATTTCTTCTTGTGTACAATCGTCGAGGTATTTTATAGCGGTCACCCCGTAATTTACAAAAGCGGAAAGGTCTTTGTCGGGAGTATATTTTTCTGCAAGAGTGTCGTAGTCGCTTTGTTCGATTCCGCCTTGCCAGGAACTTAAATATCCGAGTGCGGTAAATGCATAGCCGTCGGAAGTGACATTGCGCTGCCAGCCTTTACCGTTGCTTTTTGTTGTTGCCCAAAGGTTCATATGCTCGGCAGAAAAATTATTAGCCGTAAAATCTTTTTTTAGAAGTTTTGTTTCAAGCACCGAGAGCGAGGAATATATCCAGCAATCGTTGTATTTTTGGCTTTTCGGAGAATTTACAATGCCAAGCTCCACTGAACTGTATGCAGACGGAATATCATTTTTTGTATTGTCTGAAGTTTTAATTTGAAATTTACTTAATATTTTTGAATTGTTATCAATGCTTGCGGCATTAGCCGATACGCTTACAGCAGAAAATATCATAAGTGCAGATACTGTTGCCGTTATCGCCTTAATAACAGGTGATTTTATCATTTTACATTCACACCTTTTTGTTTATATATATCAAATTTTATTATATCAAAAATTTTCTTTCTTGTAAAGAATATAAACGCTGTTTATACACAAGATAATAGCAATATTTACAGATAAAAGGGGCGACTTTATGGAACTTAGAACTGACCTTGCGGTAGAAGCTCGTGAAATAGCGGGAGAAGATGTCGGAGGTGTGGATTTTGTTCAGTACAGTGAAAACGGACTTGATATTTCAAGACTTGAAGTAAAAACAAGAAAAGCCAGGCAGCAGCTCGGAAAAGAAGAGGGTACTTATATAACAGTAGAACTTCCGTCACTTACCGATAATTTTACCGAAACCGACGAAAGACTTATTACTATAGGAAAGGAAATTCGCAGGCTTTTGCCGGTAAACGGTCTTGTACTTGTAGTAGGACTCGGAAATCCTGAAATCACTCCCGATTCTCTCGGCCCGAAAACAAGCTCCAGAGTGCTTGCTACAAGGCATATTTCGGGTGAGATTGCAAGAAGTACCGGTCTTGACCGCTTAAGACCGGTTGCGGTTATGGCAACGGGAGTAACAGGGCAGACGGGTATTGAAACAGGCGAATATATATTGAGTATTGTAAAAAGAATAAAACCGAATGCAGTTGTTGTAATAGATGCACTTGCATCACGCAGACTTGAAAGACTCGGCTGTACTTTGCAAATAAGCGATACAGGAATTTCACCCGGGGCGGGCGTTGGAAATCATCGTACAAAGATTAACAAAGAAACTATAGGAGTACCCGTAATAGCAATAGGAGTGCCCACGGTTGTAGATGCAGCCACATTTGCATCTGACCTTTTAAGCGTCAATGACCCGCACAGGGCAAGGCAGAAAATCACACCGCAGGGCAGGCAGATGGTAGTAATACCGAGGGAAATAGATTTGCTTACCGAGAGAGCCTCAAGACTGATTTCATTTGCGCTTAACGGCGCACTTCAAAATGAATTTAATATTTCCGAGCTTGTTTCGCTTATGTAGGAATTCGGTCATACATTAAAATCATCGGCATATATTTTTATGAGGCGGTGATTTTGTGAAAAAGTTAGGAGCATTAAAAATAACGGCGTCGATTATTCTTGTATCGACTGCCGTTTTCTGCGTTTGTCGGAGAATGCCAGAGTGCTTTGCAAGCGACAAACCTGCGGCGCTTGCGGTTGCGGCGCTTACTCTGTCCGACGGTACATATAAATTATCCAATACTGAAACTACAACCCTTGCCAATACCGATACCACACAAAAGAAACAGGAGGAAACACAGCCGATTACGAAACCTGTTACGATTACAAGAAATCTAAACGGAGAAAAAGACAAAAGCGGATATTATGATTCTTTCGGAAACCATGACGGAGAGGCGGTTTACGATATTCTTGCCGAACAGATTGGTGCGAACGGTGTAAAATGCGGTACGGCTTATGTGAAAAACAATACGGGACTTGATTACGATTTCGATTCCGCTTTAAACAGTGAACTGCCTTTTGATGTCGATTCAAACGGAACGGCGCAGGTGCTTATTTATCATACGCACACAAGTGAAAGCTATATGGACGAAGATGTTGATTATTTTTACGAAAGCTATTATTCACGCACGCAGAATAATGATTATAATGTAACGGCTGTGGGAGATGCTATTACCGATGTGCTTAATAAGCGAGGAATAAAAACTATGCACGATACCACGGTGCACGACTCAACATACAGCGGTTCTTATGACAGAAGTGCGCAGACCGTTGAAAGTATTATGGAAACCAACACGGATATTAAGGTAATAATTGATATTCACCGTGATGCAATCGGTACTGAAACTCAAAAGGTAAAACCTGTTTTTACATATGACGGTAAGCAGGGAGCACAGATAATGATTCTTTCGGGTTGCGATACCGACGGCGAGATGAATTTTTTAAGCTGGGAGAATAATCTTAATTTTGCGCTTAAAATTCAAAATAAAGCGGAAGAAATGTATCCGGGTATGACAAGACCGCTGAATTTCGGATATTTTGCGTACAACGAGTATATTTGCGACGGTTCTTTGCTTATAGAAATAGGAACAGACGCAAATACAATAGAAGAGGCGGAATACAGCGGAGAATTGCTCGGAAATGTGCTTTATGAGGTGCTTAAACACGGGTTATAATTAAATGTAAAAATAGCTTGCAATATATTGCGACTTTTGGTATAATTTTAATATATGTATCCGCAAGGAGTAATGTAATGAAAAAATACAGAATTTCAAAATCTGCTGTCTGTGTGCTGTTTGCGGTATTGTTTATGTTTGTTGTTGCAATCAGTGCCTATGCTGTAGACATTGACGGTGACGGAATTGATGACGGAGATATAGTTGAAACAGAGGTATATACAGACCCTGAATATACAGAGCCGTATACCGAACCTGAAACTTATCCCGAAACCGAACCTGAATATACAGAGCAACCGACTGAATATTATACCGAAGAAGTTACAGAAGAATATACGGAACCTGTATATACAGAAGAACCTACAGAGCCGTATTACGAAGAAACAACAGAATATGATTTTAATAATAATGTAGTCAATGAAACGGTGTCGCCTACACAGCTTTCAACTTCAAAAGTTAGTACAAAGCGTTACGAAACCAATGATGCCGCAGGTGTTGTATATTGGGTTTGCGTAATTGTAGGTATAATTGTTTTGATTTTCGTATTGCTCAGTACAAAAATATCTTATGCGCTTGAACGCAGAAGAGAGCAGAGAGATATTTATTCTTCATAAGGAGAGCAGTATGGAAAAAATTAAAATTGGAAATGTAGAATTTAAGTCCCGTGCCGTACTTGCTCCTATGGCAGGCATTACAGACAGGGCGTACCGTGAGCTTTGCGTGGAATTTGGCGCCGCCTATTGCGTAAGTGAAATGGTCAGTTCAAAGGCGCTTTCTTTCAACAGTAAGAAAAGTGAGGAGCTTATGGAAATTTCCGACTATGAACGCCCCTGCGGTATTCAGATTTTCGGAGATGACCCTAAATGTATGGCTGATGCGGCTGTTCATTCTATGGAAAACAAGCCCGATATTATTGATATAAATATGGGTTGTCCCGCACCTAAAATCAGTTCAAACGGCAGCGGCAGTGCTTTGATGAAAAATCCACTGCTTTGCGGTGAAATTGTAAAGGCAGTTACAAGTGCCGTTGATGTACCTGTTACGGTCAAAATTCGTAAAGGCTGGAACAATTCTGCCGTAAATGCGGTTGAAGTTGCAAAAATCTGTGAACAGGCAGGCGCAGCGGCAATTACAATTCACGGAAGAACAAGAGAACAGTATTATAAACCTCCTGTCGATTATGATATTATAAAAGAGGTTAATAATGCGGTGTCAATCCCCGTAATTGCAAACGGCGACATAACCTCTGCAAAAATAGCAAAGGAAGTTATGGATTACACAGGCTGTCAGCTTGTTATGGTTGGACGGGCCTCTTTGGGAAATCCGTGGATTTTTTCGGAAATAAATGCTTATCTTGAGAATCCCGACTGTATTATAAAAGCACCGACTCTTGAAGAAAAACTCAATGTAATGTGCCGACATATTGAAAAAATGGTTGAATACAAAGGCGAGCATATGGCTATGCTGCAGGCAAGAAAACTTATAGCAGGTTATTTTAAGGGAATGCGCGGTGCGGCAGAACTCAGAAATCAATCAGGAAAAGTGTGTACTCTTAATGATTTGTACGCACTGAAAAATAAGGCTTTATCATCTGTTTATGATGCTTAAACTTATATATTTTTAGATTAAGGAGAATAATTATGAGTGAAAAAACAAATATTGCAGCTCTTGACTATCTCAACAGCTATGATCCTGCTGTTGGCGAGGCAATGACTGCGGAACTTAAAAGACAGAGAAGAAATCTTGAGCTTATTGCAAGCGAAAATATCGTTTCTCCTGCTGTAATGGCAGCAATGGGCAGCTTACTTACAAACAAGTATGCAGAAGGTTATCCGGGAAAGCGTTACTACGGCGGTTGCCAGTGCGTTGATGTTGTTGAGGAAATCGCACGCAAGAGAGCTTGCGAACTTTTCGGCGCAGAACACGCAAATGTTCAGCCGCATTCGGGTGCACAGGCTAACACAGCAGTTTACTTTGCTATGCTCAACCCGGGCGATACAGTTATGGGTATGAACCTTAACGAGGGCGGTCATCTTACACACGGTTCACCTGTAAACATTTCAGGTAAGTATTTTAACTTTGTTCCTTACGGTGTTGACAGCGTAACACACAGAATTGACTATGATAAGGTTCTTGAGATTGCCAAGGAATGTAAGCCAAAACTTATTGTAGCCGGTGCGTCTGCATATCCAAGAATTATTGATTTTGCAAAACTCCGTGAAATTGCCGATGAAGTAGGCGCATATCTTATGGTAGATATGGCTCACATCGCAGGCCTTGTTGCGGCAGGCGTTCATCCAAACCCTGTTCCGTACTGTGAATTTGTTACATCCACAACTCATAAAACACTCCGTGGCCCGAGAGGTGGTCTTATCCTTTGCCGTGAAGAGTTTGCTAAGCAGATTGACAAGGCAATTTTCCCTGGTACACAGGGCGGTCCTCTTATGCACACAATTGCGGCTAAGGCAGTTTGCTTTGGTGAGGCATTAAAGCCTGAATTTAAAGAGTACGGTGCAAAGATTGTTTCTAACTGTAAGGCTCTTGCGGAGGGACTCCTTAAGAGAGGCAATAAGCTTGTTTCGGGCGGTACAGACAACCATGTACTTCTTATGGATCTTCGTGATACAGGTGTTACAGGTAAAGAGCTTGAGGCTCGTCTTGATGAGTGCTATATTACAGTAAATAAAAACACTATTCCGGGTGAACCGCTTTCTCCGTTCGTAACAAGCGGTGTTCGTATAGGTACTGCCGCTGTTACAACAAGAGGTCTTAACGAAGAGGATATGGACAAGATTGCCGAGTATATTACACTTGTTCTCAATGATTTTGAAAACAGTGCCGACAAGGTAAGAGCAGGCGTTGAAGAAATCTGCAAAAAGTATCCGCTTTACGAATAATAAAATTCGCTTTATTTTCCGTTCCGTCAAATTTAAGGCGGAACGGATTTTTTTGCTAAAAATCTTGACAAATTCTACGAACAAATGTACTATGAAATATATACTAAATTTGAAATGAGGCTGATTATATGAATACTCCTCTTGCAGACAGAATAAGACCGCAATCTCTTGATGATATTGTGGGGCAAAAGCATTTGCTCGGAGCGAATAAGCCACTGCGAAAAATAATTGAAAGCGGAGAAATTCCGAATCTGATTTTTTACGGTCCGTCAGGAGTGGGAAAAACAACTCTTGCTACATATATAGCTAAAAGAACGAACAGAACTCTGAAAAAACTCAACGGCACGACCGCATCAACATCCGACATAAAAGAGGTAGTTTCGGAGTTGAACACTTTTTCGGGAATGAACGGCATTTTACTGTATCTTGACGAAATTCAGTATTTTAATAAAAAGCAGCAACAGGTTTTGCTTGAATATATAGAAAACGGTTCGATTACGCTTATTGCATCGACTACCGAAAATCCGTATTTTTATGTATATAATGCTATTTTAAGCCGTTCGACTGTTTTTGAATTTAAACCGGTACCGCCCGAAGAAATAGAAAGAGCTGTGCAGAGAGCGGCGGAAATTATTTCCGAGGAACAGGAGGTAGAGGTGGATTTCCCCGAAAGTTGTCGTAAAAAAATCGCTCATGGCTGCGGCGGTGATGTAAGAAAAGCTATGAATGCGGTTGAACTTGCTATTCTTGTGGCTGACGAAGTTGGCGGAGTAAAAAAAGTCAGCGAAGAAAGTGTTGCGGAACTTGTACAAAAAAGCGCCGTGCGTTATGACAAGGACGGTGACGAGCATTACGATATAATTTCCGCATATCAAAAAAGTATGCGTGGCAGTGACAGTAATGCGGCTTTGCATTATCTTGCAAGGCTGCTTGAGGCAGGGGATTTGCCGAGTGCGTGCAGAAGACTTATGGTGTGTGCCTGCGAAGATGTAGGACTTGCGTATCCACAGCTTATTCCTATTGTAAAATCATGTGTGGATATTGCACAGGCTGTCGGCTTGCCGGAGGCGAGAATACCGCTTGCAGACGCAGTTATAATGGTATGCAATGCGCCGAAATCCAATTCCGCATATATGGGGATTAATCGTGCAGCACAGGATTTAAAAGCAGGCAATTACGGTCCTGTACCAAGACAGCTTCAAAATATGCACTATGATGGGGAAGATAATAATAACAAAGGACAGTTTTATAACTATCCGCACGATTATCCGAACCATTATGTAAATCAGCAATATTTGCCGGACATTATCCGTGACAGAGTTTATTACGAATACGGTGACAACAAAAACGAACAGGCATATAAGAACTATTGGGATAAAATTAAGAACAGATAGTATTATAGATAGTCACAAAAACAACATCTTGTATTTGTGCATATTGATATTAATAAATGCTTTTTCTCGCCTTTTTGTTGAATATATACAAATATAGACTAATAAATTTGGCTGTAAGAAAATCAAAATAATTCTCAAAAAGAAAAAAGTATTAGCAAACATTGTTGTATAATATAATTGTCAGAACGTGGGATTATATTATCCACAAAAACCATAACAAAAAATTTGGAGGAAATTCTTATGGTAACAACAAAGCACAAGGTACTCAGCTTAATACTTTGTATTATGCTCGCAGTATCAGCAGTTTGTGCAGGCAGTATGGCAGTATCAGCAGCAACAGGCGATACTGTATACGTTCGTGCAAACAACGGCTGGGCCAATCTGTACTGCTATATGTGGACAGATGGTGCAGGCAACAACGCAACATGGCCTGGTCAGGCTATGACAAAGGTTGAAGATGACGTTTATGCATACACACTTTCGGGTGATTTTAAGAATGTTATTTTCAACAACGGCAGCGGCGATCAGACAAAAGACCTTACTTATGCAGGCAACGGTCAGATTTATGACCTCAGCACAGGCAAGTGGTCAGCTTACTCTGATGTAACTAACCCAACACAGGCAACATCATCAACTAAGCCGACACAGGCTACACAGCCGGCAACTTCTTCGGGCAATGCAAAACCAATTTACTGCCAGAATGATGCAGGTTGGTCAAATGTATATTGCTATATGTGGAACAGCACCACAGATAGCAACGCTGCATGGCCGGGCAAACCAATGACTGAAATCGGCGATAATGTATGGTCTTATACTCCTAATAAGGCTTATAAGAATGTTATCTTCAGTTCAGGCAGCAATAAGTCAAATGACCTTACAGTAGGTTCAGGCGACCTTTACAACAACAAGACAAATACTTGGTCTGTATATGATACAAGTGATATTCAGGTAACTTCTTATAAAGCAGACCCATCGAGCACAATTTATACAGGTACAGCTGTTACACTTTCAACAACAGCAAATAGCCTTGTAAATGCTACTATCAGCTATCAGATTTCTGTAAACGACAAGGTAGTATCTCCTATGAGCTCGACAAACTCTTATGTATGGACACCATCAGCAGTTGGTGAATATACAATCAAGTTTGAGTATTCTGACACAAAGGGCAATACAAACGAGCGTTCACTCACACTTACTGTTGCAGATGACTCAACACTCGTTAAGCCTGTTATTAAAAATGTAACACCTCTTAATCTTAACTTTATCAAGCTCAACACAAAAGCTACAGTTAAAGTTCTTGCAGGCGGCGGTAATACAGGTACAAACCTTCTTTTCTATAAGTATGTAGTTACAGATCCAAACGGTAATAAGAATATTCCTTATTACACACTTAACGATTCATACTCATTTGTACCAACAGTAAAGGGAACATACACAGTTGAAGTATATGTTGAAGGTTCTGACAACTCAAAGGTTTCAAAGACTTATACTTATACAGCTGATTCGAATGTACCGACTACAACACAGCCGACTACATCTGTTATTCCTACAACAACATCACCAAAACCAACCACACCAAAACCAACCACACAGCCTACAACTTCAGTACAGCCTACAACAACTCCGTTTATGCTTGGCGACTGCGACGGTAACGGCAAAGTTGATGTAAACGATGCTACATATCTCCAGATGATCATTGCTGAATACAGCGGTATGAAATATGATTTCAAGACATGTGATGTTGACGGTAACGGTGTTCTTGATGTTATAGACGCTACAATGCTTCAGAAGATGGTTGCAGAAAAGTAATTTTTAAAACATACGACGATTAACTAAAATAAATTGAGGTACTATTATGACAAAGATTAAAAAATGGTGTGCATTAGTACTTTCTGTAATGCTTGTTATTACAGCAGGCATAGTATCTGTAAACGCTGCTGACGCTGACGCTACAACTGAAGAGGTTGGTGCTGCGTCAGCTGAAACAGGCATTACTATACATTATCAGAACAGTGAACTTGCACAGCCATATGTTTACCTTTGGAATTCACTTCCAACAAACAGCGCAATGTCAGATTCATATCCGGGTGAAAAAATGACTGCCTCTTCAAACGGTTGGTTTACTTATGTAATCAACGATGTTACAGCTGTAAATATGATTTTTACAGATAAAGACGGCAAACAGTATTCACCTGAATTAAGAAGAACTACCGGTGAGTGGTGGTACAAAAACAAGAGATGGACAAAGTACAATCCTGATGAAATTGACCCTGTTGATTCAGTGGATATGCGTGAAGAGTCTATCTACTTTGTTATGACAACCCGTTTCTATGACGGAGATACAGGCAATAATGTTCATTGCTGGGATGACACACAGGCAAATAACCCTGATTCAGACCCTGCATGGCGTGGTGACTTCAGAGGTCTTGCAGACAAGCTTGACTATATAAAGGCACTTGGCTTTACAGCTATTTGGATTACTCCTGTAGTTACAAACGGTTCGGGCTATGATTATCACGGTTATCATGCTATGGACTTCTCAACCGTTGATGTACGTTATGAGAGTGATGATTTTACATACCAGGATCTTATTGATGAGGTTCACGCAAAAGGTATGAAGATTATTCAGGATGTAGTTTTCCAGCATACCGGTAACTTCGGTGAGGCTTATTTCTGCAATCTTTTTGAAAAAGATACAACAAAAGACCTTTCAAATCTTGAAGAGTCAATGATTCCTACAGACTTACTTCTTGACACATACGGACTTAGTTCACCAGAGGAATACTGGGCACAGAAGCCTGGAATTCAGTATTCTCAAAGACTTAACCTTATGAAGAATACAACATACTCTTCGGATGTAGGTAACTCAACAGGCAGCTTGCCGGACGCAAAAGATTATGATTCTGCAAAGATTTCAAATTCTGACACATTTAATGCAAACAACTATTATCATACAGGTTATTTCCAGAGCCTTAACTGGGACGACTGGACCTGTAAATTTGCTCAAATCGCAGGTGACTGTGTTGACCTCAACACAGAAAATCCGGCAGTAGCAGAACACATCGTAGATGTATACTCAGACTATATCAATATGGGCGTTGACGGTTTCCGTGTTGATACAGTAAGACATATTCCAAGACTTGCACTTAACCTTATGTACAATGACCAGCTTTATGCTGCTGCAAAGGCATCGGGTAACAACAACTTCCTTATGTTTGGCGAAATCTGTACTCGTTACACACAGATTTGGTATCGTGGCCACGCAGAGGAATCTACACCTTACTACACTTGGAAAGAGTCAAACAATAAGTGGGCTGATTTATGGAGTTACGGCACTTCTGCTGAAGATATCAACAACAATATGAATGTTGTATTTGATCATTATCTCGCAGAAGATGATCCTACAGATCAACCTACTTCAGAAAATGCTTTCTTAAACGGTATTACATACCACACACCTGACAGATCTATGGCATCAGGTATGGAGGGTATTGACTTCCAGATGCACAGAATGTTTGGTAACGCAAGCAGTGCTTATAACTTTGCTAAGAGCACAGACCAGTATTATAATGATGCAACATACAATGTAATGTATGTTGATTCTCATGACTATGCTCCTGAACAGCCTGATGAAAAGAGTCGTTTTGCAGGCGGCACACAGACTTGGGCAGAGAACCTTGACCTTATGTTTACATTCCGTGGTATTCCATGCGTTTACTATGGTTCAGAGGTTGAGTTCCAGAAGGGCGCAGTTATTGATGTTGGTCCTAACGCTCCTCTTTCAACAACAGGTCGTGCTTACTACGGCGATTATCTTGAGGGTAATGTAACAGCTACAGACTTTAGCGAGTACACAGCTTCTGGTACTGTTGCTGAAACACTTGCAAGCCCGCTTAGCGTTCATCTTTCAAAGCTTAATGCTATCAGAAGAGCTATTCCTGCTCTTCAGAAAGGTCAGTACACAGCTTCTGAATCTTATGTAACAGGTGGCGATATGTCTTATATCCGCCGTTATACAAGTGCAGAAGACGGTATTGACAGCCTTGCACTTGTAACAGTTTCAAGTGGTGCTACATTTAAGAATATTCCTAACGGCAGATATGTTGACGCTGTTACAGGTGATGTTCAGAATGTAACAAACGGAACACTTACTGTTTCAGATATCGGTAAGGCAAATATGAGAGTTTATGTATGTTGTGCAAACGGCTTTACAGGCATTGACGGTCAGATCGGTGGCACATCATCTTTCCTTAAATAATAAATAATTTTTATTGCATTGCGGCACTCGTTTGAGTGCCGCTTTTGCGTTGTAATTCGTGGTTATTTATTAAAGTTTGGGTAAATTGTGGTTTAGCAGAGTGTCGGTCAGGCATTGAAATTTAGCTAACGCTAAATTATCCTCACAAAAGCAAAAAAGTTTACTCAATTTTTTCAAAAATTGCGGGTTTGGGCAGTGCCCATAAAATCTTCCTATATAACAATTTATCAGGCGCAAAAAGCCACGCTGTTTGTGTGCTAAAACCAAGTTTGTTAAAACAGGCGACAGCCTTTTAGAAAAGAAATCATTAACTTTTCATTATATATCGAATGTCTTTCTTGTTGCTATCGCATTTAAAGGCTAACGCCGTTGTGTTCAAGCCGCCAAACAGCGAACTGTTTGGCTATCGTTAGCTTGCATAAACGGAAAGTATTTGTGGGCTTTGCCCACACCCACGACCTTTAAAAAGGTTGACCAAACTTTTATAATTGCTTAATAAAGCAATCAGGTAAACAATAATTTAACTGAAATTATTTGTTAATCAAAACATTCTGAACAGCTAAGATTCAAAATGTTTGAAACATTATAAGATAACCATATAACAAGAAATTCATATTATATAGCAGGGAGATATTAAAAAATAAGATTTATAAAGTGGTGAATAATATGAAAAAAGCAGTATTTGTTTTTGGTACTTTAACTTATACTCAAAGGGGAAGAGAGGCATTGCGACGGCGTGGAATTCTTACAAAAATTATTCGTACTCCCGTGCAATATCGTAATGGTTCATGCGGTTACAGTTTGTTGGTTATAAACAGAGTCGATGAAAGCGTAGAAATACTAAGGGCAATGAATATACCTGTGCAGGGAGTTTATCCTGCTGATTTAGAATGATTTATTTCGATAACGGTGCAACAACTTTTCCAAAACCAAAATCCGTGGTAAATGCTGTTAATTATGCGATTACAAAAATCGGAGCTAACCCGGGACGAGGCGGCCATAATATGGCTATAAAAGCCTCTGATGTGCTTTTTGAATGCAGAAACAATGCGGCAAAACTCTTTGATATTGAAAATCCAGAAAATGTTATTATCACAAACAATTGCACAACAGCACTTAATACTGTTATAAAAGGAATTTTAAAACCCGGCGATCATGCGGTAATATCATCATACGAGCATAATGCTGTTGTGCGGCCTTTAGAGTATTTAAAAAGTAACGGAGTAGAATACTCTGTTGCCGATGTTGATTATAATGACACAGAAAAGACAATTGGTAATTTCAGAAAAGCTTTTAAAGAGAACACTAAACTTGTAGTGTGCACCCATGCATCAAATGTATTTGGTATAAAATTACCTATTCAACGAATAGCGGCACTATGCAAATTAAACGGAATACTTTTTTGCACAGACGCAGCTCAAACTGCAGGTATAATTCCGATTTCGCTAAAAAATTCCGATATAGATTATTTATGTACGGCAGGGCACAAAGGTTTGTACGGCCCTATGGGTACAGGTTTGCTTGTTATTAACAGCGATACTATTCCCGAAAGTCTTATTCAAGGCGGAACAGGCAGCCTTTCTGCACAAGTAAATCAACCCGAAATTTTGCCTGACAAATTTGAAAGCGGAACTCATAATTTACTTGGAATAGCTGGACTTAACGAAGGCATAAAATATGTTATGAATAAATCACCGCAAAAAATATTTGACTATGAAATTAGTCTTGCAAAAAATCTTTATGACGGTTTGTCTAAAATTAAAGATATTGAATTATATACACCAAAACCCGATGATGACGGATTTGTACCGGTAGTTTCGTTTAATATAAAAAATACGGACAGCGAAAAAACGGCGCAAATTCTTAATGATAAATTTAATATTGCAGTGCGTGCCGGACTTCATTGCGCACCGCTCGCTCATAAATGCTTTGGCACGCTTGAAAAAGGTACTGTTCGTGCAGTTATTTCCTCGTTTTCGACACAGTTTGAAGTTAACTATCTTATTAAATCAGTCAGTCAAATTAATTATTACAAAAGAATGTAAAAAAGGTTGCAATTCAATGCTGTTGTGTGTTAAAATAAAGTAATGAAAAACAGAGGAGGTTAAAATGATGGAATGGATACAAAGCGTATTTGCTGTATTAAAAACCATTGAAATTCGAGATATTATTGATATTCTTGCTATTGCATTCATTATTTTCAGCCTTTTCAAGCTTGTAAAAGAAACCCGTGCGGCTCAGCTTTTAAAAGGTGTTGTTGCACTTCTTATTATATATTTAATATCATCACTTTGCGGATTGATGATGCTTACGACACTTCTCAGAACTTTTTTTGAGGCTTCAGTTATACTTGTTGCTATTATTTTTCAGCCTGAAATCCGAAAATATTTGGAACAAATGGGTAGAAATAATACTTATAAAAAGTATATAAAACTTATTACTCATCGAGAAAAAAGTGATGAGTGGAAAATGGCTGTTAAAAAATCAATAATAGATGCCGCCGATACAGCTTTGCTGTTTTCACATTCAAAAACAGGTGCATTGCTTGTTTTTGAAAGAGAAACAAAACTTTCCGACATAGCCGCAACAGGCACAATAGTTAATGCAGATACTTCAGTTGCACTTTTCGGAAACATATTTTTTAACAAAGCTCCGCTACACGACGGCGCAAGTATTGTGCGTGACGGTAAACTTTTTGCGGCAGGATGTATATTACCGCTTACAGATAACAAAAATGTTGATATAAATCTTGGAACAAGACACAGAGCAGGACTTGGCATCAGTGAGCAAAGCGATGCTGTGGTTTTGATTGTCAGTGAAGAAACAGGTGTTATTTCGCTTGCGATTAACGGCGTACTTTACCGCAATTTTACACGCGACAGACTTATCGATAAGCTTGAGGCATTGTTACTTGAAAATACTGACGATGATTCGGCAGCTGCCGGTTTACTCCAAAAGATAAGGAGGAAGTCGGATGAAGGAAAATAAAAGCAAAAGATCAAGATTCAGGGCTTTTGTACAGAGTACAAACTTTTTATTTATCGTATCAATTGTAATTTCGCTTGTGATTTGGATTTATATGAGTATAAGTACAGGAAACGATACAAGTTTGACTATTTCGGATATACCTGTTCAGGTTGAATTGTCCGAAGATGCTGTTAATAACGGTCTGCAAGTTTTTTCGGGCAGTGATTATAAAGCCTCACTTACGGTTACAGGTAACAGAGCTGTTGTGGGTTCGTTGCAGGCGTCTGATATTACCGTCAAAGCAGCTGCCAACTATGTTGATTCTGCGGGCAATTATACATTGTATCTTAATGCCTCAAAGAATGACCCTTACAGCGATTTTCAGATTTCATCTGCGATAAAACCGTCTACGATTGATGTTTTTATTGATTATCTGCGAGAAGCTACATTTGATATTCAAGAAAATGTTGTTTATAAAGTTGACGACGGTTATTATGCGTCAACCACACTGTCGTCAAAAACCATATATATTACAGGTCCGCAGTCTGAAGTATCTAAGATTTCTAAGGTTGTGGCTGCTGCGAATATAGACGGTACGCTTAATTCGTCACGCAAAGTTAATGCAGATATTATTTTGTACGATGCTGACGGTAAAGAAATTAATACGGATTTACTTTCTCTTGATTTTAAAACTGTGGAGGCTGCGATTTCTGTACTTCCCGAAAAAGAAGTTTCTTTAAAGCCGACATTTACAAACTTACCGTCAGGTTTACAAATTACCGACGATATGATTTCTGTTGAGCCTTCGTCAATACTGCTTGCAGGTACTGACGATGTATTGAATAAGACCGATTCGGTAAATCTTGCACCGATTGATTTTACATCACTTACAAATACAAAATCAATATTTGACCTTGCTGTTGAAATTCCAACCGATTGCAAGAATATCAGTAATACTTCAACTGCTAAGGTAACTCTTGATTTGTCGTCGTTGTCAAGCAAAAAGCTGACAGTTGAAAAATTTATGGTACAGGGTCTTGCATCGGGATATTCTGCGGAGGTAACGCAAAAGAATCTTGAGGTTACAGTTTATGGCACAAGCAGTCAGATTGACTCCCTTAGTGCTTCGGATATAACCGCTGTTATTGATGTATCGTCTTCCGACGGTATGAAAGGCTCGGTTTCAATGCCTGTAACATTTAACATTGAGAATGGTTCTTCGTGTTGGGTTTCTGGTTCTTATAAAGCAAATCTTACAATTTCAGAATCATAAAAATACCCGTGGCTGTTGCCACGGGTTTATTTTTGCTCTTTGTCAAAGGTTTGGGTGAATATGGTTTAGCAAAATGATTTACCAACAATTATAAAAGTTTGGTAGACCTTTTCAAAGGTCGTGGGTGTGGGCAAAGCCCGCAAATACTTTCAATTTACGCAATCTTACGATAGCCAAACAGCTTGCTGTTTGGCGGCTTAACAAATAGGCGCAAGCCTTTGCGAAAGCAATAAAAGAAAATACAATTTATTTTCATAGTCAACGCATTGCGTTGACTATGGTTTTAGCGTTTCTGATTACAATGACTGTCGCCTGCTTTAATAAACTTAGTCTTAGCACGCAAACAGCGTAGCTGTTTGTGCCAGACAAATTGTATCATTGGGAGATATTATGGGCTCTGCCCAAACCCGCAAGCCTTTAAAAAGGCTTGACCTGAATTTTTAAATTATTCAGTTTAAGCTGTGAGCTAAACAATAATTTACTACGACTTTTAATAAACAACAAAAAATAAAACCTCCGACAAAAGCCGAAGGTTTTAAAGTTTTAGTTATCAGTCGATTTCAACCATAATCTTTTCTTCGTAACGGATAGCTGCGCTACGAGCAATTGTGCGGATAGCTTTGGCAATTCTGCCCTGCTTACCGATAATTCTGCCCATATCAGCCTCTGCTACAGAAATGTGATATACGATTGTGCCGTCCTCATTTGGTTCATCGGCAGTAACCTTTACAGCAGTTGGATCATCAACAAGACCCTGTGCTATTACAGTAAGTAATTCCTGCATTTTGGTTTCCCTTTCGTGACTGATTATTCAATAATGCCGTTCTTCTTAAGAAGAGCCTTAACTGTATCAGTTGGCTGAGCACCGTTAGCAATCCACTTCTTAACAGCTTCTGCGTCAACATTGAACTCTGATGGCTTCTTAAGAATATCGTATGTGCCGATTTCTTCAATGAAACGACCGTTTCTTGGATATCTTGAATCTGCTACTACTACTCTGTAAAAAGGTGCTTTCTTTGAACCCATTCTTCTAAGTCTGATTTTAACTGCCATTTTCTTTACCTCCGTAAATGTTATAAATCTATATTCACCAAATTTTATTTGGTTGAATGTGTGTTAGTTTTTTGGAAGATTGCTCATAGGCATTCCGCCAAGACCCGGGAGCTTTTTCATTTTTCTTTTTTTGCCGCCCTTAGTGCCTTTTGTTTTGTTTTTAAGTTGTTTCATCATCTTTTGCATTTGCTCAAGCTGTTTGATAAGTCTGTTGACTTCTTCAACACTTCTGCCTGAACCGGCTGCAATTCTTCTTTTTCTTGAAGGGTTGAGCAGGGAAGGATTTGATCTTTCTTCAGGTGTCATCGAAAGTATGATAGCCTGTGTCCAGTCAATCTGTCTGTCATCAATATTTATGTTGTCAAGCTGATTTGCAATGCCGGGGATTTTTGCCAAAATACCTTTTAAAGGACCCATCTTTTTGATTTGAGCAAACTGATCGTTAAGATCATTGAAATCAAACTTATTGCTCATCATCTTTTTAGCCATTTCTTCGGCCTTGTCCTGATCAATCTTGTTTTGAGCGTCTTCAATAAGGGTAAGAACATCACCCATACCGAGAATACGGCTTGCCATACGATCAGGATGGAATACTTCAATATCTTCAAGTTTTTCGCCCGTACCTGCAAATTTAATAGGCTTGCCTGTTACGGCCTTTACCGAAAGTGCTGCACCGCCTCGGGTATCACCGTCGAGTTTTGTAAGAATTACACCTGAAATCTCAAGCTTTTCGTTAAATGATTTTGCAACATTAACCGCATCCTGACCTGTCATTGAGTCGATAACGAGTAAAATCTCGTTAGGCTCAACTTCAGCCTTTACATTTTTAAGCTCATCCATAAGCTCTTCGTCAATGTGCAAACGACCTGCGGTATCAAGAATAACAACATCATTGCCGTAGTCTTTGGCGTTTCTGATTGCCTCTTTGGCTGTCTTTACAGGATTTTGAGTACCTTTTTCAAATACAGGCACACCTGCTTTTGCTCCTACTACCTTTAACTGGTCAATAGCTGCAGGTCTGTAAATATCACAAGCGACAAGCAAAGGTCTGTGATTTTGATTTTTAAGCATAAGAGCAAGTTTGGCTGCGTGGGTAGTTTTACCTGAACCCTGCAAACCGCAGAGCATAATAACTGTAGGCGGTTTTGACGCAAATTCAATTCTTGCATTGTCGCCGCCCATAAGTTCGGTAAGTTCTTCATTTACGATTTTTACAACCATCTGTCCAGGAGTAAGGCTTTCCATTACATCCTGACCAACGGCTCTTTCTGTGATTTTTGCGGTAAGTTCTTTAGCTACTTTGTAGTTTACATCAGCCTCGAGCAAAGCAAGTCTGACTTCTCGCATAGCTTCCTTAACATCGTTCTCTGAAAGCTTACCTTTATTCTTTAATTTTTTAAAAGCATTACTTAGCTTTTCTGAAAGTCCTTCAAAAGCCATAAATACACTCCTTTATTCTTTGAGTGTGCCTGCCGTTCGATTGATTTCGAGTGCAAGCTTTTTTGTTATGTCATCAGCAGAGCTTTTATAAATCTGTTCCGAAAGAGATGCGATTTTGTCAAGTCCGTTCTCAAGCTGTACAAATCTTTTAAAAAGCCCGAGCTTTTTTTCGAGTTCAAAAAGCTTTTCTTCACTGCGTTTTATACTGTCACGCACACCCTGACGGGTAATGCCTGTCTGCGCAGCAATCTCTGCAAGCGACAAATCTTCGTTGTAATACAGGTCAATTGCCTGTCTGCATGACGGTTTAAGCAATTCACCGTAGAAATCAAAAAGTAAGGATACTTCTACATTTTTTTCCATAATAAATGCTCCCGCCGATTCAAACTGTGTTTAGGTGTAAAGCTGTTTTCTTTACACTTGTGCTATTATATACTATAAAATACTTTTTGTCAAGTAATTATCAAATATAACTAATTGTAAAAAGTGAAAAAATACAAATAATGCATAAATACCGACTTGTATATTCGTCAAATCTAACAAAATTTAATTTTTTAGTAAAAAAAGCTATATTTAATAAGTTTTTTTATAAATATTGTGTTATAATTTAAATATAAATTTTGTTTATCGAGGGTTTGATTTTACGGAACAAATAATAAGCATTGACAGAATGGAAAATGCCGTTGCACTTTTTGGCAGTTTTGACGAAAATATTAAACTGATTGAAAAAGAATTTACGGTAAAGGTTGTCAGTCGTGACAGCGAGCTTAAAATAGACGGAGAAGCTGAAAATGTATCTAAAGCCGGTAAGGTAATAGACAGCCTTTTACAGCTTATCAACAGAGGAGAAGCGCTTTCCGAGCAGAATGTACGCTATTGTATTTCGCTCGTCAACGAAGGAAGCGAAGATAAGATTGAACAGCTTGCGGGCGACTGTATTTGTATTACTTCAAAAGGTAAACCGATTAAACCTAAAACCATAGGTCAGAAAAAATATTGTACAACTATTGCGAATAACACAATAACTATAGGTGTAGGACCTGCCGGTACAGGTAAGACTTACCTTGCGGTTGCTATGGCAGTAACGGCTTTTCGCAGTAAGATTGTAAACAGAATTATTCTTACAAGACCTGCGGTTGAGGCGGGTGAGAAGTTGGGATTTTTGCCCGGCGATTTGCAAAGCAAAGTTGACCCGTACTTAAGACCTTTATATGACGCTTTGTTTGATATGCTCGGTGCCGAAACCTATCAAAAGTATGTCGAGCGTGGCAATATTGAGGTTGCGCCTCTTGCTTATATGCGAGGCAGAACTCTTGATGACAGCTTTATAATTCTTGATGAGGCGCAGAACACCACTTGCGAGCAGATGAAGATGTTTTTAACAAGACTCGGCTTTAACTCAAAAATGGTAATCACAGGCGATATTACCCAGATCGACTTACCGAGGGGTGCTAAAAGCGGTCTTAAGGATTGTATAAAAATCCTTAAAAATATTGACGGCATAGGTTGCTGCCGCTTTGACGAAAAAGATGTTGTGCGTCATAAACTTGTTCAGGATATTATTAAAGCCTATGCAAAGTATGAGAACACGAGAGATCGTGACTGATAAACAAATTTAATTTATTTTAATAAATTGAAAAATAATACGGAAGGATTTGAGCAAAATGCCAGATAACAAAATCAGAGTAGTAATCACAAACAAACAAAAAGCTGTTAAAATTCCAACAGGTATCCGAATGCTTGTAAGACGCTGCTGTAACGCCGTATTAAAACTTGAAAAATTTGAAGGACCGGCTGAAATCAGCGTAACATTTGTTGATAATGCACAGATTAAGGAGCTTAACAAGCAGTACAGAGATAAAGACATTGAAACTGATGTACTTTCTTTCCCAATGGGTGAAAACGGTGTGTATGACAAAGATATTGAAACAGGCGCACAGATTCTCGGCGATGTTGTAATTTCTATGGAAAAAGCAAGAGATCAGGCAGAGCTTTACGGCCACAGTTTCCAGCGTGAGGTAGGTTATCTTACAGCACACAGCGTACTTCATCTTCTCGGTTATGACCATATTGATAATATGGAGAGAGTTCGTATGCGTGAGAAAGAGGAGCTTATTATGGAACAGCTCGGACTTCCCGCATCTTCAAGCTACATAGTTGATGACGATATGGCTTGATTAAACTATGAAGAAACAGATTTTCGGTTTTAAATGTGCGTTTAAAGGAATTATAAGAACAATAAATAGCGAGTCGCATATGAGATTTCATATTGTGGCAGGAATTTATGTTATGCTGTTTTCAATGTTTTATTCCTTTTCGCCTACGCAATACGCTGTACTTGTTTTGCTGATAACTTCGGTTATGGCTCTTGAAACGGTCAATACCTGCGTAGAGGATTTGTGCGGTCTTGTTGCCGACAGATACGAACCTCTTGTTAAGTTTGCCAAGGATGCGGCTGCCGGAGCAGTGCTTACAGTTGCGTTGGGTGCGGCAGTGATTGCGTGTATATTTTTTCTTGATTTTAATGTAATTAACACTATATTTACCTTTTTTGCCGAAAATTTGCTTTACCTTATATTTCTTTTGATTTCTGCGGTGATTTCAGCATTTTTTGTTGTGCTTGGTCCTGCGGGAATTAAAGAAAAATTTATAAAATTAAAAAACAGACATTTAACAAAGGGGTAATGCATTTTGCTTGCCCCTAATTTTTTAAAACGGAGAAATTTATGAATACAAATGATAAATCAGCTTTTATTGCCATAGTCGGCAGACCGAATGTCGGTAAAAGTTCAATATTAAACAGACTTCTCGGCACGAAAATTGCAATTGTGTCAAGCAAACCCCAGACTACAAGAAACAGAATTACAGGTGTTCTTACAGAGGGCGAGTATCAGCTTGTTTTCTTTGATACACCGGGTATGCACAAGCCGAAAAATTCACTTGGCAAGTATATGGTTCGTTCCGTAAACGAGTCTGTCGGAGGCGTTGACTGCTGTATGCTCGTTGTTGAGGCGGATAAAAGCCCCGTACAGACCGAACTTGACTTTATTGATAAATTTAAGGCTCTCGGTATGCCCGCAATCCTTGTTATCAATAAAATTGATATGATTAAGGATAAAGAAATTCTTATGAAGCAAATTCTTGAATACAGCAAGCTATACGATTTTGAGGCTATTGTTCCTGTCAGCGCAAGTGACGGCAACGGTATGAACGAATTGCTTGAAGAGCTTAAAAAGCAGGCAAGCGAGGGAGGCCATTTCTTTGAAGACGATACTCTTACAGACCAACCTGAAAGAGTTATTGCCTCTGAAATTATCAGAGAGAAAATCTTAAGACTTTGCAATGCCGAAATTCCGCACGGTACAGCCGTTGTTATTGAAAAGATGAAAACAAGGGAGAACGGCATACTTGACATTGACGCTACAATTTTCTGCGAAAAAGAGTCGCATAAGCGTATTCTTATCGGCAAAAACGGTGCAATGCTAAAGAAAATCAGCACATTTGCAAGACAGGATATGGAAAGATTTTTTGATTGCAAGGTGTTCTTGCAGGTGTGGATAAAAGTAAAAGAAGATTGGCGTAACCGTGCCCAGCTTTTGCAGAACTTTGGCTTTGACGAAAGTAATTTTGACTGATGAGCATATATATAAAATTAGCGGATTTTGCAGATTGCCAAAAAATTTGTGATATGCAAAGATTAGCTTTTAATGATATTTTAACAAGGTATCGTGATTATGATACAAACCCTGCTTGTGAAACGGTAGAAGTAATACAGAACAAATTTCGGCAAACTTTTACAAAATATTATTTTATTATGAAAGATGAAGAAATAATAGGTGCTGTAAGGATTGTTGAAATTGATAAAAGCACAAGGCGAATTTCACCTTTGTTTATACTTCCGCAATTTCAAAATTGCGGTTATGCTCAACTTGCTGTGAAGTGCATTGAAGAAACTTATAAAAATATCAGTTGCTTTACACTTGATACCATAAAGCAAGAGAAAAAATTGTGCTATTTATATGAAAAGCTCGGATATTTGAGAACAGGCAAAGAAGAACAGCTGCATGATAATATGACTATTGTTTTTTATGAGAAAAAATTCCAAAAAACACAGTTGTAATAATTTTCATAATATAAATTCGTTCATTTGTGAAACACTACAATCGGAGGTGTTTTTATGGATGAATGGTATATGTGGAATGCATTTTTTACAACAGGCAATGTGCTCGATTATTTAAGGTATAAAAGTATTCAGGATACCAAAGATTTGGGCGCAGATACAATTCTCAGGGAGGAAACCGATGAAATTCCAGACGATGGGGCTGATAGTGAAAGAGCAAAATATAGGTGAACAGGATAAACTCGTTCACGCTCTGACCGCAACTAACGGCATTATCAAGGCTTTTGTCCGTGGCGCTAAAAATATTAAAAATCAAAAGTGTGCGGCTACCTCCTTACTCACATACTCCCGACTTACCGTGTATAAAGGTCGGGAGAGCTACATAATAGGTGATGCGATTCCCGAAAGGATTTTTTCAAAACTTAGGGGAGATGTTGTAAAAACCTGCCTTGCGCAGTATTTTTGCGAGCTTGCAATTACAATTTGTCCCCGTGAGCAAAATTCGGAGGAATTTTTGAAATTAATTTTAAATTCCTTATATCTTTTGTCGGAAAATAAGCGTTCGCCACAGCTTATTAAACCGTGCCTTGAAATGCGCCTTGCAAGTCTTGCGGGATATATGCCTGACCTTAGAATGTGCAGAGTTTGCGGTGAATATTTGTGTGACAATATGCTTTTTCTTCCCAAAAGCGGTACTATTGAATGTGCGGATTGTCACCGTGAAAACGGAGATATGAAGATTTTGCTAAACCGTTCATCTCTCACGGCTTTAAGGCATACTGTTTATGCCGATGACAATAAACTTTTTTCTTTTGCATTACCTGAAAGCGACCTTGATGTACTTAACGAGGCGAGCGAAAATTATTTAAAATATATGTTTGAAAAGGATTTTTCAACGCTTAATTTTTATAAAACTATAAGTTAATTTAGGTATGATTATATGAACAGACATTATAAAACTCTTGAACTTGACAAGATTTTAAAATTACTTGCGGAGCAGACAAGTATTGATGATGCTAAAGAAATGGCATTATCGCTTGAACCGCAGTTTGAACTTGAAAAAGTTAAAAAATTGTTAAAACAAACCGATGATGCGGTTGTTTTAAGCGGAAAATACGGAACACCGTCATTCGGCGGTGCAAAAAATTGTGCAAATGCATTACGCAGAGCAGAGGCGGGCGACTGTCTTTCTACAGGCGAGCTTTTGCAGATTGCCGAAACATTGAGAATTATCCGTTCCGTAAAGGAATGGCACTCAAAATTTGCGTCAACCGAAACCACACTTGACGGATATTTCAGCGGTCTTGTGTCGAATAAATTTCTTGAAGAGAAAATTACAAACGCTATTATAAGCGAGGACGAAATTTCCGATAAAGCAAGTTCAACGCTTGCGGATATACGCAGAAAAATTCGTACAGCATCCTCAAAGGCAAGAGAAGTGCTTGATAAAATTATTCACAGCACACAATATCTTAAGTATTTGCAGGACGCTATCGTAACTCAGCGTGACGGCAGATATGTTGTGCCTGTAAGAAGTGAATGCAGGGGCAATGTTCCGGGACTTGTGCACGATACTTCGGCAAGCGGTGCTACGGTATTTATTGAGCCGATGGGCGTTGTGCAGGCAAACAACGATATTAAACTTTTGCGTTCAAAGGAAGATGACGAAATCGAAAGAATTTTGTTTGAACTTTCGGCGAATGCAGGAGATTTTGCAGATGCAATCATAGCAAGCTACAAAAACCTTGCTATACTTAATTTTGTATTTGCAAAGGCAAACCTCGCATATAATATGAGAGCTTCAATGCCGATTATGAATGACAGGGGCATTGTGGATTTAAAACAGGCAAGACATCCGATTATAGACAAAGACAAGGTTGTACCTGTTGATATTGTTCTCGGAAAGAATTTTGATACGCTTGTAATCACAGGCCCTAATACAGGCGGTAAGACCGTTACATTAAAAACTCTCGGTTTGCTCACACTTATGGCTATGTGCGGACTTCTTGTGCCGTGCGCAGACAACAGCGAGCTTTCGGTATTCCGCAGGGTGCTTGTAGATATAGGCGATGAGCAGAGTATTGAGCAGTCGCTGTCAACATTCTCGGCGCATATGACTAATATTATTCAGATTATCAAACTTGCAAATTCAGGTTCGCTTGTACTGATAGATGAACTCGGTGCGGGTACCGACCCTGTCGAGGGTGCGGCGCTTGCAATTTCAATTCTTGAAAAATTAAGGGATAAGCATGCAAAAATTGCAAGTACAACCCATTATGCGGAATTGAAGGAATTTGCTTTGCGTACCGAGGGCGTAGAAAATGCTTGCTGTGAATTTGATGTTACAACTTTAAGACCGACATACAGACTTTTGATTGGCGTGCCAGGTAAGAGTAACGCTTTTGCAATCACAAAAAGGCTCGGTATGGATGATGAAATTGTTGAGAGAGCAAAAGAACTTGTTTCAAGTGAAAGCCGACAGTTTGAAGATGTTGTCGGTACTCTTGAAAAACGCAGACAAAGCCTTGAAAAGCAGATTGAAAACGCAAACCGCCTTACCGCAAAAGCAAACACAGAAAAGCAAAAGGCGGAAAATGAAATTCGCAGAGCAAAAGAGAATGCCGAGCGTGAAATTGAGAGAGCAAAACAAGAGGCACAGCGCATTATTTCAAGAACAAGAGCGCAGGCTGACGCTTTGGTGGAAGAACTTGATAAGGCACGAAAGGCAAAAGATATATCTGCCGAGGCTCGTGCAAAGCTCAAAAAGAATCTCAATACAATGGAAAATAATGCTGACCCTGTTATGAAAAAACAGTCGGACGGCGAAAAGTACAAATTGCCAAGACCGCTTAAGGTAGGCGACAGCGTGCTTATTTTTGATATTGACAAAAACGCAACCGTACTTGCGCCGCCGACAAAGGACGGAATGGTTCTTGTGCAGGCAGGAATTATCAAAACAAGAGTGAAAATTGATAATCTCCGACTTATTAAAGAGAAAAAGCAACAGCCGCCGCAGTATTCGGCAAAGAGAAATGTGCATAGTACGCTTGATGTGCGCCCGACTACCGAGGTAGATGTTCGTGGCGAAACTGCCTTTGACGCAATTATGATTGTTGACAAGGCAATCGACAATGCGGTGCTTATGAATATTAACCAACTTACTATTATTCACGGCAAGGGTACAGGCGTATTAAGAAGAGAAATTCAATCATTTCTTAGAACTCATAAAGCCGTCAAAAGTTTTAGACTCGGCGTTTTCGGCGAGGGCGAAAGCGGCGTAACTATTGTTGAGTTGAAATAATGGATTAAAATGCCGAAAACCTAAATTTATGCGAGTTTCCGGCATTTGCTTTATCAAATGACTCTGTTTGTGGGAGAGAGTAATTAATGCAAATGTAATTATTGAGAAGAACGGAAAGGAAAAATGATATGAAGAAATGCAAACTTCTATTATTTGATTTAGACGGAACTTTATTACAGAGTGACAAAACAATGTCAAGTAAAACATTATTAGCTCTAAAAAAATGCAAGGAAAATGATATATTGATAGGTGTCTCTACCTCTAGAAGTGAACAGAATTCTTTAGTGTATTTAAATGAATTAATGCCCGATATTTTAATATCGAGTGGAGGGGCATTGGTAAAATACAAAACAGAATATATTTATAGGGCAGAATTTTCCGAAGAAGAAACGAATGTGATGATTGACATGGCAAGAAATATTTGTGGAAATGATTGCGAAATTACGATAGACACAATAGATGCACATTATTGGAATTATAAAATAGATCCTAAGAAGTTGGATAAGAGCTGGGGAGATAGTATTTATACAGATTTTTCGGATTTTAACGAATGTTCATTGAAAATGTGTGTTGAAATATTTAATCAAGATAAAGCATATGAATTAGCTCATAGACTCTCTGATTGTGATTGTATTCGTTTCTCTGATGGATTTTGGTACAAGTTCACAAAAAAGAATGTGACGAAAGAAAACGCAATTATAAAGATTACGGAAGTATGTGGATTTAGTATAGATTCAATTATTGTTTTTGGAGATGACTATGCGGATATTGGGATGCTGGAATTATGTGGAATAGGTGTTGCAATGGGGAATGCAATTGATGAAGTGAAAGAGAGAGCTGATATTGTAATTGGTTCAAATGATGAAGATGGTATTGCGGATTTTATTGAGAATGAAATATTATAGATATGTAAATGGAGAGAAAATATGTTGAAAGTAAAATTTTATGATACAGTTAATGATGAACTATTGAGATTTGCAGTAGTAATCTCACAGAGTAACGGCAAGTGGGTATTTTGCAAGCATAAAGAAAGAGATACATATGAAGTACCGGGAGGACATAGAGAAGCCGGTGAGAATATTCTTGAAACTGCTAAAAGAGAATTGCAGGAAGAAACAGGTGCAGTCAGATTTGAGATAAAGCCAATCTGTGTTTATTCAGTAACAGGTAAAACCAGAGTAAATGATACAGGTGAAGAAACGTTTGGACTGCTTTGTTTTGCAGAGATAACAGAGTTTGCGAAAGAATTACATAGTGAAATGGAGAAAGTGGTTCTTATGGACGAATTGCCTGAGAACTGGACATATCCGTTGATACAACCGAAATTGATAGAAAAGTATTTACAGGAAAAATAATTCTATAATATGCAAAAAAGTCAATTTTAAAGCCGACCAATAAGCAATTATAAGCTTGTTGGTCGGCTTAGTTTTTATAAAGTATTAATCAATCGGAGTGAATCTCTGAATTTTTTTGCCGTCTTTTTCAATGATTTCTTTGAACATATCGTAAGGTCTTACCCAAAGTCCGCCGTCATTGTAAAGCGCTTTGTAAACTACAAGTTTTTCTCCTGTTTCGCTGTGCAGAGCAGTACCGATAACTTCATATTCATTTCCCTTGAAATGTCTGTATTTACCCGGCTTTACTTCTGTGTAAAAATGCTGTTCCTCAACCTGTGCATCTGTTGCTTCTGTATTTTCGACAGGTTTTGTAATTTCTACTGTAGAATTATCAGAAAAATCAACTTTAAAGCTGCCGTCGTTTACAACCAAAATTCTTGCAGAATACGGTTTCATATAAAGATTGTAGTAACCGTTTACATCAATAACCTCGTTATCGTTTAAAACATCTGTAAGTTTTGCGTTGCAGCCTGTGTCAAAATCTATCCATTCATCATGGTCTGTAAGGTTGAATGCAACAAATACAGTCTGATTATTTGTCCATCTTTTATAAACGAGCTTTTCGTTCATAATTTTTACATTTGCAAAGTCGCCGTACTTCAAAGCCTCAAGTGCAAGTCTGATTTTGCCGAGTTTTACAATATGGTCAAACAGCTGATAGTTTGGATTCGGAATACTGTCAAGGTCAAGACAAGGACGAAGTTCGTAATCGCTGTGGTTTGTTCTCATACCCTCAATGCCGTATTCACTGCCATAGTAAATTGACGGTACACCCGGCATTGTGTACATAAGGGTATAAACATTATTAAGGTGATTTTTGTCCTTTAATGAGCTTGCAATTCTGTTTACATCATGGTTATCTACAAAGTTGTAGGTGTAAATGTTTCTGTAAATACCGCCGTTTGCAAACTGACGGTTAAGCGAATGTGCAATTTCAAAATAATTATGGTCGTTGTGGCTTGAATAAATACCCTTGTAACACTCGTAGTTTGTTGCGGAATCAAGGGTTTCGCTGTTTGCCCAACGATTGTAGTCGCCGTGTGTAAGTTCGCCGTAAAGCCAAAAATCAGGCTTTTTAGATTTGCAGGTATTTCTTAATTTTTTGAAAAATTCTATGTCAATTACATCGGCAGCGTCAAGACGAAGTCCGTCAATGTCAAATTCGTCAATCCAAAATTCAGCCGCACCGAGAAGGTAGTTTACTACATCCTGATTCTGCAAATTGAGTTTAACAAGGTCATAGTGACCTGCCCAACCTTCATATGTGAACGGATCTCCTTTTGGACTTGAACCCCAAAATCCGAGATTTTGGAACCAACCGCAATACTGTGAATTCTGTAAATTCTGCTGTACATCTTTAAAAGCAAAGAAATCTCTGCCAACATGGTTAAATACACCGTCAAGAATAATTTTGATGCCGTTTTCGTGCAATGTTTTACAAATTTTTTTAAAGGATTCGTTATCACCCAAACGACAGTCAACCTTTTTGTAGTCGATTGTATCGTATCCGTGAAAACTGCTTTCAAAAAGCGGATTAAAAACAATGCAGTTAATGCTCATTTTTTTAAAATGAGGAATCCAATCATAAATCTTGTCAAGTCGGTAAACAAGCTGACCGTCATTTTGTTTTGGCGCTCCGCACCAGCCGAGCGGATATATATTGTAAATTACAGATTCGTTAATATAGCTCATAAATAGGCTCCTTTCAGTTCTGTTTTGCAGGACTTTGTACAAAACTGTATTAAGTATATCACAAAATTGTCTATTGTGCAACTGAAAATTATGTGTTATAATTAATTTTACAACAATAAATTGAGGTGTTCGGCACTGTGTGTTTGAATACTCGTATTTCGGAGGATATAAATGCTTAAAATTCCTGAAAACAAAACAAGAAAAAGATTCAGAATTGCACAGTGTATTTTTTATGCATTATTAGTTATGCTATGTTCTATGCCGTATATTCAGGGTGCAACTACAGACGGCAAATTTTTCTCTTACTCGGTGCTTGACCTTATGTCATTTATCGGCGGTACTGCAGACGGTACTCTCGGAGATGCATTTTTGAATTATGTAATGTATACTCCTATTTTAATTATTATACCGGTAATCGGATTTTTCTTTTGCCTTTTTGACAGAGAGAGAAACATAAAAAATATAGTATCTTTACTTTGTTGTGCGGCAGGCATTGTGGCCATACTTGCTATTGCAGGCGTTGCAATGAGCCTTGGTGCCATACTTTCAATTCTCATTTATCTTCTTATCTCATTTTTGACAACCATTGCTATATTTGCACGATTTACAAAAGATTCTTCTGACGACAACAAAAAGCAGAACATAAGAAAATAATTTAAAAAAATTACAGCCTTGATTGTATGTGAAAATACGGTCAAGGCTGTTTTTGTTATTAAAATTCATTAAATACCATATGTGCGGGAATATTGTCAAGTACAAGCGGTGCATCATAATCGTAACGCTTAAGTTTGCCGAACAATACGCCGAATGTGACGGAAGTGTTGTCCATCTGTGCAACCATAGCTTTATCGCCGATTTTGTTAGGTTTAAATGTTATGTCGACTGCTTCAATTCCGCCTTTGAAGTACCACGGACGGTCAATTCTGCCGTCATTATTTTTTACTTCGATTTTATATAACTTGTGCAATTCTCCGTTAAGGAAAAAGCTGTTCTCACTGCCGTTGCGGTTGTCGCCGACTCTGCTTGCAAGATTAAGCGAAAAACGGTTTTCGCCTCTCATATAATCTGCTGTAAGTCGCTGGTAGCTGTGAAGTCTTGGCTTTGAATAATATGTGCTGTCAATATAAACAGAGGTGTTTTCTTCTTTTAGCGTATATTGTGATTTGCCGACTTTTATTGTGCCGCTTGCGCTGAATACAGGCATAAAGCGTTTGAAATAAAAGTACTTTCTGTCACGCTCAAACGGTGCAACCTGGTCTAAAATATCACCGCTTTTGTCATCTATATTAAATTCAAAACTTAAATCTGCCTTTCCGCCGAAGTCATAGAAGTTACATTTTACGGTGCGTTCGTTTTTAACCTTTACTACGGCAAATTCAATGCGCTTGTCTGAAAAAACAAGCTGTCCGCTCTCTTTGCTTTCGGGAAGTTCTGTTCTGCCGAGAAGTTGTTTTTTGTAGGCAAAATCGGAAATTACATTGCCGTTTTTTAAATTTGCAAGCGCTATTTTTATGTAAAAATCAAGACCTGAGTTTTCTGTGGAAATATAAAGCGAAACTTCTCCCGTACTTAAAAAATAACTTACGCTCTCTTTTATGTGTTTATTCTGTTTACTTAGTTCTTTGTTAAAATTAAAATAAGGTTTTTTGGCCCAACCGGCACACATTACCTCTCCGTTTTCTTCAAAAATATTTTGTGGCATGGTATATTCATACTGCAAAATTATCCCTCCAAGTTTTTATGTGCATACAAATATACTATATCATAAACAGATAATGCTTTTCAAGAAAAATAACAAATTTGTAAGACGGTTATATAAAATATTTTTTGTAATATATTTTGTAAGAGAAGGGAGAGGTGTTTGTGAAAAAGTTTTTTGCTGTTTTTGTCTGTATAATTTGTTTTATTTTTTGCTCGTGTACTGCCAATACCTCCGGAGAAAGCTACGAGCTTACAAGTGAAAATTGGCACGGCGTGCTTAAAGGCGGTGCGGAGGTGAGTTTGAGCTTTTCTGATAATACCGCCAAACTTACTCTGAAATCGGGTGAGGACGAAATCACAATTGACGGTTTATATGTAATTGATGAAAACAGTTTTATTATATTTAATCAGGAGTTTAAGCAGAGCTACAATTTTGATTATACGGTAAGCGGAGATAAACTTACTCTCGGCTATTGCGGAAATCAAATTGAAATTGAAAAACAGGTCGAAAATTAATTTATATTTTTCAAATTAAAGAGCATTTTTATTGATAATTAGATTGTTTTGTGATATAATGCTAATTATTATGCGGTAGTATAGGCTAAAATGACGATACTGCGATTTTGGGAGGTAGTGCCTTGGTAATTTTCGGGATTGACCCCGGCTATGCAATAGTCGGTTGGGGTGCAATCGGTTTTAAATCAAATACCTATAAGGCACTCGGCTTTGGTGCGGTTGAAACGCAGGCAGGTATGGATTTTAATTACAGACTTGAGTATATTTATGATGAAATCTTTAATGTGCTTAATCGTTGCCGCCCCGATGCGCTTGCAATAGAAAAACTGTATTTTCAAAACAATCAGAAAACGGCAATTATGGTTGCGGAGGCAAGAGGAGTTATTCTGCTTGCCGCACAAAAGCTGAAAATACCGATTTACGAATACACGCCGTTGCAGGTAAAAACTGCCGTTACAGGTTACGGCAAGGCAAAAAAGCCGCAGGTTATGGAAATGACACGCAAACTTTTACATTTGTCGGAAGTGCCGAAACCCGATGATACGGCGGATGCACTTGCGATAGCTATTTGCCACGCTCAGGCGGCAGGTTCGGCACTTAGAAGAACGATGTTTGAAAGGAGAATAGGGGAATGATTTATTCGGTAAGAGGAAAACTTATACATACGGAAAATTCTGCGGCAGTAGTTGAGTGCGGCGGAGTAGGTTACCTTTGTCAGACTACAATGAATACCCTAAAAACGCTCAAACTTAATTCCGAGGTAACTCTTTATACCTACCTTAATGTGCGTGAAGATGCAGTCGATTTGTTCGGATTTGCAACTCAAAACGAACTTGCGACCTTTAAAACACTTATAAGCGTAAGCGGAGTCGGTCCTAAAGCGGGACTTTCTATTTTGTCCGAACTTACCGCAGAACAGGTAGCTATGGCTATAGCGACCGATGATATAAAAACAATTACAAGAGCGCAGGGCATCGGCAAAAAAATTGCCCAGCGCATTATACTTGAACTTAAGGACAAGCTTGCTAAATCAGAACAGACTCAATCGGGCAATGTACAAATGCCGCAGACTGCCGGCGGAAATGTTCCGAAGGCAATAGAGGCACTCGGTGTGCTTGGCTATACACCTGCCGATGTTTCGCCTGTTCTTGCAAATTTTGACGCAGGTTTGCCTGTTGAACAGCTTATAGCAATGACATTAAAACAGATGGGAAGAAATTGATAAATGAGTAAACCGGAGTTTTCGGATGAATTTGACTTTGAAAACAGAATACTTGATACATCAGAAATCCCTGAAGACAATATAGAGGGAGATAATCCTTTGCGTCCGAAAACCCTTTCAGAGTATATTGGACAGGAAACCGCAAAGGAAAATCTTAAGGTTTTTATTGAGGCTGCAAAAATCAGAGGAGAGTCGCTTGACCATGTACTTTTATACGGCCCTCCCGGACTCGGTAAAACAACACTTGCGGGAATTATTGCAAACGAACTCGGAGTCTCTTTAAGAATCACCTCCGGTCCTGCAATAGAAAAACCGGGTGACCTTGCCGCTTTACTTACAAACCTCAATCAGGGCGATGTGCTTTTTATAGATGAAATTCATCGTTTGAGCCGTTCGGTAGAGGAAATACTCTATCCGTCAATGGAAGATTTTTCAATAGATATTATTACGGGTAAGGGTCAGATGGCAGCTTCGTATCACTTGCCTTTGCCTAAATTTACGCTTGTAGGCGCTACAACAAGAGCAGGACAGCTTACAGCGCCCTTGCGTGACCGTTTTGGCGTAATTTTAAGACTTGAATTATACACGCCGCAGGAACTTGCGGAGATTGTAACACGAAGCGCAGGTATTCTTGATATAGAAATCAAACCTGACGGTGCGCTTGAAATTGCGTCACGCTCAAGAGGTACACCACGAATTGCAAACAGACTTTTAAAGCGTGTGCGTGACTTTGCACAGGTTATGTCTGACGGAATTATTACCTGCGATACGGCCCGTCTTGCTCTTGAAAGACTTGAGATAGACGAACTCGGACTTGACAGGAATGACCGACGACTTCTTGAGGCGATACTGAATTTCTATAACGGTGGTCCTGTTGGTGTTGAAACTCTCGCAGCGGCTATCGGTGAGGAAGCAGTAACCATTGAAGATGTTTATGAGCCGTACCTGCTGCAAATCGGTTTTTTAAGCAGAACACCGAGAGGCAGATGTATTACGGCGGCGGCTTGCCGTCACCTCGGATATGATTTTCCGAAAGGTGCTGTAAATGCAATGCCGACACAACCTAATCTTTTTGATAAAAACTCACAAAATTAATAAATACAACTTTTAAATACAACTTTAAATACAAAACTTGGAGGAAAAACAATTATGGGAAGACTTTTTGGAACAGACGGCGCAAGAGGCGTGGCTAATACAGAGCTTACAGCCGAGCTTGCAATGAATATAGGCAGAGCAGCCGCAATGGTGCTTGTAAACGATGAAGTTAAGCATCCGACGATTCTTATCGGTAAAGACACAAGACTTTCTGGCGATATGCTTGAGGGTGCGCTTATTGCAGGTCTTTGCTCGGTAGGTGCAAATGTTAAACTTTTAGGTGTAGTTCCTACTCCGGCAGTTGCTTATCTTGTAAAGAAATACAATGCAGATGCAGGTGTAATGATTTCTGCATCTCACAACCCGTTTGAATTTAACGGAATCAAAATTTTCAGTTCAGAGGGATACAAACTCCCCGATGACCTCGAAAACAGAATCGAAGAAATTGTACTTGACCACGCAGTTCCGTATGCGACAGCAAATGACGGCGAAATCGGCAGAGTAGATACTCTTGAGTCTGCAGTTGATGATTATATTAATCATGTTGCAGAGGCTGTCGGCGAAGATTTAAGCGGTATGGAAGTTGCTCTTGACTGCTCAAACGGTTCATCTTCAAGAACTGCCGAAAAGCTTTTTACAAAACTCGGCGTTAAGGTTCATATGCTTTTTGACGAGCCTGACGGTATTAATATCAACAAAGACTGCGGTTCAACCCATACAAAGAAATTACAGGAATATGTAAGCAAAAATAAGCTTAGTGCAGGTCTTGCTTTTGACGGTGATGCAGACAGATGTCTTGCGGTTGACGAAAACGGTAATCTTGTTGACGGTGACTTCCTCATTGCTATTTGTGCAAACGATATGATGAAGAACGGCAAACTTAAAAAGAATACAGCCGTAGGCACTGTTATGACCAATATGGGCTTTTCAAAATTCTGCGAGGCTAACGGCATTGATTTTGTTTCCACAAAGGTCGGCGACCGTTATGTACTGGAGTCAATGCTCCAGAACGGCTATAATATCGGCGGCGAGCAGAGCGGACATATTATTTTCCTCGACCACTCAACAACAGGTGACGGTGAACTTTCGGGTGCTATGCTGCTTTCAATTATGAAACGCACAGGCGAAAAACTAAGCGACCTTGCAAAGATTATGGAGCGTTATCCGCAGGTACTTATCAATGTTAAGGTAAGCAACGAGGGCAAACTTTCTTTCTATACGGATAAGGAAGTTAAAGCGGAAATTAATCGTGTAACGGAAATTCTTGGCGACACAGGCAGAATTTTAGTTCGTGTATCAGGTACGGAACCACTCGTAAGAGTTATGCTTGAGGGCGAAAATCTTGAGCAGATTCAGACTCTTGCAGAAGAGGCAGCACAGGTAGTAAGGGAAAGATTGGCATAATGCGTTTATCTGAAAATTGGAAGGATTATGAGCTTATTGACGCTTCTGACGGAGAGCGACTTGAGCGCTGGGGCAATATTATTTTAATTCGTCCCGATCCGCAGATTATCTGGTCAACAGAAAAGGAAAATCCGCTTTGGTATTCGGCTCACGCACGCTATCACCGCAGCAACAAAGGCGGAGGCAGTTGGGAGCAATACAAAAAAATCCCAGCACAATGGAGTATAAATTACGGCAGTCTTACATTTAACATCAAGCCTATGGGATTTAAACACACTGGTGTTTTTCCCGAGCAGGCTGTGAATTGGGACTTTGCCGCAGAAAAAATAAAAAAAGAGGGCAGACCTCTTAAAATATTAAACCTTTTCGGCTACACCGGCTGTGCAACGCTTGCGTGTATGAAAGCAGGTGCAAGCGTATGTCATGTAGACGCTTCAAAAGGTATGGTACAGTGGGCAAAAGAAAACGCTGTATCAAGTAATATTGCCGACAAACCCGTAAGATGGCTTGTTGACGATTGTGCAAAATTCGTTCAGCGTGAAATCAGAAGAGGCAACCGATATGACGGTATCATTATGGATCCGCCGTCATACGGAAGAGGTCCGGGCGGTGAAGTTTGGAAACTTGAGGAACAGCTCTATCCGTTGGTTGAACTTTGCAGACAGGTTATGTCAGATGACCCTGCTTTCTTTATTCTTAATTCCTACACAACAGGTCTTTCGCCTGCGGTTATGGAGTATTTGCTCGGCGTTTTGCTGAAAACAAAATTCGGCGGTAAGGTTTCAAGCAGTGAAATCGGATTGCCTGTAACTGACACAGGACTTGTTCTGCCGTGCGGCTCAACAGCTATCTGGGAGAAGTAATTAATGAAGTTTATCTCTATTCAAAATATATTTTTTTCTTATATGTCCGAAGACGAGGGCCAGCCTATAGTAAATGCAGTTGACGGTGTGTCTTTGGAAATAGAAAAGGGCGAGTTTGTAGCCTTGCTTGGTCATAACGGATGCGGAAAATCAACTGTCGCCAAACATCTGAATGCAATGCTTGTTCCCGACAAAGGAAAAGTATTTGTTGACGGCGACGATACGGCAGATGAAGAAAAAACTCTTGATATTCGTAAAAAGGTAGGTCTTGTACTGCAAAATCCCGACAATCAGCTTGTAGCAAGCGTTGTTGAAGAAGATGTTGCGTTTGGTCCGGAAAACCTCGGAGTTGAACCGTCTGAAATAAGGCGTAGGGTTGATGACGCACTGAAAGCCGTTGATATGTACGATTTCAGAAAAGACGCACCTTACAAACTTTCGGGCGGTCAGAAACAAAGAGTTGCTATTGCAGGCATACTTGCAATGCAGCCTGACTGCATCGTACTTGACGAACCTACCGCAATGCTTGACCCGAACGGCAGAGAAGAGGTTATGTCAACCCTTTTAAAATTGAATAAAGAAAAAGGTATTACCGTTGTGCTTATTACACATTATATGGATGAGGCGGTACTTGCCGACAGAGTAATTGTAATGGACAGCGGTAAGGTGCTCACAGAGGGAATACCCGACAATGTTTTTTCACAGGTTGAACTTTTGAAAAAGCACAGACTTGATGTTCCGCAGGCAACAGAGCTTGTCTACAGACTTATCGGCTGCGGAGCGAAAATTGACAAAATGCCGCTTGACAGTGACGAATGCGTCGATTTGCTTATGGAGGTGTTGAAATGAGTATCCTTGAACTAAAGAATATTTGCTACACCTACGGAGTAGGAACACCTTTTGAAAAAAAGGCGGTTAATGATGTCAGTTTTTCCGTAAATAAGGGCGAGCTTATCGGAATTATCGGTCATACCGGTTCGGGTAAGTCAACGCTTGTGCAAATGCTTAACGGACTTATGAAACCGACAAGCGGTCAGGTTTTGCTTGACGGAGTTGATATATGGGACAAGCCAAAGGAAATTCGTAAAATACGCTTTAAAGTGGGTATGGTTTTTCAGTATCCCGAATATCAGCTTTTTGAAGAAACCGTATATAAAGATATTTCTTTCGGCCCTTTCAACAAAGGACTTTCACAAGAAGAAATTGATAAAGAAGTTCGCAGAGCCGCAAAATTTACGGGCATAAAGGACGAACTTTTGTATAAATCACCTTTTGACTTGTCGGGCGGAGAAAAGCGCAGAGCGGCTATTGCCGGTGTAATAGCAATGGACCCTGATGTACTCGTGCTTGACGAACCGACGGCAGGACTTGACCCGATGGGCAGAGATGTACTTTTAAGTCAGATAGTACGCTATCACAAAGAAAGACAGAACACGGTTCTGCTTGTTTCTCACAGTATGGAGGACATTGCCCGTGTGGCAGACAGAATTGTGGTTATGAATAAATCAAAGCTCGTTATGTTTGACGAAACTCAAAAGGTTTTTGCGAGAGGTGACGAGCTTGAAAAAATAGGTCTGCGTATTCCGCAGATAACAAAAATAATGTCACAGCTCAGAAAAAGGGGAGTAGATGTACCTGAGGGCATACTGACTGTTGATTCAGCGGTTGATTACCTTCTTCCTCTTATAAAAAAGGAGGCAAGGTAATGGTAAGAGATGTAGCTTTCGGTCAGTATTTCCCCGCAAAGAGCCTTATACACAAACTTGACCCACGAGCAAAAATCATTATGCTTATTGCTTTTCTGGCGCTTGTGTTCTGCACATTTAACTATGCCGCTCTTGCCGTTGTGGCAGTATGCACAGCCGCTATAGTTCTTATGAGCGGAGTGCCTGTAAAGTTTTATTTTAAAAGTTTAAAAATTATTATTTTCATAGTAATAGTAACTTCAATATTAAATCTGTTTTACGGTACGGGAGATCCGATATGGCAGTGGGGAATAATTAAAATTACGGTAAACGGAATTAACCGTTCCGTGTTTGTAACGGTTAGAATTATTTGTCTTATTCTCGCAAGCTCTGCTCTTACTTTTACAACATCTCCGACAGAGCTTACGGACGCAATCGAAAGATTGATGAAGCCTTTAAATAAAGTACATTTTCCTGTACACGAAATTGCTATGATGATGTCGCTTGCACTGCGATTTGTGCCTACTTTGCTTGAAGAAACCGATAAAATTATGCAGGCGCAGAAAGCAAGAGGAGCAGACCTTGAGGGCGGTAATGTCATTGCACGAATAAAAGCATTGATTCCTATTCTTGTTCCGTTGTTTGTTTCATCGTTCAGAAGAGCGTATGACCTTGCAACAGCTATGGAATGTCGTTGCTATCACGGCGGCGAGGGCAGAACAAGAATGAAGAGTATTCATATGGCAAAACGAGATGTTATCGGTTTGATAACAGTTGGACTTGTAATTTGCGGAGTGGTTTTATGCAACATATTGATTCCGGCAGCACTTTAAGAAATTTTAAACTTACAATTTCATATGACGGCAGGCAGTTCCACGGTTGGCAGATTCAGAACAACGCAATGACTGTGCAGGAGGCTTTTCAGACTGCATTGTCTAAAATTATCGGTGATGATTTTGATTTAAAAGGGTGCAGCCGTACAGACAGCGGAGTTCACGCAAATATGTACTGTATAAGCCTTAAAACTTCACATCCGATTGCCGATGTAAGGTTAAAAGCGGCATTAAACCGATGGTTGCCGCTTAGTATTGCGGTGCTTGACTGTGAAGAGGCAGACATTGATTTTCACGCAAGATACAGTTGCACAAGCAAGGAATATATTTATAAAATATGGAACACCGAAGTGCGAAATCCTTTTCTTGACGGATACGCTCTTCATTACAGATATAAGCTCGATGAGCAAATGCTTAACAAAGCGGCTCAGGCTTATGTGGGTACTCACGATTTTACTTCTTTTTGCACTCTCGACAGCAGAGAAAAAGGAGATATGACACGAACAGTAAAAGCTTTTTCGGTTACAAGAGAGGGTAATCTTGTAACTATGAAAGTAGAGGCTGACGGATTCCTTTATAATATGGTAAGAATTATGGTCGGTACTCTTTTAAGAATTCAGCAGGGAAAGATACCTGTTGACGGAATTGCGGGTATAATCGAAAAAAAAGACAGAAAATTTGCAGGCCCTACAGCACAGCCCTGTGGTCTGTATCTTAACAGGGTTAATTACGATTAAGGGGTTATTTACCTGAAGGAGTGAACAGAAATGTTTTCCGGTAAATTTGAGAAATCTAAAGATAATTCAAAAACAAAATCAAAACCAAAGTCAAAAGGTCATCGCTTTGCTGAAACAAAAGCAAAAAAGACTGACCGTGATGTTATAAGTTACGAAGATGTACCGCTTGAGGACTATGAACTTGAAAAAACAGAAATGTCGCCTGCGGCAGTCAAGAAAATAATTATTTCCGTATGTGTGGTACTTGCGGCAGGACTTGTAGTATTTGCTTTTGCTAACAGGGACAGACTTTCGCCCGAAAGTATTGCAAACTGGTGGACATACGATGTACTCGGCAATGCGGGTAACGGATATCCCGTATCTATTACGGGAACAGAGGTTAATACAAATAACTTTGTGCTTTCTGACGGACACATAGCTTATGCATCTGATACTTCCTTTGTCACTTTAAATTCATCGGGAAGTGATATATTCAGTACACAGCTTAAGTATTCAAAGCCGATTCTCGTAAGCAACAAAAATATGTTCCTTACATATGACCTCGGCGGTAAAGGATACGAAGTAAACTCGCTTGATAAGCAGCTTTTTGCATCAAATACGGATGATGATATTTACACTGCCGATATTGCAGCTAACGGTGTATATGCAATTGTTACCGAGGGCAACGGTTATCTTTCTACACTTTTGGCTTTTAATAAAGATAATAACAGAATTTTTAAATATTCTTTTTCGGAATATTATATTACTTCGGTTACATTAAACAGTAACGGTACAGGCTGTGCCGCAACGGGTATAACTACTGAAAACGGTAAAGTTATTTCCGCAGTATATATGCTCGATTTTTCAAAGCAAGAGCCTGAACAGGTTATAAAAATTGACGGTGATGTAATTATCGCATCAAAATATTTGACCGACAACAGAGTTGCACTTGTGGGCAATACAGCGTCTTATGTTGTAAAAAAAGGCGATGAGAATTTTGTAACAAATTCTTATGAGTCAATGACACTTTCAAATTATTATTTTAATATGGATACATTGACATATGCGGTTGCACTCTCAAGAAGCGGCGACGGCAGAAGTTGCTCGGTTTATACATATGATTCAAACGGCTCTCAAAAATCTAAAATCGATACAGACAGCAAAGCTGACGCCATTTCGGTTTACAAGGACAAAATCGCTTTGCTTGACGGAAATACCGCAAATGTTTACAATACAAAGGGCGATAAAGTATTCGCAACCGAAACGGGCGCAGGTTCTAAAAATATAATTCTTTCTTCCGATACTACAGCTTATGTGCTGAGTGTAAATCAGATAAGATTTATTGAACTTAACAATAATCAGAAAGCAACCGAGAAAGTTGCGACTGATGATAAAGCCTAAAGAGGGGAATTTATGATACTTGACATAATTTTTCTTGCTGTTATAATTATCTTTATTATCAGCGGAGCAATCAGAGGTTTTGCAAGAGCAATTATGAATATAGCTGCGGTTGTAGCTTCGGCTATACTCTCAAATTTGCTTTCTGGTGTAATATCGGACTGGATTTTTAATTCTTTTGTCAGAAATGATTTAATAGCAAACCTCAACAATGCGGTAACAAATACAGAAATTTCCGTAAACAGTGCACTCGGCGATTTGCCGGGATGGGTGTCTTCTGTAGTTTCTTTTTTCTGCAACCTGTTTAATTTTGATGAACAAAGACTTGTAGATTGCTTTGTGGGAACGGCATCAACAGCTAAACTTACAGCCGTTCAGGTTACCGATAATTTTGTAAAACCTATTGTAACGGGTATATTCTCATTTTTTATTGCAATAATATTATTTATACTTCTGATAATTATTTTTAAATTGATTATTAAACTTGTAAATAAATTATTTGAATTACCTGTAATAAGTCCGATTAACAGAGTGCTCGGCGGTGTTTTCGGTGCTGCCGAGGGTATAGTTGTTGCTTTAATATGCCTTGCAGTGCTTGCGGTAATAATGGACTTTACAAATTCAACCGCTGTGCTCAATGAGGGAATAAGCGGAGTTGCTTTTTCAATTTTCAAACGCTGAATATAATAAAGGGGAATGAAAATGGACAACGAAAATAAAAAGATAATTAAGCAAAAATCAGATTTATGGACAGTACCGAACATACTTACATATTTGAGATTTGCACTTGTCGTACCGTTTGTTATTTTGTTTTTAAATGAAAAATATTTGGAGTCAGCAATATGTATTGGTTTGTCGGGTATTTCGGATTGTCTTGACGGATTTTTTGCAAGAAAATTAAATCAGGTAACTCAACTCGGAAAGCTGCTTGATCCTATTGCGGATAAAATTACTTTAATTTCGGTTATGTTTTGTATGGCTTTTTATGCGCCTAATGTAATACCGATTCTTGTAGTCTTAATAGCAAAAGATGTGGCAATGCTGATTGGCGGTGTTTCTCTTTTAAAAAGGAAAATAACTCCTCCTGCCGCCGAATGGTTTGGTAAACTTGCAACAATAGTTTTTTATTTTGCTGTATGTATAATAGTCTTTTTAAAGGCGGTTATAAATTACGAAAATTTGTTAATAGACGATATTTTACTTTCGATTACAGCTGTTGTTATGCTTTACGCTCTTTACAGATATGCTAAAATTTTTATGGCACTTATAAAAGAGGACAAGGCAAAAAAGAAAGAAAAAAGCAAACAATAATCTCATTTTACTAAAAAATTTAGAAAAAACGACAAAAAAGAATTGCAAAATTTTCTGTTATGATATATTATATATGGTAATAGATTTAAATAGTGTTTAATTTTAACGATGTTTAAACTTGCGGTATTGTTTATCGCTTAAATAATTTATGTATAAAGGAGCAGACTATGCTTTGTAGCAGATGCGGAAAACGACCTGCTGTCGTTTTTGTTTCAACAAACAATCCACAGGATGAAGCCACAAAGGGTTATTGCCTTACTTGTGCAAAAGAGCTTGGCATAAAGCCTGTTGAGGACTTAATAAATAAGATGGGAATTTCAGATGATGATCTTGAAAATGTGCAGGATCAGATGGATTCCCTTATGGAGAATATGGGTGAAAACGGCGACCTTTCTCAACTTATGCAGCAGCTTGGTGCAGACAACCTTGCTGAAAGTATGGGCGAGTTAGGCGAAGACGGAGGCAGTGAGGACGATGATTTCTCACACGGCGCACCGACATTCCCGGCTTTCTTCAATAATATTTTCGGTGCTAAAAACGGTGAAAACAATACCGACGGTTCCGCTAAGAGCGGCGGCAAAAAGAAAGAGAAAAAAGATAAAAACAGAAAACACCTCAACCTTTATTGTGAGGATCTTACCAGAAAGGCAAGAGAGGGCAAAATTGACAATATTGTCGGCAGAGATAAAGAAATTGAGCGTGTTATTCAGATTCTTTCACGCCGTACAAAGAATAACCCTTGTCTTATCGGTGAGCCGGGTGTAGGTAAAACAGCGATTGCAGAGGGGCTTGCTTTAAGAATTGCAGACGGCAATGTTCCGCAGCGCCTTAAGAATAAAGAAATTCATCTTCTTGACCTTGCTTCACTTGTTGCGGGAACACAGTTCAGAGGACAGTTTGAAAGCCGTATTAAAGGACTTGTTGCCGAAGTTAAGGAAAACGGAAATATTATTCTTTTCATTGATGAAGTACATACACTTGTCGGTACAGGTGATAATGAGGGAACAATGAATGCTGCCAATATTCTTAAACCCGCACTTTCAAGAGGCGAGGTTCAGGTTATCGGCGCAACCACATTTAACGAATACAGAAAATACATTGAAAAAGACTCTGCGCTTGAGAGGCGTTTCCAGCCTGTAAAGGTAGGCGAGCCTACTATTGCACAGACTGTTGACATTATTGCAGGCGTAAAAGGATATTATGAACAGTATCACCATGTTACTGTTGATAATGAAATTGTACGCAAGACTGTTGTGCTTTCAGAGAGATACATTACAGACAGATTCTTACCTGATAAAGCAATCGACCTTCTTGACGAAAGCTGTGCGTGTGCCGCTCTCCGTAATAAAAATATGGAAAAACACGACAAACTTATTGACGAACAGCAAAAACTTAATTTGCAGAAAGAGGCAATCTCCACTGCTGATGAAATCGACTACGAAAAACTTGCAAATGTAAATACCGCTCTTGCAAGAGTTGATTCTGAACTTTCAAAAATTGACCCTGAAACCCTTGTTTCTAAGGTTACAGAAGAAGATATTGCTACAGTAATCGAATTGTGGACAGGTATCCCTGCATCAAGAATCAGAGAAAACGAACTTGCTAAACTTGCAGGTATTGAAGATGCTCTTAAAAAGAAAATTATCGGTCAGGACGAGGCGGTGGAAGTTCTCGCATCTGCAATTAAACGCAGCAGAGTGCAAATTTCTCCAAGACGCAGACCTGCATCGTTTATTTTCGTAGGTCCTACAGGCGTCGGTAAAACCGAACTTGTAAAGGTACTCAGTCAGGAACTTTTCGATACTCCCGAAACTCTCATACGACTTGATATGTCGGAATTTATGGAGAAACACTCCGTGTCTAAGATTATCGGTTCACCTCCGGGATATGTAGGTTATGACGAGGCAGGACAGGTTACGGAAAAAGTAAGACGCAGACCGTACTCCGTACTTCTTTTCGATGAAATCGAAAAAGCACATCCTGATGTACTCAACATTCTTCTTCAGATTCTCGATGAAGGTAAAGTTACAGATGCGCACGGCAGAGCAGTAAACTTTGAGAATACTGTAATTGTAATGACTTCTAATGCAGGTTCGGCAAATAAAGAGAATGCTCTCGGCTTCGGTAAGTCATCGGAAGAGGCGTCTAAAGAAAAGGTAATGAAGGCTCTTTCAGAGTTTCTTCGCCCAGAGTTTATTGCCCGTGTTGATGAAATCATTGTATTTAACAGCCTTAAGGAAGATGATTTTGTAAAGATAGCCAACCTTATGCTTTCAGAGTATGTTCCTACAATGGAAGAAAAGCACATCAAATTTAGCTTTGATGAAAAGGCTTGCGAGTACCTTGCAAAAAAATCTTGCAACGGCAGCAGTGGTGCAAGAGATCTTAGAAATACTATCAGAAGAGAAGTAGAAGAAAAGATTGCCAACGCAATGATAGAGGCAGGCTCGGCATCGCTTTCAGCAATTAATATTACATCTGACGGCGAAAGCATTAAACTTGAGTCGGTTTAATAAATTTATTTATAGTTAATAATTAAAGGAGCTGTAAAAAACAGCCTAAATAAAAAATGACTGCATTTCTACCTTTCGGTTATAATGCAGTCGTTTTTTTATTTGATCTTATTTGCTAAGAAAATCAGAATTTAATTTTTTCTGCAATGTACTCGTTAAGTTTGTCGATAGCAACTCTTTCTTGAGCCATTGTGTCACGATCACGGACTGTCACGCAGCCGTCATCAACTGATTCAAAGTCATATGTGATGCAGAACGGTGTACCGATTTCGTCCTGTCTTCTGTAACGCTTACCGATTGAACCTGCATCATCGTAATCAACCATAAAGTCTTTGGCAAGCATATCATAAACTTCCTGTGCTTTATCGTTGAGCTTTTTAGAAAGAGGAAGAACAGTTGCCTTGAACGGTGCAAGTGCAGGGTGGAGGTGGAGAACAACTCTTGTGTCTTTCTCGTCGATAACTTCTTCATCGTAAGCCTCAACCACAATTGCAAGGAACAGACGCTCAACACCGAGTGACGGTTCAATTACATATGGAATGTACTTTTCGTTTGTCTGTGGGTCAAAGTATTCAAGTGACTTGCCGCTTGTGTTCATATGCTGTGTGAGGTCGTAGTCTGTTCTGTCTGCTACACCCCAAAGCTCGCCCCAACCGAATGGGAAGAGATACTCAAAGTCTGTAGTAGCTTTTGAATAGAAGCAAAGCTCTTCTTTTGCATGGTCACGAAGTCTTAAGTTTTCGGCTTTCATGCCAAGTGAGTAGAGCCAGTCACGGCAGAAACCTCTCCAGTATTCAAACCACTCAAGGTCTGTACCCGGCTTGCAGAAGAACTCAAGTTCCATCTGCTCAAATTCACGAACACGGAAAATAAAGTTGCCCGGTGTAATCTCGTTTCTGAAAGACTTACCGATCTGCGCAACGCCGAAAGGTACTTTCTTACGGCTTGTTCTCTGAATGTTTGCAAAGTTTACGAAAATACCCTGTGCAGTTTCCGGACGAAGATAAATTTCGTTTTTGCTGTCCTCTGTAACACCCTGGAATGTTTTAAACATAAGGTTGAACTGACGAATATCTGTAAAGTTGTGCTTACCGCACTGTGGGCAAGGAATTTGCTTTTCTTTAATATATTCAGTCATTTTCTCGTTTGACCAGCCGCTTACATTTGTACCGTCAAAATCTTCGATAAGGTTGTCTGCACGGTGACGGGTTTTACATTCCTTACAATCCATAAGCGGGTCAGAGAAACCGCCGAGGTGACCCGAAGCTACCCATGTCTGCGGATTCATAAGAATTGCAGAGTCAAGTCCTACATTATACTTGTTTTCCTGAACAAACTTTTTAAGCCAAGCCTGCTTGATATTATTCTTGAGAGCCATACCAAGTGGGCCGTAGTCCCATGTGTTTGCAAGTCCGCCGTATATTTCCGAACCCGGATATACAAAGCCTCTGCCTTTACAAAGAGCAACAATTTTGTCCATAGTCTTTTTTGAATTGTCCATATCTGTAACCTCATTTCAAATATTTACAAAATCATATACATAAAATTATACTATTAAATAATACTACAAACTGCCGCTTATGTCAATTAAAATGTAGTAATATACTTTTATTTAGTTGTTAAAATAGTTGTTAAATTAGTTGTTAAAATTTCGATAAAAAATTTATTAATTTATATAAAATACCTTGCATTTCTTTAAAAAATAGTGTATAATAATTATACTCACAAATTTGAGTAAATAAAAGGAGGATTTTCCAATGAGAAAAACAAATAAGGTTCTCAGTCTTACAGTTGCAGGACTTATGGCATTTTCTACATCTGCCGTAACCGCTTTTTCAGTATCAGCAGCTGAAGATGTAACCGAAACAAAAATTTATTTTGAAGTTCCGACCGAGATTTGGGCAGACGCTTTAGTAAAAACAGATGTAAGTGCACTTAAGGTTTACGCTCATACATATGCAGTTGCCGGAGACCCTGATTATAAGGAAACGTCATGGCAGACAAAGGGTGAGGTCTGTAAATATGTCGGTGGCAACATCTATTCGTACGATATTGATGCAAAATATAAAAGAACGCTTAAAGATGGTGCGGATTATGTAGCTATTTTCTCAATTGTAGGCGACAAGGGCTATCAGACATGTAATGTAACCATGGGCAAGTCATGCTACGGCGATACAATCGTTGTTACAGGCGAAACATACGAAAACTCTCAAGACTCACAGAAAAAGGACTATAGATCAGTTTGGAAGAGCGAGGCTAATGCCGCTGTTTACGGTCCTAAGCTCGAAATCACATCAACAGGTCGTGTAGTAGGCGAGAGCATTCCTACAAGTATCACAGCTGAAGAAATGGTAGCTCAGTTCCTCCATGACTATGGTGTAAAGAATGCTTCTATCCTTACTCCTGAAAAGGTACAGGAGACTTGTGCAAACGAGTTCATCAATGCAGCTCCTAAGGATGTTTACGATTTATATGTATCTAAGTATGCCGACGAGCTTGCTGATCCTGAAGCATATCCTAACACAGCATCTGCTGAAAAAATTGCTGAATACCTCGGCGTTACACCTGAAGCTGAATCTACATATGTAGTAGCAGGTTCAGAAGAGATTTGCGGTGTTTTATGGAAGGGCAGTCCTGCTGAAGCACCTGAAAATGTAATGACAAAGAATGCTGACGGTACATATACAAAGGTATTTAGCGGAGTTGCTCCTGCTGAAAAGCTCCAGATTAAAGTTGTAGAAAATACAGCTGACGGCGAGCAGAACTGGATTGGCGATGCTACAGGCAATAATATAACATTTGATGTAACAGATACATGTGATGTTACTGTTACATACAACCCATCAACAAGCGAAATTACAGTAACAGGCGATGCAGTAAAGCTTGTTACAGATATTGTAATCACAAGTATGCATGCTGTTGGTAACGGTGATCCTGATGATGAATCATGGTTAAACGGTGCAGCTTGGGATGAGACAGCTAATGAGATGGAGCAGGTTGCAGATAAGGTTTATGAGATTACATATCACAATGTAACTGCGTTTGACAACTACCAGGTTAAGTTCGCAGCTAACGGCACATGGGCTGACAGCTGGGGCGGTGCAGAAGAGAAATTCACACCTGAATCCGGCGTTGCATTTGACGCTGTATACAATGGTGAGAACCTCACTGTAAATGTACCATATGAGCTTGCTGATGTAACACTCAGAATTGACCTTTCAAACTTCAACTATGCTACAAAGACAGGTGCAGTTGCAACTGTTACTGTTACAGATGCTGTACCTAAGACATATATTGGCGATGTAAACGGCGACGGCAAGATTGATGCTAACGACATCACAACTCTCCAGATGTTTATTGCTAAATATGCTGATGTAACTGTTAATGAGGCAGTTGCTGATGTTGACGGCAATGGCAAAATCAATGTTCTTGATGTAACTGCTATCCAGAAGTATGTTGCAGGCGGTTTTGACGGAACAGGCAATGCAGGCAAGGTTCTTGAGGATATTGCTTAATCTGCTGATTAAATAAAATAATTTATTAAATTTCAGGCGATGGCTCAGGCTGTCGCCTGTTTTTTATAAAAAAATAATACATTTAAAATAATCTCTCGGTTTAAAGTTGACTTTAAGTTGTAATATAATATTGTAAAAATAAAGTATATTATATCTATCATATTGGTGGTACTTATGTCAAAGCTTTTAACTGTATATTATTCGCAAATTGTAAAATGAAGATGAAAGAATAAAAAAGAATATCCATAGAAACGATTTCGTAGTAGAATTAAGTTACCACACAAAAATCCGAAAGGAATCGTCACTATGGATACACTTAATTTTACACCATCACAAGAAAGGTCAACATTTAATAAGAGAAGAACGATACTATATATCAATCAGGCTTAATATAGACCACCGTTCGGTTTACAAAATAGCAAAAGAACTTCATAGTCCATACAATACAATCAAACAAGAGGTACAGTGTGGAACGGAGTATTTGTATACAGGAATGGATTTTATGTGTGACGGCGGAGCAACCGCAAGTTATTACTACGGCCCATTAAAACCGAATAATTGATAAAACACAACTGTCAAAAAGATAGCAGCGTTTTTTATATTTTACTTGATTTTATCGGCATTTTAGGCTATACTTTTATTAAATGAAAAAAAGACAGGGTGATATTTTTGGCTGATAAGAATAAATCTGTTCAGAACGAATTTAACGAAGACGGCGCTTTGATTGCTTTGACAGACGAAAACGGCAAAGAAGTTGTTTTTGAAATTCTCGGCGTTGTTGATTATGACAATGATGAATTTGCTGTTTTGATTGAGAACAGCGCAAATGCTGATGAGGTTGTTATTTTCAAGATTCAATCTCTTGATGATGAAAACGAAGAATTTGTCAGCATTGAGGACGAAGAGCTTTTGAATAAGGTTTTTGAGCTTTTTAAAGCTCAGTATGACGGCTATATGAAATTTGAATAATGCCAATTATTAAACGGATTTTTAATAATTGAAAATGTATTGATTCTGACTTGCCAAAAGCCGATTTTTATCTGACTGTTGGCAAGTTTTTTGTATGGAGGTCATTGTGGATTTATTAAAGGACAGTGTAAAAAATTTATATTTCAGGTATCTTTTTCCGTCAATGGGCAGTGCTGTTGTAGCGTCTGTATATTTGATGACTGACGCTGTTGTAATAGGCAAAGGAATTGGCGATAACGCACTTGCGGCGCTCAATATGACAACCCCGATAATCAGCTTTATGCTGTCAATCGGTATATTGTTTGGTATTGGCGGCTCGGTGTTATTCAGTGTACATAAGGGTACGGGTGATGAAGAAAAAGCAAATAAATGCTTTACCACAGCTTTGCTCGGTGTTTTGACGGCTGCGATAATTATTTGCGTGTTATTTAATATTTTTGACAAGCAAATACTTTCGCTTATGGGTGCAAAAGACGAACTTTTTGATTTGGCTTTTGATTATGTACGGTTTTATTACTATTTTGCAATTCCGAGTGTGTTGGTTAATTTTTGTTCCGCTTTTGTACGAAGTGACAAAGACCCTAACCGTGCCATGATTGCTGTTACAGCTGGCGGAATTGTCAATGTAGTGTTCGACATTGTTCTTGTTTATCCTGCGCAGATGGGAATGGCAGGTGCGGCTATTGCGTCGGTATCGGGTATTACGGTGCAGTTATTGGTTTGTCTTACTCATTTTCTTTCAAAGAAAAATACAATCAGAATATCTAAACCGATTAAGGTATTAAAAAATACTTTTCAAATTCTAAAAGGCGGTTTGTCAGGATTTATTACCGAACTTTCAAATGCGATTATTATATTTGTATTTAATTTACAATTGTTAAATTATTGCTCAAATGCGGAGCTTGCCGTGTATGGTGTTCTTGCAAACTGTGCAATACTTTTCAATGCTTTGTTTGTGGGTGTAGGTCAGGCTGTACAGCCTGTTTCGGCATTCAATTTTGGTGCAGGGCAGAACGACAGAATTGCAAAATTGCGCAGATATGCTTACACAACGGTGCTGATTATGGGCGTTATTTTTTCATTATCGGGAATACTTTTCCCTGAATTTGTCGCATCTTGTTTTATCGACCTTACAGATGCAACACGAGAGGTAACTAAAACCGCTATGCCGATTTACTTTATTGCGTTCTTTGCAATGGGTGTAAATGTGCTTTCAACCTACTATTTCCAGTCATTGATGAAAGGCGGTTATTCGCTTGCGGTGTCAATGCTTAGAAATATTATTATAAGTTCGGTTTTGCTTATTACATTGCCTATGTTTTTCGGCGGTTTTGCAATATGGTTTGCAATTCCGATTACCGAGGCAGTTGTTGCGGTTATAAGTTTTATATTACTAATTAAGAACAATAAACAAATGAAATCAAAAGTATAATGGAGAAAATATGGACTATTCAAAAGTATTATCACAACAGTTTCAAATTAAAGAAGAGTATGCAAAGAACATAATTTCTTTGCTTGATGACGGCAATACAATTCCGTTTATTGCCCGCTATCGTAAAGAAATGCACGGCTCAATGGACGACCAGCTTATTCGTGAATTCAGCGAAAAACTTGAGTATCTGCGTTCTCTTGATAAAAGGAGAGAGGAAATTCGCACCCTTATTGACGGTCAGGAAAAACTTACCGACGAAATAAGTCTTGCGCTTGACAAGGCGGAAACTCTAAGCGAACTTGAAGATATTTACAGACCTTATCGACCGAAGAGAAAGACAAGAGCCTCTGTGGCTAAGGAAAAAGGACTTGAGCCGCTTGCCGAAATTATCCTTAAGCAGGAGAGCAAATGTGACCCTGTTGCTGTGGCAGAGGAGTATGTTGATGAGGAAAAAGGCATTGCAAATGTTGAAGACGCATTGCAAGGCGCAATGGATATTATTGCGGAAACGGTTTCGGATAATGCGGAAATCAGAAAGCGCATAAGAAACCTTGCGAATGTGAACGGTGTAATTTCTTCCGTTGCCGTAGATGCAGAAAAGGACAGCGTTTACAGACAGTATTACGACTACAAAGAGCCTGTTAAAAAGATTGCCGACCACCGTTTGCTTGCTGTAAACAGGGGCGAGAAAGAGGGATTTTTAAAAGTCAGCGTTGAAATGGATACCGAAAGACCGCTTAATTCGATTGCAAAGGTTATGATTACCAATCCTGCCTGTGCGTGTGCAGACATTGTAAAAACCGCTTGCGAGGATGCATACACAAGACTTATTTTCCCGTCTATTGAGCGAGAAATCAGAAATGATTTAACGGAAAATGCCTGCGAAAATTCAATGAAAGTTTTTGGTGTAAATCTTCGTCAACTGCTTATGCAGCCGCCTGTTAAGGGCAAAACCGTGCTCGGACTTGACCCGGGCTACCGTACAGGCTGTAAAGTAGCGGTTGTTGATGGCACGGGAAAGGTACTTGACACAGCGGTAATTTATCCTACACATTCAGAGGCAAAGGTCAAAGAATCAAAGCAAAAACTTTTGCAGCTTATTAAAAAGCACAATGTAGATATTATTTCAATCGGCAACGGCACAGCAAGTAAGGAAACCGAAATGTTTGCGGCAGATGCAATCAAAGAGGCTGACCACCCCGTTTATTATATGGTAGTCAGCGAGGCAGGCGCTTCGGTTTATTCGGCATCAAAACTTGCGGCAAAGGAATTACCGCAGCTTGACCTTACACTCAGAAGTGCGGTTTCCATTGCAAGAAGATTACAAGACCCGCTTGCAGAGCTTGTAAAAATTGAACCAAAGGCAATCGGAGTCGGACAGTATCAGCACGATATGCCGCAGAAAAGACTTGGCGAAACACTTGACGGTGTGGTTGAGGGTTGCGTAAACTCTGTAGGCGCCGACCTTAACACAGCATCTCCTGCATTGCTTTCAAGAATTTCAGGTCTTAACAGTACGGTTTGCAATAATATTGTTGCTTATCGTGAGGAAAACGGTGCGTTTACTTCTCGTGCCGAATTAAAGAAAGTTCCAAAGCTCGGACCAAAGGCTTTTGAGCAGTGCGCAGGCTTTTTAAGAGTACCTGAAAGCAAAAATCCACTCGATAACACAGGTGTTCACCCTGAAAGTTATAAGAGTGCGAAAGAGTTGCTTGCACTTCTTGATTATTCGGATAAAGAAATTAAAGAGGGTAAATTTACCGATTTGGCAAACAGAGTTGCGGCAAAGGGAACAAAAAGCCTTGCCGATACACTTAAAATCGGTTTGCCTACTCTTGACGATATTGTAAAGGAGCTTTCAAAGCCAGGCAGAGATCCCCGTGACGAACTGCCTGCACCAATGCTCCGTTCCGACATTCTCGACATCAAAGACTTAAAGCCTGATATGGTGCTCAAAGGAACTGTCAGAAATGTAATTGACTTCGGTGCATTTATCGACATTGGTGTTCATCAGGACGGACTTGTTCATATCTCGCAGATTTGCGATAAGTACATTAAGCACCCGTCGGAGGTTCTCAAGGTTGGCGATGTGGTAGATGTAAAAATCATAAGCGTTGACCCCGAAAAGAACAGAATCAGCCTTACAATGCGCTTCTAAGCATAACAAATAAGCCACTTTATCGTATGATAAGGTGGCTTTAATAATTTGCAAACGGCTGTCTAAATAAGTGACAGCCGTTTAAGTTTGGTTATTTAGTTGTTTTGTGCAAGGTAGGTTTGCAGCGCTGTAACATCATTGACAGTCAGCTTACCGTCATTGGTCATATCAATACTGTCAAACAATTGCTTGTTTGTTTCGTCAATAAGCGGTGAACCGTCAGTATTCTTGTTGCCGGCAATATGCATTTGCAGATATGTAACATCTTTAATATTTACGGTACCGTCTTGGTTAGCGTCACCTGTGAGAATTTGCTCGCCCAACGAAATAAATTCAAAACCGTTTTCCTTTGCATATGTTTCGGCGGCAGTGTTTGAATATCCTGTTATTTTAAAATCTTGTATTGAATTCTCTTCGCCGTATTCATAATCTTCTTCATCAAAAATGTTTCCTTGGTAGCCGAATGCATTTTTACCAATTTCTTTAACTTTTGCAGGTATAGTAACCGTATTTAATTTAGGGCAATTATAAAAAGCTCTGTTTTCAATTTTAATTTCTTTGTTAGGGATAGTTACTTCCTGCAAATTTTGACAGTTGTTGAAAGCGTATTCTCCTATACTTTCAAGACTTGCAGGCAATTCGATTTTCTGAATAATTGTTGATTGAAAAGCGCCTTTACCTATGGATGTAACATTATTTGAAATGTTAATGTCTGAAAGATTATAGCATCTAGAAAAAGCGTAATCTCCGATATATTTTATATGATTGTCTATGGACACACTTTTTAGATTAATACAACAAGAAAAAGTTCCTTCTTCAATAGTTGCTATTCTTTTTGGTATATTTACCGTTTCTATGCCAGACAGAAAAAATGTATATTTACCAATATATTCTACACTTTCAGGAATTGATAAACTTTTTAATGAAATTTCTTGAAATGCACTTTCGTCTATATATTTTAAATTGTTAGGAAGATTTAATTTATTTAATTTACAATTGCTAAATGATGCTTTTGCTAACTTTGTAACAGTATTTGGAACCGTATATGTAGTTTCATTTTTGCCATAAGGATAGCACAGTAACTCTGTTTTGCTTTTATTAAATAATACTCCGTTTTCTGAACTAAAATATTTATTTTCATTAGCGACAGTTATGTTTTTTAAGCTTTCTGAAGAAAAGTTTAAAGCGCAGTCGCCTATTATCTCTACACTTGCAGGAACTGTTATACTTTCCAAATTTTCATTTCCTTTAATAGCGCTGTCAGCGACAAGTCTTGTACCGTCTTTTATAGTAAAATTACCATTTATTTCATTATCGGCGCCAATTAAGCAATTACTGATATAGTATCCGTTATTTACTTTTGAACAAACAGAGAAATCAAAAGCATCTCTGCCAATACTTTTTACACTTGTTGGTATTGAAATATTTTTTAAGTTACTACATAAATAAAACGCATTTTCTTTTATGGTTGTTACACCGTTAGGTATAACAATACTATTTAAATTGCTTGTACCCATAAAAGCAGTAGATTCAATAATTTTAACACCGTCAGGTATTATATAAGATGTAGCGGAGTTTTCTTTTGGATAAGCTAAAAGTACAGTTTTATCTTTACTGAATAAAACTCCGTTTATAGAGGTATAGTTTAAATTGTTTTTGTCAACCTCTATCTTATTAAAGCCTGAAAATTTAAAAGCATTTGGTTTTATATCAGTTATGCTTGCAGGGATATGTAAACATCCCAAGCCTGTTAGTGCAAAAGCATTTTTACCAATAGTTGTAACAGTCAGACCGTTAATTTTTGCCGGAATTGTAACATTTTCTTCTTCACCGATATATCTTGAAATGCAGATTGTATTATCATAAAGCACCTTATATTGATAATTGCCACTTGTTAAAGTTGAATTTACCGACATAACAGCCGCATCATTTCCGACTGTAGCCGCACTTACAGGCAAAACGGAAAATGAACTTGACAATATAAGTGCCGACAGCAGAATTGCTGCAAATTTCTTTGTTTTTCTCATTAATTATACCACTCCTTATGGAAAAAATAATTGTAACAACTGTCAATTGTTTATTTATATTTTAAGACTATTTGTCCTAAATGTCAATAGGTTATAATGTCCTATTTTATAATTGAATCGGTGATAAAAGTGAAACTAAGAATTAAGGACTTGCGTGAAGATCATGACCTAACGCAAAAGCAGATTGCAAATGTACTTATGTGCGACCAATCGTTATATTCAAAATACGAAAGGGGAGAGCGTGAAATTCCGTTGTCCCTGCTTATTGTGCTTGCCGATTTCTATAAAACAAGTCTTGATTATCTTACCTGTCGCACCAATAATCCCAAAATCTTAAAATGAACAGCAAAAAGCGGTATCGAAAAACGATACCGCTGTATTTTATGCTATATTAAATTACTCAATACCAAGTAGCTTTTTAGATGCGTCTACAAGACTGTCTTTAATGCTTTCTGCATCGTTGAAGTCTTTTCCGACTGCTGTGATGTAAGCCTTAATCTTTGGCTCTGTACCGCTCGGACGAATAATTACACCGTTGTCACCCTCAAGACCAAATGAAATTACATTTGAAGTCGGGAGATCAATAGCAGTCTTTTCGCCGGTTACTGTGTCAAGCTCATACTTAAGGAGATAGTCGGAAACCTTAACAACCTTTTTGCCGTCAATTTCAGTAGGAATATTCTCTCTGATTTCAGCCATAATGTTGTTCATCTTCTCCATACCTGCCGCACCGTCAAATTCAAATGCAGATGTATGGTTGAGGTAGTAGCCGTACTCCTCATAAAGTGAGTCAATAACCTGTGCAAGTGACTTGCCATGTTTCTTATAGAAAGCAGCCATTTCGCAAACAAGCATTGATGCAACTACTGCGTCCTTATCACGAACATAAGTACCTGCAAGGTAGCCGTAGCTCTCTTCAAAGCCGAATACATATCTGTCCTCTTCGCCTTTCTTTTCAAGGTTGAGGATAACTTCACCGATGTACTTAAAACCTGTAAGAACATTTTTAAGTTCACAGCCGTACTTTTCACAAAGCTTGTTGATAAGTTTTGTTGTAACGATTGTCTTAACCAAAACAGGCTTTTCGGGAAGTGTGCCGTTTGCCTTGCGTGAAGAAAGAATATAGTCTGTAAGCATAATGCCGTCTTCATTACCTGAAATAAGGCGGTAGCTGCCATCGTAATCTTTAACCGCAATACCTACACGGTCTGCGTCAGGGTCTGTTGCAAGAAGAAGGTCAGGCTGTACTTTTTCGCAAAGTTCAATACCTTTTTGGAGAGCCTCTTTAATTTCAGGGTTCGGGTACGGGCAAGTGGTAAAGTTGCCGTCAGGAAGCTCCTGCTCAGGTACAACTGTAATTTCTTCAACACCGATTTTCTTAAGAACTTTTCTTACAAGTTTGTTGCCTGTACCGTTGAGTGGGGTATAAACTACCTTTAAGCCTGCACCCTCGCAAACGCCCGGGTTTATCTGCTGTTCCATAACTTTTTCAAGGTAGCTGTCATAAACATCATCGGAAACATATTCAATAAGACCGCTCTTAACTGCCTCGTCAAGGTCAGCAATCTTTACATCTTTAAACATATCAAGTTTGCAGATTTCGTCATATACAATACCTGCGGCAACATCTGTCATCTGACAACCGTCTTCGCCGTATGCCTTGTAACCGTTGTACTTAGCAGGGTTGTGGCTTGCTGTAACCATAATACCTGCCTGACACTTGAAGTAACGAACAAGGTATGAAAGTACAGGTGTAGGCTGTAATTCAGATGTGATGTAAACCTTAATGCCGTTGCCTGCAAGAACTCTTGCAGCCTCAAGCATAAAGAGGTCGGCTTTTATTCTGCTGTCGTGAGAAATAGCAACAGAGCCTTTGCCGTACTTCTGAATGATGTAATTTGCAAGTCCCTGTGTAGCCTGACGAACAACATAGATGTTCATTCTGTTAGTACCTGCACCGATTACACCTCTAAGGCCTGCTGTACCAAAGGTGAGAGCCTTGTAAAAGCGATCATAAATCTCGTCCTCGTTGCCCTTTATGCTTTCAAGCTCGGCAATAAGGTCAGCGTCTTCGGTAGCGTTTTCTAACCATTCATTGTAAAGTTTCATAAAATCCATAAATAACCCCCGAGATATACTTTCACCGCAAAAAAATGCGTGTGAAAATGGTATTAATTTATTTATTTAAAAAAATTTCACTAATTAGTATAGCATAATTGCAATGGAAATTCAAGTATATTATTAATGCCCGACTATTTTTTGAAAAGTCGGGCATTAATTGTTAAAAATTTATTTGCTGATAAAAATTAATTGAGAAAATCTGCAAAAATTTGTCGATTAATGTTTAAACTGCTTTGGCTCGTCAATATGCTTTTTGCTAAATTTTTCCTTGCATAAATTGCATATTTTTTTGTAACAGAATTCTATGCCTGCGGCTATCAGATTTATTATGCCTGAGCTTATCAAAGCGCTGACAAACACGCATAAAATCATAAGCGGCATAAACGGAAATCTCGCATAAAAATCGGTTGTGTTTTTATTTAAAAATTCATAGTAGTAAATTGCATCGAAAATAAACGACAGCAGGTAAGTGCCGAGCACCAAATCCGAAATTTTCCAAAGTACAAATTTTGTTTTTACATTAATATTTTCGAGTTTGAGCTTGCTTATTATCAAGAAAATCAGAACAGACATTACATACGGTTCAATACCGTACCAATACACATAGTTTGAAGTTGAAAACGGCATGCCGTAGCATCTGTAAAAATTGAAAGTGCCAAATCCGAAAACGGCAACCACAAGAGCAATTATAAGGTAAATGTTTTTAATTTTTGTGCCGTACTCACGAATGTAGCATCCTGTAAAATAGTAGGTGATAGGATAAATGCCAACCCACCAGCTCGGTATCAGCTTTTGTGTTTCTGTATTTGATGCAGGATTTGCCCACCACTCCAAGGAGTCAAATCTAAACTCATTGAAAAGTGACGGCAAAATGGTAATAGCAATTAATGTGATAAGCAAAATATTCTTTTGCTTGCGGCTGTCAAGATTTTTGTAAATAATATTAAGAAACGGAACAAGCAAAAACAAGCCTATATACATTTCTATGTACCACGAGTAGTTAGCGCCTGTAAAATCTAAAATACCTGTAAAAAAGGTAAGCGGAGTAAGTGTGTAACTTCCGACAATGGATTTATAAATCATACAGGCAATCGCCACAAGAATGTAGACTATTATGGTTTTTCTTATGCCCGAATAGTAACCCTTTTTCAGCGTTTTGTTGCACAAAAGGAAACCCGACAAAATCATAAACAGCGGTACGCAAACAGAACACAATGTGCGCAGAACAGTTGCAAAATACATTACCGCATTATCGTTTGTTGTGTAATAGTAGCCCGAATGGTAAAAGAAATGAATACCGATTACACAAAGCACTGCTATAATTCTAAGAATATCCATATTAGGATTTCTTACTTTTAATTTTTCAAGATTCATTGCTACCCTCTCATTAAATGCCTTTCGCAAATTACGAAAGACATTGACTGTAAATTTAATATAAGTTTTAGTTTAGTCCTCAAGAAATTCCTCAACGATAAATCTCGGACGCCTTTTGACTTCTAAATAAATTTTTCCGATATACTCGCCGATAATACCGATTGCAAGAATTTGAAGTCCGCCGATAGCCCAGATAGAACACAAAATACTTGCCCAGCCGCTAACCGCAAAGCCCATAAAGTAGCTTACAAGGCTGTAAATAATCATAATAATGCTTATGGCAAATACAATTGTGCCAAGACCCGTTATCATTCTTATTGGCTGAATACTTAGAGAAGTAATGCCCTCCCAAGCAAGAGCAAGCATTTTTTTAAGTGGATATTTGCTTTCACCCGCAAGTCTTTCAAAACGCTCGTATGTAACTATATCCGACTTATAGCCGATAAGCGGTACCATACCTCTTAAAAAGATGTTTGTTTCTTTATATTCTGCAAAAGCGTTCAGAGCTCTTTTGCTCATAAGTCTGAAATCGGCATGGTTAAAAATAACTTTTGCACCCATTTTATTAAGGGTTTTGTAAAACGCCTCGGCTGTAAATCTCTTGAAAAATGTGTCGGTTTCACGCTTTGAACGCACACCGTAAACAACATCGCAGCCGTTTTCGTATTTTTCAACCATTTCGTCAAATGTGTTAATGTCATCCTGTAAGTCTGCGTCAATTGAAATAACAGCGTCTGCCTTGTCTTTTAATGTAATAAGACCGCAGAGCAGAGCATTTTGATGTCCTCTGTTGCGTGTAAGTTTGATTCCCTGAAATACAGGATTTTCTTTGTGAAGGTCGCTGATAATACTCCAGGTTTTGTCTTTTGAGCCGTCATCTATAAATACGATTTTACTGTCATCGGTAATTTTGCCTTCAAGCATCATTTTACTGAACTTGTCAGAGAGCTTTTGCGCCGAATCTCTTAGTACTTCTTCTTCGTTGTAGCAGGGAATGGCAAGATATAATTTTGTCATATATGATATGCCTCCAAAAATAAATAATATGAAGAATTATCCATCAAATTAATAATACTATTATATAACTTATATAATTTAAAGTCAATAACGCACAAAACCAAGAAAATGTATCTTTACTGATGTAAAAATGCCGCCCAAAAAGAAAATTTTAATAAAATAGTAAATTTAGTCTTGTAAAGGGTGAAATATTGTATTATAATTAAGAAGTAAAAAACCTTATGGAGGTATAATCAAATGGCTCAGAAATCAATAGCAGTATTAACAAGTGGCGGTGACGCTCCCGGTATGAATGCCGCTGTAAGAGCAGTAGTTCGTGCAGGTATAAATAAAGGAATGAGAGTTTACGGTGTTTACCGTGGATACAACGGATTACTTAACGGCGATGTTCAGGAAATGAATCTTCGCAGTGTATCTGATATAATCGGTTTTGGCGGTACAATGCTTTACACAGCAAGAAGTGAAGAGTTTGCTACTCCTGCAGGTATTAAGAAAGCAGCGGATTTTTGCAGAAGCATTGATGTATCGGGCGTTGTTGTAATCGGCGGTGACGGTTCTTTCAAGGGCGCTCGTGCTCTTACCAATGCAGGTATTAACTGTATCGGTATTCCTGGTACTATTGATAATGATATTGCTTGTTCGGAATATACAGTAGGCTTTGACACAGCAATGAATACAGCACTTCAGATGGTAGACCGTATTCGTGATACAGCACAGTCACATGACCGTTGTTCAATCGTAGAGGTTATGGGCAGACGCTGCGGTGATATTGCTTTGCAGACAGGTATCGCAACAGGTGCTACGGCTATTCTTGTTCCTGAAATTCCTTACAACATTGAAAGAGATGTTATTCAGAGAATTGTCAACACTCAGAAAACAGGTAAGAAACACTTTATCATTGTTGTTGCCGAGGGTGTAGGTAAGGTTGCTGAGCTTGCTAATTATATAGAAAACAGACTCGGTATTGAAACTCGTGCCACAATTCTCGGTCATGTTCAGCGTGGCGGTTCACCTACACTTCGTGACAGAGTTGTTGCAAGTGAGATGGGATTCAGAGCAGTAGAGTTGCTTGAGAAGAATCTCGGTAACCGTGTAGTAGCAATGAAAGACGGCAAAATCATTGATCTCGACATCAATGAGGCTCTTGATATGCAGCGTGTATTTGATGAAGATCTTTACAAGATTGCTATGACAATTTCTATCTGATAATTTATTCGGATTAATTTAATCGGTATTTAAAATGTCGGGGCGGACTATGTTCGCCCTGACTTTGTATTCTTATTTATTTGAAAGGATTTTCGCCTTATGATAACCTCTCAACAGGAATTGACAAGGGATTTGATTTTTTATTCTGTTTGTGTGTCGGATTTTGAAAAACTTGACTTTAAAAATGACGCACTTGCAGGAGTTCGTGCAAATTATTTTAATTCAAATCATCGTCCGCAAGCAGATGATACGGATATTTCCTTGGACGATGTTTCGTACAAGCTCTCTTACAAAATGAGTAAAAATCAGCCTTTATCGTGGAAAGTAACAAAAAACCTCCGCCCATATCAATCTGTAAAGCGTGAAACAGGCGGAATTTACTGTGTGAGATATTATACAGAAAATGCAACAGTCTATAAAAAGCAATTTTTTGACAGTTCGCATTTATGGATAAGGACGGAATATTTTGACAAAAGCATAGAGGGAGAAAGACTTTGTACTGTTTCTCCTAAAAAAATTGACGGTGTTATCGCAATTGAAAAAATACTTTTCAGCAATAACCATATGGTCGCCGGTGTTACTCTTTTTCCGTCAGACAAAAATCCCGAGAATAACAGCGCCGTACTTGTGTATTCAAATAACGGAATGATTTGGTATGACAGTGCGTTTGCTCCCGCTTCTTTGAATAAAGTCAATGCAAATTATAAGACGAAACACGCTAAACTTATGCTTGATGCAGATAAATTTTTGTCTGATTACAAACCTGAAAATCCTATAGATTTATCATTGCTTGAATATCTTGACGATACATTTACAGAACCAAAGCCACAGGTTACGGCTTATGACAGAATTGAGAAAATTCTTGAGGAGGCACATAAGACAAATAAAAATCTGTTCGGTCAGGTTATTGAACATTCGGGTGTCGAAGTAGCAGATGAAGAAACCGATGTTCTCGCTCAAACCGATGAAAGCGTTGAAGAAAAAGTTACCGAAAATCACGATGATGAAGTTATCGAACAGGCTGAAAAGTTTGAAAAATCCGACGAAACGGAAAGTAAAGACGATAATAATTTACAAAATACCGTTGTTGAGGAAGGTGATGTTATAACTGCAGAAGAAGAAAGAAAATCTGACGCAGTGGTAAGCACTACTTCGGGCAATTATGAGTATTTTGGTGCGGTTGATGAAAACGGTTTGCGTACAGGCAGAGGAAGAACCGTATCTCCAAGCGGAATTACAGCGTATGACGGTGAATATGCACAAGGCAAGCGTGACGGCTTTGGTGTATTTTACTATAAAAACGGTGATATTAACTATGTCGGCGATTGGAAAGAGAATCAACGTAGCGGCGCAGGTGTAGGATACAGAACTTCTGACGGAACAATGCATATAGGTAAATGGGAGAATAATTCTCCGACAAACTACGGCGCAAGGTTTAATAAAGACGGTACATTTATTGATGTTGCCGATTATGCAAACGGAGTTAAAAACGGAAAATGCATTTCTTTAGACGAGAACGGCAATTTCTATATTTCAATATGGGAAAACGGAAAAAAAATTTCAGAACATATTATTGAATGGTGATAAAATGGATGATTTTGATTTTATTTCTGCACTAAATTCTTTTAATGAAAAATATTTGCCGAAAATTCTTATTTTTCTGCTTGTATTTGTTGTAGGCAGTTTAATTGTAAAATTACTGTTAAAGCTAATCAGAAAAATTATTGATAAAAGTAAGATTGAGCGTACTGTTATTACATTTTTCTTTTCTATATTAAAAATAGTTTTATATTTGATTGTTGTTATGACAGCGCTCTCTACAATCGGAGTTAATGTTTCTTCAATCATAACTACATTTGCCGCTGCGGCAATTACTGCCGGTCTTGCATTGCAGGAATCACTGGGAAATGTGGCGAGTGGCGTGGTAATTCTTATAAGTAAACCTTTTGTTGCAGGAGATATTCTTGAATTTGAGGGCATAAAAGGTTATGTTAGAAGTATTCGTGTTTTTTCAACTCAAATTCATACTTTTGACAATAAAATTGTAAATATTCCAAATTCAAGACTTACCGCAAACAATGTAACAAACTGTACAGGTCAGACAAACCGCAGAATAGACCTTTCTTATACTGTCGGCTATGATGACGATATTGACCTTGTTCGTAAGATAATTCTTGACCTTGCAAAGTCAGATGAAAGGGTTTTAAAAGATCCCGAACCAAAGGTATATGTTGATAAATATCTTGACAGCGGTATTCAAATTGTTGCTTGGGTGTGGGTAGAACCTGATGATTATTACGGTGTTTATTATATGATGCAGGAAAATGTACTAAAAGAATTTAAAAAGAACGGAGTAACAATTCCGTATCCGCATATTCAGCTTGTTAAAGAATAAAAATTCATAAAATCAAAACTATTGCTAAAAATAATAGTGCCTTCATTTTGGGGCACTATTTTTATTTATTAAGGATGGTTTTATGAAAAAAATAATTGCTGCATTGCTTGCAACCATTGCATTTGCTACGGCACTTACAGGTTGTGGCGGTAATAAGAATAATTCTAAAAACGAAACTTCTGCACATAGTTCCGCAACTTCCGAGAATTCCAAAAACGAAGGCTCTAAATCAGACGATAAAAACAAAGTCGAGAGTAAAGCCGATTCTATGACAGATGATGCCGAGCGTAACGGCAGAGTTCGTGACGATGACGGAATTATCGGAAATGAAGAATACGAAAATCGAGACGACGGTTTAACAGACGGGGTTGAAGATTATGTAGAGGGCAGAATGGAAAACGGCTCTACACTTGCTGATGATGCGATTTTTTAATGAAAAACGGGCGTTTTTAAGCGCCCGTTTCATCTTATGGATTATTTATTGAAAAATGAAGAATTATAGTTTAGTGTATAGCTTTAATTAAGAATTAAAAATTTAGGTTAAGTTATATAGTCATTATACAGCCTTTTCAAGTTCATGCTTAAGCCTGCGAATAATCTTTTTTTCTAATCGAGAAATATAGGATTGCGATATACCGAGTTTGTCGGCAACCTGTTTTTGTGTATGTTCTTTTCTGCCGTTAAGACCGAATCGCAATTCCATAATCAAACATTCTCTTTGATTAAGTTTTGACACCGCTTGCAGTACAAGCCTTTTTTCAAGTTCATTTTCAATATCTTTATTTACAAGGTCAGGGTCACTTCCTAAAATATCACATAATAACAGTTCGTTGCCGTCCCAATCTGTATTTAACGGTTCATCAATAGATACTTCGTTTTTCAATTGAGAGGATTTTCGCAGAAACATCAGTATTTCGTTTTCAATACAGCGTGAAGCATATGTAGCAAGTTTTATGTTTTTTTCGGGTGAAAATGTTTTTACCGCTTTTATAAGCCCTATAGTTCCTATTGAAATTAAATCCTCTGCGCTTGCGCTCGGCGAATCGTATTTCTTGGCAATATATACAACAAGTCTTAAGTTATGGGTAATCAATTCTTCTCTGGCACTGTTGTCACCGTCTGTTATTCTTTGCATAATTTCGGCTTCTTCTGATTTTGTAAGAGGCGGAGGCAGAGTTTCACTTCCGTTAATATAAAATACTTCATCGTCAAAATTAAAAAATAATCTTATTTTTCTTAGAATCTGCATAATGTTCATTGCAATTTCTCCTGTCAGTTATTGATAAGTTCACTTGGTATTATTGCCTTTATATCATCTTTAAAGATGTTTTCGCAAATTCCTATATAAACCGAATTATCCGCTTCCTTTCCGTCAATAATAATGTTGTCGGCACAAAAGCCTTGCAGTATTCCGCTGCCGCCAAGGCTTGTGAACGGAATTAATCTGACCTTTGTTTTGTCGGGAACAAAATCATTAAACACCTCTTTTTCGGCTACTATCACGCTCTTGCCCGAAAACGGCTCTTTTACATTGCAGCCTGTATCAAGCTTTGCGTTAAATATATAGCACTTGTCATTTATTTTTATTTCTATATTATGAATATCTGACTTGTAAACGCTTTTCGTCACTTTTTTTATAAGTAAAAGAATATAATAGCATACGAGGGTAAGAATTATCAGCAAAACAGGGGAGATGTCAAAGTAAATTACATCATTGTATATTCCCATACCTTTTGGTTTAAAAGCGAGGTATATAAAAATCATAAGTCCGCCAAAAGAAAATGAAAGTGCAAAGAAAATAAGTACCCGCTTTATGTATGTTTTAATTTTGCATTTTCCAAAGGTAATAAAAATTATTAACATAGCGACCGCCAAATCGGTGAGAATATTTAATCCGAACGGCAGTACAGGGAGCAGAGCGGTGAGGCTGAAAAGTCCGCCGACAATACTTCCTATTATTATTCTGAAATATTTTATATTTGAACCGATGATTTTCTTTGTCAGCATCAGTAAAAAATAATCTATAAATATGTTTACCGTGATTAGAACATCAATGTAAATATTATTCATAAAAAGCCCCTTTACTATTATTACATACATTCAAAATAATAAATGTCAAATTGTGTATAGGAGGTAAAATATGATTGTCGGTATAATTATAGGTGTATTTATAGGAGGCATTATCGGAGTAAGCATAATGTGTCTGCTGTATTATCATAATTGAAGAAAATAAAAACGGCTGAGTCTTCGTTTTGAAAACTCAGCCGTATATTTTGCCTGAATATTAAGATTTTAAATTTCTTGTGCCGAGGAAAAGAATAGCAAGCATGCCTGAACCTACATGAGAACCTATAACCGGACCTATATCGCAGATAATTGATTTTTTGCACATACCCTTGATTCTTTTTTGAAGTTCAAGAGCACCTTCTTTGTTGTCTGCATGACCTATAAATACAGTCTGCTCTTTCGGGTTTTCAGCGTCACGCTCAAAATGCGAAACAAGAGAATTATACACATTGCTTGCGCCTCTTACTTTACCTACATTAATAAGATGACCTCCTTCATCTACACTTATAAGAGGTTTAATCTGCAAAGCCTTACCGAATGTAGCCGCAACGGCGGAAATTCTGCCGCCTCTCTTAAGATGGTCGAGGTCTTCAACAATGAACCAGTGACAAACCTTGAGTTTAATATCATTGATATACTGTTCAAGCTCTTCGATTGAAACACCTTCTGTGTACTTCTGACCTGCAAGGTAAATAAGCAGGCCAAGTCCGACAGAGTCGCACATAGAATCAATAATAACAATCTTTCTGTCAGAATATTTTTCCTGCAAATCTTTTACAGCCATAAGACAAGTGTTATAAGTTCCGCTAAGACCTGTACAGATACCTGTATAAAGTATATCCTTTCCGGCTTTTAAATACGGTTCAAAATAATTTATAAAATTATTGTAGTTAATTTGGGTGGTTTTTGAGTCAATACCGCTTTTGAGCTTAGAATAAAAGTCATCAAGACTCATCATTCTTGCATCTGCATAGTGGAGGTAAGACTTGTCCTCCATAGTAAATTCCATTGGCAGAATTTCAACATTAATCTCCTTGGCAATTTCAGCAGAAAGGTCACAGGAGGAATCGGTCATAAAAATATAATCCATAAAAACATCTCCTTTGTAGTGTACATTTGTCATATAAGTTTATTCTATCAAATATATATATAAAAGTCAATGAATGGAGGCTTTTTTTATGAATTGCAGACTTACAGATATAAGACATAAGGAAGTAATAAGTGCGTGTGACGGCTGCAGAATAGGTTTTGTGGATGATGTTATAGTAGATACCAAGTGTGCAAAAATAGTGTCGCTTGTTATATTCGGCAGGAGCAGTTTTCTGGGTTTTATAGGTAAATGTGAAGATTATATAATTCCGTGGGAGAAAATTGAACTTATAGGTGAAGATACAATTATCATATCCTGTTCCATGCCGAATCCCGTAAAAAGGTGCAAAAAGCCAAGATTTAAAGAGAAATTCTAAAAAAATTGATTTTCTACCTATTTTGCACAATCCACTAAGAAGTATTCGCTAATTTATGCAAATTAAACAATTATTTGTGTTTATGAGAAAATTAAAATTTGATTGTTACAACAATATAACAAAAGTAACAAAAAATAACAGGGCTGAAAATTTGCATTTTTCCAAAAAATGTGGTTTAATAACAACGAATTGTGTGTTTGATAAAATTTTAACGACTAAAGGAAGTCGCATAAAACACAGCCGAATATTGGTTTTGAATTATGCTAATCACAGGGAGGATAAATTTTTGAGAACAAATAATAAACATACAGAAAATGGCAAAAAACAGGTTACTGCAAAAAAGACAAGCAGAGCACTTAAACCTATTTCTTTTATAAGTGCTATAATACTGGCATCTGCTTGCCTGCTTATTCCTACCACAACACTTGCGCCAAGTGTTGATGCTTATGCTGACAGCAGAGCGGCTGCATACTCCGTTGGCGGTATTGATACTTTCTCACAGTCAATTGCTGAAAATTGTGCGGAAACAGTACCTACGGAAACTGCTGACAAAAAAGCAGAGGAAACCACAGTGGCAACCAAAACGACAGAAAAGGCTACCAAGCCTACAACAGCTCCCGCAAAGGAGAACAAAACAGAAACTAAGGCAACTACTAAGCCTGTTGAAGAAAAAGAAGAAGAAACACAGCCTACAGAGAGTGTACAGACTTATCTTGTAAGTATTGATAATCCTGACACATCTTATTCTCCGAGCAGGGTAACTCTTTCTGATTATGACAGAGCAAAACTCGAGCGCCTTGTAATGGGTGAGGCAGGTACTATGGGTTATGAGGGATGTGCTCTCGTTGCCCAATCAATCAGAGATGCTATGAACCTTTCCGGTAATACATCTATTGATTACATTATAGAAGAATATAAGTACTATGCCCCGACAAACATTGAGCCAAACTCAGATGTTAAAGCAGCGGTTTCTTATATTTTTGACAACAACGGTTCGGCTGTTCAGCACAGAATTATCTGTTTCTACACAGGTGAAAGTAAATGGCACGAAACACAGAATTTCATTATCAGCTGCGGTAATGTAAGGTTTTTTGATCTGGCAGTCTGATACATACAATATGCAAAAAATCAAGTGCTATTTCAAAAAAACACTTGATTTTTTTGCATTTTATGGTATAATAATATAGCATTTCGCACGTTGGGCTTGTCGGAACGGTGGCAAATTGCTCTTAACCCGATAAAAATCAAGGCCCGGCGGAGGTTTTAACCTAAGGAGGATATTTAAAATGGCAGTAGTTTCAATGAAACAGCTCTTAGAAGCAGGTGTACACTTTGGTCACCAGACAAGAAGATGGAACCCTAAGATGGCTGAATACATCTTCACAGAGCGTAACGGTATTTACATTATTGACCTTCAGAAGAGCGTTAAGAAGCTCGAAGAGGCTTACAACTTTGTTCGTGAGCTTTCAGCAGAAGGCAAGAGCGTACTCTTTGTAGGTACAAAGAAGCAGGCTCAGGATTCAGTTAAAGAAGAGGCTCTCCGTGCAGGCGCTTACTATGTAAACGCAAGATGGCTCGGCGGTATGCTCACAAACTTTGCTACAATCCGCAGAAGAATTGCTCGTTTAAAGCAGCTCCGCACAATGCAGGAGGACGGTACATTTGATCTTCTTCCTAAGAAGGAAGTTATCAAGCTTAATCTTGAGATTGAAAAGCTTGAGAAGTTTATGGGCGGTATTAAGGATATGACTTCAATGCCGGGCGCACTCTTTATTGTTGACCCAAGAAAAGAGAGAATCGCCGTTGCTGAAGCTAAGAAACTCAACATTCCGATTGTTGCTATTGTTGATACAAACTGTGACCCTGATGAAATCGACTATGTTATCCCAGGTAACGATGACGCTATCCGTGCAGTAAAGCTTATTGCAGGTGCTATGGCTGACGCTATCATTGAGGGTAAAGAAGGTCAGATGGGTGCAGCTGCTGTTGAAGAAGAAACAGCAGAAGAGGCAGCTGAATAATTTTATTTATCTTAATTATATCAATCGAAAGGATGTAATATAAATGGCAGCATTTACAGCTCAGGATGTTAAAACATTAAGAGAAAAAACAGGTTGCGGCATGATGGATTGCAAAAAGGCTCTCACAAATGCCGATGGTGATATGGACAAGGCTATTGACTTCCTAAGAGAACAGGGCCTTGCAAAAGCAGCTAAAAAGGCAAGCAGAATTGCTGCTGAAGGTGTTGCTTATGCAACAACTAATGCAGACGCTTCTGTTGGCGTAGTTATCGAAGTAAACGCTGAAACAGACTTTGTTGCTAAGAACGATTCATTTATGGATTTTGTTAAGGCTTGTGCACAGACAGTTATCGAGCAGAATCCTGCTGATGTTGATGAGCTTCTTACACTTAAGGCAGCAGGCTCAGAGCAGACAGTTGCTGAACTTCTCCAGGAGAAGATTCAGACAATCGGCGAGAACATCAAGATTCGTCGATTTGAGCGTATGGAAGGTGCTTGCGTAGCTTATGTTCATGCAGGCGGTAAGATTGGCGTTCTTGTAAACTTCACAACTGACATTGCTGTAAACGATGAGTTTATTGCTTACGGTAAGGATGTAGCTATGCAGATTGCAGCTCTCAACACTCCATACCTTACAGAGGCTGATGTTCCGGCTGAAGTTATTGAGCATGAGAAAGAAGTTATGCGTCAGCAGGTTATTAACGAGGGTAAGCCTGAGGCAATTGCTGATAAGATCGTTATGGGTAAGATCGGCAAATTCTATAAGGAGAACTGCCTTGTAGATCAGGAGTTCGTTAAGGACAACAAGCAGACAATTAAGCAGTACACTAACAACACAGCTAAGGCTCTCGGCGGCAGCATTGAGATTGCTAAGTTCGTTCGTTTTGAAAAGGGCGAAGGCATTGAGAAGCGTCAGGACGATTTCGCAGCTGAAGTTGCAAGTATGGTTAAATAATTAATTATTTATTAATATTGCATAATTAATCCCACTCAAATTTTTTGAGTGGGATTTTTTGCATTTGGAAATAAGCAATATAAGTATTTTTAGGTACTTTATCAAATGTTTGTTGGGTGAATTATTGATTATCGCACAGCTTTAGCTAAATAATTAAAAATTTGGTTTGAGCAGTGCCCCTAATATATTCCAATATAAGAATGTATCAGGCTCAAACAGCGAGCTGTTCGGCTATAAAGAAATTGTGTAAGAGTAAAGTGTTTGTGGCTTTGCCTACCCCCACGACCTTTGAAAAGGTCGACCAAACTTTTATAATTGCTTTGTAGTTGCATTAAGTCAAACTATAATTTATTAATGTTACCCCGATTTTTAGAATAGAACCGATTTCTATAATACAGCAATTATCAAATTAATTAAAAACAGAGCGATTGTAAGGCACATAAAAACAAAGGCGACCTTTTTTTGATTAGTAACATTAATAACAACTTTCTTTTTTATATTAGGAGATTTACTGAATATATAAGAAATAAAATCTACATTATTGATGTTGCTTTTAATATCTTTACCTATAATCAAAAACAAATTAAACTGTAATTTTAAAAGAATGTATTTTTCGGTTTCGTAAACGCCCGTAATGCTTGAATAATCAAATTCTCTTGATATATTCTTTGTTACGGTAATAATTTTTTCGCCAAAGTAAGTAGTGTGAGTAATATACTTTTCGCCGGTAGTAAACAAAGCTCTTTTATAGCTGTTTTTGATATTTCTCTGTGTTTTAAAATATATTACTCCCATAAGCAAAATTATTACTGCGGATAATATCAGATATAATTGCATATCATCTGTAGTTTCACTTTGAAAATAATAATTAAAAGATTTTAATATTAATATTCGTGTTGTTATAAAACCCGTTATGATAAATTCAATTATAAATATTATTGCCAATCTTTTATAGCTTACATTGTTAAAGTCTAAATAATCTTGTTCGTTCATTACAATTTTTGATTCAAAATCGTATTTATAATCACTGTAATTAATATTTTCATTATCCATTTTTAACACCTCAATACAATGTTATCATAATTATAAGTAAAAGTAAATAAAATGTTATAAAACAATCAAATTACAGCTGATTGTTTATAGAAAAATAATAAAAAGGACATCGGTATATGAACAGCCGATGTCCTTTGAGTTTTTAAGATTTAAAATCAGTCAGCAAAATATCTCTTTAAAAGACCTGCAAATCCTGCACCGTGTCTTGCCTCGTCTTTAGCCATCTCGTGAACTGTATCGTGGATAGCATCAAGATTTTGAGCCTTTGCTCTCTTAGCAAGATCAAATTTGCCTTCGCAAGCGCCTGCTTCTGCCTCTGCACGCATTTGGAGGTTCTTCTTTGTGCTGTCTGTAATTACTTCACCGAGGAGTTCTGCAAACTTTGCAGCGTGCTCTGCCTCTTCAAAAGCATACTTAGTAAAAGCGGCTGAAATTTCAGGATAACCTTCTCTGTCAGCAACTCTTGCCATTGCAAGGTACATACCTACTTCTGAACATTCACCCTCAAAGTTAGCTCTGAGATCCTTTAAAATATCTTCGCTAACGCCCTGGGCTACGCCAACCTCGTGAACTGTTGCAAAAGACGCGCCCTCTACAACCTCTTTGAATTTGCTTGCAGGAGCTTTACACTGTGGGCAAAACTCCGGAGCTGTAGGTCCTTCATAAACATATCCGCATACTGTACAATACCATTTCATAATTTTTTCTCCTTTATAATAAATATATATTGTTAATTAAATACCGCTGTTCGGTATTAGTTATTACAGCAATCTGAACATTTGCCGTAGTAGATAACAAGTTTGCTATCAATAGTAAAGCCTTTATTTAAAAGTGCAAGGCTTTCCGACGATTTGCTGCCGTCATCTGCTACATCAATTACCCTGCCGCAACAATTGCACACAAAATGTGTATGCGGGGAAGTGTTACCGTCAATGCGTTCTTCACCGTTTACATTACACACAACGCTTACCTTGCCTTCATTTTTAAATAATGAAATGTTACGGTAAACTGTGCCAAGGCTGAGATCCGGATAATCTGGCTTAAGCTGTTCGTATATCCAACGGGCACTTGGGTGTGCCGTTGTACTGAGAATTGTGTTGTATATAGCGTTTCTTTTTGAGCTGAAATTTCTTTTCATTGCAACATTTTCTCCAAAAAATTGATAATGATTACTGATTGCAAATATATTATCATAACTTTAAATTATTATATTTACATAAAAGAATAATAAAAATTATTTTTATAAAAAAATTTGGAGGTATTTATGGGTAAAATATACAAAAACAGATTAAAACTGCTTTTAATGTGTCTTACCACAGTAATTCTGTCAATTTTTATACTTGCATCTCTTAGCGGTGCAAGCGAAATTTCGGAAAATGCTATAAAAATGCCTATTATAATGTATCATTCGGTATTAAAGGATAAATCAAGCCAAAATGATTATGTGATTTCACCTGATTTATTTGAAAGCGATTTAAAATATTTTCAGGAAAACGGTTATACAACCGTTACGGTAAATGATTTAATTGACTATGTTTATTCCGATAAAGCCTTACCTGACAAATGTGTGATGCTGACATTTGATGACGGATACTACAATAACTATAAATATGTTTTTCCGTTGTTAAAAAAATACAACGCAAAAGCTGTAATTTCACCCGTTGCAAAGTTCAGTGAGGACTTTACGGCAACAGGTGAAGAAAATGCAAACTACGGTCATCTTTTGAAAAAGAATATTAAAGAAATGTATGATTCCGGGCTTGTGGAATTTCAGAATCATTCATACAATATGCACACTTTGACACCAAGAAAGGGAATAGGTAAAAAATATAAGGAAAGTGATGATGAATATAAAACTGCAATTACAAATGATATAAATAAGGCTCAAGAATATATAAAATCTATTACGGGCAACGCACCTACCGCATTTATTTATCCGTTTGGTGAAGAAAGCGGCTCAAGTCTTGAAATTCTTAAAGAGGCAGGCTTTTTGTCTACTTTAAATTGTACCGAAAAACTTAATTATGTAACTAAAAATCCCGAAAGTCTTTATGAACTCGGAAGATTTCGCCGAGATAATGCGGAATCAACCGCACAACTTATGGAAAAAATAAGCAAAAAATAAATTGCGGAATAATATATTGTATGGTGCGTGAGCATTATTTTTATAAAAGGAGAATTATTATGCCAAAGGTATATTTAAGTCCGTCACTTCAGGAGTATAATCCTTATGTTGACGGCGGAAATGAAGAATATTATATGAATCTTGTTGCCGATGCTATTGAGCCGTATTTGCTTGCAAGCGGAATAGAATTTGACAGAAACAGTCCCGAAATGACTTTGTCACAGGCGATAAAGGACTCTAATAATTCGGCAAATGATTTACATCTTGCAGTACACAGTAATGCTGCACCGGAGGGCTCGGCAGGCAGATATACCGGTGCTGACATATATTATTATCCGTCAAGCCTTAACGGAAAAAGGTTCGCTGAAATCTTACAACGAAATTATGAAAACATCTATCCGTATCCTGACGATGTAGATATTATTCCGACCACAAGCCTTGCGGAAGTCCGCAGAACAAAAGCACCGTCGGCATTGATAGAAGTAGCGTACCACGATAATCCCGAAGAGGCACAGTGGATAAGAGAAAATGTCGGAGCAATCGGAAGAAATCTTGCACAGTCGATTGCGGAGTATTTTGGAGTACCGTTTGTAGAGGCTTGAAATAGACGGCTATATAGTGTATAATTTAACAAAAAGCTAACGGAAGTGTAAGTATGAACGCTTTGAGCGACGAAACTAAACTTAAAATTGAAAAAACAATAAAAAATTTGAAAGCAAACAAGATGGATGCTTATTATTGTGATAACAAAGAAGACGCCTGCAATCTTGTAAAAACTCTGATTAAAAAGGGCGATGTAATATCAAGCGGCGGTTCTGTTACTCTTAAAGAAACAGGAGTGTATGATATTATTACTTATTCCGATTATAAGTATCTTGACAGAGCGGCAGAGGGAATTACTCCCGAAGAGATGGAAGAAGTTTATCGTAAGACTTTTTCTTCCGATGTTTACTTTGCGAGCAGTAATGCGATTACAGAAAACGGAGAACTGTATAATGTTGACGGCAATTCTAACCGTGTTGCGGCAATTTTATACGGTCCTAAGAGTGTTATACTTGTTTGCGGTTATAATAAAATTGTAAAAAACATTGATGAGGCAATTGACAGAGTAAAGAGAATTGCCGCACCGAGCAATACAATAAGATTGAATATTGAAACTCCATGCGGCAAAACAGGTAAATGTATTACAGCAGACAAAGAGGGCGCAGAACTTTGTTCGGGCTGCAAAAGTGACAGAAGAATTTGCTGTAACTATGTAGTTTGCGCTCAACAAAGACATAAGGACAGAATTAAGGTAATAATTATAGGTGAAAAATACGGATATTGATATATTAAAATTTAATTAAATAACAATAGAATTATTCCACTAATTGTTTTTGTGAATTATTGATTTAAAAAAATATGTACTGTTTAAGGCAAGCCATACCTTTGTTTCTAAAAATATGGCTTGCCGCACAGTTATGAACCCGATTAGTGAAAGTTGTTATTCTGATTCTTGTTCTGGCTGTTCTTCTGGTTTTTATTCTGGTTGTTATTCTGATTTTTGTTCTGATTCTGGTTATTGTTCTGGTTCTGATTGTTATTCTGATTCTGGTTGAAGTTCATATTAGCACCTCCCTCCGATATGCTTATTATTATCGTTTCTAAGGAATTTATACAATGAATATTTTTTTAGATAAAATGAAAGCTCTGCTCGGTGACGAGTTTGACGATTTTTTAAAATTTTATAATTCAAGCGGAGAGCATTACAGAGGTTTAAGAGTAAATACTCTGAAATGTTCTGTGGAAAAACTTGAAAAATTACTTGATTTTGATTTAAAATCCGCTCCTTTTTGCAGTGAAAGTTTTTATATTCCGAATGAAATTACTTCGCTCGGTAATAACCCTTTGCATCATGCGGGCGCTTTTTATATACAAGAGCCGTCTGCTTCTTCGGCAGTAACAATGCTTGATGTGCAGGAGGGCGACTATGTACTTGACCTTTGCGCAGCACCGGGCGGCAAGAGTACGCAAATTGCCGCTAAACTCAATTCAAAAGGCTTTTTATGGAGCAATGAAATTGTCAAAAACAGAGCTAATATTCTGCTCTCGAATATTGAAAGAATGGGTATAAGAAATGCCACGGTTTCAAATGCGTATCCCGAGGTGCTTTGTGACAGGCTTGCCGGCTGTTTTGACAAAGTGCTTGTTGACGCTCCTTGCAGCGGTGAGGGAATGTTCAGAAAAGACTCAACTGCCGAAAGCGAGTGGAGTGACGAGCATGTAAAAAGCTGTGCGGAGAGACAGTTAAAAATTTTGAACAGTGCTAAGAATGCGCTTAAAGACGGCGGAGTTATGGTGTATTCCACCTGTACTTTTTCAGTTGAAGAAAATGAGGGCGTTATCGGCAGGTTTTTAGAGGAAAATCCTGACTTTGAACTTGAAGGTGCAAATGTAAATTTTGGCAGACCGACGCTTGAATATGCACGAAGAATTTTTCCGATGGACGGCGGTGAGGGACATTTTGCCGCAAGATTGAAAAAATCAGGCGAATTATATAAAAATTCTTTTACGGAAAACAGTAAAAAGAAAATTGACAGTAAAATTTTTGATTTTTACGACAGCCTGTTTATAGGCAGACCGTTTGGTGAAAATATTGAAGTAATAGGCGATAAAATTATTGTTTTGCCGCAGGAATATGTACCGTATGAAAAGTTGCCCGTTTTGCGCAGCGGAATAATTTTGGGACAAATAGTTAAAAACAGAATCGAACCGCATCATTCGGCATTTATGGCGGCAAAAGCAGACGAGTGTGTTTCAAAAGTGGATTTTGATGTAAATTCTGCGGAAATTAAAGCGTTTCTTCACGGCGAAGAAGTTGCCGTTGACAATAATATTAAAGGATACACTGCTGTCTGCGTAAACGGAATTACTGTGGGATTTGGCAAATGCTCGAACGGCAGACTAAAAAATAAATATCCGAAAGGACTTAGACTTTTATAATGAATAACTTATCTGATATAGGAAAAATTAAAGAGATACTTTCAAAACACGGCTTTACATTTTCAAAATCACTTGGTCAGAACTTCCTGATTAATCCGTCTGTATGCCCGAGAATGGCAGAGTACAGCGGTGCAGGCGAGGGTGTAGGTGTAATTGAAGTCGGTCCCGGTATCGGTGTACTTACAAATGAACTTTGTCAGCTTGCCGATAAGGTAGTGGCAGTAGAACTTGATAAAAGACTTCTGCCTGTTCTTGAAGAAACCCTTGGCGAATACGATAACTTAAAAGTAGTAAACGAAGATGTACTAAAACTTGATTTACACAAGCTTATTGCGGAAGAATTTGCGGGAATGAAGGTTGTTGTCTGTGCTAACTTACCTTATTACATAACATCTCCCGTTATTATGAAACTGCTTGAGGACAGACTGCCGATAGAGGCAATAACCGTAATGGTTCAGAAAGAGGCGGCACAGAGGATTTGTGCGGAAGTCGGTACAAGACAGAGCGGTGCGGTCACTGTGTCTGTAAATTATTATGCCGAGCCTGAAATGCTGTTTGGCGTAAGCGCAGGTTCTTTTATGCCTGCCCCGAAAGTCGATTCGGCAGTAATAAGACTTAATGTAAGAAAAGAGCCGCCTGTAAAGGTTGAGAGTGAAAAACTGTTATTCAATGTAATAAAAGCGGCTTTTTCACAGAGAAGAAAAACTCTTGCAAATTCGCTTAGTTCGGGACTTTCTGTTGAAAAAGGCAAGATAAATGAGCTTTTGATTAATTCGGGAGTAGAAACCAACGCAAGAGCGGAAAAGCTGACTCTTGATGACTTTGCGAATATTACAAACAATTTGCAGGAGATGATGTAATGAAAAAGCAAAAAATGAATGTTCTTTTTAAAATTGCGTTTATTTTACTTATAATATGCGTATTGCTTATATTAGCATCAATTATTATTGCCTATGCTTTTGACAGTGAAAAATGGTCGGCAATCACTTCCGCAAGCGGAGTTTTGCTTGCAACCGTAGGAATAATTCTCGGAATGTTAAGCAAACCTAAGAAAGTAAAGTTAAAAGATGAAAATAAAGAAAAACAGTTGACAAAAACCGAATAATCTGATAGAATAAAACCACTGTAAAGGGGAGTAGTTTGCAGATAATCTGTGGTACAATTCGTCAATCTCATACCTTATGGTATCGGTTGTATCTTAAAAAACGAGACTTTTATTGTATGATAATTGCGTTTGCAATATTTTACAATAAAAGTCTTTTTTGTTTGCTTACTTTCTTTTATTAAGAAAAAATATGGAGGAATTATGATGAACTGGTATCAGTTGACCAAAGAACAAGTGCTTGAAAAGCTCGGTGTTACAAAGGACGGACTGAGCTCAAAAAAAGCCGAAGAATTATTGCAAAAAAACGGCGAAAATGTTTTGCAGGAGGGAAAGCGAAAAACCGCTTTGCAAGTGTTTCTCAGTCAGTTTGCGGATTTGCTTGTAATTATTCTTATTATTGCGGCAATTATTTCAATGTTTTCGGGTAATATTGAAAGCACTATAGTAATTTTTGCGGTAATTACACTTAACGCCATTCTCGGTACAGTCCAGCATATTAATGCGGAAAAATCACTTGACAGTTTAAAGTCACTTTCATCTCCGAATGCAAAAGTAATTCGTGACGGACAGAAAATTGAAATTCCGTCAAAAGAAGTGGTTGAGGGTGATATGGTTGTGCTTGAGGCGGGTGACCTTGTAGTAGCTGACGGCAGAATTATAAATAATTATTCTTTACAGGTAAATGAAAGCTCACTTACGGGCGAATCAACTAATGTTGATAAAAACGATGATAACATTACTGCGGAAGTCCCGCTCGCAGACAGAACAAATATGGTATATTCGGGCAGTTTGGTAACCTACGGCAGAGCTATTGTAGCTGTTACAGGCACAGGTATGAATACCGAAATAGGCAAGATTGCAAGCCTTATGAATGCGGCAAAAGAAAAGAAAACTCCTTTGCAGGAGAGCCTTGATAAATTCTCAAGCAAACTTGCGATTATTATTCTTATTATTTCTGCGCTCGTATTCGGTTTAAGCCTTTTAAATCATATGGCAATTATTGATGCGCTTATGTTTGCTGTTGCCCTTGCCGTTGCCGCTATTCCTGAGGCTTTGGGTTCAATTGTTACTATTGTACAGGCAATTGGTACTCAAAAAATGGCTAAGGAAAATGCCGTTATCAAAGATTTGAAAGCGGTTGAAAGCCTCGGTTGTGTATCTGTAATTTGTTCCGACAAAACAGGTACGCTTACTCAAAATAAAATGACTGTTCAGAAAATATATATCAACGGTGAAAGTATTTTTGAAGAAGAACTTGACCTTAATAATCAAAGCCACCGCTATTTACTTTACGATATGGTGCTTAATAACGATTCAAGCATTGTTGACGGAAAGGGAATAGGCGACCCTACAGAGTATGCGTTGCTTGAAACTCTAAGAAAACTCGGATACAACGAAGATGATTTGCGTTCGGGACTTAAAAGACTTGAGGAAGTGCCGTTTGATTCCGACCGTAAGATGATGAGCACAAAGTATAAACTTCACGGTGTGAATCATATATTGACTAAAGGTGCTATTGACGCTATTCTTGACAGATGTGACAGTATTGCGGCAAAGGACGGTGTTCGTCCGATTACTCAAGCCGACAAGGCAGATATACTCAAGCAGAATACAGAGTATTCCGAAAACGGCTTGCGTGTGCTTACTTTTGCTTACAAGGAGTCTGATGAAGAACTCAATGTAAATACGGAGTACGGATATACTTTCTTAGGACTTGTTTCTATGATTGACCCGCCTCGTGAGGAGTCAAAAGCAGCGGTTGCAGATGCTGTCAGAGCAGGTATTAAGCCTGTTATGATAACAGGTGACCATAAGATTACCGCCACTGCCATTGCAAGACAGATTGGTATTTTCAGAGAGGGAGATATTGCCGTAACAGGTATGGAGCTTGACGCAATGAGCGACAGTGAACTTGACCAAAAGATTGAAAAAATATCTGTCTATGCTCGTGTTTCACCCGAAAATAAAATCAGAATTGTTGAGGCTTGGCAGAGAAAGGGCAACATTGTTTCTATGACAGGTGACGGTGTAAATGACGCACCTGCACTCAAAAAAGCCGACATCGGTGTTGCAATGGGCATTACAGGTACAGAGGTATCTAAGGATGCAGCGTCTATGGTACTTCAGGATGATAACTTTGCAACAATTATTAAAGCTGTTGCAAACGGCAGAAATGTTTACAGGAATATTAAAAATGCAATTCTGTTCCTGCTTTCGGGCAATATGGCAGCTATATTTGCGGTAGTTTACGCATCACTTCTTGCTTTGCCTGTGCCTTTTGAGGCAGTTCATCTTCTCTTTATAAATCTTTTAACCGACTCGCTTCCGGCTATTGCTATCGGTATGGAGAAGCCCGAAAAAGATTTACTCTCGCAAAAACCGAGAGATCCTAAACAGGGTATTTTGACTAAAGAATTTTCCGCACTAATGCTTTTGCAGGGTGCACTGATTGCCGTTGTTGTAATGACTGCTTTCTATATAGGTTTGCAGGTTAATGCCGCAACTGCAAGTACAATGGCTTTTGCAACACTTACCCTTGCTCGTTTGTTCCACGGCTTTAACTGTCGCAGTAAGCATTCGATTTTTAAAATCGGTCTTGCCTCAAATGTATATAGCCTGCTTGCTTTTGCGGCAGGTGTAGGACTTCTTGCTTTTGTAATTTTTGTACCGTTTATGCATCCGCTGTTTAAGATTGCGGAACTTACAGGCGCACAAATCGGATTTATTGCTCTGCTTGCTTTTATTCCGACTGTAATTATTCAGATTGCTAAGGTAATTGCTGAAAACATTAAAAAGAGTAAATAAAAGCAAAATCAGCCAAACTCAAGCAAAGATATATCTCTTTTAATAAAATAAATTTTATAAACCGCAGTATTGTTGTTAAAATATTATTAAAATTCTTGACAACTAACTGCGGTTTATTTATAATTAAGTTAAATAAATTTGTGAGGTGGCTTTATTATGAATATTTGGCACGATATATCACCAAAAAGGATTACATCAGAAAAATTTTACGCTGTTATTGAGATTTCAAAGGGCGGTAAAAATAAATATGAGCTTGATAAAGAAACAGGTATGTTAAAACTTGACCGTGTGCTTTTTACTTCAACTCATTATCCCGCAAACTACGGTTTTATTCCGAGAACTTATGCAGATGACGGAGATCCGCTTGATGTGCTTGTTCTTTGTTCCGAAACAATACAGCCAATGACACTTGTTGAGTGCAAGCCTATCGGTGTACTCAATATGATTGATAATGACAGCTGTGACGAAAAAATCATTGCTGTGCCTGTTAATGACCCTAACTATTGCGGTTACAATGACATTGCTGACCTTCCTCGTCACTATTTTGACGAAATTCAGCACTTTTTCCAGGTATATAAGAGCCTTGAAAGCGGTAAGGTTACATCTGTAACTGAAACCAACGGTGTTGATATGGCTAAAGAAATTATCAAAAAGTCAATCGACAGCTACATTAAAGATTTCCAGATGGCATAAACAGAGGTATTAAGTGACAGAAAAAGAAAAAATGATTGCCGGCAAGGTATATAATTCTCAAGACAGCGAGCTTGTTGCTGCTTTGAATAAATCTAAGTCGCTTTGCCGTCAATACAATAATCTTGATTTTTCAAATGTTGCCGCTCGTAAGGTTATTATTGATGAACTTTTACAAGAAGAGCATAACGATGGATATTGCGTTTTTACTCCTCCGTTTTGGTGTGACTACGGATTTAATGTAAAAGTGGGTAAGAATTTCTATTCAAACCATAACCTTGTTATACTTGATTGCGCAGAGGTTACTTTTGGTGACAATGTTTTTGTCGGCCCTAACTGCGGATTCTATACTGCAATTCATCCTATTGATGCTCATCAGAGAAATACAGGAATTGAACTTGCAAAACCGATAAAAGTCGGCAGTGATGTTTGGTTTGGCGGCGGCGTAACCGTACTTCCCGGTGTTACTATCGGAAATAATGTTGTAATCGGTGCAGGCTCGGTTGTTGTAAAAGACATTCCGTCAGGCGTTGTAGCGGTTGGCAATCCTTGCAAACCTATCAGAAAAATTACCGAGGCTGACAAGCTTGATTTAGACGATCCGAATATCTAAAAATATTAATGCATAACAAAAGGCTTTCTTGAGTTTTTAAGAAAGCCTTGATATTTTTTTATAAAAATATTAAAATAATTATAGTTTGAAGTCATCTAAGGTGTACTCGTGAAGAGTCGGCGCTGTCTGCGGAACACGCATAAGCGGGTCATATTTAAAGCTTTTGCATTTGTCATCAATAATTGTTTTGTTTTTTATGCAATGACAGGTATCGTTTTCATAAACCGAATTTAAGCAGTATGTACAGCTTGGTTTTATGTTTTTGCCGAAAAGCTTTTTCTTCAACATAATATCACCTCATTCTTTAATCATTATAACATTAACAGTTGTCATTTTCAAGCGAAACTACGCATAAGGAGAAGTATAATGAAATTTAATTCAAAAACTATGACTATCCATAATGTGGACAGTGTGCCGTATTTAACATATAATTCTTTATCGGAAATTGATTTTATAAATCATGCTTTTTCCACAAAACTCGGCGGTGTGTCGACGGGTGAGTTTACATCAATGAACTTTGCGTTTAACAGGGGAGATAATCCCGACAGTGTTACTGAAAACTATAAACGCTTTTGCAAAAGTGCGGGATTTGATTATAATACGCTTACGGCTTCTGCTCAAGACCATAATACTTATGTTCGTGCGGTTACAACAGAAAATATTGGAACAGGTATTTATAAGCCGAGAGATATTGAAAGCGTAGACGCACTTATTACAAATCAAAAAGGTGTAACTTTGGTTACTTATTATGCCGATTGTACACCGCTTTTCTTTGTTGATACAAACAAAAAAGCAATAGGACTTGCTCACGCAGGCTGGAGAGGTACTGTCGGCAGAATAGGCGAAAAGGTTGTGCAAAAAATGACCGAGCTTTACGGAACAAACCCGTCTGATTTAAAATGTGCGATTGGCCCTGCTATTTCCGTGTGCTGTTATGAGGTTGACAAACCTTGTGCCGACCATTTTCTTGCACTTAAAAATGTAAATCCGTCAGATTTTGTTCATCCTAAAGAAAACGGCAAGTATATGGTTGACTTGCTTGAAACCAACAGACAAATTCTTACGGCAGCAGGTGTAAAGTCGGAGAATATCACGGTTTCTGATGTATGTACAAACTGTAACAGCGATTTGTTGTGGAGTCACAGGGCAACCAAAGGGCATAGAGGCACAATGTGTGCGTTTATGTGTATAAAATAATTCTTAAATCGAAATATGCTTATTCTTTGCAAACCATACTTCTTTTACAGAAAATTCTTTGCCGTTAAGATAATTAAGAATACCTGCGTCGGTGTCAAATGAAAATTTAAGTTTATAGCTGTAAAGTGCCTGATACTTAATGTTATCAGGTGCTTTTCTGTTTTTTCCGTATTTAGTATCGCCCACAAGCGGATGACCGATATATGCCATATGCGCTCTTATCTGATGCGTTCTGCCTGTCAGAAGTTCAACTTCCGCAAGGCTGTATTTGCCGTTGAAGTCAAGAATTTCGTATTTTGTGATTATTTCTTTTGAGCCCTCAACCTGTTTACTGAAAACTTTAACTTTATTTTGCGCTTCGTTTTTAATAAGATAATCGTGAAGAATATCGCAATCTTTTTTAGGTTTGCCGTGCAGCAGGCAAAGATAGTATTTTTCAAGTTCTCTTGTTTTGATTTTGGCATTGAGAACCCGCAAACTTTCGGCATTTTTTGCCGCAATTACTATACCGCCCGTGTTTCTGTCAATTCTGTTTGCAAGAGCGGGAGCGAATGCTTTTTCTTCTTTTGGGTTGTATTCGCCCTTATTATAAAGATAGTGCTGAACTCTTGCCACAAGCGAATCAAAATGGTAACTCTTGTCCTGATGTACGATAATACCGGGCTTTTTGTCAATCAGAATTATGTTCTCATCCTCATATACTATATCAAGTTTGTCGGGCGCTTTTAAAAATTCGTAGTTTTCCTGCTCGCTTTCCTCAAAAAATTCATCTTTTATGTACAGAGTAAGCACATCGCCCTCTTTGAGCATATCTTTTATATCGCACTTTTTGCCGTTTAGTTTAATGTACTTTGTACGGATATATTTATACATAAGCGACTTTGGCATAGTTTTGAATCTTTTTGAAAGAAACTTGTCAAGTCTTTGGTTTGCATCGTTTTTCTTTATATCAATAGTTCTCATTGCTTTCTCCTTAACCTTAATCAATTTAATTTTATATTATTATAAAATTTTTTTCAACCGATTTTTCACACTTTTTAAAAAGCTGTGTAAACTGATACAGGGTGATAAAGTGAATTGCTACTCACACAGGCTAAGGTCGGCTGTATTTTTCGGGCTTGGACTTCTGACTGCAAGTTTACTGCCTTCCGAATGTGTGCTTGTGGTTGCAGCTGCAGCACTTATTGTGGTCAGTCTGACTTGCATACGAAGATAATATGAGAGGAGATTTGCAATGAAAGTTGTACTTATTGAACGGCCAAAATTCTTATCGGCAATTTTACGGAAGATTTACGGAATTAAAAAGGTAATAAATCCGCAATAAAACTTTCTTATATGTAAAATAAAATGAAATTTTATTGGTAATCATTAATAACATAATTAAACAAAAGATGTGCATATCAACAAAAAGATATGCACATCTTAATTTATTATTGAGTTCTTTTTGAAAAAATATTATAATAGGACGGAAATTTTATTATGGAGGTTTTGAATTAACACATGAAACTAATCAAGAAAAGCGTAAGCATCCTTCTTTCTTCAATGATGCTTGTTGGTTGTACAGTTACTGCACTTACAGCTAATGCCTCAACAGGCGGTCAGCTTTGCAGTAAGTATGCCACAAACCCTAACGGCAAGGTAGGTATTCAGAAGACTATCACTATTGACGGTAATGTTACTGTAGACGACGTAACATTACTTCAGCTTTACGTTGCCGGTGACAAGTCACTTGACGCTAACGCTCAACTCAAAGCTGATGTAAACAGAGATGGCATTATTGACATTCTCGATTGTACAGAAATTCAGCTTTATGTTGCGGGTAATATTCCAAACCTCGGTTGATACCTGATATAATTTAACAGCTTTTACAGCATCGGATTGATTAATTTCAGTCCGATGCTTTTTATTGTAATATTTTCATTACCTTTCTAATATATTTTGAGTATAAATATAAAAGGAGAGATAAAATATGGAGTTTAATCAGGATAACCGATCGTTTTGCACAACTGTTGCGGTGCTTGACACGGTTGCCGAACAGCTTGCTGATGTCGATTTAACTTTACCCGATTATTGTCCGGATATCGAAAAAATTTTGAAATGTACTCTTATCCCTAAAATTCAGACAAGAACCTTATCGGGCGGACAACTGCAAATTGACGGTAACTGTGTTGTTAATGTGCTGTATGTTGACAGTATCAAAAAAAGTATTCGTTGCTGTGAGCAGTCGGTTAATTTTTCTCAAAGCTTTTCTGTTAAAGAAGCGCCTGATAATCCTGTTATATTAACAAGAACAAAGCCCGAGTACATAAACTGTAGGGCATTAAGCCCTCGCAGACTTGTAATGCACGGTGCATTTTCGTTATATGCAAAGGTGCTTTCCTCGGCAAAAACAAGTATCTATTCACCGCCTGCCGAAAATTGTCTTGAAGCACAGCTGATGAATATAAAATGTGCAAGCCTGACTTCTCTTTGCCAAGAACAGTTCAGCGTGGTAGAAGAAGTTTCTGTGGGAGATAAGCCTGTAATTGAATCAATCTTGAGTACCGATATAAGTGTGAATATTACCGATACCAAAGCTGTTACAGGTAAACTTATGGCGAACGGCGAAATCAACTTAAAACTATTATATATAACTGATGTTGAGAGCGGCGAAACAGGAAAACTTGATTACTTATTGCCCTTTAATCAAATTATAGATTGCGAGGGTATCGACGAAAATACAATTAACTGTGTTTCCTGCGATATTATGTCTTATGACATCAGACTTAAGAATGATGTTATGTCTGATAAACCTCTTTTACTGCTTGATTTAAAACTTTGTCTTACAGAAGAAGGCTATGTAATTGCTGACGAAAATGTAGTTACAGACGCATATTCTGTTAAATGTGCAACTCAACCCGCTTTTACACAATTGAATATAGTAAGTGATCTTGCAAAACTTAATGATTCTCATATTGAAAAATCTTCGGTTGCTGTCGATAACGGAAAAATCAGCAAAGTAATAAACATATCATCAAACCAAATTACTGCTGATTATTCTTGCGACGATAAGGGTATAACTGTTTCGGGTAAGGTAAATATTTGTATTCTTGCCGAAAACGAAGATAAAATACCTGTGTTTATTGAACGCAATATAGACTATTCTCATCTTATGACATCAAGTGGTGAGTATAATTGTGCATTGTATGTTGAACCTCGAGTAGCAAGTATAAGCTATCGACTTGCCGATGACAGCACAGTTGAAATCAGGTGTGAAATTAAATTTGCCGTTTCGGCTGCCGCAAAAGAAAATATAAGGGCGGTTTCCGATGTAGAGATATTTGAAGATAAACCCGTAAAGCCCGAAGAGTGTGCTCTGACTTTGTACTTTGCGCAAGCGGGGGAGAGTCTGTGGAGTATTGCCAAATCGCATAATACGGCACTTGATAAACTGATTGAAGAAAATTCGGCAGCGGCACAAAATGAGGATATTCCTCGAATGCTGCTTATTCCGAGAGTTTAGGAGGTACAAAAATGGAAGAAAGAAATGTGTATCGTGACATTTCACGCCGAACAGACGGAGATGTGTATATCGGTGTTGTAGGTCCTGTGCGAACAGGTAAGTCAACTTTTATAAAAAAATTTATGGACTCTTTGGTATTGCCGAATATAACGGATGAGGCGGTATATCGCAGAACTCTCGATGAACTTCCGCAGTCGGCATCGGGAAGAACCATAATGACAACCGAACCTAAATTCATACCGGAAGAATCAGTTGAAGTTGATCTGGGAAACAACACTTCTTTCAGGGTAAGAATGATTGATTGCGTAGGTTATATAGTTGACAGTGCAATCGGCTACAGTGAAGACGAACAGCCGAGAATGGTTAAAACGCCTTGGTTCGATAAGGAAATTCCTTTTGATGACGCTGCCGAAATCGGCACCAAAAAGGTTATTACAGATCATTCGACAATCGGCTTGGTAATAACAACTGACGGTACAATCAGTGATATTGACAGGGAAGACTACATTGAGAGCGAACAGCGGGTTATTAACGAACTGAAAGAGATTAACAAACCTTTTATTGTTTTGCTCAACTCAACCGAACCCGAAAGCGAAAGAGCAAAAAATCTCGCTGCTCAAATGGCGTCAATTTACAATGTTCCTGTAATTCCCGTAAGCTGTATGGAACTTGACGAATTTGAAATTAAGCGTATTCTTGCCCAGCTTTTGTTTGAGTTTCACATAAAAGAAATCAAAGTAGATATTCCTAAATGGCTCGTAATGCTTGATAAAGATCACTGGCTCAAAACCAATATCTTTGACGCAATCAAAAAGAGTGCGGGAAAAATCGAAAAAATCCGTCAGGTTCAGGATATAATGCAGGAACTTGACAACTGTGAATATATTAATTCTACCGAAATAAAAAGTCTTGATTTGGGCAGAGGCTTTGCGACTATCGGAATTAATATTGACAGTAAATTGTTTTATAAGGTACTTTCCGAAGAATCAGGTATTGACATTACCGACGAATGTGAGCTGTTCAGTTGTGTAAAAGAACTTTCCAAAAAGCAGAAAGACTTTGATAAACTTGCGCAGGCTTATGAACAGGTGCAGGAAAACGGTTACGGAATTGTTATGCCGACTATTGAAGAGTTATCGCTTGAGGAGCCTGAAATTATTAAACAGAGCGGAAAGTACGGTATAAGGCTCAAAGCAAGCGCACCGAGTATTCATATGATGAAGATTTATACAAAGACAGAGGTAACTCCGATTGTAGGCTCGGAACAGCAGTCCGAGGAGCTTGTATCTTATCTTTTGAAAGAATTTGAGGAAAATCCGGAAAAAATTTGGGAAAGCAATATCTTTGGCAAATCCGTGCATGAACTTGTCAACGAGGGACTGCACAATAAATTGTATAGAATGCCGTCCGATGCAAGAGCAAAAATAGGTGAAACCATTGAAAAAATTATAAATGACGGTTGCAACGGTCTTATATGTATAATTCTGTAATTGAAATATAATGCTTTAAAATTAAACAAATTATATTTTAAAATATTTAATATGATTAGGTAAACCGCCAAAAATTATTCCCCCCCTTATTTATTATTGAAAATTTTACAGGAATAAAGTATAATAATCCTGTATGAAAATAATAAATATGGGGGTTATTTTATGAATCTTTCCGATGTAGCTTTAGCAGCTCAGACAGCCCAGAAAGAAAGTCTTACGCTTGCTGAAAAAGGCATAACATCCGCAAAGGTTGTTCTCACAGGCTTTGTTGTTGTATTTGTCATGCTTATTCTGTTGATTTTTATTATTAAAATCTTCAGCGCTATTGTTCAGAAGGCTCAAAGTGCCGGCAGCAACAGCAAAAAAGGCAAGAAAAATAAAGATGAAAAACCTGCTGAAAAGCCGGCTGCGGCACCTGCTTCTGTTGTTACCACAAGCGCAGCAACAGACGGAATTTCAGACGAAGTTGTAGCTGTTATTTCAGCTGCCGTGGCAACAATGTACGGTTCATCTGAAAAAGCACGAATCAAGAGTATTAAAAAGTCATCTGACGGTGGTCGTTCAGCTTGGGCAAAAGCCGGTGTACTTGATAATACCCGCCCATTTTAAGGCATATTTTAAGGGAAAGGATGTTATCTAATGGAAATTTTACAAGGCTTTGTAGATGCCGTTGTAGGTATCTTTAACAGTTCAGGCCTTACAACTCTTAACTGGCAGAACTATGTTATGATTGGTGTTTCAATCGTTTTGCTTTATCTTGCTATCAAAAAGCAATATGAGCCGCTCTTGCTTCTTCCTATCGCTTTTGGTATGCTTCTTGTAAACCTTTATCCGAGCATTATGGCTCCTCAGTCAACTGAACTTCTTACCGAGGCTCAGTGTGCGGCACGAGATATTGCAACATCGGGTCACGCCACACAGGTTATTGACGGCGTAACTTATTATGAAAACCCAACATACGGCGGATTGCTTTATTATTTATATCAGGGCGTTAAGCTTGGTATTTACCCACCGCTTATCTTCCTTGGTATTGGTTGTATGACAGACTTTGGTCCGCTTATTTCAAACCCAAAGAGCCTTATCCTCGGTGCTGCCGCTCAGATTGGTATTTTCGTAACATTTACAGGTGCTATCTTCCTCGGCTTTACAGCTAAAGAGGCTGGCGCTATCGGTATTATCGGTGGTGCAGACGGTCCTACCGCTATTTTCGTTACAACAAAGCTCGCACCTCACCTTTTAGGTTCAATTGCGATTGCCGCATATTCATATATGGCGCTCGTTCCTATTATTCAGCCGCCTATTATGAAAGCTCTTACAACAAAGAAAGAGCGTGCTGTAGTTATGGAACAGCTTCGTCCTGTATCTAAACTTGAGAAGATTATGTTCCCTGTAATTGTTGTAATTATCATTGCAATCTTCCTTCCTGACGCTGCTCCGCTCGTTGGTATGCTTATGCTTGGTAACCTCTTTAAGGAATCAGGCGTTGTTGAAAGAATTAACAAGACAGCTCAGAATGAACTTATGAACATTATTACAATCTTCCTTGGTACTACTGTCGGTGCAACTGCATCGGGACAGACATTCCTTACTATTGATACAATCAAGATTATTGTTCTTGGTCTTATCGCATTCTGTATGGGTACTGCATTCGGTGTACTCTTTGGTAAGATTATGTATGTTGCAACAGGTGGCAAGGTAAACCCACTTATCGGTTCAGCAGGTGTATCTGCCGTTCCAATGGCTGCTCGTGTATCACAGAAGGTTGGTCAGCAGGAGAATCCAGGTAACTTCCTCCTTATGCACGCTATGGGTCCTAATGTTGCCGGTGTTATCGGTTCAGCAGTTGCAGCAGGTGTATTGCTCAATGTAGTTGGCTAAAAACAAATATATATAATTTCAATAAAGGAAGTCGTTATGGCTTCCTTTAATTTTATTGTTAATAATTCATTATTAGAATTAATTAGTGCATTTAATGAATTATAATATATAGTATTGTATTTTTATTGTATTTTTATTGTATTTTTATGCTGATTTTGGGAGGTCGAGTAATGCCAACTAATATAACAATTCAGAGAATTTTAGTCATTGTTTTACAGAGAATAAAATTTATTATTCTTTTGACACTTGTATGTATGCTTTCGTTTTTTCTTTATTCTAAGTTTTTTATAACTCCTATGTACAGTACATCTGCTATGCTTTATGTGCAGAACTATAATGCTAAAAGCCAGAGCAATCAGGAAAACGGAAAAATCTTTAGCTCCGATATTTCAGGTTCTGCTTCTCTTGCCGAGGCATACATAGTTTTTCTTAATAATTCGGACAGCATTACTTCGCTTTTTAACGACTGCGATGTTTCAATAACAAACGATTCTTTCTTTATTACGGTTACGGTTTCGGGTTCAGACCCGCAAACTTGTGCGAATGTAGCAAATCAGATTTGCGAGACTGCAGGCGATGTTTTTGCCGATCGCTTTGCATACGGACAGATTGGTATTGTAAGATCTGCGCAAGTTCCCATTGCACCGTATGAACCAAACAATCTTAAAAACGCATTGATTGGTTTGGTAATCGGTCTTGTTGCATCTGTGCTTATTTCAATTTTACTTGAACTTATTGACCTTACTGTTAAGCCTGATGACGATTTACAGGAAATGTACGATATTCCTATATTTGCGGAAATACCTGATTTTGGTAATTAAGGAGGGATAGCGTATGAAGTTAAGATTACCTTTTAAAAAGGATTTAAGTAAAAAAAGCAAGTCACAAGTAACTGTCAACAATAAAAATAAATTTGCAATTGTTGAGTCTTACAAAATTGCAAGAACCAATATTATGTTTTCTCTTTCTGCTTCTGAAAAGAAAGCCTTTGCGGTAACAAGTTATTCAAAGGGTGAGGGTAAAAGTACAGTTGCGTCTAACCTTGCAATTTCTTTTTCAAAAATGGAAAGTAAAGTATTGCTTGTTGACTGTGACCTTCGCCGACCTAATGTTCATAATATTTTTAAAATTGATAATACCAAAGGTCTTGCGGATGTAATCGGTAAGATGATTAATTTTGATCAGGCGGTTCAGAAAAATGTTCTTCCCGGACTTGATATTCTCGTTTCGGGTACTATTCCGCCAAACCCGTCGGAACTTATGTGTTCCTCAACATTTATTTCTTTGGTTGAGCAGTTAAAGGAAGAGTATGATTATATCATATTCGATACTCCGCCTATCGGAGTGGTTGCCGATGCACTTCTTCTAAAAGAATTAATTGCAGGCTTTATTGTTGTAGTAAGAGAAAGAGCCACAACTCACGGCGATTTACGAAATCTTACGGAAAGCATTAAGCTTGCCGATTCAAGAGTCCTTGGTATAGTCAAGGTAGGCTGTTCGCAGAACGAGAGAAGAAAAGGCAAGTATTACTACAAATACTATTACAATTATTATTAATTATTTTACAGCTTACGAAAACATATCAATTGTTTTTTCGTAAGCTGCTGTTTTATGGTATAAAATTTAGATTTTTAAAATAAAATGCAAGATTTTTAAAAAACACTTGCATTTTTCTTCCTTTTGGATTACAATATAACAGTATTATTTTGTATTTTTTGCAATTTGAATTTAAGGAGAAAGCAAAATGAATTATGTGAATTGTAACAAAAAAGACCTCGAAAAAGAATATGCGGCACTTGTTGCTGAATATGAAGAGGTAAAAGGTAAGGGTTTAAAACTTAATATGGCAAGAGGTAAGCCGGGTGAAGATCAGCTTAACCTTTCAAGACCGTTGCTTGATGTAATCAACAGCAGCACTGACTGTATTACAGCACACGGTGCAGATTGCCGTAACTACGGTGAGCTTGCAGGCATTGACGAGTGCAAAAACTTTTTTGCGGAGATTTTTGATGTAGATCCGTCAGATGTAATGGTTGGCGGTAACTCAAGCCTTAATATGATGTTTGATACAATTGCAGGTTTTATGACAAAGCCTGTTGTTGAGGGCTGCAAGCCTTGGTATGAGGTAAAGAACAGAAAATTCCTTTGCCCGGCACCGGGTTATGACCGCCACTTTGCTATTACCGAATATTTTGATTTTGATTTGATTCCTGTTCCGATGACAGAAAATGGCCCTGATATGGATGTTGTTGAAAAACTTGTTGAGAATGACGATTCAATCAAGGGTATTTGGTGTGTTCCTAAGTATTCAAATCCGCTCGGCATTACTTTCAGCGATGAAACAGTTAAGCGTTTTGCCGCTTTAAAGCCTGCCGCAAAGGATTTCAGAATTATGTGGGATAACGCTTACTGTGTTCACGATGTAACAGATACTCCCGATGAACTTTTGAGTCTTATGGCTGAATGCAGAAAAACAGGTAATGTTGATCTTCCTATCATGTTTACATCAACATCAAAGATTACTTTCCCGGGTTCAGGTGTAGCTGCAATGGCTGCTTCCGATAACAATATGAAAGTAATTAAGAACAGATACCAGTATCAGGTTATCAGTTATGATAAGATGAATATGCTCCGTCACGCTCGTTTCTTTGGTGACCTTAACGGTGTTAAAGAGCATATGAAACTGCATAAAGCTGTTCTTAAGCCAAAATTTGAAATTGTTTTGAATGCTCTTGAGTCACAGCTTAAGGAAACAGGTACAGCTGATTGGACAAATCCAAACGGCGGTTATTTTGTAAGCGTAGATGTACTTGAGGGTACAGCAAAAGAGGTTGTTCGTCTTTGTAAAGAAGCAGGCGTTGTACTTACAGGTGCAGGCGCTACTTATCCTTACGGCAAGGACCCTAAGGACAGCAACATCAGAATTGCCCCTTCGTTCCCGCCAAACGATGAACTTAAGGAAGCAATGGATGTATTCTGCATTTGCGCTAAACTTGCAGCTTGTGCAAAAATTCTTAATAAATAAGCAATATATTAAACATTAACTTGCTTATTTATCTAAATGCAATGTAAAATTTCCAACTAAAAAGAATTTTTTTATCAAAAATTCCCTTATCCGTTGACTTTTTATCAAAAAAATTATATAATAACTCTGTTATGTCTGTATGTGTGTCTTTCGTAACAGAGTTATTTTTATGAAAGCAACTACAGTCAATTAAAAAATGGAGGTTCCTAAGGCATGAAAAGAATACCAAAGCCTGTATTCTTCATTGTAGCCTTGCTGGTGCTTGCTTTTACATTTACAGCAGTTTTCGGAGTATCCTACTATACAGGTGACAACAAAAACACTGTCGTTAAAGGCATTAGCGATATACGATGGGGAATAGACATCAGGGGCGGTGTTGAAGCAACATTTAAGCCTGCCGGCGATGTTGACGCTACTGATGAGCAGTTAGAATCTGCTAAAGCAATCATTGAGCTTCGTATGGTATCTGACGGTATTACCGACTATGAACTTTACGCTGACTCTTCAAACGACAGAATTATTGTTCGTTTCCCGTGGAAATCTGACGAAAAAGATTTCGACCCTGCAACTGCTATTGAAGAAATATCATCAACAGCAGAGCTTACTTTCAGACCGGGTAAAAGCTATGAAACTACCGAAGTAGGTTCGGACGGCAACCCTGTTTACAAAACTCCTAAAGACGATACAACTGAAGTTCTTATGAACGGCTCTTACATAAAGTCGGCGCAGGCAGTTGTAAATCAGGAAGATAACTCATACGCTGTAAGCATTGAGTTTAATGATGAAGGTAAACAGCTTTTTGGCGATATTACAACTAAGTATCTTAATAAGACAATCTCAATTTGGATGGATGATGTTATGATTTCCGCACCTACTGTAAATGCGGCAATCACAGACGGCAAAGCACAGATTACAGGTGACTTTGACGCTGAATCTGCAACTGCTCTTGCAAACAAGATTAACGCAGGTGCTCTTCCGTTTAAACTTGAAACTGTAAGTTCAAGCAACATCAGCCCGACACTCGGTGAGAATTCACTTACAGCTATGGCTTATGCCGGTGTTATTGCATTCATCGTAATTGCAATTATTATGATTGCTATGTATAGACTTACAGGTGTTATCGCAGTTATTTCTCTTGCAGGTCAGATGGGCCTTGCAATTGCGGCTGTATCAGGTTACTTTACAACTATTTCGTCATTCACAATGACACTTCCTGGTATTGCGGGTCTTATTCTTTCAATCGGTATGGGCGTTGACTGTAACGTAATTACAGCAGAGCGTATTAAGGAAGAATTAAAGCAGGGCAGAACTCTTGACGGTGCTCTTGAGCGTGGTACAAAGAATTCACTTTCTGCTATTATCGACGGTAATATGACAGTTATTATTGTATCTGTTATTCTTATGCTTGTATTCGGTCCTTCAAATATTCTCTCAATCATCTTTGGTGAATCAACAACCGGTACAATCTACTCATTCGGTTACACACTCCTTGTTGGTGTAATTGCTAACTTTATTATGGGCGTATTCCTTACCCGTGTAATGCTCAGAAGTATTTCAGGCTTTAAGGTATTCCGCAAAAAAGGCTTGTACGGAGGTGTTAAGAATGGCTAATGAAAGCACAAAATCCGCTAAGGTTAATGGTCAGCTTTCTGTTGAAGAAGTAAGTGAAAAATTCAACGGCGGCAGAAAGATTATTGACTTTACAGGTCATTGCAAAATTTTCTTTGGCATTTCCATTGCAATTATTGTAATCGGTATCATTTGTAACTTCATTTTCGGTACTACACTTGACATACAGTTCTCGGGCGGTGCGTCAGTAAAATACAGTTATTCCACAGATATTTCCGAATCCGAACTTACTGATTTTATTCAGTCACATACAGAGGCAAGAATTACTACTTCTTATTCAACAGATATGGTTGGTAATTCCGGTCATAATGTTGCTGTTCAGTTCTCCGGAAACAAGGCTATTGATACTAACATTCAGTCGACACTTCTTGAAGATCTCAATAAACAGTATCCTGATGCAGGCTTTAAAATTCTTGAGTCGGGTTCTATTGACGCTTCAATGGGCTTTAACTTCCTCTTAAAGTGTCTTACAGCTGTTGCAATCGCAAGTATACTTATGGTTATTTATGTAACACTCAGATTTAAGAAAATCGGCGGTCTTTCAGCCGGTGTTACAGCTCTTATAGCACTTTTCCACGATGTTATTATGATTTACTTTATGTATGTAATCTTCCGTATGCCGATTGATTCCAACTTCATTGCCGTAGTTCTTATGATTCTCGGTTACTCACTTAACGATACAATCGTTATTTACGACCGTGTTCGTGAAGAACGAAAAGCACTTGGCAGAAAAACAGATGCAGGTATGGTATTTAATCTCAGTGCTACAAAGTCGCTTAAGAGAACAATTATTACTTCTGTAACAACTCTTTCAGCAATCTTGATTGTATATATTGTTGCCTTAGTATATAATATCTCTTCGGTACAGGCTTTCGCACTTCCGATGATTATCGGTATCATTTCAGGTTGTTATTCTTCTATCTGTATTGCAGGTCCGCTTTGGGTACTTTGGCAGAGAAAGAAAAAGAACAGCAAAAAGAAATAATGCGTTTGCTTTAAATTTTATTTAATAATTATGGGCTGCGATATGAATAATTTTCGCAGCCCTGAATTTATATGTAAATGTATAATTTTTTATCAGCTTTGGTAAAACTATTTTGGGGTAATTTTTATATCTTAGGAGTGTTTTATGAAAAAAATCTTTTCGTTTTTATTGGTAATCATATCAATATGTTCTTTATTACTTTACGGTTGTTCAAGCAATGAGCAAAACAGCAGACAATCCGAAAAATTAAGTATAGTAACTTCTATTTTTCCGTATTACGATTTTGCAAGAAATATTGTCGGCGATAAAGCAGATGTAAAGTTATTGCTTTCACCCGGTAACGAACCGCATCATTACGAACCGTCACCGTCCGACATTGTTGCCATAGAAGAATGTGATATATTTATCTATAACGGCGGTGAAAGTGACGAGTGGGTTGAAAATGTGCTTGACTCGCTTGAAAATAAAAATATTACTGTTTTGAAGATGACCGATTATGTGTCACTTCTTAATGAAAAAAATCCTGACCATACTGACGGTGATGAGGCAGATGAACATATATGGACTTCTGTCAGAAATGCCGAGCAGCTTGTAAAGGAAATATCGGATGTTGTTACGGAAAAGGATAATAAAAATAAATCTGAATATGAAAACAATACAAATCAGTATCTTTTAAGTCTTGACGAACTTGACAAAGAATTTACCGATGTTGTTAATAATAAAAAGCGTGACACTGTTGTGTTTGGCGACAGATTTCCGTTTCTGTACTTTATGACCGATTACGGCATTAATTACGAGTGCGCCTTTCCCGGATGCAGCAGTGAAACCGAACCGAGTCTTGATGTGGTTACAAGGCTTGTTGATTATGTAAGAGATAATAATATTCCCGTTGTATTTCATCTTGAAATGTCAAACGGTAAAATCGCTCAGCTGATTGCTGACGATACGGGAGCAAAGATTTTGCAATTCTCATCATGCCACAATATTACAAAAGATGAATTTAATAACGGCGAAGATTATATTTCTATTATGGAACAAAATTGCAGTGCGTTAAAGGAGGCTTTATCTTAATGGCTTTAATAGATTTTAATAAGGTGACTATCGGTTATGACGGCAAAAGCGTAATTTCCGATTTGACTTTTCAGATAAAGCAGAATGAATATGTTTGCATTGTGGGCGAAAACGGCTCGGGCAAAACTACGCTTATGAAGTGCCTGCTCGGACTTATTCCGCCGCTTTCGGGCAAAATCACTTTTGGTGACGGCTTAACTCAAAATGAAATCGGCTATCTTCCGCAAAAAACCGTTTTGCAAAAGGATTTTCCTGCTTCGGTTGAAGAAGTTGTGTTATCCGGCTGTCTGAATAAAAAACATACCTTGTTTTATTCAAAAGAACAGAAAAAAACCGCTGAAAAAAATATGGAACTTACAGGAATTACCGATATTCGTAAAAACTGTTTTCGTGAACTTTCGGGTGGTCAGCAACAAAGGGCATTGCTTGCAAGAGCATTGTGTGCAACAACAAAACTTTTGATTCTTGATGAACCTGTTACGGGACTTGACCCTGTTGCAAGTGCGGATATGTACAACCTTGTAAAGAATTTGTATAAAGAGGGAATTACCGTTATTATGGTTTCCCACGATATTACCGCCGCAGTTAATAATGCCACAAAAATTCTCCACCTTTCCAAGGATAACTACTTCTTCGGCAGTACGCATCAGTATCTTCATTCCGATGTAGGCAAGAAGTTTTTGATTACCGATTGCCCTTGCGATGATTGCAGGCATCACCATATTCATAATTTAGCGTAAAGGAGGCGGTAAGATGTTTGAAACTATTGCTGAAATGTTTTCGTACGGTTTTATTGTAAGAGCTTTTATTGTCGGTACTCTTGTTTCGCTTTGCGCCGCCTTGCTCGGTGTAACCCTTGTGCTGAAACGCTACTCCATGATAGGTGACGGACTTTCGCATGTCGGTTTTGGTGCGTTAGCTATTGCCGCATCGCTCAATCTTGCACCACTTCAGGTGGCAGTACCTGTTATTATTATTGCCGCATTCCTGCTTTTAAGACTTTCCGAAAAAAGCAAAATTCGTGGTGATGCGGCTATCGCCATTATTTCAAGTACAGCGCTTGCAATCGGTGTTGTCTGTGTAAGTATTTCGGGAGTAAATACTGACCTTAATTCTTATTTGTTCGGCAGTATTCTTGCCACAACAAACGCTGATGCTGTAATGTGTGCCGTTCTTGCTTTGATAGTAATTGTGATTTTTGTTTTGTTTTACAATAAGATTTTTGCCGTTACATTTGATGAAACCTTTTCAAAGGCGACAGGACTTAAAACGGGTGTGTACAACACAGTAATTGCCCTGCTTACGGCACTTACAATAGTAATTGGTATGAGAATTATGGGTACGCTTTTGATTTCGGCTTTAATAATTTTCCCTGCACTTTCTTCAATGAGGGTGTGCAAAAAATTTAAGGCGGTAATTATTTGCTCGGGTGTACTTTCGCTTATTTGTTTCTTTGTGGGAATGTATGCGTCCTACACCATGGACACCCCAACAGGTGCAAGCGTGGTTATAGTAAATGCCGTTGTATTTGTAATTTTCTGGCTTATTGAAGTTATTAATACAAGAGTAAGAAAACACAATTAATTATAAAATATTTTCAATTTTAACAAGCTCACTGTCCTTTACGGAGGTGAGCTGTTTTTTTATGCCCGCACTTTCGGCAAGGTAATTGTCGTTGCTCTGTGTAGCGACATATGACCGCATTGCAGATAGGTTTACACTGATTTCATCAACATAATCGTGAATAAGAAGAATATCAAAAATGCTTAAATTCTTTTGCCATTTTGATTCTGCAGCTGCAAGCACATCTTTTGCAACATCATAATTCTCACTTTTAACAAGGTTGTCGGCAGATACAATTTCTTCGTTAAGTTCGTCAATTCTATTTGTAACATAGAACATTTCAAAAATGCCTGTTGCTATTGATAAAATAAAAAAAGCCAATGATATATATATTCTTTTCATATTAATTTTCCTTTGTAATTATTTTATAATTTCCTGCTCCGTCAAGCGTCATAATAAATATATCGTCTATGGCGACATTTTCTTTGTAAAGAATTTTATCTACGGTTTCTTTGCTGTTTTTGCAAAGCCTGAGTGAATTTTGTAAAAGCTGTCCGTCGCTGATTACCACGGTTTCAAGTTTTGTGTCGGGAACTTTAATATCGAGGTTTTCAAGTGTTACCGTGCGCTTTTCGGGCTTTTGCAAAACGCTGATTTTTCCGTTGGTTTCCACAATACAATATTGTACCTCGTCGAGTGAAAAAATATCCTGTTGTCTTAGCTGAATACATAAATCTTCGGTTGACATTCTAAGCCGTTTCATTTCGTTTTGCATCAGTTTTCCGTCCTCTATTACGGTTATGGGCGAACCGCAGATAAGACCTCGGAATTTTCTGTTTTTCAGCATTATTATACTTGCTATTATTTCACAGGCAATAAGAACGAGTACGGGAATTATGCCCGAAAGCAACGGTTGTGAAGTATTTGACATAGGAATTGCCGCAATATCGGATACAATCAGAGTTACTACAAGTTCGCTCGGCTGCATATCGCTTATTTGCCTTTTGCCCATAAGACGAATTGCAAGAATAACAAATGCATACAAAAGCAAAGTTCTTATAATTGAAATAATCATTTTATCACCATTACTAATGTTTGCAATAAATGTAATTATATACAAATTCCGGAATAATTGAGATAACTTTGTAAAGCCTAATATTGGTGATAGAATGTATAATTCATTAAAAGAAAATTTATCTTCCCTTAAATCGGCTTTCGCAAATTCCGCCGATTTTACTGTGAGAGATATGATATTAAATTCAGATAATAAAACCACATCCGCAGTAATTACAATAGAGGGAATGTGCAGCAAAGAAGTAATCGCACTTTCTATAATTAATCCGATTTTTGATTTTGATTTTAAAAATGCAGACGGCACACAAATTCTTGATGAAATTCGACTTTCGGTTCTTTCTGCAAGTGAAATTGTGGAATTTGAGAGCTTTGATGAGGCAATAATGTTTTTAACTTCAGGTTTTGCTGTAATTGCTGTTGACGGATGCAGTAAAATGCTTGCAATTGGTGTGCAGGGTTTTTCTTTCAGAGGAGTTACCGAACCCGAGAGCGAAGTGGTACAGCGTGGTTCAAAGGAAGGCTTTACCGAACCTTTGAGAATTAATATGACGCTTATCAGACGAAGAATAAAAAGTCCTGACCTTGTATTTGAAACCGCAACAGTCGGTACAACTTCAAAAACTCAACTCTGTATTTGCTATCTGCAAAATTCGGTGTCTAAAATTATCCTTGATAAAATAAAAAAAAGACTGCAGTCAAGTGACCTTGAAATGGTGCTTGCATCAGGATATTTGTCAGAATATCTGGAAGATAAGGGCACTAAGTCTATATTTTCGGGAGTAGGAATTTCAGAGCGCCCCGATACCGTATGCGGCAAGCTGATGGAGGGCAGGATTGCGATTTTAGTGGACGGTACACCGACTGCAATTATTATTCCTCATATTTTTGTGGAGGAATTTCAGAGTGTGGACGATTATTCAAACCGCCCGTATTATGCAACCTTTATCAGAATATTAAAGTATATTTCATTTTTCACGGCAATATTTGTACCGGGTATTTATACTGCATTTGCTCAATTTCATCCCGAGTATTTTCCGAAAGGCTTGCTTTTAAAAGCGTCAACGGCACTTGCGGATACTCCTTTGCCTGTTGCACTTGAAGTGCTGATAATTATGTTTGTTTATGAAATTATGAGAGAGGCGGGATTGCGGATTCCAAAACCGCTCGGTCACGCCGTCAGCATTGTGGGTGCGCTTGTAATTGGTGAAAGTGCGGTAAATGCAGGGTTTATTGCCTCATCTACCCTTATGATAGTTGCAGTTGCGGCAATCAGCAGTTATGTTACTTCGTCGCTTTATGCACCTATTACAGTGCTTAGATTTGCTTTTGTGGCAATCGGAGGGATTTTCGGAATGTGGGGGATTGTTCTTATGAGTTGCTTTGTGCTTGCAAATATATGTGCAAAAACTTCTGTCGGTGTTCCGTATATGTCTTCGCTTGCTCCTTTTTCTGTAAGAAGAATGAGAGATGTTTTTGTGCGTGCGGATTGGAAAAGATTATCCCGACATACAATAAGAGTTCAAAAGTTTGCTCAAACAAAGGAGAGTGACTCTGATGAAGGGTAAGATAACCCAGGTATATGCAGGGCTGTTTGCCGTTTTTGTTTTTATATTTTTGGGAGTAAAATATAATTATCTCGGCACACTTCCTTTGTGGGCGGTTGTTCTTGAAATTTTATTTATGGCGGTTGTACTCGCAGTGCTTATGCTGCCGTCTTACATTCTCCATAAGTCAACAGGCTGTGATGTGTTTAATGTGTTTTTAAATAAAAGCTCATTGACAAAAATTATATTTTCTTCTCTTTATTGCATATTGTTTGTATTTGCAAGCGTGCGATTTCTTTCACTGTATGTTGATATTCTTATTACTGCGCTGAACTCGAATGCAAACAGGTTTGTACTTGCTGTCGGAATACTTTTTGTATGCGCATACAGTGCGTACAAAGGTGTGTTTACCGCATCAAGATGTGCTCTTATCGGTTCGGTTGTTACGGCAATTTTTATAATAATATTTCTGCTTGGCAATATTTCTGATGTAGAATTAAGCAATCTTTATCGCAGTAACAGTACAGATGATTTTTTTGCCGCACTTTTTTCTTTGCTGCCTGTTTGTGTGTTGCCTGTAATTTTTTCTGTAATATCGGGAAGTTTCAGTCAAAGTAAATCCGCTTTTGTATGGTTTCTTGTAATTGCCTTTGTAAGCAGTGCTGTGCTTGTGTTTTTTATGAATACAGTTCTTGCTGATTATGCAGACGGCAGGGAGTTTCCGTATTTCATACTTGCAAAAAATGCCTCTTTCGGACAAATGACGAGTTTTGATTTTCTTTATATGATTTGTATTTCTTTTTGCTCTTTTATAATTGTTTCACTGCTTTTATGCTGTATAAATGAGAGTACAGGTGTAAAGAAAAGAGGAAAAAATACCTTTATATTTACATCGTTGATTTTTGTAATGTATATATGTACCGAGGTTTTTCCGAAAGCAAAGGAGCTTGTGCAGAATGATATTATTTTTGCAGTTATGTGTGCCATATACGCAGTTGTATTACCGATTTATGCTTTGTTCAGATTGAAAGGAGGTAAACAGGGTGATTAAAAAAGTTTTGGCATTAATGTTTGTTTTAAGCAGTGTACTTTTGTGCGGTTGCGACAACAGTAAAAGGATAGATAAAGCTGTTATTATTGAGTGCATTATAGTTGATAAAAGCGATTACAAATTTATTTATATTTCTGATGAAGAAAAAAGCGAAACTGTCAAAATCGAAGAAGAAAGCCTTGAAAAAGCGCTCAAAACTTTAAAAACCGAGCATAAACCCGAAATTGTACTTTCTAAGCTTGAGCTTATAGCATTTGCGGAAAATGTTGACAGCAAAAAATATTACTCTGCATTACAGTATATAAAGAATAATTATGCGGTATCACCGTCGGTATATACAGCGGTATGCAGTAACGACATTTTAAAATTGCTTGATGAACCGAAAACGCTTGAAAAATGTACTGAACAAATAATGATTTTAGAGAAAAAAGATACCGACATTTCATCAACTCTATTAAAAATGAACAACAACCTTAATAAATCTAAGAAATCATTGCTATATTTACCTCATATTAGTAAAAATAACGGGGTTACAGGCGAAAAAGTTGAAATTATGATAAAAAAATGAAAAATAATTCATAAAAAGACTTTATACTATAAGCGTTTTGTTGTATAATAATTGATGTATAGAATGGAAAGGCTATATACTTTGGGCAAAACTTTTGAATATATTTACCAAAGTAATTTGTGATAATGTAATTAAATTGAGAATAAAATACTTTAATATAACTTTGTAAACATAAGCCTGTGCAATGAGTAAACATAAGTTGCGGACAGCATAGTCAAAAAATTATTTTTAAAGCGGATTTTTTAAAATCTCGGTTCAATATCATTATTACTGATACAAAGCCTTTCACGAGCATATATTTTAATTATTGAACGGCGGTGGATTTATGGCTAGTGATTTTTCGGTTGCATTATCAAAAATGACTGAAGATTTAGATTTGCAAAAGGTTTATATTGCTGAAAATTTTGAAGAAATCAAAGTTTCAACATTTGAAGTAAATCGTCCGGGACTTGAGCTTACAGGATATTTTGACTTTTTCGACAGCAGCCGACTGCTCCTTTTTGGTACAACAGAGTTTTCGTATCTCTCTCGTTTCGGCTCGGAGGCTCAAAAAATGGTTATTGACTCAATATTGAGCTTTGGCCCGCCTGCGATTATCATTTCAAGAAATATCGAACCACCTATAGCTATGATGGAAAGTGCAAAAACACATAAGGTGTCAATTTTGCGCTCTGCAGAAACAACATCACAGGTTACAGCGGCACTTTTCCAATATCTCAACAAAGAACTTGCGCCTCGAATTACAAGACACGGTGTTCTTGTGGAAGTTTACGGTGAGGGTTGTCTGCTGCTCGGTGACAGCGGTGTAGGTAAGAGCGAAACCGCTATCGAACTTATTAAGCGCGGACACCGTCTTGTTGCCGATGACGCAGTGGAAATCCGAAAAACCTCCACTCACACGCTTATGGGACAGTCACCTGAAAATATCCGACATTTTATTGAACTTAGAGGTATCGGTATTATTAATGCAAGACAGCTTTTCGGTATGGGTTCGGTAAAGATTACGGAAAAAATAGATATTGTTATCAATCTTGAAATTTGGGACAACACCAAGGTTTACGACAGAATGGGACTTGATAATCAGTATATGGATATTTTGGGCGTTGAAGTGCCGACCTTGACCATACCTGTAAAGCCGGGCAGAAACCTTGCCGTTATTATTGAGGTTGCGGCCATGAACAACCGTCAGAAAAAGCTCGGTTATAATGCCGCACAGGAGCTTTTGAGCGCACTCGGTATGGATTTTGATATGTCGCAGACAGAGAAAGTCATCGTTGACAAATGGGAGTAATAACGGGGTGAGCAAGTGAAATTAGTTGCCGATATGCATACACATTCAATAGCGTCTACACACGCTTATGCCACTATAACGGAAATGGCACAGGAGGCGCACGATCTCGGACTTTTTGCCATTGCAATCACTGACCATGCAAGAACTATGCCGGGAGCACCGGGTCCGTTCTATTTTGAATCCCTTGCTATTTTACCCGCGTACATAAAGGGAGTAAGAGTGTTGCACGGAATAGAGGCTAATATATGCGATTACAACGGTAATCTTGATGTTGAGTCGCAGCTGCAGGATAATCTTGAATGGGTGGTAGCTTCACTTCACACTTTAACTATTGAGGGCGAGGCAACTGTTGAAAAATGTACACAGGCTTACCTCGGTCTTGCAAAAAATCCTAATGTAAATGTCATTGGTCACAGTGGCAGTGAATACTTTAAATATGACTACGAAAGAGTTATCCCTCAGCTTGCAAAAGAGGGCAAACTTATTGAAATTAACGATTCCGCATTCAGATATAAAAAGAGTTGCGCCTCAAATTGTACGCAGATTGCAAAACTTTGTAAAAAATACAAAGCAAGAATTTGCGTGAATACCGATTCGCACTATACCCATACCCTTGGCAGAGGCACCGAAACTCTGAAAATGCTTGAAGATATAGATTTTCCGCAGGAACTTATTGTTAATGCGAACGAAGAAACCCTGAAAGCATACTTTAAGGAGAAAAATATTTATTATTAACTGGAGTAATTCGATGAATAATATTGAAAATATATATAAATTTGCAGACAGTCTTGCTTGTGAAACAAAGCTTAACGAGCCGATGAAAAAACACACAAGTTTTAAAATCGGCGGCAATGCGGCAGTTTACATAAAGGTTGACAGTCTAAGTAAGCTTTGCAAATTTGTAAGAGAATGTAAACTTACAGATACAAAATATTTCTTGCTCGGTAACGGCAGTAATATACTTGTAGACGATAATGGCATGGATTGCGCTGTTATTAAACTTGACGGCGATTTCAAAGAGATAAGAATGATAGACAGCGAAACCGTTTATTGCGGCGCAGGCGCTACACTTGCTGCTCTTTGTAAATTTGCGCTTAACAACAGCCTTTCCGGACTTGAGTTCGCGTGGGGAATTCCGGGCTCTGTAGGCGGTGCGGCATTTATGAATGCGGGCGCTTACGGCGGAGAAATGAAAGATGTTGTCGTGTCGGTAAATCATATTACAGATGACGGCTCTATAGGCAGAATTGATAAAGAAAATCTTGAATTCGGCTATCGCACAAGTGTTTACCGTAAAAATAACTGCATAATCACAGGCATTACACTCAAACTTAAGAGTGATAATCCCGATGATATTCGTCACAGAATGGACGATTTTATGAGCAGACGAATTGATAAACAGCCGCTTGAATTTCCGAGTGCGGGCAGTGTTTTCAAGCGACCTGAGGGAAATTACGCAGGTGCTTTGATAGAACAGTGCGGATTTAAAGGTAAGGGTGTCGGCGGTGCCGAAGTATCGGAAAAACACGCAGGCTTTATTATTAATAAAAGCAATGCCACTGCTAAAGATGTAAAAGAGCTTATTTCTCAAATTCAGACAACTGTTAAAAAAGAAACAGGTTATGATCTTGAATGTGAATTGATAATGCTTTGAAAATAATTATTTATGCAATAATTAAGGCGTAATAGAGGAAGTTGATATTATGGAATTTGTAATTATTTCGGGTATGTCGGGTGCAGGCAAAACAAGTGCGCTGCACATTATGGAGGATATAGGATACTACTGCGTTGACAATATCCCCACCTCGCTTTTGCAGACATTATACAAACTTTGCAAAGATTCTTCGGACAAAGCAATGAAAAGAGTTGCGGTTGTGGTTGATGTCAGAGGCAACGGTGATTATGAGGTTATGTACGACGATCTTGAAAACTTCAAGAAAAATAACGAGGGCGTAAGTATTCTTTATATTGACGCAAAAGTCGACAGCCTTATTGTGCGCTATAAAGAAACAAGAAGAAGACATCCGCTTACCGAAAGACTTAAGGACGGCTCTGTTGCCGCCGCCGTAAAGGAAGAGCAAAGATTGCTTGTTCCCGTAAAAACACTTGCCGATTACAGTATTGATACGACATTTATGTCAATTAAACAGCTTAGAGAACGCATTATTTCGATGTTTCTTGAGAACAGCTCCAACAGTATTATGATTACTTTTATGTCTTTTGGATTTAAGTACGGTATTCCGCTTGAATCTGATTTGATTATAGATGTTCGTTGTTTGCCTAATCCGTTTTATATTGCGGAACTTAAGGAACATACGGGACTTGAAAAATGTATTCAGGACTATGTGCTTGACAGTGAAGAAACACAGGAATTTGTAAAAAGACTTATTGACTGGCTTGACTATTCATTGCCTTTGTATCTTAAAGAAGGCAAAAGCGAGCTTGTAGTCGGCATAGGCTGTACGGGCGGCAAGCACCGCAGTGTTACAATTGCGGAATTGCTTGATAACTATTTTATGGAAAAAGGTTACAAGTGCATTGTACAGCACAGAGATGTAAAAAAATAACGAGGTGTAAATAGTGTCGTTTTCCTCCGAAGTTAAAAAGGAGCTTTGCTCTGTTAATGCTGTAGATACCGAACAAAAAAAGGCAGAGCTTTACGGCCTACTTATTTTCTCTAAGGTATTTAAAAAAGATAAAATTGTTCTTACAACCGAAAACGGTGATGTTTCTAAAAAAGTGACGGATTTGCTTGAAGAACTTTATATGCCGATTATCGAAAAAGAAACCACTTTGCGTGTCAGAACCACAGAGCATCACCTTTCAAAAATTTCACTTATAAATGCCGATGACTGTTTAAGAATTTTTGATGATTACGGTCATCACGACAATGATATATCGCTAAGAGTAAACAGAGCCAATATAAGCAGTGACGAACTTGTGGCGGCTTTTTTACGAGGAGCTTTTGAGGGCTGCGGTTCGGTGTCTGACCCAATGAAAAGTTACCACGCCGAGTTTTGTGTGCCGCATAAAAATCTGTCGGTCGATTTGTGTAAAATTCTTTCGGAAATACCCGAATGTGATTTTACGCCGAAAACAGTTGTGCGCAACGGCAGTTATGTTGTCTATTTTAAAGGCAGTGAGCAAATTTGTGATTTGCTTACATACATAGGCGCAACAAATTGTGCTATGGAAATTATGGGTACAAAGGCTGTAAAACAGGTGCGCAATAACATTAACAGGCGCATAAACAGTGAGGTTGCCAATATAACCAAAATTGCGTCTGCTTCCGCAAAGCAGCTTGCGGCGATACAAAAAATCAAAGACAAAAAGGGAATAGAGTCTTTGCCCGACGATTTAAGAGAAATAGCCGTGTTAAGACTTGAAAATCCCGAAATGTCGCTGAGAGATTTGGGACAAAACCTTTCTGTGCCGATAAGCCGCAGCGGCGCAAACCACAGAATGAACAGATTACTTGAATATGCAGAGGATCTTGAATAATGAATAAAAAATTAACTTTTGAACAAGCTGACGCTAAACTTGACGAGGTTGTGGCTAAACTTGAAAATTCACAACTTTCGCTCAAAGAAAGTGTTGATTGCTACACAGAGGCTTGCGAATTACTTGCTTTTTGTATGCAGGAACTTTCGGAAAGCAAAGGCAAAATTGAAGATATTAATACAAAGTTAAATAATATTTGTGCTACAGACGGTGATGAATAATGACTGATTATATAAAACAAACCGAACAGGCTCTTTATGATTATCTGCCTGACTTAAATTGCAGAGAAAAAGAACTTATCGAGTCTATGAAATACAGCCTTGAGGCAGGCGGAAAAAGAGTAAGACCTAATCTTGTATTCAGTTTTAACGAACTTTGCAATGGCAAGACCGAGGCTGCGGTACCTTTTGCTTGTGCGGTTGAGATGATACACACATATTCGCTTATTCACGATGATCTGCCTTGTATGGATAATGACGATATGCGCAGAGGCAAACCGTCAAATCATAAGGTGTACGGTGAAGATATTGCTTTGCTTGCGGGAGATGCATTGCAGTCGCTCGCTTTTGAAATTATAACAAGCGACAAGGCAATCAGCCAAAGCTCGGCTGCTGCGTGTTGTAAAGCTGTAAATACCCTTGCGGCTTATTGCGGTGCAAGAGGGATGGTCGGCGGTCAGGTTATTGACCTTATTAATGAAAATAAGTCAGCACCGATTGAAGTGTTGAGAGAAATGGATTATAAAAAAACAGCTTGTCTTATAAAGGCGGCTTGTGAGCTTGGATGTATTTCTGCGAATGCTGATGATAAACTTATAAAATCAGCATCTGAATACGGCGAGTGTATAGGTATTGCTTTCCAGATCCAGGACGATATTCTTGATGTTACTTCCACTGACGAAGAACTCGGAAAACCTGTAGGCAGTGACAACGAAAACGCTAAGTCAACATATGTGTCGCTTCTCGGTATAGAAAAGTGCAGAGAACTTGTTGCTGAACTTACAGATAAGGCAAAAACGGCTCTTAATGCTTTTGACGGTGATACAACGGCTTTGTGCGATTTTGCGGATTACCTTGCAAGCCGTAAAAAATAATTTATTATGAATATGAAAAAGGATAAGGAGGGAGAAAATGGGTGACTATGAGTTACTGTCAAAAATAAAATCGCCTGCCGATGTAAAAAGGCTTGATGAAAAAGACTTGGCGAAATTATGCAGTGAAATACGAGAAAAATTGATTGAAACCGTATCGCTCAACGGCGGTCACCTTTCTCCGAATTTAGGTGTTGTGGAACTTACCGTGGCACTCCACAGAACTTTTAATTTGCCCAAAGACAGCATTGTATGGGATGTGGGACATCAGAGTTATACTCATAAATTGCTTACGGGAAGATTTGACGATTTTTATACATTGCGCCAAAAAGGGGGCATTTCGGGTTTCCCTAAACGCAGTGAAAGCAAGTATGATGATTTTAATACAGGCCACAGCAGTACATCTATTTCTGCGGCATACGGTATTGCAAGAGCAAAGATGTTAAGCGGAGATCAGAGCCATACGGTTGCCGTAATCGGTGACGGCTCATTTACGGGCGGACTTGCTTTTGAGGCAATGAACAATGCCGGACGATTCAAAAAGAATTTTATTGTTATTCTTAATGACAATAAAATGTCAATTTCTAAAAATGTCGGTGCTTTTCCGAGATATCTTACCACAGTAAGAATACAGCCGTGGTATATAAGAGTAAAGAAAAATACGGAAAAGGTGCTTTCTAAAATTCCTCTGTTCGGCAGACCGATAAGCGCATTTTTAAGAAGAAGTAAGTCAAAAATTAAAAATCTTGTGTACAAAAACACTTTGTTTGATTGCTTTGGCTTTACATATATCGGTCCTATTGACGGTCACGATATACCGGAACTCGAAAATGCACTTTCAGCCGCAAAGAAAATCAATTCGCCCGTACTTTTGCATGTCGTTACTAAGAAAGGCAAGGGATATTTACCTGCCGAAGAAAATCCGGGTACTTTCCACGGAATCGGCAAATTCGATATTGATTCGGGCGAACCTATATCTTCTCATAAAGGATTTTCTGCTGAATTCGGTAACACACTTTGTGAACTTGCGGAAAAAGATAAAAAAATCTGTGCTATTACCGCCGCAATGGCAAAGGGAACAGGACTTGAGAAATTTTCTATCTATCATAAAGAGAGATTTTTTGATGTCGGAATTGCGGAAGAACACGCCGTGACTTTTGCGTGCGGACTTGCCTCAAAGGGTATGCGTCCTGTATTTGCGGTTTATTCGACATTTTTACAGAGGTCATATGACCAGATTATACACGATGCGGCAATGAGCGGACTGCACATTGTGCTTGCTATTGACAGAGCGGGAATTGTCGGTGATGACGGCGAAACACATCAGGGTGTATTTGATGTATCTATGCTTAATTCAATTCCGAATGTCACAATTTTTTCTCCGACATATTTTGACGGACTGAAATGTGCGCTTAATTCCGCAATTTATGTTTGCAACAATGTTGCCGCCGTAAGATACCCTCGTGGCGGTGAACTTTATAAGCCCGATGATTTTGGCGAAGAAAGCATTACTTATGATATTTACGGCAACAAAGATTGCGGCAAGCTGATTATCACTTACGGCAGATTATTCTCTTATGCCTGCAAAGCAAAAGAAATGCTTGCGGAAAAAGGCATAGAAGTTTGTATTTTAAAACTTTGTAAAATCAAACCGATTGACCCGTCGGCATTTGATTTTGCAACCGAATTTAATACGGTGTGGTTTTTTGAAGAGGGAATAAAAACAGGCAGTGTTGCCAGAAATTTCGGTGATGCTTTGCTTGCAAGACAGTTTAACGGCTGTTATCATATAAAAACCATTGGCGATAAATTTGTAAAACAGATGTCGGTATCCGAGGCTTTGCATATGCTCAAACTCGATGCAGAGGGTATGGCTGATGTAGTCTTGGAAGACCTTGACAGGATTGGAAACAGATAATGAAAAAAAGACTTGATATACTCGTATATGAAAACGGATTTACTGACAGCCGAGAAAAGGCAAAAGCTGTAATTATGGCAGGTCAGGTATATGTGGATAACCAGAAAGCCGACAAATGCGGTCAGAGCTATGACGAAAACTGCAAAATTGAAGTGCGTGGTTCAACTCAAAAATATGTAAGCCGTGGCGGACTGAAACTTGAAAAAGCTATAAATAATTTTGATTTTGACTTAAACGGAAAAATCACTATGGATATAGGTGCTTCGACAGGCGGATTTACCGACTGTATGCTGCAAAACGGCGCAAAGAAAGTTTATTCCATTGATGTAGGTTACGGTCAGCTTGCTTGGAAACTCAGAAACGATGAAAGGGTTGTAAACCTTGAACGCACAAATATGAGAAAGGTTACAAGGGAGCAAGTGCCTGATGAAATTGACTTTTTCTCGGTTGATGTTTCTTTTATTTCTCTCAAACTTATTTTACCTGTGGCAAGGCAACTTATGGCTGAAAACGCACAGGCTGTTTGCCTTATTAAGCCGCAGTTTGAGGCAGGCAGAGAAAAGGTAGGCAAAAAGGGCGTTGTGCGTGATCCTGCCGTGCATATTGAAGTTGTACAGAATATTTTTAATTTCTGCCTTGAAAACGGCTTTGATGTTTTAAATCTTGATTATTCACCGATCAAAGGTCCGGAGGGCAATATAGAGTATCTCATTCACTTGAGAAAGAGTGATGACCCCAAGTCATACACAGAGATTACTCCTGAAGAACTTGTCAAAAATTCTCATAGTCAGCTTGATAAATAAGCAATAAGATATTATTGCCTGTACAAGAAAGGAAGGACAGTTATGAAAATAGCTGTAGTGGTTAATCTCAGCAAGGAAAAAGCAATTTCCTGTGCAAAAGAGATAGCAATACTTTTTCTTGGAGAAAACGCTGATGTAGTTATGCTCAGCGAATGTAAACCTTTTTATAAAGGAATAAATATAAGTTATGTCGATACCATTGACGAGCTTTTCGGCTGTTGCGATGCGGCGGTTACGGCGGGCGGTGACGGTACTATTATTCATGCCGCAAAATATGCTGCGGTAAATAATGTTCCGCTTATAGGCGTAAATGTAGGCAGGCTCGGCTTTGCCGCAGACCTTGAACCCGATGATATTGGCAGATTAAAAAAGCTTGTAAATAAAGAATATACAACAGAAAAAAGAATACTTCTTGATGTCGAGGTAAACAAAGACGGTGAAACAAAGCATTATCTTGCGGTAAATGACGCTGTAATTGCAAGAGGTCAGTTTTCAAAAATAATTGATATTAATTTGTATCTGGATGATGAATGGATTGCAAAATACAGAGCCGACGGTTTGCTTTTTGCTACCCCTACAGGTTCAACGGCTTATTCTCTTTCGGCAGGCGGTCCTATAGTTGCACCGCAGACGGACTGCATTATTGCCACTCCTGTCTGTCCTCATTCATTACATTCACGCTCGGTTTTGTTTGACGGCAGTGCAAGTCTTGCGGTTACGGTTCAAATTCCTGCCGATTGCTGTTGCTTACTTACTGTTGACGGCGAAAAAAATGTTGATATTCTTTCGGAAGACACAGTCAAAATCAAAAAATCAGAGCTTTGTCTTGAGCTTATTTCGTTGAGAAAGCGTAATTTCTTTAAGCTGCTTAACGAAAAGCTGAAAGAGAGGGAAATGTAATGAAATCAGGACGACACGCAAGAATACTTGAGCTTATTTCAGAACAGTCTATAGAAACTCAAGACGATCTTCTTAATTGCCTTAAGCGTGACGGTTACAAGGCTACGCAGGCGACAATTTCAAGAGATATAAAAGACCTTCGCCTTGTAAAGGCACTTGATTCAGACGGAAAATACCGTTATATGTCACCCGCAAAAAATCAAAATGAAAAAAAATCAAGTCTTAAGTCGATGTTTTCCACAGCCGTAAATTCTATAGACGCGGCTCAAAACATTGTTGTTATAAGAACTATGGTAGGTATGGCACAGGCGGTTTGTACTTCGCTTGATTCACTTGACCACTCGGAAATTGTAGGAACTATTGCAGGCGACGATACTATTTTTGTTGCTTGCCGTACCGTAAATGACGCAGTTAATCTTACCGAGGAGCTTAAAAAGCTGCTCTGAACAGGGATGATGTTATATGCTTACAACTTTATATATAGAAAATATAGCGGTTATCGAAAAAACTTCAATTGACTTTTCGCAGGGACTTAATGTACTTACAGGTGAAACCGGTGCAGGTAAAAGTATTATTATAGATTCAATCAACGCTATTATGGGACAGCGTACTTCAAAAGAACTTGTGCGTACCGGCGCAAAAACAGCGCTTGTAACCGCACAGTTTGATGATGTAAACGATACCGTAAAAGCAAAGCTTGCGGAACTTGGATACAACAATGAAGATGACGATACTTTAATATTGCAGCGTACGATTTCCGCAACGGGAAAAAGCAGTTGTAAAATCAACGCAAGACCTGCGAGTGTTACTGTATTAAAAGAGGTTGCGAAAAATCTTATTAATATTCACGGTCAGCACGAAAGTTACGAACTTTTTTCGCCTGATACACATATAGATTATATCGACAGCTTTGGTGAATTAAAAAACGAGCTTGAAGATTACCGAGAAAAATATAAAAAGTATAAGGCGTTGAAAAAGCAGCTTAACGAGGCTAATTCAGATGAGTCTGCAAGATTGCACGAAATTGATTTGCTTACCTATCAGACAACAGAGCTTTTCAATGCAGATGTTCAGCCCGATGAGATAGAACAGCTTGAAAACGAACGCATTATTCTGATGAATTCCGAAAAGATTTTTACTCTGCTTAATGATTCGAGAGAACTTCTTGACGGAGATGAAAGAACCGCAGGCGGTATTGAGGCTGTTGAAAGTGCGATGAATTATATTCAGAGGGCGGCGTCACTCAATGCGGATTATGAAAGTGTTTCCGAGAGCATCACGGATGTTTATTATAATCTGAGAGATTGTATAGAGTCGATTTCCGATGCCGCCGATTCGGTTGAAAGCGATCCGCAAAGGCTTGAAGAAATTGATGAAAGACTTGATTTGTTAAATCGTCTTACAAGAAAGTACGGCTGCGAATGTAATGAATTACCTGCACTTGCCGAAAAAATGCAGACAAGACTTGAAGAACTTTTAAGCTATGATAAGAACAGAGATCAGCTTGAGGCTGACTATAAAGAATCCGAATACAATGCAAGGGTTTCCGCACAAAAATTAAGTTCAATACGAAAAAAGACGGCAAAAGTATTTTCTGAACGAGTGCGTGAAGAAATGAGCTTTTTAAATATGCCGAATGTTCAGATAGTAACTCAATTTGAAAATACAGACTTTTACGAAAAAGGAACAGACAAGGTAGAATTTCTTATTTCCGCAAACCCAGGCGAACCGCCAAGACCGGTTGCAAAGATTGCCTCGGGCGGTGAGCTTTCAAGAATGATGCTTGCAATAAAGACAGTGCTTGCAAGCACAGAAGATATAGATACTTTGATTTTTGATGAGGTCGATACAGGTATTTCGGGTTCAGCCGCTCAAAAGGTCGGATTAAAACTCAAAGAAGTTTCAAAAAGCAGTCAGGTGCTCTGCGTAACACATCAGGCACAGCTTGCGGCGCTTGCCGACGCTCATTATCTTATAAGCAAACAGGTCGAGGATGGCAGAACATTTACGCAGGTAAAGCTGCTTGACTTTGACGGCAGAAAGCATGAGCTTGCAAGAATAATAGGCGGCGTAAATATTACAGATGCAGCACTTGCACATGCCGAATCAATGCTTAAAGAGAGTGAAATTTTGTAAGCGGCAGTTAAAAGGTAATTAAGGAGAATGGCATTTTGAAGAATTGGATAGTATCCGAAATCAACAAGGATGAAGCAAAAAGAATACAAACAGAATACGGATTACCTCCAATACTTGCAATGTTGTTGCAGATCAGAGGCATTACAAAAAGAGAGGAAATCGAGGATTTTTTGCAGAACGACAGCGTTATTGCATCACCTTTTGAAATTAAAGATATGAAAAAAGGTGCTGACAGAATTTTATCTGCAATTGACAATGATGAGCTTATATGCGTTTACGGAGATTACGATGCGGACGGCGTCACTTCTACGGCACTTTTGTACTCTTATCTTGAAACGGTCGGTGCAAACGCTATGTACTATATTCCGTCAAGAGAAACAGAAGGTTACGGAATGAATAAAGGCGCAATCGATATTCTCGCTGAAAAGGGAGTAAAGTTGATTGTTACCGTCGATAACGGAATCGCCGCTGTGGAAGAAATTGATTACGCAAACTCTCTTGGTATTGACACTGTAATTACTGATCACCACCAACCGACGGGAAAAATACCCAATGCTGTTGCGGTAATCGATATGCATCAATCCGACTGCCCGAGTAAGTACAAAATGCTTTCGGGTGTCGGTGTAGCCTTTAAATTGGTTATGGCACTTGAGGGCGAAAACTGCGATGTATCGTCCCTGCTTGACAATTACTCTGACCTGCTCTGTATAGGAACAGTCGGAGATATTGTGGAATTAAAAAACGAAAACAGAGTGTTTGTCAAGCGTGGACTTGTTAATATTCAGGAAAGCGACAGAGCGGGTATTAATGCTCTTATTGAAACCGCAGGAATTGCCGGCAAAAAGATTACTTCGGGCAATGTATCGTTTACACTTGTTCCGAGAATAAATGCGGTCGGCAGGCTCGGCTTTTCGGGAAAATCGGTTTCACTGCTGCTGACCGATGATGAAAACGAGGCAATGAGTATTGCAAAACAGCTTAATGAAGATAACAACGAGCGTAAGGAAATCGAAAAAAATATATTAATGAAGATTGACGAAATGGTCAAAGCAAATCCTCATATTACAAATGACCGTGTGCTTGTTATCGACGGCGAGGGTTGGCATCAGGGTGTTATCGGAATCGTGGCGGCAAAGGTCAAAGAATTTTTCGGTAAGCCTACTGTTATTATTTCCCGTGACGGAGAAGAGGCAAAGGGCTCGGGCAGAAGTGTTGAGGGATTTTCCCTTTGTGATGCGGTTTTTGCCTGCTCGGATTTACTTACACATTGCGGCGGTCACCCTATGGCGGCAGGACTTTCACTAAAAAGCAAAAATATTGAATTGTTCCGCCAAAGAATTAACGAATATGCCCTTAAGCAGGAAAATATGCCGTTTAATGCGTGTAATATTGACTGCAGGTTAAATCCTGCTTTAATAAGCGTTCAGCTTGTTGAACCGCTTGCATATCTTGCTCCTTACGGTGCAGGTAATCCTACACCGCTTATCGGGTTGTATAAAATGACTCTTTCACAGATTACTCCGCTGTCACAAAACAAGCATTTAAGGCTGCAGTTTAAACGCAATAATTCGACAGTATCGGTTATGAATTTCTTTACCACGCAACAGGAATTTCCTTATAAAGTAGGAGATGTACTTGACCTTGCGGTTACGCTCGATATAAACGAATTTAACGGTCAACGCAATGTTTCCATAATATTAAAGGAAATAAAACCGTCAGTGCTTGATACCAAAGACTTCTTGCAAAGTCAGAGGAACTACGAAGATTTTAAACTCGGTTTAAATCTTACAAATGCGCAAATAACCGATCTTTTGCCTACTCGTGAAGATTTTGCAATACTATATGTATTCTTAAGAAAATCGGGAGGCTATGCCTATCCTATCGAAACGCTTGTACATAAACTTGATTATAAATTGTCTATCGGAAAAATCAGGATTATTCTTGACGCAATGAGCGAACTGTTGCTTATTGAGGTGATTGAAGGAATAAACAGCGCACAAATCAGAGTTTCCGAAGTGTCGCAAAAGGTTGATCTTAATTCAGCCGATACGGTTATAAAATTGAGGGGGATGCAGTAATGAGTAAATATTCAGGAATAGCACATTATCAGGATTTCAACGAGCTTGTAAAGTTGCTTGGCCAGTCAAACAGTACATATGATATTGACAAAATTACAAAAGCATACAAGTTTGCCGAAAAGGCTCATGGCGACCAAAGAAGAGTGTCGGGCATTCCTTATATTCTGCACCCGACTTCCGTTGCCTGTATTCTTGCCGAACTCGGTATGGATACAGACGCAATCTGCGCCGCACTTCTTCACGATGTTGTTGAGGATACTCCTACAACGCTTGAGGAAGTTGAAAAACTTTTCGGTGCGGATGTTGCAAGGCTGATTGACGGTGTTACCAAGATTTCAAAAATCGCTTTTTCTTCAAGAGAGCAAAGACAGGCAGAAAATATCAGAAAAATGCTTATTGCAATGGCAAACGACATCAGAGTAATTATTATTAAACTTGCCGACCGTTTGCATAATATGCGTACAATAAGCTGTATGCCTGAGCAGAGCAGAAGAGATAAGGCTCACGAAAATATGCAGGTATATGCTCCTATTGCTCACCGCCTCGGTATCAAAACCATAAAAGACGAGCTTGAGGATTTGTCTTTGCAGTACCTTGACCCGATTGGTTACAAGGAGATTGAAGATGCTATCAGCCTTTCGGAAAACGACCGTGACAAGTTTATTGAATCTATAAAAAATCAAATTCTTGAAAAAACAAATAATATAATAAAAAATGTTTACATAAGCGGCAGAGTAAAGAGTGTTTACAGTATTTACCGCAAAACATTTATGCAGGGCAAAACGATTGACCAAATTTTTGATGTCTTTGCAGTGCGTGTAATTGTAGATACCGTATCGGATTGTTATAATGTACTCGGCGTAGTTCACGATATTTTTAAACCTATTCCGAACCGTTTTAAAGATTATATTTCTATGCCTAAGCCGAATATGTATCAGTCATTGCATACAACCGTACTTGACAAGAGAGCCATTCCTTTTGAAGTTCAGATAAGAACATGGGAAATGCACTACACCGCCGAATACGGTATCGCAGCGCACTGGAAGTATAAACTCGGTATGGGTGCGGGCGGAAAAGGCGAAAGTACCCGCCTTGCCGAAAACATCGAGAAAGTCAAAAATATGATTCTCGATCAGCTTGAAGCCGAAGATGTAACGGATATTGCAAAGAATATCAGAAATGACTTTGAAGAAAACGATGTTTATGTATTTACACCAAAGGGCGATGTAATGGTTATACCGAACGGTTCAACCCCTATTGACCTCGCCTATATTATTCACACACAGGTAGGACACCGAATGGTCGGCGCTAAAGTAAACGGAAAAATCGTGCCGATTGACTATAAATTAAAAACGGGTGAAATCTGCGAGATTATTACTCAAAAAGAAGAGCATCCTAATAAAGCATGGATAGATATTTGTAAGACTGCTTCTGCAAAGTCAAAAATTCGTCAGTGGTATAAGCACGAAAAGCGTGACGAAAACATTGCCGAAGGTAAGCAGATGCTTGAAAAAGAATTTAAGCGCAACGGCATTAATCTTTCCGATGAAGAGTTTGTTGAGTTTATTGAAAAAATGCTTATGAAAAAGCAGTATGTAACTCTCGATGATGTTTATGCCGCAATCGGTTACGGTGGTATTCAGCTTTGGAAAGTTATGCCGAGAATTAAGGAAGAATACCAGAAAACCTATGCCGCAGATATAGAAAAAATCGAAGTTCCGCAAGCTCCCCGTAAAAAGCCAAAGGCATCTTCGGGTGTTGTAATTGAGGGCACAGACGATGTTCTGGTTAAGTTCTCAAATTGTTGTAATCCTTTGCCGGGCGATGAGATTATAGGTTATATTACGAGAGGTTACGGAGTATCAATCCATAAGAGGGAATGTACAAATGTTCCTAAGAATCTTAATGACTGCGAAGAACCTGAAAGATGGGTAACCTGTTATTGGGAAGACAAGGCAGGAGAGGCATTCCGCAGTACATTGCAGATTATTGCTACCGACAGAACAGGACTTCTTGCAGATGTAACAATCAAACTTTCAAATATGCACATCTTTATTCATTCTCTTAATTCAAGAGAAGTCGGCGACGGCAAAGCTATGGTAACCGCTACTATTGATGTTACAGGTAAAAATCACCTTAAAGGTGTAATTTCAAAACTTTCTGACATCAGCGGAATTATTGAGATTAAGAGGTTATAATATGAAAGCAATATTACAGAGAGTTACTTTTGCGGAAGTAAAGGTTGACGGCAATACAGTCGGTAAGATTGACAACGGATTTTTAATTCTGCTCGGTGTTGCGGAGGGTGATACCGAAAAAGAGGCAGACGCACTTTCGTCAAAGATTGCAACTTTGCGGGTATTTACCGATGAAAACGATAAAATGAATCTGTCGCTTGCGGATATTGACGGTGAAGTGCTTGTTATTTCAAATTTTACGCTTTATGCAGATTGTTCGCACGGCAGACGACCAAATTTTATGAAAGCCGCCAAGCCCGATATTGCAGAGCCTTTATATGAATATTTTTGTAAAAAGATGCTCGACAACGGTGTTCGTAAGGCAGAAAAGGGAATATTTGGTGCCGATATGAAAGTATCTTTGCTTAATGACGGCCCTGTTACCATTGATATTGACACCCGTGATTTAAAATATTAACAATACAAGCAGGTAATGAAAATGATAGATTATAAAATTTTTAATGTTACCGATTTGGCTACAAATTGCGTATATCTTATTGACAAGGAAACAGGCTGTAACGCAGTTGTGGACCCCGGTGCAAAGTCAGATAAACTTATTGAACAGATAAACGCAGACGGCGGAAAACTCACCTACGTTTTGCTTACTCACGGTCATTATGACCACATAACATTCGCAAAACAGCTTGCGGATATGTTTGGTGCAATGATTATAACGGGTAAAGCAAATGCAGAGTTTCTTTCCGATTCAACACTTAATCTTACCGCTTTTCATAATATAAACCTTGAGCCGTTTAAAGCAGACGTTTATCTTGAGGACGGCGATACCTTTATGATTGGCGAAACTAAGGTGAAGTATATCAGCACACCCGGGCATACAAAGGGCTGTGGATGCTATATAACAGATAAACTTTTGATTTGCGGTGATACACTGTTTTGCGAATCATACGGCAGAACCGATTTACCGACAGGCAATAACAACGATATGGTAAACTCTATTAAAAAGCTAAAGCAGCTTGAGGGTGACTATATCGTAATCCCGGGTCACGGCCCGACATCTACTCTCGAGCACGAGAAAAAATATAATCCTTTAATGAGCAGGGTTTGATATGAATTTATATGTAATTAATCATGGCTTTCACTATGAACTTGAAAATGTGGCAAGATTATTTTTTCCTAATGAAAAAATAACGGTTGTGCGTGAATGTGAGCGTAAGGAAGAGCCGTATATATATACCGAAATGTCGGATAAACTGACAGTTGAGGTAAAGGCAGGAGATTTCAATAAATCTCTGAATACTGAAAATACAGGCGAAGATAATGAAAAGGAACTTTCACTTGCACAGATGCTTTATAAACTTTTGTGTGAATTTACAGGCATAAATCAACCTTGGGGTTTGCTTACGGGTGTTCGTCCTATAAAACTTTTTAGGAATGTTTCAAATGAGCAGGGCTTTGAAAAGGCTAAAGAAATATTTGCAAACGACTACTATGTAAGCCCCGAAAAACTCAACCTTGCCGTAATGACGGAGGAAAACGAAAGAAAAATCATTGAGCTTTCCAAGCCCGATTCTTTCAGTTTATATGTGGGTGTTCCTTTTTGCCCGTCAAGATGCAGTTATTGTTCGTTTGTAATGTCATCTATAGAAAGAGCAAAAAAACTTGTAGACCCGTATGCCGATTTGCTTTGTGAGGAGATTAAACTTACAGCCGAAATCGCCAATAAACTCGGACTAAGACTTGAAACCGTGTATTTTGGCGGTGGCACACCGACTACTCTTTCGGCAGAACAGCTTTCAAAGGTAATCGGTACTGTAAACGGTAATTTCAATATATCAGCTTGCAGAGAATTTACGGTTGAGGCAGGCAGACCCGATACAATTACTGCCGAAAAGTTAAAGGCTTTAAAAGAAAATAATGTTGACAGAATAAGCATAAATCCACAGACATTAAATGACGATGTTCTGCGTGAGATAGGCAGAAAACATACTGTACAGCAGTTTTTTGACGCTTTTGCTCTTGCAAGAAAATGCGGTTTTACAAATATAAATACCGACCTTATCGCAGGTTTGCCGACAGATACATACGAAAGTTTTAAAAATTCGGTTGACGGTATTCTTGCACTTGACGCCGAATGTATTACAGTGCACACTCTCAGTATGAAACGCAGTTCCACACTTACCGAAAAAGGTGTTACGATTGACAGAGAGGGCGCAGAAACCACAAGGAAAATGCTCGAATATAATCAAAATGAACTTTTGAAAAAGAATTACATTCCGTATTATCTGTACAGACAGAGCAGAATGGCAGGCAACCTTGAAAATGTCGGTTGGTCTAAAAAAGGCTATGAAAGTCTTTACAATGTTTATGTTATGGACGAAACCCATACAATTCTCGGCTGCGGTTCGGGTGCTGTTACCAAACTCAAGAGAAATAATCCCGACTATCTCGAACGCATATTTAATTTTAAGTATCCGTATGAATATATTGACAGATTTGAGGAAATGATAAAAAGGAAAAATGCAATTTCGGCATTTTATACACAATAAATTTGTTGCTAATCCCGTGCAATAATGCTATAATAGCACAGATATATTATATAGAAAGGTATGACTGATATGGGAAAATTTGACGGTATTTTAGACGATGTTATTGTAAATGCAAAGGCAGCGGCGTCTGTTGTTTCTAAAAAAGCGTCTGATGTTTATGACAATTCAAAGCAAAAAATTGTTGCGGCTGAAATCAGAGCGGAAATTAACACCAAACTTAAAGAACTTGGTGCGCTCACTTACAAAAGTGTGGTACACGGTACTGATTTGTCAGACAAAATCAAAGAAAAATCCGCTGAAATTACAGAACTTAAAGAAAATCTTGATCTTATCAATGATAGCATTTCAGCAACAAAAAGTGTTACTTATTGCCCTGAATGCGGAAGTGATGTTCCTGAAAATTCAAAGTTCTGCAACAGCTGCGGCGCAAAGCTTGATGAAGATAAAGCACAGCTTTAATATTTGATTTTATTTTGATAATTTGGTAATGGGTGATTTAATTTGTCTAAAAAATACAATGCGATAAGTAATGCGGAGGAAAATATTTCTCATTCGTTTTTAAAAGGTGCGGCAATACTTACGCTGAGTATGGTTGTTGTAAAAATCATCGGACTTCTTGACCAGGTACTTCTTACAAACATTTATTCTATGTTTGGCGAAGAATACGCTACAATGGGTTCGGGTCTTTTCAGCAACGCATACGAAATTTTTGTTGTTATATTTACGGTTGCTACAGGAGGACTTCCTATTGCAATTTCCAGACTTGTATCAGAGAGTATAGCTCAAAAAAGATACAAGGATGTCAAGCTGATACATAAGGTATCAATTCCGTTTTTTTCAATAGTCGGCATTGTGTCATTTATGATAATGATTGCAGGCAGTTTTATTTATGTAAGAATAATTGATTCTCCGTATTCGATTTATGCAATGCTTTGCCTTGCTCCGACTATTCTTTTCGGCTGTCTTGTTTCTATTTACAGAGGCTATTTTGAGGGACAGAGAAATATGTTCCCGACTGCAATCTCTGAAATAATCGAGTCAGGCGTAAAACTTATTCTTGGTCTTACTTTTGCATACCTCGTTATGAAATTCGGTATGGACCAATATAATGCTACAGGAGAGTTCCTTTGGTTTACTTTTGAATCGCAGTATGACGCAATGAATACAATTCTTGCGTTTTCCGTAGCAGGTGCTATCTGCGGTATTTCTTCGGGCAGCTTTATGGCTTTTGTATTCTTATTGCTCCGCTTTAAAATCGGCGGTGACGGAATACCCGAAGAATATTACGAAAATTCTCTTGATGCACGCACAAAGAGAGAAACTTTTATACTTATGGTAAAAACTGCCGTGCCCACAGCAATGGGTGCTTTCATAATGAGTATGGGTTCGCTTATTGACCAGATTATTATTCAGCGTGTACTCAAAGAACTTGCGGTAACTAATCCACAGGCACTTATTGACCAGTATGGCAAATACGGTTTTACCGAATCAATTGTAAACGACCCTATTACAATTCACACTAAACTTTGGGGTTGTTATGCGGCAGCACTTAAACTTATGCAGCTTGTAACTGCGGTTACACAGGTATTCGGTTCAAGTGCCATGCCTAATGTTACAAGTGCATGGACAAAGGGCGACAAGAAAGTCCTTAAAACTTCAATGGAAACTGTATTCGGTATGACAATGATATTTACTCTTCCGATGGGTATAGGTCTTTGTGTACTTGCACATCCGATTATGTCATTTATTTATACAAGTGAGTCTATTGCCGCTATCGGCGGTAATGTACTTATGCTTATGGGACTTACAACTATTTTTGCGGCTATTGAAACACCTATTTGCAGTATGCTGCAGGGCATAGGCAGAACAGATCTTCCTATGAAGTTGTATGCGTTCGGTATGGTTGTAAAAATCGGTATTACATGGATGTTTGTAAGTATTCCTTCCATCAATATTCAGGGCGCAACGGCAGGCTCGCTTATCGGTTACTTCTTGTCTTGTGTTGTAGGCATTTATCTGCTTATTAAACATTCAAAAATAAGAATAAACTTCTATACTACTACAATCAAGCCTTTAATCGGCGCAGTAGCAAGCGGATTGACTGCTTATCTTGTAAATGCAGGCGTACTTATGGTTGCTCCGCACAGAGTTGCGACAATATGCGCAATTATTGCTGCAATCATCGTTTACATCTTTGTTTTGTTAATATTGCGTACTTTTACTGCCACAGTAATAGAATTTTTGCCAAAAGGGGAAAAAATTGCAAAACTACTTGCAAAATTCCATCTTATTGGGTAAAATATTAAGTATGATTGCGAATTTTTACTACTTGCGACATATTGCATAGTAAAGCTTTTGTCTGAGAGGAAGTTTGAAATGGATTTTAAAGAAAAGTCGGAATACAAATTTGAAGATTTAGTTAAAATTGTAAAAATTCTCCGTGCTCCGGGCGGTTGTCCGTGGGACAGAGAACAGACTCACAAATCTATCCGTTCAAACTTCATTGAAGAAACCTATGAGGCTGTTGAGGCTATTGATACAGAGGATAATGAACTTTTAAAGGAAGAACTCGGAGATGTGCTCTTACAGGTCGCTCTTCATTCTGAAATTGAAAGCGAAAAAGGTACATTTAATATTGACGATGTATGTGACGGAGTTTGCAAAAAACTTATTATCCGTCATCCGCATGTATTTGGCAATGTAAATGCCGATACTACCGAACAGGTGCTCAAAAATTGGGACGCTATAAAGATGCAGACCAAAGAGCAGAAAACTCAAACACAGGCAATGGAAAGCGTTTCCAAGGCTTTGCCTTCACTTATGAGAAGTTCAAAGGTTCAGCAGAAAGCCGCAAAGGTCGGTTTTGACTGGAGCAATGCGGAAGATGCACTCGCTAAACTTTATGAAGAATGCGATGAACTTAAAGAGGCTGTCTCAAAGGGTGATACCGATAATCAGTATGAAGAGCTCGGAGATGTTCTTTTCTCTGCGGTAAATGTTGCAAGACTGTTAAAGATTGACAGTGAACACGCTCTTTACGATGCGTGCGACAAGTTTATAGGTCGTTTTTCAAAAGTTGAAGCGCTTGCAAAAGAGCGTGGAATTGATATGAAAAGCGCAACTTTGTCAGAGCTTGATTCCCTTTGGGATGAAGTAAAAATAAAAGAATAATTTGGAGGTCCATTGATATGAACAAAACAGAACTTATTTCAGCTGTTGCTGAGCAGAGCGGTCTTACTAAGAAAGATGCGGAAAAGGCAGTTACAGCAGTTATTGATACAATTATCGACTCTGTTGCCAAAGACGAGAAGGTACAGATTGCAGGCTTTGGTACATTTGAGCAGCGCCAGAGAAAGGCAAGAACAGGCAGCGACCCAAGAACAGGTAATCCAATTGAAATCGCAGCATCTAAGGTTCCGGCTTTCAAGGCAGGCAAGGTATTTAAGGATACTGTAAATCAGTAATTGATTTTTCGGAGTCGGCGTTTGTCGGCTCCTTTTTTGTCGGAGGTGAAACAATGCGACTTGATAAATATTTAAAAGTTTCGAGACTTATTAAACGCAGAACTATTGCTAACGAGGCTTGCGACGCAGGTAAAGTAAGCGTGAACGGTAAAGAAGCGAGAGCGTCATACGATGTAAAAGTCGGAGATGTAATCGAAATTACTCTCGGTTCAAGAAGTGTCAAAGTAAAGGTTACAGCCGTAAAGGAAGTTGTCCGTAAAGAGGAAGCCGATACAATGTATGAGGCTGTAGTTTAATTGAAAATGTAATATTTTTGTTTTAATCTCCGTATAAATTAAGTAGCATTTATACGGAGGTATTTTTATGAGTGAAATTCCAAAAGGAAAAAATCATACTCTTATGCTTGATGCACGAGGTAAACTTATGCTTACGGGTGCGGAAGATGTAAGCGGTTTTAACGAAGAAACGGTGTCTGTACTTACCTCGTGCGGCAGATTGATTATTAAGGGAGAACGACTGCATATTGACAAATTGAATCTTGAATCTGGTGAAGTGTCAATTGACGGAAAAATAAATGCAATGCAGTATATAGGCAATGATAATTCCCGCTCAAGACTTTCTAAACTTTTTAAATAGGTGAGCTATGGAAATTGATTTTTATATTCAATCTCAAGCTTTTTTATATTCGCTTTTATTCGGTGTAGGGCTTGGAATGTTGTACGGCATATTTAAGTTTATAAGAGTAGCGTTTTTAAGTACCAAAACCGCAGTTATTATTGCCGATATAATTTTTATGCTTATTGCAAGTATTGCGCTGTTTTTATATTCACTTGCAATGCTGTACGGATATGTCAGAATTTATATTGTATTCGGTGCTTTGTGCGGCTTTTTGGCGTACAGGTTTTCACTCGGAAAACTCATTTCAAGGATATATTGCCCAATAATAAATGCGATTAATGTTATAATCCAAAAAATTAAAACAAAATTTAAAAAAATTACAAAAAAACTATTGAAAAGCAGCAACAATATATTGTATAATATGAGTAAGAAAATAGATACATTTAGAAATAAACGAATAGGTTTATCGGTAAGAAAAAAGGTTAAGGCGAGTAATGAAAAAGGAAAAGAAAAAACCGCAGATTAATCCTGAAAGTAAAGCCGAAAATACAACTATAAAGGAAATTGAACCTAAAAAGAAAAAACGAGGAAGATATGTACTTTTATATCTCGCAATTATCGGATTTGCTTTTTATGCAGTTATCACTATAGTTAATCAAAATATTCAGATAGCCGACAAAAGAGCTGAACTTGATGAGATTAATAAGCAGATTAATGTGGTTGAAATCCAGACCAGATATTTGGATAAAGTTAAAGGCTACACAGGCGACCAGCTTAAAGAATACATTGAGAAAATAGCCAAAAACGAAATGGGTTATGTTAGCGAAGGCGAAAGAATTTTCTATAATGTTTCGGGCGAATAGCTCTTGTAAAGTCAAAGGGTAGAATATAAATTAAGGGGTAAATAATTTTTATGGCAATTGAAGTCGGTATGATTTTAGAAGGTAAGGTTTCGGGTATAACAAAGTTTGGTGCATTTGTCGATTTACCCGATTCACAGACAGGTATGGTACATATTTCAGAGGTAGCACATACCTATATTAATGAAATTGGTGATTATGTTAAGGTAGGACAGACTGTAAAGGTAAAGGTTCTTGCCCTCAATAACGGCAAAATCAGCCTTTCTATGAAACAGGCAGTTCCGCAGGAGCGTAAGCCAAGAAATAACGACAGAGGTGACAGACCTGAAAGAGGCGACAGAAACAACCGCCGCCAGGGTACACCAAGACAGCCGTACAAACCTGCACCACCCGTTAAGTCACCGGGAAATTATGAGTGGCAGGCTTCAAAAAAGAATACCCCCACAAGCTTTGAGGATATGATGTCTAAGTTTAAACAGACAAGCGAAGACAAAATTTCTGACCTCAAGCGTGGTGGTGAAAGCCGCAGCTACAGCCGCAGAGGCAACGGCAACGGCAGAAAATAAATTACCTGAAAAGGGAGGCACAATTATGAAATATACTTACACAGCAAGAAAGGTAACACTCAGAGATAACTTTAAAGAAAGAGCTGAAAAAAAGCTTGATAAATTCGGAAAACTTTTTTCTGAGAATGCCACAATAAACATAGTTGTCACCCTCGAAAAGAACCGTCAGACTGTTGAAGTTACAATCAGAGATAACGGTCTTGTTCTTCGTGCTGAGAGCACAATGCCTGAAATGAATGATGCACTTGATAAAGTTGTTGACATTCTCGGCCGTCAGATTCGTAAAAACAAGACTAAGCTCGAAAAGAAGATTAAGAGCGGTAGCATTGATGATTTCGTAAGTCTAAGTCCGGAAATTAACGAGGCTGAAGACGATGACTACAAGATCGTGCGTAAAAAGCATATTATTATTAAACCTATTACCGTTGACGAGGCTATTCTTGAGATGAATATGGTAAACCATAACTTCTTTATGTTCAAGAATGCCGACACTGATGAAATCAATGTGGTTTATAAGCGTGAAAACGGTGATTACGGTCTTTTGGAGCCAACTGTCTAAGGTCTGTAATTAAGCGTGCAGGATTTTAATTAATTTTGTATGCTAATATAAATTAAAAATACTGATAAGGGTATCGGTTATTCCGATACCCTTTTTTAAGGAATAAGGAGTGAATTCGGTGCTTAAGTTTTCCGCACCTTGTATTTTCGGTCTTGAGGGACTGTGTGCAAATGAATTTAAATTTTTAGGTTTAAAAAATGTTGAGGCTCATAACGGAAAGGTAACCTTTGAGGGCGATTTTTCAGATATGGCAAAGGCAAATATCAATTCACGATATGCCGAAAGAATACAGATTTTGCTTGCAGAGTTTGAGGCGGTAAGTTTTGAAGAACTGTTTGAAGGTGTCAAATCAGTCGCTTGGGAAGATTTTATAGGTGTTAACGACGCTTTTCCTGTAAAAGGAAGATGCCTTAGCTCAAAACTGATGAGTGTTCCTGATTGTCAGAAAATTATCAAAAAGGCTGTTGTAACAAGACTTTCCGAAAAATATATGCTGCCTTGGCTTGAGGAAAGCGGCCCGCTGCACCAAATTCAGTTCCTTATTATGAATGATAAGGTCAGCGTTATGCTTGATACTTCGGGCGCAGGACTTCACAAGCGTGGATACCGTGCCGAATCAAACGAAGCACCGATAAAAGAAACTCTTGCCGCTGCAATGGCTGATTTGTCAAGGGTAAGAGGTAATCATTTTGTGGTTGACCCAATGTGCGGAAGCGGTACAATTCTTATTGAGGCGGCTTTAAAAGCAATGAAAATAGCACCGGGAATCAATCGTTATTTTGCAGCCGAAAAATGGAATTGCGTTCCGTCAGATGTATGGAAAGAGCAAAGAGAAATTGCAAAAGCAAATGAAAAGCGTGATTGCGATTTCCGTGCCGAGGGATATGACATTGACGAACTTGCACTTGAAGTAGCAAAAAAGAACGCAAAACTTGTAGGTGTTGCTGACAGAATTACATTTGCTAAGCGTGATATAAAGGATTTTGAGCTCAACGAAGGTTTTATGACAGTGATAACTAATCCGCCTTACGGAGAAAGATTGCTTGATGTAAAATCAGCAGAAGAACTTTACAAGGTAATGGGTGAAAAATTTAAAAGAACACAAGGTAAAAGTTACACAATAATTACTCCTGACGATGACTTTGAAAAAATCTTTGGAAGAAAAGCCGATAAGCGCAGAAAATTGTATAACGGCACTTTAAAATGCCAACTTTATATGTATTTTAAGTGAAACCTAAGTGAAGTTGTTGATTTATTTTTAAAAATGTAGTATGATAATTTAGATATATTATTTTAGGAGGCATTCTTTTGGAAGAGAATAAAGATTTTTTTGCCGAAACAGAGAATAACCAGACTTCGGCAGAAACAAATAATGATGTTGCAGAAACCCCTGCTAAAGTTAAAGGCACAATAAATGTAATTGCCGGAGAGGACGGTCCTACAGCGGTATTTACAGCCGATTCAACTCCTGCGAAAAAGAAAACAATTCAGACCCCGATTATTATTGCGGGCGTAATAGTTTTAGCTTTTATTGCTGCATTTTTCGTATTTACTTCATTCTTCAATTCAAGTATTGTTGGTACATGGGTACTTGTAGAGGACAGTAACGGCGCTACTTATGATGAGGCTGGCGACGGTATTACATATTACACACTTGATAAAGATGGCAACATTACAGTTTCTGTCGGTACAATTACTCAAAAATCAACTTATACAACAACAAGCGAAAACGGTACTGATTATGTAAACTCAACTAATGTTTTCTCGGGTTCATACACAATTTCAGGTAATATCTTCACAGGAAGAACATTTAAGCTTACAGTAGACGGTGTTGAAAAACCTTATATTTTCAAGAGCGCAACTGTTAAAAAACCTGAACTTAAAGTTCCTGATACATTCAAAAAGAGCGATAAATTAACAGGTAATTGGAACATTCCTTCTTATGATATTACTTATACATTTAATGCTGACGGTACTTTTATCGCCGATATGTACGGTTCAATCACATATGAGGGTGTTTATACCTACGATAATGAAAAAATAACAGTAACATACTATGCAGATTCAGAAGCAACAATTGATATTCCGTATGCGTTTGACGGAAACGATACACTTGTTATGAACGGTATGGGATATTACAGAATGAACGATGACGGCTCGCTTGTAGCTACACCGGATCAGGCTTAAAATTAAATAACAAATATATTAGGCAACACTGCTTTTTGCGGTGTTGCCTATCGTTATTTTAGGGATAAGTTATTTTATTTCACAAGGAGGGAAAGGGTATTAAAAAGTTTATTTATGCTGTTTTGACTATTGTTATAATGTTTTTTGTCGCAAATATGTCTGCAATTGCGGTTGAAAAATACAATTTTAATACCTTTTCAAATTGTGAAGAAGTTTATTTTGATGCCGATGATAACGGTGCGTTTGCTTTTGCGTACAACGGAAAAACTGTTTATACTCAAAGTTTTGTACCTACAATAAAGTCATATAGCTTTACCGTTGATGGTGGATTTGTAGGAGTACCTTTCATTGATAAAGATACTGTTTGTGCAGTATATATGACAAATGATTTTAAGTACCGTATAGTGCGTATTAATTGTTTTGACGGCAGAGTAAGTTATGTAAATTCCGATGTTTTAGATGATTTTAATTATACCGATATTTCAATTTGCAATAACAGGCTTTATGTTATGAAAACGGACGAAGTGTATTGTTATGTTTCGGCATATGATTTTAACGGAAAACATTTGTCTGATTACAGATTCAGCGAAAAGAATGTGAATGCCATTACAACTAATAACGGCAGTGCATATGTTTTTCTTTATGACGGTTTCGTTTACAGACTTGATGAAAACAAAGCCGAATATTGCACGAGAGTGCGTGATTGCTCGGATTTTTATAACAGCGGTGCGGGATTTTTGTCTGACAGCAGAGGATATATTTATTCGTTAAACGAAAATAAAGAATATACAAATATGTATAATTGTACAAATCCGTTTTCTGTAAGTAATGATAGTATTTATTACTACAGATCGGGTTCTGTATATCGCACTTCTCTTAATAACAGCAGCATTACAAAGTATGAAATAAACCGAAATACCGGAAAAATTCTATATGCGTGCGGAAAAGTCGTTGCAATTACAGATGATTATTCTACTGCAACGATTATCGGTAATTCCGATTTTAAAAATATTGATTTTAATACAAATTCAGATACCAAACCGCAATCAAATAATTTCACAGATAAAAATGACGGTAATTCAAATGCGCATTTCTCCGATTATATTTTTACTGATGACGGCTTTATTTGCAATATAAAAAGCGGAACAACAGCAGCACAGCTTAAAAAGAATTGTCCGCCGATAACTTCTGTAACCGATAAAAACGGAAATAATTTGAGCGGTAAATTGAGAACAGGTGCAGTTGTAGCCACAAAAGAAACAAGCTACACTGTTGTTGTACTCGGTGATGTAACAGGTACGGGAACGGTTAGCTCAAATGATTATAAATTGCTTATGAAAACATTGACAGGTGAGAAAGAGATTTTTGGAGCATACAAAAAAGCCGCCGATTATAACCTCGACGGCTCTGTTGATAATAAGGATTTAGTTTTGATAGCACAGGGAAGATAAATCAGTCTTCCATTTCCCAGTTGTGCCAAACATTCTGAATGTCATCGTTGTCCTCAAACATATCAAGCATTTTCTGCATCTTTGTTATAGACTCCTCATCCTCAAGCTTTGTGTATGTGCTCGGTACCATTTCGAGTTCGGCAGAAACGAATGTATAACCTGCTTTTTCAAGGTCATCTCTTACTGCGCTGAAATCTTCAGGCTCGGTGTAAATTGTAAATACATCTTCGTCAGCCTCAAAATCAGATGCGCCGTACTCAAGTGCGTCGCTCATAACAGTGTCTTCGTCCTTATCAAGGTCTTCACGCTCAATTACAAGTACGCCTTTCTTTGTAAACATAAAGCTTACGCAACCCTGAGTACCCATATTACCGCCGAACTTATCAAAGTAATGTCTTACTTCACCTGCTGTTCTGTTACGGTTGTCTGTAAGAGCCTCAACGATTACCGCAACACCGTTAGGACCGTATCCTTCGTATGTAACTGCCTCATAGTTTGCGCCGTCGCCGCCGCTGGCAGCCTTTTTGATAATACGCTCAATGTTGTCGTTAGGAACATTGTTAGCCTTTGCTTTAGCAATACAATCCTTAAGCTTTGAGTTTACGCTCGGATCAGCACTGCCGCCCTCACGGATAGCAACGATAAGCTCTCTGCCTATCTTGGTAAAAACCTTAGCTCTTGCAGCATCGTTTTTACCTTTTTTCTGTTTAATGGTACTCCATTTGTTATGTCCTGACATAAAATCATTCCTTTTTAATAAAATACTACATCCTTATTAGTATATCATATACTTATATCTGATGTAAACTAAAAAAGTTATTACAGTTTTGTAACAATCTCTTTGCTATATGAATTATAGTGTGGTATAATGTATTTAAATAAAAACAGATTTTATAAATTAAGTTTTGAAATATAAGAATTTATAATATGAAAGGAAGTTTACCAATGATAAAATCAATGACAGGCTTTGGCAGATGTCGCACTGTTTTGCACGGCAGAGAAATCAGTGTTGAGATAAAGAGCGTAAATCATCGTTTTTTTGAATTTTCCTGCAGAACTCCAAAGGGCTACGGTTTTCTTGACGATAAACTCAAGGCTCTTGTAAATTCAAGAGTATCCCGCGGTAAGATTGATATGTTTGTTACAGTAGGCGCTGCAGAAGACACACCTGCCGAGGTAAAAATTAATCATTCTCTTGTTTCGGGTTATATTAATGCAATGAAAGAGATTTCGGAAACTTACGGAATCGAAAATGATGTTACGGTTACGGCTATCTCTCGTTTTCCCGATGTATATACGGTTTCAAAAGCACCTGAAAATGAAGAAGAAATCACAGCGGATGTACTTGAGGCAGCAAATACGGCTATTGACGGATTTATTGCAATGCGTGAGGCTGAGGGCGAAAAAATGAAAGCCGATATTCTTGGCAGAGCGGAAGTTATACTTGCTACCGTTGATGAGATTGACGAGCGTTCACCGCAAACGGTAAAAGAATACGAAGAGCGTTTGCTTGACAGAATTAATCGTACTTTGCAGGATTACAATATCAATATTGACGAGCAGAGAGTGCTTACCGAAGTAGCTGTTTTTGCCGATAAAGTAGCTGTTGCCGAAGAAACCGTAAGACTTAGAAGTCACTTTGCACAGCTTTCAAAGATAATGGAATCACAGACTCCGATCGGCAGAGAAATAGACTTTATTATTCAGGAAATGAACCGAGAGGCGAACACAATCGGTTCAAAGGTTCAGGACGCCGAAATTGCCCATAAGGTTGTAAAAATCAAGAGCGAAATTGAAAAAATGCGTGAGCAGATTCAGAATATTGAGTAAGGAGAAATTATGAAACTTATCAATATCGGATTTGGCAATCTTGTAAATTCTGATAAACTTATTGCCGTTGTTGCACCCGATGCGGCACCCGTAAAGAGAATTGTGCAGGATGCAAAATCAAAAGGAATGCTTGTTGACGCCACTTGCGGAAGAAAGTGCAAGGCGGTACTTGTAACGGAAGACGACCACATTGTGTTGTCCGCCATCTCCGCAGAGGCTATTCATAACAGAACAGTTGAAAGCGAGGAACAAAAGGATGAACAGTAAGTCTAAGGGTAAGCTCGTGCTTTACACAGGTTCTTCCGGTGTAGGCAAGGGCACAATTATGGCAGAGCTTTTAAAGCGCAATCCTAATATTCGCCTTTCGGTATCAAATACCACAAGAAAACCTCGAAAAGGTGAAATTGACGGAGTGCATTATAATTTTGTTACTAAGGAACAGTTTGAAAAACTTATAGAAGAAAACGGTTTTCTTGAGTATGCAAAGTATTGTGACAATTACTACGGCACACCTAAAAAACAGGTAGAAGATTTACTCAATCAGGGCTATGATGTATTCCTTGAAATTGAGGTTCAGGGAGGACTTCAAATTCTTGAAAAATATCCTGATGTGTTAAGTATTTTTATTCTTCCTACTTCTATAGATTCGCTTTCACGCAGACTTCACCGCAGAGGAACCGAAGATGAAAAAACCATCGCTAAGCGACTTGCAGAGGCGGAGCATGAGATGTCATTTAAGAACAGATATAAGTACAATGTTGTGAACGATGACCTAAACACAGCGGTAAACGAAGTTCTTGATATTTTAGAAAAAGAGAGTAAATAACCGATTTTTTCGGAAAATATATTATGATAATGATAGGAGATTAATTATGCATAAGGTTAATGTTGACGAATTATTCGCAGGTAAGCAAAGTAAGTATGCCCTCGTTGTAGGTGTTGCAAAGAGAGCAAGAGAGATTACAGCAGAGCAGGAGGAGAGCGGCGAGGTTACAGACGATAAGCCTGTTCTCATTGCTATTGATGAAATCAAAAATCACGAGATTGGCATTTTAGAGCCTGACGATGATGAGCTCCAAAATAGCTGAGATTGCTGTTGAAAAAGCAGCATATTCCTTTGACAAGGCTTTTGACTATGTGATTCCCGATTCTATGGTTGATAAGGCGGTAGCGGGAACACGGGTTCTTGTGCCTTTCGGCAGAGGAAATCGTAAAAGGCAGGGGATAATAACCGCTGTTCATCAGGGTGAAAGCAAAGGCTTGAAGTCTGTTATTTCCGTACTTGATGATGAGCCTGTTTTAAACGATGAAATGCTTAAAACAGCCGCTTTTATGAAATCTCATTACTTTTGCACCTTTTATGAGGCTGTAAAAACAATGTTGCCGGCAGGTATTAACTACAAAGTTACTACTATGTACGGTGCAAAAGATGAAAGCGAGTTTTCCTTTGACGAACTTACGGACGAGGAAAAACGAGTTTATAATTACCTTTTTTCTAAGCGAAAAGCAGTAAAAAGCGAAGTATTGCTTGATGCTTTCGGTTACAGTACAACAGAACCTTTTGAACTCCTTGTTCAAAAAGGGGTGTTGTATAAGTCGGACGAGATTTTTCGCAAGGTTAATGACGCCGTAATGAAAATGGCGGCGGTTACTCCCGAGGTTGATATATCGGGAGTAAAACTTACCGAAAAGCAGAAAAATGTGTTTGAACTTATTGAAATGGCAGGTGCAATTTCGGTAAAAGAGGTTTGCTATTTTACAGGAGTTACCGCCGCCGTTGTGGATGCGCTTTGTAAAAAAGGACTGATATACTTTTTTGATGAAGAAGTATTCAGAATTGAAAATCGACAAAAAGACAGCTCTTTGAAAGAAATTGTGCTTTCCGAAGAACAGCAGTCTGCTTGCGATTCTCTTTACAATGAATATGATTCACCTTTTCCGAGTGTAAGTTTGCTTTACGGAGTTACGGGTTCGGGAAAGACAAGTGTATTTATCAAACTGATTGAAAAAGTAATTGATGACGGTAAGGGCATTATTGTTATGGTACCTGAAATCTCGCTTACTCCGCAGTTTGTATCGCAGTTTTCCAAAAGGTTTGGCGATAAGATTGCGGTTTTTCACAGTGCACTTTCACTCGGCGAAAGACTTGATGAGTACAAAAGAGTAAAACAAGGTCTTGCGCAAATTGTAATAGGTACACGCAGTGCTGTGTTTGCGCCTTTTGATAAGGTCGGACTGATTATTATGGACGAAGAGCAGGAATACAGCTACAAGTCCGAAAGCTCTCCACGCTATCATGCAAGAGAGATTGCTAAGTTCCGTTGCTCGTACAACAATGCTTTGCTTGTACTTAGCTCGGCTACACCGAGTATAGAAACCTATTACTATGCACAGACAGGCAGATATTCGCTTAATACGCTTTCTGCACGATACGGTAAAGCCGTGTTGCCGGAGGTTGTTGTTGCGGATATGGGGGAAGAACTGAAAAACGGCAATACAAGCGGTTTTTCTGATGTTCTCCTGCAAAATATTGCGTATAATATTGAGCATAGAAAGCAGTCGATACTTTTGCTTAACCGCCGTGGTTACAATACTTTTGTTACTTGCAGAGCGTGCGGAGAGGCTGTGACTTGCCCGAATTGCTCAATTTCTCTTACTTACCACAGTGCAAATAATCGATTAATGTGCCATTATTGCGGCTATTCTGTGCCTTATACGGATGAATGTCCCGTATGTCACAGTCACAGACTTACTTTTGGCGGAACGGGCACACAGAGAGCGGAAAAAGATATTTCCGATATTTTTCCCGAGGCAAGGATTTTAAGAATGGATACCGATGCCACTTCGTCGAAATCTTCGTATGAAAAAATGATTTCAGCTTTTGCTGACGGTGAATATGATATTCTTGTGGGTACACAGATGGTTGCAAAGGGACTTAATTTTCCAAATGTGACTTTGGTTGGTGTGCTTAATGCCGACCATATGCTTTATGCCGATGATTACCGCAGTTATGAGCGTTCTTTTTCACTGCTCACACAGGTAGTCGGAAGAAGCGGCAGAGGCAATGACAAGGGTATGGCTGTTATTCAGACATTTACACCCGAAAATCTGATAATTTCAATGGCATCAAGACAGGATTACAATACCTTTTACTCGAACGAAATAAAGGTACGCAAGGCAATGCTGTATCCGCCGTTTGCCGATATATGCCTTGTAGGCTTTGTATCGCAGAACAGAGAAGCTGCCTTTAAAGGTGCGGTAAAGTTCCTTGAACTCTTTACAGAAGAGGCAAAGAAAAATTATCCGAATATGCCGTTGCGAATATTAGGGCCTACACCTGCATTGGTGGTAAAAATAAGTAATAAATACAGGTTTAAAATTATTATAAAATGTAAAAACAATTCCGAGTTTCGTGCCCTGCTTTCAAAGATTCTTTGTGAGTTTGGCAAGAGTAAGGAATTTTCGGGCGTTACGGCTTATGCCGATATGAACGCTCTTGTATGTTAAGGAAGTGTGAATATGGCTATTAGGCAAATTGTAAAAGAGGGCGACAGCGTTCTCACAAAGCACTGCCGTGAGGTTGTTAAATTTGATGACAGACTCGCACAGCTTATAGATGATATGACAGAAACCTTGCACGACTCGGGCGGCGTAGGTCTTGCCGCACCGCAGGTTGGCATTATCCGCAGAGTTGTTGTTATTGATGTAAGTAAAGAACAAAATCAGGTTATCGAGCTTGTAAACCCTGTTATAATTGAATCAAGCGGCGAGCAGGAGGGTCTTGAGGGCTGTCTTTCTTGTCCGGGCGAATGGGGTATTACAAAGCGACCTAACTATGTTAAAGTGAAGGCTTTCGACAGACACGGCAATGAATTTACGATTGACGGTGAAGAATTGCTTGCAAGAGCTTTTTGTCATGAGCTTGACCATCTTGACGGTATTCTTTTTAAACAGAAAGCAAGCAAGATGCTTACTCCTGAAGAATACGAAGAAATGTTTGGCTGATTTGAGGGTTAATTATGAATATAATTTATATGGGCACTCCTGATTTTGCGGTGCCTGCACTCAAAAAATTATACGAAAGCAAGCATACGGTGCAGGCTGTGTTTACACAACCTGACAAGCCAAAGGGCAGAAAAATGGTGCTTACTCCACCTGATGTAAAGGTATGTGCGCAGGAACTTAACATTCCCGTATATCAGCCGACAACCTTTAAATCGGAAGAACCTCTTGAAATAATAAAAAAATATAATCCCGATGTAATCGTAGTTGCGGCCTACGGTAAACTTTTACCGAAGGCAGTGCTTGAAAGCGCAAAGTACGGCTGTATCAATATCCACGGCTCACTTTTGCCGAAATACAGAGGCGCAGCACCTATTCAGCAGTCGGTTCTTAACGGCGACAAAGTAACAGGTGTGACAGCTATGCAAATGGCAGAGGGACTTGACACAGGCGATATATTGACAGTAATTGAAACAAAAATCGGCGAAAACGAAACATCCGGAGAGCTTTTTGACAGACTTAGTATACTCGGCGGAGAGTTAATTATTAAAACTCTTGAAATGCTTGAGAACGGAGAAATTAAGCCTGTAAAGCAGGATGAAAGCAAGGCTACGCATACATCAAAGATTGATAAGTCGTTTTGCCCGATTGATTTTACAAAATCAGCCGACGAAGTGCACAATAAAGTCCGTGGACTTAATCCCTGGCCGATTGCGACTGCCGAACTTAACGGAAAAAAACTGAAAATTTATTCTACAAAAGTATGCGAAAAAAGCGGAAAAGCGGGCACGATAATCAGCATAAAGCCGTTGATTGTTGCTTGCGGCAGCGGTTCGGTCGAAATTATAGAGTTGCAGCCTGAGGGCAAAAAGCGTATGCCGTCAGCGGCTTTTCTTGCAGGTCATAAATTAAATATCGGTGACAGCTTTAACTGATATAGGTATATAAAGGAGAATTTTTATGTTTTATGGCTTTGACTGGACATATGTTGTGTTTATTCTTCCTTGCGTAATTATTTCACTTATATGTCAAATTAATGTTTCATCAACTTTTTCAAAATATTCTCAAATGAGAAATTCAAGAAATATGACAGGCGCACAAGCTGCCGAATTTGTTTTAAGACAAAACGGCGTCTACGGAGTGCGTATTGAAAGGGTAGCGGGAAATCTTACTGACCACTTTGACCCGAGAACTAATGTAATCAGACTTTCAGACAGTGTATATAATGCAAATACCGTAGCAGCCGTAGGCGTTGCTTGTCATGAGGCAGGTCACGCTGTTCAGCACGCACAGAATTATTTACCGAATAAAATTCGTTCGGCAATTCTTCCGATGGCGAATATCGGTTCAAAACTAAGTTGGTTTTTGATTATATTGGGACTTTGTTTTTCCGCAAAAATCGGTTTTGTTATGTTGTATATCGGTATAGCTTTATTCGGATTTTCCGTACTTTTTACAATTGCAACTCTTCCCGTTGAGTTTAACGCTTCTAAAAGAGCGCTTGAAACTATCAAAAACGGAAATTTGCTTTACGGTGAAGAATACACTGGTGCGAAACGCACTTTGCAGGCAGCCGCTATGACCTATGTTGCATCTGCTCTTACGGCAATTTTACAGCTTTTAAGATTGCTTATAATAGCGAATAACAGAAGAAGATAAGAAAAGAGATTTTTAAATGGCTAATTCACGCAAAACTGCATTTAAAGTATTATTAAAAATTGAACAGGACGGAGCATATTCCAATATAGCACTCAATAACGCAGTAAAGGAAAGTGAGCTTTCGCCGCTTGATGCGGCTTTTACATCTGCGCTTGTTTACGGTGTGCTTGAGCGTAAAATCACTCTTGATTACATCATTAAACAATACTCTAAAATTCCGCTAAGGAAAATTGAGTTAAAGACAAAAATTATTCTCCGCCTCGGACTTTTGCAAATGGCTTTTATGGATAAAATTCCAGAAAGTGCCGCTGTTAACGAAAGTGTAAAACTTGCCAAACAGCAAAAACTGCAAAAATCCTCCGGCTTTATAAATGCAATTCTGCGCAGTTTTGCAAGGGATAACTGCAAAGTAAAATATCCCGATATAAAAAATAAGGCGGAGTATTACTCGGTAAAATATTCCTGCCCGCAAATGCTTGTTAAATTATGGATAAATTCCTACGGCGAGGATAACGCAAGGGGGATTTTAGAAAATCTTAGCGGCAGACCGAATATTTACGCAAGAGTTAATACGCTGAAAACGAATACAGACGAACTTATAACTGTGCTTGCCGATGATAAGGTAAAGGCTGAAAAAGTTGATTTTCCGAGTAATGCGGTAAAAATAGCCGATACGGGTTCAATCGAAAGATTGAAAGCCTACAAAGGCGGTTTACTGCATATTCAAGATTTGTCGTCCCAGCTTTGCGCATACTTTCTTTCTGCCGAAAAAGGACAGACCGTGCTTGATATTTGTTCGGCACCGGGCGGCAAAGCTTTTACAATCGCCGAGTATATGCAAAACAGCGGAAAAATAACGGCTTGCGATATGTACAAGCATAAGCTCAAACTTATAGAAAAAGGCGCAAAAAGGCTGAGTATCAATATTATTGAAACCTGCCTGCGTGATGGTTCGTCAGACGAAAATCCGTTGCCTATGGCTGACAGAATACTTTGCGATGTGCCGTGCAGCGGACTCGGAGTGCTTTCAAGAAAGCCGGAAATTCGCTATAAAGATGACCTTATAGATACAGACCTTGCTGATATTCAGTATAAAATACTTTGCGAAAGCGCAAAATATCTAAAAAAAGGCGGAAAACTTGTATATTCGACCTGTACGCTGAATCCGCAGGAAAACAATAAAAATACAGCAAAATTTCTTGCCGAGCACAATGATTTTGAGGGAGTTGAACTTGAACTGCCTCCCGAACTTAAAAGAGCATTTGACGAAAAACCGTATGAAATAACACTTATGCCGCACACTTTTGACGGCGACGGTTTTTACATAGCTGTACTTACAAGGAGGTAATCTTTTGAGCTTAATTGATATTAAATCTCTTGACCTAAATGAGCTTACCGACTTTGTAACCGAGAACGGTTTTGAAAAGTTCAGAGCAAAACAAATATACCAATGGCTTAACAAAAATGTCACTTCTTTTGATGAAATGCTGAATATTCCATTGAAAATCAAGGACTTTTTAAAAAGAAGTTGTTACATTTCTGTTGCAAATATTGAAAAAAAACTAATTTCAAGGTATGATAAGACAGTAAAGTATCTTTTTTCGTTCAATGACGGTGAATGTGTAGAGTCCGTTGTTATGAATTATAAACACGGATACTCAATTTGCATTTCCACACAAGTTGGCTGCAAAATGGGCTGTACTTTTTGTGCAACCGGCAAAAGCGGTTTTTCAAGGAGTTTGACTCCGTCCGAAATGCTCAATCAGATTGAATCCGCACAAAAAGATTTGAATATCAGAATATCGAATATTGTCCTTATGGGAATGGGCGAACCGCTCGACAATTTTGAAAATGTGGTAAAGTTCTTAAGACTTGTATCCGATGACAACGGTCTTAATATCGGTATGCGTCACATCACAATTTCCACTTGCGGTATTGTACCTAAAATTTATGAGCTTGCAAAGCTGCACTTCGGCATTACGCTTTCCGTGTCATTACACGCACCTAACGATACCGTAAGGCAAAAGACTATGCCTATTGCTAAGCGATATTCTATGGATGAACTCTTAAAGGCTTGTAAAGATTATTTTGATATTACAGGCAGACGGGTTACTTTTGAATACTCTATGATAAGCGGTGTAAATGATTTTGACAGGGACGCTTACGAGCTTGCGGACAGACTTGTCGATATGAACTGTCATGTAAATCTCATTCCGGTAAACACCGTTGACGGAACAGGATACAAAAAGAGCAGTATGGAAAGGCAACAGGCCTTTGTAAATATACTTGGTCGAAAACATATTGCGGCGACAGTCAGGAGAACCCTTGGAAGTGACATTAACGCTTCCTGCGGTCAGCTCAGACGAAATCATACTAACGAAGGAGGAAAATAACTTGGAAGTCTTTAGCAAAAGTGACATTGGCTTAGTTCGTTCACAAAATCAGGACGACTGCCGCTTCGGAGTTATTTCTCCCAGCTGTGCTTGGGCAGTAGTCTGTGACGGAATGGGAGGTGCCAACGGCGGCAACATAGCGAGTGCAACAGCTGTGGAATACATAAGCTCCAAAATAACCGATTTATACAAGGACGATATGACCAAAGAACAAATCGGCGAGCTTATAGCAGAAATTGTTGTAAACGCAAATATGAAAATATATGAGCTTTCTTTGAAAGATCCCGAACTTACGGGAATGGGTACAACCTGCGAGTTTGTTTTTGTAAAGGATACCACGGTTCATATTGTCCATGTTGGCGACAGCCGTACCTATGCAATAAGGGGCGGCAAAATCAAACAGCTTACTGAGGATCACTCTGTTGTACAGGAAATGGTGCGCAGAGGTGAGCTTACCTATGAACAGGCACAGAATCATCCCAATAAGAATTTTATAACAAGAGCACTCGGAATAAAACCGTCCGTAAGGCTTGACTATATAGAGGCAAACTTTATTTACGGTGATGTTCTTTTAATATGCACAGACGGACTTTCCAATTGCATTACAACAGGCGATATGGTTAAAATTTGCCACGAAAACAGGGGCGAGGATCTTATTAATAAGCTTGTTGACAAGGCAAAGGAAGGCGGCGGAACCGATAATATTACCGCCACGGTTATTTATTGAGAAACGGAGAGTGAAATAAATTGGATAAATATATCGGCAAAAGACTTGATGGCCGTTATGAAATTCATGAGCTTATCGGCGTTGGCGGTATGGCTAATGTATATCGCTGTAACGATACTCTTGATGACCGTGAAGTTGCCATTAAGATTTTAAAAGATGAATACCTCAATAACGAGGAATTTATCCGTCGTTTTAAAAATGAATCAAAGGCTATCGCAACACTTTCACACCCTAATATTGTTAAGGTGTATGATGTCAGCTTCGGTGATATGATTCAGTATATTGTAATGGAATACATTGACGGCATTACACTTAAAGAATACTTTGATCAGCAGGGTATCATTGAGTGGAAAGAGGCTTTGTATCTTACAAGTCAGGTTCTTAAGGCTTTACAGCATGCGCACGAGCATGGCATTGTCCACCGTGACATAAAGCCGCAGAATATTATGCTTTTACAGGACGGCACAATCAAGGTTACAGACTTTGGTATTGCCCGTTTTTCCGACAAAGCTACACGCACAATGACAGAACACGCAATTGGTTCGGTTCATTACATTTCACCGGAGCAGGCGAGAGGTGAGGCAACAGACGGCAAGTCTGACATCTACTCGGTCGGTGTTATGCTTTATGAAATGCTCACAGGTAAACTTCCTTTTGACGCAGACAGTGCAGTTTCAGTAGCTCTTATGCAGTTACAGTCAACTCCTAAGCGCCCGAGAGAGCTTAATCCCACTATTCCTATCGGACTTGAGCAGATTACAATGAAGGCTATGGAAAAGAATCCTGCCGACAGATATAATTCTGCCGCTGAAATGCTCAACGATATGGAGCGTTTCAGACTTAATCCGTCTATTGTATTTGATTATTCAAAATTTGTTGATAATCAGCCTACAAAGTTTGTTACTTCACTTAAAGATACAAAAACAAACAGTACAAAGTTTGATAAGGCTGTTTCAAAACCGGAGGAAACTCCCGAACCTGAAATCGAAACCGCAGATGAGGAACAGAAGGTTGAACACAAGCCGTCTTATTACGCAATCAAGGGTATTGTAATTTCTGCCGTAGTTGTGGTTGCCGTATTTGTAGGTCTTGCAATTTTCAGAGGATGTTCGACTTCACAGGCTAAAGATGTTGAAATACCGAATTTTGTCGGTAAAACTTTGGCAGAGGCCAATGCCGCCAACAAAGACAATTTTAACTTTGTTGTGGAGAGCAAGTATGACGCTTCAAAAGAGCTTGGTGTAATTCTTGAACAGGAGCCTGCCGCTGATTCAAAACTTGTAAAATCAGGCTCACAGATTACTCTTAAAGTAAACGGAACAGATACAAATGCTTCGGTTCCTTATGTTCTTAATTATTCCGAAAAAGACGCATCTGCAATTATTGAGGAAAAGAGCCTTGTTCCAAAGATAATCTATGTTGAAAACACTAAAACTCCTAAGGGATATGTTGCAGAAGTATTCCCTAAGGCAGGTGTTCATACAAATATCGGTTCTACCGTTTATATTTACATTGCAAACGGCGAGAGAGATGAAAAGGTAACTATTCCGTCTGTATCCGGACTTTTACTTTCAGAGGCTAAAACAAAACTTGTTGATGCAGGTCTTACTGTAGAAACAGTTTACGACGACGAAAGTAAAGAGGCAAAAGACACAGTTCTTTCACAGTCACCGTTGCAGTACGGTAAGGTAGATAAAGGTACTGTTGTAACCCTTACTGTAAGTTCGGGCAAGGGTGATGTGGCTACAGTAAATGTATATGTAGATTTACCTACAAATGCTACTGAATCGGTTGAGATGACTGTAATTGTAGACGGTGTTGTTGATACTAAATATTCAAAAACACTTGTGCCGCAGTACAATAAGACCTGTACTCTTGAATTTACGGGTTCGGGTACTTCAAACATTGTGGTACAGCTTGACGGTCAGGTTTACCGTGAATATTCAATTGATTATTCAACACTTGTTGTAACACAAACAGCTACTCACGAGTATGCTGTACCTACAACCGCACCTGTTGAAACACAGCCTGCATATACAGAGCCGCCTGTTACAGAGCCGCCATACACACCGGTTCAGCCAACAGATGCAACCGAACCTTCCGAGGCATTGCATTAATTGATATGAGCAGTAACGAAGGATTATTGATGAAAGTGCTCGGCGGTTTTTACTATGTCGAGTGCGACAATCAAATATATGAATGTAAAGCAAGAGGAAGTTTCCGCAAGAGCGGAAATTCTCCTCTTGTTGGCGACAGGGTGAAAATTTCTGTTCAGAAAGAGGGCTTTGCCTCTCTTGACGAAATCCTGCCGAGAAAAAATAAATTAAAGCGACCGCCGCTTGCTAATATTGATATTCTCGTAATCGTTTGTTCGACAGTTTCGCCAAGTCCGAATTATGCGGTTATAGATAAAATGACCGCCGCTGCGATTAACAGCAATATGCAGCCTGTAATTGTCATTTCAAAAGATGATATTGAAAGCGGTGAAAAGGTTGCCGATATTTACAAAAATGCGGGATTTGAAGTTTTTTGTACTTCTCCGCTAAAATCAGATGAAGCAGAGAGATTAAAGGCCTTACTTATGGGCAAAACTTCTGCTTTTACAGGCAACAGCGGTGTGGGTAAGTCAACCTTGTTAAATATGCTTTTTCCTAACCTAAGCCTTGCAACAGGTGAAATAAGCGATAAACTCGGACGAGGCAGACATACTACAAGAGCAGTTGAACTGTTTAATCTTGACGGCTGTTATATCGCAGACACACCCGGATTTTCAACCGTTGATTTGCAGAGATACGAAATTATTGATAAAGACGAACTTCAATATTGCTTTCCCGAATTTAAAGAGTATCTCGGAGAATGTATGTTTACTTCATGTTCTCATACTTGCGAAAAAGGCTGCAGAGTTTTGCAGGCACTTGCTGACGGAGATATTGAGAAAACCCGTCACAACAGTTATGTTGCTATGTACAATGAGGTAAAAGATATTAAAAAGTGGCAGTTAAAAAAGTAAAGGGGAATTAAAATGCGTTGTACGATAATTGCGGGCTCGCCTGAAGCGGATATAGATTTTATATCGGAACAGGTTAAGGACTGCAATTATCTTATTTGTGCCGATAAGGGCTATGAATATGCAAAAAAAGCAGGTGCAAAGCCTAACCTTATAGTCGGTGATTTTGATTCGTACAGCGGTAATTTACCCGATGATTGCGAAGTAATCAAACTCAATTCACATAAAGATGATACAGACCTTTTGCATTGCATAGAGGTTGCACTGTCCCGTGGATATGATGATTTTGTTATCCTTGCCGCAACAGGCGGAAGATTTGATCATACCTTTGCAAATATTTCTGTTCTTATGTATCTTGATAAAAAAGGTGCAAGCGGAATAATCGTTTCCGGCAAAGAGATTATTCGCTTTTTGAAAATGGGCGAATATAATTTTGACGGAAATAAAGGAAAAACTTTTTCAGTCTTTCCTTTTGCCTGTGACAGTGTGAATGTATCTTACATAGGTGCCGAGTATTCGGCGGAGAATCTTATTTTAACTGCGGAAGAAGCAATGGGCATTTCAAATATTTTTATTTCTGACAGAGCAAATGTAAAAATAAATTACGGAAATGCAATAATTATTATTAATCAGTTCATAAATTAAATTTAATTTACAAAAACATTATATAGTATGCGGTAATTTTTAAACACCAATATGGGGGTATAGCTCAGTTGGGAGAGTGTCTGACTGGCAGTCACAAGGTCATGGGTTCAAGCCCCATTATCTCCACCACTTAGTTTTATAAAGAGATGTCATTGTTATATAAACGGTTGTAATAACAAAATTGTAACTATAATGACACTCATTAGTCTTGAAAAGAATTATAACCTTATGATATAATATATTAGTATCATTTCGTTTTGTGTTATTCTATTTGGAGTTGAATTTTTATGTCATTATGTATGGGTTGTATGCAGGAACTTAACGGTAGTGTAATCTGCCCGAACTGCCATTTTGATAATTCAGAAGTTCAGTCGGCACCTTTTCTGCCTTTCGGCACAGAGCTTGCAGGCAGATATGTAACAGGTACCGGACTTGAAACTAACGGCGAATCAACACGCTATATTGCTTTTGACAAGCAGACGGGCGATGTTGTAATTGTATCTGAATTTTTACCGATCGGTCTTTTTTCAAGAGATGAAGGACAGACTGAATTAAAAGTTAATTACGATGACAGACTTGCTTTTAATAAACTTAGAGATGAGTTTATTTCGTATTTTCGCATTATTTCAGAATTAAAGGATCTTTCGGCACTTACAAATATTGTTGATGTTTTTGAAGAAAACAATACAGCATATGCTATTGAAGAAAAAGAGGACCTTATTCCTTTTGAAGAATATATTGAGCGCAGCAACGGTCATCTTGACTGGGATATTGCAAGACCGCTCTTTATGCCCGTAATTTCGGCACTTGAGGCTCTTCATAAGCGTGGTGTCGGTCATTATGCGGTAGCGCCTAAAAATCTGTTTATTACTGCTTCGGGTAAAATCAGAATGGCAGGCTATGCTACGGAAAATGAGCGTAAGCGTGGTACAGCGCTTAAATCTCAATTGTTTTCAGGCGCAGCAGCACCCGAACAGTATGAAGATAATTTTCCACTTGATGATATTACGGATATTTACGGACTTTGTTCTACACTTTTCTATGCACTTACAGGTCATCTTCCAAAGAGTGCGGTTGAGCGTTTAAAAGACAGCAGACTTCTTATGAGCACATCTACTGTAAAGAGTTTGCCTCCTCATGTTGTATCTGCACTTGCAAACGGTTTACAGGTTCAGCGTGAGAACAGAATTACAGATTTTGACGAGCTTCGTTCTCAACTTTCCGTTGCACATACCGCAAAGGCTATTCAGGACGAAATTTCGAGAACAGCAAGTATGAATATTACAAAGGAGCAGTCACGCCGTAATAACGGTATGTCGCATACTTCCATTGTTACTATTTCTGTTGCAATTACAGTTCTTGTACTTGGTATTGCCGGTGTATTTTGGCTTATGCAGAATCCGCTTGCAGGATTATTCTCGGGTAATACTGATGCCACTGCAGCGTCTACATCAAGTACGGAATGGACAGGTCCTGTTGTTCCTAACTATGTCGGAATGAAGTACGAAGATGTTGTAAAGGCTGCGGCTTCCGATGACAGCGTTGTGGTTTACAGAGATTACAATGATGCTTACAGCGATAAATATGCCGACGGTGTTGTAATGGAACAGTATCCTCCGGCAGGTTCTAAAGTAGAGCAGGAAGACGGTATTACAGTTTCTGTAACAGTCAGTCTTGGTGCTCAGATGCGTGAACTTCCTGCAATTCAGGGTAATAAAATTGATGAGGCTGCGCAGTCGCTTGCAGATGCGGGACTTCTTGCTACAGCTGAATATCAGTACAGTGATACGGTAGCGGAAAACAGAGTTATCGGCTACAAAAATCATGTTGCAGGCGATACTCTTGAAAGCGGTTCTAACATTATAATTATTGTAAGTAAGGGCAGACAGCAGACTACAACTCAAGCAACTTCCTGATATTAGAGCTAAAAATAATGGCTGAATCAATTGTATATTGACTCAGCCATTTTGATTTAAGAATTTAAAATTTATATTACAAATTAATTTGCTAAACCATAATTATCCGACTTTTACAAAGAACCGTTTATTTAAACTTGCTTTTTACGCTTTTTTCCGCATTCCTTACCAATGTAAAAAGTGAAGCAGTACCTTTTTCAAAATATCTTGAAAGCAAATCGGGTGAAAGAGCAATTGATGTATTTTCGGTCTTACTTTCGATTATAGCGTCAATCATAGCAAGGTCGAGCGTCATAGCTGCGCTGCAAAGACTTCTGTACTTGCTTTTGTTCAGTGTAAATAAATCCTGCGGGTTGCTTTCTTCACACGAATATACCGAACGAAATGCCTGATACTGGGCATTCATAAGATAGTTGCTTACAGCGTTTGTCAGCTTTTTGTTTCCGAGTTTATCGAGTATATCGAAAATAACGGCGCTTGTATTCATTACAACTTTTTTGTTAATCATAGCGACCATATTGCTGCCCGGCTCAACTGTCGGAATCTCCGCATCGGGAATATTGACAGGCTGTGCCTGCTGACCGTTTCTGTTCGGTGTTCTGCCAAGCAAATAATCACAAGACACATCGTAATATTCGGCGGTTTTTACGAGAAAATCAAGTCCGCATTCTCTTATTCCTTTTTCGTAATGAGAGAGCAGCGCCTGGGAAATACCCAAGTCCGCCGCTACCTGCTTTTGGCTTAATCTGCGTTCTCTTCGCAGCATTGAAATTATCATAGGAAAATCACTGTTCATTGAAAGCACCTCTTTTATACGAACAGTATAATATATTAATTACAATTTGTAAATACCATAGGAGTTACAATTATGAAATCTTATATTATTCACTTTCTTCGCCACGGAAGTATAGACGAAACTTTATCGGGCAAGTACATAGGCACTACTGATGTTCCGCTTTCGGATAAAGGAAAAATAGAACTTAGAAAACTTGATTACGAATATCGTTATCCGGGTGCACAGGCAGTGTTTACAAGTCCGTTAAAGCGTTGTACACAGACTTGCAAAATTCTTTATCCGGAGCAAAATCCGCTTGTCATCGCCAATCTTTCGGAATGTAATTTTGGCGAATGGGAGGGAAAAACCGCAAATGATTTAAACGAAGATGAAGATTTCCAAAAATGGCTTGCGGGTGACCCCTCGGTAAAACCTCCGAGAGGTGAGAGCAATGCCGATTTCACACGCAGAATCTGCAAAATGTTTGAAAGCATTGTTGAAGGACTTATCAAAACAGGCACAACAGAAAGCGTTATTGTCACACACGGCGGCGTTATAATGACCTTGCTTGCAGTGTACGGAATGCCACAGGCAAAGCCTTTTGAATGGGTTATGGACAATGGTTTCGGCTACTCCGTAAGAATTACACCGCAGCTTTGGCAGAGAGATAAGATTATGGAGGTATTCTCGGTAATTCCCGAAAAAAAGGATATTGAAGATTAATTTTTAAAATAGTACGAATTGTAGCGCAGTTTACAATCTTTTGCGAAAGATTGTGCAATAATGTAATATAAAGGTGTAATAAAATCATTTATTTATGCCTATACTGACAAATATATTCACTCAAAGGAGATATTAATATGGCAGACTACAAAATTATTTTGTTAAAAGGTGACGGTATCGGTCCTGAAATCGTAAACCAGGCTGTTAAGGTACTCGACAAAGCAAGCGAAAAGTTTAATTTTACAGTAGAATATGACGAGGCACTCCTCGGCGGTTGTGCTATTGACGCAACAGGAGTTCCGCTCCCTGATGAAACAGTTGCTAAATGTAAGGCAGCAGACAGTGTGCTTTTAGGCGCAGTAGGCGGTCCCAAGTGGGATAATCAGCCGGGTAATAATCGTCCCGAAGCAGGTCTTCTCGGAATCAGAGGAGCACTCGGACTTTTTGCAAACCTTCGTCCTGCTGTTATTTTTGAACCTCTTAAGAAAGCATCACCGATTAAAGATGAAATTATCGGCGGTTCGCTCGATATTATGATTGTTCGTGAACTCACCGGCGGTATTTACTTTGGTAAGAGAGGCAGAACAGAAGTTGACGGTCAGCCTGCCGCATGGGATACAGAACAGTATTCTGTACCGGAAGTAGAGAGAATTGCAAGAGTAGCTTTTGACCTTGCTATGAAGAGAAACAAAAAGCTCACAAGCGTTGATAAGGCAAATGTACTTGAGTCATCAAGACTTTGGAGAGAAACTGTAACAAGAATTTCTAAGGAATATCCTGAGGTTGAGCTTAACTATATGTATGTTGACAACTGTGCTATGCAGCTTGTAAGAAACCCGGGTCAGTTTGATGTTATTGTTACTTCAAATATCTTTGGCGATATTCTTTCTGATGAGGCGTCGATGATCAGCGGTTCAATCGGTATGCTCGCATCTGCAAGCCTTTCAGAGAGCAAGAGCGGTCTTTACGAGCCAATCCACGGTTCGGCTCCTGACATTGCAGGTCTTGGTATCGCAAACCCGCTTGCAACAATTCTTTCTGTTGCAATGATGCTCCGTTATTCACTTGATCAGCCAAAGGCAGCAGACGCTATTGAGGCAGCAGTTACCAAAGTTCTTGAGAATAACCGTACACCGGATATTTACGAAGAGGGTACAAACAAGGTTACTTGTGAGCAGATGGGTGACCTCGTATGTGAGGCACTTTAATATCTAACAGAATGGAGGAGTAAAATGCAGTTGTACGATATGCACTCGCATATACTTCCTGGAATTGATGACGGAGCGCCAAGCGTAGAAAAAAGCCTTGTTATATTAAATGAACTAAAAAAACAAGGCGTAACAAATGTTTGTCTTACTCCTCATTTTTATACAAATGAAATCAGTGCAGAGGATTTTGCCGCACAAAGACAGCATGCGATTGATAAACTTATGCCGCATATTCCTGACGGTATGAAAGTTGTTGTTGGTGCGGAAGTTTATGTCACTCGATATATGTTTAACGGAGATGACTTTTCCTGCGCTTGTTACGGCAACTCCAATTACATACTTACCGAGTTTGCTTACACATCGCAGTTTTCAAGTCACACTATGGAGTATTTTGTAAAACTTACAGAGAATTACAATATGATTCCTGTTCTTACTCATGTTGAAAGATACCCTGCTTTAATCAACGATCCGTCTATTATCGGTGAGCTTAAGGATATGGGTGTAATTATCCAGACCAACACAAATTCTTATACCAAAAAAGCGTCGTTTTTCTCAAAACTTAAGCTTATAAAGCTTATAAAAGGCGGATATATTGATGTTATCGGCAGTGATGCACATTCATTGACCCATAATGACCCACGCACATTTACAGAGGCTTTGGACTTTATTTCTGCAAAATGCGGACAAAGCACAGTAAGAAAAATGATGAGCAACGCGGAAGAAATCTTCAACAGCGCACTTTGATAACAATAAAGGATGTACTTTTTCGGTACATCCTTTTAATTTTATACTAAAATCTTATAGGTACGGATATACTATTAAGAGCAGTAAAAACCTTGCCTTATGAAATGGGGAATAGCCGTGTTTGAGATTTTAGTGGGAATATTGTTGTTTGTTGTACTTCTCGTGGTTTGCAGTGTGCTTGTGTCTGAATATCTGTTTAAAATGATTATTTACAGGCAAAAAAAGAGCAGTTGTCAAAAGGACATTGATGCCGTAGCAAGCTGGTACAGGCATTATCCGATTGCAAAAACAGGCAGATTATGGCTTGAAAATATGCCATATATTAATGTTTATATAAAGTCTTTTGACGGACTGCGATTATACGGCGCTTTGCTTGAAAACGAAAAATTTTCCGATAAAATTATTATTTGTGTTCACGGTTTTACAGGCAGCGGTAAAAAGGATTTCGCAAGCCTTGCCCGTACTTATTATTTAAACGGGTATAATGTACTTCTTGTGGATAACAGGGCACACGGGCAAAGTGAGGGCAAATATGTAGGCTTTGGAGTGCTTGACAGATTAGATCTGCGCAATTGGGTGAAATATACTGTAAATCGTTTCGGCAGTAATATAAAAATATTTTTGCACGGTATATCTATGGGCGGAGCAACTGTACTTATGGCAAGCAGTATTATGCCCAAAAATGTGCGTGGCATTATTGCAGACTGCGGATTTACAAGCGTAGACGAAATTTTTGAGTATGTACTGAAAAGAGATTATCATCTTCCGAGATTCCCTATCATTTATCTTACAAATATTATGTCAAAAATTCGTGCCGGATACGGATATAAAGATGTTAATACCGCTGCGGAAATTGCAAAATCGGATATTCCTGTTTTATTTATCCACGGAGAAAATGACGAATTTGTACCGCTTTGGATGACTATGAAAAATTATTCTTACTGCAAAGCATATAAAGAGCTTTATATAGTGAAAGAGTCCGAACATGCCGAGTCGCATTACATTGATAAAAAAGGCTACGAAAGGCGAATACTTACATTTATAGAAAAAATAAGCAAATAGCCGACAAATAGGGAATGAAATCCTACTTGTCGGCTTGGGGAGAAATTATGCAGTACATAAATTATTACAGTTCACCGCTCGGCAAAATCACTTTGGCGAGTAACGGTAACGAGCTGATAGGCTTGTGGTTTGAAGGACAAAAATATTTTGGTTCTACACTTAACGGAGAATATAAACAAAAAAGCCTGCCTGTTTTTGAACAGACAGCAAAATGGCTTGATATTTATTTTAGCGGCAAAAATCCCGATTTTACGCCGCCGTTATATTTATCGTCAACTCAGTTTCGCAATGAAGTGTGGAAAATTCTGCTCGCAATTCCATACGGCAGTGTAATAACATACGGGGGAATTGCAGATATTATGGCGAAAAAAAGGGGAGCGGAGAATATGTCGGCGCAAGCCATAGGCGGAGCGGTAGGGCATAATCCGATTTCAATTATAGTTCCCTGCCATAGGGTAATGGGTAAGAACGGAAGTCTTACAGGCTATGCAGGCGGAGTGGATATTAAAGAAAAACTTTTAAAAATTGAAAATGCTTTGTAAATGTCAGAAATACGGTTTAGTGAATTATCGGTCGGGCAACAAAGTAAAGCAACAGTCAAACTTTTCGTTCTGAAATTAAAAGTTTTACCTTTATTAAGCTAAACTTTGTGTGCTAATCCATAATTTGACAAATAATCGACTAAAAAAATCTGCCACACCAAAAAGGTGTGGCAGATATATTTTTATGGGATTTTATAAGGAGCTTTAAATTAGTACATACCGCCCATATCAGGAGCAGCAGGTGCAGCAGGAGCTGCAGGCTCTTTAATATCTGCAACGAGTGACTCTGTTGTGAGTACCATTGCAGCAACAGAAGATGCGTTCTGGAGAGCAGAACGAGTAACCTTTGTCGGGTCAACGATACCTGCCTCAATCATATCTGTGTATTCCTCTGTAAGAGCGTTAAAGCCGTAACCAACCTTGTTAGCTTTCTTGATGTTTTCGCAGATTACGCTGCCCTCAAGACCTGCGTTTGCAGCAATCTGACGGAGCGGCTCTTCAAGAGCCTTGAGAACAATCTTAGCGCCTGTCTTAGCATCACCCTCAAGTGTATCAACAAAAGCGGAAACAGCAGGAATAGCGTTCATACAAGCGATACCGCCGCCTGCTACGATACCCTCTTCAACAGCAGCCTTAGTAGCGGCAAGAGCATCTTCGATTCTGAGTTTCTTTTCTTTCATTTCAACTTCGGTAGCAGCACCGACTTTGATTACTGCAACGCCGCCTGCGAGTTTAGCAAGACGCTCCTGAAGTTTTTCACGGTCAAAATCAGATGTTGTTGTTTCAATCTGCTGACGAATCTGTGCAACTCTGCCCTTAATAGCGTCCTTGTCGCCTGCACCGTCAACAATGATTGTGTTCTCTTTCTCAACCTTTACCTGACGAGCAGTACCAAGCTGATCCATTGTTGTATCTTTAAGCTCAAGACCTAAGTCTGATGTAATTACTGTACCGCCTGTAAGTGTTGCGATATCCTGTAACATTTCTTTTCTTCTGTCGCCAAAGCCCGGTGCCTTAACAGCAACACAAGTAAATGTACCTCTTAACTTGTTGAGTACGAGAGTTGTAAGAGCTTCGCCCTCTACATCTTCGGCAATGATAAGGAGTTTTCTGCCTGACTGAACAATCTGCTCAAGAATAGGGAGAATTTCCTGTGTATTTGAAATCTTCTTATCTGTAATAAGAATGTATGGGTTGTCAAGTTCTGCAACCATCTTGTCTGTATCTGTTACCATATAAGGTGCAATGTAACCACGGTCAAACATCATACCTTCTACAACTTCGCTGTAAGTTTCGGCTGTCTTTGACTCTTCAACTGTGATAACACCGTCTGTTGTAACCTTTTCCATAGCCTCGGCAATGAGCTTACCGATGAACTCATCCTGTGAAGAAACTGTAGCAACTCTTGCAATATCGTCAGAACCCGAAACCTGCTTGCTGTTGTCAGAAACAGCCTTTACAGCAACATTGATAGCGTCTGCAATACCTTTCTTAAGAACCATTGGGTTTGCGCCTGCTGTTACATTCTTCATACCCTCTCTGATAAGAGCCTGAGCAAGAAGTGTAGCTGTTGTTGTGCCGTCACCTGCAACATCGTTTGTTTTGATTGAAACTTCCTTAACAAGCTGTGCGCCCATATTCTCGAATGGGTCGTCAAGCTCAATTTCCTTAGCAATTGTTACACCGTCGTTTGTGATGAGCGGAGCACCGTACTTTTTGTCAAGTACAACATTTCTGCCCTTAGGACCGAGTGTGATTTTAACTGTATCAGCAAGCTGGTCAATACCTCTCATAAGAGATTTTCTTGCTTCTTCACCATAAGCAATTTGTTTAGCCATAATTAATTACCTCCAAAATATATCAAATAAAAATAATTATTCTACTGTTGCAAGAATATCTGACTGACGAACGATTGTGTACTCTTCACCGTCAATCTTAACTTCTGTGCCTGCATACTTGCTTGCGATTACTTTGTCGCCGACATTTACATACATCTTAACTTCGTTGCCGTCTACAACACCGCCGGGGCCTACTGCAACTACTCTTGCAAACTGTGGCTTTTCCTGTGCGGCAGATGAAAGAATGATACCGCTCTTTGTTTTTTCTTCGGCTTCTTCAACCTGTAATACTACTCTGTCAAGTAATGGTTTAATACTCATAATATAAATCCTCCTAAAAAGTTTATGTGTTATTTCGGTTAGCACTCTGTATCCTTGAGTGCTAATTATATTTTATACCATTTTTTAGAAATGTCAAGAGAAATTTGACTAAATTTGACCTTTAATTTATAAACAATTAAATTTATTTGTACAGCACTGTATTATAATTCTTATATAGAACTAAATTAACTTAACTTAAACAAGCCCTCTTTTCTTTAGTTTACCTTTAGGTTCGGGTTTATTTATTTCATAGCCGTTTTTAATGGAAAGTTTTGCAAGCAATGCAATTCCGTCCGTAAGAGCCTTTTTAGATTCATTGTCTATCTTATTAAATGCTTTAATCATAGTCGGTATATTTTTTATGCCTGCCTTTCGTATGTCGTCAAAGGTGATTTTACCGCCTTCTGCCATAATTTGAAATACAGAGTCTATGATTTGTTTTTTCTGTTCGGTTGTAAGTCCGTCAATAAGCTCTTTCATATTTTTTTCGGCAAATTTAATGCTCTTGGTATCTTCATCAAGGTGTACAAAGTGTGTGCCTACTACATTCCAGCTGAAAGCATCGTGCTGCCAGAAAGAATGACTTGCGCTTTTTACTATTATATAATCTTCATCATGCTCAAGTAACATACCCACAAATGATGACTGCGGAACAAAGGTAGTGATTCTGTCGGCAATTTCTTTGTGCTGCTCACTTTCTATGAATTCCTTTGAAAAACCCGGACCGTCGTTGTTATATACAGCTATTATTCTGTCTTTGATTTCAGGAAAAGTATTTACAGCGGAATAGATTGCGAGATTTCCGCCTTTGGAGTGACCTCCGAGGTATATTTCGCTGTTTGGATATTTGTTTGCAACCATACTCAGATATGCCGCTGCGTTAAGCTGTGAGGGAATATTGTCGGTTATGGCAATCATACAATCTTCTTTCCAACCGTTGAGCGTATTGTCTGTGCCACGGTAAGCGATAAATAATTTATCTGTATCAAAATGAAAAGTGCAAGCGCCGAATTGCATTGGATTATCTTCGCAGTCATATGCCGCAAAATCCGATACATATATATTTTTTAACCTGTTGCTTTTAGCTGATTCGGATAATAACTTGGTTATTTCCTTGCCGACTGTGTTGTAAAAATCTTTAATTACATAGTAATCTTTAAAAACAACATCACGCTTTTCTTTAAAATAAAGTTTATTTATGTCGGAAAGCGGAAGCTGCGATTTTTCTGTATATCCCGAAAAATCAAGATAAACAAGCTCTGAAAATATAAGAGCGTCAACTTCGTTTAAAGGTGAAATATCAAAACCTAAATCGCCACGCCATTTTAAATAGTTTATAAGATTATTCATAACCCACCTCGCAATATTAATAATTAAATTTTATAAAATTTGCACTTAAAAAGCAATATAATTCACATAAAATTCAGAAAGCCCACTGCAAAATATGCAATATCTTCACCGAATTTTTTTGTTTTTAAAACCGTAACGGATATATTGTATTGAATTTCGCAATTGTTTACAACTTTCTTTTATAATCTAAATAATTATAAAAGTTTGGTCAACCTTTTATAATTTTTTGACTTAAGGATAGAACCGACAAATTATAAAAACCGCTCTCCTAAGAATTTTTTAGAAGAGCGGTTTGTGCATTTGTTTTAATAATTATTCGTTAATAGCTTTAACGAGAGCCTGTGCCTTGTCTGTCTTTTCCCAAGCAACGCCGAGTTCTTCTCTGCCCATATGACCGTATGCGGCAAGCGGACGATACTTTGTTTCTTTAAGCTTTAACTGCTCAATAATAGAATTCGGACGGCAGTCAAATACCTTTTCCACAGCGTCTGAAAGCTGTTCGTTTGTGTAGCTTGATGAACCGAAAGCATCTACCATTATTGATACAGGTTTAGCAACACCGATTGCATATGCAAGCTGAACCTCACACTTATCGGCAAGACCTGCGGCAACAATATTCTTTGCGATGTATCTTGCGTAGTAAGCGGCACTTCTGTCAACCTTTGTCGGGTCTTTACCGCTGAATGCACCGCCGCCGTGACGAGAAAATCCGCCGTAGGTATCAACTATAATCTTTCTGCCTGTAAGACCTGAATCGCCTACAGGGCCGCCGATTACAAATCTGCCTGTCGGGTTGATGAAATATTTTGTGTTTTCGTCTAAAAGCTCGGCAGGAATGATTGGCTTTACTACATATTCAACCATATCTTTTCTGATCTGCTCCAGTGTAACATTTTCATCGTGCTGTGTAGACACAACAACGGTGTCTACCCTTACAGGTGTGTCACCCTCATACTCAACGGTTACCTGTGTTTTACCGTCAGGACGAAGGTAGGAGAGAGTACCGTCTTTTCTTACCGCTGTAAGCTGTTTTGCAAGCTTGTGAGCAAGTGAGATAGCAAGCGGCATAAGCTCTTTGGTTTCGTTGCAAGCGTAGCCGAACATCATACCCTGGTCGCCGGCACCAATCTGATTGTTAGCGTCATTTTCGCCGTCTTTAAGCTCGTAGCTTTCGTTTACGCCCATTGCAATATCAGGGCTCTGCTGGTCAATAGAAGTGAGTACAGCGCAAGTATTGCCGTTAAAACCGCATGCCTGGTTGTCATAGCCGATGTCATTTACAACTTTTCTTGCGATACCTGCAATGTCAACATAGCAGTCTGTAGAAATTTCGCCCATAACATGAACTACACCTGTTGTGGCGGTTACCTCGCAGGCAACATGAGCGTTTTTATCCTGTTCGAGAATAGCGTCAAGAACAGCGTCGGAAATCTGGTCGCAAACTTTGTCGGGATGACCCTCTGTTACTGACTCAGAAGTGAAAAAATGTTTTGCCATTATAATTCTCCTTTGCAAAAAATAAGCACCTTTCAGCCGAAAGGTGCTATTAAGACTCATCTTTCGGTAAATACCGCAGGATTTGGCACCTTGCAAATGCAGGTTGCCGGACTTCACAGGGCCTGTTCCCTCAGTCGCTCTTGATAAGATAAATATTAACTTATTGTTTTAATTATATACCGTTATATCGACAAAAGTCAACAAGAAATAACAGGTATATTATAAAATCGGATAATCAAACAAAAAAATTATGCGATTTCATCAACGGAACAACATTCTGTACAAGGTACGCTGTGTTTTACTCTGTCCTCAACCTCGGCACGCTTTGCATTGTTAAAGCGGTCTACCGTACCTACAAGATAGCCTGTGATTCTGCGGATTCTTTCAAACGGAACAGAATCGTAATCGTATTTAACATCAACATAGTCGCCGTCAACTGTGAGTTCAACATTCTTGATATATTTATCCGGATTTGCCTCTCTAAGCTGTGTTGTGTATGCCTCAATTTCCTTTTTGCTAAGCTTTCCGCCCTTTACATTTACTGTCATAAATATCCTTCCCTTTCGTAATTTCATAATCCTCTTTAATATATAATGTAACTTTTAATTCTTTAAAAGCATATATCTTGTAGAGTAAATCTATTATAGCACAACATCTTGTTGTATGCAATATTAAAATAGGAATTATTCGCACAAATAAAAGTAAGTATTTTTGTTTATTTTTACAGTTGACAAATATATAAAAGCAAAGAGGACAAAAGTTTTGCCCTCAAATAACAATTTTTATTATTTTAATTTCCCGATTTGTAATTGTATATGAATATTTTAGCACAAAATTTTTTATTTCAAGCAAATAAGGCGATGCTTCCACCGCCTTATATATTATTCGAGCACCAATAAAACTCTGTCTATGTTGTTACCGAAAAGTCCTGCGTAGCCGTCCTGACCGTTTGAAGTTTGGTCGTCATGCTGCCAGTCAAAATACTCTTTGCTTATTGCCGAAACTTTATATTTTGCAACAAGATATTTGTTAAGACTTTCAGCAATATTCTGCGGTGTGGTGTAATACACTCTGATTGCGTCAATTTTACTGCCGTTGCCCGCATAACCGTTTTCTAAATCGTCAATGTCATATCCGCTGACTTTCGGCAGCCACCCGCTTTTAGTGTGAACCTGATACCACACCTTGCCTGCACTTACTTTTATTGCAATATCCGTAATTGCTTTGCCTTTTAAACCTGCGTAATCTTCAAGATTTTTTACTTCGGGCAGCCAAACACCGTCACAGCGCACTCTGTAGAAAATATCTGGTTTGGTTATTTTTCCTTTGTCTTTATCGTCTTCTTTTTTGCTGTTGAAAACGCTTTCGTTAAATATGATGTTCGTATCAATATTTTTGCCGTAACCGCTTACTCTGCCTGTTGAACTGTTCTGCCATATATCACAGTTTAATTCATTTACGGAGTTATATTGTGCAAGCCAGATACTGTACTTTTTCTTTAATTTATCGTAATCGAGATAATTATTAAACCAATTCAGATTAGCATATACACCTGCTCTGTAGTTACTTTTCTTGATCGTTTCGCAAAAGCGTTCCGCAATTTCTGTAAGTTTTGCTTTGCCGAGTTTAGTTTGTGAATTATCTTCCAAATCATAATAAATCGGCATATCAAGAGATTTGTTATTAATGCATTCAAGGCAAGCCTTTGCCTCTTTTTCTGCATCGCCGACGCTGTCTGCGTAACTGTACCAGTACACACCAATCATCATATTTTCGCTTTTTGCGTTTTTGTAATGACTTTCAAACATACTGTCTTTCTGACTTGATTCTCTGCCGTAGCCTGCTCTTATAATGACAGCTTTTATACCGTCGCTTTTCATTTTGTTAAAATTAATGCCTTGCTGAAATTCTGAAATATCAACACAGCTTACTTTTGCCATAAAATCATCCTTTCAAATTGATAAAGTTTACTTTAGTATAATATTAAAAATAATACCAAAAGTTAAACTTTTCATTTACAGTGCTTAAAGTGCAAAAATTGCAGAAATTAGGCTAATTTTATTGTAAAAAATTTTATTTTGTGCTAATATTACCTTATAAAATAAAATGAAATCGGAGGTATTATGGATGGAATTATCAAAAGTAACGGAAACTCGCAGAAGCGTAAGAGAATACATAAATAAACCTGTTGAAACAGAAAAGTTAAGAGAAATGATTGCGGCGGCTCAACTTGCACCGTCATGGAAAAACTCGCAGGTATCACGCTACTATGTGGTAACAGGCGAAAAACTTGCAGATGTTAAGAATGCATTGTCGCCTTACAATCAGAAAAATGTTGCAGACGCTCCCGCACTTATTGTTACCGCAATTGTGCTTAATCGTTCCGGATACGAAAAGGACGGTACACCGACAAACGAACTCGGCAACGGTTGGGGATTTTACGACTGCGGTTTGCAGAGTATGAATCTTTTGCTTAAGGCAACAGAACTTGGACTTTCAACTCTTGTAATGGGTATAAGAGATAACGAAAAAATCAAGGAAGTTTTGAATATTCCCGAAACCGAGGCGGTAGTAAGCGTAATCGGAGTAGGCTACAGCAATGCTGAGCCTGCTATGCCAAAGAGAAAAGAAATTGACGATATCGCAAAGTTCTTTAAGTGAATTACATTTTAATTTTATTAAGATAAATCAATCTATTTGTCAATGGAAAGTGGATGATTAAATTATGAATATGATTGAATATCAGGAAGTAAAAGAATATACATATTTAGAATACTGTAGTTATCTGCAATCGAAATACGGCATTGGGTTAGCAGATTATATGACAAAATCATTTAATCCAAATCCAAAATGTAAGAGAACAAAAGACGGATTAGTGGCACACCATAAAAAAGAAGACACCATGATTATGTTATCTACAAAAAAAGTTGCTCAAATTTGTCCATTTGAATGGCAATTAAAAGAAAATATTGTATATTGTGATTATTTAGAACACTTATTTTTACATGTTTTAATTTGCAAATATCCAGCTAATAATAAGGCGAATTTTATTTATGCTGGCATTGGAGGTGTGGTTAATTTCATTGCCCCCGAATTAAATGATTTGTACAGTGGATGGATTACGAACCAACAATGGAGGAAAAACTGTCATAGTAAGGTATCATCAGATGAAGAAGTATACTTATCAATTCTAAAACAGTTTATTGATATTATGAAATATAACCCTGATTTTAAAATTGATATGCTATGTAAGAGTTTTAATCAGCAATTTGGATTGTGGGATGATGAAAAAAATAAAAAAATTTATGATAAAATTAAAAGCTTAATCTGATTATGGTGGAATTTCATATTATGTATCTTAATTAAATGATTATTCTATGAAATGAAAACAAAAAAAGAAAAATAAAAAATTAATAGAACTTTTTTATAAATGTTGAGCTATGATTGATAAAATACTATAATAATTAGTAAAGCTTCAAGTGAATTTACAAATAATAAAAATTAACAACAGCAAAAATTTACCCTTTTGATGTAGAATATACTGAACAATTCAAGTAAAACAGACAGTCAAAAAACACCTCCTATGGTATAATTGAGAAAATGCCATGTGAGGTGTTTTTATGCTTAAAAGTTACATACATATTAAAGAGTCAAAAAGAAAGATTTTAAAACTTTCGGAAATCCTTTTAATATTCAAAACAGAGTGTATTCAACAGAATTAAATTTTTAGATATGATGAGGAGTGCCTACTTCATATCTGAATATATTATTTTTTACAATAACTATAGTATTTAAACAAAAACAAAACTGACTCCGCTTGAAATACGAAATCAGTTTGTTGCTTAAAATTACTATTCTAAACCAAGTAAGTTTTTGTACTGTTTGTTAAACTCTGAACAGTTCAATACAATGTAAGTGCTTTTGGTTACAGTTTTAAATAAATTTAACTGCTGTGCCGTAAGCAAGCACTTCGGCAGCCTGCTGCATAACAGAAGCTGATGTGTAACGAACGCATACAATAGCGTCCGCACCCATTTTTGCAGCCATATCAATCATACGCTGAGTGGCAATATCTCTCGCCTTGTTCATCATTTCAGTGTATGATTTAAGCTCGCCGCCAACCATAGTTTTAAAGCTCTGTCCCATATCGCTGAACATATGCTTCGACTGAATTGTGTTACCTTGCACAAGACCGAGTGTGGCAAGGTTTCTGCCTGAAATTGTTTCTGTAGTAGTTAGTATCATAATTTTTCTCCTCAATTAAATATCTATTTCCTCAAGGTCGCTTTCGCTAACTTTGCGAAGTTCTTTTTTGCTTAAAATATCGTAAATTACAGGAACAATATAAAGAGTCATAATTGTTGCGTACAGCAAACCGCCGATACATACAATAGCGATAGGCTGCATAATCTCTGAACCTGTGCCTATACCGAGTGCCATTGTTGAAAGTCCGAGAACGGTTGTGATTGCCGTAATAAGGATAGGCCTCATTCTTGTTTTGCCTGCCTCTACAATTGCTTCTCGTCTTTCTTTGCCCTCAAGTCTTAGGTTGTTGATGTAATCAACAAGTACGATACCGTTGTTTACGATAATACCGCAGAGCATTACAAAACCGAGCAATGCCACAACGCTGACATCAAAACCTGTAATAAGCAATCCGAGGAATCCTCCCGTAAATGCAAGAGGAATTGTAAACATAATGATAAACGGTGACTTAAGGCTCTGGAATTGAGCAACCATAATAAGGTAAATAAGAATTACGCCTAAAAGCATCATAAGCAGCATTTGATTTACAGCCTCCATTGTGCTCTCGTTTGAACCCGAGTATTCAATACTGCAGCCGTCAGGAAGTTTATAATCATCAAATAAAGCTTTTGCCTTGTTTGAAACATCGGTGTTTGTATAACCGTCTTTTAAAGTACCGCTGACTTTAATATAACGCTTTTGGTCACTTCTTGTGATTGAATTCATTGATTCGGAATCTGAAATCTCGGCAACTTCGGAGAGTTTTGTGGTCTTTTCGTTGCCTTCTTTGTCTGTATAAGTGAGTTTAATATCCTTGATATTGTTCTTTGTAACATCACTGTTTTCGTCTTTGATTACAACCACATCAAGGTCTTTGCCGCTGTTTGTAAGGGTAGAAGATGTGGTTTCCGAGGTGATTGCGGCGGCAATCTGCTGATATACCTGTGCAACCGTAAGTGACTTTTTGGCAGCCTTTGTTTTATCGACAGTTACCTTGATTTCGCCCGAAGTAGCGCCGATACCGTTATCGGTTTCGTCAATACCGTCAACCGCAGCAAGTTTTTCCGCCATATCTTTTGCGGTATTCTGCAAAGTTTTGAGGTCGTCACCGTAAAGTTTGATTGACACACCGTCATCACCGAGCATAGCTGACATTGAGCTTGAAGAAGAGCTGCCGCTTACAACCACATCTCCGTCAATACTTTGAAGTTCTGCTTCAATTTCTTTGCTGATACTTTCGCTGTTCTTTACTTTGTCGTCTTTGAATACTGCATATGCCATAACCGAGCCTTTGTCAGAATCCGATGAAGATACAGAGCCTGTAAGTCCCATAAGGCTTGTTGTTGAACCTGTCATAACACCAACAGTTTCAAATTCGTCATACTTGGAAAGAGTGTCGAGTAGGTTTTGTGCGGCATCAATGGTATCATCCATAGTAGCCGAATCATCAAGCTTAACCGTTACCGAAAGCTCCGTGCTTGCCATATTCGGCATAAAACTGAAGCCTCTTGCCACAGCACCAAACATACTGCCAAAGAGAAGTACAACTGCAGCGATAAGTGCGACTGCTCTGTGCTTTAATACAAAACGAATAGATTTTTCGTAGCCGCCGAGCATTTTATCAAACATTCCGTGCTTAACAGGTTTAACCTTTCTTAGCATACGCTGACCCATAGCAGGCACAAGCGTAAGGGCAACAATAAGGCTTGCAAGCAGGGAATAGGTGATAGTAAGCGCCATATCCATAAATATCTGACGGGTAAGACCCTCTATGAATACGATAGGGAAGAATACGCAAATTGTTGTAAGTGTAGACGATGCAATTGCGCCCGCAACCTGTTTAGCACCGTTTAAAGCGGCTTTTACAGGCGGCACACCCAAATTGCGCAGTCGGTAAATATTTTCAATTACTACAACTGAGTTATCAACAAGCATACCTACGCCGATTGCAAGTCCCGACAGCGAAATCATATTGAGAGTAACACCGCTAAAATACATCAGCACAAGTGCAAAAATAACGCTGACAGGAATTGAAAGCGCAACAATGAGGGTTGGTTTAATATCTCTTAAGAAAAGGTACAGAATTATAATTGCAAGTACAGCACCCATAAGAAGATTCTGTAAAACGCTGTTTATAATAATATCTATGTAGTCGCCCTGGTCCATAAGGGTGGTAAAGTGCAGACCTTCGTTTTCCTGTGTAAGAGAGTTGAGCTTTTTGGCTATATTTTCGGAAACAGTAGCGGTTGCGGCATCACTCTGCTTTGAAAAACTGAATACAACGCCGGAGTTTCCGTTAATCTTTGTGAATACCTCGTCCGAATCGTCAGCTATAAATACATCTGCAACATCGCTTAGTTTTACAACGCCGATACCGTCAATTCCCGTGTCAAAAAGAGTAAGCGACTGCATTTCTTTATCGCCGTCTATTTTGTCACCGACACGCACAAGATATTTAATATTTTCGTCATCACTTACATATCCTGCAGGCATTGAGAAATTTTGTGCCGTAAGAATATTTGAAACATTGCTTATTGTAACAGTGTTTGTCATATCGGCGGCTTTTTTGGCTTTATCTTTTTGGTCGGAGAGTTCATCACTTGCGGATTTTAATTCTTCTTGAGCAGAATTAAGCTGGGTTAATGCACTGTTTACTTCACTTTGCTTTGTGTTTAGAGTAGAAAGTCCGCCCGAAAGTTGATATGCCGCAAGAGATTGCTGTTTTTCTATCTCTGAAAGTGCCTGATTTACAGATACGGTATTGTTGTCAAGACCTTTTACAGCGGCTGCAATTTGTGTAATACCGCCGTCTACTTGAGATATTTTATCCGCAATTTCCGCTATTGTATCATCAAGTTTTTCCTCTGTGGTGTCAAGTCCTTTTAATGCCTCAACTGTTTGGGTTATTGCTTTATCTACATTTGTAAGAGCATTTTTTGCATTATTAAGTCTTTCTTCAAGCTCTTCTTTCGGAAAACCGTATTTATCAAGTTCTTCATCTATTTTAGCAAGGATTGCTCTTACCTGTGCAAGCTGCTCGTCTGTAAGATCGGGGTTTGCAAGTTTGCTAAGCGCATCTTTGTAGTCGTTGTATATTTTTTCAAAAGTTTCTATCTGTTGTGTAAGCTGTGCTTTTTCGTCCTGCAAACTGTCAAGTTTTTCTTTTATCTGTGTTAATGTTTGGTAGGCGATTGTCAAAGTTTGCTTGGTTGCAGTAAGCGACTGCTGTTGGTCAAGCAACTGCATTTTTGCATTCAAAATTTCAGTGTAACCGCTTTGTGCCTTACCTTGGGCGTCGGCAAGCTGTTTTGCAACTTCTTCCTGTTGAGAATTTAAGTCGTTTATTGACTGCTCAATGGTATCACTGCCTTGCTCCGCTTTAGAAATATTGTCCTGCAATTCTTTCTTTGCATCGGAAATTTTCTTTTCCGCATCGCCGAATTTGTCATTGAGAGCGTCATTGATTTTTGCGTTGAGAGCGTCAATCTTGGTTTGCGAAATAATAACATTTTCCTTTTGAGTTACAATACCTTTTGTAGATACAGAGGCTACACCGTCAATTCCCTCAAGCTGATTTTTCAGTTCGTTGTTTACATAGTCGGAAATTTGCACTGTGTCGTAACCGTCGTAATCAACTGCAACCATAGCTACAGGCATCATATTAGGGTTAATTTTCATAAGGTACGGACTGCCTACACCGTCAGGCCATGCATCTTTGATAGTGTCAAGATTGCCTCTCATATCAACGGTAGCGGTGTCCATATTTGTACCGTCCTCAAACTCAAGTGTCAATATTGAATAGTTGTCAGATGAGGTGGAGGTGATGGTTTTTACGCCGTCAATGGTTGAGAGTGACTGTTCAAGCGGTTTTGTTACCACCGATTCAACTGTTTCCGGAGTTTGTCCCGGATAGGTTGTAAGAATTATTGCATACGGAAAATCCATATTAGGTAGTAAGTCAGGCGTCATTTTAAATACCGACACTATACCCAATACAATTACCACAATAACCGCCACAAAAATTGTCATCGGCTTTTTTACACTTAGTTTTGGCAGCATATCATTCCTCTTTCATTGATTATTTCGATTATTTCCATAAAATTACTGTTTAATAAATTATTTATTACCTAATATCACTTGACTGCGCCTTGTTTGATTATGTCGATTTTTTTGATAAGGCGTTCACGCACTTCTTCACGGTCACTGCCTGCGACAAAAACATCGAAAATTGCATTTTTAAGCACTTGTGTAAGAATTTCTATGAGGCATTTAACGCTTTCGTTATCCTGAAATTTCAGGTTTTGTCTGTCCACCATAGTGTAAATCTCGTTGTTGGTGAGTGCCATATTAAAGCGATTTTTCAGATATTCGCTTACAAGGTCATCGTTTGCTTTAAAGCTGTCAACAATATTTCTCATAATTTTCATTGTTTGCTTTTGACTGCTGTAATCGCCGAAATAATCAAACATTTTAATGTACATAACAAAAAGGTCGCCGCATGAAAGTTTTAAAATTTCTTTGGCTTTGTTGCTTGATTCTTCAAACATAGTTTTAGTGATAATTTCTATCAAATCTACCTTGTCGTCAAAATACTGGTAAAAACTGCCTCGGGAAATTTCAGCGGTTTTTATAATTCTGTTTATAGAAACCTTTTCGTTAGGCCGTTCCATAAATTCTTTTATGACAGCGTCGGTAATACGCTTTCTTTTTTCGTACGGAAGATTGTAAAATGTTTTTTTAATCATACCTATTACCTCCTGATATGACAGGTTATCATATTTGCTATAATTTTAGCATTATATAAATCCTTAGTCAATAAAGGTAACACAAATGTTATGTGAAGTTTTTGTGTACAAACTACTTAATAATGTCAGCACATTTTCCTTTTGTGAATTCAATTAAAGTTTGAGGGTCAAGGTCAATCTGATAACCGATTTTTCCCGCACTTACAATAATGTTCGGATTGTTAAGGCAGCTTTCGTGGAAAACGGTAGGGTACTGCTTTTTCATTCCGATAGGTGAGCAGCCTCCTCGAATGTAGCCTGTTACTTTTAAAATATCTTTTACATGAATCATCTCAACGGATTTTTCACCAACTGATTTTGCGGCTTTTTTAAGGTCGAGTTCCGCCGCAACGGGAACAACAAATACAAAGTAGCTGCCGCTTACGCCTTTTGTGACAAGCGTTTTGAATACATATTCGGGATTTTGCCCCAAAAGTTTGGCAACGCTTATGCCGTCAACAGCGTCTTTTCCGTGCGGATATTCGTGTGCTGCATAATCTATTTTTGCTTTTTCGAGAATACGCATTACATTAGTTTTAAATTCTGACATAACAGCCTCCAAATTACAAATATATAATAATGATTATAATGTTTAATAATATACACATATAATTTTATTGTGGAAATTTGTGTATGTCAAGTATTGTTATAAATTAGACATAAAACTGTGTTTTTGCTCAAAATTTTAAAAATATTGATAGATATATATTGACTTAATTACTGCAATAAAGTACAATAGATTAAAAATAAATTGTATATTTTTCGTTTTTTCGCATTTATTGGGTATGTTTAATTGATAATTGCCACAGCACAAGGCTTTGGCTTAAAGAATTTTGCGGTATATATAAAGAAAATTACGGAAGGATGATTGGCAATGCTGACTAAAAGCGAAGAAGAGATTATGAATTTATTATGGGAGGTGGGCGAGCCTCTGGCAAGTTCTGAGATTGTAAGCAAATCTGTAAACAGAACATGGCGCAAAAGTTACATTAACCTTTTAATCAATTCATTGCTTAACAAGCAAATGATTGAGGTTGTGGGTGTAAAACAGATGACAAAGAATTATGCCCGCACTTTTCAGCCTACAATGTCAAAGTACGCTTATTCCGTAAAGCGGATTTTTTCTCAAAAAGGTTTTAAAGAAGAGAATATTCCCGACCTTTTTGCCGAGATAATCGCAAATACGGAAAATCCTCAAATTCTTGTAAAAATGCAAAGTCAGCTTGACGAAAGAAAGCGAGAACTTGCATCGGATAAGAACAACCGTGACAGTTACAGCGCATAATTAAAAAGTAAAAATTATTATTACAATTGCCGCCTCAGAGCGGCTTTTGTATTGTAGATTTATAGATTATCGGGTATAAAAATTACAGCCATCAAACTTATTTTAGTCTGATGGCTGTTTGCCCTTTGATGTTAAAGTCTTACAGGAATATTTTTTTCGTTAAGATATTTTTTTAATGTGGGAATCGGAATTTCGCCGAAATGGAAGAGAGAGGCGGCAAGCACTGCGTCTGCTTTGCCCTCTGTGAATGCGTCATAGAAATGTTCAAGAGCGCCTGCGCCGCCGCTGGCGATTACGGGAATTGAAACTTTTTCCGAGATTGCTCTTGTAAGTGCGATGTCATAGCCTTTTTTCTGTCCGTCCTCGTCCATACTTGTAAGCAGAATTTCGCCTGCGCCGAGCTGTTCACATTTTACAGCCCATTCAACCGCATCAAGGCCTACAGGAGCTCTTCCTCCGTTCACATAAACTTCCCAACCGTTTTCTTTTCGCTTTGCGTCAATGGCGGCAACTACGCACTGACTGCCGAATTTATAAGCCGCCTCGCTGATAAGTTCAGGTCGATGAACGGCAGCGGAATTAACGGAAACTTTGTCTGCGCCTGCTCTTAAAAGTAAATTGAAATCGTCAACACTTCTTATACCGCCGCCTACGGTGAACGGAATGAAAATTGAATTTGCTACTTTTTCAACCATATCAATTGTAATATTTCTCGAATCGCTTGAAGCTGTAATGTCGAGAAATACAAGCTCGTCTGCGCCTTCTTTATCGTATTGCTTTGCACATTCCACGGGGTCGCCCGCATCTACAAGATTAACAAAGCTCATACCTTTTACAACTCTGCCGTTTTTTACATCAAGGCAGGGGATAATTCTTTTTGCATACATATCTTTTCTCCTTACTTTCCGTTTACCATATCGGCAAAATTTTTAAGAATTTTTAATCCGACTTCACCGCTTTTTTCGGGGTGGAATTGCGTTGCGGAAACATTTTCCCATTCGATTGCCGCATCAATTTGAACTCCGTAGTTTGTCCTTGCGGCAACAATTTCAGGGTTCTTTGCCGTTAAAAAGTATGAGTGAACAAAATATACATAGGCATTGTCTTCTATACCTTTAAAAATGCCGTCCTTTTTTACAATATCAAGACTGTTCCAACCTATATGCGGTATCTTTAAGCCTGTATCGGCAGGAATTTTTGTTATGCTGCCGTCAAAAACAGATAAGCCTTTTTTATTAGGGCTTTCTTCGCTTTCGGGAAAAAGTAACTGCAATCCAAGGCAAATACCTAAGAAATGCTTTTTTGTCTTTATAAAATCAAGTACGGTTTCTTTAATGCCGTAGCTTTCCATGGTGTCCATTGTATCTCCGAATGAGCCTACGCCCGGCAAAACGGCACCGTCTGCCTTTAAAATCATATCTTTATCTCTTGTAACAACACAGTCACAGCCGATATATTTCAAAGCCTTGTTTACGCTCTGAATATTTCCTGCGCCGTAGTCAATTATAGCAATCATAATCTGTCCTCCCGATTACATTTCAGCATAGTAGTATATTAGCATATTTGCTCGTTTTTTGCAAGAAAAACAGTGCGATAATTCATTATTTCAAAAAATAAAAAATTAACCTGTTTTTCGGTTGAATTAAAATAACTTGTGTGATACAATTAAATATGTATGTAAAATTAAGAAAAATCCTGCGTTTGCAGGTTGCTCATAATTACAGAATTTTTAAAAGAAGGTTATTTGATGATCACTCATTTATTGACAAGAATAGATTTGAGTATGCACTCGCTTTCAAAAGGTCAAAAGCGAATTGCACTTTATATAGAGGAGCATTATGACAAAGCGGCTTTTATGACTGCCTCAAAGCTCGGCGAAACCGTCGGCGTTTCGGAAAGTACGGTTGTAAGATTTGCCACAGAGCTTGGCTATGACGGCTACCCAAAGCTGCAGAAAGCCATGCAGGAAATGATAAGGGATAAGCTCACTTCTGTTCAGCGAATTGAGGTTACTTCAAGCAGAATCGGCAATGACGATGTTTTAAACAGCGTGCTGAATCAGGATATTGATAAAATCCGCAGAACCATTGAAGAAACCTCGCACGAGGATTTTGAAAGGGCTGTAGACAAAATCTGCAATGCCGACAGAATCTATATTTTCGGTGTTCGTTCAACTGCCGCAATCGCAAGTTTTCTCGGCTACTATTTTGAACTTATTTTCGATAATGTAAGAGTAATCGACTCTACAAGCCATACAACAACATATGAGAGAATTTTCAGAATGACCGACAAAGATGTTATGATAGGAATTTCATTCCCACGATACAGCACAATGGCTGTTGACGCTATGAACTATGCCCGTTCGCAGGGTGCGCACGCTATAGCAATTACCGACAGTATGGTGTCGCCGCTTGTTAAATCGGCAGACTCCGTACTTATTGCAAGAAGTGATATGGCGTCAATAGTCGATTCGCTTGTAGCCCCGTTAAGCCTTATAAATGCGCTTATTGTTGCGACTGTTCTTAAAAAGAAAGACGAAGTATCCGAAAACTTCCGCAGACTTGAAACCGTATGGAACAGAGAGGGAGTTTACGCAAGCGGAGAGAAGGACGAGGAAGAAAAGACGGAAGCGGTAAAGAAGAATGGAAAGTAAAAAGGTAGTTGTGGTCGGCGCAGGTGCGGCGGGTCTTATGGCTGCATCGGCAGCGGCAATGTATGGCGCAAGTGTAACATTAATAGAAAAAAACAAGCGTGTCGGCAGAAAAATTATGATTACGGGCAAAGGCAGATGTAATGTCTGCAATAACTGTGATGTGGAAACCTTTATAAGAAATGTTCCTACAAACGGAAAATTTCTTTATTCGGCAATCAACAAATTAACGCCCGAAGACACTGTTGCGTTCTTTGAGGGACTTGGACTTTCTCTGAAAACAGAGCGTGGCAACAGAGTTTTCCCACAATCCGACAAAGCGGTGGATGTGGTCGATACATTGTATAACTATGTAAAAAACTGCGGCTGTAAAATTGCCGAGGATACCGCCGAGGAGCTTTTGCTTGAAAACGGCGAGGCAGTGGGCGTAAAATGCAAAAACAAAACCTACTATGCCGACAGCGTTATTATCTGTTGTGGCGGCAAAAGCTATCCGCTTACAGGCTCAACAGGTGACGGATACATCCTCGCAAAGCAGGCAGGTCACACCATTGTGCCGTTAAAGCCGTCGCTTGTACCGCTCGAGAGCAAAAACCTTGACTGCAAATCAATGCAGGGCCTTTCGCTTAAAAATGCAGGACTTAAAATTGTTGACACACAAAGTTGCAAGACTGTTTACGATGATTTCGGAGAAATGCTTTTTACCCATTTCGGAATGAGCGGCCCTATGATACTTTCGGCAAGCTCACATATTCGTGATATTTCAGACGGCAGATACAATGCCGTAATCGACATAAAGCCGGCGCTTACCCACGAACAGCTTGAAAAGCGACTTCAGCGTGATTTTGACGAAAATCACAACAAAGATGTTTCAAATTCATTTACAAAGCTGTTGCCAAAAAAGCTCGTTGTGCCTGTTCTCAAAAGGTGGGGAGTACCCTTTGATAAAAAGTGTAACTCAATTACCAAAGAGGAGCGCAGACGACTTTGCGAGCTTTTAAAGGCATTTACGGTAGAAATAAGCGGATTTCGCCCGATTGAAGAGGCAATTATTACCTCGGGCGGAGTGAAAACCTCTGAAATTAATCCCAAAACTATGGAAAGCCGACTTGTAAAGGGACTTTTCTTTGCAGGCGAGGTAATAGATTGCGATGCCTATACAGGCGGTTTCAATTTACAGATAGCGTGGAGTACAGGTAATCTTGCAGGTGAAAGCTCTGCTTATTAAGAAAGGAAGAATAAAATGTCTGTTGCAATAGCACTTGACGGCCCTGCCGGCGCAGGAAAATCCACAATAGCAAAAAGAGTTGCAAAGGCTCTTGACTATATATATGTTGATACAGGCGCACTTTACCGCACAATCGGACTTAGCGCCATGAGAAGAAATATCGAGCCTGTTGAGTCAAAAGAAGTGAGCGATATGCTTAAAGAAATTAAGGTTGAGCTTGCTTTTAACGATAATTCAGAGCAAATTGTATTGCTTGACGGCGAAGATGTTTCGTCACTTATCAGAACACCCGAAGTATCTATGACAGCCTCAAAAATTTCAGCAATTCCCGAAGTAAGAGCATACCTGCTTGATTTGCAGAGAGATATGGCAAAGAAAAACAATGTGATTATGGACGGCAGAGATATAGGCACTGTTGTACTGCCCGATGCCAAGGTGAAAATTTTTCTTACCGCATCTCCCGAGGCAAGAGCCGAAAGGCGATACAAAGAACTTTTGGAAAAGGGAATGACTGTAAGTTACAACGATGTTCTTAAAGATGTAAACGAGCGTGATTACAATGACTCTCACCGCAAAACCGCTCCGCTCAAACCTGCCGAGGGCTGTGTGATTGTAGATACTACAGAACTTGATTTTGAACAGTCGGTAGATAAAATAATTTCCGTTATAAAGGAGAATGTTTAATGGGACAGTCTAAGGTGCTTTACAGAGTCGGTCAGGCGGTTTGCCGTCCGATTATGAAAGTGTTTTACAGATATAAATTTATAAATAACAACTCTATTCCGCATGAGGGAGCATATATAATTGCAAGCAATCATATGTCGTTTTCTGACCCTGTGCTTTTAGGTCTCGGTCAAAGGCGCAGACTTTTCTTTATGGCAAAACAGGAACTTTTTAAAAACAAGTTTTTTGCAGGATTAATCCGTGCACTCGGTGCGTTTCCCGTTGAGCGTGGCGCAGGTGACGGCAAAGCTATAAAAACAGGTGAAGACCTCATAAAAGAGGGCAATGTAATGACTATCTTTATTGAGGGAGGCAGAACAAAGACAGGCGAATTTATGCGTCCGAGAAGCGGCTGTGCACTTGTTGCTCAACAAATGCAGGTGCCGGTTATTCCTGCGTGCATCACAATTACGGGTAACCCGAAGCACCGCTTTGCAAAGAGAGTAATTCATTTCGGCGATCCGCTTACTCCGCAGCAGCTTGGACTTACACCCGACGGCGACAGACGACAGCTTAAAAATGCCACAAATATGATTATGGACGAAATCAAGAAGATGAGGGAGCAGGACAGAAAATGAGCATAACCGTTGCAAAATCTGCCGGCTTTTGCTTTGGCGTAAACAGAGCAATAAATATTGTGAACAGTTTGCTTGACAAGAATGTAAAAGTATCTACTCTCGGACCTATCATTCATAATATGGAAGTCGTAAACGAACTTGAAAGCCGTGGCTGTAAAGCGGTTGATAATATTGACGAGGTAGAAAAAGACGCTACTCTTGTTATCCGTTCTCACGGTGTTCCAAAATATGTTATTGACAAATTAGATGAAAATGGTGTAAAATATGAAGATGCAACATGTCCTTTTGTTAAGAAGATACACAATATAGTGGCAAATCCCGACAACAAGGACGGCATAGTTTTAATCGCAGGCAACAGCGTTCACCCCGAGGTTGAGGGCATTATAGGTCATTGCAGCACCGAATGTCACACCTTTAAAAACAGTGAAGAAATTGACGAGATTTACAATATTATTCTAAAAAAGAATAATAAACAGGTTTTTGTTGTCGCACAGACCACATTTGACACAAAAGAATGGAAAAAGTGTGTAAAAAAGATTAAAAAACTATGTACAAATGCAAAAATATTTGATACAATATGTAATGCAACGTCAGTTAGACAGACCGAAGCTGACTTACTTGCGGCTCAATCCGATTTTATGGTAGTAATAGGCGACAGGCACAGCTCAAACACGGGCAAGCTTTTTGATATATGCAAAAGGCAGTGCGATAACACAGTTCTTATTGAAACAGCGGATGAGCTTGATGCTTTACAAGTCAGCGTTGCTGAAAAAATTGGCGTTACTGCCGGTGCATCTACTCCGGCAAGGATAATAAAGGAGGTACTGGATACAATGAGTGAAATTAAATCCGGTGTAACAAATGGTGAAGAATCTTTTGAGGCATTGCTTGAGGAATCCCTCAAAAACTTAAATACAAATGAGAGGGTAATGGGTACAGTGCTCAGCATTGCGCCTAACGAGGTTCAGGTTGATGTCGGCAGAAAGCAGACAGGCTTTATTCCTGCCAGTGAGCTTTCTAACGATCCTAACGCTAAGCCGGAGGATATCGTAAAGGTTGGCGACAAGATCGAGCTTCTTATTATGAAGACAAATGATCAGGAAGGCACAATTATGCTTTCTAAGCGCAGAGTAGACGCAGCTAAGGGCTGGGAAATTCTTGAGTCTAAGGTTGACTCACAGGAAGTTCTTACAGGTAAGGTTACAGAGGCTGTTAAGGGCGGTGTAATCGTTATCTACAACGATGTAAGAGTATTTATTCCTGCTTCACAGGCAACTGCTACTCGTGACGAGAGCCTTGAGGATCTCGTAGGTAAAGAAGTACAGTTCAGACTTATTGAGGTTTCACAGCGTGGCAGAAGAAAGAGAGCTATCGGCTCAATCAGAAGCGTACTTAAGGAGCAGAGAGCAGCTCAGCGTGAGGAGTTCTGGAAGAACTGCGAAATCGGTAAGAAGTACACAGGTGTTGTTAAGTCACTTACAAGCTACGGCGCATTTGTTGACCTTGGCGGCGTATTTGGTATGATCCACATTTCAGAGCTTTCTTGGACACACATTAAGCACCCAAGTGAGGTTGTAAATGTTGGCGATACTGTAGAAGTATATGTAAAGGACATCAACGAGGAAACAAAGAAGATTTCTCTCGGCTTTAAGAACGCTGACGAGAATCCATGGGAGATCCTCAAGAACCAGTATCCGGTGGGCACAGTTGTTAAGGCTACAATTGTTGGTCTTACATCATTCGGTGCTTTTGCAAACATCATCCCGGGTATTGACGGTCTTATCCACATTTCTCAGATTGCTAACAAGAGAATTGAAAAGCCCGCTGATGTACTTTCAGTTGGCGAAACAGTAGAAGCTAAGATTACTGCTATTGACTTTGACAAGAAGCGTGTAAGCCTTTCAATGCGTGCACTTCTTCCGGAGGACGAGCAGGCTCCTGCTGAGGCTACTGAAGAGGTTGCTGAATAATTTGTTATTAAACAGGGCATTCCATTATAGGGATGCCCTTTTGTTCTATTTTATATAATAAACCGCAAAAGGAGCGATGAAAAATGACTCCAAAAGAAGAATTTATTGAGATTTATACAAAGTACATAACACGCAACGGTGCAGAAGAATTACTTGAATGGCTCAAGCGCACAGACTTTTTTACTGCTCCTGCAAGTACGAAATATCATTGTGCCTGCGAGGGCGGACTTGTAATGCACTCGGTAAGCGTGTTCAATACAATGATGGAAAAGCATTATGACGAAGAAACCGACAATATTGAAAGTTTTGCAATATGCGGACTTCTGCACGATTTATGCAAGGCTCAGTTTTACAAGGTATCCTCAAGAAATGTAAAAAACGAGCAGACAGGCGCATGGGAAAAAGTGCCTTATTATGCAATTGACGACCAATTCCCGTACGGTCACGGCGAAAAATCGGTTTTTCTTATTGAGCGCAAAATGCACTTAAAGATTGATGAGGCAATGGCAATTCGTTGGCATATGGGAGAGTTTGGTGATAAAAACAGCAATTCAATTTCTCTTGCATACGAGCGTTATCCGCTTGCCGTAAAGCTCCACCTTGCAGACCTTGAATCAACATATTTGAAAGAAAAGGGCACTTCGGCCGTAAACAAGTAATTTTCATTTTTGCTTTATTTTTGGCATATAACACCGCTTGTTTTATGGAATGTTAAATAAGGATGATTTTATGGATATAATTTTGGCAGAACAAAGAATAAAAGAGCTTACAAAGACGATTGAGTATCACAATAATCGTTATTATAATCTCGATAATCCCGAAATTTCCGATTACGATTATGATATGCTTTTGCGTGAGCTTGAAAACCTTGAAAACGATTTTCCTACACTCAAGTCACCGCTTTCGCCGACAAATAAAGTAGGCGGCGAGCGTGGAGAAAAATTCTCTCCCGTAACTCACACAGTGCCGATGGAAAGTTTGCACGACAGCTTTTCTCACTCGGAATTGTTTGATTTTGACAGAAGAGTGCGTGAGGTTGCTCCGAATGTAAAATATGTTGTTGAGCCAAAATTTGACGGTCTTTCCGTATCTTGCGAGTATCGCAACGGTGTATTTGTTCGAGGTTCGACAAGAGGTGACGGAACAGTCGGTGAAGATGTTACGGATAATCTTATGACAATACGCTCACTTCCGAAAAAGATTGAAAATGCGCCTGCATTTTTAGAGGTGCGTGGCGAAGTTTATATGCCTTTTGACAGCTTTAACGAACTTGTCAAGGAACAGGAAGATAACGAAGAAAAGCCGTTTAAAAATCCGAGAAATGCCGCCGCAGGCTCATTAAGGCAAAAAAATTCTAAGATTACCGCAAAGCGCAAACTTGATATTTTTGTATTTAATATCCAACAAATCGAGGGCGTTGAAATTACAAGTCATCATCAGGGGTTGGATTACCTTACCGAGCTTGGATTTCCGACTGCGTTTTATAATATTTTCGAGGATATGCAAGAGGCTGTTGAAGAAATTGAGCGTATAGGAAATATGCGAGGTACATTTGATTATGCGATTGACGGTGCGGTTGTAAAGGTTGATGATTTTGCAACAAGAGAATTATTGGGCAGTACCGCAAAATATCCGAAATGGGCGGAGGCATATAAATATCCGCCCGAAGAAAAGGCAACAAAATTGCTTGAAGTTGAAATAAATGTCGGCAGAACAGGCGTGCTTACTCCTGTCGGAATTTTTGAACCTGTATTTCTTGCAGGTACGACAGTAAGCCGTGCAACGCTCCACAACAAAGATTTTATAGATGAAAAAGGTATTTGCGTAGGTGATACGGTAATTATCCGTAAAGCCGGAGAGATTATTCCGGAGGTTCTTTCTGTAAAAGAACACGGAGAAAATGCGGTGCCTTTTGAGTTTCCGAAACTTTGTCCGTCCTGTCACACTCCTGTTGTGCGTGACGAAAATGAGGCTGCTATTCGCTGTACAAACACCGATTGCCCCGCTCAGCTTATGCGACACCTTATCCATTTTGTAGGCAGAGATGCTATGGATATTGACGGTCTCGGACCTGCTGTGCTTGAACAGCTTGTGAATGAGGGACTGATAAAATCTCCTGCCGACCTTTACAGATTAACGGTTGACAGCATAACCGCCCTTGACCGAAAAGCCGAAAAATCTGCGCAAAATCTTATTAATTCAATTGAAAAATCAAAACACAATGAATTATATCGTCTTGTTTTTGCACTCGGCATCAGAAACATAGGTCTTAAAGCCGCAAAACTTTTATGCGAAAATTTTGCGAATATTGATGACCTTATGAATGCAAAAACAGAGGATATTTCCTCAATAGAGGGCTTTGGCCTGATTATGGCGGAAAGCGTAGTGAATTATTTTTCTGCCGAAAGCACAAAAAATCTGATTGACGAACTGAAAGAACTCGGACTTGAAATGAAACCGTCCGAACAGAAGAAAAAGGGCGGAATTTTTGAGGGCAAAACCTTTGTTCTTACAGGCACTCTGCCGACTATGAAAAGAAGTGAGGCAGGCAAACTGATTGAGCAGAACGGCGGAAAAACAAGCTCTTCCGTATCTAAAAAAACCGACTATGTGCTTGCGGGCGAAGACGCCGGAAGTAAACTGACAAAAGCACAGCAACTCGGTATTACGATTATTTCTGAAGAAGAATTATTAAATATGCTTGCTGAATGAATTTAATAAGAAATGCGCTAAACCTAAAAATAAATTAACTATAGCTATTATCACGGGCATTGCTCCGTCCGCAAAATATATGACTATAACACAAAGGACTATCTTACATAAGTAGGATAGTTTTTTTGTTTTTACTTACAATCTATCATTCAAAAAAATATTTAAACCTTGTTCTTTTTATGTGCTTGTCTGCATACATATTAACAAAGCCAAGGAAAGGACGATAAAAATGACAAGTCTTAATAATGAGGGCAGGTTTGTACTTGCCATACGCTCGCTAAGTCAGAATATTTATCAGAGAATTTTACCGCTGTCGCAAAAATTCTGCGATACTGCGCAGGAAATAAGATTGCGTGTAAACAGACCTGTAGCGGTTGTTTGCCCGGATACTACATATTTTCTTACGGAAAAGGGCGGGCTTACCAACACTATACTTGACGGCTCAATGCTCACAGTCAGCCGTGGCGACCTTACGGATACTTTTCACAACATTTGCAATTACTCGGTATATTCAAAACAAAGTGAAATTATAAACGGTTTTGTTTCAATGCACGGCGGTCACAGAGCGGGTATCTGCGGTACGGCAATTTGTGAGGGTGACAAGGTAATAAATATCCGTGATATTTCGTCAATTAACATCAGAATTGCAAGAGAGCATAAAGAGTGTTCAAGAGCTGTTATTGACACTCTTAATCCCGACTTTGGCGGCGTGCTTATTTGCGGTGCGCCATGCACGGGCAAAACCACGCTCTTAAGGGATATGGCAAGAATACTCTCGACCGAATACGGCAAGAGAATTTCTTTGATTGACGAAAGGGGAGAGCTTGCGGGCACTTCCTCTGGTATCCTGCAAAATGACATCGGACTTTGTGATGTGTTTGACCTTTACGATAAGCCGAGCGGAATTATTCAGGCTATACGCAGTATGTCGCCCGATATTATTGTTTGCGACGAAATCGGTACGCAGAGAGATATTGACGCTGTGGAATATTCCGTGAATTCGGGTGTATCTTTTATTTCTACCTTGCATTGTTCAAGCGTTGACGAACTTAGAAGAAAAGATAATATCCGTAAACTCGTTTCCTGCGGCGGCTTTAAAACCCTTGTTTTCCTTGATAACAGAGCGTCTGCCGGCAGAGTGAGCAAGATTATGAGAGTCGGTGATGTATTTGGTAATTAAAATTATCGGCTGTATCTTGCTTGTGAGCGCAACAACTCTTATGGGATTTAAAAAAGCCCAACGGCTGTACAAACGCAGAGATTTTATAAATGACTTTTTGGTTTTTCTCGATACTCTTGCGACAAATATTCGCTACAGTACAGATGAACTTTCGATTATTCTTTCCAAAAGCGAAGACAGATTCGGAAAAGCAATATACGGTGCGTACAAAAAATACGACGGTACATTTTTTAAAAAATGGAAAAATGCGGTAGCGGATATTTCCGACGGTTACGCTTTAAAGCACGAGGATAAACAGCTTTTATGCTCATTCGGAGAAAAACTCGGCATAACCGATGTAGAGGGACAGCTCAAACACATTGAGCTTTACAAAGGGCTTGCGAACGCTCATCTTGATGACAGTAAAAATGAAATAAAACAAAAATCACGGCTTTACAAAACTATGGGATTTTTTGTCGGCACGGCAGCCGCACTTGTTATAATCTGAAAGGATAGCTATGGATGTTGAACTGATTTTTAAAATAGCTGCAATCGGTATAATTGTAGCCGTGTTGTGTCAGGTGCTCATACGCAGCGGCAGAGAAGAACAGGCAATGCTCACTACGCTTGCGGGTCTTATAGTTGTGCTTACTCTGATTGTCACGCAGATAAGCGCCTTGTTTAACACGATAAAGCAGTTATTCGGCTTTTAGGAATAAAGTATGAATATTATTACTATAGCCGCTGTCGCAATTGTATCTGCAATTTCTGCCGTAGCAATAAAAAAGCATAACGGTGAAATCTCGCTTATGCTTTCAATTGCCTGCGGTGTAATATTGCTTACAGCCGTAATTTCGTTTGCGACTACGATTTTGCAGACGGTAAATAAAATTGCGGCAGCGTCTGATATGAATATTGAGTATATAAAAATATTGCTCAAGGTAATAGGAATATGCATTGTAACAGAGCTTGCCGTCAGTGTATGTAAGGAGTCGGGACAGCAGGCAATAGCAACAAATGTTACGCTTGCAGGTAAAATATTGATTATGGTAACATCACTTCCGCTTTATACGGAAATTTTAAATACAGTGGTGTCACTTGTAGAAAACTCCTGAAGGAGTGTTGATGTTGAAAAAAACAGCAGTGTTTTTAGTTGTGATTGCGGTTGTTTTTCTGTCGCAGATTACTGTATTTGCAGCCGATACAACAGCCAAAACCGGAAGTACAACAAATGATATTAACAGCATTTACGATACCTCTGCTTTATATGACAGCCTGTCTGACGATGTAAAGCAGAGCCTTGAAAATATAGGGATAAACGGCATAGACAGCAATGAGCTTTCGCAGATTTCGTTCGGAGAAGTTGTGAATGAAATTGTAAAACTTGCGGGCGAAAACAGCGCAGGGCCGTTAAAAGCGGTAATCTCGCTTACCGCACTCTTGCTTATATGCTCGCTTTTATCTTCGTACAAAAATTCGCTTTCAAGTGAACTTTCCTCCTCACTTGGCATAGCAGCCGTACTGTGTGCTACCTGTACGGCTGCACTCCCCGTAATTGAAGTAATTTCAGATATGTCAACGGTAGTAAAAACGGCATCAAGTTTTATGCTTGCATTTGTGCCTGTAATGGTTATGATTATGTCGAGCACGGGACACGCCGTAAGCGGTGCGTCATATTACGCAATGATGATCGGCGCAGGAGAGGGAGTGGGACAACTAAGCTCAAAGGTAATAGTTCCTTTTCTTAATATGTTTCTCGGTGTATCAGTAACGGCAAGCGTATGCTCGGAATCAAAACTTACGGGTATAACTTCAATAATTTCAAAAGCCGTAAAATGGGTACTCGGGTTTGTTATGACTGTATTTACAGCCGTACTTTCTTTTAAGCAGATGATAACAACCTCGGTTGATGATGTTTCTACACGAGCCGTGCGATTTACTTTAAATTCATTTATTCCGATAGTAGGCTCAGCGCTTTCAGATGCATACAAAACCGTACAGGGCAGTGTAAACTTGCTTAAATCGGGACTTGGAATTTTTGTTATAGTATCTATTGCTTTTGTGTTTCTGCCTATAATACTTAACAGCCTTTTGTGGATATTTACTTTATCGGCAGGAAAGTTACTTGCGGAGATACTCGGCATAAATCAGGTAAAAGATTTGCTTGAGGGTGTCGGTACCGTGCTTTCAACCTTGCTTGCAATTGTATTATGCATTATGTCGGTTTACATAATTTCAACTGCACTTGTGCTTTTGATGGGAGGCGGCGGAATATGAGCGGTATGATTTCTGCGGTTATAACAGTTTGTGCCGGTGCTCTTATTTGCAGTCTGCTGTCGGCATTTGTACCCGAGGGTACTACCAAAAAAACCGTTGCCCTTGTAATCGGTGCGTTTATGGTATGCTGTCTTATTTCGCCGATAACCTCGGCAATTTCTTCTATAGATTTTGATGCCGAACCTGTTGATTACAGCGAAGATCAAGTTTCCACTTCCGACGAAGCCTACGCAAATGTTGTGATTAAACAGGCACAACAAAATCTTGAACAAAGCCTTACCGACCTGCTTGCTCAAAACAACATAAAAATATCCGAATGTAAAATCGTACTTGCAAAATCGCAGTCAAACAGCATAATTATCGGTGACATCAGCATATATATGAGTAATGAATATAAAAGCCGGAAAGATAAAATCGGCTCAATTGTTTTTGAAAGCTTCGGAGCATATCCGAGAATAACTTTTATTTAAGGGTGCAAAGCTATGGAAGAAAAAACAAACGGAATAAAAAAGCTGTTTGAAAGTGACAAAGCGAGAAAAATTATAGTAATTATCGGTATTATCGGAATAGCACTTATTTTTATTTCTTCAATTTCGGGAATTAATACCGATAAAAAAACGGAAACCGAGGGCTTTTCGGTTACTACCTACAGCACGGAGATTGAAAGCGATTTGCAAAAAATCCTTTCAAGTATCAGCGGCTGCGGAGAAACAAAGGTGCTTCTTACCATAGAAAACTCGGTCGAATATGTATATCTTGAGGACAGTACCACCAAGACAAAGGAAATTCAGCCTGTTATCCGTGGTGTGCTTGTTGTGTGCGAGGGCGGAGATGATCCCGTCGTAACACAAACAGTCACACAAGCGGTAACAAGGGCACTGGATATTTCATCGGCAAAGGTATGTGTTACAAAATTAACAGAACGAAGGTAGAGGTATTATGAAAATTCAGAAGAAACATATTGTAATGACAGCACTTGTACTTGCTCTGGCAACGGCGGTTTACATAAACTATCAGATTTCGCAGGCTCGTACAACTTCACCTGCAAAGGAGCTGGGGGCAGCGTCATATGTAAATGCAACAGTCGGGGAAACAGCAACCTCCGACGAGGCGGCAGCTGCAATGGCACTATCGAAAGAGCAGCAGGATTTCTTTGCATCCGAACGCACTAAAAGGCAGAACACGCAAGACAAGGTAATTGACGATGCGGAGGAGATACTCGATTCCGACTCGAGTTCAGACACGGAGCTTACCGAGGCGCAAGAAAATGTAGAGCGAATCATCAGCTTTTTTACAACGCAGGATACCATAGAAACCATTGTGAAAGCGAAAGGCTTTTCCGATTGCCTTTGCTGTATAACCGATATGGGTGTAACCGTTATAGTTCCGAAAAACGAGCTTAACGAAAACACCGTTTTGTCAATATACGATGCCGTAACAACACACTATGAAATTGCAAGTGACGCAATATCTGTTGTAGGTGCGTGAATATAGTTTACAATCAAAATTTTATGTGATATAATTATCCTGATAATTTATTGTAAAGTTGGGATAATATGTCTGAAGAGATAAATGTAACTTCTCAGGAAGTAACAGAAGAAAATGAAAACGAAGCAGTACAGATTAAACTTACACGCTCCGAACAGCGTGAGCAGGTATTTATGCTTTTATTTTCAAAGTCATTTACAAACACATCTGTCGACAATATGGTGCAGGACAGCTCGGAACTCTTTATGGGCGGAGTAAGCGCACTTGCACAGGCAGAAGTTGAGGGTATTGTATCGGCTAAAGAAGAACTTGACGAGATTATTTCACGCTATCTAAAAAAAGGATGGACTCTTTCAAGAATTTCAAAGCCGTCGCTTGCAATCCTTGAACTTGCAGTGTATGAAATCAAGTATCTTGACAATGTTCCCGCAAGCGTAGCAATCAACGAGGCGGTAGAACTTGCAAAGAAGTACACTATTGACGAGAGCGGATTTGTCAACGGAATATTAGGCTCATTTGTAAGAGATAACGGAGAAAAGTAATGAGCCTTTTCCTTGGTATAGATACCTCTAACTACACAACTTCGGTTGCGGTATATAACAGCGAAAACGGCGAAATGCTACAGCGAAAGCAGCTTTTGCCCGTAAAGCAGGGACAGCTTGGCTTAAGACAGAGCGATGCGGTTTTTCATCACACACAACAGCTTCACACTCTTGTTGAGGACATTGCAAAGGAAGTTGACTTGTCGGGTGTGTCTGCATTAGGCGTATCAACAAGCCCCCGTCCGGTTGACGGCTCATATATGCCGTGCTTTACGGTTGGAGAAAACACAGCAAGAATTATATCGGCAGTAATAAAAAAGCCTCTCCTGACATTTTCACATCAGGAGGGGCATATTGCCGCAGCACTGTTTTCAGCCGCAAGAGAAGATTTGTTTGAAAAAGAATTTTTAGCATTTCATATAAGCGGAGGCACAACGGAGGCGGTGCTCGCAAAGGGCAGTACAAGCTCGTTTGCCGTTAAAGAGGCTGCAAAAACACTTGACTTAAATGCCGGACAGGCAGTTGACAGAGTGGGGCTTATGCTCGGTTTAAAATTTCCGTGCGGTCCGCAGCTTGAACAGCTTGCGCTTAATAATACAGAAAAATTCAAAGTTCGTCCTACTCTCAAGGGCGCCGATTGCTGTTTGAGCGGACTTGAAAATCAGTGTAAAAAAATGCTTGATAACGGCGAAAGCAAAGAAAAAATCGCTGCTTTTTGCCTTGCTTTTATTCAGGCTACGCTTGAAAAAATGACTGAAAAATTGCTCGAGCAATTCGGCAATTTGCCTGTGATTTTTGCGGGCGGAGTAATGTCAAATTCCATTATAAGAAATGCTCTGACCGAGAAATTCGGTGCTACATTTGCAAAACCCGAATATTCCGCCGATAACGCAGCGGGTATTGCGTATTTGGCATATAAGAAATATACGGAAATCTAAGACGATTATAAGTGTAAAAATATTAAAATACTTCATCAGCGGGAGGTAAAGAGATGTATTCACCGCAGATTCAAAAGCCGAGAGTGCTTTCTGTTTCACAAATAAATTTTTATATAAAGTCAATTATCGAGAATGACGGCAGTTTGCAGTTTGTGCTTGTAACAGGTGAAATCTCTAATCTTACCGTGCACCAACGCAGCGGTCATATTTACCTTTCGCTTAAAGACAGCAATTCAGTTATAAGTGCCGTTATGTTTGCAGGCAACGCAAGACGACTTAAGTTCCGCCTTGAAAACGGAATGAAAGTAATTTGTCGTGGCAGAATTTCTGTATATGAGCCGAGCGGCAGGTATCAGCTTTATATCGAAGATATGCAGCCCGACGGTGTGGGTGCGCTTACGCTTGCTTTTGAACAGCTTAAAAAGAGCCTTGCTCAAAAAGGACTGTTTGACAATGCACATAAAAAGCCGCTGCCGAAATTTCCTAAAACAATCGGCGTCATAACTTCTCCCACGGGTGCGGCGGTTCAGGATATAACGAATATTATCAGACGAAGATTTCCGAGTGCGGATATAGTGCTCGCACCTGTGCTTGTTCAGGGAGAAAGTGCGCCCGAACAGCTTGTGCGTGCCGTAAATAAATTCAGTGCAAGCAAGATTGCCGATGTGGTTATCATAGGCAGAGGCGGCGGTTCTGCCGAAGACTTATGGGCGTTTAATGACGAACAACTTGCATATGCGGTCTATAATTGCGAAACTCCCATAATTTCGGGTGTGGGACACGAAACAGATTTTACTGTCTGTGACTTTGTCGCCGATGTTCGTGCCTCTACTCCGTCTGCCGCGGCAGAACTTGCCGTACCCGACAGGCAGGAGCTTATGTCTTACTATTTTAAGCAAAAGCAATATATATCAGCTATGCTTGACAGAAAGATAAAAACGGCGCAGTTAAGACTTGAAAATCAGCAGAGAAGAATATCTGCATCATCGCCGAAGCTCAAAGCGGAACAGCTTGAAAAACAGCTTTCGGCAAAGAGCGAAAAGCTGACACGGTTTATGAATATTTATATTTCTGATAAAGAAAATAAACTTATTGCCGCAAAGGGCAAACTTGACGGTTTGAATCCGCTTAATGTATTGAATCGTGGTTATGCAATAGCCGAAAAGGACGAAAAAATCATTACCTCATCAAAACAGCTTAAAGACGGCGACGATTTCACTGTTATTTTGAGTGACGGTAAAATAAACGCAAAGGTATGTGGTGAATAACTATGGCTTTTACACATCTTCATAATCATACCGAATACAGCTTGCTTGACGGAGCAAGCAGAATAAACAAACTTGTGGAATCGGCAAAGGAAAAGGGACAAACCGCTCTTGCCATTACCGACCACGGTGTAATGTACGGCGTCATTGACTTTTACCGAGCCTGTAAAAAACAGGGGATAAAGCCTGTTATCGGCTGTGAAGTTTATGTTGCGCCGCACTCTCGTTTTGACAAAACTTCGGCGTATGAAAAGTATTATCATATGGTGCTGCTTTGCGAAAATAACGAGGGCTATCAAAATTTAATTAAACTTGTTTCAAAAGGTTTTACCGAGGGCTTTTATTCAAAGCCGAGAATTGACGATGAGCTTTTGAAAGAATATCACAAGGGCCTAATCTGCCTTTCTGCCTGTCTTGCCGGTGAAATTCCGCAGAATCTGCTTGACGGAAACTATGACGGAGCAAAGCAGAAGGCTCTTTTTTATCAATCGCTTTTCGGTAAGGATAACTTTTTTATAGAACTTCAGGACCACGGCATAGAGGAGCAAAAACGAATTAATCCGCAGCTTATTCGCATTGCCGAAGAAATCGGCGCCGACCTTGTGGTTACAAACGACAGCCATTATATAGATAAAAAGGACAGCTTCACGCACAGTATTTTGCTTTGTATCCAGACCAATAAGACGGTAAATGATGTGGACAGAATGGAGTTTAAAACGAGCGAGTTTTACCTTAAAACAGAGGAAGAAATGCGCTCACTCTTTCCGAATCTGCCGCAGGCATATGATAATACACAGAAAATTGCCGACCGCTGTAATGTTGAGTTTGAGTTCGGCGTGCGTAAACTGCCACGATTTGATGTGCCGAATAACGAAGATCATTACGAGTATTTTCGCCGAAAATGCTATGAGGGTCTTTACAGACATTACGGAGAAAATCCCGATAAGTCTTTGATTGACCGACTTGAATACGAACTTGCAACTGTTTCAAAAATGGGTTTTGTCGATTATTACCTTATCGTAAATGATTTTGTACAGTATGCAAAGAGTGAAAAAATCCCCGTCGGACCCGGCAGAGGTTCGGGTGCAGGTTCGCTTTGCGCCTATTGCATAGGAATTACAGCAATAGATCCGATCAAGTATAATCTTCTTTTTGAAAGATTTTTAAACCCTGAGCGTGTAAGTATGCCCGACTTTGATGTCGATTTCTGTACCGAGCGCCGAGGAGAAGTAATTGACTATGTAGTGCGTAAATACGGCACGGACAGAGTTGCGCAGATTATATCATTCGGTACTATGGCGGCAAGAGGCGCTATAAGAGATGTCGGCAGAGTGCTTGCAATTCCGTATGCCACGGTTGACTCGGTTGCCAAACTTGTACCTATGGAATTAAAGGTTACTATAGATTCCGCACTCAAGGCAAGTCCCGAATTAAGACATCGCTATGAAGAGGACGAACAGACAAAGCAATTGCTTGACATTGCAAAGAGCATTGAGGGAATGCCAAGACATGCTACAATGCACGCCGCAGGTGTAGTAATTACCGACCGTCCCGTATCTGATTATGTTCCGCTTTCAAAAAATGATGACAATGTGGTAACACAGTTTACCATGACCACACTTGAGGAGCTCGGTTTGCTCAAAATGGACTTTCTCGGACTTCGCAATCTTACGGTAATTGACTATGCGGATAAACAGATACGAAAAAATCATCCCGAGTACAATCCCGATAATATAAACGATAAAGACGAAAAAGTTTTTGCTATGATTTCTCAAGGCAATACGGAGGGTGTGTTTCAGTTTGAAAGCCAGGGTATGAAAAATGTTCTTATGCGACTAAAGCCCGATTCGATCGAGGATTTAATCGCCGTGGTTTCGCTTTATCGACCCGGACCTATGGACAGTATTCCCCGTTACATCGACTGCCGCCACAATCCATCGCACATTACCTATAAGCACCCGTTATTAAAGCCTATACTTGAGGTTACCTACGGCTGTATTGTCTATCAGGAACAGGTAATGCAGATTTTAAGAGTGCTTGCAGGTTTCAGCCTTGGCAGAGCGGATATTGTTCGCCGTGCCATGAGTAAAAAGAAAGCCGCAGAAATGGCAAAGCAAAGAGAGATTTTTCTTCACGGCATTACAGATGAAAACGGCAAAGTAATTGTTGACGGTTGTATTCGCAGAGGTATTGACGAGAAAATCGCCAATTCAATTTATGACGAAATCGAAAGTTTTGCTTCTTACGCTTTCAATAAGTCACACGCAGCGGCATATTCTATGATTTCATACAAAACCGCATATTTAAAATGTCATTATCCGCAGGAGTATATGGCGGCATTGCTCACAAGTGTGCTTGATAACCAAAACAAACTTGCAGCATATATAGGCGAATGTCAGCGGCTCGGAATAAAAGTTTTGCCTCCGAGTGTAAACGAAAGCGATCTCGGCTTTACTGTCAGCGGTAACAATATACGCTACGGATTGCTTGCAATCAAAAATCTCGGCAGAGCTTTTATTGATCAGATAATTAAAGAGCGCAGATTAAAGCCTTATACAAGCCTTTACGATTTTTGTAAAAGACTTTGCGGCAAAAATATGAACAGCCGTGCTATAGAAAGTCTTATAAAGTGCGGTGCGCTTGACGGACTTGGCGCTAACCGCAGACAACTGCTTGCAATAAGCAAAACCGTGCTTGACGATGTTGAATATGAGGCTAAAAAGAATCAAGGCGGACAACTTTCGTTTTTTGATATGGGTGACGACAGTACAAAGGCTACATCAGAACCCCAACTGCCTGATTTGAAAGAATTTTCGACTGATGAGCTTTTGAGAATGGAAAAGGAAATAGCAGGCATATATCTAAGCGGCCACCCTGCCGATAATTACAGCCTTTATTCCGAGAGAATGAAAGCCGACAGAATAGGCAAAATTATAAATGACGAAACAGGACGCTATCCCGACGGCAAGAAAGTGCTGATTGTAGGTATTATTTCCAAAGTGAAAACTCAACTTACCAAAAGCAACAAACTTATGGCTTTTATAAATGTAGAAGATAAGTACGGCATAATGGAAGCGGTTGTTTTTCCGAATGTGTATGAAAAAAGCACTATTCTTTTAAATGAAAACATACCCGTTATTATAAAAGGCACATTGAATTTTAAAGAAAACGAAGAACCGAAAATAATTTGCGATAGCATTGCAAAAGCCTTTAATAATGAGGAATGTAAAAATATGTCTGCCGCAAATTACGAACAAAACAGGGCAGCGACAGAACATAAAAGCGCATATCAAAAGCCTTATGTACCGCAGGCACTTTATTTGAGAATTGATGACCTTAATACGGATATGTACCGTCGAGCAAAGAGAGTTACGGATATTTTCGACGGCAGAACACCTATTATTTTTTATCTTACCGATTCAAAACGCAAGGTAAAAGCCCCTGCAAATATGTGGGTGAGCCTTAATGATGTTATGATAAAAGAGCTTAAACATCAGCTTGGTGATGAAAATGTAGCGGTAAAATAAACAAATTCTTTATAAAATCACTATCGAAAACATATAAATTCACCTTTTAGCTATTGCAAAATTCGTTTAATAGGTATATAATACTATATATGATATTCACTTTAACGCATAAAAACTTTAAAGCATATGTTTGTTTAAGTACTAAAGTGAAAACGGGAGGACGAATTTTTATGAAAATGACAAAAAGAATTTTGGCAACCGCAACAGCAGCGCTTACAGTAACAGCTGCACTCGCAGGCTGTACAGGCGGTACTTCATCAACAACTTCAACAGCTGCTCCTTCACAGGCAGATGCAAACAAAGTATATAATATCGGTATTTGTCAGCTTGTTCAGCATGAGGCTCTTGACGCCGCAACTAAGGGCTTTAAAGACACTCTTACTGAAAAACTCGGCGCAGACAAGGTTAAGTTTGACGAGCAGAACGCACAGGGCGATTCGGCTACTTGCGCTACAATCTGTAACCAGTTTGTTTCTTCAAATTATGACCTTATTCTCGGTAACGGTACTGCGGCTCTTCAGGCTGCATACACGGCAACACCGTCTATTCCTATTCTCGGTACTTCGATTACAGACTACGGCACAGCTCTTGATATGGCAGAGTGGACAGGCGTTTCGGGTATGAATGTATCCGGTACAACAGACCTTGCTCCGCTTGACAAGCAGGCTGATATGCTCAAGGAACTTTTCCCTGACGCTAAAACAATCGGTATTCTCTATTGCTCGGCAGAGGCTAACTCAAAATATCAGAGCGATACAATCACACCTTTCTTTGAGAGTGCGGGCTACACTGTAAAGACATATTCATTTGCAGATTCAAACGATGTTGCGGCTGTAACAAAGACAGCTTGTGACGAAAGCGATGTTCTTTACATTCCTACAGATAACACAGCGGCTTCAAATACAGGTATTATCGACAATACGGCTACAGCTGCAAAAACTCCTATCATCGCAGGTGAAGAGGGTATTTGTAAAGGCTGCGGTGTTGCAACACTTTCTATCAGCTACTATGAACTTGGTCAGAAAACAGGCGAGATGGCTTATGATATTCTTGTAAACGGTGCCGATATAACTTCTTTAAAAGTTGAGTCAGCTCCTAATGTTACCAAGAAATATGTAAAGAGCCGTTGCGATGCTTACGGAATTACAATTCCTGACGATTACGAGGCTATTGAGGAGTAATAATCCTTAATTTATAAATTAAAAAACGGTGGGGTGCCGTGAAAGCGACACCCCAATCTTTTATGTATTGGTGGTTTTTATGGAATTTTTAGCAGAATACTTCGGTTCTCTTAATCCTGCAAACTTTTTTGCGGCTTTGCCGGGTAATATTGCGCAGGGTATTATCTGGGGACTTATGGGTCTTGGTGTTTTTATTACCTACAAACTTTTGAATTTTGCCGACCTTAGCGTTGACGGTTCTTTTGCAACAGGCGGTGCGGTTACCGCTGTTATGCTTATTAACGGCTGTTCTGTATGGGTAGCGCTTATAGTTGCTATTCTTGCGGGCATTGCGGCAGGTCTTATAACGGGACTTTTACATACTTTGCTCGGTATTCCCGATATTCTTGCAGGTATTCTTACGCAGATTGCGCTTTATTCAATCAACTTGAACATTATGGGAAGGTCAAATCTTCCTATCAGCTACAGAAACTATGCGCTTGTAATTTCCGCAAGCGATATTAATTTATCAATTATCATCGCCCTCGGAATTGCGGCTATTGTTATTGCGGCTATGTATTGGTATTTCGGAACAGAACAGGGCTCTACAATCCGTTCAACAGGTTCAAACCCTGCTATGAGTAAGGCACAGGGCATTAATATCAATGTTGCAAAAGTAATTGCACTTGCGCTTTCAAACGGTCTTGTTGCTCTTGCAGGCTCACTTTTTGCACAGTACCAGGGTTTTGCAGACATCAATATGGGCAGAGGCGCTATCGTAATCGGTCTTGCCGCAGTTATTATCGGTGAAGTCCTCGGCGAGGCTATCTTCCGTAAGCGTATGAACTTTGTTGTAAAAATGCTCTTCGTTATTGTGGGTGGTATTCTTTATTATATTGCAATGGGTATTGTTCTTTGGCTCAAGATGCCGACAGACGATACAAAGCTCTTCACAGCAATTATAGTTGCAATCTTCCTTGCAGTACCTTATTTACAAAAGAAGAGTAAAACCTCCTTTAAAAAGGTAGCTAAAATGAATTTAAAGGCTAACAAGGCAAACGGAGGCAGTGACAATGCTTGATATTATTAATATTCACAAAACCTTTAATAAAGGCACAATAAATGAGAAGGTCGCACTTGACGGTGTAACACTTCACTTAAACGAAGGCGATTTCTGTACAATAATCGGCGGCAACGGTGCGGGTAAGTCAACTACACTTAATGCCGTTGCCGGTGTATGGCCTGTTGACAACGGTCAGATTCTTATTGACGGCATAGATGTAACGGGACTTCCCGAGCATAAAAGGGCAAAGTATCTCGGCAGAGTTTTCCAAGACCCTATGACAGGTACTGTTGCAGATATGGAAATTTTGGAAAACCTTGCCCTTGCGGCAAGAAGAGGCAAGAAAAGAGGTCTTAGCTGGGGCGTTAAGAAATCCGAAAAAGAAGAATACAGAACACTTTTAAAGCAGTTTGAACTCGGTCTTGAGGACAGAATGACATCAAAGGTAGGTCTTCTTTCGGGCGGACAGCGTCAGGCAATCACCCTTTTAATGGCTACAATCAAGAAGCCTAAACTTTTGCTTCTTGACGAGCATACAGCGGCGCTTGACCCTAAGACTGCGGCAAAGGTGCTTGAACTGAGCGATAAGATTATTGCCGAAAATAACCTTACAGCCCTTATGGTTACACATAATATGCACGATGCGATTGTGCATGGTAACCGCCTTATTATGATGGGCAACGGAAAGGTTATACTTGATATTTCAGGTGAAGAAAAGAAAAAACTCACCGTTGACGACCTCTTGCAGAAGTTTGAAAAGGCGAGCGGTTCAAAACTTGAAAATGACAGAATGCTTTTGAGCAAAGGCGAAGAATAAGATTTTGTTTTTTGTCAAATTTGATTAAAATTTTATTTCACAGCAACGGGGCTGTTTCATCTTCACAAATGAAACAGCCTTTTTGTAAATACTTTATAATTTTCATTTTTTTTTAATTTTTATGTAACTATTTTGCGATACAAGAATTGTAATTGTCGAAATCAATAAAAAAATATATTATAATTCCTTTATGTAAATTAGAATACTCCGAAATCTTGTAAAATATGATGTTGAAGATAAGTGACTGAGGTGATAAGGTTATGAAAAAAGCTTTAATTATTTCTCACTCTGTGCAAAGTGCCGAGGCTCTTTCACAGCTGCTTAAAATTGAGTATTTTACGCAGATTTCTATTGCTGAAAATTCTAAAACAGCAAAAAAACTTGTTGAGAACGATGAGTTTGACCTTATCTGTATTAATGCACCTCTTGCAGAGGAAAGCGGTATTGAGCTTTCCATGCATTTTGCGAGAGTAACCCGTTCAAGCGTGGTTATTATTGTTCCTCAAAAAAACGCAGACGATGTAAACGATGCTTTGACCGAGCACGGTGTGCTTGTAATAGCCAAACCTATTAATAAACATTTGTTTCATCACTATTTGCAGTTTACGGAATGTTTCAGAATGAGAATGTTGACCGTAAACGAGGAAAATGAAAAGCTCCGCCATATTGTGGAGGATATGAAGATAATAAACAGAGCCAAGCTTCTGCTTATTACCTGCCTTAATATGACAGAACAGGAAGCGCATCGCTACCTTGAAAAACAGGCGATGGATATGAGAATGAGCAAAATGCAGATTGCAATGCAGGTTATTAAAACTTACGAAAACTAATTATGCAAAATTTCTGAAAGGAATGTGTATTTATGAGCCGTAAAGCATATTTGATACTTGAAAACGGAACTGTTTTCGAGGGCAAATCATTTGGTGCAGAAAAAGAAACTATGGGAGAATTGGTTTTTACTACAGCTATGACCGGTTATCTTGAAACACTCACCGACCCTTCTTATTACGGTCAGGTGGTTATTCAGACTTTCCCTTTAATCGGTAACTATGGTGTAATTCCCTCTGATTTCGAGAGCAAAGTGCCCTCACTTAGAGGTTATATTGTAAGAGAATGGTGCCAAGCTCCCTCTAACTTCCGTTGCGAGGGCGATCTTGACACCTTTTTAAAAGAGTCGGATATTCCGGGCATCTACGGACTCGACACTAGAGCGCTTACAAGAATTGTTCGTGAGTATGGTGTGCTTAACTGCAAAATCGCTTATTCGGGCGAAGTTACCGAAGAAGAGCTTGCAGAGATTAAGGCTTATAAAATCGAACAGGCTGTAGAGAGCACAACAATCAGCGAAAAAGAAGAATTCAAAGCTGAAAACGGCGACCTCAATGTTGTTCTTATGGATTTCGGTGCAAAGCACAACATAGGCAGAGAGCTTGTTAAGCGTGGCTGCAATGTTACGGTAGTACCTGCTCATACAACAGCAGAGCAGATTAAAGCTATGAATCCTGACGGCATTATGCTTTCAAACGGTCCGGGAGATCCATCGGACAACACTGCTATTATTGCCGAGCTTAAAAAGCTTTGCGAATATAAAATTCCTACATTCGGTATCTGCTTAGGACATCAGCTTTTGGCACTTAGCCAGGGCGCTAAGACAGAAAAACTTAAATACGGCCACAGAGGAGCTAACCAACCTGCAAAAGAGGTTGAAACAGGCAGAGTTTACATTACTTCACAGAACCACGGCTATGCTGTTGTAAGCGACAGTATGCCTGAAAATGCTGAAGAGAGTTTTGTAAACGGTAATGATGATACTTGTGAGGGTGTTAAGTATACAAATATGCCTGCTTTCTCTGTTCAGTTCCACCCGGAGGCTTGCGGCGGTCCGCACGATACAGCGTTTTTGTTTGACCGTTTCATTGATTTGATGAAAAACAACAAATAAAACTATCCATAATTTATATACGAATTTGATTTTTAAATAAGGATAAGGAATGATTTTATGCCACTTAAAAGCAACATTAAAAGAGTTATGGTAATCGGTTCGGGTCCGATTGTAATCGGTCAGGCTGCTGAATTTGACTACGCAGGCACACAGGCTTGCCGTGCGCTTAAGGAAGAGGGACTTGAGGTTATTCTCGTAAACTCTAACCCTGCTACCATTATGACAGATAATGCAATGGCTGATAAAATTTATATCGAGCCGCTTACACTTGAAACAGTTAAAAGAATTATTAAAAAAGAGCGTCCCGACAGCCTTCTTTCCACACTCGGCGGTCAGACAGGTCTTACACTTTCTATGCAGCTTGCAAAGGAAGGTTTCCTCGATAAATACGGAGTTCAGCTCCTCGGCGCTAATCCCGAAACAATTGACAAGGCAGAGGACAGACAGATGTTCAAGGACACAATGCTTGAAATCGGACAGCCTGTTATTCCGTCACTCGTTGTAAACGATGTTGAGTCTGCGGTAAAATTTGCAGATGAAATCGGCTACCCTGTAATTATTCGTCCTGCATTTACACTCGGCGGTACAGGCGGCGGTATCGTAAATGATGAGGAAGAATTAAGAGAGATTACTTCAAACGGTCTTGAGCTTTCACCGATTACACAGGTTCTTGTAGAGAAATGTATTTCGGGTTGGAAAGAAATAGAGTTTGAGGTAATGCGTGACAGCGACGGCAATGTTATTACTGTCTGCTCAATGGAGAACTTTGACCCTGTCGGCGTACATACAGGCGACAGTATCGTTATTGCTCCTACCGTTACTCTTGCAGATAAAGAGTATCAGATGCTCAGAAGTGCGGCGCTCGATATTATCTCTGCCTTAAAGGTAGAGGGTGGCTGTAACTGCCAGTTCGCACTTAATCCGGAAACATTTGATTATGCCGTAATCGAGGTAAACCCAAGAGTTTCCCGTTCATCGGCTCTTGCGTCAAAGGCAACAGGTTATCCTATTGCAAAGGTAGCGGCTAAGATTGCTATCGGCTACACACTTAATGAAATCAAGAATGCTGTAACGGGTACAACATATGCTTGCTTTGAGCCTGCTCTCGACTATGTTGTAGTTAAATTCCCAAAATGGCCGTTCGATAAATTTGTATATGCAAACCGCACACTCGGTACTCAGATGAAAGCAACAGGCGAGGTTATGGCTATTGCTCCTACATTTGAGCAGGCTATTATGAAGGCTGTAAGAGGTGCAGAGATTTCTCACGATACACTTGATGATAAGGAATTTGCTCAGCTTTCAAATGCGTCTGTTTATGACAGATTAAGCGTTTGCGATGATAAGAGAATTTTCTGCGTATATGAGGCACTCAAGAGAGGTATTACTGTAGAGCAGATTCACGAAGTTACACTTATTGACGAGTGGTTCTTGGAGAAACTCAAGAATATCATTGCTGTTGAGAATGAGCTTAAAAACAGCGAGCTTACAGATGACCTCTACTACAGAGCAAAGAAAATGGGATTCCTTAACAGAACTATTGAGGCTATTACAGGTAAGAAATGCGAAAAGAACCTTTTGCCTGTATATAAAATGGTTGATACCTGCGCCGCTGAATTTGAGGCACAGACACCTTACTTCTACTCGACCTTTGATAAGGAAAACGAGGCAGAAGAGTTTATTAAAAATAATAAATCAGATAAAAAGACAGTAATCGTATTCGGTTCAGGCCCTATCAGAATCGGTCAGGGTATCGAATTTGACTATGCGTCGGTTCACTGCGTATGGGCACTTAAAAAGGCAGGCTACGATGTTGTTATCGTAAACAACAACCCTGAAACCGTATCTACCGACTTCGACACTGCCGACAGACTTTACTTTGAGCCGCTTACAACAGAGGATGTTATGGGTATCATCAATACAGAAAAGCCATACGGTGTTGTAGTAGCATTCGGCGGTCAGACAGCTATCAAACTTACAAAGCATATGAGCGACTGCGGTGTTAATATTCTCGGTACTTCATATGATGCCATTGATATGGCAGAGGACAGAGAGCGTTTTGACGAACTCCTTGAGAAATACCACATTAAGCGTCCGAGAGGCGTAACGGTTATGACAACCGATGAGGCTCTTGAGGTTGCCGAAACAATCGGCTATCCTGTACTTCTCCGTCCGTCTTATGTACTCGGCGGTCAGAATATGATTATCGCATTTAACGAGGCTGATGTTAAGGAGTATATGGCTATTATTCTTGCACAGAATATAGAGAACCCAATCCTTATTGATAAATACTTACAGGGTACAGAGCTTGAAGTTGACGCTATATGTGACGGTGAGGATATTCTCATTCCGGGTATTATGGAGCATATTGAGAGAGCCGGTATCCATTCCGGTGACTCAATCGCTGTATATCCTGCTTGGAATATTTCTGACAAGATGACACAGACAATCATTGAAAGTTCTAAGAACCTTGCTATTGAGTTACAGACAAAGGGTCTTGTAAATATTCAGTACCTTATCTATAATGATGAACTTTATGTAATTGAGGTAAATCCCCGTTCATCAAGAACAATTCCTTATATCAGTAAGGTTACAGGCGTACCTATGGTTGACCTCGCTACAAGAGCAATGCTCGGCGAAAAGCTCAAGGATATGGGTTACGGCACAGGTCTTTACAGAAAGAGCCCTTACATTGCAGTAAAAGTTCCGGTATTCAGCTTTGAAAAACTTATCAATGTTGATAACCACCTCGGACCTGAAATGAAGTCAACAGGTGAAGTTCTCGGTGTTGCAGGCACTCTTGAAGAGGCTCTTTATAAGGGACTTATCGGTGCAGGTTACAAGATGAAGAAAAACGGCGGTGTATTTATTACTGTTCGTGATTCCGATAAGGCAGAAATCGGCGAAATTGCCAAGAAGTATTATGACCTCGGCTTTAAGATTTATGCTACAGAGGGTACAGCAGCCGTACTTAAGAAATACGGTATTGACGCTGTTGCCGTAAAGAAGATTCACGAGTGCAAGACAGACAACACACTCACACTTATTGAGTCGGGTAAGATTCAGTATGTAATTTCAACTTCCGCAAAGGGCAGAATTCCGTCAAGAGATTCTGTTAAAATCCGCAGAAAGACAGTTGAGAGAAACATTCCTTGTCTTACAGCTCTTGATACCGCAAACGCACTTGCGGATTGCCTTAAGAGCCATTATTCACAGCACAGTACAGAGCTTATAGATATTAACCATATGAGGGATGAAAAAGAAATGCTTAAATTTACAAAGATGCAGGGCATCGGTAATGACTATATTTATTTCAGCACTTTTGATCAGGAAATCAACAATCCGGAGGCTCTCTCTGTAAGACTTTCAGACAGACACTTCGGTATCGGCGGCGATGGTATTATTCTTGTTTGCCCATCTAAGGTTGCTGACGCTAAGATGAAGATGTACAACCTTGACGGTTCAGAGGGCAAGATGTGCGGTAACGGTATCCGTTGCGTGGGTAAGTTCCTCTATGACCACGGTATGGTTGATTACAAGGAGAAAGACGAAATCACAATTGAAACCCTTTCAGGTATCAAGAGCCTTAAGGCTTACACAACCAACGGTGAGGTAACAAGCCTTAGAGTAGATATGGGCAAGGCAATTCTTGATCCAAAGGAAATCCCTGTTGCAATGAATAAGGACAAGATTGTAAACGAGCCTGTTACAATCGGCGACAAGGAATATAACATTACCTGCGTATCTATGGGTAATCCACACTGCGTTGTATTTATGGATGACATTGACAATCTTGACATTGAAAAGATTGGTCCTATGTTTGAAAACGATAAACTCTTCCCGGAGAGAGTTAATACAGAATTTGTTACAGTTCTTGACGACCATACAATCAAGATGAGAGTATGGGAGAGAGGTTCAGGCGAAACATGGGCTTGCGGTACAGGCGCTTGTGCGGTAGCTGTTGCGGCTTGTGAAAACGGCTTCTGCAAAAAGGGCGACGATATTAAAATCAAGCTCAAGGGCGGTGACCTTGTCATCAATTACACAGACGAAACCGTATATATGACAGGTAACGCCGAAAAAGTATTTGAAGGAGAGATTGAGGTATAATTTATGGCTAATCATACTGAAAAAAAAGCTAAAAAATATATATTTGTAACTGGCGGCGTAGTATCCGGTCTTGGTAAGGGTATTACAGCAGCTTCTCTCGGCAGACTCCTTAAGGCAAGAGGCCTTAAGGTAGTCGCTCAAAAACTTGATCCGTACATCAATGTTGACCCGGGTACAATGAGCCCGTATCAGCACGGCGAGGTTTATGTAACTGAGGACGGCGCAGAAACCGACCTCGACCTCGGTCACTATGAGCGTTTTATTGACGAAGACCTCAACAAGTATTCAAATCTTACAACAGGTAAGGTTTATTCAAATGTACTTGAAAAAGAGCGTCACGGCGATTACCTCGGCAAAACAGTACAGGTAATCCCACACATTACAAATGAAATTAAGTCTTTTATTTACAATGTAGGTGAAAAGACTGACGCCGATATTGTAATTACAGAAATCGGCGGTACAGTAGGCGACATTGAAAGCCAGCCTTTCCTTGAGTCAATCCGTCAGGTTTCACTTGAAGTCGGCAGAGAAAACAGTATTTTCATTCATGTTACACTTGTTCCGTACATTAAGGGCAGTGAAGAGCATAAATCAAAGCCGACACAGCATTCGGTTAAGGAACTCCGTTCACTCGGTATCAACCCTGATATTATTGTTCTTCGTTGTGACGAACCGCTTGAAGAGAGTATCTTTAAGAAAATTGCTTTGTTCTGTAATGTAAAGCCTGACTGTGTAATTGAGAACATTACACTTCCGACTCTTTATCAGGCACCGCTTATGCTTGAAGAAAGCAACTTCTCAAATGTAGTTTGCCGTGAACTTAACATAGCTACAGACAAAACACCTGACCTTACAGAGTGGAAAGAAATGCTTGAAAGAATCAATAACCGTTCAAAGAAATGCAAAATTGCTCTTTGCGGTAAATATGTTGCTCTTCACGACGCATACCTTTCAGTAGCCGAGGCACTTCGTCACGCAGGTTACGAAAATTCCGCTGATGTTGAAATCAAGTGGGTTGACTGTGAGCTTATCACAAAGTATTCGGCAGATGAACTTTTAGGCGATGTTGACGGTATTCTTGTTCCGGGCGGCTTTGGCAACAGAGGTGTTGAAGGCAAGGTAATGGCTGCCAAATATGCTCGTGAGCACGATATTCCGTACCTCGGTATCTGCCTTGGTATGCAGACAGCAGTAATTGAATTTGCTAAGCATGTACTCGGATATGAGGATGCAAACAGCGGTGAGTTTGCTCCGGAGGGCAAGCACAATGTAATCGACCTTATGCCCGAACAGCTCGGTATTGAAGATATGGGCGGTACAATGCGCCTCGGTGCTTATCCTTGCGTTATCAAGAAAGGCTCAATTATGGAAAGAGCTTACGGTAAGCCTGAAGTACAGGAGCGCCACCGTCATCGTTATGAATTTAATAATGATTACAGAGAAGAAATTGAAAAGGCAGGTATGATTATTACAGGTACATCACCTAACGGTATGCTTGTTGAGGCAGTTGAAATTCCTGCCAATAAGTTCTACATCGGTGTTCAGTATCACCCTGAATTTAAGTCCCGTCCTAACAGAGCACATCCGCTTTTCAGAGAGTTTATTAAGGCTTCGCTTGATAAGTGATTTTGGAATTTTCTTGGTTTTGGCAATTATTTGTCACTAACCTTTTGCCCATATATCAGAAAAGGATTGATAATAATGCAGATTAACAGAAATTTTGACAACCTCGTGCCAAACTATCTTTTTGCAGAGGTTGCATCAAGAACAAATAAGTATATGCAGGAACACCCTGACAAGAAGGTAATTAAGCTCGGTATCGGCGATGTAACACTTCCGCTTGCTCCTGTTGTAATTGAGGCTATGAAGAAAGGTGCGGAAGACCTTGCACATAAGGATACTTTTAAGGGCTATCCTGATTATGAGGGCTATGCATTCCTCAGAGAGGCTATTTCTAACTATTATGCAGGTTTTGGCGTAACAGTAGATGCAAACGAAATCTTTGTGTCCGATGGCGCAAAGTCAGACTGCGGCAACATCGGTGACATTTTCGGCAAGGATAATGTTGTTCTCGTTACAGACCCTGTTTACCCTGTATATGTTGACTCAAACATTATGGCAGGCAGAAAGATTGTTTATGCTAACTCAAACCGTGAGAATAACTTTGCGGCTCTCCCTGATGAGAATGTAAAGGCTGACATCATCTATCTCTGTTCACCTAATAACCCAACAGGTTCAGCCTATACAGCTGACGAGTTAAAGCAGTGGGTTGACTATGCAATCAAGAATGACGCTATCATTCTCTATGATGCAGCATATGAGGCATTTATTACAGAGGATCTCCCTCGTTCAATTTTCGCAATTGAGGGTGCAAGAAAGTGCGCAATTGAGATGTGCTCACTTTCAAAGACAGCAGGCTTTACAGGTACAAGATGCGGCTACACAATCATTCCGAGAGAGCTTGAGCGTGACGGTCACAACATCTACAATACTTGGTATCGCCGTCAGGCAACTAAGTTTAACGGCGTTTCTTGGCCTGTACAGTGTGCAGCTGCCGCTGTATTCAGTGAAGAGGGTCAGAAGCAGATTAAGGAGAATATTTCTTACTACCAGGATAATGCAAGAATTATCTCATCAGCTATGGATGAACTCGGTATTTATTATACAGGCGGTAAGAACTCACCGTATATTTGGCTCAAGTGCCCTAATGATATGGGCAGCTGGGAATTCTTTGACCTCCTTCTTAACGAGGCTAATGTAGTAGGTACTCCGGGTGAGGGCTTTGGTAAGAACGGTGCAGGTTACTTCCGTCTTACTTCATTCGGTGACAGAGAAAACACAATTGAGGCAGTTGAAAGAATTAAGAAGTTACTTTCTAAGTAATTTTATTTCTGCCAAAGTATAGTGATTATTTGAATTTTAAAGGTGCTGTAAAAAAACAACCCAAATAAAAAATGACTGCATTCTAACCGAAAGGTAGGAATGCAGTCATTTTTCTGTAATGGAATATCTTTGAGTTTGACTTGTCCGTTTTCATAAATATATACACTGCCTCTGCAATAAGGGCATCGGACTGTCTGCGTTGACCTTACGCTCTCCAAAAACAGTACGCTTTTATCTTTATTAGGGCTGATTCCTATATATGTTCCTTGAAATCCTTTACTTTAAAATTCGACTTTGATATCATCTAAATAGAGCATAGGTTTCTCTCCTCCGTTGTTTGTCTTGTCAACTACAATTCTGGAGCTTCCTATGCTCTTTTCAATATTTACTTTTGATTATCCCACATTTTTTGCTATTTATTTGTTTTGATGTTTATTTTTATTTAATACTTTCCCTACCACCAAACTGCTCAAAAAAGCCGCAAGCAAAATCCATGGGAGGATTCTTGCGTCGAAGCAGAGTAGGAGAAGTACGGTTACTGCAAGAGGTTTTCGCATTGTAACACCGAGAAGTGCTGCGGTAATTACTGCTGCGCAAAATGCGGTATCAAGTTCCATAAGTAGGGCTACACCAAAACCGATACTCACTCCGCAGAAAATAACGGGGAAGAAATGACCGCCTTTCCAGCCTGATTTAATGCAAACATTTGTTATTACAAGTTTTAATAATCCTGAAATTATCAGTATCCACGGCGCAAATTCTCCGATACCGTTATTTATTTCGTTAATGCTGTCTTCACCCGAAAACATTACAAGCGGAAGGTATGTACCGAAAATTCCAAGAATAATTCCGCCGAGTGTGGTGCTTATTATTATTCCTAAACTGCTCTGAATTTTATCAAATAAAATTTTGAGCAGTTTTTCTGATATTATAAATAAAAGTCCAGCTAAAGTGCCGAGAAGTGCAAGAGGAATACCCCATAGTCTTTCAGTATTTGTAATGTTGTATTCGCCTATTCTCGGTAATCCCATACTGCCGCCGAAAGCTTGATTCAGTAAAAATATTGTTCCTGTTGCAAACAGCACAGCTACGATATTTGAAATTAATTTGCCTGTGCGTATATCGGTTGCTTTGTCTTGGGTATCTAATTGTTCTTCATTTGCTGCGGCAAGACCGAAAAGCGGTGCATAAAAAATAGCCGTTAATGTGGCGCTCACACCTGTTTGCATAAGTTCGGGTATCTTACTTTGTGCATTTTTCATATGATTGCCTGCCCAGTAACAAAGTCCGACAATAACTCCTGTAAGTCCTGCTTCCGGTCCGATACTGCCGCCGAAAAGCAGTGGAATAAGTGCGGAAATACAAAGCAACAGAACTTTATTGTACGGATAAAATTTATCTCGCTTAACTTTTTTCATTACTTCGTCAAGCTCGTCGGGGACTGCTTTTGAGATTTTTTGATATATTCCAAGCAGTATTCCGCCGATTGTACAAACTGCAAGAGGATAATATGTAAAATTGATATTTGACGGAACAGTTTCCCATATAAAGCTGATTCCAAGGCTCATTAATTTAAGAAATAGCCATACTATACAGGCTATTACCGCACCGCTGAACCCGCAAAAAAGATAATAGATGAAATTGTTGGCAAGTGTACTTTTTTTCATATGTTGCCCTCCGTATTAAAATTATATGATTTCTTTTGAGTGTTGTAATACGCAATTGTGTCTATATTGTCAAGTATAAATTGTTGGACATTGCTGTCATATAAAACGACTTTATATGAACCGTACATACCCAAGCGTTCCTGTGTTGTGATGCCGAGTTGAATACCGTTTTCAGTTGGGATTTTATGATTTTTACCGTTTTCGTCGGCAAGATATTCAAGCATATTAATTTTTATAAGCCAATAAGTTATGCTTGTTGTTTTAATTCCTTAAATTTCCTCGGTATCAATCAAACTGTTAAGCTTTTTGGTAATTTTGGTAACTGTAAATTGGGTTATCATCAAAAACATAATCTGCTAATTGCTACGGTGTAACAGAAAAGGGAATTTTACTGTTTTTCTTTTTTTGCGGATTGTTGTTATTTTCAATTAAATTTCTAAGTACATCGGAAACATATAAAAGACATCTTGAAATATGTATATTATTTATAGTATCGTTTTCTGACGCCAATTCATTGGTTATTGGATTTATTCCGTTGGCGAGTTTGTCAAGATATGATTTTGCTTTTAAAAGTTTTTCATTTTCGTTCAAGTTAATCACCTGCTGCAGTTTTTATTAGGTAGTATGTATTTAAAATTATACCATATTGATATAGAATATTGCAATTAATTAGAGAAAAAATATCGAAAATTTAGCTAATATGTTATATTTATGTGCTGAAAGAAACTTTGTTGTGAAACAATATAATAGCTATTATTGGTGATGAAAGTGCAATTCAGCCTAAGTGTTTTGTTTATTAGGTCGAGAGATGTATTGCAAATTGAGATAAGCAAATATTTAAACATAATTATATTTTATTAGAAACTATGATAAAACGGTTGCCGAGATCGGATAGTGGTATAGATTATGATTTATGGCATTTATATAAGATTTTTATATCGCAATAATTTAATATAATATAAAATAATATTGTAGATGATATGACCCCTAAAAATATTAAAATATTTTAAAAGCACTCTATGATTTGCAGAACTCCTGATTGGTTGGTATTTGTTTTCACTCTCTCAGGGGCAAGGATTACTGCTGTTTTTGCAAATAAAGCTGAACCCAAAATTTTGTGTACTATAATCAAATTTAATTGTAGGTTTTCTTGCAAATTAACAATAATTTTGTAAAAAAATGCAAAATAGTCAAATTTGTATTGGTTAATATGCATATATTAAAGAAAAGTGCCAATTTATTAGTTATATTAATCTTAAATAAACTTTTTTGTTGATATATTGAACTTTATGTGATATAATTATGGTCCTGTGTCAAGATTTAGCACAAAATAAAATGAGAAGTTCTGCCAACTAAGCTGCTGGCAGAGAAGATACCCTCTCAAACAATTTTTCAAAATCATTAGGAGACATATAGTCGCAGTGGCTGTGAATCCTAACGGTATTATAAAAGGTTTCAATATACTCAAATACAAGCCTATAGGCATGTTTGTAGTTAATGATATGAAATCTGTTAAACCATTCTCTTTTGATTAAGGAATGGAAAGATTCGATGCAGGCATTATCGTAAGGATAACCACTATGAGAATAGCTTTGCTGCATCTTTTCAGTGGCTTCACGCCACGCATTTGAAACATACTGGCTGCCACGATCTGAATGGCAAATAAGTGGTAAATCAGTATTACGACAGGCTTTTGCCTTGTTGATTGTTTCGATAACTGTAGATACTTCCATAGTGTCTGCAAGAGTCCAGGCAATGATTTTTCTGGCATACAAGTCCATAACGCAGTTAAGGTATACAAAACCATCCTGCGTCCAGATATAAGTTATATCTGTGCACCAGACAGCGTTAGGACGTTCAGGATTAAACTGTTCGTTGAGAATGTTGTGGAGTTCTTTGCTAAAATCAGAATCTTTGGTGGTAGTAGTCCACGGTTTAGTCCACTGGGCACGAATGCCCATTTCACGCATGTATTTACCTACGGTGCGTTGACTGATGGTTTCGCTAGATTTACGTAGTTCCTGTGCAATTTTAGGGGCGCCATAATTCTGTTTAGAATTATCATATATTTTCTGGATTTCCTTTTTAACGGCATTTTTTCGCTGACGAGTAGGAGATACCTTTCGATTAAGAAAGGATCTGTATCCAGAGCGAGACACGCGTAAAATTTTCAGCATTCCGGAGATAGAGACGCGGCGTCCAGTTACTTTGGCAGCCTCTACCTTTGCAGAAACTTCAGTATAGATAGCTTCTGTTAATCTTTTCCCAGAATGCCGATGGCTTTTTTAACACATCAAGTGCATCCTGTGCATCACGCAGCTCACGCTTAAGGCGGGCAATTTCCTTCGCTTCATCAGAAGCGTAACTGCCGGAACCGATAACGGGAATATCACCGTCATTATCTCTGAACTGGGCTTCCCAGCGAGCAAGAGTACTGACACCAATACCCAGGTTCTTTGCACATTCAACCTGTGTAAGATCAGGGTGCTCTTTGCGATAGTTGATAGCATCAAACTTGAATTGCTTGGTGTGATGAGTTTTTTGTCGTGACATAATGAATTCCTCCTCTTTTTTATTATACAACACTTAAAGGGGATATCTCATTTTGTTTTGTACTATTTAGATGCTAACACTAGTTTTGATTTATATGAAATTAAAGCCAAAGAAATTAAAGATGAGCTTGTTGGTCTGAAAATTAGTAATGACATAAATTATGAAATAACAGACTTCTCTACGCATTTTATTGACAAAGTGTTAGGTCAAACCTCAACAAGTCACGAAGGAATGCGATTAGGTACAACCATAGAGCAACTTAAAGATAATATTGCTAATCCCCGAAAATTAACAGAACCATATTATGTTCCTGTTAAAAAGACAGAATAACATATTTAGATAAAAGGCAAAACATTGTTAGTGATAATTGTTCGGTTGTTATAAGTATAACAGACAACAGATTGATACAAACTACTGCATTTAAGGAGTGATTAATTGTGATTAATTTTACAGAAACAGATATTAAATTTATTAAAAGTAATATACCAAATTACGAAAAAATTTTTAAGTCATCAAATTTAAGAGATGTGCTAATTGTTTTGTCTGATTGGATTTCAAAAAACGGTTGGGATGAAAGTGGATATAATTATAGTAGTTTAGGCAGACAAGCCCAAGCTATTTATGATAATATCTATTTCAATAATCGCTGATATTTCACTTATTTAAGATTTATTACACAAAAAGTAAAGTTACACTACTAATCAATTAAAATGCAAATTAAACGATTTTAAACGGCATTTAAAGGAGCTGTAAAAAAACAGCCCAAATAAAAAAACGACTGCATTCTAACCGAAAGGTAGGAATGCAGTCATTTTTGTGATATAATTTAATATCAATGAAAAACCATATCAACAAGGTACATAAAACTAAAAAGTTTTCTACATTAAAGGTGCTTGGTTTTGCACCTTTTCGAGTTATGCCCAAATTTTAAACATTTTTAACATTCTTAATATTTTCATATTATATTTTTATACAATTTCAAGAATGCAAGCAAAAAAATCACCGAGGCTCACTTTTTCGTGAATCTCGGCTTTTTGATATGCTGCTTTTTACAGCACCTATCGTCAGATTGCATAAACGGAAAGTATTTGTGGGCTTGCCCACACCCACAACCTTTGAAAAGGTCGACCAAACTTTTACAATTGCTTGATAAAACAGTTTTCAAAACCATAATTTACCAAAACTTGTGATAAAGAACCGTTTTAACGAAAATTGTTATGGGTATGTATTACTTAACCTTAATTTTACGGCATAATTTAGTATTATTTAGATGTAAACGGTTATTTTGCATTTGATTTAAAATCAGCCTTGTATTAAAAACATAAAGAATATAAGCATATAAAATCAGTGACTTGCTTAGTTAATAGAAGTAGGTGAGGGGTTTTACTGTATTTGCATATTATAATACAGTTAAAAGCAATGTTTTACGGGAAACAGGCAAAAAGAAAAACCGCATACAAGCCTTAAAAACGGCTTGGTTATGCGGTTTATTTGTGGAGCTGGTGAACGGACTTGAACCGTCGACCTACTGATTACGAATCAGTTGCGCTACCAACTGCGCCACACCAGCAAATCGTGACTAACAATATCTATTATACAACGAATGTTTGAAAATTTCAAGACTTATTTTGGGAACAATATGGTAATAATTTACAGTGATTTATATTCACTTTTGTGGAATTATTATAAACTTTGTATTATAATTGTTGTAATAGTTAAAATATATATCAAGCATTTATATACAAAGGGTGTGTAGAATTGGCTAAATACGAAGGAAAAAACAGTTCTTTTGCATTAAGACTAAAACAACATCGTGAACTTTGCAGACTTACACAGCAGCAGGTTGCCGATATTTTGAATATTAACAGAACAACCTATACAAAGTACGAAACAGGTGTGTCCGAGCCGAGCCATGAAGTTTTAAGAAAAATTGTTTCTATTTTCGGCACGGATTATAACACTTTGCTTGGTAACGGAAGTTCTTTCTTACCGATAGTTCAGGATCCTGACGATACTTTGAAACTGTATAATCTTTCAAATGACGAAAAAAAGCTTTTGATTGCTTACAGAGCAATGTCCGATGAAAATAAAGCGGATACACTTAATAAGATGAAAGAAAAATTGGGAATTGTTAATAAGTGATTTCTGATAGCATGGGGTTAATTTTGGATTAATAAATGTAATAAAATCACGCATAAAATGAACATAAAAATTTGTAAAAATCCTTTACATTTATTATCCTTTGTGTTATAATCAACTTGTTGACCGCTGCCTCGGAACAAGGGTTAAGCCGATAATTCGGATTTTCACAGCCTTACTCTGGGACGGTTGGCTAAAATTTTTACAAAGGTGGAAACGCAAATGTTAAAAGAAGAAAAGCAGGCTATCATGGCCGAGTACGCTACTCACGAAGGCGACACAGGTTCTCCTGAGGTACAGATTGCTCTCCTTACAAAGAGAATTAATGACCTTACAGAGCACCTCAAGGTTCATAAGAAAGACCATCACAGCAGAAGAGGTCTTCTTAAGATGGTTGGTCAGAGAAGAAGCCTTCTCAACTACCTCATTAAGGTAGACATTGAGAGATACCGTTCTATCATTGCAAGACTTGGTATCCGTAAGTAATTTTGCAAATCAGGGCAAGCGCAAGCTTGCCCTAAATTCCGTTTTTGCGTAAATTTTCTCAGCTGTATTTTAGCGGTAAAACGGGTAAAAAATCTGTAAAATTTTATTGTTTTTATCGGTTTTATTGCTAAAACAGCGTGAAAATCCGCAAGATGTTTATTACAGAAATCGTATGATTTCAGAAAGGATTTTTACAATGAACAGATTAATGACATTCGACAAATACAGAGTGTTTGAAACAGAATTTGCCGGCAGACCTTTAAAGGTTGAAACAGGTAAAATGACACAGCTTGCTAACGGTGCTTGTCTTGTACATTACGGTGATACAACAGTTCATGTTGCTGTTACCGCATCTCCAAAGCCGAGAGAGGGCGTTGACTTTTTCCCACTTTCAGTTGACTATGAAGAGAAGATGTATGCCGTAGGTAAGATTCCGGGTGCCTATCTCAAGAGGGAGGGCAGACCGTCTGAAAAGGCTATCCTTACAAGCCGTGTAATTGACCGTCCGATCCGTCCGCTTTTTGACAAGAGCATGAGAAACGACGTCTCTATAGTTTGTACCGTAATGAGCGTTGACTTGGACTGCTCACCTGAAATTACAGCTATGATAGGTGCGTCAATCGCTATTTCAATTTCTGATGTTCCGTGGAACGGCCCTATTTCAGGCTGTTCTGTAGGTATGATTGACGGCGAGTACATCATCAACCCGACAGAGGCACAGAGAGCTGTTTCTAAGATGGCTACTACCGTTGCGTCAACAAGCACAAGAATTGCTATGATTGAGGCAGGTGCAGACTGCGTTACAGATGATGAGATGTACAATGCCATTATGGCAGGTCACGAGGCTAACCAGAAGATTATTAAGTTTATCGAGGGCATCAAGGCTGAAATCGGCAAGCCTAAGTTTGAGTTTGCAAGTCTTGAGCCTGACCACGATATGTTTGAGGCTATCAAGGCATTTGCAGAGGAAGATGTAAAGGTTGCTCTTGATACCGATGACAAGACAGTTCGTGACGAGAGATTAAAGCCTATTTACGAGGCTGTTCACGCAAAATTTGATGAGATTTATCCTGACAGTGAAGCGCTTATTGACGAGTGCCTTTACAAGACACAGAAGTTCATCGTTCGTCGTTGGCTGCTTGACGAGCAGAAGCGTGTTGACGGCAGAGGTATGGATGATATTCGTCCCCTCGCAGCAGAAGTTTCTGTACTTCCGAGAGTTCACGGTTCGGGTTTGTTTACAAGAGGACAGACACAGGTTCTTACAATCGCTACTCTCGGCCCTGTATCTGACAAGCAGTTGCTTGACGGTATTGACGGCGAAACAGAGAAGCGTTACATTCACCACTATAACTTCCCGAGCTATTCAGTAGGCGAAACAAAGCCAAGCAGAGGTCCTGGCAGAAGAGAAATCGGTCACGGCGCACTTGCAGAGCGTGCTCTCGTTCCTGTAATTCCGCCTGTTGAGGAGTTCCCATATGCATTAAGACTTGTATCAGAGGTTCTTTCTTCAAACGGCTCAACCTCACAGGGTTCAATCTGCGGTTCTACACTTGCACTTATGGATGCCGGTGTTCCGATTAAAGCTCCTGTTGCAGGTATTTCTTGCGGTCTTATTACAGAGGGCGAGCGTTGGATGACAATGGTTGACATTCAGGGCCTTGAGGACTTCTTTGGCGATATGGACTTTAAGGTAGCAGGTACAAAAGACGGCATTACAGCTATTCAGATGGACCTTAAAATCAGCGGTCTTACACCTGAAATGATTAAAGAGGCTCTTGCAAAAACACACAAGGCTCGTAACTACATTCTTGACGAGGTTATGCTCAAGGCTATTGCAGAGCCGAGAAAAGAACTTTCTCCGTATGCTCCTAAGATGTACACAACTACAATTCCTGCCGAGAAAATCAGCGAGGTTATCGGTAAGAGCGGTAAGGTTATCAAGGAAATTCAGGCTGAGTGCGAAGTTAAGGTTGACATTGAGGAAGACGGCGATTACGGCAAGGTGTTCGTATCGGGCATTGACGCTGACAAGTGCAACAGAGCTATTGAGATTATCAAGACTATCGCTATTGATCCGGAGCCGGGTGCTATGTACCTCGGTAAGGTAACAAGACTTATGGACTTTGGCGCATTCGTTGAGATTGCACCTGGCAAAGAGGGACTTGTTCACATTTCACAGCTCGATGTAAAGCGTGTAGACAAGGTTACTGATGTAGTAAATGTAGGCGATGTTATCCGTGTTAAGGTAATGGAAATCGACGATAAGGGCAGACTTAACCTTTCCCGTCGTCAGGTTCTCATAGATGTTGACGGTCTTACTCCTGAAAACGATGTAGATACAGAGAGAAAGCCACGCCCACGCAGACCTTTTAATGAGAGAAGAAACAACAGAAGATAAATTCTGCTGAAAAAGCAGTGAAACACTCCGCTTTGGATTGCCAAGGCGGAGTGTTTGTTTTAATTATTTAGCCTCAAATACGCTAAACCATAAATTATTAATATTTTTTAATTAAAAAAATAAAACGAAAAGCTCATTGGTTTTGCAAATAATCTAAAACCGATGAGCTTTAAATTTATCCCTGCGGAATGAATCCCGAAATAAATACAATCAATACAAGAACAGGTAATACATATTTTATATACGGTTTAAAAAATCTTGGAAATTTGATACCCTCGCCCTGATTACACTCATTCAAATAGCCGTCAAATCCCCAACCGAATTTTGTTGAACAGAAGAGCGAATACAAGAATGCGCCTACAGGAAGAAGAATATTGCTTACCGCAAAGTCCTCAATATCAAGTACGCCTTTGCCTAAAATATTGAATCCGCTTAAAAGATTAAATCCGAAAATGCAAGGCAGACAGCCTATAAGCATAATTATCGCATTTATAATTACGGATTTTGTGCGGCTCATATTGAACATATCAATACAGAATGAAATCAGATTTTCAAACACCGCAATTACGGTTGAGAAACACGCAAAGGTCATAAACATAAAGAACAGCGTGCCCCAGATTCTGCCGCCTGCCATATTTACAAATACATTCGGCAGTGTAACAAATATAAGAGCAGGACCTTGATTCGGCTCAACTCCGTATGAAAAACAGGCAGGGAAGATGATAAGTCCTGCGGTGATAGCGACAAAAGTATCAAGTATGCAAATTTTAATTGATTCGCTCGGCAAAGTTTTTTCTCTTGTCATATAACTGCCTAAAATTTCCATAGAAGCAATGCCGAGGCTTAGAGTAAAGAATGCCTGGCTCATTGCTGATGTAATTATATGTCCGATTCCGATTGACTGCACTTTTTCTAAATCAGGCACAAGGTAAAACTTTATGCCCTCGGCAGCACCCGATAAAGTAAGACTGTTTATCGCAAGAATAACAATCAGCGCAAGCAATAAAATCATCATAACCTTGCTGACTTTTTCAATTCCGTTTTGTATGCCTTTGCTGCACACAAAAAATCCTGCAATAGCCATAACAGCCATCCATATTATCATCTCAACAGGATTAGACATCAGATTTGAAAATACATTGCCGACCTGTTCCGCTGTCATTCCGCTTTCAAATGTACCCGTTGCAAATTTGAAAAAGTAGCTTAGCATCCAACCCGATACAGGTGTGTAGTACATCATAAGCAGATAGCAGCCGAGTATGCAGAACCAACCGTGAATGTGCCACTTGCTTTTTGGTTTTTCAAGTTTTTTGTATGCGAGTACGGCACTTTTTTTACTTGCTCTGCCGATTGCAAGTTCCATAGTCAGCACGGGTATGCCCATAATTACGAGGAACAGCAGGTAAAGGAGTACAAATATTCCGCCGCCGTTCTGACCTGTAACAAAAGGAAATCGCCATACATTGCCGATACCGATTGCACAGCCTGCGCTGACAAGTATAAATCCGAGTTTGGATTTAAAATTTTCTCTTTCCATAAATAATCTCCTAAAAGGCAAAATACATTATAATTATATAAAATATTAATATACATTGTCAAGCAATTTAAAAATAAAGTATATAAAATAAGAATTATTATTATTTTACTTGATTTTTCCAAAATATGTGATATAATAAAGAAAAATAAGTAGTGATTACTAAGTTATCTGATTTAGCGTAATAGAAACTTTATTTTAGGGGGTTAAACAATGGATAAAGTTAATTTAAGAAAAATCGCAATAATAGGTTGCGGATTTGTAGGTTCGGCATCGGCTTTTGCGTTAATGCAGAGCAAAATGTTTTCGGAAATCGTGTTGATTGACGCAGACAAAGATAAGGCAGAGGGCGAGGCTATGGATATAAGCCATGGTATTCCTTTTGTCGGAAATATGAAAATCTATGCAGGTAGCTATGACGATATAGTTGACGCTTCAATTATTGTAATTACTGCCGGTGCGGGACAAAAGCCGGGTGAAACAAGACTTGACCTTGTACATAAGAATGTCGGAATTTTTAAGAGTATTATTCCTGAAATTGCAAAAAGAAACTGCCGCGGCATATTGCTTGTGGTTGCAAACCCTGTTGATATTCTTACATATACGGCTCTTAAACTTTCGGGTTTTGAGGAGAACAGGGTTATCGGTTCGGGTACAGTGCTTGATACCGCAAGACTTAAATGTCAGCTCGGCGAGCATTTGTCGGTTGACAGTCAGAGTGTGCACGCATATATTATAGGTGAGCACGGTGACAGCGAAATTGCCGTATGGAGCAGTGCGAATGTTTCGGGTATTCCGCTTGATGATTTCTGCGAGATGAGAGGTCACTATAATCACGATAAATCGCAGGAAAATATCGCAGAAAAGGTTAAAAACAGTGCCTATGAAATAATTGCGAAAAAGCGTGCTACATATTACGGTGTTGCTATGGCGGTAAAGAGAATTTGCGAGGCAATTATCCGTGACGAAAAATCCATACTTCCTATTTCTTCAATAATGCACGGCGAGTTTGGTATTGACGATGTAGTGCTTAGTATGCCGTCGATTGTGGGTGCAAACGGTATTGAAACTAAAGTTCCGATTTCTCTTAGCGAGGATGAAGAAATCAATCTTAAGAAATCTGCCGATACTTTGCGCAGTATTCTTGATGATTGCGAAATTTAAAAGCAGAGTAAAAGGTGGCTGAAAATTCAGTCACCTTTTTGCTTTTATATTTAATTGTGAGATAGGTTATAATGAATTTTTATGATAGTATGATAATTAGGGGATAGCGTAGTGTTTCGTTATGCAATTAAAAAATTTCCCAATACTATAAATCCCAAATAATCTCTTACAAATCAGTTTCTGTATCAAGCAAAACGAAATGATTTTTTCTGTAGTCTAAAATACCGTCTGATTTCATTTTGCTGAGTTCTTTAGAAAGAGCACTGCGGTCGAGATTTAAGTAATCTGCCATCTGCTGACGGTCAAACGGTATTTCAAAGTCTGTAGAATCGGCTTTTACCGATTCTTCCGACAGATAGGCAAGAACTCTTGTACGCACTGCTTTTGATGAAGTGCAAAAAATTCTTCGTGAAAGAGCAAGATTTTTTTGAGCAGAAAGCATAAGCAGACTGTTCATAAATTTCGGGTACCACGGCTGATTGCTGTTTTCCGGTTTAAGAGTGTTTTTTAAATTTATAAATAAAATTTCGCAACATTCGGCGCATACAACATCGACCATCATCGGAGTTTGCGAAAGGGCATAGGTTTCCGCAAAAATTTCTCCTTCGTTTGCATAACTGATTATACTTTTATTGCCCCATATATCAATGTTCTCTATAATGACATTTCCCGAGAGCACAATTCCTACGCTGTCTATAACATCTCCCATATGATAAATATGTGTGTTTTTTGTATAAATGCGTTTTTTCATAAATTTACTCTTGTTCATTTGAGTAATTTCCTGTTCGGACATATTTTTAAATAAAAGTATATCACAAAATTTCATAAAAGCCTCATTTCGTTGCTATAACAACATAATTTCTTTTCTGATTATATTATAATTTGTTTGCAAAATCAATACGGAGGTATTTAAGATGATAAGAAGAATTATAAATATAGATGAAGAAAAGTGTAACGGTTGCGGTGCTTGTGCAAATGCCTGTCACGAGGGTGCGATTACAATGGTAAACGGTAAGGCTAAACTTTTGCGTGATGATTATTGCGACGGACTCGGTGACTGTCTGCCAACCTGCCCTACGGGTGCGATTTCTTTTGTTGAGCGTGAGGCTCTCGCATATAATGAAGAGGCGGTAAAAGCCAATATGAAGAAAAAGTCAGAAACATTCGGTGGCTGCCCCGGACACAGACTACAGACATTTAACAGAGAAAGCTCTAAAAATACTGCTTTTGCTCAAGATGTAAAAATGCCGTCACAGCTTGGTCAGTGGCCGTGTCAGATAAAACTTGTGCCTGTAAACGCTCCGTACTTTGACGGCGCAAAGCTGCTTATTGCCGCCGACTGCACAGCATATGCTTATGCGCAGATGCACAATGATTTTATGCGTGGGAAAATTACACTCATAGGCTGCCCTAAACTTGACGATATCGATTACAGCGAAAAACTTGAAAGTATAATTGCAAATAACAATATTTGGAGCGTAACCGTAGTTCGTATGGAAGTACCATGCTGCGGAGGTCTTGAGTACGCCGTAAAAAGAGCGTTGCAAAACAGCGGAAAGTTTATACCGTGGCAGATTGTTACAATTTCCACTGACGGTAAAATTTTAGATTAAATAATAAATTTCAACTAAAGCCTTTACATTTGTAGAGGCTTTTTTATGTAGGCGGGGGAGTGCGGATTTCGATTAAATTTAAAAAAGAATATTCACGGAATAAAACGGTATAATATTTTCAAGGACTGCCCATTCGGACAGCCCTTGAGTAAAATTTATCAGCTTGCGTTTTTAATCTGTAATCTTAACTTATCAGAAATCATAGCAATAAATTCGCTGTTGGTTGGCTTGCCTCTGTCGTTGTGGATAGTGTAGCCAAAGTAGGAATTAAGCACATCAACATCTCCTCTGTCCCAAGCAACTTCAATTGCATGGCGAATTGCTCTTTCAACTCTGGATGATGTGGTTTCGTATTTCTTTGCTACAGACGGATATAATTGTTTTGTAACCGCATTGATTATTTCGGGATGTTCAACCGACATAATAATTGAATCCCTTAAATAGTGATAGCCTTTGATATGAGCGGGAACGCCGATTTCGTGCAAAATTTCAGTTACTTTAAGCTCAATGCCGAATGCGTCAAAAGTTACGGGATTTCCGATGAAACTTTCTTTACTGCGCTTTGTCATATTTACAATATTCTGACAAAGTTCTGAAATGTCATACGGCTTGAGTACAAAATAAGACGCTCCCGAATTCATAACCTGCTGTTCGAGAATTGCGTTGTGGAATGATGAGAATACTATGAAAAGCGGAGCTTTAAGTTTATCTCGTCTTACACTGCGCATTACGCCTATTGCGTCGAGTCTGGTCATAAATGAATCCATAAGGACTACATCCGGCTGTTCTGCCTTAATGCGGTTCAACAGTTCTTCCCCGTCTTTTGAGCAGAAAGCAGGCGTAATGTTGTAATTTTCCATTGTTGCATTGCTTTCCTGCGAAAATTCGGTTGCTTCTTCTGTGATGATGAGTTTGATTGCTTTTTCCATTGATTATTTCCCCCAGTAATTTTTCTATGAGATTATATTACCATAAATTGGTAATTTTGGCAATACTTTCCAAGCAAAAAAATTCAATAAATAATAAAATTTTTTTGGTTAAAATAATTAACTGCCAAAAATCAACGGATTTAGCTAAATTATTTGTAATTTTGCATCATATTACCAACATATATTCCGTAACCCTCGTTAGTGGAGTTTACAAAAACATGGGTAACAGCGCCTACAAGTTTACCGTCCATAACAATAGGACTGCCGCTCATACCCTGAACAATACCGCCCGCTTTATCAAGTAATTCTTCATCGGTTACTTTAAGCGTAAAACTTTCGGCAGAGTTTGTGTTTTTGCTTATGCTTGTAATTTCAATGGTGTATGCTTTCGGCGTATTGCCCTCAAGAGTGGTATAAACAGTCGCTTTACCCGTTTTTAGTTCGGATTCTTTTGCAACTTCAAGTTTTTCTTTATTTTCTGTAAGCGAAGTATCAAATGTGCCGTATATTCCGATGTCGCAGTTATCGGTAATTTTTCCTATAACTTTGTCGGAGAAATATCCGTTAAGACTGCCGGGGGAGCCGTTTGTGCTTTTTGTCACACTGCTTATTTCCGCTATAACCGCTTCACCCGAGGCAAGCGGCATAAGCGTGTAAGTGTCGCAGTCGCAAATGCCGTGACCAAGACCCGCAAAGTAATTTTCGCTTTTGTCATAATAGGTTACAGTGCCTATGCCTGCACTGCTGTCACGCACCCAAGCACCTATGAGATAATTGCCGGCCGTGTTTTTTATAGGAACTATCTCTTTTGTAAGCGTTTTGTTGTCACGCTCAAAGGTTACTTCAAGGGTATTTCCGTCTGAATTAAGCGCAGCTTCACGCAGTGTTTCATTGCTTGTAATTTTAGTACCGTTAATTTCCTTTATAATATCGCTTTCTTTAAGTCCGCCTTTTTTTGCGGGACAAACATATTTACTGCCGTCAAAATAACTTTCGAGTTCAACTATCATAACACCGTCCGAATACATTTTAAGTCCGAACGGTTCACCGCCGAGATAGACATATTCCGGCAGTTCTCCGCTGTTGCAGGGAATAGCAGTGCCAGAAAGTGAAATAATAGCTGTAAGGGCAACTGATAAAAATTTATTAAAAAATTTAAAAAAAATCAAAAAAATCACCTACTTTCCGTTGCCATTCTTAGTTTTTGCATTTATAATATAAGAAAACAGGATTTTTTATTATTAAAAATTTTTTTGGAAGATAAAAAGTAATTAAAGCAGATTGTAACTCAAAAATGTTATTATTTTTATAAATTAAAAAATTTTACATTGAAAGGAATTAGAATGGATACTAATTTAAAAGGACTTACTTCGCAAGAGGTAAGTCGCAGAGTAGCGGAAGGTAAGATAAATATTACCTCAAATTTAAAAACAAAATCAATCGGCAGAATATTCAGAGATAACATTTGTACTTTGTTTAACGCAATCAATGTTGTGTTGCTTGCGGCGCTTGCGTTTGTCGGCTCTTACAAGAATATGCTTTTTATCGGCATTATGATTGCCAACACAACAATCGGTATAGTGCAGGAAATTCGTTCAAAGAAAAGTGTAGATAAACTGACTATCCTTTCCGAAAAGAAAGTTACTGTCGTGCGTGACGGCAGAGAGTGCGAAATAAGCAGAGATGAAATTGTACAGGACGATGTGGTTGTTCTTTCCAGAGGCTCGCAGATTCCCGCCGACTGTATTGTGTGTGAGGGCGAATGCAAGGTAAATGAAAGCCTGCTTACAGGCGAATCGGATCTTATAGAAAAAAAGGTCGGTGACGAACTGCTTTCGGGCAGTTTTATCAGTCTTGGCAAATGTTACGCAAAGGCAAACAAAGTCGGCGCAGAAAGCTATGCGGCAAAAATTAACGATGAGGCAAAGTACATAAAGAAAGTTAATTCGGAAATTTTGCGTTCCTTTAATTTTATTATAAAAATATGTACTTTTATTCTTTTTCCCGTAGGCATCGCTTTCTTTATAAGACAGTTTGGTATCAATGACGGCAATTTGCAGGCTACTGTTGTAAGTACGGTTGCGGCTTTGCTCGGTATGATTCCTAAGGGTATGATTTTGCTTACAAGTTCCGTGCTCGCTGTTTCTATTATACGATTGACACGGAAAAAGGTGCTTGTGCAGGAGATGTATTGCATAGAAACTCTCGCAAGGGTTGATGTACTCTGCCTTGACAAAACGGGCACTCTCACTACCGATGAGATGAATGTTACTGATGTTATCACTATGTGTAATAAGGAAGAAATCGGCACGGCGCTTGCCTCAATCGCAAAATATTCCGATGACAAAAACGCAACTTTGCTTGCAATTGAAAAGTACGCAAAAGGACAAAAGCATATCGGCTGTAAAAAATTCTATCCGTTCTCGTCCGAAACCAAGTGGTCGGGCGGCGATTTTGATAACGGTAAATCCTATGTAATGGGTGCCGCTGAATTTATATTTAAGGATAAGAATAAGTATAAAGAGGTATTTGATACCATTGAAAGCATTAACGATACGGTAAGAATTATTGTTCTTGCCTCTTCCGAAAAGTCGCTCGGTAACGGTTTGCCCGACGATATTACTCCGCTTGCCGTTGTTCTTATTAAAGATAAACTCCGTGAAAATGTAAACGATACCATAAATTATTTTAAAGAACAGGGAGTGGCACTTAAGGTTATTTCAGGCGACAGTGTAAAAACCGTTCAGAATATCGCGAAAGATACGGGCATAATAGGTGCGGAAAACGCAATTGATATGACTACTGTAAAAACACAGGAAGAACTTGAAAAAGCGGCGGAAAATTGCAGTGTGTTCGGCAGAGTTACTCCTCAACAGAAAAAACAGCTTGTGATTGCGCTTAAGAAAAAAGGTCATTCTGTTGCTATGACGGGCGACGGTGTAAACGATGTGCTTGCATTAAAAGAGGCAGATTGTTCAATCGCAATGGCGGCAGGAAGCGACGCCGCAAGAAATGTGTCACAGCTTGTGCTCGTTAATAATGATTTTGCATCAATGCCGGGTGTTGTAGCAGAGGGCAGACGAACAATCAATAACCTCGAACGCAGTTCGGCTTTGTATATTGTAAAAACAATTTATACAATCATACTTTCGGTATTCTTCATATTCTTTCATATGTCGTATCCGTTTGAGCCTATTCATTTTTCACTTGTCGGTGCTCTTACGGTAGGTTTGCCGTCCTTTGTGCTTGCTTTGCAGCCTAATAAAAACCGAATTAAAGGTAATTTTACCTACAATATAATTGCAAGAGCGGTGCCTGCCGCATTCTGTACCGTTCTCAATATCATAGGTATGGCTGTTATTACGAAGTTTACAACGCTTGCACCTGACGAATATTCTACAATATGTGTATATATGACGGCATTGTGTGCTTATATGCTCATCTTAAGACTTTCATATCCGTTTAATGCATTGAGAATTGCTATGCTTACTGTGTCGGCGGTCGGCATTGTGCTCGGTTGTGTATTCTTTGCCGGATTCTTCTCGCTTGTATGGCTTTCGGTTGACGGACTTATTTTGTTCGGTTTGCTGTCGGCATTTACAATTGTATCATTCAATCTTCTTTATAATTATGCCGAAAAGCTGATTGAGAAAAATAAAAACAAATATAAATAAGAAAGGGGTTGAAAGTGTGAAAATTAAATTACCGACCGATGTCAGAATGATAATTGACAGATTTGAAAAAAACGGTTTTTCCGCATATGCGGTGGGCGGCTGTGTGCGTGATTCTTTACTGCAAAAAGAGCCAAATGATTGGGATATTTGTACCGATGCTTTGCCGCAGGATATTCTTCGCCTTTTTTCTGATTTTCATACTTTCGACACCGGAATAAAGCACGGTACTGTGTCTGTAGTGATAAATTCTTCCGTGTATGAAATTACAACTTTTCGCATTGACGGAGAGTATTTCGATAATCGTCACCCTGAAAAGGTAGAATTTACTGATGATTTGGTTACGGATTTGTCACGCAGAGATTTTACCGTAAACGCTATGGCTTACAGTGACCGTACAGGTCTTGTAGATCCGTTTGACGGCGCATACGACCTTGAGCTTATGGCGGTGCGCTGTGTAGGTAATCCCGTTGAGCGCTTTACCGAGGACGCATTGCGTATTATGCGTGCTCTGCGCTTTGCCTCGTGCTATAATATGGCGATAGAAAAGCATACCGCCAATGCAATTTTTGAATGTAAAAAACTTTTGAATAATATTGCCGCCGAACGCATAACCGCCGAGTTCAACAAACTTGTATGCGGAGAAAACTGTGAGTACATAATGCGCAGGTTTAAAGATGTGTTTGCGGTATTTTTGCCCGAAATATCAATTATGTTTGGGTACGACCAACATACCAAACATCATAACAAAACGCTTTGGAGGCACACCACCTGTGCAATGACAAATATCGACCCGACTCCGCTTTTGCGAATTACCATGCTTTTTCATGATTTGGGCAAACCTATGGCTTGCAAGCATGACCCTGACGGCACGGCTCATTTTAAGGGCCATCCAAAATTCAGCGCAGTAATGGCAGAGCAAATACTTGAGCGCCTTAAGTATCCACGGGATTTTATAGACGATTGTGTAACGCTGATTGCGTTTCATGATGTAAGGTTTACAGGCAGTAAACCGCAGATAAAACGAGTGATGAACAAAATCGGTGAAACTGATATGCGCAGACTTTTAAAGGTGCAGTATGCCGATTTAACGGCACAGTCTATGTACCTTAGAGATGAAAAAATGAGCAAGTATAATCTTGCCTGTGCCGCATTTGAAGAAGTTATAAAGGAAAAGGATTGTTTTACGCTGAAACAGCTTGATATTAACGGTCACGATTTGATAAAAGCAGGAATTACCGACGGCAAACAAATCGGAAATATTCTTGATAAATTGCTCGGTATGGTGATTGACGAAAAAATCGAAAATAAAAACTCAATCCTTATGCAGAAAGCAAAAGAATTGAGCGGAATAGATTAATTATATCGCAAACAAAAACCGCAGATAAGTGTCGGCTTATCTGCGGTTAAATTGTTTTTAATCATCATCATACTCGTTATCGGGAGTGATGTTTATCATTTGAGATTCGTTTGAAATTTTCTTTGCATAGTGCCCGATTGTAGCGATAAGTGTAAGTCCTGAAATGCCCTCATATACAAGAGCGATGCCTAAAATAATCATAATTATATCCGCAAAGAAACCGGGGAAGATAATTGTTGTAATCGCAAAAATTATAATAAGTGCGGAAACCACAAAACTTATCCACCAATATTTTACGCCGAACGACTTTAACTGAAACGACCTTTTAATATCAATGGTACTGTCAACGATAATCAAAATACCGATTATTGCGAATATCATTCCTAAAATCGACTGCGGAGAAATCAAGAAGAAAACTCCGAATGCGGTAGCCGCAATGCCGACAATCATTTCAAAGCCGAAAGACGCTTGTTTTGAAGTGAAATATGTTATGAGATTAAACAGTCCGTAAACCGTCAGCGCACCGCCGAGCGTATAGCAAAGCGCAATGCTTACCTTGTCGGGATAAAAAATCATAACAAAGCCGAGTACAATATAGGCAAGAGCCGAGATAATGGCGGTAGAAATTGCCTTGCCGTGTTTTTTATTTTTGCTTTTGCTCATTAATCAATCACCTCATCAGTCAATGCGCTTGTCGCAGTAGTCGCACATCTGCATACCGAGTTTTAAGTATGAACGATTCGGCAGGTATTCTTCCCGTGCGGTAATGCATCTCGGATTTGTACAGCGTTTGTCTATAACAGAGATTTCTCTGTCCTTAAGCATAAAGTCGTCATCCTGTAAAAGCAGGAGAATAAGTGCCATTCTGCCATACATACCGTAGAGTGCCTGCTTAAAGTACAGGGCACGGGGGTCGTCGTCTATGTCAACCGTGATTTCGTTTACTCTTGGCAGCGGATGAAGAATGATCATATCTTCCTTGGCTTTTGCAAGTTTCTCTTTGTCAAGAACAAATACATACTTCTGCTTTTCGTATTCCTCTTTGCTTGCAAAGCGTTCCTGCTGTATTCTTGTCATATAAAGTACATCAAGGTCGGAAATAGAACTTGCAAGGTCATTTGAAAATTCATATTTACAGTTATTCTTTTCAAGAATATCAATAATGTAAAGCGGTACTTGTAATTCTTTTGTGGAAATAAGCACAAATGAATTGTTATCGTACTGCGAAAGTGCCTTTATGAGTGAATGTACGGTTCTGCCGTTTAAGAGGTCGCCGCAGATACCGATTTTAAGGTTATCAAGTCTGCCTTTTTCGCAGCTTAAAGTAACTATATCGGCAAGAGTTTGTGTAGGGTGAAGATGTCCGCCGTCGCCGCAGTTGATAAACGGAACGCCTGCATACATAGACGCAGCCATTGCAGAACCCTCTACAGGGTGGCGCATTGCGATAATGTCGGCATAGCCGCCTACAATTGTCATGGTATCTTTAAGACTTTCACCTTTGGCAACGGAAGAATTGAGCGGATTGTCAAAACCGATTGTTCTGCCGCCGAGCTTTAGCATTGCAGTCTGAAAAGACATTTGAGTTCTTGTGCTCGGCTCGTAGAAAAGCGTGGCAAGAATTTTGCCGTCGCAGGCGTGTCTGTAATCAGCAGGATTTTCCATAATTTTTTTAGCTTTTTTAATCAGCATATCAAGCTGTTTTTTCGACATTGCGTCAAGGTCAATAAGATTTTTATTAGCCATTAAAAACACTACCTTTATAATTTTTTTCTATTTTATCAAAAATATACAAGGTTTTAATATCAATAAAGAAAAATAACATTTAAATTTACATTTACCGACAACCGTATATTACATATTTTGTTAAGATTACATTACATTTGCCGAATAAACTTATTTTTTATACTTTTTATTCAAAAATATTCTTTTGACTTTTGCAAAATTATGTATTATAATAAGATGAAATATACAACAAATAGACAAAATTTTACTGTTACCCAGAGGGTATTGATTTTGAATTACGATTATACTTTGACCGATACTTTAAAAATGGCAGTCGGCAGTCAGACAGTTTTGCGAAAAGGAAAACCAGAGAGAAAATGTGCGGTATTGCAAAGATTTTTTAATCCTATGCTGATTTTTTCTTTGCTGATTTCGGTTTATGTTTTGATTGCGTATATAAACGGCGATGCACCTCTTACGCCTAAAGCACCGATGTTTCTCGGAGAACCTGCCGATGAATTTAAATACGCATTCAGATTTTACCTGTTTATCTTTTTGAATATACTGCCGACAATTTTGTATGTAATCGGTTTTGCCTTTTCCGTGAGGCAGTATAAAAATGCCGAGTATGCAATAACCGACTGCGGAGTGTTTCTTACAAAAGGCTTGTTTTCAAAAAAGCTGTATTATAAGCCGTACAGAGAGATTTACGATATTCAGATTAGGAAAGAAATTTCTGACATCTTGTGTAAGACGGGTACCGTGACTTTAAGTTTTGAGTTTCCCGAACAGAAAATAGGAAGTCTGACGCCCGTAAATATGGCTCCGCTTAAAATAAAAAATATTTCAGATTATATGGAAGTCTATAAATTGTTACAGGAAAATGTGAGGAGAACAAATTATGTATGATGATTACAAGGTAAGCGATGACTTAAAAAATATGATGAATAACGAACGAATTGTGTGGTCGGGCAGACCTAAGAAGTCGTGCTTTGTGCTTGAGTGTATTTTTAACCCAATGCTTATTTTTGCTTTCATTTGGTTTATGTTTGACTTTATGTTTATAAGTCAAATTTTCTCAAGTGACCTTTCTGAGTTAGACTCAAGCGTATGGATGTTTGTCGGCTTTTTCGCTCTTCATTTAATGCCTGTATGGATATATCTCGGCGGTGTTATTTTTTCTTTCAGAAAGCTGAAAAATACGGAATATGCCATTACCGATAAAGGCATTTACAGTACAAACGGCTGTTTTTCCAAACAGTATAATTTTAAGCCTTTTACAGACCTTTCGCATGTGTATATTCACAGAGGTATTTTTGACCAGTGGCTCGGAGTAGGCGATGTTATTTCCGAATGTCATCATTACGCCGCTGTTCGTTCGGGCAACAGACATTCTGATAATTTTACTATTTCCGATATTCCCGATTATGTTGAAGTTTGCAATATTATAAAAAAGTATCAGACAGATATTTATGCCGATACACAATTCCCGAACGATTACAGACCGCAGGGCAACCACGGATACAACACAAAGTATTATCCGAACGGCGGAGTAAATCCAAATAATTTTTACGGACAGAACAGCAATCCGAACGCTTACTACAATAACCAGCGCAACGCATATTATAATCAAAACAATGCGCAAAATTACAACAGAAATTATAATGCAAATCCTCAAAACTTCAATTCCGATTACAGCAGTAATCCCGGCTTTACAGGTGAAAACTGCGATACACACGACGGTTATGAAGTGAATGCAGGCAGTAATAATTACGACAGTTGGGATAATCCCAAGGCTAAAAAAGAGAAAGACAGTTGGGATAAGCAGTAATAATTTGTCGGATTTTTTATAAATTTGTTTTGACATTTCATTAATTTGGTACTATAATAAAGAAAACAATACAAAACGGGAGCCGAGTGGCTGAGAGGAAATGAATTGACATTTCGACCGTAAACCTGATTTGGATAATGCCAACGGAGGGACTTTGCAGCGTAAGTTTGCTATAGGCTTACGGTAAATATTTTACATACAAAGTGCGTCGGTTCGGCGCACTTTATTTTTTGCTTTTCGGAGGTGAAGTTATGATAAGAATAAACGGAGTTGATATTGATAAAATTGAAATTTCACTTATGCAGTACCTTGAAGAAAATTCAATTTCACCGCAGAGAATTGCGGTTGAGCTTAACGAGGAAATTCTGCCGAAGGCAAATTACGCCGCTACTGTTCTCAAAGACGGAGATGTAGTAGAAATCGTAAATTTTGTCGGCGGCGGTTGTTGAGTTTTTCAGCATTAAATTATAAAGGAGATAATAATAATGGAAAATGATAAGCTGATTTTAGGCGGACACGAATTTAATTCCCGATTTATTCTCGGTTCGGGTAAGTATTCGCTTGACCTTATAAAAGCGGCAGTTGAAAATGCAGGCGCAGAGATTATTACTCTTGCACTAAGACGAGCTGTAACAGGCAAGGTTGCAAATATTCTTGACTATATTCCTAAGAATGTTACTCTTTTGCCCAATACCTCGGGTGCAAGAAATGCCGATGAGGCTGTAAGAATTGCAAGACTTGCAAGAGAGGCAGGCTGCGGCGACTTTATTAAAATTGAGGTAATCAGAGATTCAAAGTACCTTTTGCCAGACAATTACGAAACAATAAAGGCAACCGAGGCACTTGCCAAAGAGGGCTTTATCGTACTTCCGTATATGTATCCGGACCTTAATGTGGCAAGAAGTTTAAGAGATGCGGGTGCTGCCGCAATTATGCCGCTCGGCTCTCCGATAGGTTCAAACAAGGGAATAGCTACAAAGGAATTTATTAAAATCATCATCAACGAAATAGACTTGCCTGTTATTGTTGACGCAGGTATCGGCAGACCGTCGCAGGCTTGCGAGGCTATGGAAATGGGTGCGGCGGCTGTAATGAGCAATACCGCCATTGCAACTGCAGGTGATATTCCTATGATGGCAAACGCATTTAAAAAGGCGATTGAGGCAGGCAGACAGGCTTACCTTTCAGGTCTTGGCAGAGTAATTGAGAACGGTGCGTCTGCATCATCACCTCTTACGGGATTTCTTGAAAGTTGAGGCGTGAACAATGGAAGAAAGAATTGACCATATGAAATATCTGCCCGATATGGAGCAGATTGATTCTGATATACCCGACAGAGTAATTGCAGAAATGAACGGATATGACCCGTCGATTTATACCGAAAACGATGTAAGACGGGCACTTGAGCACGACGAAAAAACTGTTGACGATTTTAAGGCTTTGCTTTCGCCTGCGGCATTACCTTTGCTTGAAGAAATCGCAGAGGCTGCGAGAGCAGAAACCAAAAAGCATTTCGGCAATTCCGTAAATATGTTTACACCGCTTTACATTTCAAATTATTGTGAGAATTACTGTATTTACTGCGGTTTTAACTGTCACAATAAAATTCACCGTGCAAAGCTGAACGCAGAGGAAATCGAGCACGAAATGCAGGCAATTGCAAAGACAGGCTTGCAGGAAATACTTATTCTGACAGGCGAAAGCAAAAAAATGTCGGATGTTAAGTATATCGGCGAGGCTTGCAAAATTGCGAGAAAGTATTTTAAAGTCGTAGGACTTGAAGTATATCCGATGAACAGCGACGAGTACCGTTATGTGCACGAATGCGGTGCCGACTATGTAACCGTTTTTCAGGAAACCTATAATTCCGATAAATACGAAACGCTCCACCTTGCGGGTCATAAGAGAATTTTCCCGTACAGAATAAATACTCAAGAAAGAGCTTTGATGGGCGGTATGCGTGGCGTAGGTTTTGCGGCGCTTTTAGGACTTAGCGACTTCCGTAAAGACGCATTTGCCACAGGTATGCACGCTTATCTTATTCAAAGAAAGTATCCGCACGCAGAAATTGCTTTTTCCTGCCCAAGATTAAGACCGATTATCAATAACGATAAAATCAATCCGAAAGATGTACACGAACCGCAGCTTTTGCAGGTTATTTGTGCGTACAGATTGTTTATGCCGTTTGCAAGCATTACTATTTCAACGAGGGAGTGTCAGCGCTTCCGTGACAATGTGGTTGACATTGCGGCAACTAAGATTTCCGCAGGCGTAGATGTTGGAATAGGCGGTCACGACGGTGAAAGAGAGAAAAAGGGCGACGAGCAGTTTGAAATTTCAGACAGCAGAAATGTTGACGAGGTTTACAAGGCTCTTACCGATAAGGGCTTACAGCCCGTTATGAGCGATTACATCTATGTGTAATGTAGTAAGCGTGACGGCAAAGCCGCTTTGCAAAGATGATTTTTTACAGAAAATACAAAAAATATCCGATTCCGATACACAATATATAATTCTTAGGGAGAAATATCTTTCCGAACAGGAATACTTTAATCTTGCAAAAAATGTGCTTTCGGTTTGTGACAAAGACAAATTGATTATACATAATTTTCCCGAAACCGCTGTAAAACTCGGTGTTAAAAAAATTCATCTGCCTTTCGGTGTGTTTAAAGATTTAAAGGGCAGAGAGAATTTTGATTTGCTCGGAACTTCTGTACACAGTACGGAGGACGCAATATTTGCCGAAGAAAACGGAGCGGATTACATTACGGCGGGTAATATTTTTGAAACCGACTGCAAAAAAGGACTAAAGGGTAAAGGGGTAAATTTTTTGCGGAATGTGTGTGACAGTGTAAATATTCCCGTCTACGCAATAGGCGGCATAAATGCCGATACCGCAAAAGAATTAAAATCCGTAAACAGAAAGAATTTTGCGGGTGTATGCGTTATGTCACTTCTTATGCAGAGTGAAAATATAAATGACGAAGTTATGAAAATTAAGCGTGAATTGGGGTGATACAGCGTGAAATTTGACAAAAATATGCTTGCGTTATATGCGATTACAGACAGAAAATGCATAGGCGACCGTGGACTTGAGTACAGCGTTGAGCAGGCTTTATCGGGCGGCGCAACAATGATTCAGTTAAGAGATAAGGAAGTCGATTTTGATACACTCTGTAAAGAGGCAGACAGTCTGCTTAAAATTTGCCAAAAGTATAACGCACCGTTGATCATTAACGATAACGCAGATGTTGTAATAAAGACAGGTGCTGACGGTGTGCACCTCGGTCAGAATGATATGGAGCTTGCCAAGGCGAGAGAAATCCTCGGTAAAGATAAAATAATCGGTGGCTCGGCACGCACAATTGAACTTGCAAAAAAAGCAGAGCAGAGCGGAGCGGATTACATAGGCAGCGGTGCGGTGTTCGGCACACTTACAAAGGCAGACGCAAAATACCTCGGTACAGAAAATCTTAAGAAAATATGCGGCGCTGTCGGTATTCCTGTTGTGGCAATCGGCGGTGTAAGCGCAGATAATATACCGCATCTTGAAAATTGCGGTATAAGCGGCATTGCCGTGGTGAGTGCGATTTTTGGCGCTGACAATATCTGTTCCGCCGCACAAAAATTAAGAAAACTTGCAGACAGCGTAATTTACGGAGGTTAGTTTGAAAACTGTATTGACAATAGCCGGCAGCGACTGCTCGGGAGGAGCGGGAATACAGGCTGATATAAAAACAATAACAATGCACTATTGCTATGCAATGAGCGTCATTACCGCCCTTACGGCGCAAAACACAACGGGAGTATACGGTATTGAGCAGACGAGCGACGAGTTTATAGCAAATCAGCTTGACTGTGTGTTTACCGATATTTTCCCCGACGCAGTAAAAATAGGTATGGTTTACGGCAACAATTCCGCAAAAGTAATTGCTGACAAGCTCAATTTTTACAAAGCAAAAAATATTGTGACCGACCCTGTAATGGTATCTACCAGCGGCAGCAGGCTCATAAGTGAGCAGGGACTTGAAAATCTGAAAAAATACCTTTTGCCGATTTCCGCACTTGCCACTCCGAATGTACCCGAGGCTGAAATATTGAGCGGAATTAATATCAAAAATTTACAGGATATGCAAAATGCCGCTAAAATAATTTCCGATAAATACGGCTGTGCCGTACTCTGTAAGGGCGGTCATTTAGATGATTGCAGTGATGATTTGCTTTACTTTGACGGCGAGTTTTATACTTACCCCTCGGTAAGAATTGACAATCCCAATACTCACGGCACCGGATGTACGCTTTCAAGCGCAATTGCAAGCAATCTTGCGAAAGGCTTTGCAATTCCTCAAGCCGTTGAGAACGCAAAGACGTATGTAACAAAAGCAATCGGCGTAAAACTTGACCTCGGCAAAGGCAGAGGACCGCTGATGCATAACTATATTTTACAAAATTTTAAATGAAAAGGCAGATGAAATATGAGAGAATATTCAACACAGATGGAGGCTGCAAGAAAGGGAATTGTAACAAAGGAACTTGAAATCGTAGCTAAAAAAGAAAGAATGACAGTAGAAGAACTTATGCCGCTCGTAGCAGAGGGCAAGGTGGCAATTTGCGCAAATAAAAACCATAAGTGCATTGACCCCGAGGGCGTAGGCTCAATGCTAAAAACAAAAATAAATGTAAACCTCGGTATTTCAAGAGATTGCAAAGATTATGATATTGAAATGGAAAAGGTTATGCAGGCTGTAAATATGGGCGCTCACGCAATTATGGACCTTTCGTCGCACGGCAACACAATTCCTTTCCGCAGAAAGCTCACAAGCGAATGTCCGGCAATGATTGGTACTGTACCTGTTTACGATTCCGTTATTCATTATCAGCGTGACCTTGACACACTTACAGCACAAGATTTTATTGATGTTGTAAGACTTCACGCACAGGACGGTGTGGACTTTGTAACACTCCACTGCGGTATTACAAGAAAGACTATTGAGCAGATTAAAAAGCATAAGAGAAAGATGAACATAGTTTCCCGTGGCGGTTCACTTGTGTTTGCCTGGATGTGTATGACAGGCAACGAAAACCCGTTTTATGAGTATTACGATGAAATCCTCGACATCTGTCGTGAGTACGATGTAACAATTTCTCTCGGTGACGCTTGCCGTCCGGGTTGCCTTGCAGACGCTTCCGATGTTTGTCAGATTGAGGAGCTTGTGCGCCTTGGCGAGCTTACAAAAAGAGCATGGGCAAAAGATGTTCAGGTAATGGTAGAGGGACCGGGTCATATGCCGATGGACCAGATAGAGGCTAATATGAAGATTCAGCAGACAATCTGCTGCGGTGCTCCGTTCTATGTTTTAGGTCCGTTGGTGACAGATATTGCCCCGGGTTATGACCATATTACTTCCGCAATCGGCGGTGCTATTGCCGCTGCTTCGGGTGCCGCATTCCTTTGTTATGTAACTCCTGCCGAGCATTTGGCTTTACCGAATGTTGACGATGTAAAGCAGGGAATTATTGCATCTAAAATTGCGGCGCACGCAGCCGATATTGCAAAAGGTGTGCGCGGCGCAAGAGAAATTGACGACAAAATGGCAGACGCAAGAAGAAAGCTTGATTGGGAGGCTCAATGGGATTGTGCCATTGACCCCGAAACCGCAAGAAAAATCCGTGATGACCGCAAACCTGAGCACGAAGATACTTGCTCAATGTGCGGTAAATTCTGCGCAGTAAGAAGTATGAACAAGGCTCTCAACGGCGAGCATATCGACATTCTTTAATTAACAAGTTACATTTTTATACCTGTATTTCAAAATTGCACCTTGCTTTGAACCGCCCCCAAATCGTTAGATTTTTAGTCTAACTTTTTGGGGCGACTCACGGCAGGGTGCTTTTTTGTTGACAAATATGATAAAATAATCTATAATATAAATTAAATAATACTATTATTCAAAATGTAATATATACGATATGCGGTGATAATATGGAAATGAATAAAGCTGAAATTATAAAAAGGCTGATGAGTGTTGATAATGATATGTCTTTGCTTGATACTACGGCAGATACTTATTCTTGTATAATCGTAGGTGGAAGTGCACTTGTTTTGCTTGAAAAAATATATCGTTCAACTCATGATATAGATTCAATAAATGCAAGTGATGAAATAAAACAACTTTTAGAAATTTATAATATAAATATGAATGTAAGCGCATACAGAATAAATTTTCCTGATGATTATTTAAACCGAATTATACCGATAGATATTCCGACTAAAAAAGTTAAATTTTATACTGTATCGCTTGAAGATTTGGTGGTTTCAAAATTATGTTCAATGCGTGATAAGGATGTTGAAGATATAGAAAACGAATTGGTTTATAAATCTTTGGATTGGAATTTATTGGATAAGTTAATTGATGATGTCTGTTACGGTATGCTGTCTGATTTTGACAGAAATGCATTGGTTATAAATTATAATCATTATAAGGAGAGATTTAAGTGAGAGAGTTGACTTTTAAGGGTTACTTGCTTTTTCAGCTTAAAGAATTGTCGGGATGTAATACAACCTCACTCTATATATTTTCAAATCTTGCTTCTTCTGATGCAAGATTGCAAGATGCGCTTACTATGTACCTTGTTCTTTATACAAAAGAAGATTTAAAAAACAAACTTATAAAAAAATATTCTTATTTAAAAACAGCTTGCAATCAACTTTCCGGTCTTGAAGAAAATAATATAAATGATTTTTTAAATTCGGAAAGATTAAGCCATTATCGTACGATATACCAAAATTATATTTACGAAAAAGATAAAAAAGTTTTGGAAAATAAATTAAAACAAATGATGTATCAGAAAATATGTTTTACAAGAAAATCTAAAAATATGAGCAACTACCGTATTTATAAGGAATTAAACCTTAATCCGGGTAATGCAAATGCTTTTCTGAAGTACGGTGATGTTTCAAAAGTAAGTCTTGATACAGCAAGAAAAATTCTTGCTTTTGTTAATAAATATTAGATTATGCACCTTGCTCGGTGAACCGCCCCCAAATCGTTAGATTCTTGGTCTAACTTTTTGGGGCGACTCACGGCAGGGTGCTTTTTTGTGCCTTTTTAATTCTTTTTTAATAAAATTAGCCTAATTACTGCAATTTTTAAAAGTATTTTACGCATAGTTAAGGGGGTGTGATATGAGTACGGAAATTGTGACTGCGCTGATTGTTGCGGGCGGAAGTATTATTTGTCAATTGCTGATAAATGCGTCAAACCGTAAGCGACAGGAAAGCGAAAACGAAAAGACCAAATCATTGATTGTGTATCGGTTAGATCAGCTTGAACATAAGCAGGATAAATATAATCATCTGCAAGAGCGTGTTTTCAAACTTGAGCGAATGTCAGCCGTTACGGACGAAGAAATAAGAGTTGTAAATCATAGAATTGCTGACCTTGAGCATATAAATAGTGAAAAGAAATAAGCTAATATCGCTTTTATGGGCAGAAATTTATATTGAACTTTTAAATTAAAATGTATTACAGGGGGTGAAATTATGAAAAACGGTTTTAAAATATGGGCAAAAGCTGCGGGTATCCGTGCGGCAAAAACCGTGGCTCAAACAGCGATTTCGGTTATCGGCGTGTCTGCGGTGCTAAGTGATGTGAATTGGGTGGCGGTTGCTTCCGCAAGCGTGCTTTCGGGTATCCTTTCGTTGCTTACAAGTATTGCAGGATTGCCCGAAATATCCGATAATAAATAAGTACATTTTTAAGGCATCGGAATATTATGTAATATGAAGATGTGTTTTACTAAAAACTGCCTTAAAAGAGCATTGCGTACATTCCTACAGACGGCACTCGGATATATTCTCGCTAATCTTGCGTTGTTTCTGACGGGAACGGATTTTGCAAATGCAGAAATGTGGAAAAGCGCAGTCTGCGGACTTTTGGTTTCTTCGGTTTCGGCAGGACTTTCAGCGGTTATGAACCTTGAAAAAAAGGAAGAACAGGCAGAGTGTGACGATAAATGCTCAAAAGATGAAGAAAACAAATGAATACAATTTTACAAAAAATTAATAATAATATTGTCAGCCGCAGGTCAGCTCGACCTGCGGTTATTGTTTTATGCTGAAATTTGTATTATAATATAAAGGAAATATCGTATGGAAATACTTTCATCTACGCTTAATCACATAGCCGTGCTTTTTTCTTTTATTCTTATCGGCTTTGTTCTTAAAAAGAAAAATATTTTATCCGACGGCAGCGGCAGGACTTTGTCACGCCTTGAAAACGGAATATTTATGCCTGCGGTCGTAATCAATACATTTTGGAATAATTGTACGGTGGAAAATATAAGCCGAAAATGGATTTTCCTTGTTTACAGCACTGCGCTTTTGATTGCTGCGGTTGCGCTTGCTTTTATTATCTCAAAATTTCTTACCAAAGACGAGTATTTGCGTAAAGTGTACAGATATTCGCTTTCGGTGTCAAATTTCGGATTTGTCGGAACTGCGCTTGTTCAGGGCATATACGGCGCTGACAGCATTGAACTTTTCGATTATTTAATATTTACTCTGCCGCTGAATATGTTTACTTACTCAATCGGAATTGCGTGGCTTGTGCCGTCGGACAAGGGCGGATTTTCTTTGAAGTCATTGCTGAATCCGATATTTGTGTCGCTGTTTATCGGCGCAATTCTCGGACTTTTGCAAATACCGAGGGTGCGGCTTGTAAGTACAATTCTTACCGATTGTGCCGCCTGTATGGCACCTGTTGCAATGATTTTGACAGGATTTGTAATAGCGGGATATGAAATAAAAAGCCTGCTCAAGGTAAAGCAGACTTATATTGTTGCGGTGCTTAGGCTGATAGTTTTTCCTACAATTTTTGTGACTGCGTTAAGGCTTTTTAATACGGATAATGAAATAGTTTTTGCCGCACTCTGTGCAAATGCAATGCCGTTAGGACTTAACACTGTTATAATTTCATCGGCATACGGAAAAAGTCCGCAAACAGGCGCAAGCCTTGCTCTTGTGTCGCAGGCAATGGCGGCGATTACCATACCGATAATGTTTTTAATATTTTTTAGGAGATTTTAATATGAAGATTTACCTTGCATCGCCGTTTTTTAACGATAACGAAATTGCAAATATTCACCGTGCGGCTGAAATTCTTAAAGCAAAAGGTCACGAAGTTTTTGTACCTATGGAGCACGATGTTGAGAACAGGGAAAGCCTTACCAATGCAGAATGGGCAGAGGAAATTTTTAAAATTGACAAAGGCGGAATTGACGATTGCGATGCGGTTGTGTTGCTTTACGGCGGAATGTACTCTGACAGCGGAACTGCGTGGGAGTGCGGATATGCCTATGCGTCAGGCAAAAAAGTAATAGTGTGCTGCTATAATATTGAGCAGACCAATCTTATGATAGTAAACGGCTGTCACGCATTTTTAAACGGAATAGACGAACTCTCATACTATGATTTTGATAAAATGCCCGTTGTCCGCAATGCAGGCGAACAGAAGTAAATACATTTGTTTAGTACGGATACTTAAATTATGGTACGGCGTATTTTTTAAGCTAAGTAATTATAAAGTTTATTACTATAAAATTAACAGACAAATAATGGGATATTTAAAAAAGTATAAACAGTTACGATTTAAATATAAAATCTGTAAGTGATGATTTTGACGGTTTAACAAGTGATTCTTGAAAATAATGAAATGGAATTGTTTTCAATCAGATGGGCGGATGTGGAAAGTTATTGCCGTTCAACGGAAGAAATGCGTTTTAATTTTATTGCAGGTGAATGGCAACAAGTCTGAAAAGAATTTCCAAATCAGTCTTTTTTTAAGTTATTGATTCACCATATATAAAATGGATTAAAGAACAAGCAGGTGGTTTTATGGACGATGATAAATTAATTCATTTTATGATTGTTTCTGCTGATTATGTTCTTGATACAGTTTCAAAATATGAACCGGATGAGTATTATTTAAGTAAACTGACTTGTTCGGATAGTACAAAAATCTCTCTATGGCATAATTTACTGTGTAACTTTATTGATTTTAGCTGATATTGTTTGATACCGAAATTCACTCAAAAAGCAAAGGCTGAGTGATTGAAAAACATAGCAAATAAGCCGATTTTTCAGTGTTTATCACAAAAAATAAGCACCCGATTGCTCGAGTGCTTTTGGCGGAGATGGAGAGATTTGAACTCTCGCGTCGGAGTTACCGACCTACTGGTGTTCGAAGCCAGACCCTTCAGCCACTTGGGTACATCTCCATATTAAATTATCGTACTCAACTATTATAACGGCTCAATTAAAAATTGTCAATACCTGTAACTAAATTATTATTTTATCATAAAATGAAATGAATAAGCAATACCGAATTATTTTTCGTAAGGCGGGTGATTTTATGGCTTTTGACACAAGAGAATTGTTTGCTCGGTTGTTAAAATGCGAAAGCGGAGGAGAGGGGATTGAAGGTATGCGTGCGGTTGCCTCTGTGATTATCAACAGGTCAACTGTTCCTTACGGGGAATTTGCACGGATAAGCAACGGTGGAGATGTGCGGGCAATCATTACACAGCCAAATCAGTTTACCTGCTTAAAGACTTCCGTAGGGGGTCAGTACAATTCGCAAAATGTGTATAATATTGTACCTGAAGATATACACTACGAAATTGCAGATTGGGCACTTGCAGGCAATACCGACAGCTCGGTCGGCAATTCTTTATTCTATTTTAATCCTTATTCCTCAACCTGTCCAAACTATTTTCCTACCAATATCGGCGTGATTTACAATCGTATCGGTAAACATTGTTTTTATTCTCCGACACAGGCTTACAAAAACACATAGGAGTGATTTGTTTTGGTAAATTACATCAACAATAAAAAGGCGCAGCAGCTCAACCCAAATACTCTGTATAATCTCGACACCAATCCCTCAGCCTGCAATAATTATAATTGTATAAACAACCAGATTCCAAATACCATACAGCAATACGGTTACGAAATTCCATCCATACTTGACCTGGCTACATTGGTTAGCCCCACAAGTCCGAATTATCAAAGTTTCAGTCCTGATCAACAGGCACTGAATAGAAGAAATCCTGCGTCGGGGCAGTCGATAAATCAACTTACACAGACAATCCCTGCCGAAAGTCAAAATAACGAAGTTGCAAATGATTTGGCGGTTCGTGAAATTCAGAACATAGATTCAACCCAGCCGTACAATCCCGAAGCATTGCCGACCCCCGCAATGATAAACGAACAGAATATGCAAAATATGCAAAACAATCAGACTGCAATGTCGACGGCAAGCCTTTTGACCGACATAAAAAATCCGTATGAGGTAACAGCCGAAAGTGTGCAATATCTAAACGGTTTTATACGCACTCAAATCGGAAGAAGAGTATCCATTGATTTTCTTGTGGGTTCAAATACAATTGTCACAAAATCAGGATATTTGCTCGGCGTTGCGGCAAACTATATTCTTATAAACGAGCTTGACACAAACGACCTTACAACCTGCGATTTCTATAATATAAAATTTATCAGATTTTATTTTAACTAAGACTAAAGGCAGTGGTTTTACAGCCACTGCCTTATGTTGTGTTTCTGTATGTAATTCAAATTGTCATATAATTTATGCGATAAAAATAAGTTCCCAATACAAAGTACCGCTGTTGTTATAGCAGCCGACGCTTGCGGCTTTGAAATTTTTATCCAAAATCAAATTGCGGTTTGATTCCGAATTTGTCCATGCGCTTACTATATCTTTCGGTGTTTCGTAACCGTACGCAATAAATTCTACGCAGTATCTTGACTGAACATTATATTCGTCTAAAGCGGTAGAGATAGACGAACCGTCAGGTCTGGAGATAGAAAAAGAGGTTGTAAGCTCTTTTGCTCGCAGTTTTGAAACTTCGTACAAATTGTCGTCGGTGTTCAGTGCCTCTAAGCCTGCGTCAACTCTTACCTGATTTATAAGAGAAAGTACTTCGGTTGAATACTTATCAATATATTCTTCCTTATTGCTTATACTGTTTTCTTTCATAAAGAACTGTACCCAATACAGAACACCGTTGTAATTATAGCAGGCTATGCCGACAGAATCATAGTCCTCTTTTAAAATATTTTCACGGTGTCCGGGTGAATTCATCCAACCGTCCATAACATCGGTCGGATTTTGATAACCGTAAGCTATGTTTTCTCCGAGCATTTTATAATTAAGGTCAAATCCGTTGATGGCTGTAAAACAGTCGGAGCCGTCGGGTCTTGTATGGGAAAACTTTTCGGTAATCTCTTTCGCTCTTAGCTTTGCCACTTCGTTTAGTGTATCATTGCCCTTTAACGGTTCCAAACCCCCTTTGGTTCTTTCTTGATTTAATATAGTAAGAACTTCCGATGCATAATCATTGTTGTATAATGCATCATCGGGATTGATAGGCTTGGTTGGTGTCTGTACTGATACAAGATATGTTTGAATGGCGGTAACATCAGAAATATTTACCGTGCCGTCTTGGTCAAAGTCAGCGGCTTTTAATTGTTCATCAGATAAATCTACTAAGTTTGCGATATACTTTTGCAGTAAAGTGGCATCCGAAATAGAAATTGTTGAGTCTGAATTGACATCGCCCAAAAGCGGTTCCGATTCTGCGGCAAAAGCTGTTGCAGTACCGAAAAGTGTTATTACGCCCGCCAACAGTAAACTTGTTATTTTGTTTGTTATCTTCATATGCATCAGATTGCAATTAATTACAATCAGTTTCCTTTCTTATAAATTTACTGTTTAAATTATATCAATATTTTTAAAATTTATCAATAATGATATTAAATGAAAATATATTGTTGTATTTAGTAAAAATAGACAAAAAACTTGCAGTTGTATTTATACTTTAATGAATGAATGCTGACTTCGCATTTTTGATAAACGCTTGTACAAGTTGATAATCTTTGCCCGATTTGTCGGAAAGCTCTACGCCCGAACTTACATCTACTGCATACGGATGTACCTGACAGATAGCGGCTGCTACATTATCGGCGGTGAGTCCGCCTGCAAGAAAGAGCATTTTGTCGGTTTTAGGGAGTTTTTTAAGCAGTGTCCAGTCAAAACCTTGTCCGCTTCCTGGTACGGCGGAATCAAATAAAATGCCTTTTACATTGTCAAGATTTTCAATATCGCCAATGCTTTCAATTCCGCTCACATTAATTGCCCGAATAACGGGGGTTTTGCTCTCGCTCAAAAGCTTTTCGCTGATTTTGCCATGAATTTGCACATAGTCAAAGCCGAGGGTGTGTATCTGTTCAAGCTGTTCTTCGGTTGGTGATACGGTAACGGCAACGCTCTTTATATTTTTGTCAAGCAAAGCGAGCAATTCCTGCGCCGTTTGGACAGAAATATTCCTGTGACTTTTCTCAAAGAACATTACAAACCCTGCAAAATCGGGGGAGAGTGTATTAATACATTTTATATCGGTCGGATTTTTAAGTCCGCAAATTTTTACTTTTGTCATACTTGCCTCCTGTACTTTAATAATATGTTACCATAAGGAGGTGAAATGTCAATAATCAAAGAAAAATTGCGGATTTTTTCCGAATTTTTTGATTTCAAATATTGACAAAAGCAAAAATAATGGTATAATAATTTTGTTATGCAATATAAAGAGTATAACATCCTTGCGGCGAAAGCCGCCATAATGTCCAGAAGGAGGTGCAATATAATGGCAGTAACAGCTAATTACGAGACAGTAATGGTAGTTTCTCTTAAGAACGGCGAAGAGAACGTTCAGAAAGTAGTAGAGAAATTCAAGGCTCTTATCGAAAACAATGCCACTTTAAAGAATGTTGACGAATGGGGCAAGAGAAAGCTTGCTTACCTTATCAACAAGGAGAGCGAAGGTTACTATGTTCTCTTTGATTTTGAAAGCACAGCAGAGTTCCCTGCAGAGCTCGACCGTATCTACAAGATTACAGACGGTGTAATGCGTTCAATCATCATCAAAAAAGAAGAAGAATAATTTACGAATGAACCTTTGTAGGGGTTATTCCTCGAACACGAAAGGAACTTAAAAATGCTTAACAGAGTGGTTTTAATGGGCAGATTAACTGCCGATCCGGAACTTAAGACAACCCCTAACGGTGTCAGCGTAACATCTTTCAGTATTGCGGTTGACCGTTCATATGTAAAGAGCGGCGAAGAACGCAAGGCGGATTTTTTCAATATTGTTTGCTGGCGTCAGACTGCTGAATTTGTTTGCAGATATTTCAGCAAGGGTTCTATGATTGCTGTTGACGGACAGCTCCAGAGCCGTTCGTTCCAGGCAAAAGACGGTTCTAACCGTTATGTAGTAGAGATTGTTGCAGACAATGTTAGCTTCACAGGCGAACGCCGTGACAGTAATGCTAACGGATACAATAATCAGTCTTACGGCAACAATCAATCATATGGCGCACAGTCTTATGGCTCTAACCAGTCTTACGGCTCGGCTCCATACCAGCAGGCACAGGCTCCTGCTGAGTCATATCAGAGCGGTTCAAATTCAGATTTTCAGGATATGCCGCTTGATGATGATTTACCATTTTAAATTTAACTGAATTATAATATAATTCATTGAAAGGAGTTCTCACAATGGCTGACAGACCAATTAACCGTGGTAGAAAAGCTCGCAAGAAGGTTTGCGGTTTCTGCGTTGATAAGGTTGAACACATTGATTATAAGGACATCGCTCGTCTTCGTCGTTATATGTCAGAGAGAGGTAAGATCCTTCCTCGCCGTGTAACAGGTACTTGTGCAAGACATCAGCGTGAAATTACAGTTGCAATTAAGCGTGCAAGACACCTTGCTTTGCTCCCATACACAGCTGACTAATCTATAATCAGTATTTTAAGCACCGTTTTTATACGGTGCTTTTTATTTTGCTTTTGTAAGTACAGTTTTTAAAAATCTAAAAACTCCGACATAAATCAAAGAATATTTGTTTGTTTTGGTCAAATTTTAAAAAAACCTCGAAAATTAATAAACAAACTTTACTCGCAAATTATGTGCAATTTGCCTTTTTGGCTTACGATTCCTACAAATACAGCAAATAACACTTGATTTTATGGCGATTTTCGGTATAATATTAAAGTAGTGACTATATATAGTTACTGTAACATTGTTGAAATGTGCCTGTTACGAACGGGCTTCATTTTCATAAAACACACAATACAGAACAGACCGTTTGCCAGCGGTCTGTTTTGTATTTTACGGAAATTTATTGTATTACTTAATTGTAAAAAAATGCACCTGTAAATCATGCGGCTTACAGGTGCATATATTTTTTAATTAACCTACGCTGTAAATTTCAAGAGTATCAATATATCCTGAAAGGTAACGCTGAATTTCGGTTACATTATTAATTGTAATTGATGTGATGTAGCGGGTAACAGCTGAATTTTTGTACTGAAAATCGTTGAATTCAACATTGCCGGCTGAATAGTTTTGCAAAAGAGTAACATCGTTTACATCAACCTTATTGTCAAGATTGATGTCCCCTGCAACAAGGTCGCTTATATATGTATAAGTTTGTTCTGTATCAGCGGGTTGATTATTAAGGTCTATAAACTTAATTCCGTTTTCTTTTGCGTATTTTTCGGCTGCGGTAGAGGAATAACCGTTGATTACATAATATGGGTTCAATATATTTGAATTTCCTTTGTTTGATAAAATATAATCGAAATATCCAAACGCTTCATCACCTATGTATTCAACATTTTTGCCGATTAATACTTTATTAAAAGAACAACCGATGAATGCATAATCGTCTATGTATTTTACACTGTCGGGAACTTTTATCTCTGTCAGTCTTGCGCATCCACAGAATGCATCTTTGCCGATTTTGGTTACATTGTTACCGAGTTTTACATTTTCAAGATTATTCATATAGTTTGCAAAACTGTCGGGGATTTCTGTAATTCCGTTTCCGATCACAAGATTTTCAAGAGTGTAAATCGGTTTAATATTTGTATTATCGAGAGTTGTAAGGCTATCGGGTAAAATAAGGGTTTTAACATTGCTTGTATCTGTTGTTACAAATATAGATGAGGATAAATTTTTCACCTGTCGTCCAAGATAGGTGGAAGGGATTTCAAGAGTTTCTGACACTGTATAATTAATTGAAATAAGAATCAATGACTTGTCACTTAGGTCAACCGTATAATTGTAATCATTGTTACTGTCTTTATAATCGATGTTCACAAGTACAAAATCGTCATCGTTGAGAGTGCTTTTATCAATGTAATAATAATCACCTGATTTTTTTACGCTGACCGTATCTGAACTGCAGCTTGTTACGCTATGCAGTAATGACGAAACTCGTACATAATTGTCCCGCATTTCAATAAAAATATCACTGTTTGCCGGAGCAGGAATAAAGGAGAGGTTACTCATCTTTGAGTTTGCCTCATCAAATACAGACAATGATTTTGTTGCATAAACTTTGTTGCTTTTTTGAGTGCAGTAACCGTAAATTGATTGTACGGAAAAAGCAAATTCACTTGCGTATTTGCCGTATATTGTATTGCCCTCAACATTGCAGTATGAAACGCTTGAGTACCACGCTTCACCGCATATTGCTCCCGATGATTGAGTATCGGAAAAGTAGTTGTAATTTACAGTGCTGTTTTTTACAGTGCAGTTTAAAATAGCGGCATATTTAGCGTAAGCACTGAGCACACCGCTAACATTTGCAGGTGCGACATTTGCGTTTTCTATTGTTAAATCATATATTTTTGCACCTTGCAAAGAACCGAAGAATCCGCTGATATTGTTCAATTCATTTTGTGTTGAACCGATTTTAATGTTTTTGATTGTATGATTATTTCCGTAAAATACAGAACTGAAATAACCGTCGCTGTTGCATAGCGGTGGTACTTCTTTATCATAATCGGCGAAATCAAGGTCGGTATTTAGATTTATTTTTTCCGGAATATAGCCGTAATTATTGCAAATTTCAATAAGCGTAAAGTAATCGTCAATACTGCTTATTTCATAAGGAGCGTCAACGGCTTTTTCTTCATAGTATTTTAAAAGGATAACAGCATTGTTCATATCTTGAACAGAGCAAGATGAATTGCTTAAAAGGGATTTTGACGCTTCAATCTGATTATTCAGAAGATTTGCGTATTTCTCGGAGGAGATTTTGCTTTTATCTATGTTTTCGGCATCTGAAACGGCCTTTTTTAGATTTTCTGTAACTTCACTGTTATCTAAATCGGAAGTAAAAGCTTTTATAGAGGCATATGCCCTTGAAATATCAGGCTGATTATATGCATCACTCCATTGGTTATGGCTAAGTATATAGGAATTATTTTCTTTGCAATTCTGATTTGTAAGTAAAGAACTCGAAAAAGACATATAGCTTGAATCGTTGTTTGACTCAATTACAACCGAAAATTTTTCACCCGATGTAAGGTAAACTTCATCTTTTACATCTATGTAATGTACGCCGTTATTCTCAATTTTCCCGCTGAAAGCAGTGAGAAGTCTGCCGTCTTTTGGGTTATCAAAATCAGCATTAAGTGCATAAACAGAGGCGGTATAATCATAAGCACCCAAGGTTTTGAAACTGATTTGTTTTAACTGTTCGTCGGATTGGGCGGTAAATACATTTGCTGCACCTTCATAATTGTAACCGTACCCTTGAGTGACAAAGCAGTTCTGATATTCGTTGTCATAAGCATTGTTGTCTTGCATTATATATTGAGAAAAAGCAAGATTGGTTGTATCGTAAGAAATCCAAATATAACCATCATTGCCGTAAAGCTCGCCCCAACTGTTTTTGCACAGCCATGCACCGTCATTTGAAGGCTTGACTTTACCGGTAAAATTATCTTTGCTGTAATTATCGTCCCAGCCGACAACGACTATTAAATGCGAATCTCCAATTCCGATGCAGGTATTATCGCTGTAATAGTTAGCGTAGTCGGAAGAATAGCAGTCGGTAATGCTTGGATAGTAAACGGTAACGGCACCGTTTGACACAATCTTTGATTTTAAAGTATCTTTGTTATTGCTTATTTCACTGTAGTCCTTGAGTCTGTAGTCTGAATAATATCTAAGGGTTTCTGAAAAGCCTTTCTTCACTTCATTGTAAGGGCAAAGACTTTGCGGATATGTACCAAACCCCGAGTTAAGTGAGATGGCAAGAGTATCGGAAGTGCCTCCGTTACTGCCTTTTGACGAATCGTTTATGTAATCGCCGTAAAAAGGAGATGACTTGTCAACTATGCCTGAATGTATGTACCAGGTTTGTCCTGCCTCAGATAAGTCTATAGTGTCTTGCGGATTTTCTCCGAGCTTGCTTTTTAGGTCATTTTGCGAGAGAATACTCGATTCCATTGATGCTACTGATGCAAATGCCCAGCAATATCCATCGGAACCCTGATTTTTAACCTTAGATACTCTGCCGTAATCTCGCAAGTCATATTTTTGCGGAAGTTTTTTGCTTATATTTTCAGTATCGTTATTAAGTTTTTCAACAGGAATTTCGTTGTTGTTTTCGTCGTATAAAACGGTTCTGCCTTCCTCAATCTTTTCGTAAATAGCTTTAACGGATTCGTTATCTTCAACAGTGGCGGCAGAAAACGCAGTAGAACCGCAGCCGAGAATGAGCAATGAAGAAAGCATTAATGATATACATTTGAATGACTTTTTCATATTCTCCTCCTTTATGATTACTTTTGATATTATAGCATTTAATTTATATTATTGCAATATTTACATATAAAATATATTATACCGTTTAAATTTATGGTATATTTATAAAATATAAAGCTTATTGTCTATTTAATTATTGTATTTATAATCATAGGCTTGTACTTTTGGTATTGCGTTTTATAAATTATATGGTATAATAAAAATAAAAAAGAGTTAGTTAAAGCTAACTATATGGAAAGGACAAAATACAGATGAAAGCTGATTATAAAAATTGGGTACCGAAATATATGGTAAACGCACTTATTGCAGGCACAATTGTTTTTGCGGTTTTATTTGTAATTTTTGGTGTAATCGGGTTAGGACTTAGCGGAGTGTTAAGGTGGATAATATTCGCTGCGCTGCTGATTGCCTTGATTGGCATAGGTATGTTCTTAAAATGGAGTGTTATGGCTTACAAAGCATTTTCGTATGACGGAACCCGCCAACTTTCAAAGCAGATTATTGAGGGAACTGCAAATTACATAAATATACCAAACGGCGGTAAATGCCTTGATGTCGGCTGCGGCAGCGGTGCGTTGACAATTGCGTGCGCAAAAAGAAATCCTAAAGCCGAAATTGTCGGTCTTGACCGATGGGGAAAGGAGTATTCTAATTTCAGCAATATGTTGTGCTGTAAAAACGCAAAAGCAGAGGGTGTAAGCAATGTGAAATTTGTAAAAGGCGATGCCTGCAAACTTGATTTTTCCGATGAAACTTTTGATGCGGTTACAAGTAATTATGTTTATCACAATATTACCGGCGCAGATAAACAGGAATTGTTGCTTGAAACATTGCGAGTGCTTAAGAAAGGCGGCACATTTGCAATTCACGACTTAATGTCAAAGGCAAGATACGGTGATATGGAAAAATTCAAGCAAAAACTGCTTGATATGGGATATGAAAAAGTAGAATTGATTGATACTACAAACGGTATGTTTATGACAAAAAAAGAGGCAAAATATTTACAACTTTGCGGTTCAACCTTGCTTGTAGGTAAGAAATAAATTTTAAAAAATATTAAATTATGGCTTAGCGGAGTGTCTATATGTTTGCCGTAAAAGATTACGGTGTAGGTATTAGTGAAGAAGATTTGCCGAGGGGGGCAGAAGAATTTTATATGGTTGATAAATCAAGAGCAAGAAAACAGGGCGGTGCCGGAATGGGACTTGGATGATCAGTTTTGTTATGGACGATGAGTCGCATATGATATTTAATTTAAATATAAGCTCTGTAAATTCAAAAGCGCTGTTTAATAAAAACGACAATATCAGCGACAGTTTTGTTAAAGGGCTCGGAAAGTATTTTGACGCAAAAAATATAAATGCTGATTTTTACGATAATGTTGACTTTAACGAACTGTTTTTAGATTATTCGTTTGACAATGATATTGATGCCGAATGTTTGGTAAGTTTTAATACAAATTGTTCCGAAATCAGCATTGTTTTTAAATTTGGAAATTACCGAGATGAATCAGAAGAAATAGCGGAGTAAAATATACAAATACGGTATTTATTTTATCATATTTTGTATTTTATCTTTTTTAAGCGGATTTAACGCTAACAGTCAGTTAAAGTTTTTGCTTTGACTGTTTTGCTTTGACTGACTGTTTTGCTATTAATTGCAAAACTATACATAATTAAAGGCAAGATGTTCATTTGCTGAATATAAGAACAAAGGGTATCAATACTGTTTTGTATTGATACCCTTTGTTGTTTGGTGCGGGTGACAGGACTTGAACCTGCACACCGGTAAGCACAAGAACCTAATGGTGACGACACCTTAGTGAATAAATCACGAATTGTTAAAACAGTAACATATTTCATCTGTGTCTTTAATATGACAATCTAATTCTATTCCTATATCAATACTTTTGCCTGTAACATTTTCGACTTCTTTATTTTCAACTTCAATTTTTAATATTTTAGAACATATTACTTTGCCATGTTTGTTTTTGTAAAATACATAATCTCCCTTATGTATCTCATTTTTTTGAGAGTTTATGCATAATATATGTTTATTATAGACTGCTATAGGCTTTCTTTGCTCAAATGAATACTCGTTTATATACTCAAAAACTTTAATAAATAATAATCGCAAGATTGTTTCAGATAAATGTTTTAAAAAAGGAATTGTGTATGTAATTAAATTATGGACACTTATTCTATTATCTATAGACCAGCTATGAGCTACAACATTTCTTTTATCAATTAATTCATTCAAAGGTTCAAACAAGTCATTGCTTTTTCTTTTAACTTTTATTTTATATGAATCTTCGTCTAATCCTCTTATATTTAAATGATAGTTTTTAAGTGAAGCGCTCTGGTAAACTTCATCATCATTTGATATAATCGAAAAATCATGTAAAAGTTTAAAAATCTGACCAGATTTTAGGTTGCCTGAATGAGCCAATAAAAATTCTTTGTTTAGATTACCGTCAAAATTTGAGCATAATATATTGGAAAAATTATTAATAACAGAATTTACATTTAAGTCTAAACTGCTAAACTTATTAGGGGATGTTAAATATTCACCTATCTTGCAAGTATATTTCTCCTTAACGCTTTTAGGTAAATCATCATAATGCCCGGTATATTTGAACATTATATCAGTATAGCAAGATAGCAAATCAACTATATAATTCTCAAAGCATCCATACAAACTTATTATTATAGCGTTGTATTGAATTGTTGATGTATTTAACGATTTCAAATAATGAATGTATTCTTTTTGCTCATCATTTTTAACTAGATAATATATATCATTCAATAGATCATTCTGTAACATGGTCATTTCAATGTGTTTTTTAATTTCATTAATTCGATTCAAAAATTGTTTATTGCATGAACTTAATTTATCCATAATTATAGCTTCTCTAAAAATTTAGTAAATTCCTCAATTCGTTTATTTATATCGTCTTTTGATTGATGCTTTCCATCAAATAACAAGTCATCTTTATTACCATTTTCTTCGCTTGTGTTTTCAGAATTTTCTATATGAGCAACCCTGGTTTTTAAATTATAACTATAAAAATTTTGTAATTTTTCAATGTTATCTTCGACACAATTAGAGGATATGTTGCATGGTTTCGTGAGTGCTTGCATTAGAGGATCATATATCATTCTGGATGGTGATGACCATTTTTCTCCATCATAAAATTTAAAAGCATATTCTCCAAATAAAGTATTTGCTTTGTCTAATGCCGATAAAAATTCTTTTTTTAATTCCAATAATTGTTCATTGGTATATTTATTTAGAGTAATAAGAGTATTATCTAAAAATTCTGACAAAGAATAATTGAAATCATCTACATATCTCATGGCGAAATAACGTAAGACTAACTCGACATCAGACATTCGTTTATATAATGAGTGTCTCTCAAGTTTTTTTCTTAACTTTTCATCATCTATTGTTTGCAAACTTTGAGCTTCATACAATTCAATCTCATCATTTTCGCAATTAGTAACATCAGTTGGAATATTCCAGAGCTTTCTAAAGATTGTGTTTTGAGATAATTCAAAACACATTTTATTTCCTCTGCCATTATAAATTGCGTTTCTGATTTCTTGACCTTGTAATTTTACACCACCCGTATTAAGCCTTTCAAAAACAAGTCTTCTTATTTTTTCAGCTCTTTCATCATTATTTGCTGATTCTTTTAAGAGAGTTATTACTTGAAGCTGTCTTCGATCAATACCTTCCTTGATTTTTTCGGGCAGGTTTTTGTAGGTTTTTCCGTTTAATTCACTCCATTCCTCAAGACCAGTTAATTTATATTTGTTTTCGTAAAAATCAATTATAGCCGTTATTCTTTGCAAGCCATCCATTATTTCATATTTATCATAGTCATATTCGTATAAAAATATTGGTGGAATAGGAATATTTATAATTAAAGATTCGATCAATTTTGATCTTTTTTTAGAATTCCATGTTATTCTCCGTTGATATTCAGGATGTAAATTGTAGTTTTTTTGAGAAAAAATATTTGGAATAATAGAAATTTTATATGATCCGTTTTCTGTTATAACTCTAGAATAGCCCTTGTCATATTTATCATTTATATCTTCATGGTCGTTCATTGAATCACCTTCGCGTATGCAATTAGGAGATATTTCAAATTGTAAATGCTGTATTGTCATTATATTACCCTCTTTCTTGATTTATTATAAGTATCTTTTTATCTTTTTTGCAATTATATATGCCAAATCAACAGGAACTGCATTACCGATCATTTTATATCCGTAATCAACATCAGTATAAATAAATTCAAAATCATCAGGAAATCCTTGAAGTCTTGCGCATTCTCTTACTGTAAGTCGGCGATACAAGTTCTCTTTCCCGGGAACGAATATTCTTTTGTTTTTTTCGACAAAAAGCATTTTTGGAGCTTGCGGATGTAGTTGACACTGTCTACCGCTTGCCTGAACGGTAAATCCTTGCTCATCCCAGGAACGAACACGATTACGACTCATAAAGATAGTTGAATAAGCCCCAACAAAAAACTCGTGATTAAGTATAGGTAATCGTCCGTTTGTTTTGTTTCTGGGTAATGCAGGAATTGCAGAAGTGGCTAAATCACCAATAGCTTGTTTTAGTGTGGTTTTCTGATATCTGTATGGTGTGGTTTGTTCAGGAAATCTGAAATCAATATGCAAATCTTTCCTAAATCCAATATAAAACACTCTTTTTCTGTCTTGTGGGACACCATAATCAGCAGCATTCACAAGATTTATAGTTACATCATATCCACAAGATTCAAATTGTGAAATAATGTTTTTTACAGCCTCAGAATGTCGATTAGCCAGCATGCCGGAAACATTTTCAGCTAGGAAAAATTTAGGCTGTTTACTTTTTAGAATTCTGATATAGTCATAAAAAAGTTTTCCACGGTCATCGTTAATTCCTCTTAAAGCTCCGGCTTCGCTCCAGCTTTGGCACGGTGGTCCCCCGATAATACCGTCAATATTGTCAGGAAAATCAGCTTCTGTTATGCTCCTGATGTCTCCTTTAATTAGCTTTGCTTTATGATTCTTTTCATATGTTTCCCATATGCCCTTATCAAATTCATTAGCAATAACTATTTCGTAACCAGCTTTTTCAAAACCTAAGTCTAATCCACCTGCACCGGAGAACAAACTAATCAATTTCAATATAATCATCTCCATTCAGTTTGCATTTTAACTCTTAAAAATATAAATGCAAGTGAATTATTCAAAAACTATGCCATAATCTGTGATATTTGTTACATTAACATCCTCATCCGTTTTAATGCCAAGTTTTTTAAGCACGGAAATAAGGTTTTCTGCTACTGCATTACCCTTGATTACGAGAGGTTTATCAAATACTAGGTTGCAATCAAGCTTTCCGTCGTTTACAAACCAATCAACAAATACCGATAAAGGTCTATCGCCATCCCATTTTCCTTTTGCTGATCTGTAATTTAATGCTTTGCAAGCAAAGTAAACCTTCGGATATTTATCTACATATTCCTCAATAGTATATAGATTGCTGAAAATATCTTCTGCGGATGAAATGTTATCATGAAATAAAACACAATTAGCTATACCTGAGTTTTCTATAATGTTTCCATTTACAAAAGCATTTTTCTTATCATCAGGAAGATTAGTGCCGGCATAAACATCAATAACTTGTTCGCGTGAAAGAGTTATTATATCTGAAAAATTCCCGTTCGATTTATTCAGTAGTTCAAACTTCCAACCTAATGTGAATGCACCTTTATCTGTTCGCCCACTTTTCTTTTTATATATCAAGGGCTTATTTAAAAAAGCTGATTTTATTTTTAAAGTTGAACTCTCAATAATCTTTTTCCAGTTGTCACCAAATAATAATTGCGCACGCTCACTGTTCATTTTGTTTTCAATGAAATCAGCATTCTCTTTTTTGTAGGAAATTTTAAATTCCTCAACACCATTTTCACAGCTTGCTTTTAAATAAATATCTGTTTTAGGTTCACCTTTGTAGCAAGTAGGTTTTCCAGATTCAAGTACAGTATAAGGGGTGTTTTTATATGTAAAAGCTGTTCCTACGGAAAGTATTCCTTTAATTTTTCTTTCATCAATTCCAAAACTTTTTGCCATATTATCCTCCGAATATACATTGTATATTTAAAATTATATCACAGTTTGTTTGTAAAAACAATCTGGGAAATTCATAATTACGGTTTACAGTTGGATTTTTGTATTAACGCTGGACTTTTGTAAAGATATGTGGTATATGTTTGTGCTACGAAAGGTGGCATAAACTATGGATATACTTGAAGATTTATATTACGGGAATTTATTACCTCAAGAAAAATGTGCAAAGTTTGATGATGAAATGAAAGAGTTGATTGGATTGCTCAACAGGAATGAAGAAAAACTCACAGCAACTCTTTCCGATGAGCAGAAAGAAACCTTTGAAAAATACAAGGACTGCAATCGGGAAATTTCTGAAATCTGCGAACGAAACGCATTTCTAAATGGCTTTCGATTAGGAGCAAGGATCATCATTGAAGTTGTCAATAACTAAAAAGGCGGATAGGTAATCAAAACTTAAATTGATTACCCGTCCGCTTTTGATTGAAATTATTTTCTTCCAATTTCCAAGAAGTGAGGACTTAATCCCATCAGCGTTTCTTCATGTTCGGTTGTGTGGATAATATCAAGCAGTATATTTCTACTATCTGTATCCTGCCACTTTTCATAAAGCTTCGGTGTTATATATGCAACCTTCAACAGTGCAATCTTTATTCAGAAAAATAATCTTCTTTCAATATTGCGTAATGCACATTGTCACAAATACCCTGCATATTTTTACCCGCCTGTCTTGCGGTTCCTTCATATAGTAATCCGCATTTTTTCATCACATCTCCTGAGTGTGGATTGCGAGTATCATGATATGCTTCAATACGATTTAAGCCTACATCTTCAAACAAGAATCTGATTATTTCTTTAAAAGCTTCGCTCATTATGCCTTTGTGCCACCAATTATATCCAAGACAATATCCGATTATAGCGGCTTCGATATTCTCTCTGAGTTAAGCTGTTTTAGAATATCCATAATATCAACCTCCTGATAGTATCATATCAGGATTTTCTATTTATTGTCCGACTTTTTGAGGACATAATCATATCTTTTCAAGCTCTCGCAAATAAAGCATATTCCCTATGATAATATCCGACTTCCACCAATTTGAGGCGATTTCAAATTCCTTGTAATCAGTGTACCATTGCCAGGTAACAGGATAAGAACCATCAGGTAACTGGGCATTCCTGATGATTTCAGCCTCGTATTCGCAAAGCTTAAGGTCGATACACTTAATAATGTTGTTCTTCTTAAAATTAAAGAATGACGGTGTGCATACATATTCTTTTGCCCATTTGCTTGTATCTTTGCAGATGGTTTCATTCACTTTTTTTATTATCGCATTGCGAAAGACATTAATGTCAAATAGATTGAATTCCTCAATTTGCTCGCAATAGCCGAGTAAATCAGCAAAGCACCTGACGGTATGACATTCGTCAGTGGGATTTTTCATAAATTCAGCCACAGATTTTGTCGCTATTTCGCACGCTTTTCTGTAAAGTGCACTTGCTTTATCTGCAAAGCGCAGTGCAAATCCCGCAAGACTGACGGTGGGGTTATCCGCAGGCAGTCCGGCTCCCTCACATTTCCACCAAACAGCGTGAGGATAATCATTATTGCCAGGAACGGTATTAAACCACTTGCCGTCGGCAAAATCTTTTCCGCTGTCAAGATATTTCAGAATACCACTGATAATAGGGTGAGAAGTATCTGAAAATCCTATTTCCCGTAAAATCATAGTTGCCGCCCAAGTGCCGATTGGAGTTGAACATTCATTCCAATTGTCAGGTTCAATCGCATAGGCAAAACCGCCGTCGTCATTCTGATAAAAGGACAGTGCATAAAGCACTTCATCAGCACTTCTGTTTTCAAAATGGAATCGGAATCTGGCGAGGTCGAGTGGACGGGCGTTTCTGTAAACAAATCCTTTTGCTTTTTTAAAATTGTTCATAATTATTCTCCTCAATAATTTAGCAAATTATAGTATCCGAATTAGTCATTTTCGTAACTTAACCTATGTATCATAATATATTCCTGTTCGTTTTCGCAGGCGATTTCAAAACCTACTTTCTGGTACATTCGGACAGCGTAGTTTCCCTTTTGAACAGCAAGAGAAGCTTTTGGATAATTCAGTTCTTTCAGATGTTCAAGCATTCTGTTCATCAGTGCAGTGCCTATCCCCATTTTTTGATATTCGTCAAAAACCGAGATAGCAAACTCAACTGTAACATCGTCAATACTGCCGTATCCATTGATATTACGCACCCATACAGCTCCGACAACTTTGTTATCAACTTCAGCACAAAAGCAGTGATCGTCTTTTTGTGTGCCAAAGCCTTTTATATAAACTTGAAGTTCAGAATTATTTATAATAGATTTTGGTGCCAAATTTGTTTTGTCAGGTTGATAAATTGCCTGATACAAAAAATCTTTTAGCAGAGGATATTCGTTTGGATGCATTTTTCTAATTGTTAAATTCATAACTCTTTCTCCATATATCCGCAATTGAGAAATGCTACAAAACGGATATCCTGCAACGCTCCGTCATCATAAGTTACATTGAACGCATTTAATTTACCGTTTGGATATGGTTTTCGTATCATAAATATCTTCCAATGCACATAATTCGTTTAAGTTGCTGACAGTGTAGTTCGGTTGTTCTTCTTGTGTCATAGGTGTAGAAAGTCCGCCTAAGCCTTGCTTAATCCATACGGTTTTCATTCCGATTTTATTGGCAGGAACAATATCATTGTCGAGCCTGTCACCAACCATTACCGCTTCTTCTGCCTTGCAATCAGCTTTACTTAGAGCAATTTCAAAGATACGCAAATCAGGCTTTGCTACACCCTCCTCGGCAGAAGCTACAACAAGGTTTATGTATTTAAGTAAGCCGATTTTTTCTAACCGTTCTTCACTGCCAAATATTTGGTTAGCAATAATTCCGATTTTATATTTCTCACTTAACTTTCTTAAACATTTTTCCGCATCAGGATATACAAATTCGTCATCACTGTTCCAAGGAACCATAGTTAAGCCGTAATATTCAAGTGCCTTATGGTGGCCATTTTGATTGTGTTTTGAAATCTCAACCATTTTGATGTAAAAATCATCATAGCTGATATTTGTATTTGCTACGGTCTTTTCAACTCTTTTTCGGAAAGCTACACTTTCATCAACAAGTGTTGAACCTATATCAAAGAAAATCCATTTAATGTTTTTCATCTTATTATCTTCAAATTCAACTTATATTCTAAACATCGCATCAATTCATTATAACGAAATATTTTTCTTTAGTAATTATATCTCCGATACCGTGGGGTAATTTTTTTAGAATGGCTCCTTTAATTAACTCAATAGCATTATCTTTACATAAAGCCACATGTATTTCGCTTAATGTACTTTTACTTTCAAAAAGTCTTGATAATTGTTGAAAGAAAGCGGATACGGATTTGATTGCTCCATCTCTTAGCATATCGTCTAAGTAAAATATTAAAATCTTCTGAAAATCTATTTTTCCTTCGATTAATGGCAACAGTATTAGCTCGCTCTCCCCTGAATAAACCCATTTTGTTTTTCTTTCAAGTTTTCTTGTGAATTTCACAAATTGTTCGTTACTAAAGTACCATTCTGTTCCATCAATTTTTGCGACAGTTTCCTTATCAGGATAATTCTCACCCCAATACGAGCCGAATCCCGGAAGATAAAAATTAACATTTCTACCGGTTAAATGATGGTAATAATCCAAGCTATTCAATATGTTTTTTCCGGACTCCAAATCAGGACGCGTAATAAAAACACCTATATAATCGTTCCTTAGACCCCTTTCAATATAATTATTATTTATCTTTTTTATCATTTCCTCGTAAGTTAAAGCGTTAATCATAATTCCTCCCTAAGTTTTGCTAAAAATATTTATCAAAATGGTAATACTCTAAACGAATTATACTGCAAACTCGCTCATAAGGTAATAGAAAAATAAACGCAATTGTATCCATTTTGTTAAAGGTTCCTCGTAAGTCCATAATCAGTTGCCAGCTAAAAATTTCTCCATTAAATAAAATCTTCCCATACGCCAATCGGCATAGCCTACGATTTTGTAGCAGAGGTTTTTATAAAGTTTTAGTGCATAAGAATTTTTGTTGAAAGCATCCAGTCGTATAGATTCAATACCAGCTTTGCTAAGTTTGGATTCAATATATTCCATTGTAATTTTGCCGATACCATTATTTTGAAAATCAGGGTGAACGCAAAGCCTGTGAATGATTCTATATTCTGTATCTGGATACTGCCAATCACCGTTATTGTATTCTTTATCGCAGGAATTGTTTATTACATAAATTACAGCAATCTTTCCGTCAACAATGCCTATGAATAAATCATTATTCTCAATATCATATTTTATAGTGGCTTCATCGGGATAAATTTCATCCCACTGATATATTTTAGCTTGATTCATATTAATTATAGCGGATTTGATAAGCTCCATTATTTCATATAAATTCTCTAAAGTTGCTTTTCTATACTGTATTTTCATTGTTTTCCTCACTATATTTTCTTTGAAAAGCAGATTATTCTATTTGCTCCGTCAAAGCCTAAATTTATATGAAATTGCCGACTGATTTCATTATCGAGTTCACAGTCACTGGCAAATTCACTGCAACCTTTTTTCTTTGCCCACTTCTCGCAGTAGTTCAAAAGCTGTTTTGCATAGCCTTGTTTTCGATATTCTTCTTGTACAAAAATTCCTTCTAAATATCCTACCGGACTGCTGTTTGTGCCTTCTACATAATCGTGCCTTAATCCACATTGTGCAAATCCTTCTATAGTTCCGTTAATAATCAACAGGAATAAAGCATTATTATCGCTTTCCATTAATGAAGAAAAAACATTTGACAAATCTTCTACTGTATGGCTTGCCCACATCTGAACAGCTAATAAAGCGATAGCTTCACTGTCAGCATTCGTAGCTTTTCTGTACTCTATTTTCATAACATAACTCCCTATAACCATTGAATAAAAGCAGTTTTGTCCTCGGAGTTGTAGCCTGCTTTTTTATAGAAGTTTAATGTTTTATCGTTCTTTGAACATGTGAGTAACATCATTTTGTAGCAATCTGATTTCTGTGCAAGTTCTTTCGCATAATTCAGGCACGCTGTTGCGTAGCCTTTTCCTCTGTAATCAGCGTGAGTAACCACATTTTCTATAAAAGCATAGGGTCGGATATTCCTTGTAAGATTCGGAATTATAACGCACACGCAGGAAGAAACAATTTTGCCGTCAACCTCACAAACAATAATATGATGATTTTCATCGTTGCAAATTGCATTCCAAGTTTTCTCTAAATGTTCACTATGCTCAGGAACACCAAGTTCATGCAAATGCGTATATAATTCAAGTAACTTGTTTAGTTCGTCTGTTTTGATTTCTCTAATCATTTTCATCACCGTAATTATGCACATTCAACAATATATATTTAAATTATTCCACCAAATAAGTTCATATATCAACTGTCCTTTTTTGCATTTTTATAGCATTCCTTACCCCACCAAAATGGAGTAATCTCTTTCAATATCACAGTCTCCCTTTTTTAAAGTCAGTCATTATTTCCATATCTTCATTTTTCTCGTTAAGCTGCATAAAGAACTCTCTGCATACTCCGCAGGGTATTCCGTCACCCTCGCCGTATGGGGCTTTATCCATAAATGCAATCAGATTACAACAGTCTGTCAGCTGTTCATATACATATTAAGTGCAGCTACTCGCTCAGCACATAAATTCATAACTCCGCTGCAGCTTTCAATGCAAAAGCCTGTGAATATCTCTCCGTTTTCAGCTTCCAGAGCGCATACAACGTGATGAGCCATAACAAACGGAGATACATCTTCAGGATGGTACTCCTGCTTTGCTTTTTCGCATAATTTGTTCCAAATATCCATATTTCAATCTCTAATTAAATGTATTTTCAAGTATTGTTAAAGTTCTATAATCAACATTCAATTCTGCTGTTATGCCATAAGGTAAAATACATCTCGGCTGACAATGACCAAAGTTAAGATTATACATAACGGGAACATTTGTACCTTTGAACACTTCTTTATATACAACCTTATATTCATCATAATAAATTTCATCGAAGGGTTTGCCGACAATCAAACCGTTGATTTGATTGAATATACCTTTATTCATAAAGAAATCGAGCATTGTTTTAAGCATTTTAGGTGAAGACTTTACTTCACTTGTTTCAAGAAACATAATTTTGCCTCTCCAATCCTCAACATTTGGCAAGATATCGTATTTATTTAGCACGTCAAATTCATCTGCGTATCTGCAACTGTTGTAGGCTTCGTAAATGCTCTCAATACAACCGCCGAGCAACTGTCCTGTTACAACTCCACTACCGTTTAAAATCTCGTAACCGAAATTTTCTTTAGTAGATTTTCTAGGCTTTCCAATTTCTTCTTTTCCATAGCTTTTTCTGTCATAATAAACAGTATCAGAGGACTTTATTTCAAAACTTCCACTGCAATTAAAGAAAAGCTCAAAGTATTCTTTGGTGTATGGAAGCATATCATTATCAAGCTCCGCAAGATCGCATAAAATATTAGGACCATAAAAGGTACTCATACCGATTTTATGAAACATCAGGTGGTTGATTGTTGTGTCTGAAAACCCAGTGAAAATTTTCGGGTGTTTTCTAACATTCTCTATGAACTCTTTGTCATTCATGAGATATGGTGTAAGCTTGTATGTATCCACACCGCCGATTGAGCAAATTACGGCTTTTATGTCTTTATCTGAAAAAGCTAACTTCAAATCATCAGCACGCTTTTCAGGGTGATTTTTCAGATATTCAAAACCCTTTAAAGCATTTGGCATCACTACAGGCATTAAATCGTAACCTCTTAAGCGGTTTAATGCTATCTCTAATTCGTGCCTGCAAAAATCCTCGCCCATAATACCGCTTGACAAGGATACTATTGCTATTTTATCGCCCTTTTGTAATTTCTTTGGTTTTATCATAATAAGTTCACCTATATAATTTTCAAAATCTTACTTAAATTCTATCATAAAAGCTGGAATGTAGCAATTAATTTAAAAATCAAAACACTAAAAATATTGCATCAAATAACAAATCGAGAGTGTGGTTTATATCATAGTTGTTTTTGAAAATCTTCTTTTAATTGTTTCAAGATTTTCTTTAATCTTTTTTCTGCACCTTCGGCTGTCAGACCAACTCTCAATGACGCTTCACGGATTGTCATTTTCTCCTTGCTTTTCAGGCAGTCGGGACAGATACCAAAGACTAACTCAATCAGCCTTAAATCCTGCGGCTTGAGTTTGCTCAAAGCCGTTTTTAACTCTTCTTGCTGTTCGTTTTTGAAATATATATCTTCGGGGGACAGTGTATTTATTTCAACATCAGTGATTGAAAGATTGAAATAATTTTCATTATCTTTATTGTGAATATCAATATTATTGTTCTGCTTAAACTGAGTTGAAGTAATAATGCAGTTGCGAACTGTGTTCTTTGAAATATTCAATTCATTTGCAATGTCCGTGACTGCTTCTTCAAGAGGTTTGTCATTCGGTTGTTGCGAGTACAGCAATGCTACTTTCCTTAAATTCTGATACAGATTATCATTATTGATATGTACGTTACCGCAAACAGTACGGACATATTTGTGCCAAGCTTTGAGCGCTTTATATTTTATGAGCTGTAGTAAAGGTATATCCGAGTCATAGCTTTGCAGTTCGCTCCACAGCAGAGATGAAAAGATTTGTTTCAAGTCGTTAATTCTGTTATTATCCAAGCTGTATTTATTTATAAACAGTTGGGCATTTCTGTTGAGTACAGGCTCATAAAAATAGAGAAATTCATTAAAGTATTTTTCGTCCTTTGTTTCTTTGTAGCGTACAAAATAATCATTCAAGTTAGCAAGCCTGATTGGAACATAATTAAGCTGATACATTTTATTTTCCTTAATCTTTCATAGCCTCCTCATAAATTTTTGAAAGCTCCATATCTTTCTCGTATTGATTTTCGGCATAGTCAAAATCAACATTTGCTAAATTAAAATAATAATCAATAAGCTCCTTTGCCTTGGCAGATACATTCGCACTGTATTTGCTAAGGCTTTTATTTTTACGGATAGAATCGTAACGATTTTTCCATAGAACATAATATGGGCTGTCAGATTTTCTCTGTTTTTTCATTTTCCTTTTTGTGACTTCCGGGTGTTTAGCAATGTATGAACAAGGCACACCGTATTTCTTATTTACCGTACTGCAATACAGTTGATTGCGTGCTGTTGTCATAAAGAAATATCTGTCGCAAATATCGCATCTCCAAAGATAGTGACCGTGAATGTAGCCTTCAAATAAATCCGTCATCAGAAAGTCTTTCAGATTATTGTAATAAACCTTCCGGTAAATCTTACTTGTGCCGTTTTCAGACTCTACCACAGGGATTATTGTTGCTCTCGTGCCGAATGGGTGGCTGTTAACGTCAAATATAAAATTCATATACGGGTCGTTTATAAAATCGCTGAATGCTTCTGCGAGTTCTGCTTTTGTTCGTGCGTTATTTTTTACTATTTTATTTGTAATCTGAAACACGACAGATGAATAATATTTTACTTCCTTTACAGCTGATGAAATAAAGAAACCGATTAAGAAAGCCGTTTCTAAATCAACAGATGCTTTGACTAACTCATCTAATTTTTCTGAAATCTTTATTCTATATTCATTCTTTGTGAATCGTTCATATTCCTCATAAAGTTTGATTTTCTCTTCTGTGAAAAACTCATTGATTATTTCTTTGCATTTCTTGATGTCAAATATTTTAAAGATTTCATATTGACTCAAAACATCAATAACTGAAATTATTTTTGCACGATAATTTAAAAAATCGGTTCTGTTAAAATCCTTATTTAATAATTCTTCTGTGAAATTTTTTAAATCTTCAAAAATACTTTCATCAATAAAGCGACTATCGGTATCCATTACAAGAAAACTTGTGTAACCGATAGGATATTCTTTATCGCTGATTGCAAACTTATCTTTTCTATATGTGACGCTAAAAAGATTAGTTGTATTCAGCTTTTTCAGTACATTGTCCTTAAAGTCCATAGTATCAACTCCGTTTATATTATATCACTTTGAAAATAAAATCACAAGTATTCAGGAAAGCAAATTGTGTTGTCACGGACTTTTAGGTTTTTTTGAAAATTTCTGACATTTATATATTGAGAGTAAAAAGCTTTCAATATTTTTTTGGAAGGAGTTGTTATAGTGCGTAACAACAAAAAGCTTGTTGTCGTTGACGGTGAAACATTAATGGATATGCGAATCAAGCCGATAAGCTTTTGCATTGACTCGTTGCTTCCGCAGGGAGTATCAATGCTCTGCGGTGCTCCGAAGATAGGTAAGTCGTGGTTAGTACTTGATTGGTGTGTTCGCATAGCCAAAGGAGAGGAGGTGTGGAATTTTAAAACTACGAAGGGAACTACCTTGTATCTTTGTCTTGAGGACAATTTGAGCAGAATCCAACAAAGGCTAAATGAAATTACAGATGAAGTTCCGAACAAAGTATTCTTTGCAACATCTTCGTGTTCGCTGCCGGACGGACTTGTAGAACAGATTGAAAGTTTTGTCGCAGAGCATAAAGATACGGTTCTGGTTGTCATAGATACATTTCAGATGATACGAAGTAAAAATAAGGATACTACTTACGCAAATGATTATCAGGAAATTGAGGAACTAAAAAGATTAGCGGACAAGCTGAAAATTTCTCTTCTGCTTGTACATCATCTGCGCAAGCAAGGTGACAATGATCCTCTGAATAAAATCTCAGGCACAACAGGAATCAGCGGTGCGGTTGATACAACATTTATTCTTGATAAGAGCAAGAGAAGTCAGAACAACGCAACTATGATTTGCACGGGCAGGGATATTGAATACAGAGAGTTGGAACTGAACTTTTCAAAAGACAATCATATATGGGATTTAGTTTCGGACAGTGTAGAAAGTCCTGAAATACTTTTGCCGGATGAGATGATTCAGCTGATTGAGTTTATGAAAAAGGTAAAAATCTTCAAAGGTACGAATACCGAATTCGCAGAAGAATTTAATTCTTTCTGCTGTAAAGAAATCTCTGCAAAAGCGTTAAAACAGATGATGAATAAATGGCGCTACGAATTAGAGGATAACGATGTTTTCTTTAGCTCATACAGAAGTAACGGTAAAAGGTTTGTAAATGTTCACTATCTGCCCGATAGTGACTCAAGTGCCGTAAGTGACGTAAATATTATTAGCGCCAAAACTTGCGTTCCTTTCGTCACTTGCGACCCTGACGAGCCGTGTCAGGCAACGTGAGCCGATTTGTGCGGTTATTTTGCAGAAGTCAAGGAAGTAGCCGACTGCAAGTAAAAATCGCAATTGGGGCGAATTTACGGCAGAATTGAAAGTTTATTTTCAGTAGCAGAGGTTGGGGCTTCATTTCCCGGACTTGTCCGGGGCAAGCAGAGCGCCCGGCTGTCCGCCAAACGCATAAAATCGGGCGGAAGCCCGGACCCACTTTAACACGGAGGTGAATAAAAATAGAAAAACGTAAGAGAAATCAAACCTTAAGTATCAGATTAACTCAATCTGAAAAGTCAGCTATTATTTCAAAAGCTAAGAAATCTAAATTAACCTTGACCGAGTATATTTTGAAATCTTCATTTAAAACACAAATCAAAGTTATTGACTTGCAACTACTGCTCGTTGAGCTAAAAAGGATTGGCAACAATCTGAATCAGATAACGAGAAAGATAAACAGCGGTGCTTTTAATTCCTACAACTTTGGTGAAATGATTGCTATGCAGAGAAAAATCTATAATGCAATTATAAATCTGTCGGAGGAAAAGTAATGGCGACCGTGACATATATTCGTGAGTCCAAGCAATCCATAAGTGCAATGAAAGGTGTAATTGATTACTGCTGTCAGGATAAAAAAGTCTATGATAAAATTTCAAATCAAAGACTTATCAGCGGAATTAACTGTGACGGTGAAAATGCTTTTTCAGAATTTCTTGCAACAAAGAAATCGTACAAAAAGACGGACGGAATGAATTTCTATCAGTATGTTCAATCTTTCTCACCTGATGAAAATATTACTCCGCAGAAAGCTCACGGGGTTGCTTTAGAGTTTGCCGAGAAAGCGTGGACATGTTATGAAGTTTTAGTTGCAACGCATTGTGATGCACAGCATATTCATTCTCACTTTGTTATCAACTCTGTCAGTTTTGAAAACGGTAAAAAGCTTCGGCAGAATCCAAATACACTTAAATCATTACGAGTCTTGAGCGATGAGATATGCAGACAGCATAATCTTTCAACTCTTGTGCCTTACAACAAGGACGGTATAAAAATCTCAACAAGAGAATACCGCACGGCAGTCAAAGGTCAGAGCTGGAAATTTAAATTAATGAATGACATAGATAAAGCTATGAACATAAGCGGTAGCAAGGAAGATTTCATAAATGCAATGTCGATTATGGGTTACTCGGTAATGTGGACAGGCGATAGGAAATACATTACCTATCAATGTCCGAACAAAATGAAGTGCAGAGATATTAAACTACACAACGATAAATATTTGAAAGGAAGTATGGAAAATGAATTCAGATACAGGCAAGAACAATATTTTGGAAAGCCTCAAGCAGAGAAACAGCAACTCACTGACAGCGATAGAGCTACTATCGGGAGAAACGAAAGTGATTTCGATTCCGTCACAGGTCAGGGAAGAAGAACTCACCCTGCTGAGAACGGCAATAACCTTTCAGCCGGAGCTATACAATATGATTTCAAAAATCTCAACGGACGACCAGATGGTGAAATATCTGGAGAGAATTCTGAAAATCAACAAAGACAATATGGAATCAATCTCGAAAAATTGTCAGACGGAGCTGAAGAAAGTTTCGGTACAGACGCTGAAAGAAATCAGGTCTGTGCAAATGCAGATGACCGAATCTATCCAACAGGCTGGGAAGAGTCAAGAAGAGTTTTTGAACAATACCTTGCAAAAAGGTCAGGAACTCGAATCAGCAATAGCCTCTCAAGTGAAAAAGTCAACTCTGCTGACAACCTTAAAATGGATAGCAATAACCATACTATCCTCGGCGGTATCAACTCTCTTGCTGAATCATTTTCTCGGATAATTGATGATGAATCGGAAGATGAAGAAGAACGCAGAAAGCGGATTGAAGCCGAGCAGAACGGAAGCGATATTGGTACTTTACTTGGACTTACCGCTGGATTGATTGCAGATGCAATATCAAAAGAAGAAAATATTGAATACGAAGGTGAAGGTTTTAATATGAACCTGTAAACTTGATTAAGAAAAGAGGATTTTATTATGTATAAATTTAGTATTAAAATTTCATTGGTAAAGGAGTGATGATGGAAAAATAATTAAGCGTTTAGCTGTGTTGTCTTATGGCACGCAAAGAAAATCCTATTATTGTTGAATCTGTTGATTTTGATTATGTAGGAACAGACGAGCAGTTTAATACTTTTCTGAAAAGTATAATCAAAGATTACCTTACGGAAAATAATCTGTTGCCGGATGACTATGATGATGAAATTAATTTCAAAAAGTCAGCATAAGAGCTGGATATTATAAAAACTTTGTGATATGTTGTGGTTGCACCGAGGTGGTGTGACCACAACATTCAAATAACAAATGAGAGGAGAATGATTATGAAGGTGTGGCTGTATTACAGGCTATCAAGAGATGAAGATGCTGAACTCAATTCTCTTAACAATCAGCGAAACATTTTAGTAGAATATGCAAATGCAAATAATCACGAAATTGTCGGTGAGTCTTTTGATGATAATGTAAGTGGTATGCACTTCAATCGTGAGGGTATAAGCAAAATCTATGAACAGGTTGAGAATAAGGCGATTGATGCAATCATCGTGAAAGACTTATCCCGACTCGGCAGACACAGAACGCAGACGGCGATGTTTATTGATTACCTTCGTGAACACGATGTCAGGGTTCTTTCTGTTACAGAAAACATTGATACAAGCAATGAAGATGATGATCTGATGATAGGCTTCAAGGGGATTTTCAACGATATGTACGCTCGTGATATTTCAAAGAAAATCCGTGCAGGCTACAAGCAGAAACAGAAAAACGGAATTGTGATTACAGTACCGCTTGGATATTTTAAGGATAAGAACACCAATGAAATTTTAATAGTCGAGGAAGAAGCTGAGATTGTCAGAAAGATATATGACCTCTACCTATCAGGCTACGGTTTAAAAGCAATAGCAAAGAAACTGAATGATGAAGGCATAAAATCACCGCAGTATTATCAAAACAAAATGTATAACAAGAAACTTCCGAGTAACAAGCCTGAAATTACGGGTAGGTACTTATGGGTGAACACAACAGTAAAACGGATTTTGCAGAATGAGTTTTACATAGGAACCGTAACCTGTCACAAGACCTATACCAGTAAAATTAATCATATTAGGAAGGCTTTGCCCGAGGATGAACAATTTAAACACGAAAATTTTGCACCTGCCATTATCTCGAAGGATAAATGGGAACAGGTGCAATTTTTATTATCTTCAAAGCGAAGCAATAATGTCCGAGCGAGTTCAAGTAATCCTTGCCACCGATACACAGGACTGATAGAATGTGGTGACTGCGGTTGCACATTTGTATGCAAAAAGCGGAAGTGGAAAGATAAACTCGACCGCATAGAATACAACTGTAACGGCTATCATCGCTATGGCAAGGAACACTGCACAGCACACAGGATTGATGAGGAATATTTAGACAAGTTAATTTATAATGAGCTTATGTCAATCAAGGATGAAGCACTTTCAAACTACAAATCAATAGAATCGGATGTCAAGAAATGGATGAGCAACAAGGGTACGGTTACTAATAAGCTGAAACAGCTCAATACAAGTCTTGAACAGCGTAAATCAGACCAAAAGGAAATCCTGCTTGAGAGAATCAGGGATAGGGAACACGCAGATATCTACACAGAAATGCTTGAAAAATGCGAGTCGGACATTCAAAAACTTGAGGATGAAATTAAGTCCATTCAGGATTACAACTCCACTATCAAAAAGCGAAAAGCTGAAATGAAAGACAGCGTTGAAATCATCAAGAAAATTATCAAGGAGGGAGCGATCAGCGACGCAAACCTCAGATTGCTTGTAGATAAAATAATAATCTTTGAAAAAGGCAATAAGCTGAAAATCAAAATCAAGCTGAACGCTAAATTTCGAAAGCATAAGGATTGCTATGACGAGAATGGCAATCTTACAGAGAGCACATTTACAACATAAAACTTTGGCAGACGCATAACATTAGTAATTTTCAATTTAGTAATTATAGCTAAATTGAAGTGTGATAATTTGTACAATATAAACGACAAAATCATCACCTTATTTTATGCGTCTGCCAACTTTATTTTGCTCAAAAACAAGAAAAAGCTCGATAAAATCGAGCTTTTTAGGGTGGTGCGGGCGACAGGACTTGAACCTGCACATCGGTTGACACTAGAACCTAAATCTAGCGCGTCTGCCAATTCCGCCACGCCCGCACATGTGTATTTCAACAAGTAAAACTTGCGAAAATCAAAATATTAAATTGTTTCACCGAGGTAGTGTGACCAAAATCTTGCGTGTCTGCCAATTCCACCACACCCGCATAGGTGTTCTTAATTTTTACACGGCATAGCAAACCGAGGCGGAGCTAATCGCTTAATCCGCAATGAGATTATTATAACAGATTTGTTTTTAAAAATCAAGAGAATTTTAAATTTCATTTTGCACGAATTTCGTACGAAAAAGTATGTGACAGGTTTTAAGGTGAATATAATGCTTTTTGCTATAAGTATATCTATAAAATTTTTGAAATCAATATCTTAGTATTGACAATATACCATACGGGGGTATATAATAAATATACCCTTATGGGGTATGAAAGTATAAAGGACTGATTTTATGGCATGTGAAAATTGTCACAGTAATAAAACAAAGCAAAGAAGCGAGAAAGAGTACAAGGCTCTCATCAATCGTCTTAACCGCATAGAGGGGCAGATAAGGGGTATTAAAGGTATGCTTGAGAAAAATGCCTATTGCACCGATATTATGGTTCAGGTTTCTGCCGTTAATGCGGCGCTCAATTCATTTAATAAAGAGCTGCTTGCAAATCATATCAAAACCTGTGTGGCGGAGGATATTCGCAACGGTAAAGACGAAACAATTGACGACCTTGTCGCAACCTTGCAAAAGCTTATGAGGTAGGTGCTTTTGATGAAAAAATTTAATGTTACGGGAATGAGTTGTGCTGCTTGCAGTTCCCGTGTTGAAAAAGCGGTTTCAAAGGTTGAGGGCGTACAGTCCTGCTCGGTAAGCCTGCTTACAAATTCTATGGGAGTAGAGGGCAGTGCAAGTGAAGAGAGCATAATCGCAGCCGTTGAAAAGGCGGGTTACGGTGCGAGTGTGGCAGGCGCAGAGAAAAAACAGTCTGCCGAAACCGATCAATTGAAAGATAAAGACACGCCTGTACTTATGCACAGACTGATTGCCTCTGTCGGCTTTCTTGTCGTGCTGATGTATATTTCAATGGGGCATATGATGTGGGGTTGGCCGTTGCCTGCGTTTTTTGCGGACAATCATATCGCAATGGGACTTGCGCAGCTTTTGCTCTGCGTTATAATAATGGTGATTAACCAAAAATTCTTTATAAACGGCTTTAAAGGATTAATTCACCGTTCACCGAATATGGACACGCTTGTTGCGCTTGGTTCGGGTGCATCGTTTGTGTACAGTGTATATGCACTTTTTGCTATGACCGATGCACAGGTAAAAGGCAATGCTGAACTTGTTATGAGTTATATGCACGAGTTCTATTTTGAATCGGCGGCAATGATTCTTACGCTGATTACGGTGGGCAAAATGCTTGAGGCTCACTCAAAAGGTAAGACGACAAATGCGCTCAAGGCACTTTTGAACCTTGCACCTAAAAAAGCAACCTTGTTGATTGACGGCAAAGAAACCGAAGTAACTGTTGATAAGGTGAAAAAAGGCGATGTATTCGTTGTTCGTCCGGGTGAGAGTATTCCCGTTGACGCTGAAATCACAGACGGCAGTACAGCTGTTGACGAGTCGGCTCTTACAGGAGAGAGTATTCCTGTCGATAAAGTTGTCGGTGACACTGTTTCGGCAGGTACTATCAATAAATCAGGCTTTATTAAATGCAGTGCAACGGCTGTAGGAGAAGACACTGCGCTTTCTCAAATTATTAAAATGGTAAGCGACGCTGCGGCAACCAAAGCTCCCGTAGCTAAAATTGCCGATAAGGTTTCGGGTGTATTCGTTCCTGCAGTAATCGTGATAGCCCTTATTACCATTGCGGTTTGGCTTTTGTGCGGTCAGACTGTAGGTTATGCGCTTGCAAGAGGTATATCGGTTCTTGTAATCAGTTGCCCGTGCGCACTCGGACTTGCCACACCTGTTGCTATTATGGTCGGCAACGGAATGGGCGCAAGAAAAGGTATTCTCTTTAAAACCGCAGCATCCCTTGAAGAGGCAGGTAAAACTCAAATTGCCGTACTTGACAAGACGGGTACTATCACTAAGGGCGAACCAAAGGTTACAGATATTATTCCGTTTGAAATTACAGAAAATGAACTTTTAAAATATGCATATTCAATCGAAGCCAAAAGCGAACATCCGCTTGCAAAAGCGATAATCGTAAAAGCGGAGGAACTTTCTTTAAATCCGTATGAAGTTACAGATTTTAAGGCTGAATCGGGTAACGGATTGTCTGCCGAATACAACGGTGAAAGGATTATCGGCGGCAGTAAAAAGTATATTTCTTCACTTATCGGTATTTCAAACGATATATTAAGCAAAGCCGACAAACTTTCCGAAGAGGGCAAAACACCGCTGTTCTTTATGCTCGATAACAAGCTTTTGGGAATAATAGCCGTTGCCGATGTAATAAAAGAGGAAAGTCCGAAGGCTATTAAACAATTACAAAATATGGGCATTAAGGTTGTAATGCTCACGGGCGACAATGAGAGAACAGCTAAGGCTGTAGGAAAACTTGCAGGTGTTGACGAGGTTATTGCAGGCGTTATGCCTGACGGTAAAGAAAAAGTTGTTGCCGAACTCAAAAAGCAGGGCAAGGTTCTTATGGTCGGAGACGGTATAAATGACGCACCTGCGCTTACAAGAGCGGATATAGGTATGGCAATCGGTTCGGGTACGGACATTGCAATTGATGCCGCCGATGTTGTTTTTATGAAGAGCAAACTTACGGATGTTCCCGCAGCGGTAAGACTTAGCCGCAAAACATTGAGAAATATCCACGAAAATCTTTTCTGGGCATTTATCTATAATGTTATCGGTATTCCGCTTGCGGCAGGCGTTTGGATTCCGTTGCTCGGCTGGCAGCTTAATCCGATGTTCGGTGCAGCGGCAATGAGCCTGTCGAGTTTCTGCGTTGTAACCAATGCTCTAAGGCTGAATTTCTTTGACATTACAAATCCAAAGAAAGACAGAAAAATAAAATATAAATCAAAAAAGGATGATAATGCTATGACAAAGACAATGAAAATTGACGGTATGATGTGTTCACACTGCGAGGGCAGAGTAAAACAAAGTCTTGAGGGACTTGCACAGGTAAGTCAGGCAGAAGTAAGCCACAAAAAAGGCACAGCTGTTGTAACACTTACCGCAGAAGTTTCAAACGATGTACTCAAGAAAACTGTCGAAGACCAGGGATACAATGTAATTTCAATTTCATAATTTTATTTGCAGATGTCGATTTAAACGGCATCTGCAAATTTTTTGCAAAAAATTTAAAAAAACTATTGACTTAAAGTCAGCTTTAACAGTTATAATATCTTTATAAAATTTACAGGAGATGTTATTATGTATATTGAAAAAATTAATTCACCTCAAGATGTAAAAGCACTCAATACGGAAGAAATGAAACAGCTTGCACAGGAAATGCGTACAGTCCTCATAAAAAAGTTAAGTATCCACGGCGGACACTTCGGCCCTAACCTCGGTATGGCGGAGGCTATTATAGCATTGCATTATGTGTTTAATTCACCTGTTGACAAGTTTGTCTTTGATGTATCGCATCAGAGTTACTGCCACAAAATTCTTACAGGCAGAAAAGACGCATTCATTTTTGAAGATAAGTATGACGATGTTTCAGGCTATGCAAATCCTGACGAAAGCGAGCACGATTTTTTTAATATCGGTCACACCTCAACATCTGTCAGCCTTGCGTCGGGTCTTGCAAAGGCAAGAGATTTAAACGGCGGCAAGGAAAATGTAATTGCTGTAATCGGCGACGGTTCGTTAAGCGGCGGAGAGGCTCTTGAGGGTCTTGATTATGCAGGCGAGTTTGACGGCAACTTTATTATTGTTGTAAACGATAACGATATGTCTATCGCCGAAAATCACGGCGGACTTTATAAAAATCTCAAACTTTTAAGAGATACGGACGGTAAAGCCGAATGTAATCTCTTTAAGGCAATGGGACTTGACTATGTATTTGTCAAGGACGGCAACGATATTGAACAGCTTATTTCAGCTTTTGAAAGCGTAAAAGACATTGACCACCCTGTAGTCGTTCATATTTGCACACAAAAGGGTAAGGGTTATGCTCCTGCCGAAAAGGACAAAGAGAATTGGCACTGGTGTATGCCGTTTGACATTGAAACAGGCAGATCTAAATTTGAATTTGACGGCGAAAGCTATGATGATATTACGGTAAATTATCTTCTTGATAAGATGAAGAACGATAAGAGCGTTGCCGTTATTACTTCTGGCACACCTACAGTTGCAGGCTTTACAAAGGACAAGCGTGAAATTGCAGGCAAGCAGTTTATTGATGTAGGCATTGCCGAGGAGCACGCAGTTGCTCTTGCTTCGGGTATGGCAAAAAACGGAGCTAAACCTGTTTACGGTGTTTACAGTTCATTTATACAGAGAACATATGACCAGATTTCACAGGATTTATGTATTAATTCAAACCCTGTTACAATTATTGTTTTTGCTGCGACAGTATTCGGTATGAACGATGTAACTCACCTCGGTATCTACGATATTGCAATGCTTTCAAATATTCCGAACCTTGTATATCTTGCACCTACTTGCAAGGAAGAATATCTTGCTATGGTTGAATGGAGTATGTCGCAGAGAAAGTACCCTGTTGCAATCAGAGTACCGGGCAACGGAGTTGTTTCAAATCCGAATTACAAACTGATTGACTTTGACAACCTTAACAAATACAGCGTCACAAAAGAAGGCGGCAAGGTTGCAATTCTCGGACTCGGCACATTCTATCAGCTCGGTGCAAGTGTTGCCGATGAAATTAAAAAGCAGTACGGTATTGACGCTACCGTTGTAAATCCTGTTTACATTACAGGTACGGACGAAGACTTGCTTGCAGAACTTGCAAAAACTCACGATGTTGTAATTACACTTGAGGACGGTATTCTTAACGGCGGTTTCGGCGAAAAAATAGCAAGATTTTACGGTAAATCGGATGTCAAAGTATTTAACTACGGCTTAAAGAAAGAGTTTCTCGACAGATATGACTATAATGAAGTTCTTGCCGAAAATCATCTCACCAAAGAGCAGATTTGCGAGGATATTAAAGATTTTATCTGATTTAAGTTGACAATTGCAATTAAATAGTATTAAAATATTAGGGCAGAGTTTTTCTGCCCTGATTTTTATTTTAGGAGTTTTTATGAATTTAACCTACGAACAAAACAAACGCTATTCAAGACAGCTTGTAATGAAAGAGATAGGAGAGAGCGGACAGAAAAAGTTGCTTTCTTCAAGCGTACTTGTAATCGGTGCGGGCGGTCTTGGCTCACCTGCGCTTATGTATCTTGCAAGCGCAGGAGTAGGCACAATTGGCATTGCAGACGCCGATGAAGTTGATGTGTCTAATCTGCAAAGACAGGTTATACATAACTGTGCCGATATAGGCAAAGCAAAAGTTGAATCGGCTAAGGAAAAAATAAATAAGTTGAATCCCGATGTTAATGTCAAAACCTACAAAACATATGTGAACAGTGAAAATATAGCCGAGCTTATCTCTGATTATGATTTTGTGCTTGACTGTACCGATAATTTCGGCAGTAAGTTTTTGATTAACGATTACTGTGTAAAGGCGGAAAAGCCGTTTTGTCATGCAGGCGTTGTCGGTTTTGAAGGTCAGCTTATGACATATATTCCGCACAAATCCCCGTGCTACCGATGTGTTTTTGAAGAAGAACCGAAAGTGGGCGATGTACCTCTTCCAAAGGAGGTAGGAGTTATAAGTGCGGCTTGCGGCGTTATAGGCAGTTTGCAGGCAATGGAGGCAATAAAGTTTTTACTCTCAAAGGGTGAACTTTTATGCGGCTATATGCTTATTTACAATGCTTTAAATGCGTCTTTTCGCAAAATAAAACTCCCGAAACAAAACCCGAATTGCAAGGCTTGCGCAAAGCAGGCATAATAAAAATATAGGAGAAATTATGAATATCAGAGAATACCTTAAAAAGAGCAAGCTGATTGCAGACGGCTCTTTCGGCACATACTATTCACAAAAATATAAAACGGTCGATATTCCCGAATATGCAAATATTAGCGCTCCGCAGAGAATATCGGAAATTCATACCGAGTATATAAACAGCGGTGCAAAACTTATCAGAACCAACACTTTTGCGAGCAATACATACTCTCTTGACTGCTCAATCGAACAGGTTAAGGAAAATATAAAAGCGGCTTACAAAATTGCAAAAGGAGCGGTTGAGCAGAGCGGAAAAGAAATATTTATCGCAGGCAATATCGGTCCTGTTCCCGCAGTTTTTCAGCCTGATTTTGAGGCTGTGGAAGAAGAATACTATCAGATTGCGAAAACTTTTATAGATGAGGGCGCAGATATTTTATGTTTTGAAACCTTTACAGAGTCCGAACATATTATGCCTGCAATAAAGAGAATTAAAGAGGAATGTAATCCGTTTATAATTGTGCAGTTCTGCGTGAATCAGTACGGTTACAGTGAGGCGGGCGAAAGTGCGGAAAGGCTTGTTAGTGAAACTGCATTTTCAAAATGCGTTGACGCCGTAGGTCTTAACTGCGGTGTAGGTCCTGCCCATATGCAGCAGATATTGTCAAGAATTAATCTTAACAACAATTGTTTTGCCACGGCTATGCCAAATGCCGGTTATCCTTTACTTGTGCGCAACCGTGTAAAATATGCTGATAATCCGATATATTTTGCGTCTAAGGTAAATGATATGGCTTTGCTCGGAGCGGATATTATAGGCGGTTGCTGTGGTACAACACCTGATTACATAAGAGAAGTTGCAAAAACCGTTGACCTTACACCTACCGTAAAATCGGATGAAACTTCCGCAAACAACGAAAACGAAAAGCCTGTTATAAAAAAGAGCTTTTTCAGAAATGCCGACGGTACAATTAAAGATAAAAAACTTATTGCGGTAGAACTTGCTCCGCCTTTCGGCGCAGATGATAAAAAACTGCTTGAGGCAGCACATATGCTCAAAGGTCTTGGTGTAGATGTGCTTACATTTCCCGATTCTCCTTCGGGCAGAACAAGAATCGACTCTGTGCTTATGGCGCAGAAAGTCAAGAATGTAACAGGTTTTGAGGTTATGCCGCACATCTGTTGCCGTGACAAAAACGCCATTGCCATGCGCTCAACTTTTCTTGGCGCAAGTATAAACGACATTAATAATTTTCTTATCATAACAGGTGACCCTATCCCCGTTATGGCAAGACAAGTTGTAAAGTCTGTGTTTAATTTCGACTCCGTGGGTCTTATGCGCATTGCCGATGAAATGAACAGCGAGGCATTAAAAGACAGTCCGCTCACTTACGGCGGCGCTATAAATCAGAGCAGACGAAGAATAGAATCGGAAATTAAGCGTGTGCAAAAGAAAATGGAGGCAGGCGCAGAATTTTTCCTTACTCAACCTGTATTTACAGCAGAAGATGCCGAGCGTTTGCGCAGAGTAAAAGAAGAAACGGGCGCAAGAATTTTGTGCGGAATTATGCCGTTGGTCAGCCGAAAAAATGCTCTGTTTATGAAAAACGAAATTTCGGGAGTTAATGTTACGGATGAAGTTATTGAGCGTTATCCCGAAAACGCCGACCGTGAAGACGGCGAAAATGTAGGTGTTGAACTTGCAAAAGAAATGATTGCGGCTACAAGAGATTTTGCGGACGGTTATTATTTTTCTTTCCCGTTTAACCGAACATATTTGCTCAAAAGAATTATACAGGAAGTCTAAGATAAAATTTATGTAAAGCCCTATAAATTTCTTGACAAAATATTAGTTTTGGTTTATTATAAATCTGTTGTAAGAGTATATCTTACTTAATTTAGCGTGAAAAAGATTTCTGTTTTCATGCAAATATATGACCACTTGCATATGTAAGTTAAGCCCATACGGACAGGCGGGTCAGCTGCCGAGCGTGGTGCAAGCCACATTATTGATTGAGTTAAAAGCTCAAATTTTATAAGTCGATTACTTATCATCAGTGCAACAGCACATCACTTGTGAAACGGTCAATAAGAGCAGAACGGTATATTTGCTACATTAGCTCTGAAAACGGAATTCTTCTATTAACTGTCAGCATAAGCTACAGAAAATAAATCATATATCCGTTAATCAAACAGGTGGTGCATTGTGCCGCCTGTTTTTTGTTGCATTATTTTTGATAAGCCGAAAGGGTAATGTAAATGGATATAAACACACAAAAGAAAGCCCCCCTGTATGAGGCTTTGCAAAAATTTCGCAAACAAAGGGTAGTGCCTTTTGATGTGCCGGGACATAAAAGGGGAAGAGGAAATCACGAACTCGTTGAACTTCTCGGCGAAAAATGCGTAGGTCTTGATGTAAATTCAATGAAGCCGCTTGATAATCTCTGTCACCCCGTATCGGTAATTTTGGAGGCGGAACAGCTTGCGGCGGATGCATTCGGCGCAGGTCATGCATTTTTTATGGTCGGAGGTACAACTTCCGCAGTGCAGAGTATGATTTGGTCTGTATGCAAAGCAGGCGATAAAATTATTTTGCCGAGAAATGTGCACAAAAGCGTTATTAATGCTCTTGTGCTCTGCGGAGCGGTGCCTGCATATGTAAATCCCGATGTTGACAAAAAAATCGGAATAGCGCTCGGTATGGAACTTTCTCAAGTTGAAAACGCAATCAAAGAAAATCCCGATGCCGTTGCTATTCTTGTAAATAATCCGACCTACTATGGTATTGCGTCCGATTTAAAAGCAATCGTAAAACTTGCACATGCTCACGGTATGAAAGTGCTTGCAGACGAGGCTCACGGCACACATTTCTATTTCGGTGAAGATTTGCCTGTATCGGCTATGGCGGCAGGTGCAGATATTGCGGCGGTGTCTATGCATAAATCCGGCGGAAGTCTTACGCAAAGCTCATTGCTGCTTACAAACAAAAATGTACGCTGGGAGTATGTGGCTCAAATTATAAATCTTACTCAAACCACAAGTGCAAGCTATCTGCTTATGTCAAGTCTTGATATTTCAAGAAGAAACCTTGCCTTGAGAGGAAAAGAGTCGTTCGGTAAAGTTATGAAAATGGCTGAATATGCCCGAAATGAGATAAACGAAATCGGCGGTTACTACGCTTACGGCAGAGAGCTTAACAATGGCAGCAGCGTGTTTGATTACGATGTAACCAAACTTTCAGTTTACACAAGAGATATAGGGCTTGCCGGAATTGAAGTTTACGACTTACTGCGTGACGAATACGATATCCAGATAGAATTCGGCGATATAGGCAACATACTTGCCTATATTTCAATCGGCGACAGAATACAGGACATTGAAAGACTTGTAGGTGCGCTTGCCGATATTAAAAGGCTTTATTCAAAAGACAATGCAAAAATGCTTAGTATGGAGTACATTCCGCCTATTGTATCGGCAACACCGAGAGATGCGTTTTATGCAGACAAAGAAATGCTGCCGATTGAACAGACGGCAGGAAGAATTTGCAGTGAATTTGTTATGTGCTATCCGCCCGGAATACCGATTCTTTCACCGGGCGAAATGATTACAGATGAAATTATAGAGTATATTAATTATGCAAAAGCAAAGGGCTGCTCAATGCAGGGTACGGAAGACCCGTATATTGAAAAACTTAATGTATTGAAATAAAGTTTTTTAAGGTTACTAATAATGCGTTTTGTAAAAAACAAACCAAAGGAGTGTTTATATGGAATTTTGGTTTTCTGAAAGACATACCGATAATGTTGAGCTTTCTATAAGAGTTGAAAAACAGCTATTCAGCGGTCAGAGTGATTTTCAGCGAATTGATGTTTTTGATTCTGTGGAGTTTGGCAGATTTCTTACTTCAGACGGTAATGTGATTTTCAGTGAGAAAGACGAGTTCACCTACGACGAGATGATTGTTCATGTGCCTATGGCGGTTCATCCGAATGTAAAAAAGGTGCTTGTAATCGGCGGCGGCGACGGCGGTGTTGCCAGAGAGCTTTCACATTATGAAGAGATTGAAGTTATAGATGTTGTTGAGCCTGACGAGATGTTTGTTGAGGTGTGCAAGGAATATTTCCCCGACAACTCAAAGGGTCTTGACGATAAAAGAGTAAATATATATTATCAGGACGGTTTAAGGTTTTTAAGAACAAGTCATAACGAATATGATTTAATTATAAATGACGCTACTGACCCGTTCGGACACACTGAGGGACTTTTTACAAAAGAGTTTTACGGCAGCTGCTACAAGGCACTTAAAGATGACGGAATTATGGTATATCAGCACGGCAGTCCGTTCTATGATGAGGACGAGGGTGCTTGTAAGGCTATGCACAAGAGAGTGTACAACTCATTTCCGATAAGCCGTGTGTATCAGGCACATATTCCTACCTGTGCCGCAGGTTATTGGCTGTTTGGCTTTGCATCTAAAAAGTATCATCCGCTCAAAGACCTTGACGCTAAAAGATGGAACAAGCGTGGCATAAAAACTTGGTATTATACGACCAATCTTCATCGAGGTGCATTTATGCTGCCGAAATATGTTGAAGATTTACTTGCAGAAGAAGAAAAATAATTTTATATATTGGAGGAAAACAGAATGAGCAGACTTTTAATTATCGGTTGTGGCGGTGTTGCAGGTGTTGCAATTCACAAGTGTTGTCAGAACAGCGATGTTTTTACAGAAATTTGCATTGCAAGCAGAACGAAATCAAAGTGCGACGCTATAAAAGCAAAACTTGAAAACACAACAAAAACGGTTATTACAACCGCACAGGTAAATGCCGACAGTAAGGATGAACTTGTGGCTCTTATTAATTCATACAAGCCCGATGCGGTATTAAACCTCGCACTTCCGTATCAGGATTTAACAATTATGGACGCCTGCCTTGAAACCAAAACAGACTACATTGATACGGCAAACTATGAACCGGAGGACACAACAGACCCCGAATGGAAAGCTGTTTATGAAAAACGCTGCAAAGACCTTGGCTTTACCGCTTACTTTGATTATTCGTGGCAGTGGGCATATAAAGAAAAGTTTGAAAAAGCAGGTATCACAGCACTTTTGGGTACAGGCTTTGACCCGGGTGTTACAAGCGTATTTACAGCATATGCGCTCAAGCATTATTTTGATGAAATCCATTATATAGATATTCTCGACTGCAACGGCGGCGACCACGGCTATCCGTTTGCAACAAACTTTAACCCTGAAATCAATCTTCGTGAGGTATCCGCAAACGGCTCGTATTGGGAAGACGGCAAGTGGATTGAAACCAAACCTATGGAGATTAAGAGAGTGTATAACTTTGACGGTGTGGGCGAAAAGGATATGTACCTGCTTCACCACGAGGAAATCGAGTCACTCGCAAAGAATATTCCGAATGTAAAGCGTATTCGCTTCTTTATGACATTCGGACAGAGCTACCTTACACATATGCAGTGCCTTGAGAATGTCGGTATGCTTTCTACCGAGCCTGTTATGTATGAGGGCAGAGAAATTGTACCGATTCAGTTCTTAAAGGCTCTTTTGCCTGACCCTGCATCTCTCGGTCCACGCACTAAGGGCAAGACAAATATCGGCTGTATCTTTACAGGCGTTAAGGACGGCAAAGAAAAGACAATTTACATCTACAATATGTGCGACCATCAGGAGTGCTATAAAGAGGTCGGCTCGCAAGCTGTATCATACACAACAGGTGTGCCGGCTATGATCGGTGCGTCACTTGTTCTTAGCGGTCAGTGGAAAAAGCCTGGTGTTTATAATGTTGAGGAGTTTGACCCCGATCCGTATATGGAGGCACTTAATAAATTCGGTCTTCCTTGGGTTGTTGACGAAAATCCCGTAACAGTTGAGTAAGCCGATGAAATTTACAGAATTAAAAACACCTTGCTATGTTATAGATGAGCAAAAGCTGATAAAAAACCTTGAAATATTAAAAAGCGTTCAAGACAGGACAGGATGTAAAATCCTGCTTGCTCAAAAGGCTTTTTCGGCATTTTGCGTGTATCCGCTTATGAGTAAATACCTGTCGGGAACAACCGCAAGCGGGCTTTATGAGGCTAAACTCGGTCACGAATGTTTCGGAAAAGAAACGCACATTTTCGCACCTGCTTTTAAGGAGAATGATTTTGAAGAGATTTTAAAAATCTGCGGTCATATTGTTTTTAACTCATTTTCTCAACTTGAAAAATACAGGGATAAATGGCAAAATGCTGATGTAAGCGTAGGCATACGACTTAACCCCGAATTTTCCACACAAGAGGGACACGAAATCTATGACCCATGCGCTTACGGTTCAAGACTTGGGGTTACAAAGGCAAATTTCAGAGAAGATTTGCTTGACGGAGTTGAGGGCTTTCACTTTCACACATTGTGCGAGCAAAATTCAGATGATTTGGTGTCTACTTTTAAGGCAGTTGAAGAAAAGTTCGGCAAGTATTTTTATAACGCAAAATGGCTCAACTTTGGCGGCGGACATCATATTACACGAGATGATTACGATACAAAGGCGCTTGTTGACCTTATAAAGTATGTTCAAAATAAATACGATGTTGAAGTTTATCTTGAACCCGGTGAGGCAGCGGCACTGAATGCAGGCTATCTTATTACAGAGGTTATGGACATTGTTCACAACGGACTTGATATTCTGATTCTTGACGCATCTGCCGCCTGTCATATGCCTGATGTTCTTGAAATGCCGTACAGGCCACCGCTCAAAAACAGCGGTAAGCCTAATGAAAAAGCGTTTACTTATCGTTTGTCATCTTGTACCTGCCTTGCAGGCGATGTAATCGGCGACTACAGCTTTGACAGCGAAGTTAAAATCGGTGACAGACTGATTTTTGAGGATATGGCGATTTACTCAATGGTAAAGAACAATACCTTTAATGGTATGCCGCTGCCGTCAATTGTGCTTATGCATAATGAAGATAACTGCGAGGTTATAAAAGAATTTTCGTACAACGATTTTAAAGAGAGGCTTTCATAAATGAGCTTTGAGTATATAAAAAACAAATTTCCGACTGACGATGGCTTTTGTATGCCTGCTGAATTTTCAAAACATTCCGCCACCGTTATGATTTGGCCCGAAAGACCCGGAAGTTGGTGCTATGAGGCAAAATTTGCCGAAAAGGTTTTTGCGGAAATTATAGGAAAAATTGCGGAGTTTGAAAAGGTATTTGTGCTTGCAAGCGACAAAAAATTTGCTCATGCAAAGGCTTGCCTTGTAGGTGTTAAAAATGCGGAAGTTTTGAATATAAATTCCGATGATGCATGGGCAAGGGATACCGCCCCGACTTTTGTTGTAAACAATAACGGCGAAATTCGTGCCATCGACTGGCAATTCAACGCATGGGGCGGCGAATATGACGGTCTGTATGCAAATTGGGAGAATGACGATAAAATTCCATATGAACTTTGCAAAACGCTTGGCATTCCGTTGTATGACGCACATCCGTTTGTGCTTGAGGGCGGCTCAATTCATACTGACGGAGAGGGCACGCTCATTACAACAGAAGAATGTCTGTTAAGCAAAGGCAGAAATCCGCAGCTGACAAAAGCCGAGATTGAAGAAAAGCTAAATAAATACCTCGGTATAAATAAAACAATCTGGCTGCCAAAGGGTATTTATAATGACGAAACCAACGGTCATATAGATAACATATGCGCATTTGTCGCTCCCGCCGAGGTTGTACTTGCGTGGTGTGATGATGAAAACGACCCGCAATATGCAATATCAAAAGCGTGCCTTGATATTCTTGAAAATTCAACCGACAATAAAGGAAGAAAGATTAAGGTTCATAAACTTCCTGTTCCGAAAATTCCCGTGACAGTTACCGAAAATGATATAAAAGGATATATATTCGAGGACGGAGAGGACACAAGAGAAGTCGGAGAAAGGCTTGCGGCATCGTATGTTAATTTTTATTTTTGCAACGGCGCTGTGATTTTGCCTCAATTCGGCGGTGAAAATGCCGAAAGCGACAGAGTTGCCGCAGAAATTCTTGAAAGAGTTTGCAATGACAGAAAAATTATTCCGATTTATGCAAGAGATATTATTGTCGGCGGAGGCAATATTCATTGCATTACACAACAAATTCCGTTTACCGATAAGGGAGGTAAAATATGAGAAAAGTTAAGGTATCGGCGGTTCAGATGAAATGTACAACCGATGTTTGGGAGAATATAGCAAATGCCGAAAAATTTGTGCGACAGGCAAAAGAAGACGGCGCAAATATTGTTTTACTCCCCGAACTGTTTGAAAGACAGTATTTTTGTCAGGAAAGACGATATGACTACTACAATTTTGCTAAGCCTACCCTTGAAAACGATGCTGTAAAACATTTTGCAAAACTTGCGAAAGAACTTGAAATTGTTATTCCTGTCAGCTTTTATGAGCGTGACGGAAACCGCCTTTTTAACAGTGCTGCGGTAATTGATGCAGACGGCGAAATTCTCGGTGTATACCGTAAGACTCACATTCCCGACGACCATTATTATCAGGAAAAATTTTACTTTATTCCGGGTGATACAGGGTTCAAAACTTTTAAAACTAAGTTCGGTACAATCGGTGTAGGCATTTGCTGGGATCAATGGTTCCCCGAAACCGCAAGAGCACTTGCGTTAAATGGCGCCGAATTGATTTTCTATCCGACCGCTATCGGTTCAGAACCTATACTTGAGTGCGACAGTATGCCGCATTGGAGAAGATGTATGCAGGGACATTCTGCGGCAAATGTAATTCCCGTAATTGCGGCAAACCGCATAGGCAGGGAAGATGTAACCCCTTGTGACGAAAACGGCAATCAGACCTCCTCACTTGTTTTTTACGGCTCATCTTTCATTACAAACGAAACGGGAGAGATTATTAAATCTGCGTCAAGAGATGAAGAAACCGTGCTTACAGCAGAGTTTGACCTTGATGAGATTTTTCAAAACAGACTCGGCTGGGGAATATTCCGTGACAGACGCCCGGATTGCTATAAGGTAATAACCGAAAAGTGATTAGGAGAAAAATATGTGCTTGATATGCGACAGAATATTAAAAAGTAAAATGCTGATTTAATTTCTGATACATAACAAAATCATAAAAACATAAAAACAGAGCAGACTGTAATTTTAAGTCTGCTCTGTTTGCTTTGATTTTGATTATTTATCCGCCTGAATTTTTACGAACTGTTCCTGCATATAGCTGTAAACATCGTCGGGTACATTCGTAAATACATAACATTTGTCGAGATATTCGTCACTCGGGAAGATAAGTTCGTTATTTTTTATATCCTCGTCAAGATACTCGTCATATGCTTTCTGATTAGGTGTTGCGTAGTAGAGATATTCAAAGTTAGCTGCCGCAATTTCAGGTGACTGCATAAAGTTAATGAATTTTTCGGCATTCTCTTTGTTTTTACTGCAAGTAGGAATACACATTGCGTCATAGAAAAGGTTAGAGCCGTTTTCGGGCATTGCATAGTCCAAATCTTCATTATTTTCCATCATCATAACGATATCGCCTGCGTAGTACGGTGCAATTGCCGACTGACTGTTTTCCATTTCTGTGAAAACCTGATCCATTACATATTTCTTAAGCAAAGGCTTTTGTTCGGAAAGCTTTGCCGCCGCCTTGTCAACATCCTCTTTGGTACAATTGGCTGGATTAATACCGCAAAGCTGCATTGCAATTGCCATAGCGTCACGGCTGTTGTTAAACATAAGAATGTCGCCGCTTAACGATTTATCCCAAAGTGCTTCCCATGAAGTTGGCTTTGTTGCCACTTTTGTTTTGTCATAAACCATTGAAGTAACGCCCCATGTGTAGCAAACAGTGTATTTACCCTCAGGGTCGCAGGAAAGATTTTTAAAGCGTTCCATAAGGTTATCTTTGTTAGGAATGTTGCTGTAATCAAGTTCCTGCAGCATATTTTCGCTTATGAGCTTGCTTATCATATAATCTGACGGAATAATAACATCATAACTTACATTGCTGTTTTTAAGCATATTGTAAAGCTCTTCGTTGGTTTCGTAAGTGGTGTAGTTTACCTTGATGTTGTACTCTTTTTCAAATTCGTCAATTACATCAAGCGTACCGTCCTCACCGTTTGCAATGTAGTCGCCCCAGTTATATACATTAACTTCACCGTCATAGCTTTTGCCGCAGCCTGCCATTGCACTGCAAGCCGCTGTACCGATGAGTAAAGAAAGAACAACACAGCCAAATTTTTTCATTTTGCAATCTCCCTTATTCAGTTTATTTTTTCACCTTTTCCTCGTGCTTGTCACGAATATTTATAAGTATCATAACGATAAGTACCGCTAAAAACAAAAGTGCGGAAAGCGCATTGATTTTCGGCGATATTCTTCTGTGTGTCATTGAGTAAATCTCAATTGATAAGTTTTGAAACTTTGCGCCTCTTGTAAAATATGTGATTATAAAATCGTCAAGAGAGTAAGTAAAGCTCATTAAAAGTCCGGAGAAAATACCAGGCATAAGCTCGTGAATTACCACCTTGTAAAAAGCCTGCCATTGATTACAGCCGAGGTCGAGCGCCGCATCATAAATACTTTGGTCCATCTTGTGTATTCTCGGCATAACATTAAGCACTACAAAAGGTACGCAAAAACATATATGAGCAATAAGCACGGTAACAAAACCCATTTCAAAGTTAAATAAAACACCTAAAAATGTAAACAAAAGCATAAGCGATACGCCCATTACAATGTCAGGACTGATAATCGGAATGTTAGACGCACTTTGTATAAGCAGTCTTTTTTTACCTTTGAAATTGCTTATTCCTATAGCTGCGGCAGTGCCGAGTACGGTTGCGAAAATTGATGCGAGTACGGCAATTATAAGCGAATTGCCGAGAGCGTTTATAATTTTATCATCTCTGAAAAGTTCTTCATACCATTTGAACGAAAAGCCTTTCCATACAGTAGTTTTACCCTCGTTGAACGAAAATATAATAAGTACAAAAATCGGAAGATATAAAAACAACATCACAAGCGTTGTATATATCTTTGAGGCAATATGCTTGTTTTTCATTATGCAATCGCCTCCTCATCTCCAAAGAAATTCATAAGCACAAGGAACACAAGGATAAATACCATCAGTATCAGCGAAATCGCCGAACCCGTACTTTGGTCTGTCCAGAACACCTTGTCTATAATGTCACCGATCATAATATCGTTTGTGCCGCCGAGGTACTGCGCTACAAGGAATGTACTTGCCGACGGAACAAAAACAAGTGTTATACCCGAAATAACACCGGGGATACTAAGCGGAAGCACAACTTTGCTGAACACATGAAATCCGTTTGAACCGAGGTCTTGAGCCGCCTCAATAAGACCGTTGTCAATTTTACTCATAACTGTGTAAATCGGAAGAATCATAAACGGAAGATACTCATAAACCATACCGAGCACAACCGCACCCGAATTTCCGAGGTATGTACCGTGTATTCCGAAGAATGATAAAATTGTATCGAGCGGACCGTTTGACTGTAAAATCGTAACCCATGCGTATATTCTAAGCAAAAAGTTCATCCACATAGGAATCATCAAAAGCATATTTACAAAATTCTGCGTTGACGGTTTCATTTTTGTAAGCATATAAGCAAGCGGATAAGCAATAAGCAAACAGATTGCGGTTGATATTAATGCAATCCAAAGCGACCTTAAAAATACTTCTTTATAAAAGAAAGCCTTTTCAAAAGCCTCCAAGGAAAATCCGCCGTTTTTGCCTGTAAAAGCTGTAATACCGACCATTATCATCGGTATCATTGTAAATACCGCCATCCAAATTATATAGGGAATAGAGGGCTTGCGTGATTTCATCTTTAGCCCTCCTTATCGGATAAAACTTCAAATTTCGCTTTATCAAAATCAAACGAGAGCGGTACATAAGTGGCAACCTGTTCGTCAGTGTCGCTTAGCATAAGCCATTTTCTTGTGTCCGACTCAAGGATAATCTCATTATGTTCACCCTTATAAATAACAGATTCAATATATAAATCCGTAAGGTCACCGTTGCCGTCACCCGCAAGTGAAAGTGCGTCCGGCGGAAGAATGATTTTTAACTTTGTGCCTTCCTTAAAATAATGATTTGGCACTTCAATGGTTTCGTCTTCAAACTCAAAGCTGAATGTATTTTCGTCTTCGTTTGCGGAAGAAACCGTTACTTCGATTTCATTATTATAGAACGGCAGGAGTTTATTCATAATCTGAATATTAAACGGAATTACCTGCATACCGATCTGACTGCCGATTTCTGCGGAAGAAGTGGAATGTATAAGGATTTCGCACTTGCCGCACATTACGCTCATTTCGTAGTGAACGCCCTTAAATGTCGATTTTACTACAGTGCCTGCAAGCTGACCTTTTTCGGGAGTTGTAATTTCAATATCCTCGGGACGGATTACAACATCGACAGGTGTGTTTTCGCCAAAGCCCTTGTCAACACATTCAAGTTGTTTGCCGAGAATTTCTACACGGCAGTCGCCGAGCATTGTGCCGTTAAGAATATTTGCCTCGCCGATAAAATCCGCAACAAATGCATTTACGGGTTCGTTGTAAATATCTTCAGGTGAGCCAACCTGCTCAACAACACCGTTGTTCATTACAATAACGGTATCGCTCATTGTAAGAGCCTCTTCCTGATCGTGTGTTACATATATAAAAGTTTTTTGAGAGTTTTGCTGAATTTCTTTTAATTCAATCTGCATACTCTTTCTTAGCTTAAGGTCAAGCGCACCGAGCGGTTCGTCAAGCAAAATAACTTCCGGGTCACACACCAAAGCCCTTGCAATGGCAACACGCTGCTGCTGACCGCCCGAAAGTTTTGTGATAGCTCGCTTTTCATATCCTTTAAGGTCAACAACCGCAAGCATTTTTGAAACACGCTCTTTAATTTCGCTTTTCGGTAGTTTTTTCAGTTTTAAACCGAAAGCGACATTGTCAAACACATTAAGATGTGGGAAAAGCGAATATTTTTGAAAGACCGTATTAACATTTCTTTTGTTTGGCGGTGTGCCGTTGATTCTTTTACCGTCAAAGAGAACATCTCCGCTTTCAGGTTCGACAAAACCGCCGATAATTCTTAGGGTAGTGGTTTTTCCGCAGCCGCTCGGCCCGAGAATAGTAATAAATTCCTTGTCTTTAAAGTCAAGATTTATATGGTTTAATATTACCTCTCCGTCAAATCGGACGAATATATCCCTTAAAGATATAATGGTATTTTTTCCTGACTGCTCCATTCACGCACCCCTGTTCGTTAAAAGTTTATGTGCTTTTTATTGCATAATTAAAGGACGGAGAGTGACAATTGGCAAAAGCTTTGACCAAGCGAACACTGTCCGCCCCTACAATTTACTGTAGCAATATTGTAAAGACAAAAGCATACCAGTAAATTATAGTCTTTTTTGCAGTAAAAGTCAATTATTATATTTTTGCAAATACCGCTTTTATTGTGTGTGCTAAAATGATGTGAACCAATAAAAAAAGAGAAGTAGAAAATACAGATATAGTTTGTCAAGTGTAAGAAGAAGGCAATTCGCAGATATTCGGAACTGACGGTACCGGGAGAAAAAGTACAGATGTCACATCTATTTACAACGCAGAAGATATGTAAAATGCAATTGAGAAAACGCTTTGCTTTTTATATGTCATATGATATAATAATGTGTAAGTAAAGTGGGTAGAAGACCTGCAATCTGTAATCGAATTACAGGTTTTCTACCCTTGTATAAAAATATAGTTAATTATACAAAATTAATGTTTTGTATAATTGGGGGAAGGTGAAGCATTTAAATGAGTATTTCTTTCATAGATGAAGCGCCGCAGATAATCAAGGATTACTTGTTTTATATGCAGACGGTCAAAGGAAAATCACAGAAAACCGTTGATGAGTACTACATAGATTTGCGTACATTTTTCAGATTTATAAAATTACAGCGTGGACTTGTTCCGAATGATTCTGAATTTGAAAACATTTCGATTTCTGATGTTGACCTTGAACTTGTGAAAACCGTCACATTGAACGACGCATATGAATTTATGAATTATATTCTGCGTGAGCGCAAAAATCAAAATGTTACCCGTGCCCGTAAATGTTCGAGCCTTAAGGGTTATTTTAACTATCTCGCAACAAAAAAATGCGTGCTTGACAGCAATCCTGTTGAACAGCTTGAAGTTCCAAAAAAGAAAAAATCTTTGCCAAAGTATCTTACGCTTGAGCAAAGTCTTGAATTGCTGAATGCAGTCGACGGTGATTATAAGGAGCGTGATTACTGTATTCTCACGCTGTTTTTAAATTGCGGCTTGCGTGTGTCTGAAATGGCGTCTTTGAATTACACGGACATTCATCAGGATGACACTATGCGTGTTGTCGGCAAGGGCAACAAAGAACGAATTATTTACCTTAATTCCGCCTGCGTTTCCGCAATAGAAAATTATATGCGGGTGCGGCCTGTTGATGGCGTTAAGGACAAATATGCGCTGTTTATCAGCCGAAATCACCGTAGAATGAGCGTAAAAACCATACAGGCTATGGTGTATAAATATCTTGAAAAAATCGGTCTGAATGCACAGGGCTACTCCTGTCATAAGCTAAGGCACACTGCGGCAACACTGATGTATCAGTACGGCGGAGTTGACATACGAGTGCTAAAAGATGTGCTCGGTCACGAAAACCTCGGCACAACCGAGATTTACACCCACTTAAGTTCCGAGCAGATGAAAAATGCCGCCGAGAAAAATCCTTTGTCTAAGGTAAAGCAAAAATCCAATAAAAAATCCGATGAAAAATAATAAAAATTTATTCGAGTTATAATGTTGACCTAAATTTTAAAATTATTTAATCTAAACCATAATTTACCCCAACTTTTGATAAAGACGCTAATAAAAAAACAGCCCCGACTTTGATTTTTCCAAAGCCGGGGCTTGTCATATCTTTACTGCGCCGCCTACATCTGTAAGCGGTTTATTTTCTGCTAAATTAATTATTTTTACATTATGAATTATACAAAATCTTTCAATTTTTCGGAAGTTCGGGTGAGTTTTTATATCACCGAAAAACGCTACAGTACCGTCATCAATCATTGTACACGCACCGCCGATAAATCCGTAATCGTATCCGTCAAGTCTTATGCTTCCGCTGTCGATTTTCAGAACATCAATTCCGTTTTTGGTAAGCGCATTATAGATTGTGCTGTCGGCGGTTATGGCGCTGTTTTTACCGATAACCGCAGTTGAACAGCGTGTGTAACCTTGTTTTACATCGACTATCTCAATGCCGTTTTCCTTGCAGTAATTTTTGACTGAAACATCTATAGCCTCTTCCCTGCCGTATAATTTTCCGCTGATATACAGGCAATTAAGTGCCACGCAATGCGGATATTTACCGTCAATATTGTTCTTGCAAAGAATTATATTATAATCTTTGTTTTCACGAAGTCTTTTTAAATTATTACATTCTTTAAGCAGAAAAATATCGTTGTTGATTTTTAGCATTTGTATATCAATGTGCCGCTGTTCAGGTGTATTAAATTGTAAAATTTTATCCGACGGTATAATATCGTACCCAAAATTTTCAATTGCTTTGCAAAGTTTTGGGTACTCGTCGGACATTACAAAGGCGCTCATATGCTGACTGCCTCAAAGGCCTGTCTTATATTTTTAACCCCGATAAGCTCTGCACCGTCACATTTTACGGCTTTCAGATTGTGATACGGAAGAATGATTTTTGTAAATCCAAGCCTTACAGCCTCGTTTACTCTTAATTGAGCTTGAGAAACCGCCCTGATTTCGCCGGCAAGACCGATTTCGCCGAACACTACAACATTCTCGTCAATCGGAACATCTTTCAGACTGCTGATAAGCGCCATTGCGACCGCAAGGTCAATGGCAGGTTCGTCAATTCTAAGACCGCCGACAATGTTTATATAAGCGTCATTGTTTGAAAAATAATATCCCGCTCTTTTTTCAAGCACGGCAAGCAAAAGCGAAAGTCGGTTGTAGTCAAAGCCCGTTGCCATTCTTCGAGCGTTGCCATAGCCGCTTTGCGTTGCAAGTCCCTGAACTTCCGCAAGAATAGGACGAGAACCCTCAATTGTACAGGTTACGCAAGTACCCGATACGCCTTTCGGTCTGCCCGACAGCAACATTACAGACGGATTGGGCACTTCCACAAGTCCCGTGTCAGTCATTTCAAACACGCCGATTTCGTTTGTAGAACCGTATCTGTTTTTGACTGCTCTTAAAATTCTGCATGACATCTGCTTGTCACCTTCAAAGTGCAGTACGGTATCAACGATGTGCTCAAGCACTTTCGGACCCGCAATTGAACCCTCTTTGTTTACATGACCTACCACAAACATTGGAATATCAAGCGACTTTGCCGTGCGCATAAGGCAGTTTGTCGATTCTCTGACCTGCGTTACACTGCCCGGTGAGGAGCTTAATTCTGTAAGATTCATTGTCTGAATTGAGTCGATCATTACTATATCTGGCTTTTCAGCACGGATTTGTTCGCACACTACTTCTACATCGGTTTCGGTCATTACAAAAAGATTCGGAGAATTTACACCGAGTCGGTTTGCCCTTAACTTAAGCTGTCTTTGTGATTCTTCGCCAGACACATAAAGCACTTTCATTGAGTTGCCGAGATATTGACAGATTTGCAGTAACACGGTTGATTTGCCGATACCCGGGTCACCTCCGAGCAAAATAAGACTGCCCTTTACAATGCCGCCGCCAAGCACACGGTTAAGTTCGCCGCAGCCCGTATCGTAGCGGTGCTCGTTTTCGGTGGTGATTTCCGTAATTGAATAAGGAGAAGAAACCGCAGAAGCTACCTTTCTTTTTACGGCAGGCGCAACTTTCACGCTTTCTTTGATTTCTTCTTCCATTGTGTTCCATTCGCCGCAGGTCGGACATTTTCCGTACCATTTCGGCGATTCGTAGCCGCACTGCGAGCATATATATACACTTTTGATTTTTGCCATATTAAACTTCCTTTAATAAACATTCATCAGTCCGACAGCTATCGCATAAGCCATTTTTTGTTGATAGGTATCGTCCTGCAATTTTGCACATTCGCTTTCGTTAGAGATAAATCCGCATTCACAAATTACAGCGGGCACAGTCGCATTTTTTAAAAGATAAATGCTTTTATCCGCTTTCTTACATTCCCTTTCATTGTCAGGCTGGAGCATAGTTTTTACAGATTGTCTGATACTCTCTGCAAGATCGGCGCTCTGCGGGTTGTTAGGTGAATAAAAAACTTGCGTTCCGCTGTATTTGCTCTCGGTAAACTTATTCTGATGAATACTGATTACCACATTTTCTGGATTTGAATTAAATACAGAAAGACGGTTTTTCATATCGGAAACTTTGCGCTGTCGCACATTTTCGCCTTGCGTATATACGGATTTATCCTCTGTTCTGATTTGCTCTGTTTTATAGCCGAACAGTGTAAGCATATCCGCAAGTTTTACGGATATTTGCAGATTAAGGTCTTTTTCCACCACATTGTTATCGTTTACAGCGCCGCCGTCCTCACCGCCGTGACCTGCGTCGATTATTACAGTATGCGTGTTTTCGCTGACATTACTTTCACTCGTCAGTACATTAAGGCGAAAATAAGCTGTTGTAATCAGGAAAACAAAAGCGATTATAAGAATAAAACATATTGTAAAATACAAGATTTTCTTAAATTTCATAAAGCCGAACACCCCGTTTTATTTTTATGTGCGGAGTGCACTGCTTATAACAATTATAACATAGGCAATGTAAATTTTAAAGGCTAAACTAAAATTGTAACTATATAGTTTTGTCTGAATACTCTGTTAGTAATCAAAATGTAAGTACGGCGCACACCTATATGCGATGTACAGAAAATTCAGGTGAAGTTAATGGAAAAAACAACTCTTGATAAAATTCCGCTGAATTGCGAGGTTTATATAGACAGTATTGAGTGCGGCAACGGCATAAAAAACAGAATTTTTGATATGGGCATAACAGAGGGTGAGAAAATTGTGCCGATAATGAAAAGTCCGTTTGGCGACCCGACAGCGTATTTGTCAAAAGGAACGGTAATTGCGCTTAGAGAAAGCGATTGCAGTAAAATTACGGTACGCCTAAATCAGGATTACGCATAAATAATTAAAAAGTTGGGAGGTTTTTATTTGCTGACAAGAAACAGCCGTAAAACAGAGGCAAACGGAAAAATGTGCGACAATACAGACTACAATGTGGTACTTGCCGGCAATCCTAATGTCGGAAAAAGCACGATTTTCAATGCTCTTACAGGTATGAAACAGCACACGGGCAATTGGACGGGCAAAACCGTTGAGTATGCCAAAGGGTGCACAAAAATCAAAGGCAAAAGTTTTTCCGTCGTCGATTTACCCGGCACATATTCTATGATTTCTTTTTCACCCGAAGAAGAAGTTTCAAGGCAGTTTCTTGTCAGAGATGACATTGACTGCACGGTTATTGTAATTGATTCAAGCGTGCTTGAACGGAATCTTTCGTTTACCCTACAGGTTCTTTCGGTAACGAAAAAAGCGGTGCTGTGCCTCAATCTTAGCGACGAATGTTGTAAAAACGGTTTTGTTATTGATGAAGATGAGCTGTCGCTTAATCTCGGCATACCTGTTATAAGCACCAATGCTACAAAGAAAAGCGATATTGAAAAAATCCGAGAGAAAATTTACGATGTCTGCACCGAAAAAACAAAATGCTTTCGTGTTACAAGGCTGTATGACGGAATAGATATTTTTAATAAGGAAAAGCACAAAGAAAACACTGAATTTCTTGCCGCTCGGTCAAAGGAAATATGCAGTCGCTGTATAAAAAAATGCGGTGAAAACATAAGCGAAAAAACCAAAAAGCTTGATAAAATACTTACTTCTAAAATTACGGGAATACCTATTATGATACTTTTGCTCGGTTTGCTTTTCTGGATAACTGCGGTCGGCGCAAATTATCCGAGCCGTCTTTTGAGCGAACTGTTTGAATATATAAAAGTCGGTTTGGTATATGTATTTGATTTTTTTAATGCACCCGATTTTATAAAAGGCTTTTTTATAAACGGAATATACACGACACTCAGTTGGGTGGTTGCGGTAATGCTGCCGCCAATGGCGATATTTTTCCCACTGTTTGCGCTGATAGAGGACTTTGGCTATTTACCGAGGATAGCGTTTAATCTTGACAAATTCTTTTCAAAATGCGGTGCGCACGGCAAGCAAGGTCTGACTATGGCAATGGGAATCGGCTGTAATGCCTGCGGAGTTACGGGCTGTCGCATAATAGAATCACCTAAAGAAAGACTGATTGCGACAGTTACAAATAATTTTATGCCCTGCAACGGAAGATTTCCGATGCTTATTGCGCTGATTACAATATTCTTTTCGGGCAGTGCCTGCGTATTTGCAAGTTCAATAAGCATAGCGTTAATCCTTGTTTTACTGATACTTTTTGCGGTTATGATGACAATGTTTGTGTCTAAAATATTGTCTGTAACGCTGTTAAGCGGCGAGCGTTCGGCTTTTGCGCTTGAACTTCCGCCGTACCGCAAGCCGAGAATTCTAAAGACTATAGTCAGCTCGTTTTTAGACCGCACCTTGTTTGTGCTTGGCAGGGCGGTTATAGTAGCAATTCCGGCAGGAGCGCTGATATGGCTGCTTGCAAATATCTATATTGCAGACAGCTCACTGCTTTCGTATTGTACGGATTTTTTTGACCCGTTCGGCAGAGCCATAGGTCTTGACGGTGTAATTATAATGGCTTTTGTACTCGGCTTTCCTGCAAATGAAACTGTAATACCGATAATAATTATGTCGTACCTTTCCACGGGTACGCTGACTGATTTTGCAAGTTATGAGGAACTTTTTGCATTACTTACGCAAAACGGCTGGACGCTTACAACGGCAATCTGTACAATAGTAATGTGCATCTTCCACTTCCCTTGCTCAACAACCTGCCTTACAATCAAAAAAGAAACTGGTAGTATGGGCTGGACGATGTTTTCGATAGTTATGCCGACAATGATTGGTGTAGCGCTTTGCTATCTGATTTCTCATATTATGTAAATCAACTTAATTTAATAAATCTAAACAGAAAGCCTGCCCTTACATTATGCAAGGGCAGGCTTTGAGGTTATCAAATGAAAACAATATTATAATTAGAATTCATAGATTAAGTATAAAGAAAAGGAGATTATAATGAAAAAATTTATTGCTTAATTAATCGGAAATTAATCAGAAATCAATTTCGAGGTCATAGTAGCAAGCCTTAAGGAGTTTTTCCATTTCTTCCTGACTTGGCTGACGAGGGTTAGAGCCTGTGCAAGCGTCTGCGATAGCATTCTTAGCTGTTTCGGGGAGCTTATCCATAAACTCTTTTTCGTCGATAATGCTTACATCAGCCTTAACGCCGCCCGGGCCGTAGTTCTTAATAGCCTGCGGAATGTCGAGCTGATCGTTCATTGAGCGAAGTTCTGCGATAAGTGCGTCAACGAGTTCTTCTGTTGTTTCGCCCTTAAGGTCGATGAATTTAGCAATCTGTGCATAACGCTCAGCTGCTGTAGCATCTTTGGAATTATATTTAATTACCTTTGGAAGGTACATAGCATTTGCACAGCCGTGAATAATGTGACCGCCCGAGAATGCAGCACCTGTCTTATGAGCCATTGAGTGAACAATACCGAGAAGAGCGTTTGAGAATGCCATACCTGCAAGGCACTGTGCATTGTGCATAGCATCACGAGCGTCCATATCGCCGTCATATGACTTTTTAAGGTCGTTGTGAATCATCTTAATTGCGTGAAGTGCAAGAGCATCTGTATAATCACAGTTAAGGGTAGATACATATGCCTCAATTGCGTGTGTCATAGCATCCATACCTGTATGTGCTGTAAGCTTTTTAGGCATTGTTTCAGCAAGTGACGGGTCAACAATAGCTACATCAGGAGTAATGTTGAAGTCGGCAAGCGGATACTTGATACCCTTGTCGTAGTCGGTAATTACAGAGAAAGCCGTAACCTCTGTAGCTGTACCGGAAGTTGACGGAATAGCACAGAATTTTGCTTTCTGTCTTAATTTAGGGAAGCTGAACGGTGTGATAAGATCCTCAAATGTGATTTCAGGATACTCATAGAATGCCCACATAGCCTTTGCCGCATCAATCGGTGAGCCGCCGCCCATTGCTACAATCCAGTCAGGCTCAAACTCTCTCATAACGGCTGCGCCCTTCATAACTGTGTCAACAGATGGGTCAGGCTCAACACCTTCAAAGAGTTTAACTTCCATTCCAGCTTCTTTTAAATAATCAACAGCCTTGTCAAGGAAACCGTTACGCTTCATTGAGCCGCCGCCTACTACTACAATTGCTTTTTTGCCTTCGAGTGTTTTTAAACTTGAAAGAGCATCTTTTCCGTGATAAAGATCTCTTGGTAATGTGAATCTGTACATTATTATGACCCCCTAATAGGAAATATTAGTCACTTTTTCATTGACTAACGATATTATAACACCTTTTATTTCCAAAGTAAAGGGTTTTTAAGTAAAATTTATGTGAAAATATAGAAAAGTTTTTATTACATCACAAATATTATTATATATAATCACAGAACAGTCACATTATAACCCGTAAATGTTATCAACATCGTTTGCATACTCTTTTACGAGCTCAAGAAAATGCTTTGCAACGGGATTGGTAGCGGATTTACTCCACGCCATAACATAAGAAATGCTTGTGTCAGCATCGCTTAGCGGTATGCTTGAACAGCTTTTGTCCGATGAAAAATTTAGCAGTGAACTCGGAACAATAGAAATTCCCATACCAGCCGCCACTGCCATATACATACTTTTTACATCGTCAAATGTATTTGTGATTTTGGGTGAAATATGAAAAGTGCGGTATAAATCCATAACCTCCATATACAGTATGGGAGAAACATTTTCAGAAAGAAGTACAAGTTTTTTGCTTGCAAGGTCAGCCATAGAAATATTTTTCTGCTTTGCCGCAGTATTTGTTTTGTCCGCAATTACATAAAGCTGTTCGCTGTGGGTTACTATAGACTCGACAGATGAGCTTTCAGGCAGCATATCCCTCGGCATAAAGCAAAAGTCATAATCGCCGCCGAGTACATTGCCGTTTTCCGAACCGTCAAGTTCTTTTACATCAACCGTAATATCGGGATAACGCTTGCGAAATTCTTTTATGCATTTTGTCGGAAACGAAAAAGAGGTTTGGTCGCACGCAACCGTAATTCTTCCCTTGCCACCGTCATGCATCTGCTTTATTATAGATGTAGCTTTGTTCAAGGTTTCTACAATTTCTATTGCGTACGGCAACAAAGTCTTGCCCTCGTTTGTAAGGAGAACATCACGGTGCGAGCGTATAAAAAGCTGTACCCCAAATTCTTTTTCAAGGTCTATTATATATCGGCTTACTGTTGACTGCGAAACATAATTACGCCTTGCCGCCTCCGAAAAATTCAGAGTGCGTGCCACAGAGATAAAGCACTTTAACTGATTTATGTCCATAAATAAAGTTTCCTTTCGCTAATTGTATCTTGTTATGCAGGAAGTGAATAAATAAGTCAAAATTGATAAATAATTACATTAAAACTTTAGTTGACCAATTCTTTCCTTTCTGTTATAATTTGAGTATAGCATAATAGTATGCAAAAATCAAATAATAATCAAATACTATAAAACTATAAATAATTATGCGGCAAGGAGCAGTTATGAAAAAAATAGTTATTACAGGTATGGGCGCAGTTACACCTATCGGCATAGGTGTAGATAATTACTGGGAAAATATCACAGCAGGCGTGTCCGGTATAGACACAATCAAAAGTTTCGACGCATCTGAACTTGCGGTTCAGATTGCGGGTGAAGTAAAGAATTTTAACCCGTCGGATTATATGCCGAAAGACTTAATCAGAAAAACGGATCCGTTTATGCAGTATGCATATATTGCTGCAGAGGAGGCTTTAAAGCAGAGCAACCTTGAAATTGAACCTGAACGCACAGGTATTGTAATGGGTACAGCTATGAACGGCATTGCTACAATTGCGTTCACTCAAGACGCACTTTCGGGTGCTGCACATAAAAAGGTAGGACCGAGATTTATTCCTAAAATTCTCGGCAACATTGCCGCTGCAAATATCGCAATCGACCACAATATTCAAGGTCCGAGCCTTACCGTAAGTACAGCTTGTTCATCGGGCGGCGATGCAATCAACACAGCTTGTATGTGTATACAGACAGGCAAAGCCGATGTAATGCTCGCTGTCGGTGCGGAGTCAGTTCTCTGTCCGCTCGTAATTTATTCGCTTGCAAACGCAAAGGCACTTTCACGCAGAAACGACTCCCCCGCTACCGCAAGCAGACCTTTTGATGTTACCCGTGACGGTTTTGTAATCGGAGAGGGCGGCGGTGCGCTTCTTCTCGAAACCGAGGAGCACGCACTTGCAAGAGGCGCAAAGATTTACGGCGAAGTTCTCGGCTGCGGCAATACAGATGACGCTTACCATGTAACAGCTCCGCATCCGGAAGGAAGAGGCGCTATTGCTTGTATGAAACAGGCTATTGCACAGGCAAATATCGACGCATCACAGATAGGTTATGTAAACGCTCACGGCACAGCTACCAACAAAGGCGACACAGTTGAAACAGCGTCTATCAAAAATGTATTTGGTGACAAGCTTCCGTATGTAAGCTCAACAAAGGGCGCAACAGGTCATATGATGGGCGCAGGCGGCATTACAGAAGTTATTACCTGTGTAAAGGCTATTGAAACAGGAGTAATTCCGCCGACAATCAACTTAAATGAAGTTGACCCCGAGTGCAGCGGAATAGACTTTGTCGCTAACACAGCAAAGAAAGCCGAAATAGATTATGCTATGTCGAACGCATTTGGCTTCGGCGGACAGAATTCAAGCATTATTGTAGGCAGATACAAGGGATAATCCCTAACGATATAAAGGAGAAATTTATGCAGTTTACTTATGATACAGATATGTTTGTAAAAACATTTGAAAGCGAATTTACATGGCTTAACGGCTTTATGAGAAATGTTCGCCGTTTTGGCAATAGAACAGCTGTTATTGACCCTGCCCGTAACATAAAGTGGACATATACAGAATTAAACACAGCTGCAAATAAGTTTGCAAATGCCATGAAAGCAGACGGTGTTAAAAAGGGCGATGTTGTATTTATGCAGCTTTTTAACTCTACACAATTTTTGCTTGGATATATATCACCGCAAAAACTCGGAGCTATCGGTAATCCCGCAAACTTTAATCTTTCTCCGGGCGAAACGGCGGAAATCATCGGTCACAACAAACCTACTGTATATGTGTATGACACAGAAATCCTTGATACAGTTGTAAAGGCTCTTGAAATCACTTCTCATACTCCAAAGGTAATTATCGCCGTAAACAACTCCGGTAAAGAAATCGAACTTCCACAGGGACATATTCTTTTTGAGGACTATATCAAGAATGCCTCCGAAGAAAATCCGCCTGTAGATTTTGAGCCGCATATATATGATGAGGTTGTTCGTTTGCAGACTTCGGGCACAACAGGCACACCAAAGGGTGTTCCGCTCAACAATGTAAACGAAGTGCTTTCGGCACACGATGTAATTATGCATTTCCCGCTCAACCCTACTGACATTACAATGAATATGACGCCGTGGTTCCACCGTGGCGGTTTACATTCGGGCGGCCCTACCCCTACTTTGTATGTAGGCGGATGTATTGTAATTATGCGTAATTTTAACCCTAAGACCTGCCTTGAATATGTAGAGAGCAATAAGATTACTTTTATAACAGGTGTACCGTCAATTCTCACTCTGCTTGCAAGCCGACAGGAAAAGCACCCTAAGAATATTTCTTCTTTAAAGGGTATAATAACTATGGGCAGTCCGCTTGAAAAAGAGGCTTGTATTCGTTTTCAGAATGTGCTTACACCTAATATTTTTAACGGCTACGGCACAACAGAAACATTTTGGAATACATTTTTACGCCCGTATGATTTACCTGAAATGGCAGGTTCTGCAGGTCGTTCATGTACCGATGATGAGGTAAGAATCGTAAATGTTTACGATGAGGGAAAAGCAAATCCCGATGATACTGTTCCTTGTGACGGCAAGACAGAGGGCGAAATAATTATTAAGTGCCCCGGTAAGACAACCTATTGCTATGTAGGCAACGAAAAAGCCTCAAAGGATAAATTTGCCGACGGTTGGATGTACACAGGCGATGTAGGCACTTGGGACGAAAATCAATTTATCACAATTTCGGGCAGAAAAGATGATATGATTATCAGCAAGGGCGAAAATATCTACCCTGCAAGAATCGAAGAGGCTATCAATAAGCACCCTAAAGTTTCGGAATGTATAGTAACCGGTGTGCCTGACAGTGTTCGTGGCGAAAGCGTTGCAGCCTATGTTATTCCCGAGGACGAAAGCCTTACTGCCAAGGAGCTTTTTGAATTTTGCGCAAATTCCCCTGACATTTCAAAATATCAGGCTCCGAGATATTACCGCTTTGTGACAGAATTGCCACACACGGCGACAGGTAAAAAGCAGCACTTCAAAATAAGACAGCAGGCTAAAGAAGATTTGAAAAACGGTTTGCTTATTAAAAAATAAAGGGTGATTTTTTGCAGATAAAACCATATTCAAGAAGAATCAATTACTATGAAACCGATATGATGAGCATAGTCCATCATTCAAATTATATCAGGTTCTTTGAGGAAGCACGATGTGACTTTATGGAGCAAATCGGCTGCGATGTAAGAGCACTTGAGGATAAAGGTGTTTCTATTGCCGTTGTTGACGCATACGCAAAGTACATTGTGCCGTTGAAATTTGACGATAAGGTTTACATCACAACAAAACTTACTAAGATGTCGGCAGCAAAAATGGAATTTGAATACGAAATCAGATTTGCTGATACCGACATTCTCGCAACAGTAGGCAAAACATCACATTGCTGTGTAAACCGCTCAAACAAACCTATGCCTATTAAAAAAGCTGACGCAAACTTGTACGAAACATTGCAAAATTTAATATAAGTTCTTTATTAAAGGTTTGTTGAATTGTTGCTTAGCGTAATGCTTTGTCAAGTAATTATAAAAATTTGCCAAAACACAATTCATTAAAGTACCGACATAAAACAGAACCGATAAAATAAGCAACCCTCTGTAAGTAAAAACTTACAGAGGGTTTGTTGTTCAGTATGGATTTTAAGTTGGATTTGACTTTATAATTTACTTTTGTCAACAAAGTGGCTGATTAAATCTTTACGGGTTACAATGCCTATGAATACTCCCGAATCATCTGTGACAGGGATAAAGTTCTGATTCAAGGCTCTCTCGTAAAGCTCTTTCATATCAACGCTTATTTTTACAGACGGGTTGAAGTCGGTGCGGATAAGGTCACGCACAAAATACTTTTCCTGCGATTTCATACCCTGCGTTTGCTTTTCGACTATGTACCATAAAAAGTCGCCCTCACTGACTGTGCCGACATACTTGCCGTATTCGTCAATAACAGGTACTGCGGTGTAGCTGTGCGCTTTCATTTTTTCAAGTGCCTGTCTTATGGTGCTGTCTTCATAAATATAAGCCACTGTTTCTTTTGGTTTTAATAGCATTACAATGTTCATTTTATTTCACCGAATTAACTTTCAGATTTGGCGGTCATATATATTTTGCCTATTGCAAATATAATTGCAAACAATAAAAGCGGCGGGTCTTGCTCAAGCAAGCCTGTAAGAATAAAAATTATACTCGGAAAAATTGCCGTCATCATATGCAGTGTGTGGTTTCTGCTGCGATAAAACATTATACAACTTACAATGTGCAGTAAAATTAAAAATACCATTGAAACAATCCAAAAGTTGCGCATTGTTTCCGACAAAAATCCTTTACCCTGTATTCCGAATCCGCATACCATACAGAAGATTACCGCAAAACCGCCGATTTGTTCAAATGCTTTTAATCCTCTGTTTACCGTGTCTTTCGGCGGCTTGTACTTTTTGTCAATACATCTGAAAATCATCCAAATTATAAATAAAGCCGTAATAACGGGTATTCCGTAAAAATTAAAAAATTGCATTAAATCATCCTAAATATATTGTTTGTTTTTATTAATTCTATCACAGTTTTTGATAATTCTCAAGTGCTTTATTCTACAAATTAGCGCAAAATATATATTTTTTACAACAAAAGTGCATAAGTGACAGAATTGTAAATTGATTTTTCAGAAAAAAGATTGTATTATATTAAAGTACACATTTTTGTGAATAGAAAATTTTGGAGGAGATTTCTTGAGCACCGAGAAAAAGCGAAAACGCTTTAGAATAAGCGGAAAGCTTATTTTTAATATAATAGTTCTTGGCATTACCTTTTATCTTATAGTCTTTTTCTGCGTTTCCGAAAACGGAATGATTGACTTGCTTTCTTCACCCGACGGTTTTATATGGGGATGGATAATTGCAGGCATAGTCGCATTTGATATGAATATAGTTATAGACAGTATTGTAACGCAGATACTTATTAGAATACAATATCCCGATTTCAGATTTATTGACGCTCTCAAAGTTGCGCTGGTCGGTGTTTTTTTCGGTGCTGTCACTCCGTCCAACACAGGCGGACAACCTATGCAGTTGTATCTTCTTTCAAAAATGAAAGTCGGAGTCGGGTTCGGCTCGGCGTGTATGACGCAAAAATTTGTTTATTATCAGATTGTTACGGGAGTATTCAGCGTACTCGCCATTATAATAAAGTTTGATTATTTTAAAGCGGCTTTTACCAATATATGGTCTACCCTGTTTATCGTACTCGGCTTTTTGACTCAAACAGTTGTTACCGTTTTGTTTTTGGTTGTATCGTTCAGTCCGAAAATTACAGGTAAAATTATTAAGTTTATAGATAAAATTTTACATAAATTCAAATTTATCAAAAATCCGGATAAAAAAGTGAAATCGCTTAAAGAGCAGGTTGAGCTTTTCCATTCAGGCAACAAACTGCTTTATGAAAATAAAAAGCGTATGATTTTGCTTTATGCTCTCGTTGCACTGCAAGTAATTGCTATCCTCTCTGTTCCGTATTTTGTATATCTTTCTTTTGATATGCACAGCATTGCCGTTGAGCACGGTCAGGTTCCGCTTAATTTTCTTGATACAATTTGTATTCAGTCGTTTGTACTCTTTACTTCAAACCTTGTGCCTCTGCCGGGCGCATCCGGCGGCGCAGAGCTTGCGTTTACAATGTACTTTGGCCCGTTCTTTGTTGTTGGACTTGCAAACAAAATTAAGCCTGCAATCCTGTTGTGGAGATTTATTACATATTACGGCGCAATATTAATTTCCGCTCCGTTCTCTTACCTTACAAAGGGCAAAAGAATTGATGACGCCATTAAGGAAAATGAATTTTCCGACGAAAACGAACTTGAAGAAATAAAAACAGAATAAGCATAATTTTACTGTTCGGCACATTAAAAAGCAATGATAATGTGCCGAACTTTCTTTTATGTAAATCAAATAAATAATTGCGGCAGAAATATGCAATATTTTTTGAAGAATATTGCAAAAAAACTTGTTTTTGGTTCAATTCTGATTTATAATTATAAAGTAATAAGAGTGAAAGAGGAGATTTATATGGTTACACTTGATAAAATCTATCACGCATCTTATGTACTTAAAGATGTAGTTATCCCTACCCCGCTTGTTAAGGCAACCGCTATCAGCGATGATTGCGAAGTTTACCTTAAGCCTGAGAATTTGCAGATTACAGGTTCGTTTAAGGTAAGAGGCTCGGGATATAAGATTTCTCAGCTCACAGAAGAAGAAAAGAAGCGTGGTGTTATTGCTTGCTCGGCAGGTAATCACGCTCAAGGTGTTGCGCTTGCCGCAACAAAATACGGTATTAAATCACTTATCTGCTTGCCTGACGGCGCTCCGATCTCTAAGGTTGAGGCTACAAAGGGCTACGGCGCAGAGGTTTGTATGGTACCGGGTGTGTATGACGATGCCTACAATAAGGCTTGTGAGCTTCGTGACGAACATAACTATACTTTTATTCATCCGTTTGACGATGAAAATGTAATTGCAGGTCAGGGTACAATCGGTATTGAAATTCTTGAAGAATTGCCTGACGCAGACGCTGTAGTTTGTGCTATCGGCGGCGGTGGACTTATCTCGGGTGTTGCTTGCGCAATCAAGAGCCTTAACCCTAACATCAAGGTTTACGGTGTTCAGGCAGAGGGTGCTCCGTCAATGTACGAGTCAATCAAACAAGGTAAGCCTGTTCATCTTGACAAGGTATCAACTGTTGCTGACGGTATTCAGGTTAAAGAACCGGGTGAGCACACATTTAAGTATGTTCAGAAGTATGTCGATGACATTGTAACCGTAACCGATGATGAAATTTCATCTGCTATTTTAAAACTTATTGAATCACAGAAGATGATTGCCGAGGGCGCAGGCGCTGCACCTCTCGCAGCTGTAATGTTCAACAAACTTCCTGTAAAGGGCAAAAAAGTTGTTTGCGTAATTTCGGGCGGCAACATTGATGTTACTATCCTTTCAAGAGTAATTAAGCGTGGTCTTTTAAGATCGGGCAGATCACAGACACTTTGCATTGAACTTCAGGATAAACCGGGTCAGCTCAAGCAGGTAGCAGATATTATCGCTGACAAGGGCGGAAATGTTATTTCTATCCACCACGAGCGTGCAAGCGAGGGTACTGATATTAACGGCTGTTACCTAAGAATTGTACTTGAAACAAGAAACTTTGACCATGTAAAAGAAATTACAGACGCACTTATTAACGCAGGCTTTAAGCTTGTATAATATATGGAGGAATTTATTATGGAAAAAATCTATACAAAAAATGCTCCCGATGCTATCGGCCCATATTCACAGGCAGTTGTAGTAAACGGTCTTGTATTTACATCAGGTCAGATTGCTATTAATCCTGCAAGCGGAAATGTTGAGGCTGCAACAATTGAGGCACAGACAGAACAGGTTTGCACAAACCTTAAGAATGTTCTCGAGGCTTCCGGCAGTTCACTTGAAAAGGCTGTAAAGACAGTTTGTTTCTTAAAGGATATGAACGATTTTGCCGCATTCAACGCCGTATATGGCAAGTATTTCACAGAAAAGCCTGCCCGTTCCTGCGTAGCTGTAAAACAGCTCCCTAAGGATGTACTCGTTGAAGTTGAAGTAATCGCCGAAGTTTAATTCTGTATAAAATCTGTTGATTTTTTAAAACAAAAACCTGCACTTTAATTATAGAGTGCAGGTTTTTTGCTTAGTAAACTGCTTTAGATAAATGATCATAAGCCGCAGACAGTATTCTTTTTGAGCTTTCATATTCAAAAGTATTGTAAGCCTCATCAAACGCTAAAAGTTTAACGGCTGATAATTCAGACTTTTGAAATTTAACATTCTGACTTTTATATTCAGCAAGAAAATAAACTATTTGCTTTACTGTATCGACTTTGCTCGGAATTATATGCTCGTCAACTACCCTAAAGCCATCAATAAGATTTGCTTTTACACCGACTTCTTCAAATATTTCTCGTAAGGCGGTTTGTTCTTCAGCTTCATCTGCTTCCATATGCCCTTTTGGAAATCCATGAAAGCCTTGAAGCTGCTGCACAATTAAAAATTTATATTCGTTGTTTTCTTTTGTAAATACAACAGCTCCGCAAGATTTTTCGTATTTCATAGGCTGATTAATTTATTCAATCACAAGTTCAACAGGGCAATGGTCGCTGCCGAAAACTTCGGTGTGAATATCGGCGCTGACAAGTCTTGAATCAAGGGCTTTTGATGTGAGAAAATAGTCAATACGCCAGCCTGCATTCTTTTCTCTCGCTTTAAATCTGTATGACCACCACGAGTATATTCCCTCTCTGTCGGGATAAAAATAGCGGAAAGTATCGGTAAATCCGCTGTCTAAAAGCGCAGTCATTTTACCTCTTTCCTCATCTGTAAAGCCTGCGTTTTTGCGATTTGTCTTAGGATTTTTAAGGTCAATTTCATTATGCGCAACATTGAGGTCGCCGCATACGATTACGGGTTTTGTTTTTTCAAGATTTTTCAGATATTCTCTGAAAGCATCCTCCCAAACCATTCTGTAATCAAGTCTTAATAACTCGTTTTTGGAATTTGGCGTATAGCAGGTCACAAAGTAATAGTCCTCAAATTCGGCGGTTATCACTCTGCCCTCTTTATCGTGTTCTTCAATTCCAAGTCCGTAGGTTACGCTTATCGGCTCTTCTTTTGTGAAAAGCGCAGTGCCCGAATAACCCTTTTTCTCGGCGTAGTTCCAATACATATGATAGCCGTCAAGCTGCAAGTCGATCTGTCCTGCCTGCAGCTTAGTTTCCTGCAAGCAAAATACATCTGCATTTACTTCATTAAAAAAGTCAAGAAAGCCCTTTGTTACGCAGGCTCTTAAACCGTTTACATTCCAAGATATAAATTTCTTCATAATTTCTCCTTATCCTATTATTTCTTCCCATTCTGCCTCTTTAAATCCTGTAAGCACCTTATCACCGTTAATGAGAATGGGGCGTTTTACTAACATTCCGTCGGTTGCAAGCAGTTGATATTTTTCTTCAAGCGACATTTGCGGCAGCTTGTCCTTTAAATTCATTGACTTATAAAGCATACCGCTTGTGTTGAAAAACTTTTTAATGTCAAGTCCGCTCATTTCGTGCCATTGCTTTAATTCCTCGGCTGTCGGATTATTTTCAACAATGTGTCTGTCCTCGTAATCGGCACCTTTGCTGTCTAAGAAATTCTTAGCCTTTTTGCAGGTCGAACATTTCGGATATTCTAAAAATAACATAATATCACTCCAAATAAAAAATACAACTATAGTATAAAATATTTTCGGCTAATAATCAACATTTTCGGCTCTTTGCTTGAAAATAATTTTGATTTTATATATAATATTTATTATGGATAAGTTTGAACTTCTAAAACAATACTTCGGCCACGATTCGTTTCGTGACGGTCAGGAAAATATAATAGATAATATTTCAAACGGCAGAGATGCGCTTTGTATTATGCCTACGGGCGGCGGAAAGTCGATTTGCTATCAGATTCCGGCACTTATGTCGGACGGAATTGCAATTGTGATTTCTCCGCTTATTTCGCTGATGAAAGACCAGGTTACTTCGCTTAATCAAAACGGAATCAGAGCGGCATACATCAACAGCACGCTTAGTCCCGCCCAACAGTCGAGAGCAATTTATAACGCTATGCGAGGCGAATACAAACTGATTTATGTTGCGCCCGAAAGGCTTGAAGCGCCCGCTTTTCTTAATCTTTGCAACAGTATAAAAATTTCTCTGATTGCGGTTGATGAGGCACACTGTGTGTCGCAATGGGGTCACGACTTTCGCACAAGCTATTTGAAAATATCCGATTTTATTTCTAAACTTGATGACAGACCGGTCGTTTCCGCATTTACGGCAACGGCTACCGACGCTGTAAAAAGGGATATTCTAAATCTGCTCGGTCTTAAAAATCCTTTTGAAATAACAACGGGTTTTGACAGAAAAAATTTGTTCTTCGCCGTAAAGCGTCCGCAAAACAAGCAAAAAGAATTACTCGCCATTGTGAGCGAACACAAAAATCAGAGCGGAATAATTTACTGTGCTACCCGTAAAAATGTAGAAAAAGTCAGCGATTTTCTCAATGAAAACGGCTATGATTCTCTGATTTATCACGCAGGATTGAGCAATGAAATACGAAGCAAAAATCAGGACGATTTCATTAATGACAGATGCAATCTAATTGTTGCCACCAATGCTTTCGGAATGGGAATTGATAAGCCCGATGTGCGCTTTGTGGTGCATTATAATATGCCGAAAAATCTTGAAAACTACTATCAGGAGGCAGGCAGAGCAGGTCGTGACGGCGAAAACTCCGATTGCGTTTTGCTGTACAGCCCCGGTGATGTTCATACACAAAAATTTTTTATTGAAAATAATGACGAGAATGCCGAACTTACCGAAGAACAGCGTGAAAAAATCAAGAAAAATGATTACTATAAACTTAATGAAATGGTAGGTTACTGTACATCTACCACCTGCCTTAGAAATTATATTCTAAACTACTTCGGTGAATATCACACAAACGAGTGCAAAAACTGCTCGGCTTGCCTTAAAGAATACAAGCTTACTGATGTAACGGTAGATTCGCAGAAGATTCTTTCTTGCATTATACGAACAGGGCAGCGGTTCGGCACTTCTACAATATCCGCCGTGCTTGCAGGCTCAAAAAGCGAGAATATTTACAAGTACAGGTTAAATAATCAGTCTACATATGGCATAATGAGTGACAAGCGCAGAACGGTTATAAACGAGCTTATAACAAGGCTTATTGACGAAGAATATATAACTCAAACCGAAGACAAATACCCTGTTTTAAAGGTAACGCAAAAATCATATCCGATTTTGAAAGGGCAAAAAAGCCTTACAATGCGCCTCGCCGTTAAAGAGGAGCTGCACAGAGAAATTCAGCATACAGAGGTCGATAAGGTGTTGTTTGACAAACTTAAGGAGCGCAGAAAATATCTTGCGGATAAAGCCAGCGTTCCTCCGTATGTTATATTCAGCGACGCATCTTTGCGTGATATGTGCGCAAAACTTCCGACAAACGAAAATGATTTCTTAAGAATATCCGGTGTCGGTATTAAAAAGCAGGAAAAATACGCAAAAGAATTTATCCCGATTATTAAGGAATATAAGGAAGAAAAGTTTTAAAATACGGCATACCATTTCTATAAATTTAACATTGAAATGGTATGCCGTTTCTGATTACAAATCCTGCAAATCTGCGCTTGGAATATCGCTTTCAAGATTATCTCTTGCTAAGTCGTTGTCTATATAAGAATAAAAATTTGAAATAGGTCTTTCGCTGTGCGGTTTACTGTGATACACCTTTTGTGACGGCGGCTGTGTGCCTGTAATAATCGGATTGGCTTTTTCGTTGCTAAGTTTAGCCCTGCCCTGCAATTCGGGTACAATCTCTGCTCTGTTTTTATTTTTATCGTAAATGTTATCTGCTCTGTGCATTCCTTTTTTAGCCATAAAAATCACCTCAAAAGTATTTTGCACAGTAAAAACAGAATTATTAGCATATGAAATAAAGAGCCTTACAATAAAAGCAAAATAAGCATATAAAAAATCCTGCCTGAAAAATCAGACAGGATTTTGAATTTATTAAAGGATTTAATTAGCAAACACCCTGAGCAATCATTGAATCTGCAACCTTCTCAAAGCCTGCGATGTTAGCACCTACTACATAGTTGCCCTCATAGCCGTACTTCTTAGCAGCATTGTCAATGTTGTGGAAAATATTAACCATAATGTTCTTGAGCTTAGCGTCTACTTCCTCAAATGTCCATGAAAGACGCTGTGAGTTCTGTGACATCTCAAGAGCAGAAGTAGCAACACCGCCTGCGTTAGCTGCCTTACCAGGAGCGAAGAGTAAACCTGCCTCCTGGATGAGCTTTGTAGCCTCAAGAGTTGTAGGCATATTAGCGCCCTCTGCTACTGCATAGCAACCGTTAGCGATAAGTCTCTTAGCATCGTCAGCGTTAAGCTCGTTCTGTGTAGCACATGGAAGAGCAACATCACACTTAACTGACCAATCGAATTTACCCTCGTGGTACTCTGCATTTGGACGGTAGTTCTTGTACTCTGAAAGTCTGCCTCTCTTAACTTCCTTGATTTCCTTAACAGCGTCAAGGTCGATACCCTCTGCATCGTAAACCCAACCTGTTGAATCAGAAAGTGTAACTACCTTAGCACCAAGCTCTGTAGCTTTCTGTGTAGCGTAAATAGCAACATTACCTGCACCTGAAATACAAACTGTTGCACCCTTGATGTCTTTACCGTTGCACTTGAGCATTTCCTCTGTGAGGTAAAGAAGACCGTAACCTGTAGCCTCTGTTCTTGCTAAAGAACCGCCCCAGTTGAGGCCCTTACCTGTAAGAACGCCCTCATATACATTTCTGATTCTCTTATACTGACCGAACATATAACCAATCTCACGAGCGCCTGTACCAATGTCGCCTGCAGGAACGTCTGTGTCAGCACCGATATGCTTGCAAAGCTCTGTCATAAAGCTCTGGCAGAAAGCCATAACTTCGTTGTCGCTCTTGCCCTTAGGGTCAAAGTCAGAGCCGCCCTTACCGCCGCCGATAGGAAGACCTGTTAATGAGTTCTTGAAAATCTGCTCAAAACCGAGGAACTTAATTACACCAAGGTTTACAGACGGATGTAATCTTAAACCGCCCTTGTAAGGTCCGATAGCGCTGTTGAACTGTACACGGAAACCACGGTTTACCTGTACCTTGCCGTTATCGTCAACCCAAGGAACTCTAAACATAATAACACGCTCAGGCTCTGTGATTCTTTCGAGAATTGCGTTCTCCTGATACTTAGGATTAGCCTCAAATACAGGCTCAAGTGATGTTAAAACTTCTGTAGCTGCCTGAATAAACTCAGGTTCGTTTGGATTTTTTGCTTTAAGCTTTTCGAGCTGTTCACTTACATACGACATTGTATGTTCCTCCTTATTAATTCAAAACAATTTATCATTACCACAATTAAATATTGTTTGTGGCTTTCGACATACTTATAATACTACTTTTTTAACCGTTTTGCAAGTTTTTTAAATAAAGTTTATAAACTTGTTAATATTTAGCTATTATTTTGTCGAAAATAAAAATATTTTACCTAAGTTATGAAAGTTGCTTGTGCTCAAGTTGCTTTGAAATAAGTTTTTAACACTAACTTACCGTTTTGTATAGTTCGTCGGTTGAATTTTTAACATTTGCTTTAGTTGCAAACGCACATAAACAATGATATAATACAAATAGTAATATTTTGAAATACGGTGATTTTATGGACTACACTAAAAGATTAAGGGAATTAAGAATCGCAAACGGATATACTCAAGCGGAGATTGCTTTTCTGCTGCATACAAGGCAGGAACAGTACAGCAAATATGAAAGCGGAAAGCGTGAGTTGCCTATAAAGCATTTGATTTCACTTTGTATGATTTACAGAGTGTCAAGTGATTACATTCTCGGTCTTGATAAATTCAATAAATAACGGTTATGTAAATTTTATAGATTAAGAATTAACTCTTTGTTCGGATTTTAAAATGATAATTTTATTTTAAAATTTCAAGGAATAACCTATCCCCTTTTAAGGCAAAAAATTACCGCTGACTGATTGTCGACGGTTCGTTGCACAATAAAACAGGTCACTTCCGATTTCTCAAAAGTGACCTTTAATTTTTTATCAAATATCGTTTCTTACGATATCTTCGTAGCTCTCTCTCTTAACAATAACTCTTGACTTGCCGTTGTTTACCATAACAATAGCAGGACGAGGGATTCTGTTGTAGTTAGATGCCATTGAGTAGTTATATGCACCTGTTGAAAGAACAGCAAGTGTATCGCCTACTGTAACAGGAGCTACCTGTGTGTGTTCCTGTACAAGGTCGCCGCTTTCGCAGCACTTACCTGCAACTGTAACGGTCTGTGTAGCCTCTTTGTCTGCGTGGCTTGCGTTTACTACTGTGTAATCAGACTGATAAAGCGCATATCTGATGTTGTCGGTCATACCGCCGTCAACAGATACATAGGTTCTGATGTCAGGGATTTCTTTGATACCGCCGACGGTGTAAAGCGTAATACCTGCCTCACCGACGATTGAACGGCCCGGTTCAATAAAGATGTAAGGTACAGGCACATTGTGTTCCGCAGCCTTTGCTTTTACGGCAACAGATACTTTTTCCATATAATTCTCATAAGGAACAGGCTCGTCGCTGTTTACATACATAATACCAAAGCCGCCGCCAAGGTTTAAGTTGCTGATTGTAACACCAAGCTCGTCTTTGATTTTGCCGATGAAGTCCATCATAATTTCTGCAGCTGTAACGAATGGGTCAATATCAAAAATCTGTGAACCGATGTGGCAGTGAAGTTCTGCAAGGTTTACATTTTCATACTTGAGAGCCTTTTTAACAGCCTCAAAAGCCTCGCCTGTTTCAAGTGCAAAGCCAAACTTTGAGTCAATCTGACCTGTTCTGATAAAGTTATGTGTGTGAGCGTCAACACCAGGCTTGATTCTGAATGAAATCTTCGCCTTTTTACCGAGTTTGCCTGCAATTTCGTTTAAAAGCTCAAGCTCGTAAAGGTTGTCGACTACAAATGTGCCGACGCCTGCGTTAAGTGCAAATTCAATTTCAGCGGCAGTTTTATTGTTGCCGTGAAAATGGGTTTTCTCCATAGGAAAACCTGCCTGCTGTGCTGTATAAATCTCGCCACCCGATACTACATCAAGTCCGAGATGCTCTTCGTTTGCAATTCTGCAAAGCTCCTTACAGCTAAGCGCCTTACTGGCATAAAGCGGCATACCGTTGCCGTTGTAGAACTTTTTGAAAGACTCAACATATGAACGGCAGGTTGCTCTGATTGTGTTTTCGTCAAGTACATAAAGCGGAGTGCCGTACTCCTTTGCAAGCTCAACTGTGTCGCAACCGCCGATTGTAAGATGTCCTTTTTCGTTAATGTTTAAGCAATCATTTACAAACATTCTCTCATACCTCCTGATATTTACTTGCGCAGCCTTTTATTCGGTCTGCAAAATATGTGACTCTATAAGAGCCTTTATTTCCTCTTTGCCATATCCGTCCTGTGCCGAAAACTCTATCATAGGTAAATCTTCGATTGTGCTGAAAATATCCTGATAGTATTCAAGCTGTAGTTTCTGGTTTGTTTTGTTCAGCTTGTCACGCTTTGTAAGCACTACAGCAAATGGGTAATTACTTCTGTAAAGAAAGTCCACCATCTCAAGGTCGTCATCTGTAGGAGGATGGCGCATATCGAGAATTTGGATAATCAGCTTAATGTTTCTTTCCTGCGCAAAATAGCCCTCTACAAGCTCTGCCCAGCGTTTCTTTTCGTTTTTAGAAACCTTTGCATAGCCGTAACCCGGCAGGTCAACCATACGAAATTCCTTTAATTTATAGAAATTTATAGTAGCGGTTTTACCCGGCTGTGCGCTTACTCTGGCAAGCGCTTTTCTCTGCACAAGTTTGTTGATAAGCGAGGACTTTCCGACATTTGAATGTCCTGAAAAAACAATTTCGGGCATATCAGATTTTGGCAGCTGTTCTTTTGTGCCGGCGGCAAATTCAAATTGTACTTCATTAAAATTCATTTACCTCACCCCTACTGTCTGATGTTTTCCGATTTGGTAGTTACCGTATTATCGGCAACTGCGTTCCATTGCTTTTCTGAAATTACAGGTACATCGACTATTGCAATCGGGACTACCTGCGAGAAACTTGTAACAGGAATAAAACTTACTTTTTCCTTTACAACAGGGTCTATTTCCTCAAGGTCTGCTTCATTTTCCTTTGGAATGATAACGGTTTTAATGCCCGATTTATATGCAGCCATACTCTTTTCTTTTAAGCCGCCTATCGGCATTACATTGCCTCGTAGGGTAATTTCACCTGTCATTGCAACATCACGCTTTACGGGCTTTCCTGTTAAAGCTGAATAAATGGCGGTTGCCATTGTAATACCCGCCGAAGGACCGTCCTTTGGTACAGCACCCTCGGGAGCGTGAATGTGAATATCTTTATTTTTATAGAACTGCGGATTAATTCCGAGTGAATTTGCGTGACTTCTTATGCAAGTAACGGCAGCCTTTGCCGACTCCTGCATAACATCACCGAGAGAACCAGTAAGCTCAAGTTTGCCCGTGCCCTCCATAACCGCAACTTCAATCGGTAAAAGTTCACCGCCGACGCTTGTCCAAGCAAGTCCGTTTACAGTGCCGATTTCGTCCTTTGACGGCAATTTATCGGTTGTAAATTTCTTGTGTCCGAGCATTTCAAGAATTTCTTTGTCTGTAATTTTAAAAGTTTCCTGTTCGTCTTCAAGTTTTTTAACTGCGCATTTACGGAGCACATTTCCGATTAATCTTTCAAGAGTACGAACACCCGCCTCTCTTGTATAAAAATCAATTAGGAAATACAGCGCCGATTGAGTAAATTTAACCTCTTTAGCGGTAAATCCGCACTTTTCAAGCTGCTTTGGAACAAGATGCTTTTTAGCGATATTAAATTTTTCTTCTCTTGTATAGCTGTCAAGCTCAATGATTTCCATTCTGTCACGCAATGGTGCGGGAATTTGTGATACATCATTGGCTGTTGTAATGAACATTACATTAGACAAATCAAAAGGAATATCAATATAATGGTCAACAAACTTGTTGTTCTGTTCCGAATCGAGGACTTCAAGCAAAGCGGATGTAGGGTCACCTTTGTAATCGCTGGCAAGTTTGTCGATTTCGTCAAGAATAAGAACAGGGTTGTTTGAACCTGCATTCTGAATGGCAGTCATAATTCTGCCGGGAATAGAGCCGATGTAAGTTCTTCTGTGACCTCTGATTTCTGCCTCGTCACGCACGCCGCCGAGGGCAATTCTTTGGCTCTTTCTGCCGATAGCCTTTGCAATTGACTGTGCAATCGAGGTTTTGCCGACACCCGGAGGGCCTGCAAAACAGATAATCTGACCGTCCTGCGAGCCTCTCAATTTTGTAACGGCAAGCTGCTCAATGATTCTTTCCTTGATTTTAGCAAGTCCGAAGTGAGATTTATCAAGTTCTTTTCTTAACTTGGTAACGGAAATTTTATCTTTGGTAGCTGTGTTCCACGGAAGGTCAAGCACTGTGTCAAGATAAGTTCTGATTACAGACGCCTCCTGACTTCCGTAAGGCATACGCATAAGTTTTTTGCACTCTTTGATGAGGATATTTTCAGTTTCTTCGGAAAGTTCCAAAGCATAAATCCTTTCGGCGTAAGCCTCTGCCTCTGCGGACGGATTATCGTCCTCGCCGAGTTCTTCTTCAATAATCTTTTTCTGCTCTCTTAAAAAATAATCACGCTGATTTTCTTCAATTCTGTCTCTTGCTTTTTGAACAATATCTTTTTCGATTGAAAGAATATAAGTTTCATTTATAAGAATGTCAAGCAACATATCCAGTCGCTCGGTTTGGTCAAGTTCTTCAAGAATGGTCTGCTTTGCCTGATAATCAAGCACAATGTTGTCAGCTATGTAGTCTGCAAGCTCGCCGCAAGACTTACAAGAGGCAACTTTAAATATAATATCATTCGGAACTCGAGGAGCTACCTTGACATAGTTTTCAAATTCCAATCTGACAGCACGCATCAAACCGAGTTGTTCGGAGGTGTGCTTAAACTTTTTATCCGGATACGGCTCAACTTCGGCCATAAGACAATTTTTATCGAATACAGGAGTTACAATTCCGGCTCTGAATTTGCCCTCAATAACAACTCTTGTTGAGTTGTCGGGCTGTTTGATTACCTGAACTATTTTTGCAACTACGCCTGTTGAGTAGCATTTTGTAATATCCGGGTCGTTTTCGGCAGCGTCTTTCTGTGTAACAAGAAAAATAAGCTGATCGTTTTTCATAGCGGCATTTATAGCACTGATGCTCTTCTTTCTTCCCACATCAAAATGAATGAGCGCTTTCGGAAAAACAACAAGTCCTCTGAGCGGCAGAACGGGCAAAAGTATTAAATTATCGTTTCTATCGTCCATTTTCTATCCTCCCATCACAATTTATTTCACAATTAAATCTAATCAAAAAAAGCTGTATTGTTTTTTCGGCAATACAGCTTTAATTATTTACAATACTTTAAGAAGCTGTGCTTCGTTTTTGACGCTTCTTTGCATCTTGTTTTAAGTTGATTGAAACAGCCGCCTTGTCTTCATTTCTGAGAAGTTCGGGTTCGCTGCCCTCGGTTACAACCTTTTCTGTGATTGTTACCCTTTCAATAGTCGGATCGGACGGAATTTCAAACATAAGGTTTGTGAGTATTCCCTCCATAATTCCTCTTAGTCCTCTTGCACCTGTTCTCTGTTCCTGCGCTTTTTTGGCAACTGCTTTTAAAGCGTCATCTTCAAATACAAGTTCAACATTGTCAAGCTCAAAGAGTTTTTTATACTGCTGAACAATTGAATTTTTAGGAACTGTAAGGATTTGCACAAGAGCGTCGGTATCAAGACCGCTTAGAGCCGTAATAACGGGAAGTCTGCCTATAAGCTCCGGAATTATGCCGTACTTAACAAGATCGTGTGCAGTAACATCTTTCATCCAATAGGTTTCGTCAAGCTCTTTTTTATCCTGAATAAATGACTCAAAGCCGATTACAGAAGTGCCTTTGCGCTTTGTAACAATCTTTTCAAGACCGTCAAAAGCACCGCCGCAGATAAACAGAATATTCTTTGTGTTTATCTGTAAAAATTCCTGCTGCGGATGTTTCCTGCCGCCCTGCGGAGGCACATTGGAAACAGTACCCTCAATAATTTTGAGCAATGCCTGCTGAACACCCTCACCGCTTACATCACGGGTGATAGACGGGTTTTCCGATTTACGGGCAATTTTGTCTATTTCATCAATGTAAATAATGCCTCGCTCTGCTTTTTCAATGTCGAAATCAGCAGCCTGAATAAGCTTTAATAAGATGTTCTCTACATCTTCGCCGACATAGCCAGCCTCCGTAAGTGTGGTGGCATCTGCAATGGCAAACGGAACATCAAGTGCTTTTGCAAGAGTTTGAGCAAGCAAAGTTTTACCTACGCCTGTCGGGCCGAGCAAAAGAACATTACTTTTTGAAAAATCCACATCGGTTTCGTTTGAAAACACTCTCTTGTAGTGGTTATAAACAGCAACACTGAGCGTAACTTTTGCGGCATCCTGACCGATTACATATTCATCAAGAATTTCCTTGATTTCCTTAGGCTTAAGGAGCTTTGGAATAGAAACGGTATCATCTTTTTTAGCAAGCTCTGCGTCAACCGCTGTGTTCTCGAGTTCTTCTGTCTGCTCAAGAATATTCATACATAAATCAACGCACTGGTCGCAAATATACACGCCGTTGCCTGCAATCAGACGGCCAACCAATTCCTGTGGCTTTCCGCAAAAAGAGCAGTATATTTCTTTTTCGTTGTTTTTGTTTGCCATTAAGATTTCCTCACCTTATCTTTTTTCAATAACCTTATCGATAAGACCGTATTCAAGAGCCTGCTGAGCAGTCATAAAGTTATCTCTGTTAGTATCTCTTGCGATTACATCAATCGGCTGTCCTGTATTATCAGCAAGAATCTGATTAAGACGCTGTTTCATATCAAGAATGTGTCTTGTATGAATTTCCATATCTGTAGCCTGACCTTGTGCACCGCCTGACGGTTGGTGAATCATAATGTCACTGTTTGGAAGAGCAAGACGCTTGCCCTTTGCGCCGGCTGCAAGGAGGAATGCACCCATACTTGCTGCCATACCCATACAAATAGTGGATACATCACATTTGATGTAATTCATTGTATCAAATATTGCAAATCCATCTGTAACACTGCCGCCGGGGCTGTTGATATAAAGGCAAATATCCTTTGTAGGATCCTGGCTCTCAAGGTAGAGTAGCTGTGCTACTACTACACTTGCACTTGCACTGTTCACTTCTTCTGTGAGCATAACGATTCTGTCGTTAAGAAGTCTTGAATAGATGTCGTATGAGCGTTCGCCACGGCTTGTCTGTTCAAGTACATATGGTACTAATGCCATTTGATCAAAACCTTTCTTTATAGTAAATAGTAATTAACAAAAACAGGTTAATTATTCAAATTATTTAACAACTACACTATCCTTTACCATATTAAGAGCCTTTTCAGCCTTAACATCAAGTGTAAGTGTTTCGGCAGGAACTGCACCCTTAACTGTTTCAACATCTACCTTGTAAGCTTCTGCCATCTTGTTGTAAGCCTCGTCAAGGTCAGCGTCTGTTACTTCAATATTCTCTTTCTTAGCGATTGTTTCAAGAGCAAGTCTTAACTGAACTCTCTTTTTAGCCTCGTCGGCATACATCTTCTTTAAGCCGTCAAGGTCAATACCCATATACTGGAGGTATGTGTTCATATCAATACCCTGTGAACGGATTCTCATCTCGAAATCTCTAACCATTTCGTTTACCTGGTTGTCATACATAGCCTGTGGGATTTCGCCCTCAAGAAGTTCGATAAGTTTTTCGGCAATCTGATTGTCCTTATCCTTTTCAGCTTCATCCTCAAGACGGGCAGCGATTGTTTCTTTAAGCTCATCTCTGTATTCTGCTACAGTTTCTTTCTCTGAAACATCCTTTACAAACTCATCGTCAACTTCAGGGAGTTCCTTAGCCTTAATCTCGTGAAGCTTAATCTTGAACTCTGCGTCCTTACCTGCGAGCTCTTCAGCCTGATACTCTTCAGGGAACTTAACATTGATAGAGAACTCTTCATCAGTGCTGTGACCGATAATCTGCTCCTCAAAGCCCGGGATAAAGTTGCCTGAACCGATTGTAAGGTTGTAGTTTTCAGCCTTACCGCCGTCAAATGCAACACCGTCAACAAAGCCTTCAAAGTCGATAACTGCGATGTCGCCGTTAGCAACAGGTCTGTCCTCAACTGTTACCATTCTTGAGTTACGGTCACGAACCTTCTCAATTTCTTCGTCAATAAGCTCGTCTGTAACTTCTGTTGACTTCTTTGTAACTTCAAAGCCAAGGTAGTTGTTGATTTCCATATCAGGCTCAACAACAATGTTTGCCTTGAAAGTAAAGCCGTTCTCAACCTCTGTAACTTCGATAGATTCAACAGCAACAATCTTTACGCCTGCCTCTTCTGCTGCGTTGTAAAGAGCCTCAGGATAGCAATCCTGCATAGCGTCATCATAGAATACTTCTTTGCCGTACATTTTCTCAATAATGTGGCGTGGAGCTTTGCCCTTTCTAAAACCGGGAATGTTAATTTTCTTAACTTCCTTCTTGTAAACTGTGTTAAGTGCTTTTTCAAAAGTTTCTCCGTCAACTGTAACAACTAACTCGTATGAATTAGCCTGCTCAAGTTTTTTACTTTCTTTTAATGCCATTTTTTGAAATCCTCCAAATTTGATTTTTTATACAAATATAATCAGTATCAGTTCATTATAACACAAAAATTCAGTTTTGCCAATACTCAAAAGCAAATTTATGCTTATTATCGTACCAAAATCGGCATAAATGCGAGTCGGTCGCAAGAGATCAGCTTAAAATTTATACCTTTATAATCACCCTCAACGGCATACCGCATATTTGATTTGCCGTGAATGTGTCCGTAATAGCATCTTTTTATATTGTGTTTTAATAATACATTCATAATTTCGCTACATTCGGTGTTGCAGTAGACAGGCGGATAGTGCAGAAAAACCACAGGCTCAAGCCCTGTTTTTTCCGCCTCTGAAATCGACATTTCAAGTCTGCCTACTTCACGGTTAAGTACCTTTACATCAGCGTCAGACTCATTTTCGAGAAACCATCCTCTCGTACCGCAAATTGCTTTATTGTCGCAAACATAAGTGTTGTTAAAAAGGATATTTATCGAATTAAGTTTGTTATTGTCGAGGAACTTTTCGATTTTACTTTTGGTTCCCCACCAATAATCGTGATTGCCCTTGAGAAAAATTTTCTTGCCGGGCAAATCATCAATATATTTAAAATCGGTATATGTTTGTTCAAGCTTCATTGCCCAGGAAATATCACCCGCAATCATAACCGTATCATCATCGGTAACAAGTGTATTCCAATTTTTTGTAAGCCTTTCGACATAGTTGTCCCAGCCCGCAAAAATATCCATCGGCTTATCTTCGCCGAGTGACAAATGAAGGTCAGCTATCGCAAATAAACTCATTATTTGATGTTAAGTGCATCAAGAACATACTGAGGCATTGAATTTACCTCTGTAACATCTGAAAAACGAGCCTTTTTGTCCTTAAGTGCTGCAAGAGGTGCAGGCACAGGAGCATTTGAAACCTCGAATAGCTTTTCAACCATATCAAATTCATTTTCAGGAAGGTCTGTGCCGTCTGAAACAGCCTCAAGAACAGCCTTAGAGAACTTGTATGGGCTTGCTGTCGATGCGATAACAGACGGAGTTGTGTCGCCTGTCTGCTCAACATACTGCTCATATACATTAACAGCAACTGCTGTATGAGTATCGCAAAGGTAGTTATCTGTATCAAACAAAGCTTTGATTGTAGCCTTTGTCTGCTCATCATCGCAGAAACCGCCGAAGAATTTTGACTTAATTTCAGCCTTGATTTCGTCGGAAACCTCGTACTTGCCTACAGTCTTGAGAGCAGTCATAAGCTCTTTTGTAGTATCGGCATTGTTGCCCGAAAGCTTATAAAGAAGTCTTTCGAGGTTGCTTGATACGAGAATATCCATTGATGGTGAAATTGTTGTGTAGAAATGTCTGTTTTTGTCATAAACACCTGTCTTAATGAAGTCAGAAAGAACATTGTTTGAGTTTGACGCACAGATGAACTTGTTGATTGGAAGTCCCATAATGCTTGCGTAGTATGATGCAAGAATATTGCCGAAGTTACCTGTCGGAACTACAACATTAATCTTGTCGCCCATAGCGATTTTGCCTGCATTTACGAGGTCGCAGTAAGCAGAAATATAGTAAACAATCTGTGGAAGAAGTCTGCCCCAGTTAATTGAGTTTGCAGAACTGAAAAGCATATTGTTAGCCTCGAGCTTTGCTGAAATTTCAGGAGTAGTAAAGATTTTCTTAACGCCTGTCTGTGCGTCGTCAAAGTTACCCTTAATAGCGCAAACTGTAACATTGTTGCCTTCCTGAGTGTTCATCTGGTGCTTCTGCATTGGACTTACACCGTCAACAGGATAGAAAACGATAATTTTTGTATGGTCAACATCTTTAAAGCCTTCAAGAGCAGCCTTACCTGTGTCGCCCGATGTGGCAACAAGAATTACTGCATCTTTGCCGTCGTATGTCTTTTTAAGAGATTTAGTAAGAAAATGAGGAAGAATCTGGAGTGCCATATCCTTAAAAGCACAAGTCGGACCGTGCCAAAGTTCAAGAATATTAAGTTCCTTGCCGTTGAGCTTTGCATAAGCCAAAGGAGCAGGATTGTCACTGCCGAACTTCTCTTTTGTGTAGGCATTTTCAACACAATCGTTGATTTCTTCTTCTGTAAAATCAGAAAGAAAATCAGCGAAAACTTTTTTTGCTCTGCCCTTGTAATCAAGCTTTAAAAGCTCATTAAATGTTTCTGCGGAATATTTAGGAAATTCCTGTGGCACAAAAAGTCCGCCATCCTTAGAAATACCCTGGGCAATTGCCTGAGCGGCCGATACAACTTCGGCTGCATTTTGAGTACTGTTATACAACATATAAATCTTCCTTTCAGAGTTGCTTTACACAAAGTACATTTTACTACATAATTTATCAAATGTCAAAGTTTTCAAAGAAATTAACTGCATTTTCATAAAAAATTTTATCAATTATGGCTTCTTGATAGTTTTTTTGCAGAAAAAGATTATAAATTTCATATAGATTTCTGTTATTTCTGATGTCATACGGCAAGATTCCGCCGTCAAAATCACTTCCGAGGCATACATAATCTTCTCCGCCGAGCGACAAAAAATGCTCTGCGTGCTTTAGAATATCATCAATGCAGGCTTTTTCGGGTTCGTTATTGAGAAACGCATTATGAAAATTAAGTCCTATAATTCCGCCGTTTTTAAATATGATTTTTGCCTGTTCGTCTGTAAGATTTCTTTTGTGCGCAGTAACCGCTCTTGCGTTTGAATGGGTGGCTATAAACGGTTTTTCTGCGATTTCGCACACATCATAAAAAAGTTTATCGCTTGCGTGTGATACATCAATGACAATCCCTTGATTTTCAAGTTCACATACCGCTTTTTTGCCAAACTCCGTTATGCCTGTCGGGTGCTCTGCCATTGCGCCGTCGCCGATACAGTTTGTATCGTTCCAAGTAAGGGTTGCTGTTTTTATGTTGCTGTCGGCAAGGTATTTTATATATGAAATATCATTGTCGATTATTTTGCAGTTTTCAAGTGTAAACATTGCAAGTTTGTTTTTTGTTGAATTATTAATTTCTTTAAAAGAATCAACAAGATTTATATTGTTGATTTTACATTCTTTCGGAAGTGTAATTTTGGCTTTTTCAAACAGTGCTCTGCCCTGTTTTATGCTTAAATCATCGGGAATCCATACCGCAAAGCACTGCAAATATTTTTCAAAATCCACATCTGTCTGTACTTCATAGTCGGAACAGGAAAAGCCGTGGCTCATAGTCACGGCTTTGTAAAGTGTATCACAATGTAAATCAAATACTTTCATAAGAAGCTCCTTCAAAAGCATTTTCAATATAGTTGATGTCAATTACTTTGCCGCTTTCAGGCTCGGTAAATACTTCGCTGACATCAAAGCGGAAATAAGCGTCAAGCTGTTTTTCGGCAATATACATTGCGGCGGTTTTTCTTATTCTTGAGATTTTCCTGCGGTCAACAGCCTCATACGGACGGGCAATAAAATTTGCCGCCCTTGTTTTTACTTCCGTAAATATAATATATTCACCTTTTTGAGCAATTATATCAATCTCACCGCATTTTTGTCTGTAATTGCGTTCAAGAATTTTATAACCGTTTTTCTTTAGGTAACGCTCGGTAAATTTTTCGCCGATGTCGCCTTTTTGTTTTGTCGTAAATAACTTCATAATTATTTATACAGCTTTTTAAGAAAACTTTTGCGGTGGTACGGGCATGGACCGTATTTAAGAATAGCCTCTCTGTGTACCTTGGTTCCGTATCCTTTGTGTTTATCGAAACCGTACATGGGATATTCTTCGGCATACTTATATAAAAGTCTGTCCCTTGACACTTTTGCAAGGATAGATGCACAAGCAATCGACATAGATTTTGCATCACCTTTTACAATGCACTCGGCGTCAATGTCAATCGGCGGAATTTTATTTCCGTCAATCATTGCGTAGTCTGCCTTTATGTCAAGACCGTCAATTGCTCTGCGCATCGCAAGCATTGTTGCATTCAGTATATTGATTTCTTCGATTTCGTCAACCGTAGCGTAAGCTATTGAGTATGACAGTGCCTGTTCTCTTATAACATCAAACAAGGACTCACGCTTTTTCTCGCTGAGCTTTTTAGAGTCATTAACACCGTCAATAATCACGCCCTCGGGCAATATAACGGCGGCGGCGCAGACGGGACCTGCGAGAGGGCCTCTGCCTGCCTCATCAACTCCGCAAACCGATTTGTAACCTTTTGCAAGCGCCTCTTTTTCAAATTCAAGCCAATCCATTGTTTCACCTTTTATCTTTCGGGCATTTCAAGAGTGATTCTGCCGAGTTTTCCGCTTCTGAATTCATCAAGCAACATAATTGCGGCTCTCTCTGTATCTATTTCTCCTCCTGAAATGAGCATACCTCTTTTTTTGCCGATTACATTAAGCAATTCGTATGAATCGCTTGCGTCAAGGTCAATATTCTCAAGTTTAAATCTTGCAATAAAATCAGCGGGTTTCAAGCTGCGCAAAAAGTCAAGAAGTCGTACGGCGAGAAGCTCCGTATCGAGAATTTGGTCTTTTACAGCACCTGTAAAAGCAAGTCTTTCGCCGACAATCTTATCGTCAAATTTAGGCCAAAGCACACCCGGAGTATCGAGCATTTCTATATTTTTAGCGATTGAATACCACTGATTGCCTCTCGTAACACCCGGTCTGTCCTCTACTTTTGCTCTGTTTTGTTTTGCTACTCTGTTAATGAATGAAGATTTACCGACATTCGGGATACCTACAATCATAATTCTAAGCATCGGGTTTACCATACCCTTTGCCTTAAGTCTTTCTCTGCGCTCGGAAAGCACATTGTTTACAGCAGGAGCAAATTTATTAAGTCCCTTACCGCTTTTGCAGTCAACCGCAATCGCTGTAATTCCCTGTGATGCATAGTAGTCTATCCATCTGCTTGTTGCGGTCTGATTAGCCATATCGCATTTATTCAAAAGCACAACCTTTGGTTTGTTCTGAATAAGTTTTTGTAAATCCGGATTTTTACTGCTTAAGGGTATTCTTGCGTCAAGAATTTCTGCCACTGCGTCTACAAGTTTTAAACTTGCCTGAATCTGTCTTTTGGTTTTGGTCATATGACCCGGGAACCACTGTATATTTTGCATTTCGCTCATTTTATTTTATCAATCCTTATAGTTGTTTATAAATCAGTAAAGATATTTGAAATGGTCAAACGGATAAATCACAAATTGTGCCTTGCCGAGTATCATCGTTTTTGGAATAAGCTGAATACTGCCGCTTCTGCTGTCGAGTGATACGGAACGGTTATCACCCATTACGAACACATAGCCTTCGGGTATGGTGTCGGGAATATTCCAACCGACAGTCGGTCTTATTGTATCGGAGGCAACATATTCTTCGTCAAGTACAATTCCGTCAACTATAACTTTGTTATTGTCATAGTCAATTTTTATTGTCTGTCCTTCGGTTGCGATAACTCGTTTTATAATGATTTTTCCGATTTGCTGGTCTGCGTCAACAGCCACAATATCTCCCACCTGCGGTGAGTAAAGAAAGTTTGTTAGTATTGCCCTGTCGCCGTCAAAAAGCGTGTCTTTCATAGATTCGCCGTCGATTGTGACATCTTTTATAAAAAATGTAAATACAACGCTTATAATTGCAAAAAGGAAAATAACCGTTTTGAAAATATCAAATATACAGTTAGGTAATTTTTCTTTGTTTATCTGTATTTTTGTTTTCGAGGTTTTGTTTTCAGATTTCATATATCCTCCAAAAAAATAAAAGCTTATTTCAATTATAAAACAGAAATAAGCTTTTATCAATAGGTCAAATAAAATTTTTAGTAAAGATATTTAAAGTCTGAAAACGGATAAACTACAAATTGAGCTTTTCCTATAACATTGTCTACGCTGATAAGACCGATTCTTGAGTCACGGCTGTCCATAGAAACTCCTCTGTTGTCGCCCATTACAAAAATCATACCATCCGGAATAACCTCGGGGATTTCGTAATCTGCCTCAACATTACAGAATGTTGACACATCAAGATACGGTTCGTCAATTACAACGCCGTCAACAAGGATTCTGTCGTTTTCATAATCAAGTTTAAGAGTCTGACCTGCGGTAGCAATAACACGCTTTACAATCGGTTCGGCGTACTCCTTACCGTGAGAAATTACTATGATGTCATTCGGCTTTGGAGTGTAATTAAAGTTGGTTACAATCAATTTATCGCCGTTTTGCAGGGTTTCTACCATTGATGTACCTTTTACATCAACCAACCTGAAAAAGAAGTTAAGACAGAAAATAACTATTACAAGTGCAAATACAATTGATTTTACCCAATCGTAAAAGTTTGATGCGCCACCGTCTGCCTTTGCCGCAACAAATTTGTTGCTCTTCTGCTTGTCTTTTTCGGGATTGCTGAAAGCAATGTAATCACCGCTGTCCTCGACCTCGATATTCTGATTCTGTGTTTTGGCTGTTGTGTTTTCTACAACATTGTTTTCTGTTTCGTTAGTATTTGTTTTATTTTCGCTCAATTTATCCACCTGCTAACAATAAGTAAAGTAAAAAAGGGACTGTAAAAGTCCCTTTCCTTACATTTGAAATTACTTACGGATCTGCTCTTTAACCTTAGCAGCCTTACCAACTCTGTCACGGAGATAGTAGAGCTTGCTTCTGCGAACTTTACCATAACGAATTACCTGCACGTCCTTAACGTTCGGTGAATGGAGCGGGAACACTCTCTCAACACCTACGCCGTAAGCAACGCGTCTTACAGTAAATGTTTCAGCAACGCCACTGCCCTTTTTAGCAATAACTGTGCCCTCAAACATCTGAATTCTTTCTCTTTCGCCCTCACGGATGTTTACAGAAACCTTAACTGTGTCACCGACATTAAACTTTGGTGTGGTTTCCTTAACTGAACCGGCAGCAATAGCTTTTAATGCGTCCATTATAATTCCTCCTGTTTTTTCTGACATTCGTACCTTTTTAGTGCAGAGGAATGTCTGCTTCAAAATAACGGTTTTACCGCCATCTGAACCTCGTCATAGGTATGACGGTTTCAAATGCTTATATATATTACCACAAAAGAAAATAAATTGCAAGACTTTTTTCTGTTTATCGCAAATTATTTTGTTATTTTATCGAGCTTTTCAAGATAATTTCTGAAATATTCGGGCAGCTGCGATGTAAATTCAAGGTATTTGCCGCTCCTTGGATGAACAAAGCCGATTTTTCTTGCGTGCAGGCACTGACCTGTAAAATCAACTTTTTCGTTTTTAACTCCGTAAACCAAATCTCCCGATACAGGGTGACCGATGTACGCCATATGCACTCTTATCTGATGTGTTCGTCCCGTTTCAAGAATACATTTTATATGAGTGTAGCCCTTGTATCTTGCAATCACACGGTAATGTGTGACAGCGTGTTTGCTGTTTTTTTCGGTAACGCACATTTTTTTACGGTCATACTGACTTCTTCCTATCGGAGCATTCACTGTGCCCTCATCGTCTTTTAAATTGCCGTAAACAATTGCCTCGTATTCCCTTGTAAAAGAATGTTCCTTAATCTGCTCGGCAAGCGAAAAATGTGCAAAATCATTTTTCGCAACTATCAGAAGTCCGCTTGTATCTTTATCTATTCTGTGGACAATTCCGGGACGCATAACACCGTTTATGCCTGATAACGAATCTCCGCAATGATAAAGCAATGCGTTTACAAGTGTGCCGTCATAATTGCCTGCCGCCGGATGAACGACCATTCCTTTCGGCTTGTTAACAACAAGCAAATCGTTATCCTCGTAAATAATTTCCAAAGGAATGTTCTCGGGTTTTGCCTCGTAAGGTACGGGATCGGGAATTTCGAGAGTAATTCTGTCGCCGCTTTTGAGCTTATAGTTTTTACCGACAGAATTTTCATTTACAAAAACTTTGCCCTGCTCAATAAGTTTGGCAGCCGCAGTTCTTGTGAGTGACGGTTCATTGTCGGCAATGTATTTGTCTATTCTTATGTTGCCGTTTTCGGCAACAAATTCAAGTTTTGTCATTTTTCAATTCCTTTTTACCGACTTCTGAAAAAAAGAGTACATAAACCATAAGCAAGACCGTACCGACCGTTATGCAGTAATCCGCAAAATTGCATACGGGCGGAAAGAATGAAAGACTGATGTAGTCAATAACATAGCCGTAAAAAATTCTGTCTATAAGATTGCCTATTCCGCCGCCGACAACAAGCGCAACAGAGGCATAAAAAAGTTTGCTCTTTGGTTTCTTTTTAAACATATAAATTAAGATTGCGGCAATAAGTGCAGTTGTAAGCACTACAAAAATCCATCTGTTGCCTGCAAAACTGCCGAAAGCCACACCGTTGTTTTCCACATAGGTAAAAGAAAGCAGATTGTCAATAACAGACACACTTCCTATTTCTTTGAGATTTGTGCTGACAAAGAACTTTATAATTTGGTCTGCTATTGCCAAAACTATTCCGACCGCAACGGCTATATAAGGCATAAAATTCCCCCATAAAGCTAAATCGGTGCAGCAATACTGTTACACCGATTTAGTATTAAATTTAATTGATTATTTTAAAATGTTGCAGCAACGCTTGCAAAGATGCGGATGTTCGCTGTCTGTACCTACAGTTTCGCTGATAATCCAACAACGCTCGCACTTTTCACCTATTGCTTTATCAACGGCAATCTCAAGCTCACCGTCATTTTCTGCGATTTCTACGGCAGATACGATGAATGCAGCCGCAAGTTCGGGTTCTGCTTTCTTAAGAAATTCAAACTTTTCGCCGCTTGCCTTAAGAGTAACCTTAGCCTCAAGTGAGCTCTTGATAGTTTTATCTTTAATAAGACCTTCAAGTGACTTCTTTACATCGTCACGAAGCTGATGAATTTCGTCCCAGAATGACATAAAGTCGGCATCGGTTTCGATTTCAACCTGATTTGGCATCTCATTGAAAATAACATTTTCGGCATTCTCATTTGATGAATGAGGCATATATTTCCAAATTTCATCAGATGTATATGCAAGAATCGGGCTGATCATTCTTGTCATAGCATTAAGAATGATATAGATTGCAGTCTGTGCAGCCTTTCTTGACTTGCTGTCGCTTTTTTCTGTATATAATCTGTCCTTGAGTACATCAAGATAGAAGTTAGACATATCAATTACGCAGAAGTTTCTGATTGAATGATATACCTGGTGGAATTCGTAGTTATCATAAGCCTGCTTAACCTTTGCAATAAGCTCGTTAAGTTTTACGATTGCCCACTTATCCATAGGCATAAGCTCATTTACAGGAACAGAATCTGTATCAGGGTTAAAGTCATAAACATTACCGAGAATATAACGGGCAGTGTTTCTGATTTTTCTGTATGACTCTGAAATCTGCTTTAAAATTTCGTTAGAAATATGAACATCTGACTGATAGTCGGTTGATGAAACCCAAAGTCTTAACACATCAGCACCGTATTTTTCGGTAACATCCTGTGGACTGATACCGTTGCCGAGTGACTTACTCATCTTTCTCTTCTCTTCGTCAAGAATCATACCGTGAGTAAGAACTGCCTTATACGGAGCTACACCCTCTGTAGCAACTGATGTAAGGAGTGATGATTGGAACCAACCTCTGTACTGGTCGTTACCCTCAAGGTAAAGGTCAGCAGGGAACCGGAGGTTATCACGCTTGCTGACAACGGCAGCGTGTGACGAACCGCTGTCAAACCAAACATCCATAATATCTTTTTCTTTTTCAAACTCTGTGCAGCCGCACTTTTTACACTTTGTGCCCTCAGGTAAAATTTCTGCAGCTGTATGGCTGTACCATGCGTTTGAGCCCTCTTTTTCAAACAAATCTGCAACAGCCATCATTGCGTCATTGTCAATGTGAGCCTCGCCACATTCTTTACAGAAGAAGATCGGAATCGGAACACCCCATTTTCTCTGACGGGAAATACACCAGTCTTTTCTTTCCTTAACCATATTTGTAATTCTGTCATGACCCCAAGCAGGAATCCACTTAACGCTGTCGATTGCCTCGCAAGCTTTATCCTTGAAGTCCTCAACAGAACAGAACCACTGGTCAGTAGCTCTGAAAAGGATAGGAGTTTTACATCTCCAACAGTGCGGATACTGGTGAATAATCTTCTTTAATGCAAAGAGGTAACCGTTTTCATCAAGATAAACGGCAATCTTTTTGTTTGCCTCATCAGTTGTAAGACCCGCAAACTGACCTGCCTCTTCGGTAAGTACGCCGTTTGAGTCAACAGGGCAGATAGTAGGAATTTCAGGATAATTCTGGCAAACATTAAAGTCGTCAACACCGTGACCGGGAGCTGTGTGAACGCAGCCTGTACCGCTTTCAAGTGTTACATGATCACCGACAATAACAAGTGACTCTCTGTCAAGGAATGGGTGTGCTGTCTTGATATACTCAAGGTCGCTGCCCTTAACTGTGGCAACTACTTCGTAATCTGTAATTTCGGCAGCCTCAAAAGCTGATTTATAAAGCTCTGTAGCCATAACGAGGTATTCGTCACCTGTTTTGATGATTGAATACTCATATCTCGGGCCAACGCAGATAGCTACATTTGCAGGCAATGTCCAAGTTGTTGTTGTCCAAATTACGAACTTAACTTTTGACGGGTCAAGACCGAGATTTGAGAACACACCCTTGTCATCTGTTACTGTAAATTTTACATAAATTGAATGGCACGGATCTTCCGCATACTCAATTTCAGCCTCGGCAAGAGCTGTTTTACATTCAGGACACCAATAAACAGGCTTTAATCCCTTGTAAATATAACCCTTTGTAGCCATTTTTGCAAACACTCTGATCTGCTCTGCCTCAAATTCGTGCTTAAGTGTGATATAAGGGTTGTCCCACTCACCGATTACACCGAGTCTTTTGAACTGTGTACGCTGATCGTTAATGTATCCTGTAACAAATTCTTCGCACATTTTACGGAGCTCAACGATAGAAATTTCCGCAGAGTTACCGATACCTGCTTTTTTTCTTGCTTTAAGCTCTGTCGGAAGACCGTGAGTATCCCAACCCGGAACATAAGGAGCTTTAAAGCCAGCCATATTTTTATAGCGAACGATAAAGTCCTTTAAGATTTTGTTTAATGCGTGGCCAAGGTGAATATCGCCGTTTGCATATGGAGGACCGTCGTGGAGTACAAATAACGGTTTGCCCTCGTTTACCTCCATAAGCTTTTCATATACCTTATTATCTTCCCATGCCTTAAGAGTTACAGGCTCGCTCTTAGGAAGACCAGCTCTCATAGGAAAGTCGGTTTTTGGAAGATTAAGTGTAGAATTATAATCCTGAGACATTGGTTACACTCTCCATAATTTAAATTTCGATTTCCGATTAATTTCCGATTATAAAATTATTCGGCAGAAACATCATAGTTGTCGCCAAACTTTAAGTGACCGAACTTTGGTGCTTTTTTTTCTGTATTTTTTTCGTTTGCAGCAGCGTTTGTCGAAGAAAGAATTTCGTCTACAGTTTTGTCAGAAACGGCAGCGGTTTCGGCATCAGCCTTTTTTTCTTCAACTGCAGCCGGCTTGGCAGGCTGTACTGTTTCCTGTGGCTTTTCCTCTATAACAGGTGCTGTCGGATACTTTTCGTTGAGTTCCTGCTTAGCTGCCTCTAATTCGGCAGTTGTAGGAAGGTCGTTAATCATCTGAATGTGCTTTTTGTAAAGCTCAATAAGCTCACCCTTAAGTTTTACAGCGTCTGACTGAAGAAGAAGGTAGTTTTCCTTCTCTGTTGCAGTCATTCTGTTTGTATCAACCAAAAGCTGCTGTGCCTTTGTTTCAGCCTCTCTTACAATCTTAGATGCCTTTTCTTTAGCCTCTCTGATACAAGCGTCAGATACTTTCTGTGATGCGAGAAGAGCGTTTCTGACTGTTTCTTCATCTGCACGATACTGTTCTACTCTTGTTGCGAGAACATCAATTTTATGTACAAGGTTAGTTTTCTCTTTCTTTAACTGTTCAAAAGCTACAATGACTTCATCAATAAATGCATCAACATCTTCTGCCATATAGCCCTGGCGGCCGGCTTTTCTGAAACTAACATTCTTAATTTCATCAATAGTAATCATTTAAAGCACTCCTATCTGAAATGTATTACTGAAATTTTATGGCGCCCTTTTTTGGTTACACCCAAAATTTTATCTAACTTAAATTTCCCTTTACCCCGTATTGTAAAGGTATCTCCCTCTTTAACCGTACAGCTTACATTTTGAGTTACCGCAAAGTTAAGAGTTGTTTCTCCCGATAAAATCAGTTTTGCCGTTTTATCCCTCGAAAGTCCGCTTACTGCGGCGACAATGTTGTCGTATCGGAGAGATGAAACCGTAAGACTCATTTCCTCTGTGCCTCTTCCTTGCGGAAGAGAATTAAGATTTGGTTGGACAATTTTTACTCCTGCTCCGCCTACTTTAAAAATCTGCGATTCAATGTAATCTTTAAGCTCGCTTTTTACAAATACAACGGTTCTTCCGTTATCTACCAGAATATCTCCTACCGTGTCACGCTCAATGCCGAGTGACATAAGCGTGCCGAGAAAATCTCTGTGTGTAAGTTTATCGCAAGGTCGGTATTTGAATTCTATTGCAGAAACAGGAAAGGCTAACCGCTCGGGTTCATCGTAAAACACCCCGAGCACCTTTCTTTCACTGCTCTCACTGCCGCCGAAGAATACATAATTTTCAAAGTATATACTCTGCAATACCTTTTGTGCAAGTGCCTGCTGACTCTCGGTTAAAAACTGTGAGAAAACAGGTTTTTGACGGGTAAAGCAAAGCGAAGTCATATCCTCGATTTTGGAGCAGAAAAGCTCATCGTTATCAGAAGTAAACACCGCTGTTTTCTAATTCGTCAAGTAAATCGTCGCCGGTAAGGTCTACATTATTAGGAATGATAATGTATGTATTTGAAGCAACCTTCTTAATCTTACCGTCGTTTGCATAAGCAACACCGCTTAAGAAGTCAAGAATTCTTCTTGCCATATCCTTGTTGGTGTCCTCAAGGTTAAGCACAACTGTGTGTGATTTGATAAGGTCGTCAGCGATTGTGCGTGTTTCCTCGCCAAATCTTTCAGGCTTATAAATACCGACCTGAATCTTAGCCTTAGCGTTAATATTAACAACTTTATTTTTTGAAGTAGGAGCTGCTGCTCTCTCTCTTACAGGCTGCTGTTCCTCAACCTCTTCTTCCTCGTTTTCGTCGGCATAACCGTACTCGTCATACTCCTGCTGATACTCGTCATCCGGAGCATCCCACATACGCTTGAATTTATCCACAAAACCTGCCATTATATTATTTCCTCCTTGAATTATTTACTGTAATCTCTGGCACCGAAAAGTGACGAACCTACTCTTACCATAGTCGCACCTTCGAGTATTGCCTCATAATAATCAGCAGACATACCCATTGACAGTATAGTCATACTTATATTATCTAATTTTTTTGACGATATGTCAATAAAGATATTACGCATATTATCAAAATATTTTGAAATTTTATGTGTATTATCACAAATTGGCGGTATAGACATAAGTCCCTTGACCGAAATTCCCTCCAAATCAGCTATCTGACACAACAATTCATCAAGCTGTTCGGGAACAACACCCGATTTATTTTCTTCTCTGCCTATATTCACTTCAACAAGAACGTCTGTTTTTTTGCCGATTTTTAAAGACTGTTTGGAAATTTCCGACGCAAGCTTTAAAGAATCAACCGACTGTATCAAATCTACTTTGTCAACAATCTGACGCACCTTGTTTGTCTGTAAATGACCTATAAACTGCAAGGATGCGTGTGCAAGGTCATACTTTTCGTATTTTGAAAGCAATTCCTGAACCTTGTTTTCACCGATGTGGTCAAGTCCCAAAGAGATTGCGTAATTGATTACATCGGCGTCAACTGTTTTTGTTGCCGCAAGAAAAGTAATGTCTTCTCTTTTTCTGCCCGATTTTTCAGCTGCCTCGGCAATTCTTTCGTTAATAAGTTTGTAGTTGTATTCTACATCACTTAATGACCTTTCCGTCATACAAATCGTCCCCTTCCGTTATAATCTGATCATACAGCGAAATGGTTTCGCCGCTGAACAATGTACCGTCTGTAGGTGACGAATCGCATAAAACGTAATCGTTACCCGCATAAACGATAGAAATTTCTTTAAATTGCACTTCACTGCCGTAAAGAACATAAACACCCTGAACCTTTTTGCTTTCCTTATGTTCATTGCCTTTATCGTCGTATGTGGTCTTTTCTACATAGTCATCGTGAATTGCTTTCTTGCTGACACGAAGTCCTGAGTAGCTTCCCATACCGATTTCCACAGGCTCCTGACGGATTTCGGAAAGTGTAGTGTCCATATATGTACACTGTAAAATCACAAGTGCTTTATCTGAGTTATTGTACTGAACAATTTTATAAATCGAGGCAGGTACCGTATTTGATGATGCGTCGGAAAAATCCACCGTAACATCGTCGCCCCACAATGTAAGGTCTGTTGCCTCGTCAGCGGTAATTTCGCAAGCAATGTACCAGTTAAGACTGCTGATAACCTTGCCGATTGTATTATCAGGCACACTTGATTTTTTCATATTTTTAAGATTGTCAAGTGTGAGATTACCGATTTTAGAATAATCAAAGCAGTTTTCGTAGCCGTCGCAGTTAGCAACAAAATAACCCGCTTTCGGAGCTTTAATGTCCGCAATGCTGTCACCCGATGATTTTTTGAGTTCATTTATTTGTGACTGCAAAGATGCAATTTCGGGTTTAAAACTTGAGGTCTTTCCTGTAAATGACTGGTAGTGATTTACAGAATTGATTATTGAATTGATATTTGAATCAAGTTTGCCGATGTTTGCATTATTTATGTTATACAAAAATGTTTCGATATTTGTTGTGATGTCATTGTTTACGGTTTCAATTCCCTCTGTATTTGAGCGCCTTGTCTGCTCAAGTTTTGTAAGCGCCTTCATACTGTCTTCGAGAGATGCGGCTTTTGTGCGGGCAACTGCGTCTTCTTCCGAAGAAAAAACGCTTGCTACACTGCCGCCCTTTTTAACCTCGTCGCCGTCGTCTACATTGTAAGAAACAACTCCGCCCGAAGTGTTTTTGACGTAGGTTTCATCACGAATAATGTAACCGTTTGAATAAATTTTGTCTGTTACCGTTACCTGCTCTGCGTTTTCGGTAGGAACTACATTGAAATTAGCACTCAGTAAGAGGTAAACAACATAAATAATTGCAAGTGCGGTAAGACCTGCAACCAAAATTTTTCTGAACAACAGCTTGTCCATATATCACAGTCCTTTGTCAATTATTGTTTCGGCATATTTTAAAATATCTTCAAATCCGTTGAATTTATCAACCAATATCCAATTTATATCTTTATCACGATTAAACCAAGTAAGTTGACGCTTGGCGTATCGTCTTGTTTCTCTTTTTAAAATTTCCGTACATTCATCAAGCGAGCGTTCACCCGAAAAATACGGAATAAGCTCTTTGTATCCTATCGCCATTTTTGAAGTGGAGCTTAAATCGTTTGAGAGCACCTGCTTTGCTTCGTCGACAAGACCTTTTTCAAGCATTATGTCAACTCTTAGATTGATTCTGTCGTAAAGTTTTTGCCTGTCCTCAAATTTAAGACCGATTTTTATCGGATTGTACGGTGAGCCTTTCAGTTTTGAATTTCTGTTGTGCTCGCTGATTGTTATGCCGGAGGTTTTATAGAACTCAATTGCTCTTATAATTCGTTTTACATTGCGCTGTTCTTTGAGATTTTCTGCTGATTCGCTGTCAAATTCAGCAAGCATATCAAGCAGATAATCAACTCCGTTTTGCTCGTAAAGAGCTAAAAGCTCATTAGAAATTTCTTCGTTTCTTTCCTGTTTTTCAAAAGAAATACCGTTTAAAAGCGAGTCAACATAAAGTCCCGTTCCGCCTGCTATAATCGGCATTTTCCCCCGTGACACAATATCTTCTATACAAGAAGCTGCGTCACTTACAAAATCGGCAACGGAATAAGTCTTGTCGCTTGGAAGGAAGTCTGTTAACCAATGCGGTATGCCCTGCTTTTCCTGTTCATCGGGCTTAGCGGTAGCTATGTTCATTCCTTTGTATATCTGCATTGAATCGGCGGAAATAATCTCTCCGTTATATTTCTTTGCAAGGTCAACTGCAAGCGCCGTTTTGCCTGATGCCGTAGGACCTACAACAGAAATAAGTTTGATAGGATAATTCAAAAAATCACAACCTGCCAAATTGTTTTTCAATTTCGTACTTTGTCATAACTATGCAGATCGGTCTGCCATGCGGGCAATACTTTATCTGCGGATTTTTTTCTAAAGTCCAGGCAATATCCATCAGCTCCTGAACTGTACTTTTATTGCCTGCTTTTATTGCGGAACGACACGAAACATTGTGATAGAACCAATCCATTTTTTCGGTGTAAATATCTTTCTTTCCGCTTGCAATGTATCCGCTCATTTCTGTTATGCAGTCGGCAATTTCGGTTGCGGCAAGGTACTGCGGAGCAGAACGCACAAGCAGTGTGCCGTTGCCGAAGTCCTCTACATCAAACGAACACTTTGCAAACATATCAAGATTGCTTACAGCAGCATCATAGTCGATTTTATCAAGCGTAACTGTAATCGGTGTGAGCAGATATTGAACATTTGCTGAACCCGAATCCGCTTTCAACTTTTCGTAAATTATTCTTTCGTGCGCCGCATGTTTGTCGATTATTAAAACTTCGTTATCGTTCTTTTCAACGATTATATATGTATTAAATGCCTCACCCAAAAATCTGAGTTTTGTCTGCTCCTTTGGCAGTTCGGTAAGTGCATCGTTATTATCTGTTTTATTTTCAGAAATTCCTTTTAAAGGCTTAACTTCTTCTTTTGAAACTTCTGTTTCTATAGGAGTTTCCGTGCTTTCGACAGTTAAATCGTCAACAGTGATTTCTTGTTTCGCTAAACTTTCTTCCTGTTGAGTTGCTTTTAAAATTAACTGCTCGGCTTTTTCAAGTTTTTGCTTGGAAAATTCAGCTTTCTTATTTTCAAGTTCTGAATTTCTTTTAATTGCCTGCTTTGAATAAATATCAAACGGGTTTGACGAATCGGACATTTTTAAGTTGTCAATAGATACAGGCTTTGTTTTTTCGTCTTTTAAGTCAAGTTCGTCAAACGGATTGTACGGTTTAGGTTCGGAATTTTTTAATACAGGCTCAATCCGTTCAATCGGTTTTATGGGTTTTTCTGCAGGTGTATTTTCGGCTTTTGCAAAAACTGCCTGCGCATTATTAAACGGATTTACCTTTTTAATTTCATTAAAAGCGGTGTTTTCTTTAAAATGAATCTGTTTTCTTTCATCGCCTTGCTGTAAGGCTGTTTTTACCGCATGGTAAATTGCATCAAAAACAGGTCTTTCGTTTATAAAACGGACTTCGATTTTTGCAGGATGAACATTGACATCTATAATTTCATACGGTACGGTTAGCTGTAATACAGCGGACGGAAATTTACCGACCATTATCGAACCTTTGTAAGCCTCTTCAAGTGCCGCCATACCTGTTCGTGTTTTTACAAATCTTCCGTTTATAAAGAAGTTCTGCATATTTCGGTTCGGTCTTGAATTAATCGGCTTTGAAATATAACCCTTTACGGTAACGGAATCGAGTGTGTAATCGACGGGAATAAGTCCCTTTGCAAAGTCTTTGCCGAATACGGAATAGATTGCGGACCAAAGTTTGCCGTCGCCGAAAGTGCGCAAAACCTGCTTGCCGTCCCTGATAAAAGTAAAGGCAACTTCGGGGTGCGAGAGTACGATTTTATCCATAAGAGCAGAAACCGCATTGCCCTCCGCAACATCTTTTTTGAGGAACTTTGAGCGTGCGGGAATGTTGTAGAACAAATCTCTGATTACAAAGGTTGTGCCTGTCGGGCAACCCGCTTCCTCAAGCGAGATTTCATCTCCGCCCTCTATCTCATAGCAGCTGCCGATTTCTTCATTCTCGTTCTTGGTAATAACCTGTAACCTCGAAACTGCGCTGATAGATGCAAGCGCCTCTCCTCTGAAACCGAGGGTAGAAATCGTATCAAGGTCATTTGCTGTTTTCACCTTACTTGTTGCATGACGCAGAAACGCTTTTTTAATGTCATCTCTGTAAATTCCGCATCCGTCGTCGGCAACACGCATAAAGGTTGTACCGCCGTTTTTGATTTCTACGGTTATGTTCTTCGCACCTGCGTCAATGGAATTTTCTACAAGTTCTTTTATAACGGACGACGGTCTTTCAACTACTTCGCCTGCCGCAATAAGTTCCGCTATATGTTTGTCAAGTACATTAATTACACCCATTTTTTCACCTGCCTTTATGTCTTTATATCACTATATCATACCTTTGAGTTCGTAAAGCAGATTAATAGCTTCTATAGGAGTTAAGGTATTTAAATCAACTTCCGAAAGTCGCTCTACAACGGCATTATCAGTTGATATAAGCGACATCTGCATATCTTCACTTTTCTCTTTAATTACCGTCGGCGCATTTGAGCCTGACTCAAGCTCTTTTAAAATCTCTTTCGCACGATTAATAATTGAGTTTGGAAGACCCGCAAGTTTTGCAACTTCAATACCGAAGCTGTCATCTGCGCCGCCCGGTATAATTCTGCGTAAAAATGTAATATCGTCACCACGCTTTTTTACGGCAATGCTGTAATTTTTTACTCCGTCAAGCAAATCCTGCATTATCGTAAGTTCGTGGTAGTGAGTGGCGAACAATGTTTTTGCACCGAGCTTTTTGCGGTCGGCACAGTATTCGAGCACTGCTCTTGCAATGCTCATACCGTCAAAGGTTGATGTGCCTCTGCCGATTTCATCAAGAATTAACAAACTCTTTGAAGTTGCTGATTTAACAATGTTGGCTACTTCGCTCATCTCTACCATAAAGGTTGACTGTCCCGAGGCAAGGTCATCTGATGCGCCCACTCTTGTAAAAATACTGTCAACCACACCGATTGTTGCGCTTGACGCAGGCACAAAACTGCCCATTTGCGCCATAAGAACAATGAGTGCAACCTGTCGCATATAGGTAGATTTACCTGCCATATTCGGGCCTGTAATTATTGCCACTCTCTCGCCTGCACTGTCAAGGTAAACATCATTCGGAACAAACGGAGTATCTGTAAGCAGAGCCTCTACAACAGGATGTCGGCTGTCTTTTAATCTGATAACGGTTGAAAGGTTCACATCAGGTCGCACATACCTATTGTCTGCCGCAACATTTGCAAGAGAAACAAGAACATCAAGCACGGCAATTGCCTTTGCGGTTTTCTGTATTCTCTCAAGGTTATCGGCAACCGTTTTTCTTACATTGTCGAACAGAGTGTATTCCATTGCTACCGAACGGTCTTTTGCGCCTAAAATTCTGCCCTCAATATCCTTTAAATCCTGTGTGATATAGCGTTCGCAGTTTGTTAAAGTCTGCTTTCTTATGTAGGTTTCGGGTACAAGGTCTTTGTATGAATTGGTTACCTCAATATAGTAACCGAACACTTTATTGTAGCCGACCCTTAATTTCGGAATACCTGTCTTTTCCCTTTGCTCCGCTTCAATTCTTGCAAGTATGCCTTTAGAATCGTTCATATCGGTAAGCAAAATATCAAGGTCAGGGTTGTATCCTTTTTTAATCATTCCGCCCTCACGCACAGAGAATGGCGGTTCTTCGACTATGGCGGAATCTATCAGATTATAAATATCTTCAAGCAGGTCGATTTCTTTATATACCTTTTTAAGATATTTGGCACTGCAGTCAGCAACCAATTCCGAAAGCTGCGGTAATTTTTGCAGAGCCGCCGCAAGCGAACGGAGCTCCCTGCCGTTTGCCGAGCCGTAAACAATTCTTGTCATAAGTCGCTCAATATCAAAAATACCGCTCAATGCGTCCATAATATCAAGCCTTAGCATATTGTTGTTTACAAGTTCTTCAACCGCCGACTGTCGATTGTTGATAGCCGATACATTAAGCAGAGGATGTTCAAGCCACGAACGAATAAGTCGCTTTCCCATTGCGGTTTTGGTTTTGTCAAGCACCCACAAAAGCGAACCTCGCTTTTCTTTATTGAGCATTGTTGCGGTAAGCTCAAGATTACGCTGTGTGTTGTAATCAAGATTCATAAACTGCTTGTCGCTGTAAAGCTCAATTTTGTTTATACGCTCAAGTCCGTTTTTCTGGGTTTCTTTCAAATAATTTATAAGTGCGCCGATAGCGTTTATAAGCACCTGCGAATCGGCAATACACTGCATTTCTTCCCCAAACTGCATATTTACCGTATCGGTGCAAAGTTTATTGTCAAAACTCTCATCCCGGAGCATTTCAACTCCGGCTGAAAGTTTCGATTTTATAAATGCAGGCAAAGACTTGATTTTAACAATATCTCCGCCTATTAAAATTTCTCTCGGATTATAGCTTGCAAGCTGACTTGTAAGAGAATTTACCGAATCACTGCCCGATATTTCGGTTGCGTAAAGCTCGCCTGTTGAAATATCGCAAAAGCAGAGTCCGATTTTTTTGCTGTCAGAAAACATACAGCAAATGTAGTTGTTTCTGCCCTCGTCAAGCATACTCGACTCCATTACAGTACCGGGAGTGATAACTCTTATAATATCACGCTTTACAAGTCCTTTTGCCGTGGCAGGGTCTTCGGTCTGTTCACAGATTGCAACCTTGTAGCCTTTGGCGACAAGTCTTGCAATATATCCCTCACAGCTATGAAAAGGTACACCACACATCGGTGCCCGTTCAGCCTGACCGCAATCTCTGCCTGTGAGTGTAAGCTCAAGCTCCTTTGACGCAATTTTGGCGTCATCGTAAAACATCTCGTAGAAATCTCCCAGACGGAAGAAAAGAATACTGTCTTTATTCTGCTCTTTAATTTTAAAATACTGTTTCATCATAGGAGATAACTCTGCCAATGTTTTCACACCCTTTCAAGGAAAATCTATCAGCCGCAACCGCCGCAAGTGCTGCAGCTTCCGGAGCATGATGATGTCGAGTAATCGGCTGTTTCGGGGTCTGCGCCCTCTGCCGACTGCTGAACAATGGCAAGAACTCTGTTTGCAACCATATCAAAAGCGTCTTTTGCCTCGTTGTAAGCAATCATATTCTTGTTTGACATAATCTTAGAGTAGTCCTCTCTCATCTGGCTGTTAAGAAGTGCGAGCTTGTCGCTGTCTTTATCTTTCTTAGATGCCTCGTTGTTGATAGACATTCTCTTCATATTAAAATCGCCGATAAGGTTCTGAAGATCCATATCTGCGTCAGCGTCTGCCTGTGCTTTTTGGAGAGCAATATACGACTCTTCCTGCTGAATAAGTTTGCCAAGCTCTCTTGCCTTTTCAATAATATCCATAATTTTATCCTTTCCTTACACAAGTTCGCCTTTGAGTATCCAATTTCTCGCCTGTGTAATCTTAACATTCTGAAATGTGCCTATAAGGCTCTTATCGCCTTTAAGCTCCACTATTATATTGCCACTTGTTCTGCCGTTTAATTCACCGTTTTTGCCTGTTTCCGATTCAATAAGTACCTTTTCGGTGTTATTAACCATAGACGCACACCTTTTTGCTGCGATTTCTTCCTGAACATCAAGCAGTTCTCTGAACCATTTTGATTTTTCCTCTGCTGAAATCGGGTCATCCATCTTAGCGGCAGGTGTGCCCACTCTCGGTGAATAAATGAAAGTGAACAAAGATGTAAATTCCACTTCACGAATAAGTGAAAGTGTTTCTTTGAAATCCTCATAGGTTTCACCCGGGAAACCTACTATAATATCGCTTGTGAGCGATACTCCGTCAATTTTTTCTTTGGCATAATTTACAATATCAAGGTATTTTTTTCTGTCATAATGCCTGTTCATCGCTTTTAAAATTCTGTCCGAACCGCTCTGGAAAGGCAAATGCAGATGTTTACTGATATGTGTTCCGTTAGCAATTGTATCAATAAGTTCTTTTGAACAATCCTTTGGATGCGATGTCATAAATCTAAGCCAATAGTCGCCGTCAATAGAATCAATTTCGTGCAAAAGCTGAGCGAAAGTAGGCTTATCGGCAAGAGTTTTGCCGTAAGAGTTTACATTCTGACCAAGCAAAGTAATATCTTTGTAGCCTGCTGAAATCATCTGCCTTGCTTCATCAAGGATAAGCGACTTTTCACGACTGCGTTCTCTGCCTCTTACATAAGGCACAATGCAGTATGTGCAGAAATTGTTGCAGCCGTACATAATTGAAAGCCAGCCCTTGAAAGTGCCGTCACGCTTGACAGGTATACCCTCATAAACCTTTTTGTCATCATTGTCACGCTCATATACACGCTTGCCGTCTGCAAGTGTATGATACAAAAGCTGTGGGAAACGGTGCAGAGAATGAGTACCGAAAACAAGACTTACAAACGGAAAGCTCTTATACATCTTGTTTGCGATATGCTCCTGCTCCATCATACAGCCGCACAAAGCAATGACAATCTGCGGATGTTTTCTCTTTAAAGACTTTAACGCACCGACATTTCCAAAAACTCTGTCCTCGGCGTGTTCTCTGATTGCGCAGGTATTAAAAAGAATAAAATCGGCGTCGTCCACGGTTTCGGAAAATTCAAAGCCCGCTATTTCAAGCATACCTTTAATTCTCTCACTGTCAGCAACATTCTGCTGACAGCCGTAGGTGCGTATATAAGCCACAGGCTTATCGCCACGCTTTCTATCCTGCATAATCTGAGAAATCAATCTCATATATTCAAACTGTTGGTCTGAAATAACATCAGAGGTAACATTACCAAGTATTGTGTTTTCAGGCAAAACAATGCACTCCTAATCCATTTTATTAACTAAAATATTGTATCACAAATTACGGCAATTTTCAATATTTTTCTTAAGTTTTTAATATTTATACAAGTATTATACAGATTTGTACCAATTGCCGTTGTATTCGGGAGTGGCACCGACGATTATGTTTTGTGCTATTTCAAAATCGGTGGAAAATGTCATATTTCCCGAGTAGTCAAGAGATGTTGTCATAATTTTTGATGTAAGAATAAGACGGATATGGTGAATTGTCTGATTAATTCCCGCCGATTCAAAGGTGCTTACGATTTCAGAGGAAAAACTCCCCGTAAGGTTAAACGATACATTTACCATCGGCCCGTAGTTTGAAAGCACGGTAATATCAGTGAAAGAACCGAGCGGTATGTCGATTTCCACATCGTATATTTTTGCAATTTCCTGCTGTACGCTTAGCATTATATCCGCCTTAAGCTCATTGATTTTAAACGAATCGGTTGTTATTGCCTGTACTTTGCCGTCTTTGGAATATTGTATTTTTGCTAAATCGTCATAGTTATAATTGAAACTTCTTATACTGCTGTTTACAGCCTCGCAAACAGAGTTTACGGAGATAATTTCCGCCTGTATTCTGATGTATTCGCATTTAAATTCCGCAAGCTGTTGTTCACAGAAAACTATAATTAAAACGAGCACTAAAACTATCGACAAAAGAACACATTTAAGCCTTTTAAATTTTATCTTCTTTCTCTTGTAAAAAAGCAAAAAAACACCCCTCGATATTCTATACGAGAGGTGTAAATTTTGTTAATATTATTCTTCCGAAGAATTACAATTGCTGCCGCAACCCTCGCAGTCAGCCGGGTCACATTCTTCGCCGTCAAAGATGTCAGAGAAGTCAAACTCAAGAAGCTCACCGCAGTTAGGGCACTCAATTTCGCCCTCAAGGAGAACATCCTCGGATACATTAAGCTTTTGACCGCATGCATCGCAAGTCACTTCATAAAAAACATCGTCTTCGTTTTCTTCGTCATCTTCATCGTCATCATAGTCAAAGTCATCATCTTCGCCGTAAAGCTCAGTTTCAGCCTCTGCAAGATCCTGGTCAATCTCATCAACCTGAGCCGAAAGCTCGTCATAGAGGTCTTCCATATCTGTTACAGAATATGACATATCGTCAAGAAGATCGATAATTGCGTTCATAACCTTAACTTCCGGTTTTGATTCATCAAGGTTTAAACCTTCGCAAAGTCCGCGAATATAAGCAATTTTTTCTGTTAAATTCATAATAATTCCTCCGCAAAGCGATTAAGCTCTGCCCATATACTCACCGGTTCTTGTGTCGATCTGGATTGTTTCGCCCTCGTCAATAAAGAGAGGAACTTTAATCTCAGCACCTGTTTCAAGAGTAGCAGGCTTTGTAGCGTTGGTAGCTGTATCACCCTTAAAGCCGGGGTCAGTCTTTGTAACCTTAAGCTCTACAAAGTTAGGCGGCTCTATACCGAATACGCTGCCCTTGTAAGAAAGAACCTTACAAACCATATTCTCTTTAACGAACTTGAAGTTGTCGCCGAGAACGCTCTTGTTAATCGGGATCTGCTCCCATGTTTCTGTATCCATAAAGTAATAAAGATCACCGTCTGAATAGCTGTACTCCATATCCTTTCTGTCAATAAATGCAGTAGGATATTTATCGTTAGGGTTAAAAGTCTTTTCAACAACCGCACCTGTAATAACATTTCTGATCTTTGTTCTTACGAAAGCGGCACCCTTACCTGGCTTTACATGCTGGAATTCGATGATTGATACAACCTGACCATCCATTTCAAATGTAACGCCGTTTCTGAAATCACCTGCTGATATCATAAGTAATACCTCCTAAAATATACATAATTACAGCAAAATAATCCTTGCCATTATGTGTCATATGCTATTATACATAAAAAATAAACAAATTGCAAGCATTTTAAAGAATTATTAGTTCTTTTGGCAAAGATACAAAGTTATTATATCCTTTTTCGGTGACATAAAGCATATCTTCAATTCTTACACCGAACTTCTTTGGCAGGTAAATTCCGGGTTCGTCGGTAATTACCATACCCTCTTCAAGGATTATTTCTCCCCTTGGAGAAACATTTGGCAGCTCGTGAATTTCAAGTCCTACGCCGTGACCCGTCGAATGACCGAAACACTCTCCGTAGCCTGCCTCTGTTATAATATCTCTTGCAATTTTATCAATTTCAGAGCAAGTTTTGCCTGCCTTTACTTCATCTAACACGGCAAGTTGAGCCTTTAATACAATATTGTAAATCTCTCTTTGCTCATCTGTTGCAAAATTAACCGCAACGGTTCTTGTCGTGTCGGAGTGATAGCCGTCATAAACAGCCCCGAAATCCATAGTAAACAAATCTCCCGATTTAACAACATCGTCACTCGGTACACCGTGTGGCAACGAAGTTTTACTGCCTGTGATTGTTATTAAATCAAAAGAAACTCTTTCCGCACCGTACTGCTTCATCAGATATTCAAATTCAACTGCGATTTTTCGCTCGCTGACACCGGGTTTGATGTAATTTAAAACTTCATTATATGCCTTTTCGGCAATCTGTTGAGCCTTTAAAATTTTGTCAAACTCCGATTTATCTTTAATAATTCTGATGTTTGAAACAGCCTTATCAAGCGCACTGTCACAGTAAAATTCAATTCCCTTTTCGGCAAAATGCTCTTTGTACAAATCATTTTCCGCAACGGTAAATGTATCTGCCTCTGCAACAATTTTTGTGACGCATTCTTTTTTAAGAATTTCGCTTATATCCGCAATCAGCTTTTTAAAGCAGATTACTTCACAGCCGACTGCGAATTTCTGTGCCGCCTCAAAGTATCTGAAATCCACAAGCAAATATGCTTTGTCGCTTGTCAGTAAAAATACACCCTCGCTGTGATGAAAGCCGCTGAAATATCCGACATTGATTTCATTTTTTATTAAAACTGCGGTGTCGGGTGATTTTATAAAAGCTCTTAACTTTTCTGTTCTCAAGCTGTTCATTACTTCATCAAGTCCTTTAAAGCTGTAATTGCAAGGAAGTAGCTGTTTTTGCCAAAGCCTGCAATCTGACCTGCGCATACAGGTGCAATTACAGATGTGTGTCTGAATTCTTCCCTTGCGTGGATATTTGACATATGCACCTCGACAAACGGAATCTTTACACAAGCAATAGCATCTCTTAATGCATAGCTATAATGTGTAAGAGCGCCCGCATTTATTACCGCACCGTCAAAGTTTTCTCTTGCGGCATGAATTTTATCAATAAGGTCGCCCTCGTGATTTGACTGATAAATCTCAACAGAAAAGCCCTGCTCATTTGCAAATGCCTTAATCTGCTCGGAAATGCTTTGAGCGGTTTCCTCTCCGTAAATGCCTTTTTCTCTTACTCCTACCATATTAAGGTTAGGTCCTAAAATAACAAGAATTTTTTTCATTTTTATTCACCAAATTTCCTGATAAAATGACAAAAAGCGGACAGTAAAAACTGTCCGCTTATTTTGATTACCTGAATTTTCTCTTACGAGCTGCTTCGGACTTCTTTTTACGCTTTACAGAAGGCTTTTCATAAGCTTCTCTCTTGCGCACCTCAGCAATAACGCCAGCTCTTGCACACTGCTTTTTGAATCTTCTTAAAGCACTCTCAAGAGATTCGTTATCCTTAAGTCTGATTTCTGCCATCTATCTTCCCTCCCATCTGCCATTTGGCATGGGTAATTTGCATATGTTGCATTTGATATTATACAATAAACAATTCTTATTGTCAATAGAAATGTAGAAATTTAGGGAAAATTAAGTAAATTTATAAATAAAATAAAAATTATGGCTTAACTACAAGGTTTACAAGCTTATTAGGAACATAAATTTCTTTGATGATATTCATATTCTCTATAGCTTTAGCCACATTTGCGTCTGCCTTTGCCATATCAAGAACTGCGTTCTTTTCTGACTCAACAGGAATGTTAAGCTTTGTCTTAATTTTACCGTTTACCTGTACAACGATTTCTATTGTTTCGTCTTTGCACTTAGCCTCATCGTACTCAGGCCATTTCTGCTCTGCTACTATACCGTCGCCGAGTTTGCACATTTCAAATACTTCTTCTGTAACATGCGGTGCAAACGGGTTAAGGAGAATTGTGAAGATTCTAAGTTCCTCCTTAGTGATTGCGCCTGTAGCAGTAATATCATTGATAAGTGCCATAAGTGTTGCGATTGCGGTGTTGAACTTAATGTTCTCAATGTCATCGCTGACTTTTTTGATAGCCTTGTGGAATGATGATTCAAGTTCCGGACGGATGCCGTCTGCATCGTTAAGAATTGTCTGGAGGTTGTAGTAACGCTCAATAAATCTGCGGCAGCCTCTGATGCTTGACTGGCTCCAAGGAGCGGCCTTTTCAAAGTCGCCGATAAACATTTCGTAAAGACGGAGTGTATCTGCACCGTATTCGTCTACGATTTCGTCAGGATTTACTACATTGCCTCTTGACTTACTCATCTTCTCGCCGTTTTCGCCGAGAATCATACCGTGTGATGTTCTCTTTGCGTATGGCTCCGGAGTATTTACAACGCCGATGTCGTAGAGGAATTTATGCCAGAAACGGCTGTAAAGCAAGTGGAGTGTAGTGTGCTCCATACCGCCGTTGTACCAGTCAACAGGTGACCAATACTTGATAGCCTCTTTTGACGCAAGCGCCTTGTCATTGTGCGGGTCCATATATCTTAAGAAATACCATGACGAACCTGCCCACTGTGGCATTGTATCGGTTTCACGCATTGCCTTGCCGCCGCAACACGGGCAAGTTGTTTCAAGCCAGTCTGTCATTTTAGCAAGCGGTGATTCGCCGTTATCTGTCGGCTCATATGATTCTACCATAGGAAGTCTGAGCGGGAGTTCACTTTCGTCAATCGGAACATATCCACACTTGTCGCAGTGAACAATCGGAATAGGCTCGCCCCAATAACGCTGACGGGAGAATACCCAGTCACGGAGTTTATAGTTTACCTTTGAGTGACCTTTACCCTCCGACTCAAGCCAAGAGATAATCTTTTTCTTAGCCTCGTCAACAGTAAGACCGTCAAGCATACCCGAATTAACCATAATACCTGTTGCACAGTCTGTATAAGCCTCTTCCTGCACATTGCCGCCCTTAACAACCTCAATGATAGGAAGGTCGAATTTCTTTGCAAATTCCCAGTCACGGGTATCGTGAGCAGGAACAGCCATAATAGCGCCCGTACCGTAAGATACAAGTACATAGTCGGAAATAAATATAGGAATTTCCTTGTTGTTTACAGGGTTAATAGCTTTAACGCCCTCAACAAGAACACCTGTTTTGTCCTTGGCAACCTCTGTTCTTTCAAAGTCGGACTTTCTTGCCGCAGCTGCCTGATATTCACGGATAGCATCAATATTAGATAGCTTGTCTGCCCACTTTTCAATGAGAGGGTGTTCCGGAGAAATTACCATATATGTTGCACCGTAAAGAGTATCTGCTCTTGTGGTGTAAATTGTAAGCGTGTCGCCTGTGGTTGTCTTGAAATCAACCTCTGCGCCCGTACTTCTGCCAATCCAGTTTTTCTGCTGTGCCTTAACTCGTTCAGGATAATTTACAAGGTCAAGGTCATTGATAAGTCTGTCTGCGTAAGCTGTAATCTTAAGCATCCACTGTGACTTTACTTTATGAACAACCTCACTGCCGCAGCGCTCGCAAACGCCGTTTACAACCTCTTCGTTTGCAAGAACGCACTTACACGAAGTACACCAGTTTACATTCATTTCCTTTTTGTAAGCAAGACCTTTTTTGAAAAGCTGAATGAAAATCCACTGTGTCCACTTGTAATAGTCAGGGTCGGTTGTGTTAATCTCACGGCTCCAGTCAAAAGAGATACCGAGTGATTGAATCTGCTTTTTAAAGCGGGCAATATTTTGCTTTGTAACGATTTCGGGATGAATATGGTTTTTGATTGCGTAGTTTTCGGTAGGAAGACCGAATGCGTCCCAGCCGATCGGATAAAGTACATTGTAGCCCTGAAGTCTGCGCTTTCTTGCTACGGTGTCAAGTGCCGTATAAGGTCTTGGATGACCTACATGAAGTCCCTGTCCCGACGGATAAGGAAACTCAATAAGAGCATAGAATTTTTCTTTTTCAGAGTTGTCCTCTGCGTGGAAAACACCCTTATCTTCCCAAATTTTTTGCCATTTGCCCTCAATGGGCTTATGATTATATTTCAAAATTGAGTCCTCCTCAAGATTTATTAGTCAACAATATCGGAAATGTCAATTTCCTTACCGTCCTGCCAGAGTCTTTCAAGGTCGTAAAACTCTCTTGCCTCATCTGAAAAAATATGAACGATAACATCGACATAGTCAAGCAATATCCATGAATTTGAACGGTAGCCCTCGATATGACTTACAGAAATGCCTGCCTCGTCAAGCTGATACTCAACCTCGTCCGCAATAGCTTTTACATGGGTTGAGCTTGTACCTGTCGCAATTACCATATAGTCTGCAAGGGAAGAAATATCGCCAATTTCGATTAACTTGATGTTAAGACCTTTTTTGCTGCTTATAGCCTTAGCTGTCAGAATTGATTGCTCGTAAGAATTCATTTGGCTGTTCCTTTCGTTGAATTATTTATTACAATTTCGTTGTAACAGGCAAGGGCGTCGGGGTGAATTATCATTGCCCTTTTAGACAAGTCTTTTAAAGTGAACTGCAATCCGTACAGCATTGCGTTTTCAAGAGATTTGCCTGCCTTTTTGCGCATTGTTTTTATGCCGTTATAATCTCTTTCGGCAGAAGTAAAATCCGCTATAAAAATTATTTTTTCAAGCAAAGACATACCTGCTCTGCCTGTGGTGTGGTATCTTACTGCGTTTAAAATATCTTCGTCTGTAATTTTAAGAATATCACGAATATACACACTTCCGCTTATACCGTGCCACAGCTTTGTCGATTTTTCCTGCACATTATCTAAAATTATACCACCATCTGTCATAATTTGCAACTGTTCTTCTTTAGGTGTTTCTTTGGTAATGTCGTGCAGTATGCCTGCAACGGCTGCTTTTTCGGTATCCGCACCGTATTTTTTGGCAAGTCTTACAGCCTCTTTAGAAACATTTACGCTGTGCGTATAGCGGTAGTCGCTCATTCTTGATTTTATAAGTTTCTTATATTCGTCTGAATTCATAAAATCACACCCTGTATAAATTATTTTCCTTAATATAATTAAAAACCCTGCTGTCAATCAGATTTTCCAATGCCGCACCGTTGTCGATGTTGTCACGCACATAGGTTGACGAAACCGTTAAAACCGAGTGATTAAGTATAATCGCCTTTGCACCCATTTTTTTGAGAACCTTATCGTAATGTTCTTTAAGTTCGGATACGCTGTCATCATCTCTCGGAATGGCGATTACGGTAGCAAGCCTGAAAATTATTTCAGGATTTTTCCAATTTTGCATAGATAAAAACATATCTGCGCCGACGATAAAATAAAAATCATCGTTTTCGTTTTGACTTTTTAAAAGCTGCAATGTACGGTAAGTGTAACTTTTGCCCTCTAATTTTATTTCAAAATCGGATACTTCCGCATACGGAAGTTCGGCACTTGCAAGGCGGCACATATTAAATCTGTGCTCGCACGAAACAAGGTTTGCGCTTTCTTTATGCGGCGGCACAAAAGTAGGCATAAGAATAACCTTATCGAGTTTTGCGGCATCGTGGCTGTACTTCGCCATTTGAATGTGACCGTTATGTATTGGGTTAAAAGTACCGCCGAGTATTCCTATTCTGCTCATTTTCTTCTGTTCTTAGGGAGAACAATTTTGGGCTCGTCCTCATTCTTTTTATAGAGAACAAATTTTGAACCGATAACCTGTACAACTTCCGCGCCGCATTTTTCGGCGATAAGTTCGGCTACTTCTCTTGAAGAATAACCGCTGTTCTCAAGCACTTTGCCCTTTATAAGCTCTCTTGCCTTGAGTGCGTCGTCTGCCTGCTTTACAATGTTATCTGTGATTTCACCCTTACCGATCATAAGGATAGTTTCAATAGGATTTGCAAGACCACGAAGGTATGCACGCTGTTTACTTGTGAGCATTTAACTGCTCCTTTCTGAAATTTATATAAATTATTTGTCAAATCTGTTTTTCAGTTCAGCCTGTAACTTGCGTAAAGCAATTCCTCTGTGGCTGATTTTGTCTTTTTCTTCGGCTGTAAGTTCGGCAAAGCTTTTTCCGTTGCAGTCAAAAATCGGGTCATATCCAAAACCGCCGTTGCCGTTCGGGGTATGAGAAATTGTACCGTTGCATATGCCGTCAACTTCAATTTTTTCTTTGTCGGATAAAATACAGCAGATTGCTGATGTAAAATGCGCTATTCTCTTTTCGTCGGGTACACCCTGCATTTCTTCTAACAATTTAGTGTACTTTTCTTCGTCAGTGGCATTTTCTCCGCAGTATCTTGCGGAATACACACCCGGTCTGCCGTCAAGTGCGTCAACCGATAACCCTGAATCGTCGGCTATGGCAGGCATACCCGTTGCTTTGAAAGCGGCATTTGCTTTTATAAAAGCGTTTTCGGCAAAGGTTGTACCTGTTTCCTCAACTTCGCCGAGGTTTACACCTGCCTCTTTTGCGGAAACCGCATCTATGCCGAGGGGCTTTAAAATTCTTTCAAGTTCTTTTAATTTTTTTGCGTTATTGGTTGCAATGATAAATTTCATACCGCACCTCTTAATTCTGTGCAAAGAGAGCCCTTGCAAAGTCCTCTGCATCAAACGGCTGTAAATCGTCTATCTGCTCACCTACGCCGATGTATTTAACAGGAATACCGAGTCCCTCTTTGATTGCAAGTACAACGCCGCCCTTGGCTGTACCGTCAAGTTTTGTAAGAACAATACCCGTAATGCCTGTTGCAAGGCTGAACTGTTCAGCCTGATTAACGGCATTCTGTCCTGTGGTTGCATCAAGTACAAGTAACTTTTCTTTCGATGCGTCCGGCAGTTCTCTGTCTATAATTCTGTTGATTTTTGCAAGCTCGTCCATAAGGGGTTTTTTATTGTGAAGTCTGCCCGCCGTATCGCAGATAATAACATCTGCGTGTCTTGCCTTAGCGGCTGAAATGGCGTCATAAATTACAGCGGCAGGGTCGCTGCCCTCGTTCTGCTTTATTATTTCACAGTGGCTTCTGTCTGCCCAAATTTCAAGCTGCTCGATAGCTGCGGCTCTGAATGTATCGCCTGCGGCAAGGATAACTTTTTTGCCCTGTTTTGTAAGGTGATTTGCAAGTTTTCCGATTGTGGTTGTTTTACCTACACCGTTTACACCTATGACAAGGATAATAGACGGTGTGGTTGAAAGGTCGAGTTCTTCTCCGCCTCTCAACATATCGGAAACCGTTTCTTCAAGAAGTCTGTGAATTTCATTAGGATTTTTAATACCCTCTTTTTTAACTCTCTTTTTAAGCTCTTCACATATTTTTTCGGCAGTCGGTACGCCTACATCGCCCATTACAAGCAACTCTTCGAGTTCTTCAAAAAGTTCATCGTCAATCTTGGTAAAAGATTTGAGCATTGAGTCAATCTGACCGATAACCGCATCTCTTGTCTTTTTTAAACCTTCTTTAATTTTATTAAAAAAGCCCATAAAATCATCCCTTCATTAGTTAGCCTTAATGCCGAGTTTTTCGGCAATCTCGGTAGAACGCAGTTCAAGCAGTTTGGATACACCCTCGTCCTGCATAGTAACACCGTACAGTACATCTGCTTCTTCCATTGTGCCTCGTCTGTGAGTAATACAGATAAACTGCGTTGTATGGGTTAAATTTCTCATATAGTTTGCAAAGCGGTCAACATTTACATCATCAAGCGCCGCCTCAATTTCGTCCATAACGCAGAAAGGTGCGGGTCTGACTTTCATAATCGCAAAGTAAAGCGCTATGGCTACAAGTGCTTTTTCACCGCCCGACAGTGCGTCAAGATGAACAACGATTTTTCCGGGCGGATGTACAATAATGTCGATGCCGCTGTTGAGAATATCCTCCGGCTCTGAAAGCGAGAGCGATGCGGTACCGCCGCCGAACAGTTCTTTGAATGTGAAAGTGAAGTTTTTATTGATTTCTTCAAAACTCTCTACAAACACTTCTTTCATCTGTTTGGTAAGGTCGGTGATAAGTCGCTCAATTTCTCGTTTTGACTTTTCCACATCATTTACCTGTGTGCTCATAAATTCAAAGCGTTCGGAAACCTCTTTGTATTCTTCAATTGCGGATACATTTACATTTCCGAGATTTTTAATTTTTTGCTTTAGCTCGTTAAGTCGTTTTTGAGCCGCATTTGAATCGGGAATTTCTATCGCCTGTTCTTCCGCTTCACGCTTGGTCAACTCATATTCTTCCCAAAGCTTGGAAATTATATTATCGTACTGATTCTGCAAGTTGATTTTTCTTTCTTCAAGTCTTGAAAGTTCTCTGCCCGATACCTCTCGTTCCGATGTTTTGTCACGCTCAAGCGTTCTTAATTCAACACTTCTCATTTCGTAAGTATCTTTTTCACAATTAATACTTGAAATCCTTGCGTTGTGCTCTGCAATTCTCTCTGACTTGTCTTTTATTTGAGCCTCAAGTTCGTCGATGTTTTTCTGAATCAAAGCATTTTTGCTTTTATAGTCCTCAATTTGTGCATTGAGTTCTCTCTGTTTTTCTCCAAAGTTATTTGATGAATTTTCCGCAAAAAGGATTTCGGAATTGAGTGCGTCAATATCCTTTTGAGCGGTTACAATTTCAAGTCGCACATTCTGTAATTGAGATGCAATTTCTTCTCGCTCCTCAATCATTTTGGCACGACTGCCCGTAATGCTGTTTACCTTTTCTTCTGCCTCGGAAATTCTGCGGTTAAGCTGTGCAAGCTGGTCACCTGCAATTTTTCTATCTTCAGTAAGAACATTTATTTTATTTGTATATTCTTCAATCTGTTTGTCAAAATTTTGCAAAGCAAGTTTTGAGTTTGAAAGCTCGTTTTCACACGCTTTGCTTTCTGCCTCCATTCTTGCAAGGCTTTGTTTCTTGTTTGAAAGGTCTGCTCTTGTACCGAGTAATTCAGCCTCAACGGCGGCATAATCCTGTGCCGCCTCACTGCACAATCTCTGTGCCTGCGCAGACTTTTCTTCAATGGCTTTTGTCTGTTCTTTTAAATCTTTAATTTCACTTGCACGGCTTAGCAAACCTGTATTTCTGTTGAGCGAACCGCCTGTTAGCGAACCGCCCGCATTTACAACCTGTCCGTCAAGTGTAACGATTTTAAAACGGTACGAATATTTTTTGGCAATCTCGACTGCGGAGTTAAGATTGTCTGCAATTACAATTTTGCCGAGCAAAGATGATAAAATATTTTTGAATTTGTTATCGCAGCTGCAAAGGTCGCTTGCAACACCGATAAAGCCATAGTTTGCTTCAAGTCCGTTTTCTCTAAGTTCTCTTGCCTTGATTGTATTAAGCGGCAGAAAAGTTGCTCGTCCGCCGTCCGATGATTTAAGATAAGCAATAGCCGATTTAGCGTCGCTTTCGGTTTCCGTAACAATGTTTTGCATTGCCGCTCCGAGTGCGGTTTCAATTGCAACGCCGTACTTTTGCGGTACGGAAATTACTCGGGAAACAGGGCCGCACACACCTTTTAATCTTCCGCTTTTAGATGCGTTTACCACAACTTTAACGCTCTTTGAAAAACCTTCGAGGTTGCGTTCGAGATTTTCAAGGAAGTTGATTTTTCTTATATGTTCCTTGCTGTCAAGCAAAAGTCTGTCGCTTTCAGCCTTGTAGCTGTCACGCTTGTGTGCTTTTGACTGCAATTTAAGTTCAAGTCCCTGAATTGAATTTGTAATTGATGTAATTTCTTCCCGCAGATTTGTAAGATTTGTTGTGTATTCTTCGGAAATTTCTTCAAGCTCGTGTACTCTTGCAATTCCGTCTTTGTTTGCAGTTGTAAGGCTTTCAATTCTTTCTTCAAGGTCGGAAATCGAGCTTTCCGCCGTCATATCAATTACCCTTGCATCGGCAGACTTCGTTGTAAGCATAGAAAGCTCGGAAGTAAGCTGTTGCAGTTTGTCGCCGCTCTTGCCCGTATCAAGGTTGATAACATTCAGCTTTTCGGAAAGTGCGGTATATTCTTTCTGCTTTTCAATTATTTTTGTGTCAAGTTCAGCGATTTTCTCGTTCTTTTCCGCAATTTGAGTAGAAATAAGCTGTGAATTTTGCTGTGCGTTTTGGATTTCGTTTTCAACACGCTTTATGTTTTCTTCGTTATGAAGAATATCGTTCTTTGAAACCGAAAGCTGTGAACGCATATCGGAAATGAGTGCATCAAGTTCTGAAATAAGATGTCTTACTTCGTCGGATTTTACGGCAAGCTGTCCGTTTTTCAGATATATTTCTTCCGACTCTTTTTGAATCTGCTCGAGCATTTTTTCGGCATCATCATATTGTGCGTGAGCAATGGCAATTTTTTCGTCCTGTGTTTTAAGCGCCGCCTGACTTTTGTCAAGGGTAAGCAGCCAAAGCGCTATTTCAAGTCCACGCTTTTCTTCGGAGTATTTTAAAAATTCCTGTGCTTTTTCCGATTGCCTTTTAAGAGGACCGACACGCTCTTCGAGTTCTGTCACGATGTCACGCAGTCTTAAAAGGTTTTCTTCTGTGCTTTTTAATTTGCGTTCGGCATCTGTTTTTCTGTAACGATAGCGTGAAATACCTGCCGCCTCTTCAAAAATTTCTCGTCTGTCCTCGCCTTTTGAAGATACAATGCTGTCGATTTTACCCTGTCCTATCATAGAGTAACCGTCACGGCCAAGACCTGTATCCATAAAAAGCTCGTTAATGTCTTTTAGTCTGACCTGTGCTTTGTTAATGAGATATTCGCTCTCACCGCTTCGATAATAACGGCGAGTAATTGAAACTTCGTCGCCGTCGTATGCCAGCACTCTGTCTTTGTTCTCTATGTTAAGCGAAACTTCGGCATAGCCGAGTTTTTTTCTTTTGTCGGTTCCGTTAAAAACAACATCTTCCATCTTTGAACAGCGCAAACTCTTTGGAGATTGCTCGCCGAGCACCCAACGGATAGCGTCACTGATGTTGCTTTTGCCTGAGCCGTTCGGACCTACAACAGCGGTAATGCCCTGCTCAAAAGATAATTTAGTTTTATCAGGAAAGGTTTTAAAGCCTTGAATTTCAAGTGATTTTAATCGCATTTATTACCTCTGTTTTATGTAGATTTCGTATTCGTCAAGACTTTGGTCTGTCTTGATTTTCAGCTTGTAACCCATATTGTTAAGTCTGAATATGTTTGATTTATTCTGTCCCGCAAGTTTTGAAACCGAATGAGGATTTACATATGCCTCAAAAAAATCAACCTCTTTGTCGGGATAATTTTTAATCAGTTTAGTTATTTTATCAAAAAAGATTTTGTTTTCGCAAAGTTCTTTAAATGCAGGGTGATAATTATTGCCGAGGCTGTTATTTTCAAGACTTTCGGAATAATGAAGTCCGAGCCTTATAATACGGATGTTTTCGCTTTTAAATTTTAAAATGAGCTTTGAGCAAAGTTTAACCGATTGCTCAAGTGTGTAAGGAATAAACTTTTTACTGTTATAAAGATTTGCAAGTTCGGTATCCTGCATAATAACAGTCGGATATATCCTTACAGTATCCGGTCTGAGCTTTATAAATTCATCGGCAGTATAAATGTCTTTATAAAAATCAGAACCGTACAGTCCCGTCATCATCTGCAGTCCGAGTGATATGCCGTAATTTTTTATAATGCGGCAGGCATTTCTTACATCATCCGCCGTATGTCCTCTTTCATTGAGTTTAAGCACTTCATCATCCATAGATTGAGCGCCGAGTTCAATTGAAGTTACTTTATAGCTTTTCAAAAGACTTACAATTTCATCGTCAATGCAGTCGGGACGGGTAGATAACCGAATACCTTTAAAGCTGTTGATAAACGGCTTGGTCGCATCTAAAAGTTCGAGCATATATTCTCTGTCAATTGCTGTAAAACTGCCGCCGAAAAATGCAATCTCCGCCTCTTTGGTATTTTCTTTTAAAGAATCTACGGCGATTTTTACGGCATTTGTCACATCATCGGCATTTGGCTGATACGCTTGCCCCACAATGTTTCTTTGATTACAGAAAGTGCATTTGTGAGGGCATCCGTTGTGCGGTATAAAAAGCGCCACATTAGAATGTTTAATAACCCATCAACTCCAGTGCTTCTCTTGCCGCCTGCTGTTCAGCCTCTTTTTTGCTTTTTCCGCCGCCTTTGCCTATAACATTGCTGTTAAGGTGAACCTCTACGACAAAGTGCTTGTTGTGGTCGGGGCCCGATTCGGCAACGAGTACATATTCGAGCAATTCCCCGGGATTTTTCTGAATAATCTCCTGCAAAGTTGTTTTGTAATCGTTTACAGGTCTTTTCTTTGATGCCTTAATCGCAGGGATTACAAAGTTAAGAATATGCTTAGAGGCAGGCTCGATTCCGCCGTCAATATAAATAGCCGCAATAAGAGCCTCAAATGCATCCGAAAGTATTGACGGGCGTTCTGCACCGCCGTTGTGGCGCTCGCCTTTGCTCAAAATAAGATACTTACCCAGTCCGAGTTGTTTTGCAAATACGAAAAGGCTCTTTTCACATACCAGCGAGGCTCTTAGTTTTGTAAGCTCGCCCTCCGGAAGCTCGGGGCAGTTTTTGAAAATGTAGTCAGAAACTACAATTGAAAGAACCGCATCACCTAAGAATTCAAGTCTTTCGTTATATTTGATATGTTTTGATTTGTGTTCGTTTGCATAAGAAGAATGTGTGAGTGCCTCTTCGAGCAAACTTATATCTTTAAATTTATAGCCGATTTTATTTTCAAGTTCCTGCACTTAAATCAGTCCTCCGAATTAATAACCTTTGAAATTTCACCGATCGCATCAGCAAGCACATAATCTCTTGAAAGTCTGATTGCGTTTTTAACGGTGACGGCTTTTGCACTGCCGTGCGCCTTGAACACAGGTTTTGATGCACCCAAAACAGGCGCACCGCCGTATGTGTTGTGGTCAAGTTTTTTCTTAAGTTTTTTTATATCGCCGAGCACGAGTGAAGCCGAAAGTTTGCCTTTAAGACTGCCTGTAAACAAGCTCTTGATCTCGTTCATAACAACCATTGCAACACCCTCATAGGTTTTTAAAATAAGATTGCCTGTAAAGCCGTCGCATACCACAACATCGCAAATTCCCTGCGGAATATCTCTGCCCTCAACATTGCCGACAAAGTTTAAGTTGCTTTCTTTCAAAAGCTGATATGTAGTTTGATAAAGCTCTGTTCCCTTGTGATCTTCGGTGCCGACATTTGCAAGTCCTACCCTTGGGTTATCAATCTTCATAACTCTGTTCATATAAATTGAGCCCATTACCGCAAATTGAACGAGCATTTCGGGACGGCAATCTACATTTGCACCGCCGTCAACAAGCATAAAGAAACCGTTTGCGGACGGCATAACGGGAGAGAATGCAGGTCGTTTAATGCCTTTAATTCTCTTAACCGCAAGAGTTGCACCCATACAAAGAGCACCGCTGTTGCCTGCGGAAACAAAAGCGTCACCCTCGCCGTTTTTAAGCAAATTAAATCCTACAGCCATTGAGCTGTCTTTCTTTGATTTAAGAACCGCATCGGCATGGTCGTCCATAGTAATAACTTCTGTGCAGTGATGAATTTCTATTCTGTCAAGAGATATATTATTGTCATGTGCAACCTTAAGAATTTTACCCTCGTCGCCTGTGAGAATAATTGATAAATCGTCAAATTCCGCAACAGCCTCCGCACAACCCTTGATTATTTCAAGCGGTGCGTTATCTCCGCCGAAGGCATCTACTATAATTTTCATTTTTACACCTCTAAATTCATATGTGTAAGATAAGCCTCAAGGCTTTTAAGCGCTCTGTCCGAATATGCTTTTCCTCGCTCCTGCTTGTCACGGGGACGATTTTCGAGAGCAGGAAGTACACCGAAATTTGCGCCCATAGGCTGGAATTTCTCCACATATTTGTCGGATATATAGCCCGCAAGAGCGCCGAGCATTGTGTCAGTCGGTAAAATCACAGGTTCTTGACTGTTTAATCTTCGCACTGCGTTTATGCCAGCAAGTATTCCCGAAGCCGCCGATTCCATATAGCCCTCAACACCTGTAAGCTGACCTGCAAAGAACAAGTTTTCATTTTCTCTCAAAGAAAAATCGGCATTGAGCAGTTTAGGTGAATTAATAAATGTGTTCCTGTGCATTACTCCGTAGCGGTAAAATTCCGCTTTGTGCAATGCAGGAATCAGTGAAAATACCCTTTTCTGTTCACCGAATTTTAGATTTGTCTGAAATCCGACGAGGTTATACATTGTGCCCCCGCAATTTTCTTTCCTTAACTGCAGTACAGCCCACGGTCTGTGTCCCGTTTTTGGATTTACAAGACCGACAGGTTTCATCGGTCCGAATCGCAAGGTGTTTTCACCACGCTGTGCCATAACTTCAACAGGCATACAGCCCTCGTACACCTTAGGATTGTTTACATCAAAGCTGTGCAAAGGTGCTCTTTCGGCGGTTACAAGTGCCTGATAAAAAGTTTCGTACTCTTCTTTATTCATCGGGCAATTTATATAATCGTCGCCACTGCCTTTATCGTATCTTGATGCATAGAAAGCATAATCCATATCAATGCTTTCGGCACTCACAATCGGAGCGGCGGCATCAAAGAAAGAAAGCGAAGTACCGAATCGCTCTATTATTTTTTCGGCAAGAGCGTCCGAAGTAAGCGGACCCGTAGCAATAATTGTAATTGCATCATCGGGAATTTCTGTGATTTCTTCTTCAAAAACGGTTATGTTTTCATCGGCTCTTATTCCGTCGGTTACAAGTCTTGAAAAAATATCTCTGTCAACCGCAAGAGCACCGCCGGCAGGCACTTGGCATTTGTCTGCGCATTTCATAAGAAAAGAATCAAGTCTGCGCATTTCTTCCTTTAAAAGTCCTGCGGCGCTTTCTGTTCGCATAGCCTTTAATGAATTTGAACACACAAGTTCGCCGAATAAATCGGAATGATGAGCAGGCGTTTTTTTCTTCGGTTTCATTTCATAAAGGTGAACCTTTATTCCGTGTGATGAGATCTGTTTAGCGGCTTCACAGCCTGCAAGACCCGCACCTATTACATTGATATAGTCTTTTTCCAAAAAGTTCACCTTTCCTTTTAAGTCGTATTAATTATTCTCCGTCTTTCTCAACGAATTCCTTTTCAAATCCGCAGCCCTCTGTTGCACAATAAAGTTTCGGCTTTTTACCCTTTTTCTTAAAGAGTATGCCGCCACACTGCGGACATCTTTCGTTTACGGGTTCGTTCCAGCTTACAAAATCACATTCCGGATAATTTGAACAGCCGTAGAACACACGCTTTTTCTTTGTATGCTTAACAATAACATCACCGTTGCATTTAGGGCATTTAACGCCTGTCTTTTCAACAAACTTAAGAACATTCTTACATTCGGGGTAACCCGGGCAGGCAATAAATTTGCCGTATCTGCCAACCTTAACAACCATCTGTCTGCCGCATTTGTCGCAGATAATGTCTGTCTGATCTTCTTTAAGCTGGAGTTTCACACCCTCCATCTCTTCCTTGGCTTTCTTGAGAGTTTTGTCAAAATCGGAGTAGAATTCGTCAAGCAATTCCACCCATTCTTCCTGACCGTGCTCAACCTCGTCAAGGTTTTCTTCCATTTGTGCGGTGAATTTATAGTTTACAATCTTCGGAAAGCGCTCTTTTAAAAGGTTTGTCATAACCTCGCCGAGCTCTGTCGGATACAAAGTTTTTGCCTCACGCTTTACATACTCACGGCTTGTAATTGTTGTAATTGTTGCCGCATAAGTTGACGGTCTGCCGATACCGTATTCCTCAAGCGCCTTAATTAACGACGCCTCGGTGTATCTTGCGGGCGGCTGTGTGAAGTGCTGATTCTTTTTAAGCTCCTTGCACTTTACAGGCATATCTTTTTCAAGCGGAGGGAGCTGTGTGGATTTTTCTTCTTCCGTATCTTTGCTTTCTACATACAAGGTTGTAAAGCCCTCAAAGTCAACATAGTATCCCGACGCCTTGAAAATGTATTCTTTAGCCGAAATTTCAGCCTGTGTGGTTTTCTGAATACAATCAGACATCTGTGACGCCATAAATCTGTTCCAAATAAGATTGTACAGCTTAAACTGGTCAGATGTAAGGCTTGCCTTTACATCTTCCGGAGAAAGGCTCGGCATTGAAGGTCTTATAGCCTCGTGTCCGTCTTGTGCATTGCTCTTGGTTTTAAATACTCTCGGTTTTGCCGGCAGGAATTTTTCACCGAATCTGTTTAAAATATACTGTGCCGCCTCTTCCTTTGCCACATCTGAAATTCTTAAAGAGTCGGTTCTCATATATGTGATAAGACCCGTTGCACCCATTCCCTCAATGTCAACACCTTCGTACAGCTCCTGGGCAACTTTCATTGTTCTTCTTGACTGGAAGCCGAGTTTTCTTGACGCCTCCTGCTGCAATGTTGATGTGATGAAAGGCGGTGCGGGGGTTTTTCTTCTTGTGCCGTGCTTTACTTTTGTAATCATATATTCGGCATCTGCAAGATCCTGTTCAATCTTTTCTGCCTGTTCTTGATTTTCAATTTTTATCTTGCCGTTGGCATCGGAATAAAGAGAAGCCGAAAACGACTTTCTGCTGCCCTTAGGAATAAACTTAGCGTCAATAGTCCAATATTCTTCGGGCTTGAATTTTCTGATTTCTTCTTCTCTGTCAACAATAATTCTTACCGCAACAGACTGTACTCTGCCGGCTGAAAGTCCTCTTCTGATTTTTTGAGAAATGAAAGGACTTAACTTATAACCTACAAGTCTGTCGAGAATACGCCTTGCCTGTTGAGCATTTACAAGGTCGATATTTATAGAACGGGGATGAGCCATACCGTTTGTTACGCCGTTTTTGGTAATCTCGTTAAATTCAACTCTGTTGTTGTCATCAAGCGGCAAGCCGAGAATATACGCAAGGTGCCAAGAAATTGCCTCTCCCTCTCTATCAGGGTCGGTTGCGAGGTAAATCTTGTCGCTTTTTTCTGCGAGCTCTTTAAGTTCTTCTACAAGTTTTTCTTTACCTTTGATGATTTCGTATTTTGGTGCAAATTTTTTCTTTATATCAACGCTGAGTCTGGTTTTAGGCAAATCTCTTACATGTCCCATAGACGCAATTACTTCGTAATTTCCACCGAGGTATTTTTTGATTGTTTTAGCCTTAGCAGGTGACTCAACAATTACTAAATCTGACATTTACTGCCTCCGTTTATTTTAATACATACATTCTGCCCTGCATCGCCGTTACCAAACCTTTCATTTCAAGTTGAGTAAGGGCCGTAAGCACTTTAAATACAGGGATACCGAGTTCGCTTACTATTTTATCTATATGAACAGGCTTGTTGCCGATAGTACCGTAAACTGTTACGGCTGCATCGGACAAACCCAATGCTTTCAAATCTGAAATACTTTTCCGCACATCTGCATTTTCTTTATTATTAACATCAGCGGAAACGCTGCTGCTTTTGCGTGCGGCATTTTTAGTTTCTTTTACAGCCTTTTCGGGCTTTAAGGTTTTATCGGAAGATACGCTTGCATTAATCCTTTCAGGCTTTGCCTTATCTTTTTTATTTGTGCTGTTTTTTGATTTTGCAGTCTTTTTGCCTTTTACAGGCACTGCCTCAAGGTCGGTAAAGCTTATATTATCAAAATCAAGTTTTTCGTCATCAACATATAACCCTCTGTTTGAGTTAAACTCGCTCAAAACATCCATAAAATCAGTTACAGGGCAGGCAAGCCCGTTTTTTATAAGAGTATTCGAGCCTTCGTTCTGCGGACTGTTGTTTCCGAGCAGAGCAAAAACTTCTTTGCCCTGGTCGATTGCCATTCTTGCGGTAATCAGCGAACCGCTTTTTATTCCCGCCTCCATTACAACAAGACCGTCCGAAAGAGCGGATATGATTCTGTTGCGAGCGGGAAAATTATATCTTAGCGGCGGTTCATCGGGCGGATATTCGGATATAACCGCACCGTTTTGCGCAATTGCATTTCTCATACCCTCGTTTTCGGTAAGATATTTATAGTTGATACCGCAACCAAGCACGCATACGGTAATTCCGTTTGCAGAAAGTGCTCCTCGGTGCGACGCACAGTCAACGCCGAGCGCACCTCCGCTTATAATAACAACGCTGTACTTAGCAAGAGCATATGCAAATTTGTATGAATTATCCGTACCGTATCTTGTTGCCCGCCTTGTGCCAACAATTGAAACGCTTAGGCGGTTGTCAAGCTCCGGAAGTTGTCCGTTTACATAAAGAACGGCAGGCGGAGTATCAATATTAATTAATTTTTGCGGGTAATGCTCGTCGTCAATCGCAATTACCGAATATTTCAGTTCGTTGCATTTGCTTAATATCTCATCCGCAACCGAAACCTTAGTGTTGTTAAGTTTTCGCATTTCGTTCGGCGTAAAGATACCGCAGTGTTTCCACTCTTTTTCTCCGCCGTGAACAAACTCGGCAATGTCATTGTAAAGTTTAAAAATTCTCTTTACCTTTATATTGTTATAACCGAGTGCTTTTGAAATCCATATCCAGTAACGAGCATTTTCAGAAATCATTTCATCATTTCCCACATCAGTATTGCAGCAGCCACAGATGCGTTGAGTGATTCTGCCTTGCCCTCCATATGTATGGTGATTTTGTTTTGGCAGGCTTTTTCTGTTTCTGCTTTTATTCCGTTGCCCTCGTTGCCTACAACGATTGCGCACGGAGTTTGAAATTTTACATCCGTAAGACTGACAGCGTCGCTGTTTACAACGGCAGCATACGAATTAATCTGCGGATTTTCGTTAAGGAAATCCTTAATTGAACTTTTGATTATAAAAGGTATTCTGAACACAGCGCCCATACTGCCTCTTACAACCTTTGGATTGTAAATATCGCAACAGTCACAGGAAAGTATAACTCCGCTGACATTAAATGCCTCTGCCGAGCGCAAAACAGTGCCGAGATTGCTTGGATCCTGCACATTATCAAGCGCCAAATATTTACTGTCACCCTTTATTGTATCAAACTCATTGGTTTTGTCAAGTGTTTTTATAACCGAAAGAAAGCCCTGTGGCGATTGAGTATCACTCATAAGGGCAAAAATGTTTTCATTTACACAGATTACATTCTTTGCTTTTTCTTCAAGTAAAGCAAAGTCCTCACCGTGCTTTTGCATAGCTTTTTCGGTTACAAATAATGTCTGAATTTCCGCACCGCTGAAAACTGCGTCCATACAGATTCTTAGCCCCTCCGCTAAAAAAAGACCGCTCTTGCGGCGTTCTTTTGCGCTTGACTTGAGTTTTACGGCTTTTTTTACATTAGAATTGTCTTTGCTTGTAACAAACAGCATCTTTTTTCTCCTAAAATGCCAATTGCGTTTGGTGTTACCCAAACGCAATTACAGTTTAAATTAAGCGTTTTTAGCCTGCTCAACAAGAGCTGTAAAAGCCTTAGGATCAGCAATAGCAATCTCTGAAAGCATCTTACGGTTCAATGTAATGCCGGCCTTTTTAAGACCATTCATAAATGTTGAATAGTTTGTGCCGTTTGCCTTGCAAGCTGCAGAAATACGAGTAATCCAAAGACGACGGAAATCTCTCTTTCTCTGCTTACGGCCGATATATGCATAGTTGCCAGACTTCATAACAGCCTGTTTAGCCATTTTGAAATGTCTTGATTTAGAACCCCAGTAGCCCTTGGCAAGCTTTAATACCTTTTTTCTTCTTTTGCGAGTCATCATCGCACCCTTTACACGTGCCATTATATATTACCTCCGATTATTATTTAAATAAAAAGCAGTACAAGCGATAAATTATTTATAAGGAATTAAACGCTTGATCTGAGCTACATTTGTCTTATCTGTAACAGCAGTCTGGCGTAAACCTCTCTTACGCTTTGTTGTTTTCTTGTTAAGAATGTGGCTCTTGTTTGCGTGTGCACGGATTACATTACCGTTCTTAGAAAGTTTAAAACGCTTTTTAGCACCACTGTGAGTTTTAATTTTAGGCATAATAAATATCCTCCTTAGCTGTGATTACTTATTGGACTTTGGTGCAAGAAACATAAGCATATTGCGACCTTCAAGCTTTGCAGGCTTTTCTACCGAGGCAAACTCTGCACAAGCTTCAGCAAAGCGGTTCATAGTTTCAAGACCGATTTCAGGATGTCCCATTTCTCTTCCTCTAAAACGGATAGATACCTTAACTTTATCGCCGTGCTTAATAAACTTAATAGCGTTGTTAAGTTTGGTGTTGAAGTCGTGTGTATCAATGTTTAAAGAGAGTCTAACTTCCTTAATATCAACAACATGCTGATTTTTTCTTGCTTCCTTTTCCCTTTTAGCCTGCTCAAAACGGTATTTGCCGTAGTCCATAATTTTACATACAGGCGGAACGCTCTGCGGAGCAATCTTAACAAGGTCAAGATTTTTTTGTTCTGCAAGTGCGAGAGCTTCCTTTGATGACATAATACCGAGCTGCTTTCCGTCCGAGCTGATTACTCTAAGCTCTTTATCACGGATTTCCTCGTTAATCTGAATATCTTTCTTGCTGATGGTTAAGCACCTCCAAAGTACCTTTTCAAAAAATAATGCGGACAGAAATACACCGTCCGCATTGCAATACAAATAAACTATTATGTTTAAGGTATTGACCCGTGCAGACGACACCCCACAGGTGAAAGCATTTCTGCTTTGCTTTATTGTACTTACACATTATATAACCGATTACCTGAAAAGTCAAGGGATTTTTCATTATTTTTTTATTATCGGAAAATATTTCTTGAAATATATGTGTTACTATGCTAAAATTATACCATTGGAGTGATGAAAATGCAATACGCAAATTATCAGCCCTATCCTTATTATCAAAATCATATGCAAAGTCCGCAGGAAATCAAAAAAGCGCACGATTTAAAGACTTTGCGAAAAAAATCAAGCGGATTGGGCTTTTATATTCTTACTTATTTTTTATCAATGAATATCATTGTAGTCGGTATAACATTTTTATTAACCGTGTCTACGATGCTGAATACGGATATTTCTAATTTCGATACCGAAACTTTAACGCAGTATATAATGAGCAAATTGACTTCCGGTCCTGTTTTTTATTATATGCAGATTTTCGCAGCAGCCGCCTCGGCGACAATCACCGGACTGATATATTTAAAACTAAGCAAAACGCATATTTCAGACTGCCTGTCGGTTAAATCCGTAAAACCCGTTATGCTTATCGCCCTCGTACTTATGGGTATGGGCGTTTCAATGGTTTCAAATGTTGCCGCCGACTTTGTAAGTTCCAACTTTTCGTTAATCGGCATTGAATACAGTCTGGATATGGATATGTCATCAAGGTCTGTATTTGAAAATATTTTATATGTTGTTGCCATAGCCGTTACCCCTGCATTTGCCGAGGAATTTGCTTTTCGCGGTATTTTAATGGGTTCGCTTAGAAAATACGGAAATTCATTTGCAATAATTGTATCTGCCGTTATGTTCGGCGCAATGCACGGAAATATTATTCAGATTCCGTTTGCGTTTATACTCGGACTTATTTTTGCTTATATTGACTGCAAGGCAAACTCAATTATTCCGTCAATAATTATTCACTTTATAAATAACTTCTACTCGGTAATTATGGATATTTTGCAAAGTCAGAACATTGTTACCACCCGTTCTTTCTATATAATATACTATTCAATATTTACCGCAATGCTTGTGTTCGGAGTTTTGGCTTTCCTTTATATAATGAAAAAGGATAAAAATTTCCTTAGCATAAGCGATACCTCGAATGTTGTTTCTCTCTCACTTAAAGAAAAGATAAAATGTTTCTTTACAAGTGCAGGTACAGCTACAATAGTTGTTATCTTGATTCTTGAAACTATCATTGCTTCTGTAGCGCTATGAGTGAATTTAATATAAAGTATATGGAAAAGGCGCTTGAGCTTGCAAGAGAGGCTTTTCAAGATGACGAAGTGCCTGTCGGTGCGGTGATTGTGCGTAATGGCGAAATCGTTGCTACAGGCAGGAACAGACGAGAAAAAGAAAAGAACGCACTTTTGCACGCAGAAACCGACGCAATTAACAATGCCTGTAAGGTGCTCGGCGGTTGGCGGCTTTGGAACTGCGATATATATGTAACCCTTGAGCCTTGTCCGATGTGCGCAGGCGCAATTATAAACGCTCATATTCCGAATGTGTATTTCGGTGCGTACGATTTCAAAAACGGTTCTTGCGGCACTATAACAAATCTTTTTGAAATGCCGTATAATTTCAAACCGAATTGTAAAGGCGGTATTATGCAGGAAGAGTGTGCCGAACTTCTCAAAAGTTTTTTCAAGCGGTTGAGATAATTTTATTTGGAAAATATAATAACAAAAGCAAAACCGATAAGCGATTTTCAGCTTATCGGTTTTTTAGGTTCTTAGTAAAACGGTTTTAATTACTTGATAAAGCAGTTTGCTAAACCATAATTCAATAATAATTATTTTAATTTAGAATAATCTTCATCACTGACAGGTTCAAGCCATTCGTTTGATGTATTTGTACCCGGAACTTCTACTGCAAGGTGTGAGAACCAACTGTCGGGTGCCGCACCGTGCCAATGCTTAATGCCCGTAGGAATATTTATTACATCACCCGGGTTTAACTCAACAGCCTCTTTGCCCCATTCCTGATAATATCCTCTGCCGCCTACGCAAACAAGTATCTGTCCGCCGCCATTTTCAGCATTATGAATATGCCAATTATTACGGCACTTCGGCTCGAAAGTTACATTATAAATACCGACCTGTGCTGTAGACAACGGTGCAAGATAGCTCTGACCGATAAAATATTTTGCAAATGCGTCATTAGGTGCGCCAATCGGGAAAAGAATTGACTGCTGATATTTTTCCTTTTCGCTCAAATCTTCCGCATCATCAGCCCATACTTCGGTAGCCATTCTGAATGCTGCCCAAGCCTTTGGCCAGCCGGCATAGAATGCGGCGTGTGTGAGAATTTCTGCAATTTCCGTTTTTGTAATACCGTTCTTTTTTGCTGACATAAGGTGATATTTAAAGGATGAGTCGGTTAATCCCTGTGCCATAAGTGCGGTTACTGTTACGAGTGAGCGGTCACGAAGTGAAAGTTTATCTTCTCTTGACCATACTTCACCGAAAAGTACATCGTCATTAAGTTCTGCAAATTTAGGTGCAAATTTTCCGAGCGAATCTCTGCCTGCGGTTTGTTTTACAGACATAATCATACCTCCAAGTTTAAAATAAAAAGTATTATTTTACAGTGATATAAAATTATCACTTCTTTATCAGTATTATAATACTTAAAGCTGACTTTAAGTCAAGAGAAAAATAAAAATTTTTGGTTCAGTTTTTTAATATTGGAAAATTATGGTTTAGCGGAGTGTAGGTCGGGGATTGAAATTTAGTTAACGCTAAATTATCCTCCAAAAGCAAAAAAGTTTACTCAATTTTTTCAAAAATTGCGGGTTTGGGCAGCACCCATAAAAATCTTCCGATATAACAATTTATCAGTCGCAAACAGCCACGCTGGTTGCGTGCTTGCACCGAGTTTAAAAAAACAGGCGGTAGCCTTTTAGAAAAAAATTTGCTTATTTATTGTTTATTAATAGCTTTCTTGTTGCTATCGCATTTTTAAAGGCTAATGCCGTTGCGTTCAAGCCGCCAAACAGCAAGCTGTTTGGCTATCGTCAGCTTGCGTAAGCGGAAAGTATTTGTGGGCTTTGCCCACACCCACGACCTTTGAAAAGGTCGACCAAACTTTTATAATTGCTTGATAAAGCAATCAGCCAAACAATAATTTCCCACAACTTTTGATAAAAACCAAAATTTTTACATAAAAATGCGAGCATACTTTTGGTATGCCCGCAAAATTAGAATGTAAACTTTAAAATCACTCTTCGTAAGTGCCTGACCAAGCCTGTGCTTTTCCGTCGTAAAGATTTTTACCTTCTACAACCTTTACATTCTTAGTCTTTTTAACCCAAGTGCTTTCTGTATTCTTAAAAAGGAAACTTTCTGTACCCGGATAAATAGGTTCGGGAAGTTCGTATTTCCAGATGTCTGTGCCCTCAATTTGAGTCATTTTATATGCCTCTTCGTAAAGACCGTTGCCCCAACCGTAAATATAAACTTCTCCCCACTTTGTTTTTGAATTATCAAAATATACTACATCAAGTGTCCATTCGGGAGCCTCTTCTTTTACATACGGACCGACTGTTGCTGTTGCTTTGTCTGTTGCTTCATCAACGCTTTCAAGGTTGTAGCAATTGTTTGTGCTGCTTACAGTTGCTGTCCAAGCGTTGTATACAGGGCCTGAACTTGACGCCTTTGTCATTTCGTCAACCATATCTAATGCTCTGTAGAAAGTAACACTTGTAAGTGTGTTTGCTACCTCTGCCTTAAATACATTCGGATAATCGTCGGTATCCTGCTCAAGCAGATAAGACTTCTTTGTATTGTTATCAAAAGCATAGAGATTTGTACCCATTGATGTCATCCAAGGAAGCTGTGTCTTTAAGTAAAGTGTGTAAGTAGAAGGTGCGGGAGCAGTTGTCGGCTGTGTAGAAGGTTTGGTTGCCTCTGTAGGTTTTGTAGGCTGTGTAGGCTGTGTAGGTTGTTCAGCCTTATAAACTTCGCCTGTTTTGCCTGTGTCCTCTCTTATACCGGAAATATATCTCTGGATCATTGTTACATCTCTGATATCTACAACACCGTCAGCTGTAACATCGCTCAATGCATATATAAGCTGTGAAGGCTTTACGGACTCTGCAACAATAAACTGGAGTGAGGTTACATCCTGAACATTAAATTTTCCGTCTGTGTTTACATCGCCGTATTTATATGTTTTGTCGCCTCTTGTAACTTCGGTTGCAGGCTGTGATTCAACAGTAGGTACAAGTGTTGTTTCTTCCCATGAAGTTGTCTTTGTAAGACCGAAAATTTTAGAAGTTCCTTTTAATTTAAGGCCTTTTTCCGACGGATACTGACGAGGAGCAGAGTTTACATTTGAGCTGTCGCAGAAGATAACTCTTGTGTTTGGAGAGTGTGCAAGGTCAAAATTTGACTCAGACTCGTTTTCATCTGCATCTGTTGCAATACAGGTTGTAGGAACTTCTGCATAGTAATAACCTGTTGCCTTATCATAGTTCATCTTTGTACCCGGCCAGTTTGATGCCTTATAAGTTTCTTCCTTTGAAGATTCTTCGTCATAGATGTAAACATAGTAAGGAGCTTTCCACTTTGAGCTTGTTTCTCTTTTTTCAGAAGCAAAGAATACATACACACCTGAACTTGCAGATTTCTGCTTGGTATATTTGTAAGTAGTGGTTGTTGTATTTTTGCCGTCTGTTGCTGTAAGAGTAAGGTTGACTGTTTCGCCGTAAGCGTAGTCTGAACCTACTCTGATTGTAATGTCACCTGTGTAAGTTACAGGCTTAGAATTGTCAATGCAGTATGTACCTGATGCTGCGTTGTCAAGACCGAGGTTGAGTGTAAGTGTGTCACCCTTGAAATCACCGCTCTCTACAGAACAAGTATTTCTCGGAGTTGTTGTGCCGTTGTAAACAACAGCTACACCTGTTGAACCGATATTACCTGTAAGAACACCGTTAGCTACAGTGAATTTAGCGCCTGAAACTGTATCTGTGTAAGTACCGTTTGCAAGGCCTGTGCCTGAAATACTTACAGACTTTTCGTTGCCGTCGCAGTTAGCAAGAACTACACCGCTTGTGCCTCTTGCAACATAAGCTACATTGTCAACGGCACCGAGTTTTTCACTCTGACCTACAAAGAGGTTATGGAACTTATTAATTTCAGAAACAGCTGTGCTCTTATAAGTTATATCGCCTGCTGCCTCACCCATTAACGATGCACCCGGACGGGCAAAGTAAAGAGAAGTAGCGTCTTTTCTTGCGGCTATGATAGCCCATGCTTTAGTGATATTTTCGTCAGATACTTTAGAGGTATTGCTGATACCGCCTGCACCCGAATCGCCCTCGTATGTATCGTGCGACTCTGCCCAAAGAACTACATCGGAAGCGGCAACGCCTGACTTGTAGCTTGAGCTTGCGGCATTTGATGCCTTGCCTTTTACCACATTTGCGAGTACAGAGTCACCTGTTTTGTTATCTGTTACATTAATGTACTTTGTGTAAGAACTGTAACTTCTGCCGGAACCGCAGTTGTTAAGAATCTCACCGTAAATATAAAGATTGTCGCCTGTTTTTGCTTTGTAATATGAGCCTGCAGACTCTGTAATGTTCTTCCAATAATCAGAAGCATAGTCACCGTCATCGGGAGTTTCAATGTGTTTTGCCGCATCAAAACGGAAACCGTCAACACCGCAGTCGATACATTCCTTAAGGAGTGAGATAACCTTATCCTGAACAACTTTGCTGTTTGTGTTGAGGTCAGGGCAGGAAGTAACATGTCCCTGAACTACATTTTTTACACTGCTGTCTGATGCAACAATATCGTTGTTACGGAAGAAAGCACTTGCATTGTCGTAAATTTCAGGATCATATGTTTTAACCTGTGAGCTTACAACATTAGGTGTATCTTCGCTTTCATTGCCCATATGGTTAGAAACAATGTCGCAAATAATTTTTATACCGTACTTTTCAGCCTCTGTACAAAGGTCTTTGAGTTCGTCTTTTGTACCGAACCATGCGTTTTTAGCTACAGAAAGGCTTACAGGCTGATAAAGTTTCCACCACTGACCTGTAACATCTCTTGATGTTGAGTAGTCTTTCGGCTGCTGAACAGGTGAAGTCTGAACTGTAGAATAACCGGCTGCTGCAATTGCAGGCAGGTTTTCCTTAATTGTTTTGTACGACCAGTTAAAAGCGTGTAAAATTACGCCGTCCTGAACATTTCTTTGCAGATTATTGTCCGCTGCGGAAACCGCATTATCATTTTCAGCTGCGGATGCGGTCAATGCCATTGCAGATGCAGAAGAAACGATAGTTGCCGCAAGCACAATGCTTGTCAGCTTTTTAAGTTTACTCATAAACGAAATCCGTCCTTTCCAATTATTTGATTTCCATTTAATTATACCAAAATACTCCACAAAAATATATGTTTTATTTTAACAAATTAACCGCAGTATTTTTAGTTATTATAACAAAGAAACGCTTTATTATATATGCAAGAAACAAGCATAGTAAATAAATTTATTTTTTATTTGAATCGGACAAAAAATTCGGCTCACGCCGCAAGTTTCTCGTGGTAGTTATTTCTTGTCTGTTTGTATTCTTATTTTACTCTCCGTACATTTTCAAACGAAGTGCAGAGCAGAAATAAATGGTAAAACCTACAAAGCCGAGATTACAGTAAGCTAATAACTATTTGGTATATATAAATGAAATGACGGATTAATATGAAATTTAAAAGAGTTTGCATAGCATTGATAATATAAAAAGGCTTGTGAAAAAATTAGATGTAAGCTATGATCATCTGTTTTTGCAGTTTCAAGATAATAAAACAGTAAAAAAGATAAATGAAATTGTGAAAGATAAAATAAGATTTTAAAAGGCTGTTACAAAATTTGTAGCAACCTAAAATATTGCACAATTAAAACAATAATACATAGTGCAATTAGATGAATTTATGCAAAATAATTAATTGTTGTTGCGTATTTATCTTTTATATGGTAGAATTATGCTGAGGTTAAATATGGAAATGTTACTGGTAAATTTCACGGAACCGTTAATAAACAAATTATTACGAATACAGCCTTATCTGTGTTTTGGCAGAATAAATTAAATTGTAGCTGTTATGAATTTGATATATTAAAAGTTTCAGAGTAATTAATACATAATGATTACTGTATTTGTAAATTTCTAAGGAGAAAGTGATATTATGAAAGTAAAAAAGAAATTGTCGCCGTTACTCATATGTTTAATTATATTATCTGCTTTACTTTTGGTTATTGCTTTTTTTGTTCTGACCAAAGAAAAAGTTGACCTTAAACAAGATAGCGATACTTCGTACTATAACAGCTATGAATACGGTTGTAACAGTATGCGTATTTATAACGGTAAAAGGTTTCCTATGTCAGATGATTATATGGTATATAAGGACGGCAATTTATATGTAAAAGACCCTATGTATTATAGGGCTGATATTTATTATTCTGACAGAAAAGAAAATGTTTCAACTTCAATTACTTCGCAAAAAATAGAGAATATTGAAGTTTATTGCGATGACGGCAGTTTGTATATGGAAAATCACGCAACACAAGAAAAGCAAAAATTAGATGAACAAAGCCAAATCCTTTTCTTTGATGGCGACAGGGTTTTATATTCAGTTGACAAAAAGAAACTTGTAATTGTTGATGCTAAGAATATAAACGACAGGAAAGAAATAGATTATATCGGTGAAATATTCTATATTTCTATAAACAGCAATACACTTAATGTTATTACAAAAAATGAATACAAATATGAAATTTTTCAATATGATGTGGATACATATTTGCAGAAATCACACTTTGAACATAGTACATTAAGTGATTTGGACGAGCCGGCTATTATTAATGATTACTTTTTATATTGCTGCAAAGATCTGATAAACACTTCTGAAGAATGTACTTTCTTAAAATACAATTTAAAAACCGGAGTAATATCACGAGCAGCCTTACATAATTATGTTCAATCAGTTACTTACAATAATAATAAAATTTATTTTTCGGCTGAAAAGTCAGAGTGGAATATAGTAAGAACAACCGTTGAGGATGAAAATAACGGTTTGTGGGAGGTCGATATAGAAACCGGAACTAAAAAGAAGCTTTCTGATGAATGTGTATTTGACGATTTGCTTGCAACAGAAAATTATCTTTATTGCTACAGAAAAGACTATTTACTGCCACGAGGAATGGCTAACGATTGGTATAAGGGATATAGTTTAAAGCAAATTCCAATTAATTAGCAAAAATTTAATATTGTAAATGTGATTATAAAAAGTTAACAAAAATGTATTCTTGGTCAAATGCCAATAATCTAAAATTCACTTGCTACGAAAACGGTAAACGCATAGTGATTTATGATGTTTGTCAAATAGCCCGTGATTATAGGACTGGCAATGAATGGCTTAATGATTTACATACTACTAATTACGAATTAAATAGAGGATATGATTTAGATAGTTATAATTGTGTTTAATCTTCAATGGATATATTACTTCAAGGAACCTTTAGTAGTGAAAGTAAAAAAATACAAGGATAAAATCAAAAGTATATATGGTAATGTATTTAAGCTTGATTTTTATCCCAATAAAGTTTACAACAAATTAATTGATTGTTAAAAGTTTAGAGGTGTTAAATATGATGCATCACATATACACTCCGATTATTACACTGTTTTTTATAATCGTTATAGCATTTTTGGAAACAATTTTAGCAAATTGCGTATCTGTATATATAATTAATTCCAAATTACCAAAGCCACTTCTAAGTAGTGAATACAATAATACAATTTGGAAAATTTTAGGCTGTTGCTTTTTAGCAGAATCGATTTCAATGGTTATTCTTTCGATATTATTTCCTGTAATTTTAGGTGAATCCATTAAATATGCAGTACAAAATTCCGTTATACTACTTATATATATGATAACAACAGGAACTAACTATTCAAATTTACAGAGTATATTATTTACTATTTCGACCATATTTTTATCATCTGTAATAATATTCTTACTTTGCAGATTTTTTATATTTAAAAATCTTGATTTATTAGAAAAAAAGAAACGATATTCATTACTTATTGCAATTATGTCGGCTCCATATTTTTTGTTAATTCCATTCGAAAATATTTTGAATTTTATTATTATGATATTATATAGCGTGTAAAAACTTTAAATTATTGACTCTGATATGACTAAAGCACATACCTCGGACTGTGATCTTGCAAATATAAATCCGTTCCGTTATCGAGGATATGTGTATGACAGTGAAACCGGTTTGTATTATCTCAAGAGCCGTTACTATGACCCGGTTACAGGCAGATTTTTAAATGCAGATATGTATTGTGACACTCAATCAAATATCTTTGGAACAAATATGTTTGCATACTGCAACAATAACCCTGTAAATCAAAGAGACCCTGAGGGTACAGACGCTTATTGGGTACAATTCGGTAATGCGGTTAGATTATTTGATACTTCAATTACGAATTAAATAGAGAATATGATTTAGATGGATATAATTGTGTTCAAGTGTCAATAGAAGTTTTATTAGAAGGCTCGTTTAATAAGCAGTATGTTAAACATAAAAATAAAATAGAGTCATACAACTTAAAATTCATTCCAAACAATATATTCTGTGAATTAAAAAAATCAAATAACGAAAGGTTATTTTACTATGGATATAATTTTATATATATTACCGGTTTTTCTCATAGTTTTGCTTTTGCCAAAATATTTTATGGTACTGTTGGCGAAATGTGTGGATAACGCTTTGTTTAGAGAAAAAATAATTGATAAAGAAATCAGGAGAAAACTTTACCGCAATGGAGTGTTTGCTGATCTAATAGCATCTTTTAGTATGATTGTGATTGGCTTTATTCAGAACATAATTGAGTCCCCAAGCTATTACTTTACAGATTTAGAAGACTATTTTGAGTGTTTTAATCTTAATGTTTTTTCATTTTTTAACGCACCTTTTTACTCCAGCCAAAGTATGTTTAAAGGTTCTTTTCTTTTTATTTTAGTGACAATTATAATATCAGCTCTAATCAGCTTGTTTTTTGATTATTTCACAATATTCAGAAATCCGGATCTAACAAAAAAGCAAAAAATCTGTACTCTGATTATTTTTGTGTTAATGACTGCTCCATACTATTTCCTGATTTCTCCTACTTTATTTTATAATTGATATATATAATAAAATCCTTTTTATAAATACAATTTGATAACCGGAGGTTTTTCACGAATAGTTGAACATAATTATCTTACTAAGAGCAGAGGAAAACAAGGTTATGATGAAGAAGATATATTTACACTAATGATGGTTTATGCTTCCAAAAAATGGTATTGATGAAAGTTTAAACCTTTGGGAATGGTGCCAAATATAGTCTTTAGTGAATTAGCAGTATATATAAAAACCGGAAAACAAATTCGGTGCAAGATAGATAAAGCTTTAGAAATCATTCGTGGTAATAAATATAGGTGGGTGATTTTATGAAAAAGTACAAAAAGAAATTATTGTTGATTTCGGTTATATTATCTCTTATAATAATAATTTTATTGCTAACTTTTTATAATTCAGGTGATAATTTTAAACCGGATTCAGATCATAGCTTTTATAAATCCGAATATATGGTTTATTCTGACGGAATGATCACTATAAAAAATCCAAACAATTACGAATTTGATATATATAAATTAGGTGAGAGCAAGCAGAGTTATAAATGCAAAGAACTTTCTGATATTTCTAAATATGCAGCTGAAGCAAAAGGTAATTATGTTATTTATGATGATCAAGGACTAACAATATATGATAATGGAAAGAAAAGTGAACATCTGATAGCTAATAATTATGATATATCAGAATTAGGAAATAATTGCGTTTATTATACTAAGAATAATCAGATTTATTGCTATAATATTTTAAATGAAGATACTTGTATAATAAATGATGTTCCGTATGAAGATATAAATTCATTAGTTTTTGCCGATAAATATTTATTAGTGTATTATAATGATAATCATTTTCGGAAAATAAATATTTATGATGAAAATAATAAATTAATATCAGATTTTCAATATACAAACCATTATCCTGACTTCTTATTGTCTTGTCATAAATAACAGTTTCTTTGCTATTTCTCAAGC